>JAABUO010000022.1_pt1 | contig 483407 bp, 434 predicted proteins | sample 5559291 | NCBI WGS metagenome assembly JAABUO01 (sample SAMN10711878, study PRJNA513372) | rock metagenome | isolation source: Antarctica rocks | place: Antarctica: Victoria Land, Finger Mt sud
AGGGGTCGGTGAGGTCGGGGAGGTCGGGGGAGAGGGGTTGGGGGGGAAGGGTGAAGGGGGGGCGGGAGAGGAGGCGGATGGCTTGGGTGAGGGAGGGTTGGAAGGGGCCGCCGCGGGGGGAGTGGGCGAGGCGGTGGGTGGGGAGGGTTTGCCCGAGGGTGAAGAAGAGGGAGGTGAATCTGGGTGAGGGTTAGAGTGGGGATGACGGTTGAGGATGGGGAAGGGGGGGGGATGTACTTGTTCCTGAAGCAGATGTCGTGGGCGCCGAGCCCCCAGCGGTGGTTGTTGGCGTTGATGTGGTAGGAGATGGGGAGGACGCCCCAGATTAGCGGGTCATCGATTCTGTGGAAGCAATCCCATTAGCTGAATCCTACTTTCGTTCTCCGTCGTGAGAGCAATCTGTGCTTTCGTCGCCTCGATGATTATGAATTGGGCGTTATACGTACGTACACGCATATGTGGTTCGAAACTGCCACCCGTGTGATCAGCCCACGACGTATCATTTCACAATATGAGAATCAGCGTACTTGTGAGTAAACCTCTTTCGCGATCTTCTATGTCCTTCCTCTTATCTAATAAATCGAGAAAGTTGTCCAGCCCGTGTACCTCTACGCTGTTCATACCCGTGTAGAAGATCCTGGTCAAGAAGCCCGAGACGCCCATGACGATTGAGGAGCTGACACGCCATGGCAAGCTGGGAGGTTTTGCATAGTCATCCATGGCTTGAGGAAAGTTGTTGCGCGTGTAGAGTACTGCGCAAGGAAAAAGAAGCAAGGGTCTGGTAGCTTGCCTCAGTACTCAGACCCCTGGCACGCTAAAAAAATTCTGCCAGAGGGTCTGAGGGCAACATTCAATATTACGGGAGGAAATCGACTTCTGGCATCTCAAACGATCAAGAACGCGTAATTTGTCTATCGCTATACTCAATATAAACGTCACGTGATCAAATAATACGTCTAGCTTCAAAACATGTAAGTAATCAACATTATCGTTCGAGCGCAATACACACTTCTCTCTTTATCAAACAATCACAACACAGTAACACTACAACGTAGTAAGTAAAAAGACTCTCTTAATATGTTTATAATAATCGCATATTTGTGTGTGTATATATTTTAGCTATGTGCCTATGTGTGTGTGTGCGTGTATGTGCGTGCGTGTGCGTATACGTGTGTGCGTGTGTATGTGTGCGCGTTAGACACAAAAGTACGTTCGATTTAACAACTCAACAACGCAATGTCTATTTTGTATATTGTTTTAAGATTGTCTCTTTGTCTATATAATAGCAAGCTTCGAGAGCAATCTATAGAAACTAGCATATCGTAATTGTTGTTATACAACTCTTGAAATTTTGACTTAAATTGAACTATTTTTGATTGAACGTTAGCTTTGCAACATAGCGCATTATTATAATATACAATTACTACTAGTAGATAGAGCATATTAAAATCAAGCGACGAACGTAGCTTGTTTGTCACAATATAATGTTGTTGAACTACAAATGTGCAACAAATTGAAAATTGTGATTTTGAGATTGTAATCGAACAAGAAAGTATGAATACGTACCAAAGTTAATGGATTTGCGACAAAAGTAAGAGATGTTGCTCTTAGACCTGCTGCAGAAAAAATCGTAAAACACGCTAAAAATTAGCGAGAGGTTTTGATTGGCAGCAGGTCTGAGTACTGAGGCAACTGGTAGCGATCTTCAGGCACAGAATCTAATCCCGGTACGAGTACAGAGATGACGTTCGAGGCTTGGCACTGCTCCGAAAAACCGTTTCAACGACTTGGTGATGGATTAGAGGGCGATCTGATCAATGTTGCAAGGCTCACTCGCGGTCTCTTCAAATTAGGATCTCAGACGACACTACTGAGTAACGACAATCGAGAGATCTGTATTATCATTCTCAAGCCAACGATACTATGATACAGTCTACATAAATACAAGGAGTACAGCAGCTCCCACGCAGAGCATTTGTACCAGTGCAATTGCATCGTCAAGGGAGCTAGACTCGTCGGTTTCGCAGGCTGGCTCCCGGAGACCTGCGTTCCGTTCATCGCCGTCGTCGAATTGGCAGCTACTCCGTTGGCAACAAGATTTGCCACCAGCACGTTCATAGCATCAAGCTGCTGTCCCACCCCAGAGGTGGCATCCCACTTTTTATGGGTCCACAGGAAACCACAAGTGGTGCCATTACTGCCGCCCGAGCATTGCTGCGCTGCGCCTACCGCAGATGCTCGGAGTCGAGGGGCAAGAGTGTTGTTCGTGAAAGAAGCTGCTTGGATAGTTGCGCCAATCCATTGGGACGCTAGACCTTTGAACGCAGACATATCGGTGTCGCACGTTTCATGTGGTTCACAGGCTACTTCGACCATGATGCCTGGGTTATCCTGGGGATAGAAGACGGACATTGCAGATGCAAATTGTGCGGTTCGCCTTTGCCATTGCTCCGTCCGATTTGACTAGTCAAAGGTTAGCCTCTAGGAGCGCTGGCTGCCGGGACCAGGGGCTCCTCACGTGGTCGTACATCACAGCAGAGCCGTACATGAAGGCGGCAGCGTTGTACGTCCATTGGAGGCGTAAAACAGTCCCGCAACTATCAGTGGTTGTCACGCCATCGAAGACCCTGAAACTGTCGTCAATGAGCCCTACTTTGGCCGTCCAATCGTACACCTTGTTCGCCCAAACGACGTATGTCCCATTGTTCGTGTGTTTCGCAAGTCGGGCTGCGAGCAAGAAGAAGGTTGCTTGCGATATGGCGTTCTTATAATCATAGCCTTGGTTGGAGGTGTATATCTGTCGACGGAGACCGCCACCGCAAGCTGATTGATCCCAGCGCGAGACCTGGTTCTCGAAAACGTTCTTCGCGATGTCGATCCATGCCGAGGAAGATGGAGGAGTAGGAAAGTTCTTCTCAGCAGCGTTCATAGCAGCTAGGGCCCAAAAACCTTGGTAATCGTTGCCCTACGTCACTGGTCAGACCCGATATACGTGTAGGCTCATACCGATGTTTAAGCATACCTCCGATTTCGTCTGATTGGGAGGCTGGTAATTATGATTGGGACCGATTTGCGCCAGGAGCGCCTCCTGGATGATTGTGGTGTGTCGGTCATCGGACGCGTAGGCTTGATAGTCTATCAAGCCAGACCACACGGCGCCAGATTCCCACCACTGATAAGGTTTGTCATATAGACCGATGAGCTTCCCGGGTTTGGTACCACTGTAGAGGCCTACAAGCTCTTCTGCTGTTGTGCGAGAAGCGGCCTTGATGGAGCCTGAGACATGTCAGTGCGGAATGACGCTGTCTTTTGGCGGAGACACCACGGACCTATGTTACTGACATCCAAAGAAATCGCATTTGCCAATGGGTAAAATGCAAGCAGAAGGTATTCAGGGCGGCCAGCTAGGAGATGCATGGTTGCGCAAAGAACTCAACTGCTGGTACCACAGGAGGAAAGTATACTGGGTTGTGAATTGTGCATCCATCGCTACATATATAGTCTGTCTATTCGTTAGCTCCACGATCAGCCGTCGGCAATCCGCAGCTTTGTTACAGCTATTCTGAGATTATGTTCCTTCGAGGCAGTGTCCGTAAGGTAATTGAACCTTCAGGGGCACCCACTCTGAAACAGGCGCCCGTCAATAGAGCTGCCTCGGCTAATCACCCGCGCTATACTCATTGCTATAAGCCCTAACAGAAGCCCTAGATTCTCCAAATCTCTTATCAAACATTCTGCTCAACCTTTTCCATCGATTACCTTCCACTCACCACTACTCCCCTCCACCACCTTCCACGCTCGAAAATGTCCCACTCCAAGCGCAACACCTCCCTCGCCTTCTTCACCTCCCACGAGCGCTCCCTCCTCCGCTCCACCTGGGGCACGCGCTCCACCCGCCTCGGCCGCGACGCCTTCCTCCCCTTCGGCTCCTGCCTCCTCTGCCTGCAGCCCTCCCGCTCCCCCTGCGCGTGCCCCCGCTGCGGCGGGGTGTTCTGCCGGGAATGCGCGGTGCAGAACCTGCTGGCGCAGAGGAAGGAGATCCAGCGGCTTGAGAAGGAGGAGGGGAGGAAGAGGGGGGAAGCGGAGCAGGTGGAGAGGGATAAGGAGGTGGAGGAGAGGGAGAGGGCTGTGAGGGACTTTGAGGCGGGGAGGGGTGGGAGGAGGGGTGTTAGTGGGGGTGAGGAGGAGGAGGGGAGGAAAAGGAAGAGGAAGGAGGGGTTTGAGCTTGATGAGGGGGAGATGAGGAGGGGGGTGTTGGAGGAGAGGAAGAGGGTTAGGAGCGAGATTGATGAGGAGAAGGTTTGTCCTCCCCTCAATAAAAACTACATACCCAATCCCACCAAAAAGAACGCAAGCTAACGCCCACCCCCAGGCCGCCAAACCAACCCTCCCCTCCTTCTGGGTCCCCTCCCTCACCCCCTCCACCCACTCCACCCCCACCAAACCCCAAAAACTACACCCGCTCTGCCCTGCCTCCTCCCCCAACGACACCCATCCGCTATCCCTCAAAACCCTCGTTACGGTCACTTTCTCAACTGGCCAAACTGACGCGACTTCTACATCTACATCCACGGACGCACACACCCCGATCTGTCCCGCGTGCGACAAGACTCTTAGCAACACCCTCAAGGCAGTGATGACGGTGCCATGTGGCCACGTGCTATGTAAGCCGTGCGCGGGGAAGTTCATGGCGATGCCGACGGGGGGGCTGGATCCGCATGAGAAGGGGGAGGGGGAGGAGGGGGGGAGGTGTTTTGTTTGTGAGACGGATTTGACGGCGCGGAAGGATGGGAAGGGTGGGAAGGAGAACGGGGATAAGGAGGGGGTGAAGCCGGGGCTGGTGGAGATTAGGAGTGAGGGGACGGGGTTTGCGGGTGGTGGGACGAATATGGCTACGAGGGAGGGGGTGGCTTTTCAGTGCTAAGGGATAAGAGGGTTTTTGGAGATGGGAGGCAGATACCCTGGAGGCTTGTCTATGTGAGGGTGCAAAGGCGGTTCACTGCAATCGTGAGAAAAAAGCGTGAAGTGTCAAAGCTTTTCATCGATCTGTGCTGAGTATGCTGACTGGTGCATGCTCTAGAAGAGGTATGCGCTCCATATCGGATGCTATGCTACCGGCAGAGTTCCACGGGGGGCTTGTCAAGTAAAGGAGCATCCCCTAGAAAGACGTGTCAACGAAATGCCGCTGGACATTTCCACCAGTGACGACCCATAGCTAAAGAGGCAAACCGTCAAAGCATAGGTCAGATGCGGCCAAATCGCTCAATTACGCGGCCCCTCCACCTCCACCATCTCCACCCAGATATGCGTTTCCAGCCCCGATGCAGGATTGCGATATGTCCGATCGAAAGCCACATTACCCTCATCCATCTTCTCTAGATCGTGCCGCATGTGCATCTCCATCTCGGCTCTGGCGATGTGTCCGAGTCCGTCGTTTGGGATGTTGGCGGCCTGGAGCTTGATCCACTCGCGGCTGGCGGCTCGGTTGGCGAGGTCGAGGAGGGTGCAGGCTTTGAGGATGGTGTTCGCAGACCATGTACCGTGTGGGAGGATTACCTCATTGCCATCCGTTACGTGAGCGTCGTCGGTTGCGAACTGCTTGCTTGACGAAATCATTGCAATGTACATCCATGACGGGGTCGTGAAAGCGGTCACTGGTATGCCTATGTTCTCTTCAGAAGAAGCAATTTCCCGAGTCACCCACGCCTGGATTGTGCCGCCTGTTCCGGAAGCGCGGTGGGTTTCCATCCCTGCATCGTCCTTCTCGTAGCTGTATGACCAAGCACCTGGGCGGAATATAGCCATAGCGTCTGCGTCATTGGGTTGCCGTGCTTTGATTGCTGCTACCGCGTTTGCTTCAGCGACTGTGTAATACGGGCCGGAACCCGTAGTGCGCGCTTGATTTTCATGCTGCCCTTCGAATTGGATGCGCTTTGTGACATGATATTCGTAGAGGATCTTGGGAAAATCGAGTTCCTCTTGTTCCATCTCGGATTGGCTTGGTGTCGGGTATACTTGTGCATCAGCTTTCCATTTCTTTACGGTCTCCATAGATAGGCCTTTCGCACCCGTCTTCCGGTGCGTATTAGCCTGATGGTTGTCGTCTGAGTCTGAGTTTAAGAACAGACTCTCCTCTTGCCCGTCGAATTTCTCTTCGTGTCCGCGGTTCTTCGGATCGGCTCTTGCTTTCAGGGCTTTAACACGCTGTCCATGCCGCTCGAAGTAATCGGCGATGCTTGGTTCTCCATGTGGTCGCTTCTTCGAAATTCGAGGAGCTCCGCCTGTTGATTGCGTGGCAAATTCCTCCCCTTTTGATTTGGCAGCAACACTCGCGTCAATCTCCTTGAGCTCCATCAAATTTGCCTTGATGCGTTTATAACGGTTGGAAAGAGTACTGGAGGGGACTTCTTGACCAGTGATCACATGCCAAGTTGAACGAATATCAGCCCACGGCGCAACTTCGACCTCCCTCATATACAACAGCATTCTATCCGCTTCGGAGCACTCGTCGATGCACGTTGGCAGGGCGCAGGCGGTTGCACGTTTCTTTGCAGTGCCGCTCTTGGTGGTCGATGGCGATGCCTGGGAGGCAGTCATCTCAGAGAACTGCATTCGAGAATCACACTCGGAAATAGAACCCTGTTGCTTTCCCAAAGGCGAAGGACCAGTCGATCCGCGTACGAAGAGATCTGCCGCTGACATCCGGCCGACATAATTTCGACCTCTCACTCCAGTGCTGCTGAAGTCCATGGAAGGTTCGACAAACTCGTCTTCATCCGTGGGACGGAGTTCCGAAGGTATAGATGCCTGCTTATTCGACGCAATTTGCCGTAAGATGTCGGGATTTCCCATCCCCAAGGATGCAAGACCAATCTGCAGTCCACTTGGCCCAGTGTGGCCCATTGCGGGATGGGCACCTGGAAGCACCCTTGGATCTTTTCCGTGGACCTTTTGGCCGGCCCCGATTGTGTTCTGAGGTCTTCTCCCAACGATATTCTGCTCCTCTGTCGTCCGTCGCAGAAGTTTTTCAAAGTCCCGCTTACGCTTCGTTTCGCGCATGAGCCTTCCCATCTCCGACAAGGTCTCTTGAGCCTTCTGTATCTTTTCCTCGGAAGCCGCTTCGAACGGTTCGGTATCCACCTTCGATCCCACATCTCTCGCGCTGGCGGTCGTTGCGTCGACCTGAATCAGATCCACTACAGATGGTCGACTTAAGCTCGATCCATTCCTAGGCGGAATTCTGGGGCCCATATAAGCAAGTGGAGCCCTGTACATGGGTTCTTCAATGGCCTGGTCCCCACAATGGCTGATGAACGTGTTCCGGGGGTCATCGTTCTTCTCATGGACTAGCTCATGATTTCCGTGAACAGCTGTAGTGCCTTCACTCGTCCCATCTCCGACCGAATGTACGGGAATCATGTTAGCGACCGGGATCGTGTACATGGGGTCTTCGATTGGCTGACTACCACACTCCTGAGTGATAGGCTTTTCCTGGTAGTCTCCATTCTCTCCACAAGGCACATCATGATCCGCGAGCATTGATATAGCGCCATGGCCAATATTGGGAGCAGTGTCATGTTCCGCTGCTATAAGCGGTTCAAGAGTGGGATCGGCTCTCTCACTGATTCCTATCTCGGGCTGCTTATCAAGAGCGTCCAACCTGGGCTCGCTGGGAGCATAATCCTTGGACGTCACATCGGACGCAGGAGGCGCATCAGGGACTTCCGGCGGCTTTGTAAATGATTCTTCGATTCCAGTATCCGTGATCCCGCCATCATCTTTGAGCTTAGACGATTCCACAGTACTAATATGCTGCTTCTCTTTTCCGTCATCTGTTATATCAACTGCAGCGTTTGATACGCTGGAAGGACTGTCTAGATCCACAAGAAGGTTCGGATCAATGTCTTGCGACTTGTTCCTTGGAGTATCGGAGTCACTATCCGAAAACTCAATCGCATCTTGCGCATGGTTGCCTCTAGCTTTGTAGATAGAGGAAATTGGTATAAGAAGGTCTTGGTCGTTCTTCTGCTCTTGCTTGACTGTTGCATAGCTGTCGTTTTGGTCCATGTGCTGCCTGCGACGTGCGAGTGCAGCCGTGAAGGGCGCCTGTGATGACATGGAGTCTTAATGGATGCAAGCTATCGGTAGTCCGGCGCCGCTAGGCTGTTGAGATGTCTAAATTGCTCGATGTTGATTAGCGATCGATTGCAGTAATATCAGCATTGGTTGACTGATGAGGTCTTCGATGGGAGCGAGTAATGCAGAGCCAGGCGGACAACCCAGCCAGCTCTGACAGCCATCCATGACGTACAAGGTGTAAAGAACAAGACGAATATTGAGTAGGGAGGACAAATGCTCAGGACGAAAGAGTACCTGCCTTTGGATAGACAAGCCTTTGGAGTGTCAGTAGATGTTGCAAGAAAAGGTAGGAAAGCTTCTAACCGAGATGTAACTTCAAGGCTCAGTGAGGGTACGAATGGACTGCGTCTGTATTGACACTGTAGTAGAGTGGGGCGGGTTGTCGAATTGCCTGGCGGCGGGTCTGGTGTGAAGGACCGTTTCCGGGTGATGAATCAAAACGATGTAGACGATGCAACTCGAGGCCTTCGCTTCCGACAAGCTGCTCTCTCAAGGGAACCTGGTGATCTGAGAATTGAGCCCGGAAATTAATTGTCGTAGCCGCTGGTGATAGCCGCCAGTCGACTGTGGTAGACGTAGAGCATGAAACGGGCAGAACAATCGTTGATCCTGAGGGGCTCCGAACGATTCCGTCGCCGAGGAGCGATGCCCGAATGACTTGCACGTTGCTCGGTCGCCTTATTACGATCGGCATGGAGCAGGCTCAAGCCTGACTGTCGAGATTGGATTGAGAAAGGACCAGCGAGAGAGACTTGATTTGCGGACAAACAATGGTCAAGGCTGTGTGGTGGATGGAAAGGTACCAGGAAACCCGGAAATGTAGGGATCCTAGGCGGAGCCCAGCGACGCTGCTCCAGATGTCGGATGTGACCACGGATACAGAAACAAATGGACTGAACCCTTGGCCAAGGTACAAGCACCACTTGACAGGTGCAGTATTAGAACGAAGGTCTTGTCGTAGCCCGTAAAAGTTAATAATCTCTAGCTCACGCAATCATTGAGCTGGATAAGGTCCAATTTATGTGCCCTTGCAAGCCTATCCGTAAACTCAATGGAGCTATATGACTAGCCCCGTTGGATTGAATCCACAACTATAACGGAAACCGACGCTCTCAATCGTGTATTGGCTGTCAAGATTGGCAACTTGGAGGGAGCGAACGTTCAACACTTGTTGAAATATCCTGGCCATAGATGAGATATGCCAATTGTCTTTTCCAGATAATGGAAAGCGTCAAGCGTTCATGATCCGACTGCTGACTTTGCTGTAGCTTTGTGTAACGCAACAGGACAAAAACCTGTTGTTACTATAAGAAATGCAAGAAACATGGACGGCAATTGGGCATTCCCCAAAATTGACAGGTTTGTTGTGTTTTGCAACGCACTGCCTTGAATTGAAAGTGCATAGTCACGGATTGCAAAACCACATTATCAACATGTACGAAGAAGAGACCGATCTGAGGCATTGATCAGCTGGGGGGCATAAATTTCGAAGGCCATTTTATCTCGATTGGGAGACTTCCAGCATGTGGTGAGCCCGCCGGCAAAGACTCATCACCGTCTTCGTTTTCATCCGATCCAGTAATTGTTGTCTCCCTGTCTCCTTCCTCACCTCCTGACTTTCCAATAGTCAGATCTTCGTCGAAAGCAAAAAGATCATCTTCGGTCTCGATTCGCTCAAAGTCATCACCACCGAGAAAGGGAGACCTGATACTCACTCCAGTGGGAAATGGCTGTGGCTGTGCATTCCGGAAGCCTGCTGGTGCTATCCCAACGGGAGCAATATCGGCCGATTTCTTCGTCCACGGAAACATATCCCATACATTGCTCTGAATTCTCGTCGATTCTGGCTCGTCACGACTGATTGATGATGAAGCATTGATAATGCTCGATTCTGCAATTGCTCGCTGCATCAATGGGGACGTACTCGGCGAGACCAACTTGTCTCCGATGGAAAACAGGACCCGCTTCGGCGAACGAGGCTGCCTGGGGTCTCGGAGGCTACTCCGCAAACTTGCGATTGAGGTATCAGATCGTGACGATGATCTTCGCTGGTGTGGAGGCTGCCTTGGAACGCTTGCAGACATGGGTCGGACGGGTGGGGGAGATAGAGAGGATGAATGATGGGCATTTGGGAACGATGCGGAGGACGAAAGGCCTAATTTGGTCTTTCGAGCGTCGCTGCCGCGAACTTGCTTTCCATTGTCCAAGGAGATCGACGGTGAATCGTTATCGATTTGGCTTTCTCCGTACGCTGCCACAGAACGATGCCTGTCCTTGCAATCGAGCAGAGGAAGGAAGCTGGGCGTAAAGAGTCCTTGGAATTCCAGCTCACGCTCATGAATTCGAGTTTTGTCAAGCGAGCCTAGGTGGCCCTCTTGCCAGCCTCTCGAGCGCTCGTAGTGAGACGAGTCAGTAGCAGTCTCTGATCTCTCTATGACTGGATCTCCAAGCTCTTGAGCTCTTACTGTCCCATTGAAAGACTCAAATCCCAGCTTCTTCAACTCAGAGAGTTCGCGGTGAGGTGGCTTCTTCTGATTCGACAGGCTGTTCTGCTTCTCTGGCCTCTTGCCATCTTCCCTGCCTTCCACTTCTCTTGCCGAGTCGCAGACGCCGCGTACGAGTTGCCGTTCAAAGGCTCTGTATTCATCTTCTTTCGTACTCCTGAAGTCGGCAATCTCTTGCTCAATCTCTTTCTTCTTCCGCTCTAGGATTCCTGCGATAGAGTCCGTCATTGTACCAATGCCCTTTTGATTAGGGGGAGAGGATTTGCTGAAGATCGATGAGCGGGCGGATCTGAATTCAACAAAGGACTCAGCACTCTATTGTCATTCCTCGACGTGATCGGGCGGCGTGCACAAGGTCGAATGACTGACAATCAGCAATGGGTCACCCTCCATACTTGGAGACATTCCGGAGAGGGTGGTTGTGCGGCTCGTGTGATACTTTGGCTAGAGGGCGACTGGTGGCGATCGCACGCATAGCTCGCACATGAACAGTGGGGGCTTCTCCCACTAAGAGTCTTCCAGAGAGGCCGAAACAGGGTTAATCCTCTCAACCATTTAGGGATGACAGGGACCGACGCATCCCTACCTGACTGCAGCCATGAGTGCTGCAGATGCTAGATAAAGTACCTTCAAGCATATGTGCATGTTGCTGCAGCTTCGTGAACAAGTTCATGAATACGGCGTTACGCTAATCGCTTCCGTGCGGTTAGATCCGTACAACAAAAGTCCTACTTCCAAGGCTGGCACGTGCATTATACGACATGCGACTTCAGGAGTTCACCGAATCACAAGACCAAAGTACTCCATCTCAAATCTATAATTATGCGTCAACCTGACGCCCCAGTAAGTGCGATGTGCAAGGTATCTCAAATGCAAGCTGGGTCTATCGCATCGGCTACTATAAGCATCAAACTTTCCTCAACTCAGCGAACAATAAAAGTAGATTGTCTTAAAAGAACCGCTTTCTACCGTTATGCCATGGGTTTATATGATGCTTGATGTCCTCCAGTCTCGTCTATTACATAGAATCTTGGAAGCAGCTCTAGGATACGTTAGGTAAACCACGGCCTCAAGGCACAGGTGCACTGGCACAAAATGTCGAAACCTTTAGGCTACATCTAAAGATATCAATTTAAGACATAGGTAGGACTTCTGGAAATCATTCTCCTTGTCACTTCGATAGTCCTGCCGTGCGGTTGCACGTATGGCTCGCTCCAAAGCGTACCAGACAATGTTTTCCGAGCGCCCAGCTTGGGTTACCTAGTTTAGCTTGAAGATCAATGGCCTTTGACCCGCTTTGATCATACCGGACAACGTTTTCCGAGTAGACAGCTTAACAAGTCGAGGATTTCGTGACTAACACTATCCTTTCCAGCATCGGAGAAATCCTGTGCCTCTTGAGTTGTGTCTTCCTGCTTGAGCCCCTCTGTTGTCATGACGTTTTGAAGCTCTTCAATCTTGTCCGTCCGCTGCCGAAGGTTTTCTTCGAGACCAGCGATGGTTTCAGAATCCTTCGCTCCGGCGGCTGACTCTAGCTCAATCTTCAAACCTTCGATACCTCTTTCTTTATCTGACTTGGCACTCTGAACCTCTTGCAATTGGTCAGTACGCTGGTCCAGAATATCTTCAAGGCGATCGATTGTCTCGGAATCTGCTGCTCCAGCGTCCGATTCAAGCTTGACCACTAATCGCTCGATTCGAATCTCGTGTGCCGCATTGGCGCTCACGAGCTCTTCGATTCGGTCAGTGCGCTGGTCAAGGATTCCTTCAAGGCGGTTTATCATTTCGTGATCTGCTGCTCCGACGCCCGACTCCAATTTGACCACTAGTCGCTCAATTCGACGTTTGTTTACCGTGTTGACGCGCTGAAGCTCTTCGATCCTATCAGTGCGTTGCCCCAGGAGGTTTTGGACCCGATCCATCATTCCTGGGTTTGCCGCGTCGACGCCAGCTTCCAGCTTGACCTTTAGGCTCTCAATACAGCGTCGTTCTTCTGTGTTGGCCCCTTGAAGCTCTTGAATCCTGTCAGTACGCTGTCCCAAGATGTCTTGAAGACGAGTAATCATTGACTCGAACTCCTCCGTCACGGGATTCGGCTCTTGCTTGACCTTGGAGGTTAAATTCTGGACCGCCGTCTTCAATGTGGCAATCTCGGCATACTTTGTAATAACGATGGCTTCGAGAGCTTCGATTTGAGTATTGTGCGCGGCTTTCAGGTTCGCCGTTGAGTCAGCTGGAACTTCGTTCGCCGCTGATGTATGTGGTGGTCCGGCCAAGTGATCAGCGCTCTGGATTGGCGCACAAGGAGACTGATAGGTCACCGAAGTGTCGGCTTGAGCGTTAAAGAATGGCAGAGTGTATATAGTGGCCCCCTTTGGAAGCTTGCATCGCCCAGGCGGATAGCCGGGAGGTCGATGTAACCCTGGTGGAGAGGCAATGGACTCTATTGGGGAGCTGGTAGGTGGACAAATCCCATGTGGTGAGGAGGAGGGCCCTGGTTGGTAGCCCGAAGGGGGATGCGGACCCGGAGATGTCTGTACCAGTTCATTTTCTGTCTCCGTGCCGGCAGACCAACAATGCTTCTTTTCACTCTCGTCGCCTCGCTGCTCCAATATCTCGCTGGCTTTACGTTTTCGCCCATTTTCATATATCGATGGTTTTTCCAGATGGGGATTACCCATTGGCTTTCCCGAGCTGGTGTTAGTGAGAGGCAGCTTTGGATCGACATACTTCGGCCAACGCGCTCCACCATCCAGAGTCCGATGTACACCTTTGCCCTGGTAAAGTGTTCCCCAGCTCTCCCTGCCCTGTCGGATACCCCAATGCGTATTGAAGTCCCAGGGCCAGTACGAGCTGAATTTCGAATAGAACAATTGGCTTGGCTTCATTGTCCGTCGGTCCTCCAACCAGTCCAACAGATGACCGACCTGGTCATCCCGAAGCCGGACATAGAAGGGAGGCATGTTGTCGAGGCTAAGGTGGTCCTTTGGTATGCAGTCGTTCCACGGCCGCATATGTTGCGGAAGCATGCTGTTTAGGACCAGGTAGCCATCCATGAAGTGCTCGCCTTGACGTGTAGAGAAGACTCGAGGGTCCCCTCCGTGCAGCAGCGGGACAGAAACGGCTCTTGAGTCCTTGATTCGAACTGCAAGCGATTGTCAGCTGGACCCTTCTATTGCGAGACCATTGATTCAGACGTACAATTCATCGTTGGTAGATGTTGGGTCATGCTCGACTCAATCTTGCTCTTTCTTCTTTTGTCATCCTTCCCGTGAGTTGATAGTTGCCACAAATCGGGCTGATCTGCCATCTTAATGGTTTGGCAGGGGATAGTCGATGGTCATATACGTGAGTGGCTTTCTGCTGAGAAAGAGCTCCCAAAGCTTGCAAAGCCTTTTATAGCTCTTCTCCAAGACGGAATCGATGCCAGGACTGACACTACCCTCGTCAGCTTCAGGGGGCGCAGTACTTCCAAACCATAAGAAATTAATGAAAAGATTTGCAACTGGGGGGGAGAAAGCCAAGCTAAGCAGTCACGTTGCACTCCGGTCGCTGGGCAATGAACAAAACGAGACTGCAGATTCACGGATTCCAATCGAGTGGACTAATACCGCAGCCGAAGACAAGTACCGAGACTGATTCATGGCTCGATGAAGCTCCTGTACACGTCCACACCTCTTTCATACCAAGATACCATAGCACATTCCCTTAATTGATGAGAAGCAAAGCTGAAGACTTCCCACTTGATCGAGCTGGACGTGCTTATCGTTCCCGCAGGTCGTTGGGGCCAAGAAAGGAGGTTAATGATTAAAGGTAGTAGTCCACTCATCCCAAATACCCATATATGCCCCGCGCGACCTGCAAAAATCCAACGCTCCCGAGAAGCGCCTATGCTACCGAGCATTAGAAGGACTAGGAATGACATTTCAAATGGGCTTTTAGCACCTATACATCACCTCAATCTACCCGCCCAAGAAAAATACCCTACCTGATGCACAGCGAGTAGGGAATCTGAAATCTAAGCCTGAGTCAAGATCTCCAGCTCGAATCATTAGGGTGAAGTATAGAAGACTGAGCCTTCGACGTCCCAGCTTCGTGAATCTCTGGACGCCTCTCTGCAACAGGCTGAAAGAGATGTCCACAAGCGGCTCTGATTTGGAGTGGCGCGTGTGCAAGATAGGTGGACTGGATGATGAGGCCTGGTTGGTCTAGTAATTGTACAAGGATAGGATGACGTTCGGCCCTGACCCATATGTAGCGCACTCTCATACTGCCGACGCAATCCGAATGCGTGCGAACATAACGTTACTTTGATACATAAATGCGTGCCTTCGTGAAGAAACAGATGGAGGAGGGAAAGAAGTTGCGAAAATGGAGGAGACCGACATCCCTGTAAAAGGATCTTTAGCGTAATCCATATCTTGGGGGAAATCATTCGGTTCTGACAACAACGAATAATAAGGAAGTAAGAAGCATCGCTCACACGAGCACATCAACTTACAGCAGGACGATACACTCATTCCCGTTCCTATCTTTCAGGGCTTCCTTTCTCCCTATCGATGTAGCCTTTCTACCGTTTCGCACCCAACCCACCCAGTTCACTCCTCGTGGCCCCATCCAACTCCCTGTTCACTGGCTCCGCCTCTAGCTCATGCCCCTCAAGTCCCGGCTTCTGCGCACCCATCTCCGCCCGGTACTGGTGCGAGACGCCATCCTTCTCAGGCATGCCTGGCGGAGCTCCGTGATACGACCCCATCGGCTGGACCAGGGGCTGCGCGTGTGAGCTTCTCCTTCTCACGAGGAACCAGCTTGCCCCAGCAATCAGCAGCAAAGCCGCCACGCCCCCAACAATTCCTCCTACAATCGCCCCAGTGTGACTCCCGCCTCCACCGCTTGAAGCCACGACTGTATTCTGTGGTACAGGGGATTTTGTGCCTGTGGCTGCGGCTGCGATCTCTGAAGACGACTGTGTGCTTCTTGTTGGGGCGGCGGTTTTCGTTGCGGAAGAAATGGAAGAGGAAGAAGAGGTGGATGTAGAATTGGGGTTCACGCCCGTGACTTGGCCGTTGACGATCCAGCTGCCTTTGCCTTTCTCGCAGCAATTGGTTGCGTTGAGGTTGTTGGCGCCGCCTTCGCAGCACCATGACTGATCAGGGCATTGGAGGACCTCCATATCACCGACTATCCCGCATTTACGTCAAGATTCTAAATGGACTGTGGCTTGCGGGAGAGATTGGGAGTACGATCATACCATTGTCGCTGACACAGAGCTTTAGGCAGGACGACGATTTCCAGCTAGAGTCGCTGCAGCTTTCACGCCAGATGTTGCTGCTGCCACCCTGCGCGCAGAGGCCATTGGACAAACACGAGTCGGCGCCGTAATTGAGGCGACAGCACATGCTGAAGGAGACGACGTTGTTGCATGGGAGATAATCAATGTTTCCCTGGCCGACATCCCAGGCGCCGTTGTTGCGGTCGGTGCCATTGTAATTGTAACAGCTGCTTGACACTGTGGCTGTTGAGATCAGGTAGGAGAATGTGGCGACTAACAAGAGGATCAGGCGTGAGGAGTTCATCCTGAGCGTGGAAGCATAGAGGCGCCTGGAAAACGGCTCTATAGATGGTTGTAGTGGGAGTTATCCGCAGCGGATCGTGTCCCTGACGAGCACGTGAAAGCCGGGGGGGTTGTGATTGTAGCCATTGTATGGGTGTTAGGAGCGAAGAATCCCGAAGGATTATTAGCTAATGTAGGTATTGAGCGCTTGTGACTTTTGGCGTAAAGGCTGATTCGAGTGGTAGACATTCCAGCTGAGATAGGAACTAGACGAAGCCTCGCGGCACGGATCGCCTAGCTGAGCAAACGTCCTGTGGGTGCTCCAGCCTCCAAGGCAGGATGAGGAATAGGATGTCCCTGCATCCACGAGTCCACGAAGAACGCTGATGAGGCACCACCAAGTGGCCGTTCGAGTCAATAGGACACGTCCATTTATGTTTCTCTATTCCTTGGCTCTCCCGCAAATGGATATCTTTCAAGACAATAGCTGAGTCGTTGAAACCAAATAATTGTGGGTCATTAATGCGTTTAGCAGCATCATTGACAGCATAATCTTGTCCGCTTGTCGAAGAAATTATTCAGACAACCAATTATGTGTAAACTTTGCGAGTCCCAATCAACAGAGGTGGAGCAGGCTTGAACCACGACGAAAATGATCTGAGATTGTACAACCCCACTCGAACCCTCAATTAATGTAACTTGAGCCTCTGGTGGATCGCACAATGGAACAGGTTGCCAAAAAATAAGACGAAATAATAATAATTGGTAACGTAAAGTCGCATGGTCTAATGGTTATGATTTCTCGTTCACAGACTGTGTTCCCCATCCTCCGAGAAGGTTCTGAGTTCGATCCTCAGTGCGACTACTCCAATTTTGTTGTAGTCTGCTACCTTTTGGTCAAATTTGGTGGTATTTGAGAGTAAAATCGAGTTTGGGACGAAAGCGGGGAAGAGTTCAAACTCCAAGCCTTGAGCAAGTTTTATGCGAGCTCGCTTTGTAGTGATCGGACAAGGAGCAGACAGACAAGGAGAAACGGTAAAAATTTTGGCGTTGAAAATTAACAGGTTCGGGTGGATTCTTCTGCACTACTTTATTTTAATCTAAGCTGACCTCGCTGAACAGGCTAGCCCTGACCTCAATGATCGCTGCGAGCTCGAGAAGAAACTCTTGCAAGATGATCACGTTTGTCAAAAGATGGCTCAGGCTGATGCCTACAGTCTCTTGGCCCCTTGCTTCTGACCTTAGAGATTCGCTTCTCGCTCTGCTTCCATCACTGCTTTTGACGCCCTCGGCATGGAGCTGCATCGCCCTGGCGCTCACAGGAATCTGAATTTGTCGGTGGAGTGCATTTCCCGGGCTGATTGGGCTTCGCAAGCCCCTGGGTGGCGTCGAGGATAGCGAGGCCGTTCGGAAGGGTGACCGAGAGTGGGCGCTTGACCGGGTCTTTGACGGGCTAGGCGATGGAGATATCCGGAGATGGCTCAGTCTGCCGATGAGCGTTGGTGCTATTTGATCAACTGTCTGTCTACCACGTGGAGAGCTCGAGCGGGAGACAGCTGTAGAATTATCCCCAGGTAAAAGCCGCTCGGAGATAGTGGTAATATGGGGTGCGTTGCGCTTTCTTGTGGGCGACGTGGCATTTGAGTCTTCGGTTCTTCTCGGCGGCGCAGGTGTATCCCTGAGAGCAAATTCAATTTCTTCCCCTACCTTAAATACATGCCTTCTCTCAGCAAGATAAATATCAAAATCCTCAATTTCCTGGCTCAAACGCTGCACTTGCTGGACTAGCGCGTTTAGAGACTGGAAGACCGGCGACAAAGTAATTTTGTGGCCGTCGTGATCCTCGCGGGCCTCAATCACCTCTTGATTGTCTTTTGAAGCATTCAAGTCTGTACTCTGAGACAGCGCCTTGTGCTGCGAAGACTGAGATGAACTCGGTTGATCCTTTAGATCAGTCTTTCTCCGACACTGGCTGCTTACTAGCCAACCCTCTGATCGGGTCAATCGGCAGGACGCTAGGCAAGACATCACCTGTGTTAAGCTCAAATTTGTTTCAATATCATTCACGAGGAAATTATCGAACAACGAGAGCAAGCACTGCAGTAATGGATCGTCTTGCCGCACCGTGTGCGGCTGTACCTGAAAGTTTTTACTAGAATGGGTCTCTTGGTCGTGCCGATGTCGGTTGGGAGGAGTTTCTGTAGTCGGTAAGGCAAGCAGCTCTGCTGAACATGCGTGCCATTCCACAAGGGTACTAGCGTCCTGTAGATATGAATCATAAGAAACCCCGAGGTCATCGTCGAGTGCCAGAGCTTCGGCCATGTCAAGCAGAAAATCTACATTCCATTCATGGTCATTCAGGTTCTGTCTCCTATTTGCGTAGGGCGAGCTTGTTGTTGCGATCAAGTGTGCGATAGCGGAACGGTGCCGGGAGCCCACTAGGATCGCAAGGAGCCGAAGCGTTGCTGTGGTAGTCTGTTGATTGCGTGAGCGTAAGCTAACCTGTATGAGGTCTGCTAGACTAAATATATCTGGCGAATGTCCCAAGTCTCCGTTCGGCTGTCGGCTCACGAGTGACTCAGACTTTCGTCGCCTAGCAAGGGTCGCCGGCCTCGCCGACGAAGGTCTAACCTCGGATTTTTGAGCCACGGCAAACAGATACTGCAAGGTGCTGCGGATGAGGTCCTGGTGGCTTATATGATCAAGGATACACTTGAGATAGGTCAGAACAGCCACCGAGCTGGAGTCTGCGTCCGAAGACTCTAAGAGCGATGGGTACCTAAAGGCCAAGTTCAGTCTCGGCAAGCAAACACGTATTGGAGTAGCTTACAGAACCTGCTGTAGGAAAAGAAACTCATAATGGTCTAGCAGAGTCTGCTTTATGTCAGGAGACGTACAATGCTCTAACATGTCTTGCCAGAAAGTCAAGTATGTTAAGAATGCGTCAAAGTTCGCCTGGAAGTCCACCAGGAATGTTTCTTGGGCGTCGACATACAATGCCTGCGAAACCTCCGAGAAAGTAACGATGGTCGGGATGGTGCCTTTGCTGTACATGAAACTCAATCTCCTGGATCACTCTGATCAGATACAATTGTATAGACAGTGGTCTGTTCTAACCTGCTCAATTGGCTGTAAAGCGCTCCGAGGCCGCTCGCCATGATAGCTGCCAGGTCGCTCTCGACTATCCAATGCTCGAGGAGTTCAGAACGACCAATCGACTCTATGATATAGAGCAGCCCAGTTCTAGCGAATTCACCGACTCTCCGCTCTTGAAGTACATTATGCAACAAAAGATGGAACAGAGGAAACTCATCATCCTGCGGAAGCGATGAATTCTTGGCTGCTGCTCCTGAGTTTGCTGCTTTCGCTCTTTCTTTACTTGGCTTGAACCAATGGTCGATGTACTCAGGCTGGAGCTTCAGCTTCGCTGCAATACCGAATAAGAGTTCGAAAAGGATCGCTTCCGTCTCCGAGCTCAGAATCCCGGAAGTCGATAACGGTACCGCAAGGCCAACGATAGCATCCGAAAAAGCTGGACATTGCAGCAAGTCCCCTTCGTCACGATCCACAAGCACGTTGAGGAGGCCTACGGCCTGGTGGGAAACAGCGCCGTCTGAACAGATTGAAGCCAGCTCCGCTACCGCGATATATAACTGCGCGCTTGCAACATATTCGAAACAGAGATAAGGTGCACTTCCACGACTCTCATCCAGCAGCATACGTCTCATAAGCTCTAGACAACCACAGGCGTCTTCGGCGGCGGCGGGGCTGAGTGAGGCATGCTTGCTCTTGCGCCATGATTGCTGATAACCCGGCAGAAGTTAGAATTCGTACAATGCAGAGATACTGGGGGGGATGAGACCGAAAGTTGCTCGCTCGCTCGTTGGAATCGCGATAGTCGTTGCTGGGGTGTTTTGTTGGAAGCGTGCTTCGCTGGTGGCAAGCTTCCGCCTCCGATCAGGCGTGACCACTACAAGGACATCGATCAGCGTTAGCATGCAAAGGATGTAAAGTGTCGAAAGCATACGAAGTCCATTCATGAGGTGCTGCAGATTTCATGGTAATCTAGAAGGTCGTTTGGAAAGTCGCGTTTCGCCAAGGCGGTCCGGAGATCCCCCTCCAGGCAGCTCTTGGATCTTGCTTTTCACCTGCGCTCCTTCACCAAAATCCTTGGTCCTGACCTTTACAGTCGACGTAGCTTGAGAATGTTCCAAATCTAAAGTATGCGAGAAGGTTTGGTAACATGCTCTGTGCATCTTTTCTGCCAATATGCTATTCAATTCGAGGCTCAAGTATGTTGGGAACGGGCCCAAACAGAATGGAGCCTAGGATCCATCGTTGTCCTTCTTTTTCTTCTTCGTACCACCCTTCTTCTTCTTTCCTTCAATTCCTTCCTCGCTTTCATCGTCTTTCTTGGGTGCTGGCGCGTCGGGCACCTTGGAAATGATGTCCGCCAAAAAATCGAACTGCTCGTCCTTCGCTATTGCCTGCTTGAGATGGGCCGCAGTTACCCGTTTCGCCGATACCGCACTTGCTTCATTTGCCGATTTCGTGATCACTGATATCATGAAAAGCTCTAATGCTTTTGCTGAGCCATCGGCATGTCAGTGCACAGTTTGGGGAAGATTGCTGAACGGCTTAACAGGGCCTACTTACAAACAGCAGTTGGCGTCACCTGCGCGACTTTTCCAACGTCCTCGTCCGCTTGCATGATACGCTTTATCCTCGCGACTGGAAACTTCGTCTTCACTTCGATTCCCTCCTGAACCCCTGGCGCTGGCCTGTCGCAGTCGACCTCGATCTTCTGTTTCTTGCCATTGCTAGCAGAAGTCTGACCGGTCGTCTTTGGATTCCACTCATCGTCTTCAACGGCATGCTTTCGTTGGCCATTGCTCGGCATTGCAGGCGACTGGTGATAATCCTGAGGTTGTATGGGTTGTTGATCGAAGGCGTACGAATTGTCTTGGTTCGGTGGGAGATATGAGGATTTCTGGTAGGATTGTTGCTGTTGGGGATAATAGGAGTTCGGTGGATTGGAGGAATACGTCGAGTGATAGGCGGTCAGGTCGGGAGACTCGGGGGCATAAGACCCTTCTGGGTCATCCATGATGAATGGAATATCAAATCCAGGTCGAGCTTGTGCAGTGAATCGGGGAAGGTACTAGGACCCTGTTTGCGCTTCAGAAGACCGTATTCCCAAACGTGTACGACAGCTTCCTTTAAAAATATGAAGCTCTGAAAAATGGACTTCTTCACTTTTGGGCCTTTGAACACCTCTGTAGAATTTTGGAACCAAGGCTTGTAATGGGTCGGATTGGGTTAGCGTGGAAGTGAGCCGTGGGGCACGCGTTGTGTTCCCTCGAAGGGAGCGCATTTCGGAGGGGAAAATGCGGTTGTTATAAGCTCCCCTGGCCCCAGAACAGGGGATTGCGTCGGCTAATCTTATCTTAGCGTCATATCAGAAACATGGCGATCAATTCTTCACAGCACTGAACAAACATGTTGGATGATGATGCTAAAGCGCTTGATTGCTGTACAGAGATCTTGAGTCTCAGCATAGCTGGCAGGAGCCGTGCAAATAAGAATTTACGCAGTGGCAGAAGCCTTGGGACTTCCCGACGGTTCCTCCACGCGTTGAGGGCATGTTTGCCGGCTACCGGTCAGCTCTTGCGTGTACAGCCGATGATGGCAAAAATACTTGATCTAATCTGACAACATTGTACAATGACTCAGATGCTAGCATCGCATCGTGCGACTTGTTCTTTATTTTCTTGCTCTGAGCAATGCCTTTTTCGATCAGTCGAGCGTAACGGCTCGGCCAATGTAATCTGATACCGAACATCTGACGTTTATCTATCAGTCGTCGAACAACTGAAAATCCTGCCCTTCCATGTATCTCTGCGTCAAGCCAGCCCAATGGACCCTCTCCAGCGACTCTTCTCGTCCGACTGTTTCCGTCCTACTACTTTCCGCGCTGTTAGAAGGGCCCTGCTCTGCCTCAAGCTACCTCCTTTGTCAGCAAAAGTCATGACCTATGGTAAAGACTTACCGATCGGTCTGATGATGATTGTCTTTCCCGTTGGCCGTTCACGACACCACGTGTCGCAGGGTCTTCGTTCAGCGGCAAATTGACCTACTTGAATCAGCATCTTGGAGGAAAGATGATTTATATGCGATGACACCGTACTGGTACGAAAAGCGGCATCATCATCTCATGTCCGGGACCGCCGTACCTCTTCAACATTGTTTGATAGTGGAAATCGTATGCCAGGCTATTCCAACGAGTGTCGATCAATCCCAGTTTCCCGGTTTTGCGATCCGCCATCTTGTACCGCCAAGCATTGAGAAATTTAAGATCCTCCCCTGCCGCTATGGGTCTTCCAGTCATCTCCGCTCTTGCGACGACGAACTCTTTCAAAGACTCAAGCAGCTCCACAAAAGGCTTTTTGGTTGACAGAACAATCGGTGTAGGCAGCTTCGTTCCCCTAAAGTTCGTGCACACCAGCGCCTTCATCTTGAAGTCGAAGTTGGGAGCTCGATGCTCGATGTCCCAAAGGTACGCAGTCATCAGCGTCAGAGACTTCGTCTCCTCAGTGTTATCGTATATCTCTCGCAGGTGCTTGCCTGATTCTTGGAGTCGGCGATGCACCTCGTATCTCACATCCTCTTGCAGTATCAAGTCTCCGTCTAATATCCGCATTCTCTCCCGATGCCTCATTTCTGCTAAAGCCGCATTGGTTCCTAGCCTCTGGGCTGCAGCCCCAAGGTCCAGCGGGTTGCCCGCAGTGGCTTGAACATATGAGACAGGAGGACTCTCGACGTTCCAGTCCTGGAATATGTCTTGCAAATCACCAACGTCTCGATCGAAGCCTAGAGTACCGTTGCGCCAGGCTTCCGCTTGGTACCATCGGATAGCATCGTCAACCGTAGGCTTTTCAACGTCCGTACTGACATCGACCATGTTGATGTCGTTCATACTGGCTGGTGTCGGGATCTGCTTTTGACTGTTGGCCGTTGGTCCAGTGCCAGTAGGCGATCTTCTAGCGCCAATGCTATCTTTCTAGAAAAGGTGGAATGGCGTTCTGTAATCTACTATTCATAGGTAATGATAATCAATGTCTGATTGCTTGTTAAGATAAAGCGTGTCAAGCTTGGTGCCGTGTTCAAGATTCTATCACTTTGGAAGCAAGGTTTTGCATCACTGGATATTGTAAGTCCACGTTGTCAGGAATTGCTTTGGAAGTCGCGACGATCGACGTGGTCGAAGCAGATTCAACGAATTGATGTTTGGCGCGCCTGCCGTTTCTTGTATTTCCAGAGTTTATGGCTTTCAAGGCCCCTGAGAGCATGGGGTTAGTAGGAAAGCAAGCTGGAAAGAGTCTGTCTCGCCTCAATCAATGTGAAAACCCTTAGAGGCTTCTTGCGGTAGCCTTGCAGTACTCTTTCAGACCTGCTTCATCGTCCCTTTATCCGCCACTCATTGATTGGGATGTGAAGGTGCAAAGATGTCTAGATCCTTTATCTATTGTTCGCTGTGCCTGCAACAAACGCCACGCTCTTGATATAGATACAGCATGTCCATTGAACGACCTTCAAGCACAGGAGAGAAGATTGATTACCCCGTCGAACCAAGACCTTCGAAACCTATAGATGCAGTACACGCTAAAGTTCAAGGTGGCTAAAGACTATTTGCCTGAGGGTACGGAAGGAGATCGTCTCGATGGCAGATCGCTTAGAAGAGCGTCTTCCTCGTGACCTGTGGAACCCTTACGTCAGCTGACTTCAAGGTGTATATATTGTACAGACTTACAGCCCATGCTCCCGCAGCCCCAGCGACCAGCCCACCCGAGATCATCATTGGCCTAAGCCCTCTTGTACTCTTGAACAACATCCCGCTCAGCGCCCCTGCCACAACGCTATTCGCACTATCATGCCTCCCTCTCGCATATCCAATCGTCGAATTAATCCCATTATACACCATCGCAATCACACCCGCTGAGTTCCCCAGGAACGGCCCCCGTCTCGTAACAGCATTAAGCACGCTGTTCAGCCTCAGCTTCGGTGGCGACCCAGGCGGTAACCTATTAAATCCTTCCACCATTCCCCACCCACCACCTACGCATAACGCGCTGAGATACGTGACGCCGGTACCATAGCACAGGTCATCGCTCCATCCTCGAGAAGGGAGAGCGGAGCGCGCGCCAGGGAGATCGGAGAGGGCGGATTCTTCGAGAGACAGGTAGTCGAGCGTTTGTTGGTTTAGACCGGCGAGGGGATGGAGCTGGGAGGGATCAGGGATGGAGGCGCTGCTGAGGAAGTCGTTGACGTCGGGGGCGGTGGTTGTAGAGTCGAAGGAGGGTTGTAAGGTTGTGGATGAGGCTGAGCCTTGAAAGGTATCGGAGGAGGTGGGGGAGGCGGAGGGTTGGGTGGAGGAGGAGGCTTTCTTGCCTGTTATGGTGCTCCAGAGTGACATTTTGATGTGGTTGAAGGCTTATAGTCTTGGGCAAGTACGAGATCAAAGTTGAACGAGTCCAAAAATCGTACGCTAAGTGCGGCCGGCTAGACCTGCTCTTTTGTTCAACTCACTTGCTTGGCTCTTCGCATGCGTGTTTGCTTGCCTATCACTCAAATCAGACAACTGCTTGCAATGATCTGCTCATGGCGCTCTCTGCATGGACAATCTCTCCACTTGGCTAATCCGAAGGCATCAATACTCGAACGCTGTTTGGATGCCAACTAGCCATGGATGCTGGCAACGATCTAGAGGCCGCCAACAGCAGCAACAAGACCATGGAAATTCTGCCAGAACTCAAACTGAGGGAGCTGAGCAAGAGCTATGCCACCTTACTACCCCGGGCTCCAACCACGCTCAATGAGTCCGAACTTGCGTAGGTCTATATCTTTTGTCAATGATTGACGGCTCACGCCAGCAGTCACTTGCTCTCACTGTACTCAAAGCTGTTGCTTACAGCAGACTCTCCTGCATTGTCTCAGAGGCATGGGGCGGCAGCCATGAATGCCCTTTGCGGCTATCTAGAACAGGGTTGTGTTTCATCTATCCCTAATGTGCGGACATTGTGCTTCGACTTTAGTACATGGCGGGCTGTCTTCGAGCTATTCATTCGAAGATCGGAGAGCAACAAGCCTAAATCAATGAGGCAACTATTGCTGACCCTCATGAACATACGGGCAAGAAATCCGGATGAAGGCGTCAGAGCAGCGGCGAAACAATTTGCATCGAGGAGAACCATCGACTTGATCATTCGCGCGGTGGAATGCTCATGGGGCAAGCCTGCTTTCCAAGTCTTGGAATATCTTCTGAGTAAAGCAATTCTCAACGCCTCAGAGATTGTAAATCTTATTGCCGTATACTCGGCTTCACGAATTCCTCAGCGAATCCCGGCCTCATCCCATAGCAAATCGAATATCGATAAATCACAAGCGTTTAATTCCACTGAAGCATCCTCTGCGCAAGAATTCATCTCGCGCATTCTCTCTTGGATGCGCTACCCTGACACTGCTAGTGCTGCAGGGCGTCTCATTTCAATTTTCGTAAAGTCTTTCCAAGCCCACTCTGGAGAATTCGCTATCGATGTGGGTTTGGAGTTATCAATCTGCATGGATCCGATTAAACAAGCTCTCAAGGAGCAACCCGATTTACTTAACGCAATCAGGAAGCACGTGCTGCCTGATTTATTCCGGTTGCAACCTAAGGACACTTTAGTCTTCATTCAATCGATGCCCCTACTGGATCTAAGTCAAGGGAATAACGGTAGACTTTCCGATGCGGACATTGAGATGTGTATGTTGTCGGTGGAGGTCATTGGGGACATCAGATCTTGCCCTGGTTTTGGTGCGTCGTACAACATCGCCCTATGTCTCTCGATTGTGAGAGTTTTGAGGCTAACAAGTACTCGATAGGAGCAGAGGAGCCGGATAATGGCTCTGAACCGAGCTCGCAGACGTTGGCATTAGGCTTACTCGATCATCGATCTCCAATGATAAGAATCCATGCTTTGTCGCTTCTGATTCGTTCCAAGTCTCAAAAGGAAATTCTGGGGGAACAAGTTCTTCAAAAGCTTAAAGCAAGTCTACCATACTTTCACTGCGAGGTAGAACCCAAGACTAGGAATGAATTCATTGCTTTAGCTCAGAAGCTGATCATGCGAGTAATCGCTGTAATATCAAGTCAAAACCAGGCGGTAGAACCTTGTCAGCCATGCGCCGACATACATAGGTACACTTTGGCTTTGGCTCAATTCAAGGCAGGAATACCTGTAGTGATCTTGCCCCCGGAATGGACACTAACGTCACGGGAGAAAGACAATGCTGGATGTACACATCCAGAGAGTAGGAGTACGGAGAAAGAGGTAATGTTGACAGCAGCAACGTTAGAACATCACGTCTCCTTCTTCAGATGGTATACCTCATTCCTGGCGCTAGAGTTAAAAAGTACGGCTACCTACCAGCGTCATATCACAGCTTTGGGGATCCTTGAACACATGCAATACAAGAGTCCGCGGACACGGTCAACATGCTCACCAGATCCTCGTTCATGGATAGATGAGGTAGGAATCACGAAATGCCCTTCCTACACTCAAGCACTGGTCAGGCCACTCTGCGATTTGATGACGGATGCCTTTGACGACGTACGGGCCTCAGCCGCTTCTTGTTTGTTCTTCGTTCTGGAGAGCTGCTCACAGCCGTGGATCACGAGAATAGATATTCCCCAAAAGATCCACATGGCTGAACAGTTGATGCGAGCAACTGGCCGAGCAGATCATGCAGATGGCTTCGCTCGATGGTGCCAGCTTCACTGCCAGATTGGTCCGCTGTGTCTGTGGCCTGAAGGGAATGCACAAGCTTTGGAGCATGCACTCGCTTCTTTGCAAGCGGACGTGACAATTGCATCATCACATCTGCGAACAGCCGTCGAGCATTCACCTCTACATGGACATATCATTGCGCTCAGGTGCGGCTGTAGAATCTGACATGGATATCCGAGAAGCTTACCTATGTTGACAGATACATTCTGGAGTTGGAAACCTCCAGCGCCTATTCGCCCTGCGAATCTTTGGACGGGTTCCAGGCGGACCTCAGGCACGCTATTCTAGCATGCTGTTCGAATATCTGGGAAGCAGTGAAGGAGGTTTTGTGCTATGACTCCCCAGAGGGCCACCAGGACGAAGCCGAAGCTGTTGATGGTATCGTAATTGGCTTGAAAGACACGCTATCGTTTTGTTGGCGTGCGTTGAAAGAGTCTAGGTGAATCTTTCATCTAGTCTCTTTCCGCCTATCGTTCGACTAACAGTTCGTTCCAGTCTTCTCTTACATGCTATGCTCGTGCGAGCGGGCCAGGATCCGATGGATCCTCTCATCACACTGGATTACGCTGATTTCGAGAAAGTGGGATGGCTCATTCTGACTCAATTAGCTGAGCTTAGACACAGGGGAGCTTTTTCTACGGTAGCTCATACATTCGCACTATGTTGCATTAAGTGTGTTCAGAGTAAGGACGAAGCAACAGAACAACTCCCACGGGTCTGGTATAAGGTAAGCTGTCGAGTTCGTCGCCTTGCAATCGGTCAATCTGACTGACTGCAGCATACGGTATCATTCATACACCAAAATGCCACGGCACTCACAAGGAGATCTGCTGGCATCCGTAAGTGAATCCCTGAGCATTTCTTACCCCTTTTTGAAGGCTCCATGAGACATGCCTAAGCAGCATCCACTCTGAGACATGCCTTATACCTCCACCTCCGATCCCGAAGAAGAGAAGCTGACTTCCAGATTTACTGTAGCTGCCATGATCACTGGAATCTTAGCAGCATACCCGACAGGCGGGTTTTTCGACGAAGTCATGCTCGATCTACAATCGATCGCAGATACGCCAGTCTCTGAAACGCTTAGCATGGGGGAGCTATGCTTGCCTCAGGTTCATGCGTTGAATTGCCTGAAAGATATTTTCTCCGACACTAGGTTTGGATCTAGCTCCGAATTGCATGCTGCAAAGGTCCTGGACATTGCAGCCCGCTGTCTCGAGCATCGAACGTGAGTAGAGACTTCCCCTAGGGCGACCGGGTAGTGACGGTTTGGTTTAGATGGGCAATCCGCAATTCGGGATTTATGCTTCTCAACTCCCTGTTACGGCGCCTCAATGGAGGAACAGACTCCAGGTCCATGACTGCCTCAAGCGCCCATCGACAACCCTCGCCAGCGGCATATGAGAAGTTCTCTAAACTTCCCAAGCTCATCGTCAGGTTACTATCGTCAATTGGACAGGAAGAGAACATTGATGATCCATATCCCCGAGCACCTACTACTCCAGCGACTATAGATGCCCAAAAAGTATTCCCAGCATTAGAAGTTATTGAACGGTTCGGCTTACCTAACGCTCAGCAAGTGGAGATCCGTGAGCTGGTAAAACGTTACATGGAAAGTTCATCCTGGCCAATCAGGGAAAAGGCTGCCAAAGCATTTGCGTATGTGATTTACGAGCGAGATATTGGCAGAGAAGTTGGGCAAATGCTGGAAGTTTCGATATCGTCTCAGAACAGGTTGCATGGGAAACTACTCTGCGTACGATATATGCTGGCTCGGGTCCCGCCCTTCATATCTGAGGTCCTCGCTGGTATATGCTGTCACGATGTCTGCCCAACGTAGGACATGTACTAACCGAGGACAGCTAACGATCGCCAAGTAGAAATAAAGCTATTCCGAGCTTTCAATGCCTTCGTCTTGGGCAACTCCTGCCCTGTCACAGTCAGCGCTTATCTCGACATCATTACCGATGTCCTAGAGGCTTTGATGATGTATAATCGTAAGTACACTGTACACTACTTGTCTGCATAGGCTAAGGACATCTGCAGATCAGTATGCATTCGTGCTGGCATCACAGATGAATCTCAAATTTTATGATCCACATTGTTCTCGTTTTGCTCGGTTCTTAACCAGCCAGGATGCGAGTACCAATCCTGCGTACGCTTTGTTCCACGGCGCTCGTAAGCGTTTCGAGGACCGATTCCACCTCATCAATGAGCATTGGTGCAGGCCAGAAAAGCCTACTGCTAGTTTGACCGAGCCGTGTGCCTGGACGAGCCCTCAGCAAGGGCATCAAGCAGTGCTTTGTCATGCAAAGAATGTAGCTATTGCCTACGTGCTAAACACAGAAAACTCCGCCAAAGACGTAGCCTCGTGGGTGCGATGGCTGCGACTGGCTGGTCACGAAGACTCTGTGAGCGACTTCTTTGGGAGGATGACGACTACGTGCTGATCTGTCACTAGGATCTATCAACCAGAATGGCTGCTGCTCAGTCGCTCCAGGCTTTCATGGCTGTTCTGGACGATGAAGCTTGGGTAGAGAAGACAGGACTCCTAAGAGTTTACCTTGCGCTTTACGACAGACTGACTGACGATGACGAGGATGTTCGAGAGATCGGCGCAGAGCTCGTCTCGAAGCTGTGCTCAAAGCTGTTGGAGCGTGGAGAAGGATCGAGCGTGACCCGCTCCTTTTCTGTGCCTGCTGCCCGTTCAAAGCTTTTACAATTCATCTGTAAAGAGTGGAACCAGTCCCTAATAGCCTGGACGGAGGCTATGCGACGATTAATCCCGGATTACGCCCCATCTAAAGGAAACCTTGAGGTAATCAATCGTGGGAATGGCCCCGTAAGCATTGATGGTGACAGTAATGACTCTCATGAGTCAAATTTCATCCGGTTCATTCCGGTCCGCAAGGTGCTAGATAAAGCAATGACACCAGATACGGCACTATTCGTCATTGAGAAGCAGAATCTCTACGTTGACGAAGTCGAAGAGGCAAGAGTTTGGTCAGAGATGCTCATTGATCTCAAGCCCTTGGAATTGACGCAGCGAAAAACACTGCAACGCCTGGGTGACCAATTTGTCACCTGGACCATGGACGGCCTCTCTGTACTCACAGATACAGCCAATAAGGAAGTTGACGGTCCTCTTGGGTGGACGTCCAAGCCTGAAGTCTTCACAATAGGACTACGAGTCATTCTTGCTTCTCGGGTGCTTCTCTGTTTAAAGACCTGGGGCATCTCCAACGAGGCGAGAAAAGTGTGCAAGAAAGGCCTTGAGGAGCTCCTAGCAGTAGGTTCCAAGAACAATCTGCATGAGTTCTGGATCACTGAGGTGGAGGATATACTGGGTACCTGTGATTGATCTGTTCAAGACGTTACGCGGTGCTAGACAACTATGGCTAGGTCGGTGGGAGTGCGGTTTGGATAATTTGTTGTTGCTCCACCATGAGTGTGCACTCAACAAATCTGTTGATATTCTTCTCCTCTATTCTCCTTCAACACACGTCTTCCACAGTATCAAAATAAACAGCACACCGATAGCAACAAGTCCCCAGCACCACAAAAACATAGCAACCAAAGACGATCAAGCTCAGAACTCCCACCACTCCTGTAAGTAAAACCCCTAACAACATTCCGGCAAAGCAATATCTAATAACGGACCACCATTAGCACCAACCCCTCACATCCCTCTCAAACCACCTTCTCCCCCCTTACCAAATCAACCCAAAGTAAGTGTCCACCTTCTCCCCCCTTACCAAATCAACCCAAAGTAAGTGTCCACCTTCCCCTTCCCCTTTCCCTTGCCCTCGCTCCTTCCCGCTCTCGATCAACAACCCCTAATCCACCCCCTCTCCTCCCAGCATGAAAGCCATCTTCGTAATCGTCACCCTCCTCATCATCGCCCTCGTCACCATCCCCCTCGTCTACTGGGTCTGGCTCACCACCGGCCGCTGGATCGCCATCAACTACAGCGAATACATCAAGAGACAGCAAGCTGCACACGAGCGCGCAGATGCGGAGGCTGCGGCTGCGGCTGCGGCGGCCGCTGCTGCTGTTTAGGTGGTGAAGAGGGAGAGAGGCTGGGCGAAGGTGCTTTTGTGGGGTGATGAAGCGCAAAGGGGAGTGGGGGGAGTTCTAAACAGTGATCTCAGCACTATGACATTTGAGCTCTTCCTGCGCACTTTTCTCATCGTCATGCCTGACCTGGAAGACGCGCCTGAGCCCTGTCAGCGCGTCATAAGATTTTAGTGCCTGAGCCAAGAATCATAGCGATGATCTAAGTAAGCTTACTAGTATCAATGAATGCATGGGCTACATGATGGATTGTAATTAGGAGGCGTTATCCCTTTGCTGCATTGCTTTCTGTGTAGGAACTCTACAAGCAATCTGTGGCCTTGAGCCGGACATCTCGGTATATAACATGATGATTTAGAATGTAGAAAAAAGCCCTAATTCCGCAATCAATTATTTGAGTACACGGCATGCATTGAAAAGGTTCGACTTCGTCAGTGCACACGAGCCGCTATCAATACTGAACCTACCTTAGCAAACCAAACCATTGTGGTTACGCTAAGCAAACACACCCAACGCGCCTACCCTATGAATCATAAACAGACAACGAGTGTTGTGAACTCCAGGAAGCGTGAAACCCACTAGCTTTGATCTTGCAGTGATTTGTTTGTTGTTACTTAGGACTTTGATCCAGAATCTATAGATAGCTCGCACAACAACTGTCTGATTGTTCGCTGGATAGCTTTCCCTGGTCTCATAGTTCGCCGAAATCGCACCATCTACTATCAGCGAGCCTCCCTTATCCGCGCACGCTGGTCCATCATCAGAGGATTTGTTGTTATAACCCTTGTTAGCCAACGCCCGCAATATCTCCAAAGCAACAACACAAAATTCAATCGCTTTCAAGCGTCCAACACCACACTCCTCCACCCGTCCAGGAGATGAACATCGAGCTGGAGCAACCACAGCTCTCAACGCCAGCGCCAACGGGCTGGGCAAACTGGACAAGCGCCGAGAAGGGAGGGGTCGTTGCGGCTGTGTTGTTGGTGGCTCTGTTGCTGGTTGTGTTGGCGGGGTGGGCGGTGAGGAGGAGGAGGCGGTTGGAGGAGGAGAGGATGAGAGGGCATCAGCGGCGACGAGGTGGTAGAAGAGGGAGTCCTGATGGAAGGGGCCATGGTAGGGGGAAGAGGGTGAGAGGGGGGAGTAGGAGAAGTGAAGAAGGCGGTCATCGATCAGATAGGAGGGGGGAGAACGGTGGCGCACGTGATCTGGAGATTGGTCGGACGGAGATTGCTAGGGCATCAACCAGGAATCGGGGCGGCGAGGAAGGGCGGAGGGATTCTAGACATCGGGGAGAAGATGAGTCCAGGAGGAAGGAGCGGAGGGGGCAGAGAAGAGGCTCAAGATATGAGATGAGTGGGGGACTGGCGGAGCCTGAGCATCAAGAAGAAGACAGGATACCGGTAGGCCAAAGGCCACTTCTCCCGCCCAACCAGCAGCGGAGAGTCAGGACCGAGGCTTCGACTGGAGGGACAATCAAATCTGGCGAGCGGAGAACAGATCGAGAGCGTCGACTTTGTGGTATTCGCGACGTCTAGGAATCAGGAACCAAGGTAGACCTAGAGAGGCGATCTATCGGGCAGCCATGCCCGTCCCGGATAGCTGCAGGATTGCATGCGGGTCGCCTTTGTACAGCCGTCGTGGAAGCATTCGAGAACACGACGGTTCCTTGCAGCACGGCACGCGATCGTGTTTGGGTAGCAGACGGGAGGACAACATGTGTTCCACTTGCGTCAGCATATCGTCGGGCCTGCTTGCTGGTGTTTTGGCAATATCAGTAGGCTGGTCAGCAGCGTTTGCAACAAGAGCCATCGCCAGCGAATATGGCAGCAATCAGCAACAGAAGTTTGATACCAGTTCGAAAGTGGTGTGTTGGCATCCTCATTCTTGTGGGAAGTACCTCATCTCTACGGGCATTGCCATTCCGCCTTTTCTCCTAAGAGTTGATCATGCGAATGTGAACGCCAGACCTTAAAGACAATTACCAGTACGATCATTTCTCACATCATTTCGAGTGAAACCAGGATCGCAATGGCTCCGACGACCCTCGGGTTCCACACCAGGACCTTACCAACTTCTCACGCTACTTTTGTATCCAAGCTGAAAGCGCGAAGCCAGTCGCAGAAAACTGTCCCAAACGGTGCCATTATCGCTGTCACCGTTATTCTCGGCGTGATCTTTATTGCCTTTGCCCTGACCGTCATTTACTGGCGGTATATGGCAAAGCTTGACAAAGAGGAACGAGAAAAGCATACTCAGATAGAACTAGATAGAAGAGCGAAAAAGGTCAAGTCACCAACCTCCGGTTCTGCAAGGACTCATCAGACTGCATACCAGCCACGGCCTCGTAGCGGTAACGGACCATCACGTGGTCAGTATGGAGAGGGAAATGATGGAAGCCGTTTTTGGCTTACAATTGGTACTCTACAGGCTCGTCCAAAGGCTATGAAAAGACCTGGGCGCCATACCGAAACCCCAGGGCGACTGCCAATAGGTTTGAGGAGATAGATTTGGAAGTGGACCGAGACTACCAGAGGCAACCAAGCCATCGGGATTTTGCATATGGAGATTATCGCGGGTATCCACCCCATTTCATTCGTAATCCCCGACGTTCTTCTTTTCATCTTCCGACATCTTCTTCGCACTCTGTGGATGCCCCTCGCGCATCGCACGTACCCAGGCGTGGTCAGTCTCTGTCTGACAAATGTAGTTCAAGGCCTGCACACATTCGCTTTGAACCCAGCAGACGGCCAGAAATGCCGCCTCATGCTTACACGGCTCAAGGCCGTCCACAGTCAAGTATTTTCCCACCATTCAACCACACGCGTAGCTTCTGCCCGTTGCAAGGCGGCTTTGGGGGTTTCATTAGAAGTCTATTGGCTAATCGTAGGGCGATAGGAACCAAGCCGTCCTGGGACCCTAGAAGTCGAGACAGCTCGATAGATCCCGGCAATTTTGACGGTTGCCGTCAACCAAGCTCAGCGGAGGCGCAGCTTGGTCCCAGGACTGACCAGCGAGACCCGTATTCAAAGAAGTATGGACGCAACAACTCCTTCTCATCAATTGACCTACATTCTAGGTCTCGTGGGAACAGTCCTTACGGCCCTATCTCAGGTAGAAGTAGCCATCGAGGACCTGTCTTGGACGCTGCCCGTTCCGACTTCATAGGAGACCTTGAGAGTGATCCGGAAGGAAGCCGTGGGCCTCGACGCTTCGACAGGCATAGTCCCTACGAGCACTCCGAGTCGCCGAGGGGCTCTTCAGTGAGCGTGGCTTCGCTCAGTCAAGGACATATCCAGCACGATAGCCATAGCCAGCCGCCAGACTTCCACAGCTTTGATGAGCACGTACCTGGAAACGCAATCTTTGAGGGTCCTAATGGTCACCGAATTGATCCAAGGGCAGCGAATGCAGGCAATTCTGGATATGAAAGAGAAAGTGAGGGACCTTACAGATTCGACGAAGGGCGAGAAGATGTGCATTAGAACTTACTAAGAGTAATACAAGTCCACATACCTAAACGCTCCCGATTGACGAATATAAACCGTGAAAAGGAGCCGTGACGCTGCGATTGTACAATTAGCCTGAATCCGGGTTTTGGGTGAATTTTAAATGAATGAAACTCTCTTGGGTCTGCCAGACGAATCAATGGAAAGCATCGCCATCCACAAATCGAGCTGTCCACTGGAGTTCCGGGATATGTAGAGTCTGTGATAAATGGATTCCATGCTGTCCAAGAGAGAAGCATCTAGGCGAAAGAACTTGTGTGTATATTGTTCGCACTTTCAAGCTAGCATGCTCTCCGACAGCGAAATCCAGACTCGGTGCAAACATTCAATCGCTTCTCCGATACTGCGATTGATTGCGGCGGTACAGTGCACGTTGAGGGACAGAGTGTAGGTTTCAAACATCTAAAGTAAAGTATGTCACTCCAAAAAGACGACTGGATGCTGCGCCTTGGCGCCAAGGACTCTGTCATCAGACGTTCAAAGCCTACCTTACTGCCCCAGCTACGATCAAGCTCACATAATGTGCTACCCATTTTCTAGCATGTCCTAGTGGCGGTGCGCGTGTATGGGGCGAATCCTGATCAAATTCCACGGCATTCTCGGACATATTATTGCCGCGTTATAGGAGATCTCGCAAGATGTGGAATGACGAGGACAATAACCCATATGGCTCCTTCGACCGGCGAGACTCTTCTAACAATCCTCACGCGCGTAAGACAGAAGCATTCTAGATTGCCATCTGCCCCAGCTGATGCCAGCATAGAAACGGAATTTGAGCGTCCAATTACACCCACATCTGGGGCTTCCTCGCCCACAAATGAGCCTCCGGAGTTTGTCTCACGGCCTAGAGATTTGAGCGATGATGATGAGGATGACTATAACCAGCAGAGAAGTGGGGGCATCCCTAGGAAGAAAGGAGGCTACGATAGTCGGATTGAGCAAATCCTCTACGAAAACCCGGACTTGCAAATCATCATCACGGACGCAGGCAAGAGCCATGAGAGCGGCGGGAGCTACATCGTCTACACCATTCGGACAGGAGTATGCTTTTCATGAGAGTCCACCAAGGTCCTCCGATCTAACGCTGGCTAGGATCTGGAGGTTCGGAGACGTTACTCTGAGTTCAGTTCGCTAAGGGCTACCCTCGTCAATCTACATCCCACCTTGATAATTCCCCCAATACCAGAGAAACACTCCATGGCGGACTATGCGGCTAAACCTACAAAGGCTAAGGAGGATATATCAATCATAGACTTACGAAAGCGTATGCTTACGGTTTTCCTTAATCGCTGTCGCAAGATGAAAGACGTCCGCGAGGACGGCGTCTGGTGGAGGTTCTTAGATCCGAATGCGAGCTGGGTAAGTATTTGTAGGGTTGCACAAAGGGGCGATGTTGATAGCTCTGGACGCAGGGCGAAGTTCTACATTCTCATCCAGTGGTTTCGATACCGAAAAGCAACATGAAAGCTCCACCGCTGGACCCCTCAAACCCTACTCCGGCTCACCATTGGCTGCCTATACCTAATTCCTCCGCCAAGTTGAAATCACAGGCAAGAACATCTTCGTCCGGTACACCATCATCACCTCCAGCCAGCGCGGCTTTTCCTTCTGCCGCAGCACACACAATTCCCGGTCCCCAAGTATTCGGCCGCTTCCCGCCGGCAACTCAAAATTTATCGGAACAGGACCTAGATCCGTACTTCGTTAGTTTTGAGTCTTCAACGCGGGAGCTCGAGCTGTTATTACAGGGTAATATCGAAAAGGTAAATCGACGCACTTTGACACATCTATCTACTTTATCCGCCGACCTGGCAGATCTTGGAGCACGATACAATGGATTCTCGTTATCTGAGCAATCTCCAACAGTCGCTGCAGCGATAGAACGAATTGGGCAGGCTGTTGACTCCTCATATATTGCTACGGAAGAGCTCTCGTCTACGTTGGGCGCGAATTTCGCGGAACCCATGCGGGAAAGTGCACAGTTCGCCGGCGTCGTTCGCAGTGTCCTTCGATTTCGAATTCTTAAGAGGGTACAAGAAGAATTGACGAGAGACGAACTAGCCAACAAGAAAGCGCTTCTCGAGTCCCTGGAACGGAGTGAGCTGGAAGCGAAAAGAATTGATCAATACCTCACGAGCACCGGCGCGCCAAGTGCCACACCTAAGCGTTCCATGTCATCAGCGTCAGCAAGAAGCACCCGTTCCGACGTACCCAGTACTCCCAAAGGAGACGGAAGCCACGAAGAGACGGCATCCATCGACTCTGACTTCCCACCAACCCACAGCGACGGACCACCCCCAGCAGCCCAGGGTAATGGAGAGTCAGATCCATCTTCTCCTTCGAGTCACCGTAAAAGCCAGAGTGGCGGCTTCAAGCTCTTTGGCAGGATCAGTCACGCCGTTCACGGAATTGTCGATGTCGACCCGGAGCGAACGAGGCGGGACCAGATCGGCAAGACCAAGGAGAGCATGGTACATGTGAGAGAACACCACAGTCGTTCGACTGCGCTTGTCTAACATCTGCATAGTTAGAACAAGCGCTAGAAGTATCGGAGCAGGACGTCAAAGACGCAAGCGCTGGGGTACTGAAAGATCTGAAGCGCTTCCAGCTCGAAAAGGAAGAGGATCTCAAACGTTACATGGTAAGAGTTGCCTCTGTTTACTTTCCGTGCGAGGTCGCTAACAGGAGTCTGGCAGATTGCATATGCCAAATGCCATATCGACTGGGCGAAAAAGAACCTGGACACGTGGAGAGAGGCGAGGGACGAAGTAGACAAGATCGATGCGCGGTAGCGTTCGCTGGTCTCTACACCGACTCCTCTGCAGTACCATTACCGTAGATGTATGACTGATGGTGCCTTTGATGCATATGTATTTAGTCCTCTCGAAGGAGGAACGCCCTCCTTTGAGGACGCATGCGAAATCACTTTCCCGTTTTCACGCTGAGTTCGTTTGGACTTCTTCATGAAGCGAACTGAAGAGGCACGTCATGGAACTTCTCATCATCAAACATAGATCTCCATGACAAGTAATGAATGATGCGACCGGTTGAGCCTTCGTGCTCGATGGCTGTGCTTGACTGCTGGTGACCCTCTCAGTTGCTCCGGTATGTCCAATTGAACTTGAGGGGTCTAGGGGTACCCCACATTTCCGACGGAGAACAGAAGTACGCAATCACGTAATGCCTGTACCAATCATCCCTGAAATCGAGATCTTGGCAAGGGGGCGCCCGGAGGGGCCTAGACTGGGACTGGCCTCGTGCTGAACTGTTAGTGCCAGAATTGGTGTGCACCAACCTCAAGTGACGAGTTCAGACTTCAGAATAAGGTTACTTCGTAAGGCCCCGTGTCCCCGTGTATTCCAGCCGTTATTGTTATTTCCTCTCAACGTCCACTAATCTGCATGCTACTCATAACTCAACTCTCTCTCCCTGCATTATTTGTCTCTATCTACTCTCAAAACCTATCCGTATCGGCGACTCGACGTTATTTTCCATAAGGCGTTTGGAATAGCTGTCCCCGGCTCCTTCGCGTTTCAACTTCGCCTGATTTCGCCAACGCCACTATTCATGTGCTGAGAAAGCTGAGCGGGCTGAGATTTCGACATACCTCAGTCAAAACGACGTTGTCAACCTGCAATATTGGAACATAGGCGCTGGTGGAGGACGGATATATACGACTTCTGCCCCGAATATCGCATGCGATAAATCTACGCCCAGCATCCCTGTTTGGATTCGAACATTCCTGGCGCAAACTCCCATGGCATCGCCTCGACCTCTGCGGGCACGCGATACACATTCGACACAGGCCGTCGAACTTTGGAAGAACTAAACCGTGTCTCATTCTTTGTATATATATATTGCTACGATCTTTTACGATGTTATTCCATTCAGGGCATCCCCCGCTTTGGGGAGCGCTAGCGACGTTGTTCTATAGCGCACATGTGGCGACGGCGATACAGCTTGACACTGGTAATACTGGTAAGCAGTACCTATTGCACTGCAGCTGCAAAGTCCGCGGAGCGTATCGCTAATGCATGTTTCTGGCGTAGACTCGATAAAAGCGGCAGCACGAATATGTGCAGACGGTATGATGTCTTTCTACAACGGCAATCAAACAGGCATGCCGATCGGACTGTTACCTGGTCCGTACTATTGGTGGGAGGCCGGCGCGATGTTTGGACAGATGGTCGAATATTGGTACTATACTGGGGACGCCACCTACAACGACGTCGTTACGCAGGGAATGTTGGCGCAGGTCGGCCCTCACAACGACTTTATGCCCCCGAATCAGACGAAAACAGAGGTACGGTACTTTCCCAAGAAAAGTCGATCAAGCCATGGCAATCAAAGCGATATGTTCTGACCGTCAGATAGGGCAACGACGACCAAGCCTTCTGGGCTTTTGCCGCTATGTCCGCTGCCGAATTCAAGTTCCCCGACCCACCACCCGACCAGCCCTCGTGGCTGTCTCTCGCGCAAGCTGTCTTCAACGAGCAAACCACTCGCTGGGAAACCGCTCACTGCGGCGGCGGTCTCCGCTGGCAGATCTATCTGACGAACAACGGTTACAACTACAAGAATAGCATCTCCAACGGCGGCTTCTTTCAACTCGCTGCCCGTCTGGCGCGCTACACCAACAACGCCACTTACTCCGACTGGGCCGAGAAAACCTGGGACTGGATGACGCAGTCTGTCCTCATGGATGATCATTACAACGTCTTCGATGGCACGCAGATGGACACCAATTGCACTATCCCATCTAAAATCCAGTGGAGCTATAATGCCGGCACCATGCTGATGGGCGCGGCCAATATGTACAACTACACCAACGGCGACGATAAGTGGCGCCAGCGCGTCACTGACGTTCTAAAGGCAGCGGATATTTTCTTCCCGCAAAACCCCGAGCAGCAACTCAACGGCAACATCATGCAGGAAGTCGCGTGCGAGCCTCAGCACACATGCAACTACGACCAGCCCTCCTTCAAAGCCTACCTCGCGCGCTGGATGGCTGCGACAGTGCAACTAGCACCCTTCACCTCCGTGTTCACAATGCCGAAACTGAAAGCCAGCGCATCGGGCGCTGCGGGTCAATGTTCCGGCGCTCCAATGGGAGATACTATGTGTGGCAGGCAGTGGAACTCCACAACATGGGATGGGAATCAGGGCGTGGGCGAGGAAATGAGTGCCTTGAGCATTATCCAGTCGACCTTGATACAGAAGGTCCCTGGACCGGTCAGTATAAACCAGGGTGGGACGAGTAAGAGTGATCCAGCGGCGGGCCAGCAAGGAGGTGGAACGCAGCAAGCATTACCGGCCTTGGACACAAGGACGGTGACGGCAGGCGAGCAGGCCGGGGCGGGGATCTTGACAGCAGGGGTAGTGAGTGGGTTGGTAGGGACGTTGGTATGGATCAGTCTCTGAGTGAGTGAGGGAAGGGGGAATTGTGTATATAGGAGGGTAAGTGGACAAGTGTATATGTTCTGGGACGAACGTCTTTCTGGGATACCCTGTTTGGGGAGTGTAACGCATGTCCTTTGGCTTTGAGAGGCACGGGATGACATGACTGTTGCGGGTTTTTGGGCTATCTGACTTGTCTAGCACATTGTCCTGTATCAATATCAACGTTTGTTTGACACTCTTATTCGATCTCCATATCGTGCGCCTATGTCCTGGTTGGATTCATTGACGGCCGGCAAGGGTGTTGATTTTTAGGAGACCTTTCAGCTCTTCTGGCATAGAGCTCTATTCCATGAATTCTCAGATCTCGATTTGAACTCCTACAGCCTCTCCCCCTGTGACATTCAATCCATATTCATCTACCCTAGGATGATACGTCTCATCAATCGATTCGAACCCATTTCCATGACAGCACTCCTGTTAAACAAGACCTTCTTCCCCCATAAACAAGATATCACAGCAGCAATCCTACATCCGCATTACAGAAGTAGCCGGATCTCCTAAGCCAACTCCAGCCTCAACTCCGTTCTAGCTCTAAGACCTTTTGCGCGATGTTCAACACAGTAATGAAACTAACTGACTGACACAACTTGGTCTATTACGACCTTTGATACGAGCAAGTCACGAACTCTCGAAACCTGTCTTGCATTCGCTATTGGTTTCGATGACTTGCATTCGTTGGGGAATAACGATGTGAAGTGGTCCCTGGGGGACTGAGTGTGAGATAGGTATTGACAGGCTCATGGAAGGGATGGGAGGTTATCTTCATGGAGAGGACGAGGAGGGCTCACGATTTCTTGTGGCAACTCGATCAAGATTGTATCGAGTCAACCGCTCACGCAGACATTTAGATACGTTGCAAGTGTCCGAATAGAGGCACTCAATCATAGAACAGCAATAACGCGACTCAGGCTGATTGTTCTCGAACCTACAGACAAGCGAAATCGGACACAAATGCAATGACTGTCTGCTTGCCCTTGGAGCAGGCGTTGGTCGTGGGGCCCAACGCGAAGTCGTGAGTCCGATGAGTTCTTCCAAACTCCCAGTCTTCTGGATATGCTCTTGGGATTATCCAGGGTTGCTCTTTGCCAACATGAGGGTTCTGGTGAAGCCTGATCCTGGCTGATTGGGAGGACTTTGGCCGGCGCTGAGCCGCCCTCAGCCCCAACGCGCTAGAGTAAAGGGGCTACCCAGGGGCCAGAGGACACACTCAAACCGAACGTCTCCAATTCGCCCCCCATGGCGCTTGCGCTGCAGCTTTCATTATCTCGCGAATAATTATTTGACTCAAGAGAGCACAGGGTACCATGTTGTGGCTGAGCCATGGAAGGATCCAATCCGAAATGATTCACAACCTCCCATGGGCCATGCCTCGTAATTAGACTCTCAGCATGAGGAGGCACAGTTAGTTCCTGGGGCGCCTCTCTGTCGCTTCTATACTGCTTGGACTTATGTTTCTACAATCTCTTGGTTCCATTTCCTCTCGTTCAATCCTTGTCTTCTGCTTGATTCTCCTTGACTTTACAAGGGCCTTTACAAGAGCGATCTCACTCCAAAGATGCGGACCACGACTACCACTTATTGGGCCGCGGCAGCATGCCTGTCGCTTGTCGGGCCCACAGCTGCTGAGTTTCTGCAAGGCCGTCAGAACAGCCAGGATTCGGGTTCCTCGACCGCGTTCCCGACGGTTCCTTCCTTCTCTCAGAACTCCTATACGTACGGTTACTTCTCGCAGGTCTATCCATCAGGATACACGGTGCCCTCTGGCGCCGTCGACACGAGGACTCTGACAGCGACTCTAACAGCGACAGCAAGCGCTACTGGCAGCCGTATTGCAGGAAGCAACGGATATATATACAGCCCGGCTGAAAGCTCACAATTGGATTATATACGATCGATGTGTGTTCCACAGCCTACCAGTGATGGGTCATCGTCATCTCCAGGCTTGGACACGGGGTTTCCCTGCAATGAGGTCAAGAACATCACATTCATGTGTGTTTACAATGAGCAATCCTTAGTGAACAGTAGCAGCAGTTTGACTGAGCAAACTTCGCAAGCGCAGCAGCAATGTCTCTGCCCTGGCGGACCTGGCGCGGCCATTTGGGAAAACGCTGAAGCGTGAGTCGTTCTTCCTTCAATGCAACGATCCACAGCCATGATGGAAGGTAGTAACCATTCATAGTTGCTCCAACTGCCTTCGCCTACACGGCGCCTCAGCTTTGAACGAGACCGTACATGGATATGAATTCGTTCCCACCGCGTTCGTCAAGGATTTTTCGTCCGCCTATTGCGCCATGCCCACGGCTTCGTTGAATTACCAGCATTTCGCTAAGAGCTTTACACAGACACATGCTGTCTCATACGGGAGCGAGACTGGAGGTGTTGACTTGTTGATGGGAAAGACTGCGGTCAGTGACTACTTTACAAGCACTTCAGCAGTGGCCAATTCTACAAGCTCGTCCACGACCAGCGCGCCGGCCAGGACTGGAGGAGGCGGATCACAGAGTCCCGCGGCAAACCTTCCAACGACGACTAACAGCCCATCGACTAGCAGCCCCGCTGCAAACCCTTCGGCAGGCGGTGCTGGTACGGTGAAGGTCTCGGGGCTTTTGGGTGTCGGTATGTTGGGTGTTGCTTGGTTACTGTGAGAGAAAAGGGCTGAAATTAAGCACCGTGCTACAAGTAAGTGGAGTTAGAAGTGAGACGCGCAATTCAAGTCAAGGGGTAACGTAGCATGTGTTTTGGTATCACCGTTTTGGACTCGGATATTATAGCGTTGCTCCCTGTAGAGTCAAGCATAGAGTGGTGTTGAAAAGTCAGAGATAGCGTTAAACTAAAACTAAGTTCAATTCACTTTTCAAACGATGCTCGATATCCTTGGGCTTCAATATTTGAAGGCGCGATCTTCTAGCGACGAAGGTCACTGAGTTAAGATTTCCAAGGCTGGTTCGTGATCGCTCCTTCAGCAGCGGACATATCCATCCTTCGGAAGCCTTACATGCCACATACAACACCACGCTTCGTTCTTGCAACGCGTCACACCTCTCACAATCCACACATGAAATGACCGGCATAACTCGTGCCGTCGATCCAAAGCCTTCACTCTTCTCCATTGTGCTTTCTGACGCATGTATTGGGGGCGTTGACTCGACCGCATATCCGTCATCTAGCCTTATTTCCTCCGGGGAGTAAGGCCTTCACCTTCACAACGTCTTCCCACAAGAAACGTAGGCTCTCGCCGCCTGAATCAACGAATCCTCAAGTAGCATCGGCAACACCTGCACCACATAGTCCCAGCTCTCCTGTGAGCCAGCAAACGCAGCCTTTGTCCTCTCCTTCCCGCCTGACGCACCCTGACCCTTCATCGACCGCTACTTCTTCACCACCGCGGTACATCCCTCAGCATCTTGTTTTGGAAGGTGCCAGAAATCACCGCTCCCCCACCCCTGAGATATTCAACACCGCCGCCAGCTCGCCCTCAGCGGCTTGTGCTGGCTTGGCATTGGACACTGAAAGCAGTGGGGACACATCGAGTGTGGAAGGACGTGGTACAAGTTGTAGGGGAGCATCCCTGGCTGGTAAAGACAAGCAGAGTGGCGGCTCTCTCTCGAATCGCTCTTCCTCCCCTGCCACCAAGAGATTGGCTTCGGATATGGAGGACACGAACAAGAGTGCTTCCGGCACTAACGGCCACGGCACAGCCAACAAGGGAGCTCCAGTGAAAGAAGGTCTCACATCGACCATAACCGCCCGCAGAACGTCCTTAGGCCAGCATGTTCGGCATAAGCGAGAGGTGTCCGTGGACATGACAGCCAACCAAGCCGGCCCTCCTTCTGAGAGTACTCTACTCCCTTCTGTACCTGAAGATAAGCCAACGTCGATTCTCAACGGGGCCTATCAAACCCCCGAGAGCGCAACTTCAACATTAGAGTCCAGCATTGGCGGACAGGAGACTTCCGATATTTCCTCTACTTCTAGCGCAATGGCACCAGACCTACCACCAATAGACGAGCAGATCAACACAGTCAAGCAAATATGTGCGAAAGAGATGGAAGAGGGCCAAAAGGGCTATGTTGTTTCTAGAAGATGGCTTGCTAGAGTACTTTCGCGAGGCTCGGATACAGAAGAGGTTCGGAAGTATGGGAAAGAAGCTAAGGAGGGGCCTATTGGCCGCGTCGACAATACTGGACTCAATCTAGTCGTGGACCCGACTCTGAGCGATCTCAGAGACGAGAAAGGGGATGCGTACACCCCTCTACGCCCCGGCCTGGTGTATGGCGACGACTATGAGGTCCTTCCACAGCAGGCTTGGGAGCGAGTAATTCAGTGGTATGGTTTGGCCAAAGGATCAGCTGTTCTTCCTCGTTATTGCCACAATACGAGCCCCAACGACATATACCCGAACATGCAATACGAAGTATACCCGCCTATTTTCACGGTCCTAGTGCTGGTCGACAAATTGACACCAAAGTACATCGAGAAGCTCACTGCAGGTCAGCCAGTCAGACCCGTCAAACTACTAGCAAGCAGACATGAGCTTTTTCAACACTTCCTGAAGCGAGCCAAACTACTGGCAGGGGTTGATCTAAAGGACAAGGTCCGTGTCCACAAAATCTTCGGCGGCCTCGGTGAAGGTAGCCAAGCTGGTATTCTGACTCCAGCGCAATCACGAAGTAGCTCTCCTGCGCCAGGTATCACGCCCGCTGTAGATGCTGGGCAGACTTTGGAATTGGATGCGTCTACCTTCAACCAGCTGGAGCTAGGCTCGCAACGAGAAAAGCTTGAGATCAAGGACGAATCCTACAATGACAACTACAACGGAAGTTCGACCATGGACCTAGTGGGTCTTCGAGGTGATAACGTCCTGGTACTTGAAGGAAGCTGTAGACCGATTGAGAGAATCAACGAATTCACTGGGGATACTTACACGACTGGTGGGGGCGAGTGGCTCTCGCATAAAGTCCTGGGTAAACACCCTGACGACCGTGTTCCAGAACAATTGAAGCGCAAAGCAAATGCAAGCAGCGGCAGGAGCACTCCGGCGCCCAAGGGTGGTTTAATGACTCGTGGCCGTGCAGCGAAGCACGGCAAGATCAGGGGTAGCATGGGTTTGGGCAACCTTGGAAACACTTGCTATATGAATTCTGCATTGCAATGCATCCGGAGTGTCGAGGAATTGACCGAATACTTCCTCAGTAGGCTCCAAACCGCGCTCCTGTGTTCCTGTGGACCCAGCTAACGTTGCATTAGTGAAGAAGTACAAAGGGGAATTGAATCCAGAGAACCCTCTTGCACACAACGGCGCCGTGGCAACTGCATATGCAAACCTTGTTGGTGAAATGTACGGCGATCATATGTCAACTTCTTTCTCACCTCGGCAATTCAAGAATACCATAAGCAAGTATGGACCTGCATTCTCTGGCTACGGACAACAAGACTCTCAAGAATTTCTGTTGTTTCTCCTTGACGGTCTACAAGAGGACCTCAACCGCATCAAGGACAAACCTTACACCCAGAAACCCGACTCGACCGATGAGATGGTTGAAAATCCGGCGGCCTTACGCGCCTTTGCTGACAGATGCTGGGATCTCTACAAAGCCAGGAATGATTCAATTATCACGGATCTGTTCGCTGGTATGTACAAATCTACGGTTGTTTGCCCCGTGTGCGACAAAGTCAGCATTATCTTCGACCCTTTCAACAACCTTACGCTTCAGCTTCCGATTGAGAACGTGTGGAGCCATAAGGTATATTACTTTCCTCTGCGGTCTCGGCCCGTCGCCCTGGATGTTGATATAGACAAAAACGCGACTATACTGGGCCTAAAGGAATATGTTGCGAAGCGGGTCGGAGCAGACGCCAGGAAGATGATAGCACTTGAGATTTACAAGAACAAATTCTACAAAATTTATGACGACAAGAGTGCTATCATCGAAGAACGGATCACGGAGCAGGACGACGTAGGCATCTACGAGCTCGAGTACCCGCTCGCGGATTACCCAGCGCTGAAGAAGAAGCAGAAGAAGGTTCTCACTTTCAGTCGTGATGACGAAGAAGAAGATTATACCCATAAGATCGCTTCAGCAGACAAGTTCATGGTGGCAGTGTTTCAGCGCATTCCTCGAAAAGCAGCTACCAGATACGAGCGTAATCAGTACGACTACGAAGGTGTACCTTTCATCATCACCGTGACCGCTGAAGAGGCCCGGGACTACGATGAAATCCTTTGCAAGGTTCTGAAGCACGTCGAGCCTCTGAGTTCAAGAGATTTCCTTCGCGAGAACGAGGAGTCAGAAGCCGAGTCAGACATGGTCATGATGAACTCAGACGAAGCCGACTCTTCTTCTGAGTCGAAGATACACACAACTTCCCTTGCGAGTGAAGATGGTATGATACACGTTTCAGTGCATGGTTCTGGCGAAGAATCACCTGCCGCACCAGCCTCGTCAGGGTCCTTGGAGGTGCCAAAAGCCAAAACTCTGCCGCCTATGCTCAAGCCTGGTGCGTCCGTCACGTCGGAAGTGCGGGATCTATTCGAGATGAAGTATTGCCATATGGACGGTGACATGATCCCTACCGGCTTCTCATCACTCTCTGATGACAGCAAATTCGATGTCCTAGCCTCGCGGAAGTCCAAGCCAAGCCAAGAGCGGCCACTTACAAATGGGGAAAAGATATCGCGTGTGCTAGACCGCGATGACGGTAATGTTTCCAGCGACGAAGATGCTGCAAGCCCATCTGAGCCAGCACTTGTCCAGGGTTACGAGAGCGACTCGGATGGTCTACCTCCTGTGGCGCAGCTGACTCGAGGGTTTTCAAAAAGCAATAGTAGGTTGGAAGAAAGGACTGTCCCGAGGAACAGACCGCTAATTACTTATTCACGCAAAGACAAGCGCCCGGCTGTTAACGGCAATTCTAATACATCGAGAGAGCAAATCATCAATTTCGGGGAAGTCATCGCGCTTGACTGGGCACCAGAAGCATGGGACGGGCTGTTTGGCGGCAACCGAGACAATAGTGGGGAAATGCGAGGAGTAGCTCAATGGAAGTATCCTTTCGAGCTCAAGGATCCAGAGCGGGAGCAAAAGGAGAAGCTTCGCAAAAGCCGCAAGAAGTATGGGGTCACTTTAGCTGACTGCCTCGACGAGTTCGGAAGGCCGGAAATTCTCTCCGAGGCCGACGCATGGTATTGTCCGCGCTGCAAGGAACATCGTAGGGCGGCAAAGACGTTCGAGATATGGAAGTCACCTGACATATTAGTCGTTCATCTCAAGCGATTCAGTACTCAAGGTCGGCTTAGGGACAAGTTGGACATTCTTGTTGACTTCCCAGTGGCAGGTCTGGATTTGGCTTCCAGAGTGTGTATGCGAGACGATGGCACGAGTGCGGTCTATGACCTCTTCGCTATCGACAATCATTACGGAGGTTTGGGCGGGGGTCACTACACGGCCTATGCCAAGAATCTCTACGATGGCTGTTGGTACGAGTACAACGGTAAGTTCCTAATTATTGACTTTAGGTTCGATGCACAGCTGACGAGTGCAGATACCTCGGTCACCAAAATACATGATCAAAAAGCCACTCAGAAAGTGGTAACTTCGGCGGCATACATCCTCTTCTACCGGCGTCGCTCGGCGAGCCCCTTAGGCGGTCCATTCTTTGAGCGGCTCTTAAGCGGTGGTGAAACCGCAGCTTCGGATTCCCAACCCAATTCTCGCGCGGCATCACCGTCGGGGGAAGGCAGGCGACTCGACGACTTCTCCCGCATTGGATCGTCGAGCGCTTTTCAAGGAGTAGGAGCAGCTCACCAAGCGGGAGGTGGTGGGCTCACAGGGACAACGCATCAGAGGACAGGGGTTGACGATGACTTGCCAGCGTACGGTCCTAACCCTCAAGGTTTCGACACCATGGACTTGGACGAAGACGAAGGCATCGGAGGGATGGGTCCCGTCTCGCTGTTCAGAAACTTTCCGGAGAGACAGCCTTCGTGGTCGTTTGGTGATGATGTGGGCGCACGGCCCTACTCGACTCAGGTGGCCGCTGCGCCACCGGGCAGCGACGAAGACTTGTTCGAAGGCGAGGGAAAGTCTTCGCCTAGCAGTACGAGGGTCGCACGGTCGGGGCCGCCGAGTGAGGATGGGAGAGATCAGAATATGCGGTTTCTAGACGACGAGGGAACGACAAGCGGGTCCCTTGGCACACCAGAGGCAAGAACAACGCCGGAGGGGAGGTTTGTCTCGTTAGAAGATGAGGAGCTTGACGCCCCTGTCCTTGACGTCAGAGTGCTAGACGAATGAGGAGTAGGGAATGTCGACACTGTCAAAGGGGAGGAACCTAAGGACACGTCCACTGCATCCCCATTGCGGTTCAAGAGCTGGCTTGTGGGGAGAGCATTGAGCCGAAGAAAGTATTGTTTGCGAAGCATGCATGGCCTGATCGTTACTTTGAACGATAGACTCCGAGCGAGCATTGTACATAGATAGAGTCACTGCAGAAAAGCGCATATCGGATTGAGACTTAGCGAGCAAAAGGCCGTCGAGTCATGAAGTTGTTTTTCTGTTGATACCCGCAAACACCGTTTCGATATCTCTCTCTTTTTTCTGTCGTTGAGTTCCTCAATTATCTCCTCAATTGCCTTCTTACTTTCATCTACCGTAATCTAGAAATCCCTATCTTACCTGGTCTCTCAGCAGCACTCTCCGTCTTTCTCCAAACTCCCAGCCTCCACCCTTCCTACCATCACCACAAACATCTTCTCAACTTTCAAAAGACCCCGGAGTCCCGCTACCTGAGCACCGCCGCCACCAGATAATAGCACATCATCTCCGAAACAAACCCATCTACACAATTCTTCCTTTCCCCCAACTTAGATCCTAGCCTTCATGTCTTTGTATGCTACGATTACAATCCTATAAAACGAGCTTGCGGGTCCGCCTGTTTCTGGTGGGTTGGTAGGGCGGTTCTGGGGACGTGGGGGCTGGTCTGGGAGGCTGGATAGTACTCATGGGGGGGGGGGGGGGGGGGGGGGGTGGTGAATATAGATGGTGGCTGAGGGAGTGTTATGAGGGTAGAGGATGGCTGGATGGTAGGGGTGGATCTGGGGTTCTTGGGTTGCGGTGCAGCGAGCGTTTGAGATATTGGAGGGGAGGGATGTGAAGGCTAGGAGATTACAAAGGACTGGGAGAGAATTGAAGGGGAAGGAGTGGAAAAGCACTTGCTAGAGATGTGTTCAAGTAGTCGCAGAAAAGCGTATGATTGCAGGTGAGACGACGGAAAGATCTAGTAGGTTTGATGAGCTCGAGAGAAAAGACGAGATCTTGGGCTTGGCCTCTTGAGATGGAGTGTTTTGTTTGCTGGATTTTACATGATGATCAAGAAGCGTTTTGGATACAGAATGGCTTGAAGAACGACCAGATAATTGAAGTAGCGGCTTCCCTCGCATTGCAGTGCAATGAGTATTGGGTTATAGAGAAATTCAACAATAAGTGATAACATGGAAAATGAAAGAGAACGAGAAGAGAGAAGCGCACAAGCCGCTACAAGAGGTGTGTTACAAAGGTGCAAGAAATATACAGTTGCGGATCCAAAGACGTAAACACAAAATAGATTTGATGAACTCCAGGGAAAAGATTAACCAAGAATGAGCCCCTTCCCTACCTATCACCGGCGGATGCCATCCGGCGGAATGAACGACGCTGAAATTCCACAGTCAGAACCTCGTACTTCACTCCATCTCATCCCCTTCTTGGTCCAACACCCACTCATTCCCCTCTTCGTGGCGGCAGCAGGGACATGTGCGTGGCCGCGAGCACCCGTCCTGGTTCGCGAACCATGTCCTGATACACACGGTGTGGAAGCTGTGCGCGCAGTTCAGCGTCGTCTGCTCATCGTCATGGACGTCGTCGTAGCAGATGGGGCAGTCTTCGATTGAGGGTGGAGGGGTTGCTGGCGGTTGTGGATCACTGGAGGAGGAGGATGGTGGTGGAGGGGTGAGCAAAGGGTCGGCAAGTGGTAGCGCTACTGCCGAGGGTGGAGGCTCTGTTCGAGTAGTTGGGGAGGAGGCTTCTGAGGTAGGAGGAGTTGGGTGGGCTGGAGATAGGAGTGTGCGTTCGGTTGACGAAGCCTCGGTAAGGACTGTGGAAGTGGCTGTGGGTGGGGATGATGTCCGTAACGACGCTGTTGTCCTCGCCGCTCCTGCAACCGTTTGCACCGTCGTTGTGCTTGACGTCGTCGTCGAGGTGCTCGTCGTCGTTGTCGTCGTGGTAGTCACAGAAGTGACATCTCCCTCTTCCCTCGCCGTTACCGCCCGTCTTCTCTCTCCCTCCGCATTCGTTCTGAAATTCTCCACCTTCTCCATCCATCTTCCCGCCACAAGAAGAGCTTGGTTCTGATGCCATCGCTTACACAGCAACCGTTCTGCGATCTCTTCCAGCTCCTCGCTCAGATCCACGTTCCTCGTTATCTCCGCGCTCCCGATCCTGTCCAGTAGCTTTGAGGCCTCTTGTTGATTCGCTGCTGCGATTGCATTGCGGCATCTTCGGTTTTTGGATGGTGCGTGACCGATGCAGGTGGAGCTTTCTTCGGGGGAATAGAGGCCTAGTCTCAGGACTTGGGAGGGATTCCATAGGGCGGTGGAGGGGGCCATGGATCAAACGATGAGTAAGGAATTAGACTATGGAATGAGTCTTGGAATGAAGGTGTGATCGAAGATATATAGGAATACGAGGTCCTTTGTTGGATACGGTAGCTGCAAAACGGTACGAAAGTGATAGGACGGATAAAGGCTTTGAGAATGTCCAACAGCGTTGACACCTTGTCTTCGAGGGCCCCATTATATGAGATTTGATGAACAATACCTACGCAGTTCATTGAATAGCCATCATGGGTCAGCCTTACACCGCCGTCTAGGTGTGCCACACTTTCAACATCGCAACGAGGCTGTGGGAGGGTGTGGCAGCCACATGAACGCGCAATACGACTCAAATCATTGGCTGCGTACCGCTTGTCCTGCGCATTTTTGCATCAGCCATGCGGCGAGGTGCCAGAGCCACAGCTAATTATAAGCACTGTGGGACGTCTCACGTCAGCCACCAAAAAGCAATATTCTCCCACACAAGAGACTAGACTTCAAACGGGGAGTCGGGATCCTTCCCGCCGCTCCATGTGAGCGCTAAGGGACGCTTAGTCTGAGGTTGTAGGCTACACTCGAAACAGGCCAGTTCATAAAGTAGGTGAAATGTGCAATGGTGGTGAGAAGTAGCATCGAGGCCCCAGACATGATGTGGCACCTACATCACGGCGTTTCAAAGAGAAGTGAAGTGAATGTATGACCTAGCTTTTTGACTATGAGCTATCGGAACTACCATAGTCCATGTTAGAGGTAGAGCCTTGGGCTTCAAGACATGTACAGTGAATAAACCAATCTGCAAACGAGGCCAGACTTCACCCTTGACCGGACATCCGCGAAATCAATCTTCGCTCCATGAGCGCCCATTGTCAAAGCCGTCTGCGTTGCCTAATCACATTGATAGTGCATAAGTCCCCAGAGCCCATATCATAATCAACGCCATTCCTCTTAAAGACTTCGACGATCACTTCGTAAAACCGCTCAGTGTCCGATGGCAGAGCTGATGTTCAGGCCGATCTTCATCAACGCAACCCCAACATCTAGGGTAATACTCTGCGTAAGTCCCTGCAGCGCCTTCTCGAAGTACGGCAGATGCTGCCCCTCATAGACGGCACTGAGCCCCACGATATCTACAGGCAGCAGTCCATTCTTGAAGTTCGTGGTCAACTGAGTAATCACAAGCGCCCGGTCGACGATGGAGCGCATGGGCAGGGTATTGTTGCCAGGCTTGAGAACGAGGTTGCTGAGGGTGGAGTTGCCAATCAGGGTTCTGGTGCCGTGGATGTAATTGTTGAAAGTCACGTTGCCCATGGTGAGGGTCATGACGGTGGGGTTGGGGATGAGAATGGTGCCGACCATGTTGGTGCCGTCAGGGTCGGCGCCGAGCTTGATGGAGAAGTCGGTCACGTTGAAGCCTGTAAGTTTGTTGAGGCCTGTGCACAGATTAGGAGAAGATCATCTTTATAAATTGTACGTTAGCTAGTGTTCGCACCTTTCATGATGACGGTCTTATCATAATCCACAGTCGTGGTGGGAAATTTCATCTCATGGAGATTCGTCTTTCCTTTAACATTCAGTTTGTACTTCTCGCTACTAAGGACTTGCTGGTTATAGTCATTGAAGGCATCGAGATTCGTAATCTGTACAGTTTGATTTACATATGTCGTGGCCTGTTGGGTGGCATGAATGGCGGGGAGCTCAATGTAAGCGTATGGCTGCTGGTTGGTTCCATCGAGGGATAAAGAAGCATTGAAGCCGTCGAGTTGGGGGTGGTAGCTGTTGTAGCTCCCAACGATGGCTGTTTGCTCAAGGTGGAAGGAGTTTGGCGTAGGATTCGAAAGTACGAGGTATTGGATCTCGAGTGACGAAGCGTTGATGCCGCTTTGCGCAATGCGCGGAAAGCCAACATATACACTGATTTACCGTCAGCTTCAACTAGATTGCACAGATCCTCCATCTAACCCTCAGCGCTAGGAAGTCTTACAGAGGCAGCACAATGATGAGCGTGCAAGCAACAAAGATGATTAGATGGAGCCACCAGAACTTCTTGTAATGTGCCTTCAGCCGGGCACCAAATCCAGGCTTTGGTCCCATTCCGACTTCTTCCACGTAGGTCCGGGCGTACGTCTTTCCCTCGAGATCTGACATGGCCTTCGTTTCGCGACTCGAGCCAAGAAATCTGGCAGTCGCATTAAGTACAACTTCCAAAATTCCGGAGGAGCGCACAAGCAGTAATCAAATCAACGCGGGTATGACAAGGTACGACCTAAGAGTATGTAGACAACGCAGGGAAACAAAGCACCTACCTAAAGCCTTGGAAGCAGTGAACGAAGAGATGGAGAAAGGGGATGTCGAAGCTCAAGCGAACAGAATGTCAACGACCATCATGATAATATCTTCCAAAAAGGCAGCAAGGAGATAGGAAAGAGAAGGAAGTTGTAACCAGCATCTGTGGTTACAGAACCTCTTGATCAACCCTCACGAGTGGAAACCGAGGCATGCTCCCTCCTCGCTCCGCGATCTCATGCTACGATGGTGTAGCGGTGTACATCTAAAGCCCCAATTCGGACGAACTCACTGTTTCGGATGGCGCCGGAGGTAGTCAGCCAAGGAAGCGGGATGCTATATCTCACGGCACACTTGCTTTCTTGGAGACAATCGTGACGGGGATTGGATCAACGTCTCAGAGTTAATGTTTGTAACGGTCTCTTGGTTCAGAGCTGTGGATGGTGGACCATCGATTGGAATTTGGAGAAGTAATTTCCGACGACGTTGATGCGAGTGACAGGTACCCGTACCCAACAGACAGTGGACTCACAGCTGAGAGTTGGCGTGACCATCAGAGCCTGATGGAAGGTAGGTCTCGTGGCTCGACTGGATCGCCATCGGAGCATGGTCTTGAATGAGGCCTATGGTGACGTTCTAATTGGCCCGTTGCCTCCATCCATTATGGGCAAGTATTGGCTGTCGGCAGGTGACAGGCCGAGGGCCGTCCTTTCCAGGGGCCTCTCACATATCGTCCCGTCCTTCTCTTCTTACTTTACTTTACTTGATGCTCCTAGCAATTTTGTAAGCCGAGCTGTGAGAGAAGGGGTTCGGGGCTCCTAGGAATAGCAGAGCCTCACCATGGCGATTGAACCGGCCAAAGCGGAAGTACTGCATGTCGTGCGGTGGGACCCGCCTCCCTGGTACTGTCAAACATGACAGACATGCAAACGAGCAATTGCTGTGGTAGCCACGGGAGTCTGACCGTAAAAGCACATCTCAGCAATGAGCTGCTCCCCTTCATTCTCGAGGGCTGAATCTTGTGTACACTTTCACATGCACGACATATCACCACCTTCTCTGTGTCCAACGCTACACGGAGGATCGACGCAGCCATCCGAGGATATAGCTCTTGTCAAACGTCGCAAAGGCTAGGAGTATCTAGCAACGGTTGAAGTTCTGGATTTGGGGGATGTCGGTTAGCAGGGAGCGGATCGTGATGTGAAGGTTACCCCGGATCGCCCTAGACTTATCCCTTGGTTTGTCACCACTAGGAGCCAAAGGGGTAGGCGAGTGTTTGGCTAACGGAGCACCAAGAGTTGGTTGCTGATCCATGAGCCTGCAGCGTCGTCGATCTCCACCAATCAGATCCGCTGGCGTAACGAAGCACACGACACGACAATTCCCGGCTCCAAGCGCCCCAAGAACGCTGGACGTGAAGGCCCGCGTCACCTATTCGTGTCCAAGCCGAGGGAGAACATTGGATGACTGGAGAGTATGGTCGAAGGATTTCCCAGGTGAAGGCTTCGGAAACAGTTGCCCTGTCTGGGCCAGCCGTCATCTGTATCAGCCCCTTCCAGTGTTTGGACTTCATATATAACCAACGGGCGCCTCCCAGGCCATTAAGTTGTACAGCACCCCATCGTCACCGTACATAGTCAATTATCAAGAAAGTTCCATTGTCGGCTTTGCCAGTCACTCGTTCAACGCAAAATCTTCACCATGAAATTTGCCTCTGTCATTCTTCCCTTCGGGCTCGTCGCCCTCGCACAAGCTCAGGATCAGTGTGCAGCTGTTGCGGCGAAGGTCCCTTCTTGCGCTGTAAGTGGAAGACATGTCGCCCAGCATAGCGCAGTCAACTTATGGAAGTAGACGTCATGCATCAACTCCGCTGCCAAAGGAGTCGGCTGCGGCGCCATGGACTTCGCCTGCCAATGTAGCGCGTCCCAATCCGCCGCCATCGCCTCCGCTGCCCTTAACTGCGTCGTCTCCGGCTGCGGTGCCGTGACCGGTCTCGCCGTCCAGGCCTCAGCCTCCGCCGTCTGCGCCTGTGCTGCCTCCGCTCCAGCATCGACGACCCAGGCTTCGAGCTCATCCAGTGCTGCTTCTGTTCCTGCGACCACTGCTGCTCCGGCATCAACCACCGCCACCAGCGTCGTCTCCACGGAAAGCGCCACTTTGTACCCTACATCCATGACCGCCCCGTACCCCACTGCTTCCAGCTCGTCGTCAAGCGCGCCTGCTCCCTCGGGCACAGCTCCATCCGCCTCAAGCAAGTCCGGCAGCTCTGGTGGCTCGACAAGCTCACCTGCTCCCTTCACCGGTGCTGCCACAAGCATTGTCGCTTCCGTTTCTGCTCTCCTTCTAGCCGTCGGCGCGGCTGCTCTCGCTCTCTAGATAGGCACCAAGGTTGCCGCCGAGACTGCCAGGCATGGGCGCCGGCGACGGGGTTGATTATGTATAGGTACGATCGCTCATTCGAAGTGTCCGCTGGGGAAAATGGGGCCGAGACTAAAAGATCGTTGTAAACCTATATATATCCAGTCATAGGAGCTTCCTAATATCATCCTGAAACTCCTGTTGGAATGGTTTCTCACGTTGGATTCTTTGTACATGAAAGATTCGAAATAAAACATCCAGTCGCATCGATGAACCTTGCTGTGAGCTTTGAAACGAACGGGTCGGCTCTAAGCTCGCAGCCATTGAGTTTGAGTCTAAAGTATGCAGGTAAAAGGTGCATTAGCTCCTCTCGATCCGCCGTGTGGAGAACATGCAGATGCCTCGGTCTGTTCGCATACTCTCATTCAAGGTCATTATGGCGTAGAAGAAATACGACCAACAAAATTGAGACTCAAAATTCGAGTGTACATCCTGTATTATTCAATGCTCATGATCGATGATCGTAAGCCAGAATTGGCGATGCTACAACTTCCGAGATTCGATCTCGAAGACTTCATGGTTCATCGCATGCGCCGGCCCGAAGCGGTGCACTCGATTCTTAGCATCTCTGAAAGAACGCAAAGACGAGAAGAATCACCAGTAAAACCCATGGCTAAAGAGGCAAACCGTTGAAGCATTCCTCTTACTCCATCAAAATTCCTAGAAGCATGGCCCCGAGAAGATCTTGCGGTCATATATGATACAAAAAAACCCTGAAAAGTGCACTAGACCGGCGCATGGGATAGCCCAATCTTCTGTAGTCTCACTCTAGAAGCGAATGTGCTAGAGCAATCCGAGTGCGCGTACTCAACCTCACCGTCTACCGAGTCCTTTAAAGCCAGCCCACCGAGAAGTTCACTCCTCTTCAATCTTATCCTGGCATGAGTTCAACAGACGTGCTCCGAAACCCACAACTTCCAAGTTAAACCCTCCCTTTCCCAACGACGTCCCTATCGTCACTTCCTCCCCCCCTCCCCCAAAAACCGCTCATACCTGCCTTCCCTCTTCAGCCAATCCTCCAGCGGCGTCGCGCCCTTGAAAGCTTCCGCATCCTTCGTACGCCGCCCCTTGCCTCTACGATTATCTGGGCACGTAACCGGTTGTGTGCCCCCTGTGCTGCGCGCTCGACGCAGGCGTGGGCCCTTGAAATGTTCGTCGAGCTTCAAGATTGGCAAGGACCTGGATGACGACGTGGGATAGGTGGGTTTCTCCCAAAGCATGGAGAAGGTGCGCTCTTGTTCGCGCCTGGTAGGGGACATACATCGTGAGCGCGAGGGTTGGGAAAGGGGGAGAATTGAGGGGCTTACTGTTGGAAGGCGTCCTGCTGCTGCTGCCATGCTTGCGCTGGCTTTTGGGCATCGGCGCTGGCTCGGGAGATACTGGAGTGGGAGTCAGCTTCTTTTCAGGATTGGGTTGGAGTGCGTGACGAAGCACCTTTTGGTTTGAAAGCCTTGCTGCTGCTGCTGCGAGGGGTGCCCAGGGGTGGGAGGCGCTGAGGTGGCGGCTTTGTCGTTGCGCTTCGAGGACATGTTAGCTTGAGCGGTTGTTGCCTTTGTGTGTGTATCGAGGCACTCCGTCTTGAGTTGTCTTAAGCAGGTTCTCACAGAGGGATTAGCACCTTTAAGTACCCCATTCGACCCACCCTTCCCTACTCTTCGTCCAGACCATCCCAGAAATGAATGGCGGCCGGCGCAACAGGGGAAATGACCGGCGAGGAGGAACCGTGGTCGTGGGATTTAAACAAAATCGACGGAGAGGGAAAATAGGTGAAGAATGGAGGAACGCGGTCAGGCGGGAAAAGCAGGCTGGAATGGTTAACGGCCTGCGTTGAAGAGAATGCGGTCGACAGAGACTAAACGTTTGTCGACAGAGAGGGAATACAGATAGAGGATTGGGAAATACGGCTGGTGGAGAGATAGTAGACCTTCCCCAAAACAGAAACACGGTCTAGGGACAGTGCTGAGAACCTTGCCTAAAACAGACATACGGTAAAAGATGGAGACTTGAGCAATTGGTCGAAGGCTGGCTTGGGAGCCGTCCACCAGCGAGATTCCATTTATACACGAGTATGGCGGATCATAAGTTTAGGGAATGGTCAAGGGCCCGCTAGGAAGCTGTCCGCCTGAGCATGCGCATGCAATTGCAGCAGGGAAAGCTGAGACAAAGTATAGATTGATAGGATCACAGAGATGGCAGACATCGCTCACATATCACGAACTGCAATCATACTAAAGCTCATGCTTCGCAGGCTCTTCCTCCTCGACCAGAAGCACCGTTGCCTTGAAAAAAAACTTCTCTGTCTCCTCTGGGGCTTGGACGACAATCTGTCCAAGTGTCTGGAACCCAAGATGAGCATAGAGCAAGGCCCCCATCGGACTTGCCACCAAGGACACTACAAGATGATCCTCTTTTGCCACTTGTATCCCCCATTGGACCAGTGCAGAACCAAAGCCGCGACGCATGTAGTCAGGATGCGTTCCAAGAGACTGAAGCCATATCTGATCGTCGCCGTAGACTTCAAAGAAGCTTGGTCTTCCCTTACTAAGGGCATCCCTGAAGGCAGCCTCTCGTTTTTGGTTCATGTCTCTGCGAGCCGAGCCGCCTGCCTCTGCCACAGCCTGCCTAGCTGCGTTGCAATAAGCCGATCATAGATCGATTCAGATAAACAGCGACAAGAAGATCCACCTACGGTTTTGCGGCACATATGTCGAGCCATGCTTGCGCTTGTTCCTGTGAGAAACATCCCAAACGGCAAATCCGACAATCCTCGTCACGTTCGGGTTATGAAGGCTGGGAGCGTCGGCAACCATGACATGCCAATCATCGAAGCCAGGATCGATGAAGTGCTGGAAGAGCAATTTGGTGAACTTGACGCTATCCTCAGGGAATTCATGGGCGTGTTCGTAGCAATAGTTCCATCCAGGATCGAGGGGCATGGAAGACCTCACCACCTCCACCACACTATTCAGATCAGCAAGAGTAGCAGCGCGGATAGCCGACGTGTCAATGGTGTGAGGTGGGCCCATTGTGAGGATGCTAGTTCAGGAATTGCAGAGTAGCTGGCAGGTCCCGAGTCGTAGATATCGCTATGGGAAATTGGAGTGAGACGGCTCCTGGACAACTTACATATCTCGAAGACATTATGGTTGCAGAGTATCCCGGCAGAACGAATGAGGCGTTGTACGACGTCAAAGCTTGCGATGTTGCGTCGCCAAGCTTGATTTTCCGACCATGCTCAAATAGGACATACGGTGGACGGTGGGGGTTCGATACGTTGCTTCGTGAACAGGATCGGCAAGGCAGGGCGTAAGATAACAATACGCTCAGGGGAAACCGGTGACTCTTTGGAGAAATCTGGTGAGCTATCCCAGCAAGGTGGTTGTGATCATGCGTCGATCCTGTAGTGACGAAGAAGCTGATCTGCCAATCAACCGATACCACCCATGGTGTCAAGGTGGGTGAGGAAAGCCCGCTAGGTTGCCTTGCTGCTTCGTCTGTCTCTTATTACAATTTTACTTTGGAATCTACTCAAACATGGCCTTCTTCAAGATATTGCCATTCTCGTTTGGTTCTTTACAAGCACCTGAAACGCTCCTTGCGAGAGATTTGAGCGTGGAAGGAGATAACAGTCTCCACTTGCTCCGCGATACCATCACTGCCTACTGTCAACTTGACCCATCACCATGGCCAATAATTTCTTTGCCGACAATTGCTGGAGTATCGCGACGGATGATCCAGAATGGCAAGGTAAGGTCCTGCCGATCGTTTCAAAGCGGAACGTGCTGAACATGAGGTAGTGGATAGCCTTACTTGGGGAATTGCTGTGATCCATACCGGACTCCCCGGGGGGAATGTGAACGATCATGCTGCGAGGACGCCTGAAGAAGAAGTTGCAGCACTGCCAATAGAGAACGCTTCTTTCAACGGTCACAGCGAAAGGTTAGCTACAAGCTTAGCTCCCTCCCCTCATAATTTCGACCAGATTTCATTTGCAGGTCTTCGTCAGAATGCGAAACCAAACGACACATTTTCCATACTCCAAGAAAACGGACATCACAATCCATATCTTGTTGACAGTCATGACGCATCACAGTGGGGTTTCAAGTCATCTGCCAAATATCACGCTTGTGATTTTCCAGAGTCTTCCAGAGGAAATTCAGTAAACCATTTCACCCCGATGGAGAGCATAGACTCGGCTCCATCAGCCACCTCGATCCCCGACAGATTCTTATTTTTCCCAGGCGGCAGCGCCTCTCGACAAAGCTGTGTCCCCACATTTACTCCATCTTTGGATGAACCTACAACACGGCGGACGTTGCCACATCGACAATTAGAATTCTATACATCCGAGCCATTGATGCAGGACCCGCCGTTGACTGGTACTTCATATAGGATAGATCCCAACTATGCAGCGAGCGCCTACCAGCCGAATGCAATTAGAGGAGTCTTGACGAATGCAACTCAGAACGTCGACCCTTGGTACACCTCCTTCCTGCTATACACTGCTGATGCGAATCAAATGGATCCCTATGACGAATTGACATCCTCCTACCCGGAATCTGGTGCACTCTCCACAGACCTACCATCTAGTACAGCTGTAGAGCCTCATCTGGAGTCACTCACGTCATACGATAGCTTTAAGGTTTTACCAATAGACAGTTTCCTGCCAACAGAGGATTCCGGCGCCGCGCTACAGCCTGCAGAACGACAAAGTAAATGCAGGATTCAGCCGACAATTACTGAGGGTGTGGATATCTCTCATGAGTCCGACGCACACTATTCTTCAGCTCTTAATTTCACGGCCCTACCAGCAGCCCTCCATCCCGACCCATCTCTTGCAGGTTCTTCCTCAACTCCGGTCCACGGTCAAGAAGACTCAAGCCTTCTTGCTACACGCTTTGAAAGCGTTAATTCAACCCCCAAGAGCACCTTCGAGATCATCTGGTATGAGGGAGAGGATGTTGGCCTGAAGAAAAGAAAGCTTGGTGTACAAATTGCCGACCAGAAGGTACGACGGTGTCTTGCAAAACATAGTTGGAAGAGCCTGCTAAGATTGGACCATACAGCCTACCAAAAAGCGTATACTATATGGAAACACTGGGAAAGTTCTAGGCAGCATGCTCACCTTAGGGCGCCAGAAAAGTATTCGCGCAAAATTTGACGAGAAGTCGCGCCTAGAGACAGCCCTCCAAAGGAAGGTTGGGAATTGCGAGCGCTGCAGAGCGCGTAAGCGCAAGGTAAGCTACAAGCTAGCTGTCGAGAAACTTTTCTACGAGACCTAATCAGGTTCTCAGTGCGACATAGCGGCCAAAAGCCCCTATGAGTCTTGTACGGCATGCATCTCTATTAGACTCTATAAAAATATACCCAAGATGCCTTGCTTTCGATCGGACATCCTAGATGCGACGTTCTTTCGTCTTGGTATGTCACCCTTCAACGACCGACGGGCGAAGCTAATTCTTCCGAAGGCCCCAGCTGTCTTAGCCCTTACTTTACAAAACGGCAGCAAAGCTTCGAGTTGAGCGAGTTCGTTGACCCGGGCGGTCAAATTTATGTCGTCGAACTCACCCACTATCTCGGACACAGTCTCACTGTCTACGTGTCAACGTTTGTTCCCCAGGACGTGGATGAGTCAGGAGGAGATACAATCTCGCATACATGGACGAAATCTGTAGGCACGCATTACTTGGAAATGCCACCGTATTGCCTTGTAAATCTCGAACAGATTAGAGCCAATATGAGGCAGTATATGTGGCAGACTCGTGGCATCACCTTGAGGCTACGAACAGGGACGTGCGAGCTAACCTGGTACACCATCCAGAGAGCGATAGACTTTGCAACTTCAAGAAGGGTAAACCCGCTAACGAAACCGATTTCGTACCGAATGAAACCATACTGATGCTTTCTAGGACTCGATGGTGGAGCGGGCTCTTGATCTCTGGGCCGCGTGCCGCATCCTTGACAAATCGTGGAAAATCTGTGGTGAAGAAACCCTGGGCATAACGCGAGTTATGGATCGCACGAAGAGGATTCCCTGGAGAGGGACGAGTCTCATGAATCCAACCATGAAAGCACAATTAGATCAAATCGTGATTCAAGACATCCTCAACCCCTTGCGAATGGATATCCTCCAAGAGCTATCCCGCAAGATCGAAGCTAACGAACCCGAGTTCTGGCTCGAGATCTATCTCACCGTCTTCACGCTCCTGAGCAGCATCGAGGTCAGTTCGGCACACGATCATTATCTTGCGAAGCGCTGGAGGCGACCCGTACGTAAAATATTCCTTCTATCAAGCTGGAAAAAGAACAAGCTCGCTAATTTCCTCAAAATTGGTCAGACTCGTTTTGCAGACATGAAACTTGTCGAAGGATGGTTCCACACATGCAAAATCCTGCTCTCCAGATTTCACTACGTCTGTGGTGGATCCGCGCCATGGCGGGCTGATTGGAAGAAGCCGGCGACGGCAAAGTTCGCTCGGTTGAAAGCAGATGAGGTCATATTCATGGAGGAGACTAAGAAGGAGTTCATTCAATACGGTACACAGCATCCTACTGCGCTCTTCTTCTTCAAAAGTTATAGTTAGTTGATCATCGCACAGAGAGTTACGCCACTACGCTACGCTTGAAACACTGGTACGAGTGCGGCCTGTACTGGACTCACCAGCTGTTTCTGGAAAATTGGGATACAGGCACTCCACACATCATGCCAGAGAAACCTTGCTGGACGCTCAGGCAGCAATTTGAGAAGAACGAAGTGCTCCGGAGGATGTTAAACCCACCTCTATAGATCACGTGCACCCTCTCTCTGAGAACCTCAATACGTTGCCTTCCTCCAAACACACCCTTTCTATACTCCTGACTGATCCTCACGCTCGTCGTTTCCCGTCGTCAATTGGCTGCTGTCCATGCTTCAGGATTGTACCTCATGCACCGGCATGGCACACCTGACCATGGCATTCCTCGCTTAGGTGTGCCATTGTATGCTGACGCGTGGGATAGCAGAGTGAGAAAAATTCAATCAACGGCTTCAAAGCTTGTCCGACCTTGATCGAGAAATGACTGTTTCGCGGCTTCGCACGATGGGAAGTCACAGAGATCCGCTACTGTACTGAAAGGGGCATCGAAGGAAGGGTATTCGCATCTTATTCAGTAAAACATTCCAAGCTACGTTACACAGGTCTCGTGAGGGTTGAACTATTCTTTGCGTTGACACAAATCGATGCCGCAGCGACTTTGATTTCCATTGAACCTATCTCTCTTCTCTCTCTCCCCACTCTTCCCTCCCCCCTCTTCCTCCTCCTTCAGAAAACACTCATCACGCTCCCCACCCTCTCCTCAAACCCCCCAACATCAACACAGCTCCCCGGGCCCTGCCCCCCATTCTGCGGCGCACTCCAACTCGTAAACGCCGCCCCCGAGCAATCATCCGACTCAAACACCTTCAGCGTATGAATCCCAATCGGCCAGCCCCCCCACGAAATCCCCACCGTATCCGTGCTCGGCGCAAAGGGCACACAGTTGGAATACAGCTTCGGCCTCGGGCCCTCCGCGGGGTCGCCGTTGCAGGCGCTGTCGGCGAAGGAGCCGATCCAGCCGTAATGCGAGCGGGGGGCGAGGTTATTATTGGCTTTTGGCTGCTGGCTGTGTGCGATGGGGCTGGGGCGGTCGGGGTGGGTTTCGTTCCAGAGCTTGGCGATGTCTTTCTTGAAGGATTCTTGTTCGGGAGTGAGGGGGCAGGGGGATGGGTGGTTGGGGTTGGAGTCGGGGCATGTCTGGCCGAAGCGGATGGAGACGGAGTCGGCGGAGCGGAAGGCTGTGATGGCTTGGGAGTTGGTCATGGTGTTTGAGGGGGGTTCTGATGACGGTGGAGAGGAAGTGGGCCGGGGAAGAGCGCCTGCGCTGCAGGCGAAGAGGAAGAGGGTGAGGAAATGCATCTTTGTAGATGTTCACTTCTTGAAATTCGTGGTAGGAGGACGCTTTTGTGTGTGTTTTGAGAGTTGCACGTCGACGCTATACTGCAGATGCTGGCGATGGGTAGTCTGCTCGCGAGCGCGGAAAGCGGCAGCTGGCTATCAAAGCGTTGGAACGAAGGAGAAGCTGCTTGTGTACGTGGTACACAGAATTAAGACATCATGAATAGATCCATTGTTGCATTGCGCTGTTGTGTCAGGGGGTCATTGTTTGAGCTGCTTGGTGCGGAGGCGTGAAGACGTCGGGAGCTCCTACCAACAAAGCCTTTGTGAAGGGAAGTGAACAAAGGAATGCAAAAAGTTTCGCGAAAAAGGAATTTGGCAAGTGAACAAGGCTATTGTATGAAAAGCAGCTGAAACATCGCGAGGGCTTGGTCACGGATGAAATCACGTGACCTTGGATGATTGGCCCTCGTCTTTCGTTGCGGCGAAGAGAGTCTTTGGCAGTAGGAGAATTCTCCAACACGACTACGAGACCGTGATGCAGGAACAAATCGATAGCATGCCGAAGCAACTGACTCGAGTACAAGCTGTCGAGGTTATCGTCTGGGAAGAGACCTAGCTACACTTGTGATCCTCCTTGAGAAACAGGGAGTTTAGCATCATTGATGCTTGCCACCCAATTAAGAGCGGCCCAGAGGCAGGCTGTGAAGATATAGAAAAATCGTATCCTGGATGCTCCATGGTTGAGTTGGCGGCGTCTGGTCCTGGATATACCAAAAGAAGTCGGATAATCCCTTGCGGTAAGCGAGACGAGCACGAAAGAGAATCAAAGCGCGGAGGAGAATCAAGTAACCTAGCGGAGCCACTACTTCTCAAGACGTGCCGATTGTGTCTCAGGCTAATTGAGAAAACCGAGCCATGATCTATGGTTCACGAGCGCATTGCTCGAAGCAAATTTGTGCCATAGCTGAGCGCGCGGCCTCGCCCGAAGAGCCTATCTCTCGAAACTCAAGGGGTGATGAAAGTATTATGTTTGGGGGGTGAAAGCTCATAATCAAGGCTGAAAGCTGAAGCTTGAAATTGAGCAACAGAGAGGATTGGGAGCAAACCCTGAAAGGCAGTATTCCTGAAGCCTGCCCTGCCTGACATCCTACCTTCAAAGCGCCAGAACGTTCCTCTCATTGAACATCAAAGCAATATGAAGTAGAATTCCTAGGTGAGTACACTTTCTGTGTACCTAATAACGATGTGCATGCTACCACGTAGCGATCTCATTAGCCCTGGTCAAGCGATGGTCTCTTTGGTGGAAGGTCTCCTTCCTATTGCCTTGTCCTTTTGCACTCTCAACTGCCCATGCGCAGGCCTTGTCTGGCCATCTGTGCCTTTTCGAGCTTTCCGTGGATCCTTTTTGACTTTGCCTTATAATACTAATCCTCCATTTCCGACAACGTTCAATCTTCATTCGCAAGACTTCGCAAGACTTCGCTATTCGCCTTCGATTCCCTTTTGCTGGGAGTTACAGGAGCCGCCAGGCTCTCAGCCATGCATTGCTTCTGTTCAATAACAAGAAGCGAAAGCGTTGCCCTGGATCCAGTACAACAACTCTTAGGAAAGCAACAGGATACGACACTGCCCGGACGAAGTACAAATGTGATTCATGGTGCCCAGGGACGTGACTACGATAGGGTGGTTGTGCCTTGCCGTTCAGGATTGAGAGTAAACAGATCGAAACAATGACGGTGGATCCATCAACCAGGAAGGGAGCCGGGTCAGAAAAGCACTGCATTCATGACTGCTAGTTACCACCAAGACACCTGCCAGCAGCAGTCCGAGGAAGAAAGCCGAAATAGCGAGATTCCGGTTGACCGTTAACAGGTGCATGATATCTTCATATGGGAGGCAGCTATACCCCTGACTGCACCGTGCGAAAACCATCAAACACTCGCGCAGCCTTCGAGCGGTCAACGTATCTCGCGGGTGACGTACCTCGCGGGTGATTCGGCGGTTCCAATTTGAGTGGTAGAGAGTTTGAGATGCCGGCCCCACACCACTGCTAGGGCGATGTGCCAGCGAATGAGTGACGCTGACGATGTGAGATGCTGCCCTGTCAAGACATCCCCCTCTCAACATATAAATTACCTGCGAAAACCATAGAGTGTCTTCGAAGATTCTCTCATATTGCAGTGTTGATGGAAAAGAAGCGTCAGGATCCCTTCCACAGGCTGAATACCGTATCATTGGTGCGCGTATGATGAGGTTGGGAGCAACTCGGCTGTTCAGACGAAAGCAGGCTGTCAGATAGGACGTATCCGTGGAGCAGGCGTCGTGGTTGAAGTAATAATTTTAGCATTTATGCGGGGCTCAGTTGCTCAAATTCGCCTTCTATGCGGTCATTCAGCGCCGCCATCATTGCACTTTTCCTTAGGACACCAGATTTCTCGGTTCCTGGACTGCCGAATACCACTTCTCCATCGGCAATGGCACTATCTGACATTCCATCCAGGCCCTTCAGCACTCCTCGCATGTAGCTGATCACTTGCCCAAGGGCGATAAAGTCGACGTCCTCGTCGGCTTTAAATACATTTCTCCATACTGCTGTCGCTAGCACTGCATCACCCCTGATTAGCCCCTCGTCGTAGCCGGCAAGCAAGCCTCGCCATTGTATGTAAAGGTCCTTGAGGTACTTGTTCCTTATGGCACGTGAATGCACGTTGTGCAACTGCACCATTTTATCTTCCGCTGTGTAAAAAATTTGATCGAGGAGATGTTGATGCCATATTGGGGCGTCTTTGGCGGGAAAGCATCGCATGCGAACGGTTAGGAGATACATATGCAAGAACGTGATTTGGGCCCAGGTGTTGAAGGTCGGCGTCAGACCCAATGCTGTATGGGGTCAGTGGCTTGATGCATTAGCTCCGGTAGAGCAGCCTTACTCTGATACCACCAGCTCTCACCTACTCCGAGGTCTTCGCCGTCTTTAGTTTTCGGTATTGGAAGGCTCTTGTCGCTCACTTGAGGTATGGTGTATGCAGCTTGCCTTGCGCTCTCCTTGACTAGCTTTTCGCAACTACCATATGCCACATAGGTCTCCGTCATCGAAGGAGGAAGTACTCTCCGCGCTTCAGCCGCAATTGTCTGGGCAGTGGTGCTGGATGCAGCACGGCCATCGCTTCTTGGGGTTCCCAGCTGAGCACCAGACTCCTGTTTTGGGGATGGTTCAACCGTAGATGGCTGCTTTCTGAGGGTGGACAGCGGTTTCTCGGGCGCGGACGAAGTGATGGACAGCAATCGAGAGCCGGCCTTTGATCGTGCTGGATAGAAGGGCGAGGTGGATCTCTTCAATGGCTGTTCATAACTGGGATTAGCTTTTCGAAGAGGCTCCCAAGAATACAAAAAGATGGAGACTGCAGAACCCAAGGATCTCACCTGTTGCCACAGAGCACGTAGGCAGACTCTACAGTGGGTATTCAGCGCCATTGGATCGCGATGACTGAGCCGAAATTTAATTATTGTCCGATAATGAAAACTAAGTTAATGAGGCAGGCCTGGTCCATGCGATCATGACTTCAAACATTTTAGTTTGCTTTGTTTGCATGCCTTGGCGCGATCCAGCACGCTCTTGACTACTCCGTAGCTGCAGCTTGATACAACCCTGGTCAATCAATACCTTATTGATTGCTCTCTCAGGGCTACGACTGAGTTACAGATGGAATGTATCTGTTTTCGTCCTCAGCAGCCCTCTTGTCTGCAATAGTGTCTCATGAGATATGGGCAAAGCTGTGCCATGCGGAATCTACGACTGGGACTTTCACAAGGCTCGTTCAAGCATCTGAAGTGATTTATTTCCATTCATAGGTTGTGCTCAGTTCCTTATAAGCGTACTGAATGTATTCATTGGTTCCTGCATACCTGCATTCTTCACCAACAACGATCCCATCTACCAAGGTTGTATCCCTGCCCTGTTGATGACCCGCCCTACATCAGTGTCTCTTTTTCCCTCCAGCACGTCACGAATAAAGTTGCCTCCTACGACAGGATCTTCGGCGCCCATCTTTTTCAGCGCCTCTGCATTGCCGCCTAAACCTGTCGCAAGCAATCCAGGCGAGATACACCAGACCTTGACGCCGTCGTTTCTCAGAATTCGATCCCAATCGATCATCAGCATGTTGAGCGCCGTCTTGCTGCTGCGATACGAAATGAAGGACGGCGCTGCGGGCTTGGGCCACCCTGCCGGCGGTACGGTGTAACGAGGGAAATTTGGATCGGTTGCGCCTTGGAGGGTCGATCCACCGCTGGTGACAAAGAGGAGACGGGGAGTGGAAGATTTAAGTAGCAGTGGTATGAAGGCGGTAGTCATGACTTGAGTACCCGCTACGTTGACATCGTAGGCTTTATTCCAAGCTTCGCGAGCAGTCATCCGATGTGCCGCCAGTTCATTGTCGAAAGCTGCGCCTCCGTTGTTTACAAGCGCGTCGATGCGAGGATGATTCGCTTGGATATATTCGTATGCCGCCGAGATTGACGAATCGCTCTCGAGATCGATTTGGACAGCCTCGAATGTAGTGCCTGTGTCCTTGCTGCCTTGGCTTTGTTTGACGGTTGCAATAGCTTCGTTGGCCTTGTTGATCGACCGTGCTCCAAGAATGATATGGTATGGTTTCGCCGAGGTGGCATAAAGCGACTTGACAATTTCCAGGCCAAGGCCCGTGTTTGCGCCCGTGATGAGAACAATGGTTTGGTCAGCCATTTCTGCAAGCTTTGAAGTGCTTGTGGGGATCAATTCAGATTGTTCAGGTTAGAAGTCGATCACTGGGAGACGACCTCTCGCCCCTTCACGTTATATACTGGACTATGGTTCGGACTTAGCATTTTGCGCGGAGTTTATAGATTGCAATTATTTTTCTGGCTGCCGTCAATCATCCCGTCTCGCATTAGTTTTCAGAGGTGGCTAGCCGAGTTGATGATGATGGATTATCCTGGCTTGCAAAGAAGACGTTTATGTGCCAACTGTGAGCTGTGTTCGGAGCCGTTGCACGATCTCACTAAGAGCAATCCATGAATGGGCCGAGCAGTATCGCTACTAAATGAATCTCATTGAGCTTTGATCATTCTCAGAAGTTGTGGCCTGTATAAGCTCTTACTTGTCTAATATGATTGGCTGCTGAGAACTACCTGATAATGGTACGCTCAAGTGTTTTACCCACAACAGCTAACAGATCGTTCAGGTTGTTGGGGTCTCGCAATTGCGCTGGTGCGTCCTGTCCTTTCATTGCAAGCTTCTGAGAAAGGTTTAGCTCTACTCGGCAACCCATGTGGGAAGAGGATGCCATACCTGCCGTACTGCTTCATAACTCTCCTCTTTCGCCACATACTCTCTGATTACTTCACCGGTCGCAAACTCAACATACACCCTGGTATCTCGCATTCTGACAAGAACGTTGTCCAAGCGCATAAAGAATCGGCAAAGAAGAAGCAGCCGCGCTGGCATGATTCTAATCTTGCAAGAGTAGAAGGTGATTCCATTGTCCGCCATTTCATCCTCGTAGAGCATGACTTCGTCGAAGAAGATAATTGGATCAGGGCGTTTCAGGAGCTCGAGAGGTATGGCTTTATTGGTGGGTTGAAAGGGAGAGGTGTTCGTGTGCATGGTTCCCTTATAGTCTGTGCTATAAGACCAGTCGAATGGCTTGACGACTTCTGTGATACCCTCATGTTTTTTCTCTCTGCCTCCTCTTAGCGTTTGCTAGTCTTTCTAGGTTCTAAGTCCCGCGTACCGGGTACTCTGCCATTCTTTTGAATGTGCGACTTGTAGCATCGATCCTCCACTCTTGTCAACCCTATCCAGCGCATCGAAGGCATTGAAGCTTATACCCCATCCGCTAGCAGAGTGTTCGATAGCAACTGAATTTTCACCAAAGATCATTTCTGGAGGTGTTATGCCGAGCTTGGTGGTCATTTGCTCGATAGGCTCGGCTTTGAGAATGGGTCGCTTTTTTGTGGTAATTTTGAATCCATTTTGAGTGATGGAGTTCCCAGCATCGTTGCTAGATGGATAGCGCGAATTAACGTCTCGCTGACCGTTTACGGCCATCTTGGACGCGCGGGTCAGTTCACTGCTTTTGTAAGATACCCTAGCATGGGCAAGTAAGAGAAGGAGCCCGGTAGCTCCGAATCTATTGAGCCGAGGATTTACCGCGGGGTAGCAACCACGGTTAGGGCTGTTGCTCCCCAAATGTTTGAAAGTCATTACTACCGGGACTGGATTTTCGAATGCGCTTGTGATATATTCAACAAGGGCTGGACTACCCAGGTTACTTGCAAAGCCATCGCACTCCGGTCATTGTATCCTCCGCGACTATGGCGATCCGCGCTCTTGAATCGCGCCTCGAGCGCATGTCTGTGAATGATGAGAATGAGCCTACTAATGGCGGTTCAATATACCAAAAGCCAAAGGTCAATTCAACCCCTGTCGCTCTAGGGGCAATATACTGACGAGCAACAGAGCTCTCTCGTAACGGCGATTACTTCCTCCAGCTTAGCTACAACCACCCAATTGACGTCGAACCCGAATCGCTCCAACCTCTTGAAGATCGCTGTCCACAACAATAATGAAGGCATGCCAAAACCCCCTGCGATTGCCACTGTCAATATCGTGTCACAATCATCTCAATGGCGTGGCTCGAACATGCCTTCAACGGCAACATCTCCGTCACGGAAGAATGTCAGCACCACGACCTCCGCTAGATGCTCGGACGAAAACGTTGTGCAACGGCTATCAAATCCTCCCGCTTACGAGCAGCCGCAACCGAAGAAGTTCCATTTAGGGATGTTTGAGATCGGCAAGCCTTTAGGTAAAGGCAAATTTGGTCGAGTCTACCTTGCCAAGGAACGGACGACGGGCTTTGTTTGCGCATTAAAAGTTCTCCACAAAAGTGAACTGCAGCAAGGCAAGGTCGAGAAGCAGGTCCGAAGAGAGATCGAGATACATAGCAACCTTCGTCATCCCAACATTCTGCGATTCTACGGCCATTTTCATGACAGCAAGCGTGTGTTCCTGATCCTTGAGTTTGCGGGCAAAGGAGAGCTATACAAACATCTTCGCCGCGAAAGCAAATTTCCGGAATGGAAAGCGGCACAGTATATTGCTCAGATGGCAGCTGCACTGAAGTATCTGCACAAAAAGCACGTCATGCACCGGGATATAAAGCCTGAGAATATTCTGGTGGGTATTCATGGCGAGATCAAGATATCCGACTTCGGCTGGAGTGTCCATGCACCAAATAACCGAAGGAATACAATGTGCGGAACCCTGGATTATCTTCCGCCGGAAATGCTCAAGCCAGGAAGCCAGGAAAACTTTTATAATGAGAAGGTCGATCTTTGGAGCTTAGGGGTGTTGACGTACGAATTCCTTGTGGGAGAGGCTCCCTTCGAAGACACTCCTATAATGACCCAGAAACGGATCGCAAGAGGCGAAATGACAATTCCTGGCTTTGTGAGCCGAGAAGCAGGGGACCTGATCAAACGCGTAAGGACACTCGGACTTCCGATCGAACAATTGCTAATAAGTCTGTAGCTATTGGTCCTCGATCCTGAAAAGCGAATATCGTTGGACGAGGTGCAAAAGCACCCTTGGATCGTCAAACACTGCATCAAGGGTGAGAGGGCAACGCAGCGGAGTTCAGGTGCAAAAGAGCCAAAGCAACTGATAAAAGAAGAAACGACATAATCATGACGTTCGCGACAGCCATCCATCTGTCAGATGGTACTGACAGCATTACTTGTTGCATTAAGGAATTCTTGCATGTGATTGGAGTTGTTGGGTATCCCATGACTGTTGAACACTATAGCAATGCTGAAATTACTTCCGACGATATTAATATGGACTGTGGAAATCCGACTCATCTGTAGATTTCGTCAAATGGTCTTGTGTCCGCAAAACAACTGTCCCACACCTCGTTGACCACCTTTGCCGCTTGCACGTCGTCTTTACAGAAAGGTCGGCCAGCCACTGACAGCGTAGCCCGTCTTCTCACGCATTCTTGATGCTGCTGGGTGAGCTTCCTTTGACCTCGAGTGAAGAATTCTCGAGCCCATCTGCATTCTCCGCTCAGCGATGAGGCCCTGATCTCCGTACAAGCGGCATGCCGTAGATCGTTTTCCCAATCAACTTTGAATCGTAGGTGATCATAAGCGTGTACCATTTCTAGTCCGCACTTAGTATCATGAAGCCCGAGCCGAAAGGCAACCGTCCGCTCATACCGTGTGCTAATGTGTCCTCCAGATGGCCCTGGTTTCGAATACTGTTTGTACATATCCTGATGCCATAGACGGGATCAAACCCTCCAGATTGGGACGTATGACAGCGGCGGCAATCGACATTTTGTTGATTTATATCTCCTCCAAGATCATTGAGCTTCTCTCTCATGAAGCGTATAATTGGGCCTATGTAACCGTTGCACGACTCAGCAAATCATGCACCTCCATGTCCACGATCTGGGGGTGCTTTCGTACTATAGGATAAGAGATAGTCTCTGTACTTTTCGCACCGTTTGATATCGGCCTCCTCATATCGATCGTCGCGGGCTTTGCGATACTGCATTCGTCCTTCGGGGCTCATGCCACCAGAGAGCAATGTAAATGTATTTCGCCATCGTGTCCAGCTATCGTCTCCTGGTATAAAGCCTGTGTCCTTGGTCTTGGGCTCTGTACTGGACTCGTGGTCCGACATCGGTGTAGCCGGGGTGTTTGAAGGGGCAGGGAAAGCGCGGTGGGCGGGAAACACTCTCTCCTCCGCACTCGACCGCCTCCACAAAACCAACCCAAGCGCACTGGCAAGAACTAGGGGAAGACTCAAGCTAGGAATCGACTCATAGCGGTCTAAAGAAGAGATCGACTCATCGATTTCTTAAATGTGCAAATGACTTCAGAGGAGTTGCTCAAGTTGAAAGGATCTTCTCAAAGGTAAGCATGAAGGCCCACCAACGACTAACCATCGTAATCAAGCTTGGTACGCATGTGGTTCACAATGGTGCTAAAGCGTGCGCTGACTCAATTCTACTACTCAGGTTCGAGCTCCATAATCAACGAGCACACGCACCAGCCGATCCTGTCCGTACTTTCCTCCATCGTTGAGACCGCAGTCAAGCTTCGTAAAGATGGTCACCGAGTGGTCATTGTCTCCTCGGGAGCCATTGCGATGGGTCTACGGCGGATGGGCATAGAAAAGAAGCCGAAGTCGCTGGCTAAGAAGCAGGTAGAATCATAATAATCACATCACACGTTGGAGGCCGAGTTGACGGTCCCTAGGCATTGGCATCAATTGGACAATGCCAGCTTACCGCTCTTTGGGACGGTCTGTTCCAGCATCTACAACAGCCGTCGTCCCAAGTGCTTTTGACTAGAAGCGAGTTCGCTGATGTGAGGATCGACAGGCCACAATCCTTCCTGCGGACACTGGCTTATTCGAATCGTAGCGGAACAAATACCTTATGGCGCAAGATACCTTCACGGAGCTGTTCAATTTCGGCGCAATTCCGATCGTCAATGAGAATGACACAGTTGCCGTAGCCGTATGCCGTCCGCTTCTGCGAGAGCATAAATCCGATTGCTGAACCGTGACAGGAAATCAAATTCGGTGACAACGACACCCTCTCCGCCATCACTGCTGCCATAGTCCAAGCCGATTATCTGTTTCTCATGACCGATGTCGATTGCCTCTACGATAAAAACCCTCGTACGAATGCAGACGCTCAGCCCATTGAAGTGGTCGAGGACATTTCCTCCCTCGTAGCTGATGTCTCCTCCGCTGGCTCAAGTCTCGGGACCGGCGGAATGTCGACCAAGATCGGCGCCGCTCGTTTGGCTACTGCTGTGGGAGTAACGACGGTCATTACGCGCTCCTCAAAACCAGAGAACATATTCGAAATAGTCCAGCATGCACAAGCTTCAAAGCCAGCTCTAGGAGACTCGATCTCTTTAGCATCAGAAGCAATGGACACCCCTCCCTTATCTAACTCGACATCTTCGTTACACATCGAGACGCCGTCGAGAGTGCCTCTGCACACCCGTTTCCTGCCTGATCCGAAACCTATTCGTGACCGTTCTTTCTGGCTGCTCTATGGGCTTGCCGCCCGCGGGACCATCTACATCGATGAAGGCGCCCATCGCGCTCTGGCATCGAAGGCGGGGCTACTTCCTGCGGGCATTGTTGCCGTCGAAGGTACCTTCAGCCAGCAGGAAGCAGTACGATTATGCGTTGTAGCCGACAAGAAAGGGCCCATCGATCCAACTTCGGCTATGTCAGACGGCAAGGTTGAAGACGAAAAACCTCGCCTAGCACCACAAGAGGTTGGAAGGGCATTAGTTAATTATTCCTCGGCGGAGATTGCGAGAATCAAGGGCCTGCAGAGTACGGAGATCCAATCTGTGCTGGGGTACGCTGAATCGGATTATGTGGCTTTGAGGGGGAATGTCAGCTTGGAGAAGAGAGATAGGAGTAGGCCTGCGACGCCGGGCCCCTGACATCCTGCGGCACTTTTGAACTCAGGGCAGGCTAAGCATGCTTTGCGATCGTTTGTTAGGTTCCTTCCAAGCTCCACAAACCACTTAAGGCTTCAGAGCACATGGAGAAACTAGACAATTTAATCCGTGGTTGCGACGACCCAGGAACAGTCCACTTGCTCACCTTTTGCCCCTTTTATTATCGTCCTCCCCATCCCAGACAGAAATTATTGACAGCCCTGATTCCACGGATCACATTCTCAATTCCAACAGTGCCGATCTTGATTCACGGATATGGCTCAGTAGTTGTGCTCAACTAGATCAAGGGCGATTGTGAAGCTGGCATAAGCTCGATTGCAAGATGGCCAGACTAAAGCTAAAGCTCATTCTCCTCATAGATCATGATACCCGGCTGCTCCTTGCCTATCCTCGTGACATAAGCGATGACAACTCCGAAGAGTAGTGCTCAGATTTCGTAGGTACAGGAGTCCTGCAAAATCGTCGCCCGAAGTAGAACCAAGCAAAACCTTCCTCTCCCCAACTCACCTGCTCCCTCGAAGAACCCCGACAAAGCCTCCCTACCGTGCATCAACCATCTGACTACTCCCACTATGCGGCGTCACATCCTCAATCTCCAACGCCCAATCATCCACCTCCCTAAACTTCTGCGCCAATCGCCTCATCTCCCCCTTCACAGCCGTTGCGCTTTTCCCATACACCTCCCCTCCCTTCCTCTTCATCCCCTCTCCTTCCCCTCCCTCACCCCCTTGCCCCGCCTCCTCGTCACTGCCCTCATCCTCTGGCAGCTCCGTAGCTTTTTTCCTCGCATACGTACTCCCCACCTTCCCACCACCGACCTTCGCACCCCCAACCTTCGCACCCCCTTTCCCAGCCTTCACCCTCGGCGTAGCCGCCCCCTTCCTAGCTTTCGCTTTCGGCGCCTTGTGATAGCTTAGCTCGTCCTGGTCCTCGCTCAGCTCGACATCGCTGCTGCTCGGGAGATCGAACTCCGAGACTTCTTTGTCCCTAGGGCGAACGCGCCGGCGCGGGAGGAGGTTCTGCAGGCTGGCTGTTGTGAGGGGTTTTGGAGGGGGTTTCTGGGGGGAGCGGATGGGGGAGGGGTGGGATGAGGTTGTGGAGAGGGGGGAGGGGGGAGGGGAAATTTCGCGGGGCGGTTTGTTGAGGTGTCGGGGTTTTGGGAGGGAGGTTGGTGGAGGTCGGGTTGATTTTGGTGGGGGTTGGGGGCTGCTGTTTGTGGGTGGAGCGGGAGAGGAGGGTGCGTGTGGTGAGGATAGTTGGGTGGAGCGGATGAGGGGGAGAGAGGGTTCGCGGGCGTCTTCGTCGGCGGGGATGTCGAACAGGTCGACCTTCGCTGGTTCAAGACGTGGAGGCGGCGAGGAAGAAGGCTGAGACGGTGATGATTGAGAAGCAGGGACCTGGACCTCAGGCTCTGGTGAGCCGAACTTGCGCTTGCGGGAGCTGGACGTTTGTAGTACGCTTGGAGCTGAAGCTGAGGGAGTGCTATGCGCGTTTGTGGGGTGGGATCTGGGTTTCATGAATGGAGTGGACTCGTCTTCAGGCTGGAAATCGTTTAGGCTGTCGTCGTCGTCGCTGTCTTCGGTGGCTGGTTGCTGGTGTTGCGCTTGGACCATCTGGAGCAGACTCGGTTTTCGTAGTCTGCGCTTGAAGTCTGCCAGGACGGAGGACTCTCTTCTCAGCAGTGGCCTAGCCTCCTCCGTTGTGGCTGCCGGCGGGATTCTGACACTGGACAAAGCCGTACCAGATGCGCGTTGGTGACCAGCCGTCGCTTCGTCTTCACTCCCCGGTTGTCCGCCCTCCTTCGCAACCTTCTCCTTCGCCAAAGCTGCGTCTCTCCGCGCCTTGAGCGCGTCGATAGCCCGATCGTGATCCCTATCCCTCGCGATCCTCGAGAAAGCGGCTCTCTTCCGTGCCCTTGGAGGCTTGAGACGCGCCGCGGTGGCCACATCCTCAACAGCCAGTGCACCGCTCATGGTGGCCTCCTGGCGCGCGACGCCGCGCCGATTGAGTCCGGTTGGGTTCTTGGTGACGAGGCCTTCGCTGTCGTCGCTGGTTGTGGGTGCGTGTTCGGAAGGAGGTTGTAGTGGGCTGGAGATCTCGCCGTGGGAGGTGGTTGGTTCTGCGTCGCGTAGGGTGGGCTGTGAGGGCGCCACTCGAGCGCGCTTGGGACGAGGCATGTCGATGTAACCGTCAGCGATTGATGAGGCCTCTAATATAGGACTGTGGCAAGGTGTACAAGCGATCGACTGTGGTGAGATTGAAGGTGCTGGAGTGAAGTGGTGACGTTGTGAACGCGTCAAGGTGTTCGGCTTGGCGCTAGGGCTTGCTAGTCACAGCGCGCCATACCACGTGACTTGACTGTCACTCTATCTTACAAGCAATGGGTGGCATCATCTCGCACAAGGCGCTTTAGAAGACGCAGGAAAATCGAGTGCGTAAGGAATAGCTTTCTCAGGAAGTTTTCTATTTGATGTTCTTCTAATTCTGAGTGCAATAGCGACATGGGTATCATTCCAATCAAACTTCCTTAAAACCAAATGCATCCAAGCATCACAGAGCATCCTCGAACTCCGCTTCATCGTCTTCATCGGAGATTTTGTCAGGTGGGGTAGCCTTATCCCCTCCAAAGCCGTTCTCCTGAGTGTCCAATCTGACCTTCTTGGTGGGGCGACCATCGTCCTCGAAAGTTGCTGCACGCTTCGAGCCTGCAGGGCTAGAAACCCCTGTGCCTGGGTTGCTACTGCCTGACTCGCTCATCCGGACTTTCAGGATGCCGTTTGGGAAGCTATTTGTGAATGAGTCGCCAGGCGCGGAAGTGGAACTCGAGGGAGTATTGGCACTTGTGGCATCAATACCCACATTCTCACAGTCATCCTCGTCGTCGCCACTTGATTCATCACGTTCTTCCTGGGCTTCCTTCTCCCTTTCTGCTTGCATCTGAGCATAATATGCAGATAGCTCGTCGTTCACGACAGTGGCATCCTTCTTCTCGTCTTCCTCGACTTTCGCAGTCTCGAGCCAAGCAGCACTAGCCATACGATCCCGCTGCGCAAGACCGACAGCAGTCGTCTCTCCTGTCACGGTAGAGCTTGCTATCCATTGTGGCACCACATTCTGCGCGGCGATCGCCGCTTTTCGCTTGGCCGCTGCGACCTGCTCTTCGTCAGTCTTCTCCGAATTCGTTGTCAAATTTATCTCTAATAGCGGGGCAGCCTGTGCGACGCCTTTAACTGTAACGGGCGGACCTCGAGCCCCATCGCCTAACGTAGTTGGCCTCAATGGATTAATACCTTCGTTCCTGCCCACTGGTTTGGCAACGGCTAAGGCTGATTCAAAATCATTCTGAGGAATGTCTTGAGCATCGATCTGTTGCAAAAGCTTCAAGAGCTTATCCAGTTGACCCATGAGCCTGCTTTGTTTCTCGTGGCCCCCTGACTCCCCACCCGCTGCATCATCGCATTCCAGCAGCTCGCCGCAGCGGTGACATAGGAAGCCTTCCGGGCCGACGTTGTTCAGGACCTCAAGTTCAGTCCAGCCTGCCTTACAACGAGGGCACTTGTAGTCTTTCCGCTCCTCGGTGGACTTGTACATGTCCTTCACCTTCTGCGTGAGGAGGAAAACTTTGAGCTTAATAGCGTCTATGGTTTCATGAAAATTGATGTAGTAGTACTCCCTATTGATGGGTCGCTGTTGGCCTTCACGGTATTCCTGCCTTGTGTGGCTATTATCTCTCCGTCAGGCACAGCTGCGAAAAACAGCATCCGTTTGCCCAACTTGCATACTTACGTTGTCATCATACGGTCCTCTCTCAACTTGCCGCATAGTTTCCGTAGATCTTTCTGCTGCATGTTCAAGACCAGAGCAAGCTCTTCATTAGGCAGCCTAAAGTACCTTTCAGTACTGGCCCTAGCGTTGGTGAAATGTTCGACCTACGCTGAGTGAATCATCAAAGCATCAATGACTAGTATTTGTCTAGTCTCATAGAAGGCTCGAGCGACGCTCCGGATCAGGGACTGTGCAAGATCCATGATGGCGCACGAAGTATATTCTAGGTCTCAATTGAAGAGCAAACGCCCCAGACGAGGGATGTTTGCAACGTGTAAAGAGTGCCGGCATAAGATATGTCAGTCAAAGATTATGGTAGATGAGACACATGATGGAGTCGAGTCGGTTGGAGAGTGAGAAATAGAAGGAAAATGGCAAGGAAACAGACAACAAAAGAAATGCGATGGATTCAGCTGACAGAAGTGAACGAAGTGAATCACTTCGGACATTAGGCGAAGCGCGGGTAAGGCGCCTACGCCACAGGGCGTGCTAGTGTCACAATGTCTTGGCATACTGCTAGATCTCTGTGATCGCCGGTCCGGTATCGTTCATGCTATCTTGGCTGGTAAACTCATTTGTCAAGTGCAAATACCTACAAGCTCTTCAGCAGCGTCGAATCTCGAACGAAGCGTCATGGAGTCTTCGCGCAAGCGCCCGGCATCCCAGGATCGGGCTGGATATCAAAAACGTGCACGGGGCGACAGGAGCAATCACGAAAGAGGCAATTCGGGAGGTCGAGGTGCTCATGGCGGCCGAAATAAGAGAGCAGATATGGGTCGGAAGGAATGGAGGTAAGGGGTGGATTCAGAACCCCACTTCTCGTACCCACTAATTAATAAAGCCGCAATGCCATAGACAAGAGAACAAAGATTGAACAGGGCCACCAAGATGCTGAACGTAGAAACCTGGAAGGGAACGAGAAAGATCTGCCCATCTACGCTACCCAATACTCGAAGGAGGAGCTTGAAGCAGAGACTAAGAAGCCCAAACGAAAAGTCGCCGTAATGATCGGGTATGCAGGCACGGGATACAAAGGATTGCAGCTGTAAATTGGAAGACTGTATTGTTCTCGAGATGAAAGCTGATTGCGTGTAGTTCTCACCGTGAGAAAACCATTGAGGGTGATCTGTTCAAGGCCTTCGTCGATGCAGGCGCAGTATCCAAAGCCAATGCCGATGATCCGAAAAAGGTTTCTCTCGTACGCTGCGCTCGAACAGACAAGGGCGTACACGCTGCTGGCAATCTACTATCATTGAAACTCATTGTCGAGGACGCGGACATCGTTGAGAAAATCAACCAACACCTGTCTGCGCAAATCAGAGTATTTAGTGTCGAAAGAACTAACGCGGGCTTCAGCGCCTACCATTTCTGCAATTCAAGGATCTACGAGTATTTGATACCTACTCACTGCTTTCTACCGCCTCATACAGATAGCTACCTAGGACGCAAGCTGGACCAGCTAGCTCAAGAGGCCGATGACACCGAGGCCTATCGCGAGCGGCAATGCGAGGTTTCGTCGTTCTGGGCTGAAGCTGAAGAAGCACATATCAAACCAATCCTTGACCAGCTAGATCCATCAATAAAGCTTATAGTACAGAAGGCTCTTTACGAGATGAACCTCAAGGAAGCCGAAGAGGAGTTCGCCCTAGTGAAAGAGGATCAAAAGGTCGAAAAGGAGGGCTCTCCGCTGGAGACGCGCATTGATTCTGGGGTCGGCTTGGACAGGCTACCGAGCGACGAGGCCAAGACAACCGAGCCAATTCAGACGTTTTCAGATACCACGAAGCCAAGCCCCAGCTCAGGGACAGTGGCGGAGCAAGCTTTACCAGACTCGGAGGCTGGAGATAGAGACGTTCCGAAGACGGACGATGCCACCATAGACCCCAAAACCAAAGAGCCTTCACCTCTCGAAATCTCCATCCGCCAACTCAAAGCCGCCTACATCGCCGCAAAGAAAGCGTACCGCATCGATCCTCAACGCCTTGAGCGGGTTCGCTCCGCTCTCTCTCGCTTCGACGGCACCCACAACTTCCATAATTATACTATTGACAAAGGTCCCCGTGACCCCTCTGCAAAACGCGTTATCAAATCCTTCGTCGTAGCCGCCGATCCCATGATCATCAACAACACGGAATGGCTATCCCTGAAAGTCCACGGGCAGAGCTTCATGATGCATCAAATCCGCAAAATGATCTCCATGGTCGCTCTGATAGTCCGCTGCGGCTGCCATGAGGGTCGCATCCAGGATAGCTACTTACCGCAGAGACTCAACGTTCCGAAAGCGCCGAGTCTAGGGCTGTTGCTCGAGAGACCGGTGTTTGATGCGTACAATGAGAAGTTGGTAGGGTTTGGGAGGGCGGCTATTGATTTCGGTAAGTATGAGAAGGAGATTGAGGAGTTCAAGCAGAGGGAGATTTATGAGCGGATCTTTAGGGAGGAAGAACAGCATGGCCAGTGAGTATCCCGTTGTGAGGAATCTCTATTGTGTTTGCTGACTGCGTGATGTAGGTTTCATAGCTTCTTCGGGGCACTTGACAACCTCAAGAACTCGAGTCTGCTGTACCTCTCTTCTGTTGGGGTCGAAGCGGTAAAGAAGGAGGATGTGCCACTGAGCAAAGCCGAAGGTGCGCGAGGGACCACTCTTGAAGGCGCTTCTTCAGATCAGGTAATGAGTGGTGCCGAGGGTGATTGAGTGATTGATAGGGCTTGAAACGAGGCAAGTGGTAGAAAGGCTTTGTTGGACAGACATCAAAATCGAAATACGAGCTCTGGCATATCGATCCCGGATTCGAGGATTACGGAGCGCATGTCAGGGTACGTCTTGTTCCTAAGCTCCTGCCTTGGTCGATTTCAATGAGCATACTATGATGTACATAGTCAGGAGCTTTGGAGTGCTACAAATGAAATTGCAGGCTGTCGAATTGCAAAAGCTTTCCACCCGGAGCAGATTTCCGGTGATCCTCCGTGACGCGGCCATTCTTCTTCATGACAAGCCTGCACGAGATCATACTGCCATTATCCAGTGAGGCTGCCGATACATATTAAAGGGCGGCTTGTGGAGCTACTGGGTATATATTGCACGTGTGCTGGTAGATTGCGGGTTTCAAAGGCTGATAGACAGGGGCCAACCCATCACTCCAACTACATTGTTTTCTTTAGTGTCATATATGTCAAGCGCTAAATTCAAGTAATGGTTTTACTCCCCTGCCGTGGCTGGTGCTTGATATAATGTTCGCTTGTCACTTCATCCAAAAATCCCAAAAGTCCACCCACCCCTTTCCGCACATACTCCGTACTCCAGACTCAAATATAGCTGACCCTGACACCCATACCGATAGTCTTCTGGACCTTCTCCCACGCTTGCGTAACTTTGGCCTTCACGTCGCGGCGACTCAAGGCTACCACGATGCCGACCAGGAAGAGTACAAAACGAAGCAATGCCATTGGATTACGAGACGCAGAGCGCGTCAGGCTTGCCATGAAACGCTGAAGATTGCTGATCAAGGCTGCGCTACGCTTGTAGACGCTCATTGAAGCCGCTGGTGGCTTCGAGGATCTGATGGACGGGGACTTTGTGGGTTGTGGCCGTGCAGGCTTTGAGGGCGGTTTGAGAGATGATTTTGGTATAGCTGGTGGGAGGATAGCTGAAGGGTTTGCATTCTCGATGCCGAAGTCCTTGTCGCTGTTCTGGCGGCGATGAGCTGATTCTGGGGGTGGCGCAGGAGTAGACGCTTCGGTTTCATTGTTGTCCCCAGTAATTCCACTATTGGCCGCCTGCTGCTGTTCAGGCTCGATTTTCGTCGCATGGGCAGGCACTTCATTCACTTTAATTCCATTCCCCTGCTTACTTTGCCGTTCCGCCTCCTCGAGCTGTTGGCGCATCTCTTCGCGCTCGTCTTCCGTGAAAAGCTCGCTCAAAGAGATGAGCGTGCGAGCATAGTCCCACTCTCCATTGCTAGGTAGAACGTCGGTAGCCAACAGATGTATAATTGAGCGATTGAGACGCATTTCGCGATTTGAGCTCGACGTGTTCAAGCCAGTATGGGTCGAGCTGGAGATGTAGGATTCAAGGTACCGCTGGTTCTCTCTTTGATCAGTTGCATATAGAAGGACTAGCTGACCTCTGCGTAATTTTTATAAGCTCTCGTCATTCGTAATAAGTCAGGATTGCCCTTACAGGTCCCAGACAACTTCAGCTTCTACATTCGCAAGTATTCCTCCATATCCATCTTGCAGGACTTGCTTCCAGATAGTACTTTCCAGGACTCTGGATGTAATCTGGCGCCACTTGTCGCGCCCAAACTCCGCTACACCTTCATTTGGTCCTGACCCGATGAGCGCATCGAGGAGCTTGAAATACAGAACCCAGACCTTGACCCGAAGACTGCTCTTTGCCGTTGCGATAGGCGATCTATCTGTAAATGCCTCATCTTCGACGAGACCAGCCTTTGGCGTGGGAGGGGATATTAGAGCCTCTAGGATATCATATGCTTCCCGAAATTGTTTGCTTGAGAAGTAGCCCTGAGCAAGGTCATAGTCATTAGAGATCTGCTTCTTGCTCCACGGAGTCGGTTCGAGCAGCGAGTCTAGCGATGAAGTCAAAGAAGCTTCTGGAGGATTATAATAAGCAGTGTCGATGGAGGTTGTGCTCATACTTCTGTCAGATATTGTGGAACCCCCAGATACGTTATTGGTGAGATGCGTTGAGTAGTTAAGTTAGACGGGCCGAGATTAGATACCCGCGATAAGCTAAATCCTATTATCGTGGATCGCCGCTAAGCTTTGTAACTTCAACTTCAAAATCATGAAGATAAACTGATCGAAATCCAAAGTTGTGCTGTTGAAGCGCGTGGAATCAGCGATGGGGTCAGGTTCTGTGAATGCAGCCCCACACAGACTAGTGGGGCGAACTAATCAGGTCACTTCTTGCAACCTTTTCCACCTTTCCACCTCCATCTCCAAGCACCCAACCTGCAATCACTGGGGGGTACCTTCTTTGCCTTTTGCGCTGGGCAAACAGGCAAGCCTTGCTTGCGTGTTTTCAATCTCATTCTTTCTAGAAGTTACACCCTGACAGTAGCATATTCAATGCCCCACAACACCTGAGTGGCACCTACCATCCGAAATGGATGTCTCACGCCAGGATTTCAGTGCTAAACTCAACTTTGTACTTGGAGACATTGCTCTTTCCCACTTTGTTACTATCGATCTCGAGCTGTCTGGTATTGCGCGTCAACAGACCAACCAGCCTAAGAGAGATGTCCAAGGCTTAACCGGGCTACCGACGCTACAAGAGAGATACACGGACATCAAGAGTGCTGCAGAGAAATATCAAGTGCTTCAGCTAGGTATCACTTGCGTCCTAAAGTATCCAGAAGAAGGTAAGGCGTCATGTTGTTGTCATGGACTACCTGCAGGCTTACATATGGAAGGCAAATATCTTCTCAAACCATACAACTTCTTCCTGAACCCGATTCCAGATAGTCGCTTGGACATAGGACGCGTAGTCTCGTATCAGAGTGGAGGTACGGCTCGCTCCAACCATCATGCGTGCGAGAGAAGACCTGCTGACATGATCTAGCTGTCGAATTCCTCCTGAGCCATGGATTTCGCATGGAAGCGCCGTACCTACACGGCGTACCTTATCTCTCCCGAGAAGAAGAAGCGGCTGCAAGAGCTGCTCAGCAAGCGAGGTCTACCATGCCTAACATTGAGCTTAACGAGACCGAATGGGAGTCTTTGATGTTCCTGGAGAACCTCCGAGACACAATCGATGCCTGGCGCGATGGCAGAAAAGTGATATTCATAGTCTTTCCGGCCAAAACCCTGCTAACATCTTAATAGCTCGGGTCCGCCGACTACTTGAACATTCCACCCCCCGACTCAACGACCTCGAACACTGGTATTAGGGGCCTAAACGGATATCAGAAACGCCTAGTCCATCAGTATGTTCGCATAAACTACCCGGATCTTGTTACCATGAGCCGCCATGGTTTCATCCAAATCCTCCACTATGATAAGACACGTGAAGATGCCAATCAAGCGCGGAAGGACCGAGTTTTCGAACAGAAGATGGAAGCCCAAATTGGACTCCGTTGGCCTGTCGAGGCGCTAGCTAGAGGGAATCTGGAGGGTCTCACCGCCAACAGCTTCCTGGGCGACAAAGACGATGTTGCCGAGGCCCTGTCGGATCTGAAAGCTGCGCTGCAAGCCAAACAGACCATCCTCGTAGGACACAATGTTTTCATGGACTTGGTATACCTCTACCAGTGTTTCTTCGGTCCACTACCCGATCTGGTTGAAGACTTCCAAGAGGTGATGCATAAGCTATTCCCTGTCATCATCGATACGAAGTACCTTGCTACCCGAGAAGAGGTCCACCCAGAGTTGGCTAGGTCCTCGCTTGAAGAGCTAGACGACCAACTCTCGGCGCAAAAGTTCCCAATCATTGGTAAGTTTAGCGAATGAGACAAGACATAGAACACCTACTAATAAATGTGCTCGCAGAGACACACCCGCATCATACGAAGTATACCTTGCACAAGTCAGCCCATGAAGCCGGATACGACAGCTTTCTGACAGCCAGAGTCCTCATTCGTCTCTCGGCCAAGCTCGATTCTAATGGTCACTACCAAGCTAACGCGCCAAACCGCATGGCTAAAGAAGCTTACTTTACTGCATCCGGAGGCGGAGGTGTTTCAGTTGCCCACCAGCGAGCCAATCATCCGTCTAAGAGTAAGGCTACCGGTCCGCTCGAAGACGAGCGCGTCTCTACTAGCAGCGACGACGGCTCTGACCTTTCTCGTCCAAACCCTCAAACCTCCTATGGCAGACGTCAGCACAAGGAAGCCAAGAAGCCTACGAAATTTTCGCACGCTGGCAGATACGATGCTCTTGAAGGCCTTGACGGGGAGTCTCCAGAATCCTCTGTTTCCGAAGGTAGCCCGACGAAGGCTACTGACACTCAAGCAGACGAGGTTCTCGCGATGCCGACCTTTGATGACGACTTCTGGTCCTGGTATCGCAACAAGTTGAGGGTCAACGGAACTGTGGAGGGAGTTTGTAGCATGATGGGCGATGCTTATGGCCCGGTCTACTTGAGGTAGTCTGCTCTGCTTGACCAGGTCTAGTTGCGACGGTGGAGATTTTCGTCATGGAAGAAGGAAAACGAGACAAAGCCACCTCATCTGCAGGCTCTTAATATGTACGTAGATTGCCACTGGCAATTTGCTTAGTACGAAGCTGAGCGACTGCACCTCTTGCAATAATTCCACTCCACTCAACTCAATACAGAAAACTTCAGCATGATTTAGTGTTCATCATCAGCTCACTTGCACAGTGCTCTCCCGCCACTAGAGGTAGCATGTTCCCAACTTGAGGCATGTCTATGCCAGCTCGTATAGTCGATGTGACTCGGTGCACAGCAATACAGTAAGTCCGCTTGTACGGTGACCTTGGATTACAACACCCGAAGTCAGCCATAAGACAGAGTAGTTTGCAGGTTTAGGAAGAACTACCTCAATGAATATAACCGGCCGAGCGTAGAAATCGTCAATTCATCTAACTATCTACTGCCACTTGTATATGCAGTATATACCTTATCACGCATTCCCCGCTCACGAACCCAACCCCTTCACAATCCTCTCCACATCTCCCACCCCCTGCCTCACCCCCCTCGCATAATGCAACCTTAACAGCTCCCCCTCCCAAATCGTGCTCGCAAACGGGTTACTCCCCTCCACCTCCCCCCTCAACGCATCGAAAACCCCATCCCCCTTCCTCTCCTCCGTATTCCACAGACTCGCCACCTTCCGCCCATGCATCTTCAACACTTGGCTTAGCAGCGAGAGCAGCGCTATCGAGGACTTCTCAGGCGTCTGCAGCAGCGCCGTGAAGAGCTGTTTCGTGAAGGCGGCTACGCGGAGGGGGGGTGTGGTGCGGGAGGTGAGAGCGGAGGTGAGGGCGGAGTGCAGGAGGGAGGCGGTGGTGCGGAGGTTTACTTTGTTGAGGTTTGTGGATGGGGATTGGGGTTGTGGGTTTGGGGCGTGCGGGTCGGGGAGATGGAGGGATTTGGAGAAGTATTCGAGGTTGGGGTTGAGGGCTAGGGCGTAGAGGGATTTGTAGAGGTGGGTTGTGAAGAAGGAGAGGTCGAGGGAGAGGGAGGAGGCAAATTTGGCGACGTCTTGGCCGTCGAGGAGGGCGAAGGCGGTGTTGATGCAGAGGAGGGTGGAGCGCGTGGATGAGGCTGGGGAGATGGGGTTTTGGGGGCTTTGGTCGTTGGGAGTTTCGGAGTCCTCGGATGAGAGGGCCTCGGCGTCGTTGATCAGATCTTTGAGGGCTTCCAGGATGTCGCCAAAGAAGTCTTGGTTGATGAGATGGGCATATTTGGCCAGACCTTCGAGTACGGCGCCCATGAGGTCTGGAGATCGGGCTTTGAGGATGCGGAAGTAGGCTACGAACACGAGCTTCAGTGTCTCGGCTTGCATTCTATCGCGCTCTTCATGGTTGACGATGGCGTCTGCTTCTTTGAATTCCTTGTCGATGGACTTTTGCTCCTTGAGTATCTTCCGCTCCTTCTTGGTACGGAATTCTCGTTTTTGCTTGGGTTTTTTGCCAGCGGCTCGATCATCCGCGCTGGGCTTGTCGATTGTGTCCCGTGAGGCTTTGGAGGAGAATTCAGAGAGTAAACGCAGGTGGAGAAACGTGTTCAGAACGCTCTCGTGGACGCGGTAGTCACGGCTTTTCATCATCCTGGTGAGGAGGGTCACGGCGTCCAAGGACGGCGTGCCATCTTCGTCATCTTGGAACAACGTTTCGAGCGTTTCTCGGCACTTTACAAAATTGGCATCAACATTGCGCTCACTCAGCTTGTTGATTAGAATCTTGAGCAGCTCGCCCCTGAAATTAAAGTGCGGAACCGCTAGCAGCAATGCACAGGCGCAAGATATCGCTACCTGAGCCACGCTCGCAGCTGCTTCATCGTGGGCTTTGCCAGGTCTTGCACACCGAGACAGCTCTTTTACGTAGGCTTGGTAAGAGCTCACGAGCGACTGTTCAAACGACCGTAGATGCCGTACCTCTTTTGAGACCTTCTCTCCAGAATTGTCCTCGTCAAGCGGCCGTATCCGATAGCCTGGAATTGCATCCTTGTAGACAGTCAATTGAGTCGCTAAGCCAAGTCTTTTGATTGTAGGGTTCTTGGAAGCTGCGATCTCCCCTAAAGCTCGAAATGCTCCGGCGTTCTCTTCTGGATCTCGGTTCAACAGCCCGGCCAATCTCGCCAGTTCTTCCTTTGCTTCCAATATCTGCTGCCTCAAAGGCTTTTGTGGTTCTAGTTCCCGGAAGGGGACTTGATCTTGCACAGCTGGAACTCCATCATCGTCCGACCCGAGGAAGCTATGCTGGTCTTCGTCCGCGCCTGCTAGTGATTGAAACTGCTCCACTCGGCCTTCTGCCGTCTTTATTGGAAGTCTTGTACTCTCCTGATCCTTCTTCTTCTGCTTTCGCGGCCTACTTTCATAGGCTTGTTCCAGATTCCATTGTGAGGCTCTCTTATAGAACTCTTCCTGGCTAGGCGCCGCAAGCTTCAGAACCGTCGCCGACGGGGCATCGTTGCCGGATTCGGCCGATGTGAGCTTCCTCCTCTTGACCGCAGGCAGGGCGACCATTGTTGTGCCTTTGCGATTCTGGCGCCTCGATTTGCCGCAGAATTGACTTCGATGAATATAGCGACCAAGACCTCAAGATGAAAGTTTTCCCGAGGTTTGTCCGCTGCTGTATCCAATCAGACGTCTTCGACTTCGACGAAGATTCTTCAGGTTCAGAGGATTTTGACTGGAAAGTACAATCTCGGAAATTGTACTTTCTGACCATGCGACCACTCACAGATCCAGAGACTAAGACCCTCTTCGATAAGCTTGCGAACTATACAGGCCGCTCGCTCACCAACCTAATTACTCCCCCATCCACCGGCTCCAATCCTTCAGACCGTTACGTCTTCCGCCTACAAGATTCGCGTGTCTACTACCTTCCGCTCTCTCTTGCAAATCTTGCTACGAGTGTGGCCCGAGACAATTTGTTGTCGATCGGTACATGTCTAGGCAAATACACTAAGACTGGCAAATTTCGGCTACACATCACAGCGCTCGATATCATTGCGCCGCATGCTCGATACAAAGTTTGGATTAAGCCTAACGGGGAGATGCCGTTTCTATACGGTGGCAACATACTCAAAGCGCATGTCGGAAGGTGGAGCGAGGATTGTCCTGAGCATCAAGGGGTGGTGGTATACTCCATGGACGATACGCCGCTGGTTAGTGAAAGCGAAGCTCTGTGTGAGAAAAAGATGCCTAGGGTCTTGCTTATTCATACACAGGGTTTTGGGGTAACGGCTAGATCCACTGCTGAGACTCGGCGATTGGAACCCACTGCTATCACATGCTTCCGGCAAGCAGATGTTGGGGAATATCTGCGCGAAGTAGGTTGTTCTCCACATCATCGACCGAACTAACGAGGAACCAGGAGGATACCCTATTCGCCACATCATGACACGGCCTTGTGGTATGACATAGAAGCGTAGGAGATCTTGGAGTCATGTATGAGCATTGGGGCCTCCTAAATACTTGTACAGTCTGCTCTTTCGCGGCCGAAGACTCGTGGTAGGACGTATCGTCACCCACGCTATCAAATGAACGAATACCATTGGACCAAGTGCACAATGGTTCGTACATAATTTTATTACTTTCAATGCCATTGTTTAATACAATTTCATATCGCTATCAGACGCTCCGTACCTTGCCTTCCTTTCCCGAACCCCATACTTACATACAAACCTGCCCTAGTGGCCACTGGTGAGATGATCCCTTTCCATAACCGATCGCTTGGTACTGTTCTCTCTGTCTCAATCGTCCTCGCCATGTCTAGTGCCCAAGAGTCAGATCTTCTCCTTTATCCCTCGCCCAACCCTCATATCCGTCCGGAAATATCTCGACGAGCGCTTTCACAGCATCAACGCAACTGGAAAGTGGGTTAACGTTATGGAACATATAGCTTACGAATACATGTCGACAGGATACGTACTATGTTCGGTATCGGACGTCTCCAGGGTATATTACCATACCTTTCATGTCCCACCTTCTACCTTACGCATTAGTGCTAGTAATTGCGCTATTATGGGCTAACCACAGCTCATAACTTACAGGCAGTAGAGAACGCTTGGATCGTCTTGGTCTTCTTCTGGCGACGAAATGGGGAAGTGCCTGAAGTACGCTTTCATGAACGGCTTTCCGATCTTATGTCGAGCCAGTCGCCACGGTGCAAGATCCCTTAATTTGTTAGCGGTGCGAAAGAGCAGTCAGATCGCTTGTCTTACACTCATTATGTGCGTAGAGGCATGTGGCGTCATATAACACAGGCCTACCAGTCTCAACATCTACTGACACGTTGCCAGAATACAGGTCCCCATGTACAAGACTTGGCTTGATCTGCCTACCACCGGTCTCGAGCGGTCGAAGTAATCGAGGAACCACCATGCTCATCGTCTGTCCAAACAGCTTCCCCAATTCCTCATCCGGACCCTGTGATTCTTCTATGGTCACCATCAATCTTTCCATCGAAAGAGTAAAGAATTCCTCCCAGGATTCTGTCCAGGTATGGTACTGAGCCATTTGACCCATATATGTTGGCACTAGAAACCCATATTTGCCATTGGGCAAGCTGCTATGAGCATGGAGCTCCGCAACCTTGACAGTAAATGTCTCGATATCGGGAACTTCATCTATCACATCAACGAAACGACAAAAAAAGAAGTGAATATTCGGGTTTGAAGCATATATACCCCATGCAATAGGAGCAGGGGTCAAATCCGGGATGACTTGGTGCATTGTGGTCATGGAGTAAAATTCACCTGACACCATGGCTTTTCCTATGTCACCCTGCGCGAGCTGCTAATCACGTACTCCGTTATTTCAAAAGATTCCCAGTGCAAGGCTTATTCAGATGATACGCGTTGCTTACCTTGATGAAAACCGACTCTGGGGAGCGGTTTGGTTGCTCCGTTTGAATCTCGGCTGTCCGTGTCTAATAACTCGCTCCATGAGGAAAAGCTCCAATAACATGGGTGCATTTCGGAAGTTCTGGATGTTTTATGGTGGTTACGCTGCGAGTTTTGCAAAGATTGGGTGCAAAGACTGACGTGCTAAAGCGTTGTCGTCCACAAACTGTATCCACTTCTCATCCACCTCATTTTCTCGCTTCCAGAATTTCCACCTGTCCTCCTGGGCCATTATATATCATGAAGCTGGTTTTATAAGTGTGCAAGTGGCCGGAATCAAGCTTAAATCTCACAAAACGAAAGCTGACTTGATGGCAGCTTTCTTGAAAGCTGGCTCCAGATTGTCGTACAAAACATCTCCAGACGGTGCAAAGCTTCTAGCATCAAGGTCGACAGGTATCACTATAATTACCCGTACATCAATAATCATTCACTGCTAGTAGCCGCTTTTGTCGGGCTCGGGAGGAAAGCAATCGCCGGGCGTCTAAGCGCGACATCGCTCTATGCAGTGTGCTCCAATCCGAAGCCACACTTCGTGCTCTAAGTATCTTCTACTGGCGTAGTTGGTCGGGTATCTAAGCATGAAGCCGGGAAGGGACCCAACAGCTCTTCTTCGATTGGGTAAAGTTGATGAAAATAGCGACACTGTCTCTATTTTCACGCTATCGCAGGAAACTATGCTAGCATCATCCGAGGATAAAGTCTCAATCACCGCTTTAGCATGTCACTGGAACGGTGATGTACTCTTTTGTGGTAAAAATGACGGCGGAATTTATCTATACGGCTGTAATTCCGGGTTGGAGACTCAAAGGCTTATCAGCCACGCAAGTAATGCCTCCATCGTCTTGCTGTTCTTTGACAGCCAAAGCAGCGTTCTAAGCAGTGTCGACTCTTCTAGCCGGGTCATGAGTCACAAGCTCATCCGACAAACCAAGGCATGGAGAGCGGAAGAGCCTACATTCGACCATCGGGTCGGTGTGGCCATTGACTAGGTCTTGAGCAACAAAGGGGCTACAAAATTCCTTGTGTCCTCAGGCAGTATAGATGAACTTTGTTCAACCGTGCAGGACGGCATCACCAATTTCGTGAGCTCCGAGTTGGTGGAGCATCGACCGCATCGATAGGCATATCATCCGTTAAATGCGGATCAACTTGTATTCATGCCTAATAGGGGATACATCTCTACGGATGGAAAACACTGCAAAGACTTACAGCTTCCGACGGGATATCACAGGAACGCAAGGTACTCTCCCACCGGTCAATTCGCTCCCTTACGCCCTGTGTGCAAGGCCATTATCTCGCGGCCACTTTCTGCGAATCTTTGGTATCTCACTCTCAACCCAAAAATCTTCTACTGTGGAACGCGACGGACTTGTCCATTCAGTCTACATCAACCAAACTGCTTTCAACAAATCGGGTTCTCGCCGACCAAGTCAAATTTTTGATAGGAGCATATGGACAGAGACTAGTGTTTCTTGACAGCAACGGCTGGGTTTGCTCCGTGGATTTAGGTATACGTAACGTCGAGCGTCACACCCGCCACTTCTTCATTCCATTTGACTGGTTGAGTGCGGGTGCCGAGTTAACAATAGACGTGACTTGCAATGGAGACATCATCTTCGTCAAGCGACACGAGATCTCTGTCAAACGTAGCCTTGAGGCCAGTGAGCAAGGACCGAATACGGCCGGTGCACGATCGACAATTAGGGTAGCTCCAAGACCGTCGCTAGCGTCATCGAGGAGCTCGGGGTCGGATGATATATGCTTGAGGCCTTATACAGAGGAAAAGCGGTCCTCGCTGCCAGTAGGACCGACCAAATGGTCGGAGGACATGTTCCCATGGTCACTTTAACGGAGTCACAGTCGTCATTGCCCTTGGCTACGAAAGTGTAACAATGAAGATACACTATATGTACGATGAGGCTAGGTCTAGTAGTTCTATGAATTCTGTCAACTCGTTACTTGTTGATTTAGATGCCACGGATCATGGACTTCTCAAGATCCATAAACTTCCGGACTCTCTTTCTACGTTCAACCTTCAGATCTCGTCCACCTGTATACGTCGCCCGGTGAACGTGGGCTCATGACCACTCAGCTGGAAAAGGTTCGAAGACCACACTTCTCGGGTGGAAGACTACGGTTGTACCGTCGCGCACAATGTTCGGCGACGACCTCAACGCTTTTGAAGCCGTTGCGCTACCTAAGATGCTACGAGCCCTACTAGTACCCATTCAGAGCACCTTGGGGGCATGACACACAAGCAATCTACCTGTCTGTCTTAAAGTTGCGTTTCGCCCTCGTAAAAAGAAGACGACTACACACCCCACTTGCCCATCTTCTTAGAGAGACTCATGCAATATCTACGGGGAAGACATTCATAACTCGTTATGCCCATTCACATGCCTACCTTATGATGCTGTGTCGTCATGGGACGCGCTTACCGCTAGCGCGTCACACATTATCATTCATGACCTGTTCCTTCATTTTTGAGGCCCTGCTCCTTCCTTCACAACCTGGTCATCATGCTGCAAGAGCCCCGGACTCGCTATTACTCACAATACCACGGGATTTCTCTCCCTGTTCCTACCTACAACCTTCGGACCTTTTCTGGTGTATCCATTTTACTTGCGAGCAGCGGTCTTTGAGAGCTCTCAGACCATAGCGTCACCAACTCGCCCATTCTGATTGCCTTAGATCGTAATGATCTCAGACTTTTTCTTCGTTGGCTGCAGCTCTCTGCGTGCCACTGACTTTGATTTTTCTTGTTTTTAGGAATCATTCTACGCGTGCTTGCTATGTCCCTATGAACTTACTAACAAGTGCCGACAGATCACATCATGCTTTGACTGCTCCGTCTCCGATGTTCATGAGGGCTTTCTTACTGATTGCCACTCCCGTCGGCACATCTACCGCGACCCGGTGTCGGGTGGATTCCAGAAACCAACAAAACCCACAACAAGCTGCAAAGTCAATGGCTAGTGGTTACCATGATAGCCATGGTCTGTCCAGAGATCTTCGGCAAAGACCCTTTCAGTCAGTCCTTCAAGCTCACCTAAGAGACCCAAGAGACCCCTACTGGTCGAGGGTTACCAGAAGTGCCCTTTAACACACTACCCACCCCAGTCCTTTGGTCAAGACACTTTCGGGCTCAATCTCCACTCCAGGCCAGGTCTTCTTACTTGCTGTCAAATCCAAAAGCATCAAAAAAGGCGGAAAAACACCAAAAAAAAACCCAATAAACCCCTGGTTGGAGGCCACCACAAGTGTCTCACAAGCCTGTGTCCTTCGAGCCTGTGTCCTTCTTGTGTTCAGCGTTTCCTTTATGAAATCCTTGCGCCAGACGACGCCAGGTTGGTTAGAGGTCACCACAAGTACCTCACCAGCGTTCCTCATATCATCTGGTTGCCTATTAGCGAGGCGTCCAGCAGCGAGTCCTTTACGAGCAAGTCATTTCGAAAAGCCTGTCGTCTGGCCATTATCTCAGGATGACGATGAGAAAGATGGTTGGAGGCCACCACAAGTGTCTCACGAGCGTTTGCTTCCAGCAGACCGCTCCTTGGAGCAGTATACCTATAACCAAAACGCCAACCGATGCCAATCCAACACATCAAGACCGAGTGTCATTCAAGTTCTGCTACTTTGAACGACTCCCTCGAGTGGCTGGGTGCCGCCTCTAAGTGCACCACCTGAACCCGAGTGACTCATCCGAGACTGCAGTGGATATCTGTGACCGTCCCGAGCTGGTGTCTGGTAATCCACCTCTTCCACATTACAGTAGAAATTAGCTGACTCGGGATCAGGCCGATGTAGCCGTCAACGAATCTACACAGTAGTCAGCCGCACAGTGCTCCAGCACAATACTCTACACCTCTCAGATTGGGTTGCTTGTTCTGCGGCGAATCCCTAGCCGCTTGGGCCCTATTGGGACCGGCGAATACTGGGAGAGGAGGTATCAGTCTTAGGGAAGCCCACGGGGTTCCAAAGATCTTTTACATCCTTCAATCTGAATCATCGACTTCCGGAGTTCCAGGCGGCTACCGGACAGCAAATCAAAGTAGGCGTCGTACTCTTCTCGACTGACAATATGCTGATTTAGACCTCAGGTTGGGCCCACTTTAGTCGAAAAAGTGTGCCACCAATCAACTTCCTCTCTCAAGCCTCTTCACTGGTCTGACCATCAACCTACTGCCTTGCAGCATGGGCTGCTATGGCATTCAAGCAAGACATCTGTCACTTCCACCACGTTAGGTGAATGATCGACCGCTTCAAACGGCCTCGCACCAGCAAAAGTGGCCTTGTGGGAGCTGTCAAACACGCAATGATCGGCAACAAGAAACGTTGAATACTTTGGTCTACCTTTTACGGCAATGGACACCTTCCTCTCAACAATTGACTCTACGGCTACGGCCACATCCTCCGTCATCCCCGCCTCCGCCGTCCCTTGTCCAGCTATGCTTCCTGAAGATCAAGCAGAGATAGACCATACATCACACAGCGAGGGGAACTCAATCCACGGTATCAAATCATTCTCACATTTTGGCGTCCAGATCCACGCTGTTGCGGACCATACAGGTAAGCCAGACAAAAGTTGTTTATTCTTTCCGCTGCATGCTTTCTCCCCCTTGTATATAATGTCTTTCCCTTCTTTGTGTCGAGCTGCATACCTCGGCATTACGAGCCTCGCGGAGAAGTAACGTCACAAATGTAAGTCCAAATGGGTGATATGGCAAAGATGGGACTATACAGCAGGATGGTAAGAACATGTAAGTACATATCCTCACACGCTCCGAGGTTGACTAGAAGAGTTCCGGTTCGATAGCCACTTTATGGGATACTAAATATACGAAAATCTCCGCTCATCTTGAGGTGTTTGAGCTCCTGCAAATGGAGTATCACAAAGCTTCTTGTCCGGGTTTTCATAATCTTGAAAGTAGACAGCCTGGCTGTACTTGGGGGGTCATGGATAGTAAGTATCTTTAGACGTTCGCTTCGGCTATATCCGCTGACAATGGGAGTCCCGATCACCTACCTTCGCCCTCGTGTTCGAAATGCCTTGCGACTCTCCATACTTCCTCGACATCCTCTCGGCGCCCCCATTGACTCGGCCTGCTGAAGTCCAGCGTCCTCCGATCATCGGACCGCTGAGAGTATAGGACTTCGACCACAGGTCTCTATTGGTCCACTTCTCAGACCTCTTCATCTCCAGTATGTCCTCTTGTCACGGTGTATGTAGCTACTAAAAATTATGTGTAGGTGGCGTCGGGTGCCGGGAATAGGCTTCTAGGCGGTCGGGGATCATGGATGCAAGCGGCTCTTTGGTGCGAGGGGGGGCGATGGGAGATGAGCTGCAATGCAGATCGCTATGTTGCTGAGCGAAGGGACAGAAATAGGTCTCTACCTTTGAACCATATTTCTTCAGGCGAAGAAGCCGATAATTGCAGAGATACAAGCACTTCGAACTTGCGTGAGCTCTTGTACCGAACACCCTTGCATACAATCCACTGGATCGCCTTCTACACCCGCTACTTCTACTCTCTACAAAAGTCTCAAAGTCCTATGGAACCTCCCCTCCAGACACCCCACCCGCACCCGCACCACCCTCCTCCTCCTCATCCTTATCAACCGATCCCTCCACTTTCTACCAAGTGCCATATCCACCCCTCCCCCCTTCATATCCCGAGCCCACGACCATTTCCTCTGCAATTCCTCGTCCAATGTCCCCTTCAGTATCTGAGCGACTAGTCCACCGAGTACTTCCAGCTGTGAAAAGAGCCGCCACTTGCGAAGTAGAATCCGTGGCAGGCGGGGGGGGCGCCGTCGAGGGTGAAGGCTTTTTTAGGGGCAAGAATTAATGAGAGGGGTTAGGGATGCGGGCTCACTGCTGAACTTCGGGGGAAGGGCTAGGAACGGACCTGTTGTTATTGCTTGGATTAGATTGGGTGCTAGGATTGAAAATAAAGGGGCGTTCAGTGAAACGATAGAGTGACAGGGAAGAGGTCGGCGATTCGTCTGCGGCGACACATGATGGATGAGTTGGCTCACTGAGCGGTGACCGTTCCTAGAGTCTAGGGAATGCTCCGAAGGCTTTCTGTACATCTACAAGTGAAATATTTCGAGTCCGATCGGCGAGGCTGCCAGAATTGGAGGCGGTGCCATCAAGGTGACCAAGGAGTTGATAGTCACATAGCGTCGGTCCTCATATCCAAGATTACGAAAGGGGTTTTAGAGGTTCGTGGACGAAGGGAGCCGGTTTTGTGGGCTAAGGCTGGAGATTTGAGGTCCAGAGTCTCGTCTTGATTAGGGAGAGTAGGTTCGTGGGTCTGACTAGTGACTTGGTCTGGTCGCCCAGTGTACTGCGCTGGTGGAAGGACTTGGTTTGGGTGGGGGTTTTTCGTGTGAAGAGAAAGGCTGGGAGGAGGGATTGGGGGAGGGATTTCGATGGTGGGAGGTATGGGGAGGGGAGGACTCCAATCCACGAAAAACCATCAGATGGAGGATATTCCAGTCCACGAAACATGGAACAGAAATCGGGGTACTCCCAGATTTTCAAAGACTGATGGTTTGTTGCTGAGCTTGAGGGGGGAGGGGGCAGATGGGAGATAATAGATTTGAAGAGGAAAGGTTTTGAAAAGGGGGAAGGGGCGTGAGGAAAATGGTAGTACCAGTATATTCTATACGTCTTGAGTCGCCCAGACCGGAAGACATGTTGTTGTTGCATGTGCGGCGGCTCTCTGGTGGCATGGACTTGGGATATACACTCCACCGTTCGATCTTGTTTCAATTCGATGATGGGTGGTAGACTAGGTCGATCTCGCGGGCAAGTCTGAGGGTGCACAGCTCCACTAAGGGGAGGGATCTCGCCTGGGAAGGAGGGCTCGATATTCTATCGATTTGCTTCCGAGGGGAAAGCGACTCACTGTATATCTCTTCGCCAATGTCGTGCACTTCGAGAGGCAAGATTGTCGGACTGCTATTGTGTTTCTGTATCTATGAAGCCTGACCACAGTCTCGACACACCCGATGAATCTTCTCAACCCCCCCAAGGTCGATGACTTTGGCCAGTGCAGGAGTCCGCGGGCACCCAGGGGTGTAGGTGTGTTGTTCCCCGGTCGTGGAATGTCATACATGCCCGGAGACCGTGGCTCTAACTTGTGAGGGAGTTGGGTTTCTGGCTCAGTACCCTTAGGACGGAGTTGATAGAGGGTACTGTTGTAGCTATCGGCACTCTCGATGATAATGTTACGGACCTCAATGGAGACTCTCGTCAGGTTCTTTTTGCGCCTTGAGCGCTTGATGAGGGTATACTGGATCCTCGAAATGGACTCGGATGATCTTGTCAATTTTGAAGAAGGTATTGCACTGGGATTTCTACTTCAGAAATACGATTCGGCGGCGTGGAAGGTATTGAGGATGTGATACGCGGGGGATATGGCTGCCTATGATCGGAAGCGTCTTGAGCTGGTGAATTGGATGAAGGGGGTAAAGAGAAAGTTGGCTTGGGATACCCTGTTGGACTGATGCTGGCTTCACTTTGGAGGTGATGCGATCTGAAACCCTCGGGAGACGATGAGCGCCGTTTTGTCTTTCCACATTCGCTTTTTCTTTTTAGTCCTTCGCACTTCTCTGCAGACCGTGACAGCATGCACCGCGATTACATACCGCTGCGGCCACGACCCCTGTGGAACGCCCATCACAGATTTCTCAGGCTGAGCGCGATAACCCCTCTCCTCCACCCTCCACTCTTCTCTCTGTGCTCCATGACGAGTGCAGCCCTGGTTTCGGTCAATGTGACTTCAAGCTTCGGAAGTGACTCCTCAAACCAACGCACAGCAGAGAAATGTCCCTGCCCTTCCTCCTCCTGGCAGCCGCAACAAGCAGAGCGTCTATTGGTGATCGCAGTCGGAGCTCAGCTCGCCGCTGCTTTCTCCTGACTGGTAGCTGAGAAAAAAGGGTCAAGAGCGAGTAAGGCGGATGCATGGAGTAGAGGTTAAGAAAAGAAAAGAGGTAGAAAGCTAGGTTCTTCTAGGGCTGTTGCAAACCTGGTAGGCACACAGTAATGGCTGGCACCAACATTAACTCGCGCCTGTTTTTGCGGTAATTTGGCGTGTTCGTTTGGGCGGCTTTGGGAGCGCATGAGGGGCAAAGTCCGTGATCTGCTTGAAAGGGAGAGGGGAGCGGAGAGCGGAGGGGTAGAGAGACGACTTTGGAGCAGCTGGGATTTGGTATAGAAGAGGTATGCAAGTAGATGGAGCATGAATGTGAAAGAAGAAATCCCTCAACAAATCTTAAGCCACAAAGAACAGTCCACTCTCATAACCAAATTACAGCAGAAGACATACCGACATCATATATAATCCGTGTCTTTGATCTATCATCCTATGACGTTATTCCAACTATATAAGGCCTTGACTCCCACTCATTAATACGCCTATACCTGCGCCGCCTTGCGATCCGAATAAAAACCAACGGCCCTTCAGTCCCGCCAACGAGCCAAGAACTTCTGCATAGCATCCGTCGGTTGCGATGCCGGTGTAGCCTAAACACCTCAACGTTAATCCAGCTCTCAAAGTAGTATCATCCACAACAAAGGTACATACACTGTTCTCATAACTCTGCGTACTGAAGGTGACCGGGATCGTCTGCGTCGTCACCTGCTTCGGCACTGGCGCGAACGTCTTATATACGGAGTAGCTACTCGTCGGGTACCTCAGACTCGCACTCACAGCCGTGATCTTCGTCCCAGCATGGCCCTGCATTGGCGCATACTTTGTCGGCCCGTCCTGCTGGTCATAGGGCAACGCGTATGAGGCCTGGATTGCTGGGGCGGCAGCGGGGTTGGCGGGGACGGCGGCTTGTGGGTCAGCGGCGCGCCGGACGATGTTATTTTGCGTTTCGAGGCTGTGGGTGCCGGTGACCTGGCGGGCTGCGCGCTCGATGGCGGGGGCGAAGATGCCGGTCATGCCGGTGAGGGAGAAGCGGGGGGAGTAGGTAGTTATGGTGCCGCCGTCAAGGGAGGTAGAGATCATTTGGAAAAAGCTGAGGGTGGGTTAGTTTGTCGGGATGGATAGGCGGGTGATGGGGAGAAGTACTAGGCGTTGTCTATGCTTGCTCCGGCATCGATGGGCACGGAGCCGTTGACTGACTTGCCGAGTGGGAAAGCGGCGTTATTGGCGATAGCACCCCCGATTTGTTGCTGATAGATCGGACATGGGTTAGTTTGGTGTTGGATGGACTCAAGCCAGATGCGAAATGCCGACTCACGAAAGTGCCAGGCGTGTTTCCGCCAGCGTGTAGATATAGCGAGTATGAGTTGAGATTCGAAATGGGCGGATCATCGCCCGAGTCCCTCCATGTTATTGATATCAGCTTTCCTCCTTCCAACGAATCGCCGGCTGCAGGTGAGGTAATCTGAAGGAACCCCAGGACGGAGGGAGCAGCGAGGACGAGACGGGCGAGTATGTGGATCAACATCTTTCTCAAGGTCCGTCCAAGATTTGCGAGCAGATCTGCAGGCTCATTCAGGCGAGATTATCGGTTTAATGAAGAATCAGCTGGTCATGCTCGATGCTAGATGTGAAGGGGTACGGGTGTAGTCGATGCAGGTAAGGTGTGAAGACTTGAGATGGAATCTTGAAATCTATTTACAGTTAACTGAGCGACGAAGCTATGCCTGATAGAGCTGGTGTGATTTTTGATTCGCCGAGAGGCTTGGCATCAGTCACGTGATCCTTTCACTCCAACGGTCACTCCTCTTTACAACTCTTTTCAATACTTTCTTTGGGATCCGGGATAAGGTGGTATGGTACATTTGGCCTTGAACAGAGCTCTCTAAAATGACGATAAGCATGTAGATTAGATGTGCATTTTGATTGGTATTGGCCAGACTAGCCGGAGCATCGTCTACGCTCGCTCTACTCTACATGCAGGCAAAGGTCGAATGACAGAGGATATCAACAATCTGCAGTACTTACATCACCAGGTGAAAAGTAGAGACCACCGGATCCTTAGTGAAAACACTACCAGCCCATAGCTGGGTTGTTTGCGGCATTCGCTTCGCATCGCGATGTCCCCCGTAAACTTTTTCTAAGCCGTCTAGGCGCAGTCGGAACATCATCCGCGAACATGGTACTGCGTGTACCCACATTGCAGGACTGATGTGCTGGCGCGATGAGGTTATCAGACTAACGGATCCATCACCCCTGCCACCTCGTCTTCTGGATTCTGCAACCTGCAGATCTGCGTCTTCATACGCGATGCCGTGTGGCTGGCCTTTCGTAAGCAAGGGTAGGATATCTGTGTTCTTCTATAGGCAGATGCGCGGGGATGGCTGAAGGATAATCGTAGGCAACGAACCTTCACCCGTGATTGCACGATGGGTTTACCGGTTTATGTGATTCGACGTGGGTCTGCCGTGACAAGTCCTGAAAGATCGCACTTGCGCTCCAGATCAGGGCTTACTGAGATTCTGAATTGGCTGGGACGCAATCCTCGCCTTCTGGGATAGAATATCCTGAGTTTGTAAGCCTTTCTGCCACTGAGGTCGATCAACTCGGAAGCTTTAGCAAGAAGAACTTCGTGCAGAGTGCAAACTAGGTCATAGTACGACAAGTGCAGGACATGCCGGATCGAAGGAAAGGGGACGCACTTACTCGATCTCTCCTGAAAGTGTCCATGTCACACAGATGTAATGCTTCATCAGGCTCCGAGTCATTATGAGGCTTGAGCTTCACGCGTAGGCCCGCCATCCTCACGCCATTTGGTGTTTCCAAAGGAGCCATTGTAAACGACAGGCCGGCCTCAAACTTCGAGAAGTTGGCAAGTTGTCTTCTCAATCGACGGCTCAAGGTTGGCCACATTGACCGTCCAAGACCATTTCTTTTTCATCCCCTTTCAGAGCCATGGACGCAGCTGTCTTGAGCGTCGATTCTCGGGAGTGTTATAGTAATTACAGCCTCACAACTCACTAGACTTCGGGGCTCGGTCCTATGTTTTTTGAGCTCGCGTGGGTGAGGAAGAACAACAACCTTACGACTCTTCAGTCGGTACATATTGAAGTTGAACGCAGCACCCACAGCAAGGTCGCAGCGAAACTCGAGAGCTCGACAATGGAGGATGAGGCCTTTGGCGTGGCTTGGCTCTCGAATACCTTAAAAGGGAGATTCTTCGTCAATGCGTTCAAGAAGGCCTGTTTCCTGATGCCATGGTCAGCTGGAAAAGAAAAGAAAGGGGACGAGGCATATTTAGCAATGATAATCAGAGTGAGTGGTGCACTGTATCAGCGATACCTTAGTACTCATCTCGATCTGTGTATTGAAAATCTCGTTTTGGTAAAAAGATTTTCTTAACTAAGTGCGACAGACGATAGCGTATGGATTGCATACGACAGACAATGCCAAAATCCGCTCTAACTCGCTTCATCATCATGTTTTGCAAGACGAAAAAAAGAGGTGAACACTTCAGATGCGTAGGATTTGGAGCCCTGGAAACAAGCAGATGAAGCAGTTGTCATCACTAGTTCTGGTCTGCGCAGCATCTAAGCCTGGTATAGACAAACCACATAAATCCATGAGAAAGTTCAGTGAGTGGTTTCAGTCACCGTTGGGCTGGGGAGACGTTTGATCCTGGATAACAGAGCGGGGACTTCTTGCCAGCACTACCCGACTGTGAGGCAATTCAGGGGCAACTACTGAACACTGCCGCTCTCATGGCCCCAGAGTCAAGATGATCTGGTTGGGTTGAAACGTATGCAGGACACACAATTGGCCAGGATATGGCGGTGCCGGATTATGATCCCAAGGTCATCGGAGATCAAACTTGACGTTGAACGCAACCACTACGTGAAATGAGCTCTAGACTACAGTCCGACGAAAGGATGTCAGGAGAGTATCGAACAAAACAGGGATCCTCGAGCCGAAGTGGAGACAGGCCCGCTCCGATAGCATAATCAAAACGTCACGAGGAAGGTGCGAGGATTTATGGTGTGGCCAAATTTCTCAGTCGAGGGCAGGTAATTCCACGACGCTGTAGCAGCATTGGCTCGGTGACGAAGTCGAGAATAACTCCACAGCGACATGAGCACTAGCTGCGCATTGTTCATGTGCGTAGCATCACCAAACTTTATTCTGACCTGAATTGGAGATGCTCAAAGCTTGCTGGTCCACATATCCTGCATAAGGCTGTAGCAGAAACCAGGTCATCATCACAAGGCGAGGTCTGCGATAGGATCAGTTATGAAAGGATTTAATGGTCCTACCGATCTGCTGCGGAAACGCGTGTTGAGCTCTGAGTCACCAACGTAGTCGTCCCCAAGCTCGGTGCATACAGCTGGCTACCAAAAAACGTGGATTAGTGGTTGCGATCGCCCCGTAGGAGTAGAGGTTACAGTAGCATCAGGCATCAACGGGAATTGGGGCTCAGCTGAACGTGGAATCCTGATCGTGACTGGGCAGCAAAGGAACGGGGTGCGCGTTCACTTCGGTTCGTAGATCGACCGAGAAAATCCTATTGAACCCGCATCAACTCGTTAACAGTGGCGAATGAACAACAATGTCACGGCGCTTTGGTGAAGCGCCGTCGAAAGCAAGCTGCGTAGGCTAAGATGAAGAACAAACCTCAGGCTAGAAAACGTTCGTTTTGACCTGGATATCCCGGGTCCGCAGATTAAACTATTGCGCAAGAAGGGCATAGCCGTAGAAGTAGCTGCCGTTGGAACCAGGATGGCGATGAAGCACCGTTGCCAATAGAGTCCAAACCTCGAGAGCGTGCTAGCGAATTAGCGTGCCGAATGGGCGCTAAGAGGGATACTACAACGACCAGAGCGCGTATCGTGAGTTGTTCAGTGGTGCTCCTCCGCGCGCTTGGTAAGCTGGAACAAGGAGCTCAGTATGGCTGCGGCGTAGTTGGCCGTTGGCAGCGGGCATTGCTACAAAGCCTCCATCAGGGCCGGCGGATCGGCACGAGCATTATCGATTTGTCAAATGAAAGGATCGAAGATACGTACATATTTGAGATGTTTTTATAGAGTGGCAAGGTTCGAAAATACGTGTCGTCGGACACGTCTGCTCGGAAGTTGAAGTGACGCTGATTATGTCGTCGAAGCGGCGAGGTTAGGTAAGTGGGTGACTGCAAGACTACGAATTTGAACAGACACGTGATCATCGTTCCATGCGGTGCAGGCTGGTGTTGGCCTAGAGTATCAGCAGCATGTCGGGCCATCGAGAAGCCCGGGCCATAGTGCAGCTGCGTGGTGGCGTTGCGCGGTAGTCTGAACATTTGGTGGTCAGGGGGAGGTATGATTCGTTGGAATGCTCGAATTCCTCAGCCTCCAGACCGCGACTGGCGCGGATACCGGCGCGGCCTAAGGTACCTCGAACACCGTGGGCAGAGCCAAACCATCTGCGGTGAGATGCAGCAGTCCGTTCCCACGCTATTGCTCGTGCATAAGCTCGACACTAAGAACCCTTGTCGGGTGAGCTGTGGCTTGTCTCCTGATGGAGGGTAGTTCGCTGCTGCTCTGTTTCCCTCGCCAGCAGCGTCGATAGAGAGGGAAGGATCGCGCGAAATGACGGGGACACTGCAAGTACCAATGTGACACCTGCTGATCCTCCGGCGCTGAAAGCCTGCTTGGACCAATCAAATCCAGTAGGGAGCCACCCGCTGCTGCTGCAGCCTTGATCCTACCGCTACAGCCGGCGTTCATCTGCGGTGATGGAGAGGGCTTCTTCTTATCCATTCCTTGCTTCTTGCTCTTACTACACTAGCGGGACTGCCCGTGGGGGAAGGCTGTTCTCCATATGAGGAGAGGTCAGCCGCACGCTCCAAGGGTGCGAAGATAGCCCAACTTTCCATCTGCATCCTTCGTCACCTCCTGCTTCTCAGGCGCCTCGTGCATCGATAATGCTCAAGGATCGGTATATCTAGATCCCAGAGCTCAAGTCGACCTGGCTGTCTCCCTAAGTAATTCATTTCTTGCGTATCAGTAGTCAGGTTCCCGTAGCAATTGAGGTATCCTAGAATCCTGCTAAGCAACCAACCTGAACCATCTGATGTCCGTGGTCTTTTCAGGTTCATCCTGGCACGCCATTGTGCCGCTTGAGATGACTGCTGTGTCTCAGACCCCGACTGCGCTGTTTCGAAGTGTCGCTTCTTCAAAGACCTTCCATCCCTGTAAGGACTAGCAGCAGTTCCTCGATTGGTCGGAGCACTTCCACGAACGCATGCCAGAGAAGAATTGCCCGGAAGCCCTTGTCAATATTACAGATCCATTCCTGCAGGTCGGCGGCACACCCCAGCGCAGGCGGCGGTTGCCCGTTTCGAGGCGCTTCCTGCAATTGCACTATCACTAGGCAGACAGGCTCAAACCTACTTTATTAAGCTCTCCGTGTCACCTCCCTCGGTGAGATGCTAAACACGAAATCAGCAAGAAAGCAGGAAGGCATAAAACCATACATTACTATCATCCTTGACTTAACAGACAAAATGACTTCGAGACGAAACGAGCTCCATGCTGGAAGCACCAGCCGTAGAGACGATAGCCCTCCACGCCGACGAGCGGTTCCCATTCAAGACTTACTAAACCCGTCCGTCGAGGAAAAGATTACACGCTCCCCGTATCCAGTGCCATCGTGGACGGCTAGCAATGGGATGACTGGCCATAGCGGGTGCCGATGTCACGCTAACAACACACCAAACGGCGGTCAACGCCCTGCTCAAGGGAGAGCCCATCGGAGTCCCCGTCGTTCATCCCCAAGACCTTCGTCGTTGAGGTACCAAGGAACGCGTCGTGAGCACCGTCCAACGTACTCTGAGGAAGAAACCCTTTTCATCTGGTATCATCGTATCGACTTAGGGTATGATTGGGCCGACATTAGCAATGCATACAATGCTCAATTCCCTGATCGACGTCGTGAGGATGTCGGCGGTATCCAGTGCAGGTATTATCGTTGCTGTCAAGACAACAACATCCCAAAGGTCAGAGAACGTCGGAGGTCAGCTTCTTCGGCTGAGGAATACGGTATGCGAGCCCGCACTGGGCTTTGGTATGCTTGGATGAGAAAATGATGGGTCGATCATTCTGGTAAGCCAACGCTTTGAATTGAGGCGCCCAGCTCTCGCTAACCAGAGAGCAGCGCAGTATGCCTTCACTCATGTTGTGACTCAGATGCAGCACAGCTTGAGTCACGAACGGTCTCTGACCAGGACGAGGGCTGTCCTTTTGTCGGCATCGCACCTTGGTATTTCGCATCAGCATTACTCTTTTGAGCGTCCAGGATACGATGGTGGACTAGCTGAGCAAATTTGTTGGATGTTGGCGGTCCATTTGCTTTTCCAGATTTTACTTTGTAGCTCAAGGTTATTCTCAACAAGGAAATCTGTTGTGATTGATTGTGCACATCGACAGTCGTCATAGTTGCGGACTTCTTGCATTGTCTTGAAAATCAACTGGGGTTTCGAAAAGCTTCACCAATCAGTGAACATGTGTCACGACGTCCTATTTCCTGCCTATCACTGATTATGCTCAAATCTACTGCTGTCAGACCGGAGCTGCGCTCTTACCGGCCATCTCACCCAGATTCTTCGTCGGAGCGGCCGTCGAAGTCTTTGTCAAACTCTTCATCGTCGGAGGCACCATTCCTGTACTTGTACGCCTTTCTATCGAACTCATCATCGGAGTCAAGTTCGTCTTCCGGATAATCGTTGCCATAGTAATCCTCCGCTAATGCAATTAGTAATCTCACTCTAGGCTATCGCGTTACATAAGTCCAGAATGAAATATATACTCACCATTCTCATCCTCGTCCTCACTGTCCCAGTCTTTATCATCGTTGACGTCTTCAAGGTATTCCTGCCAGATCTGAAGATCGCTATCTTCTATTTCAATGACCCCAATTCTATCTGGCTGCATTTCCCAAACCACGTCTTCTATCTGAGTGTCCTTCAGTAGTGCGTAGATGTCGATGACATATTCGTCATCGCTCACGAACCCGCGCCGTAATCCTCTACTTTCATCATGTATCATTTCGCCCCGCGAAGAATGACGATGTGAACGCGGTGTTGGAGGCTTCGGCTGAAACTTGAGATCTGACTTGGCTGCTACAGCTGATACGTCTTGCAGGCGGCTGGGGGCGTCTTGGGATGCGAGCTGTTTTGAGAGGTCCATTGCTTGAGCCTGGGCCGCGGAAAGATGATCACCTGCACCTTGTCTGTTATCTTCTGGTTGAGGTACAATCTCCTTGGAGACTCGTGTCTTGTTCCACGTTTCAGCCCTCCATCTCATCTCCTCGGCTGTTCTATTGGGCCTCTTAATTGGTCTTGTCAAGTTTTGCGCGAGTGCCGATTGCCCTGCCGGCGTGCTTGACGGGTCTGAGGGAGGAGCATCTTGAGGCATCGAACTGTGCCCGGGGTCAGTCCACGGAGGGAGACAGCTGGCTTTTTGAGCCTCAGTGAGGACGGGTAAATGATGTTTGCCTGCTTTCTTCTGCTTCTGTATGCCATGGCCAGCCTTCACATGACTTGGAGACAGGAACGAGTTCGCGAGTAGACGGAATCGGCGTGCTTGGACGGGAAGCATGGGTCTTTGGAGTTTCTGCGACTCCCTCGATCTGACATCGCTGGTATCACGACGTTGAGAACCGTCGCCAAGGTTCTGGAAAAGACCAGGCTTGCCATTCTGTTTATTGATGTTCTCGTCGCCAGGTCGTGTAGGTCTCACTGCGGGAACTCTCGAGGGGAAGGGGTCGGATTCAGCCACATCACAGTCGCTATTCAAGATCTGACGAGAGTTGGCGGTGGGAATCTTGGACAGCGGTTGTTGACTATCGAGCCTCTTCCAGACCAAGGCGGATCGGAGACGTTTCTGGTGCAAATCTTCGACCTATCAGAACCGGTGGCCGGATAAGAATGTGGGCAACTTACACAGGACAGGGTCGTCGTCAATGTGGCGCTTTATTGCCAGACTCCCTGGGGGCAGCGACATGACGAAATCAATGATTCAGCGTTACTTTACCTTAGCTGATGAAACCCAGATGAGCCAGACAGGCCCGGGGAGCCCGGGTCGATCGTTTAAGGGACGCGCTTGCGCCGTGCGCCACAATATGTGTCAGGGTTCGAGACCAGGGGAGGGGCATCTTAGTTCAAGTCATTGCAAATGTGCTCAGGCCGATTACAATTCACATACAAGCGATTACGGACCCCAAGATCCCATGTCTTGTAAAGGTTGAAAGACGGAGTGACGGTTCGCCTATGGGCCTAGTGGCCATGATGCCCAACGCGAAGTCGTGTAAACATTGAACCATTCAACATTTTACGTTAGCTGAGACCCTTTGGGGACACTGTGCACCGAGGCGTGCGTTCCGGAGAAAGCGACATTAATAAAAGAACAATATCACAGTGATGTATAGTAGACAAGGTATATCCCATTCGTCAATTGCACGCTCTGCAGCAAGTCTGACCTGCCTCAAGACTTACGTTCTATGGTATGAGCGAGTGGGAAGGCCTCGCAAAGGGACTTCCTCTTGCCCCGGCTTCAAAAACAGACATTCGTCAAAGAACGCTAGAGCTCTCGCCTCTGACACTCTGGGACATGGTAGGCTTGACCGTCTCAACTCTGCCCATAGGCTTGCTGGTACCACCCATTCGGTCCATGTCCAGCAAAAGACGGGATCTGATATAGAGTGCCATCCGAAGCCATGCCCAGTGCCGCACCGTTCGTATCATACCCATAATGCTGCTGCTGCGACACAAATGCCGGATGCTGTCTCAAATCAGGCGCCTCGCCCAAAGTCGCCCCCATATCTGCATAGTACTCTCGTCTCGAGCTTCTGCCATCACTGCTCCTAGCCGCAACTCCACCGCTTGCCGTGTTCGCACGCCGGCCGCGGCTCATCGTACCGCTCTGCTGACCTGTCCCAGGAGTCTGGCTGGCGCCGCGCTCATATGGCTGGCGCTGGCTTTGCAAGCCCGGAGATGCTTGCGTGCTATGCGAACGTGTAGGTGAAAGACCATTGTGCTGCTGAGGATACTCGGACATGATGGATCGCCTCCCAGTCTGTTCCGCAATGGCATTGCATTTGTCCCCAATACCGTGCACGTTGGCACCAACATCCGCAATAGTCTTATCTATGTCGGCTAGTTTTGACTGAAGCTTTTCCAGCTTTGAGTTCAAAGTGTCGGCCTTGGCATCCTGACCCTTGAAGGATTCGCTAAAGTGTTCATTACTATCCTGCATTTGTCGAACATCAGCTCTCAGCAGCTCCACTTCCTGCTTCATGTCTTTGACATCTCCTTTCAGACTCTTATGCGCTTTCTCGACTTTTCTTTCATGGCTCTCTAGGCGCCTGAGTAGATGATCTACAGTGTGGTCGTGCTTATCTGTTACTAAGCGCGACAAGCTCCCAAAACAGCTATCGAGATGATGATGCAGAGTCATCTCGAGTCTCGCCAGTTCCGCTGGTACTGGCCCTGAGGGCGGCTGGTAGTCTCGATACGTGAGCGGTGGGGGTGGGACCGCGTTATGTATGTCAGAAAACAAAGGAGGTACAGTAGCTGAGTTTGGCGGATTCGGCAAATCTTGTGCTTGCGGAGCCCATGAATTCGTAGAGGCAACTGAGGGTGGGTACGCAGATAAGCGGCTTGGCTGTCCGTATGGGTCTCCACTGAGGAACATTGGAACCGTTCCGCGCGAGCCCGAGGAAGAGACCTTGTGTTGGAGTTCTGGCTCGAAGGGGCGACGAGGTGGCATCGGACTGAAAGGAGGTAAGGTGTGACCCTTGCTCATGTGTCAGCATGCTGAACGCTCCTGGATCGCGAGCAGACCTACGACGTGAGGATCGTTCTCCCAAACACCACCATATTCACTTGGAGAGTACACATTCGGGTGTAACAGATGAGTGAGGTTTTGACCTCGAACGGCACTGGGACTTGGAATAATATTCGCAGAATGAGGTTGCTTCTGAGACCCCGACTCGGTAGGGGATGAGGCATTCTCGATAACACCCGCGTAGCTTGCAACTCTGTGCGCTGCTTTTCCTTCCACATACTCCACCTCACCAATCGTACCGTATGTGCCATTACGCGTAGGATTCAGCTTCCCATCCCCCATGATTATACCGTCTGGGCTGCTAATATCCAGGACCATGGTCTCATCATCCTCGTAGGGCAATGCTTCCAACGACGTCTGCTCTCTGACGTAGCGACGCGTTGGAGCAGGCGACGATTGGTGCTGACGCCCTTGAGTACCCGACGAACGAAATGGATCTGGTGCATTTGTTGACGGTGGAGCGGAAGACGGTGGATTAGTATGCTGCTTGTGGGTATCATCAGCCATCGACGATCCGGTTGGCAGCTCCACTGCTTGTGGCCTTGGAGTTCGAGCTCGTGCATTCGTGCTCTCGTCGACCGTGGAAAGATTGGGCCCGATCTTGGCGCCAGAAAACTTCCTACGAAGTTCGCCAATGCTGACTTTGTTTGCACCGAACAGATTCTTAGACACCACAGGATCCGTGACGGCTCGGCTGCTTGGAGTGGCCTTTGAGTAGATCAACGGTGTTGCTGGTTGGATATAACCTGGCTTCCCAGGCGTAGTTGAAGCTCTCACTTTCTCAGGTGTTATCGGGAGGGGTGGCATCGGTTTGTTTTCATATCTGTCACGGTTCGTCGCGGGCCCAGAGCGCTCAATCTTCATCTTGCCGGCCTTCTCAGCTGACAGAGCCCAGGAATTGGGGCCAGGCTGTGCGGGTTTGCGTTGTATCACATCTGGAAGCTTGACACGTGGAGTTGGAGGGCGTGACATTGCAAAGTACGTCCTTGTCGGTTCATGGTAGCATACTATTGGGATTCGGCGCTAGTCTAGTGAGTTCTGTGAATCAACAAGAAAGGCTGGCTGTTTATCTGGATCCGTTTAGCAGTGTTTCCGCCAGACAATTGAAGCTTTTACGAAACGTGAGCAAAGTACATGAGCCACACCCCGGCTTACTTTCTGGCAGAGAAATGGGAGATTATGATCAATGGGGCAACTCAATATGTTAAGTGAAAGAAACCCCAGTGTAAACAAGGCTAAGAGATACCACAACACTCCTCTCCGACTAATTCAGTCTGCGATGTTCGAAAGGAATGATTGAGTATCAACACACTTGGGCTATCCCATGCCCAGTACGATGAACTTCCCAGGTGTTCCTCGTCATACGAGTTCAGGACCTTTTGCTCTTAGGTACCTCATTTTGATTGAGTGAGAGGAATGCTTTGACGTTTTGCCTCTTCAGCTATGGTCTTTACTGGTGATTCAGTCCAGCAGCTTCCCGTCTTTCCGTCTTTGCGTTCTTTCATAAATGCCAAGAGTCGAGTGCACCACTTCGTGCCGGCACATTGGGATAGTGCTCGCTCAAGAAGCATCGCGATGATCGAGCGGAGCCGTTGAACAAGCCAGTGCAATGGAATTCCCAAGGTGTACCACCATGAGTCTACTATTTCTGTTGAAGGTGCAGAAGGGACTGAAGTCCAGATTCCGAAGGTAGGCGGATACCTTTCTCGAACGTCGTTATCAAACACATAACCCACTGATCTATGACCCTGCTCCACTTGTCGGCAGAGAAAGCTGGTAGCCATTGATCTGTGTCTCCATGAATTAGCAGTTGGATTTACTCAAGGCTAAGCTCGCGCAACCTAACCATATCCATTGGCAGAGAAGTGGGATCATGTTGATTGCCTGAAACATGAAAGACTCATACGGATATTGCAGCTGCAACTTCAGTTCCGTGAGCGATGCTCCGGCCATGTTTTCTGGAGCGCTCACCTTCGCCGAGACATCAGTGAACAGCTTTAAAAGAAGTTACTAGCAGCATTGGAGGAACGAAATAGATCAACGTTCACACGACAATAGGTTGGGCATGCTAACCAATTCGAGCCCACAGGCAAAGCGTCATTGCGCCTTTTCAGTTCAATTTGATGTTCGAATTTCTTACGTGAGCGTTCTCGAAAAATCGATTTGAGTGATTCGGCATTGGACGAGCCACGACTTGCGTCCTCTACAAATACTCTTTGCTGTAGTCAGTGTTCCAGCTGTTTCTCTATTCGCGCCTTGAACTTCGTTGAACACAGCTAGCTTGATGGAACAGCAGTGGACGATTGGCTTCTGCGATTCAATTGCAGAATCGTTTCACCTTCCTGATATTCCGGTCAGAAGTCCCTCTCTGACTCAATGATCATAGTCTCCAATATCTTCCCCAATCGATTACCGGAAAACTGTTGAGACCCGCACGCCGACAACTCCCCGCTCTTATTGCAATTATCGACGACTGATCTGCGAAGTTTTACCTGATATAGAGGTATGGTGCCATGTACATCGCGCCAAGCATCATAGGGCTAAGACTGTTGTGCTTCGAGTGTTCTTGGGCGACAATGCTGGTACAGGGGGCAGGAGAACAGAAAGAAAAGATGAATGAGGAGGGAGAAGAGAGGCCGCCATACGATCAAAGATAGCAATCGAATGCCATAGTCTTTTCGTCCTCCTTCGGATCCTTCGGCTGTGCATTAGCCCGCTCTTGCCTGGCTGAAGTCTGAAAACACCCCAAAACCCAAGTAGAACTCCTCCTTTTTGCCTTTCACGACCTCGTTCACATGCACCTCAAAGACGCAATCCAAACCTGGATAGGCCAGCGTAAAGCCTCTGATACCATTGATAGACACAAGCCATCGTCTCCATGTTAAAGCCGGCCCTCCTTGTTGTGAATAGGGGCATACATCAAGGTCCACATGTCCAGACCGCCAGATGTAGACGGGCTCGGACATTGGGGCCTCTGAGTCGTGGGTGAATACCTCTGCAGCGGCTTCTCGCAAAATCAGAGCCATGTGGGTCTCGTTCCGATCTTTGTGAAGCCAGTAGTCTCTGAACTTGAGCATGAGGTTCGAGCTGGGGACGTGGTAAATCAAGCCTTCAGGAGGTGGGTATGGCGGGAATGCGCTGTGGGTTGGTGAGCTCACTGTACGTTTCAGTGACTGTGCACGGTAGGACTATGTCGGCTTACGAGAAGCGGAAAGCTGGACTACTCAACGGTAATGTGAATTGTGATACGCTCGAACCTGAGGAGGTGAGAACATGGGGAGGTGGGGCTGCAAATGCACTGACAAAGAGACATAGTAGAGCTACGATACTGCATGGAATGCTACTCGCCACTGGAAGCATAATTCTTGAACAGAGTCTCATTTGGTGAGGTCTTTGACTTGATTGCTGATATTCTTGCTTGTCATAGCCACAGTTACATCCTCGAGCGCTGGTCCATGCGACCCGTTCGCTAAAGGTGTATAGCCGTCAAAATAAGACACTGTGTTGCGCATATATTCTTCTGCGGCTTCACATCAATGCCCACAACGACCGAAGGTTCCTCTCAAGGATAAGAACGACGGGAATCCATTCGAAGAGTCGAAGAACTGGCTTTTAGAAGACATATAGTGCTGTCAGCGACGTAGAGAGACACTAAACGGGCCTCCAGGGAATGGGAGTCCGGTACAACCGAACAGTAGATGTCCTAAAGCCCACGTTTGACACATGCCTCTTAGAAACGTCGAACAGCTAGGATTAACGGGTGACAATGATTTTTTATTTCCCAGCGGGCCTCTTCGCCATGCCCGTTGGACGAGCAATAGCCATATGATTACCGGAAATACGAAAAGAATTCCTACCTTCCAACTCATTCCTCGACAACGCATCAAATTCAAATAGAGAGGAAACCCACACTGTGCCGGTAGCGCTGACTATCCATGACTTACGCTTTATGGGTTTCTCACAATTATGGCGTTCAAGCCAGCTTACCTGGTTCAAGGCCATCATCACAAGCCCATCATTCGCTAGTGCTCTGTCACTATTCGTGTTGCCAGAATCCTTAGGCTAGATTGGGATGTTTGAACGTCAAATCGTAAGATCTCGTCTCTCCCTGAACCCAGATCGATCTTCGGACAAGAACTGCGCCGATGTCTGAAAGAGCTAGCCTGACTAGGCTTTAGATACGTCATACCTCGACTTCCATTCGCATCCGTGTGCCATGTGTCTCTCTAAGTACTCTATATTTACTGTTTCTTTGCTCACGCATACGTCTTCAGGAACTTGTTCAGCTATCGAAACCTGTTGCACCCATCTAGCTCACAATCGACTTTCAATGCCTCGGCGGGTGTTGTTCACTTCCCAGTGTTATCAGAATGGTAGCGATTCCGCGCGCTTCTCCCATGCGAGTGTGCTTGGGACCTATTGCTCTGTTCCGATCCATTCAGTCCATAGATGAGCATCGGAGACGCGATGCCGGATAGTCGGGCTTCTAGCTGTACAATCGAAGACGATACCGTGAGAGCAGGTCATGATGAAGAGTCGAAGCTCGATCTGAGCAGCCTACCACCGACTTTCATCCTGAACACAAACATCTCCACCGAAGAATTAAATGATGCCGAGGATGAGCTGATCAAGCATGGGGGGCCGCTGACGTATGATATCAAGGAGGCAAATCTTGTGCTTGGTAATATCTCGAGGGAACGTCGCGCAAAGCTCGAATTGCAATGGGGCGGTGTCCGAACAGAGAATACGGAGCATGACCGACTGGCGTCAGCCTCTCAGAGCACTATCAAAGAAGAAAATGAAGGTCATGTGACGAAGCGTAGGAAGCTTCGTGGGGAGAATGAGGACTTGGAGCGCAAATGGAACCGCGCAAGCAGAAGCCCAATCTCGACCGAGACCGAAGGTGAAGACGACGAAGGCGCGAAGCCAATGTCGCAGCTCTCGATATCTCATATCCCTTCATCGCCTACCGTCGGCATATCTGATTCTGATGCAATGAAAGAAGCTACACCCCCACCAACCAGCCCAAGGACTCTCCAGGGCAAGGTCAAGGTCGTGAAGCTTGAGTGGTTGAAGGATTCCCTGAGCGCCGGTGAGCTCCAATCCTTCATACCTTACACACTCTACGAAGCCAATCTTCTCGCCTCAAGCCGAGCCCCTACGAGCCCGCAAGAACCGTCAAGCTCTATTGCTATACACGGTTCAATTGCTACAGTCAAACAAAATCCTTCTCACTTGAAAGAAGAGATGGGGAAGGAGATCATCGAGCGTGCAAAGGCTGAATCCAAACCGTACATCCCTCGTAACCAGAGGCGAGACCGCATTAGAGACACCATGAAGCAAGAATTTGCAGGTCGCAGCTTCATTGGCGGCAGTCAAAGCCAATCCTTCACGAAACACTCCAAGCTCTTGCATCAGACCACATCAGAGCACGACGAGGGTATCAGCGCCACTCTACCGGAGATGCCAGACTGGGTGCGGCAGAACAAGATCTACTCCTGCGAGCGATCCACGCCTCTGCACCCACCCAACGAAGGCTTCATCGAAGAGCTCAAAAAGATCAAACTAGCCCGCGTCCTCACAGGCGACGAGATCGGCGTCCGAGCCTACAGCACCAGCATCGCCTCCCTAGCAGCCTACCCCCACATCCTCTCCCACGAGAACGAGATCCTCGCCCTCCCCGGCTGCGACCACAAGATCGCCGCCCTCTTCCACGAATGGCGCACCTCGGACGGCCACATCCGCGCCGTTACCGACATCGACACCGACCCCGTCCTCTCCGTCCTCCGCCTCTTCTACGAAATTTGGGGCGTCGGCGCCATCACCGCCCGCGAGTTCTACTACGACCACGGCTGGCGCGACCTCGACGACATCATCGAACACGGCTGGATATCCCTCTCCCGCGTCCAGCAAATCGGCGTCAAATACTACGACGAGTTCCAACTGAAAATCCCCCGCACCGAAGTCCTCTCCATCGCGGCCATCATCCACGACCATGGCACGGGCGTCACAGACGCCCACCTCGAAAGCATCCTCGTCGGCGGCCACCGCCGCGGCAAGCCCGAAAGCGGCGACGTCGACCTCATCCTCAGCCACCGCGACGAGGCGCAGACCTACAACCTCGTCAGCCGCGTCGTCAAGTCCCTCGAGAAGAGCGGCCACATCACGCACACCCTGTCGCTGAACCTCACCAATTCGAAGCGCGACCAGCAGCCGCTCGCTCTCGCCCCGGTCGGCGGCGGCGGCCACGGCTTCGACACCCTCGACAAGGCGCTCGTGGTGTGGCAGTCGCAGGAATGGCCCACGCGCGCGGTGGACCTGGCTGCGGACCCGAAGGCCAAGAACCCGAATCCACATCGTAGGGTTGATATCATCATCAGCCCGTGGCGGACCGTGGGGTGCGCGGTGCAGGGGTGGACGTCGGGGACGACGTTCGAGAGGGATCTGAGGCGGTATGCGAAGAAGGTGAAGGGGTGGAAATTTGATAGTAGTGGGGTGAGGGAGAGGGGCACGGGGCGGTGGGTGGATTTGGAGAGGTGGAGCGATGAGAGGACGAGGGCGAGGACGTGGCAGGAGGCGGAGAGGAGGGTCTTTGAGGGGTTTGGGCTGACGTGGAGGGAGCCGGAGGAGAGGTGTACGGGGTAGTAAGGGGGAATGGTTGATGCTTATGGATACTAGTGCACATATGATCGATATACACAATTCTTGCACATATGGGTACAGGTCAGACTCCAGCGAGCTCCTCAAATTGGATGCAGCGACAAGCCGTTGGATTAGGAACAGAATATAGCTATCTGAATATGTGGATAATCTCAAAGCAATTCACTAGCTCACAGCAGCAAATTCACACGTCTTTTCGAAAATCACCTATCAGCCCCGACTCCCACCATTCAATACTCAAAGTCATCATCCACACTCGGCCCCTTACTCTTCGACACACTGTCCTGCTTCTGATACATCTCCACCACCATCCTACTTCCCGTCGCCTCCTCCGTCTTCTTATCATCCCTCTGTTTGATGAACCGCGGGAACCTCAAACTGATACCCTTACCACTAGCATCATTGAGCGCGTCAGCACCGGCCTTGTATCTCGGGCTGAGCGTCAGATCCGCCGTCTTGACCTCCCACACAAACCGTGGCTCGAACCAGACGTCGGGCTGATCCTTCGGCACCTGGGAATGCGAGTAGAACGGCTTGGGCTTCTCAATCGTATGTTCACTCAGCTTCTCATGCAGCTCCCCGAGGATAGCCTCCGAGAAGCCTGTGCCGATATTGCAGACCGTCTCGTAGATTTGCTTGCTGCTGTTGTAGCACGCTAGTAGGAACGCACCGTAGACAGAAGTGCGCTTGCCCTTGCCGTAATAAGCGCCGAGAACGACAAGGTCGAGAGAGTCTCCGACACCGCTGAGGTAGTCTTTCTTCACCTTCAGCCAGTTGCGGCTGCGCTTGCTGGGCTCGTAGCCGGATTCGGAGGTGTCGAGCATTTTGACCATGAGGCCTTCGCAGGAGGCTTTCACGCTTTCGTCCAGAAGGACTTGAATTTCGTCGAGGTCGGAGGTGTCGCCGTATTGAGCTAAAGAGAATTCGCCTTCGAGAGGGGTGAAGGCGTCCTGGAGAAGTTCGCGGCGCTCACGGAGGGACTTAGACACGACGGCCTTGGAAGTCGTCATCAGCAGGCAGAGCAGGAGAAGAGGATTGGCCGACATACCTCGCCGTTGTGAAAGAGCATGTCGAAGGCAAATACGCAGACCTTAACTTTGATGTCTTCGGTTTTGACATCCTTCCTCTTCCGTGTCATCAATTGTTGAAAAGGTAGCACCTTCTTCTGTGCCGTATCCCAAGCTACCGTCTCACAATCCAACACGAAGCTCTTAGTCTCCGGCTTGATCCAAGTGTGAAGTTTGTCCAGAATATCTGGGTACTTCTTGGACAGATCTTCAGAGTTGCGGGAGAAGATCGCGGAGAGGCCTTTGCTACTCTTGCCAGGGCTTGGTGCACTGCTTGCATACTGTTTGGGCGAGTCTTCTGCCACATAATGGATCTGGGCCCGCTCTCCATCGTACTTATATTCGCATGTGAAGTTCTTGCCTTCGAAACGGTCAAGCACCTCAGTGATCGACTTTGTAGGCTTCGCCAGCATTGGCTTCAGGGGGACTCCTGGTTGCAATTTGCAATTGTCACGTAGGTTGAAAATACCGTGCTGGAGCATAGCTGGAACAACGACTTCGTAGCTTGGGAGTTCGCTAACTGTGCGTTAGCAGTACTCACATCTATTATTCTTTGGACTCATACCTGTACACGGTCTTGAGTATCTCCTCCCCTTTTGCTAGCTGCTCGCTGCTGGGCACCTTGTTGCCCTTCTTCTCGGTCTCGTACGTGACCATCGCATGAGCGAGAGCGACTAATACAGTCTTCTCGGCTAGACCAAGGCGTAACTTCCCTTCTAGGAAGCGTACGATGAATTTTGCTTCGCTCGCGCCACCCTTGTCCTTCGTGATATCGACACCTTTGGATCCTTTACCCGCGAGTGACGCATCCGCAGCAGACAGAAGCTTCTTGATGCCAGCAATCTTCTTCTCTTGTGAGCCATGGCCAGCCACTGTAGCGATGCCCATCAAGCCGTCGCGGACGCCTTTCACGGTCAAAGCTCTGGGCTTGAACATGGTCGGCTGGTTCGATCTGCTCTTTGCAGCAACTAGACCCAGGTCTCCAATCTCGTTCTGATCGGCTTTGATAACTTGCAGACTTCTTCCAGTTGACTCTCCAATGGCCTTCATGATCAAAGACTCACCAATGCCGAGCTCAATACCAGCATAATCAGCAGCAAGCTTGTTGATCATAAGGTGTATAGTATGCAGTAGATCGTCAGGTGTGAGGCGCAGAACCTGTCTAAGAAAAAGAGAGCAGTGAGCCGATATAATCAGTCGCTTCGTAGTCATCTCGATCAAGGAAAACGTGGTACAAAGAGCTGCATAGGGTACTGGCTCGCCGGCCTTCCAATCGGGGTAGGGGTCCTTGCCACTGCTCTTCAGAGTTGACTGGACCTTCTCGCGAGCTTTGGCTGCAGCCTCTGGTTCATCGTCTTCTTCCGACTCAGCATCCTCGTCTTCAACTTCTGACGCAGTAACGACGTCTTCCGCTCCTTTATCAAGCTCTTGCTTGACCTTTGACGCCTTTGCTCTAGGCTTGGAGCTTCCGATATCAGAATCACTCGCCTCTTGGTCCCCAGGGAGTGATTGGGCTCTGTCTGGCTTCGAGGCGCCGGCCTTTAGCTTAGCAGATGCCTTTTTCGGATCGGCCTTGGAGGCTGCTCTTTTGGAACTAGTAGACTTGGAGCCTGAAGAGTCTAGCCTTTGCTTCGAACTCGGTTCTTTCTTGACCTTTCTGTCCTCTTTTAACCGAGCGCCGGGCCTGGTTTGCTTCTTCAAAGGTTCTTCGTCCTCTGATTCGTTTTCTAGTAACGACGAACAGTCAGCTTCAATAGAGGCAAACACATTGTGAGATCCTCCAATCTCCTATTAGGTACTTACCCTCTTTGTTGATCGGAACAGCTATATGCTCGTCATTTGTGACAAAATGCTCCTTAGAAGGTTGCTCTGAAGTCAAGTGGCCATTAGTCTCGGTCGCGATGTCAGCCATTACAGGCTCGTCTCCCATGGACACGTCTTTATCACGGTCCTCTTGCTCTACCCCTTTGGAGATCTTCCTCTTCTTGGCTGGCTGCACATCATCGTTGTCATCGTCGTCGTGGTGTTCAATTTTGAGCTTGCGTGGGTCCTTCGGGTTGTTGAAAGCTAGAGTCGATTGCTGCTTGTACTTGGGGTCACTCGATTTCCCCAGGAACTTGCTGTGGATCGAAGTGATCAGTGAGGTCTTTATTTAGGAGGTACAGAAGGCCAGTGCACCCTAAATTCCGTTGTGATGTGTGAACATACCCAAGAGTTGCCTGCTTTGGAGGCATGGTGACGAGTAGTGGGTGCTGTTGGCTCGTCCGTGAACGAAATAAGAGATATCTCTGGCAGGTTGTGGTCCACAATAAAGGTACCGGTATTGTGCAGGACGAAGGCTGAGGATTGAGGAAGGAACGACCAAGGCCGGGGCTAGACTCTCGGGGTAGCTGAGTGTTCGATTTGTAATATGACCCAACGCCTCTGAGCGAGAGTAGAAGAACAGGTTTTCTATAGCATGAATGTTGAAGTTGGAGGAAGTTGGAACAAAGATGAGAGCCAGAAGCTCTGCTCCTGTGAGACGAATGATACAACGCCAGAATTACCACAGCTACAGCAGCAAGGATGCTCTTTTATGACCTCAGATATGACACCTGTAGGTCTCATACATCAGAGTTCCAGTAATATGAACTGATTACCGTAAAGGCAATGGAAATGGTTTGGTGTCGATTTGCTTTTCGGATTGACCTTTCTTTGCAATTTCAAGGTACAGAGTCCACTTCAGGTGAATGTGGCTTCGGTCGACCTCTACTTCAGACGGACAAGAGGACTGAAAACTTCGAGACCGACTGTATGCAGGCTGATGGCCGGGTCCTGACTCCTGACTCTAAGGTAACATCTCATGCATCAGAATGGCCACTTGATTTGGATTTATGCTGCTTTCTAGCCATTGTATGCTTTATAATTAGCTTCAGGTCCCTTGAATTTCACCCGAGTCCTGACCAGTCGCTCTACTGCTTCAGGCTAGGAGAGAGTCTATATTTATTCCTTCCTCTTCTTCCAAAGAAATGGCTACTCACAATTGCAGATGATGTAGTAGCAGCAAAAGATGAACCATGTTTCAATCGAGAGCATGCGCGAGATAAGACTATGGCTCTTTCATACGCGTCTGGAGGCGCCAAAGCGCGTTAAGTGGCTGACGTCATCCCGAGTAAGCAGGTAGCTCTAATCCCGCCAGACCCTGAAACTAATGCAGCCAATTTGCTTTTCGATGCCAACAGTGCAGGAGTCTTCAATGATATGCCTCCTTTCCCCTCATTAAATACCTCGAAGGATACCAGACCCGTTGATAGACTCGCAAGCATCAAAGGCCATATGGAAGGCTCCAACCCCACTGTCTTTACCTCGGACCATGTCCCGCAGGCACCAGAAGACCCCCTCTTTGGGTTGATGGCCGCATATCGAAAGGACACATTCGACAAGAAGGTTGATCTCGGTATTGGAGCTTACAGAGACAACAATGCCAAGCCATGGGTCCTTCCAGTGGTCAAGCAGGTCAGTCTCATCCTCGAATGCATTGATCGGAGCTATACAAGCTAACAACTTCCTTCAGGCTGACGAGAGGCTGCGGCAAGACCCCAACCTAAACCACGAATATCTGCCAATTGCTGGTCTCGCCGAATTCACCTCAGCAGCTCAAAAGCTCATGCTGGGCGCAGACAGTCCCGCGGTCAAAGAGCAACGAGTATTCTCCTCCATTGCTTCTATTAACCTACTTTAACTGATCTTACTCAGGTAACAAGCCTCCAGACCATCTCCGGCACCGGCGCCGTCCACTTGGGCGCCCTCTTCCTCGCCAAGTTCTACCCTCGCTCTTCCAACCAACCCATCTACTTCTCCTCCCCAACATGGGCTAATCATAATCAAATCTTCTCCAACGTCAATCTTCCCATAAAGACCTATCCCTACTTCTCTACGAAGACTAAAGGCCTCGACTTCGACGGCATGCGCTCCGCCATAGAGTCAGCTCCAGAGGGCAGCGTCATCCTCTTGCACGCCTGCGCCCATAATCCCACCGGTGTTGATCCCACCCAAGAGCAGTGGAAGGAAATCGCCAAGGTCGTCAGAGCGAAGAAGCATTTTCCGTTCTTTGACTGCGCATACCAGGGTTTCGCATCCGGCAATCTAGAGAACGATGCCTGGGCCGTGCGCTACTTCGTCTCTCAGGGCTTCGAGATGTGTATCGCTCAGTCGTTCGCCAAGAACTTCGGTCTTTACGGCGAGCGAGCCGGCGCGTTCCATTTCGTGACGGGACCTGGCTCCGATGCCGTCAACACTATTGGGCGCATCTCTTCCCAGCTAGCGATCTTGCAGCGCAGCGAAATCAGCAACCCGCCTGCGTACGGCGCACGGATTGCCAGTCTCGTACTGAATGACCCTGCGCTTTTCAAGGAATGGGAAGCCAATCTGCGAACTATGGCCGGTCGAATCATCGATATGCGCAAGGCTTTGAGATCGAAGCTCGAGGAGCTGAATGGGAAAGAGGGGAGCTGGAAGCACATTACGGAGCAAATCGGCATGTTCAGCTTTACCGGCTTGACGGAGAAGCAAGTATTGAAGGTTAGGGAGGATGCACATATCTATATGACGAAGAACGGGCGGATCAGTATGGCGGGGCTGAACACGGGAAATGTCGATTATACAGCGAAGGCAATACACAAGGTTGTGAGCGAGACATAGCAAGGGTGGCATCCAGCGTGATGGGGAAAACGGACATAATGAGTGATGAAAACATGAAGCATCAATTATAGCATGATGAACTCTCCTCTTGACTTGGTACAATTTCTCGATCACGATTATGAAGCCACGGACTACATCTCCCAAACTTCTTCAAACAGCCCATCCCCCAACTCACACTCCCCACCTTTCCCCTTAGAACACCAGATCCCAAGTCACCAAAAACCCGCACAGCCCACACGTAGCCCAGAACACCATCCTCGCCGTACTCTTCCTCTCCGCCGCCCTCTTCAGCTGCTGATTCCCACCTCCGATATTCTCCGTCGTGCCCAGTGAATCCATCTCCAACTGGCCTATACTCTCCGATTGTAATGTCAGGTTCAAAATGATTTGCGATTGCAGCTCGGAGATGTCGTTGAGGGAGCTCTGGGCGGTGCTGCTGGGGTGTTAGATGTGGGAGAGCTACATGGCGTAGGAAAGAGTGCGGATCTGGGAGGGCGGAGAAAGAGGCAAGGGGAGGGGCAAGGAAAAGGGCATTGGGACGTACCGGACTTGACCCAACTGGTCCTCGAACTGGCGCATCAACTCCCCATTCTCCCGCTCCAGCATCTGCACCTGCTCCTCGCTCAACCCCTCCATCTCCTTCTTCCGCTCCTCGTCTTCCATCTCCACAACCCCTCTCCCTCTCTTAGCCCCTCCATTCCCCATCCCCTTGCCCCCAACATCCACCCCACCACCCACAATCGCATCCCCCATCCCAGGACTCATATACAGCACACTCCTCCTCTTCTCCACCTCCCTCTCCACCCTCCTCACCATCATCCCCTCCAACACGCTCCCCGCCCTCTCCAGCGCCCTCCTCAAATACAACACCACCTCCCTCCTCCACACCCTCGCCGTCTCCTCCCCCGGCTCCTCCCCCTCCCCTTCCTCCCCCCCCCTCGCCCACCGCAGCAGCGCCCCCGGCCGGCGCTTCCTCTGCTTCTCCTCCGCGATCTGCCGCCTGAACGTCTCCGCCGCGTCGAGTTGCGTGATCGAGGCGTTGAGATCGCGCAGGAGGGTCTTGGAGGAGGTGTCGATGGCGTCGCGTTGGGAGTTGGTGAGGTGTTGCCTTGTGGAGGTGGGGCGGGAGGAGGGCGGGGCGAGGGAGAGGTAGGAGGGGCGGGTGGACAGGAGGTAGCTGTGCAGGGAGGTGATGTGCGTGTTTATTTTGTAGGCTTCTTGGAGGAAGGGGTCGGTGGGTTGGGAGGGGTGGAGGCGGGTGTGGGCGTTGTGGGTGGAGAGGAGGGAGGAGAGGAGGGGGGTTAGGTCTGTCATTGTGGGGGTTGAGGTTATGGTGATCTGGGGTCTCTTGAGTTTGAGTGGTTCAAAGTAGTTGAGCAGTTGAGAGGTTTGGATATGAATTTAGGGCTGCCAAGCTTGATACGTCATCTGATTGGCTGAACTTACCGGACAAGTAGGCGATCTATCCCCAAAGCCGGCATTGTTGTGATAACGACTGCACCTTGGGTCAGGCATGAAATGCAGAGGAGGGTGTGGTTCCTGTCCTTGAATCCCTCTGTTCTATTTGCCTCTAGTCTACACGGCACCAATGTCCACCGCCATGGAAATCAGATAGAGAAGCTGAATACTTTACACTCATTTCCTATCCGTCTCCAGTACTTTCTCAGCTTCGGCTTGATAGCCAGTGAGGTTATGACTCGCTCTATGTAAAAAACATCAGATGACTGATTCCAAGGAGTACTCACCACCCAGGATAGGACCCAACGCTGATGCTACAGCCACACCAAACCGAGCAAAGCCAAAGTAATTCCTTCGCTCCGCACTGGGTGCAATGTCGGCGACAACGCCATTGCCTAGAGCTACCTGTACTCTGCACGCATCACAATACAAGGAGTGCTAGCCCACTTATTCCGCAAAGCCAGGCCAACGTTCGCCCCTACATAGATACTCAAGCCCAAGCTGTAAGCTGGCCGTCTCCCAAGCGTGTCTCCCAAGTCACCGAAGCCACTCAGGACATGTCCCCAGAAGACCTTGTACTTAGGTCGTCAGAGTGAGATTGATGACTTCATTGGTAACCTTCAAATCACTTACATGGGCGCTGAAGGCTGAGAGTAGATATTGACCGAAAGAATTGAGAAGAAGCCACCTACTGCTGCCAAGAAGGCAATATATGATTTCTGACGCTCGGTGAAGACAGGCTAAGGAGATCCTGAGGGGATTCGGCCAAGCGTTTTGGGGTCTGCTTTGACGACTGCTGCAGGCTTGTCCGCAGGGGCAGAGACGACCACAGGATGGAGCTGGCTATCGTCCGGGATCTCGTCTGTGGTAGGTGGTCCTTGCTCGGGAGGTTCGTGCGACGATGGCGACGTCCTGCTAAGACAAAGGATCTATTCGAAGCCATCGTTGTGGTTCTAGGGATTGAGATAGTGTAGCCGTTATCATCAAATGGCGCGTGGAAGTTGACATACTGTAGGGCCAATGCAAATTGTCGTAAAACTGGGGCAGACGTCATCTTAAATCCGATCTGATATTACAACATCCCTTGTATACGACCGTTGTGTATGCAATGTCTAGAGCACCGAAGCCTTTAGGATCTCCTTCGTACTTTAAAACTGCACATGCACAATTACCTTATACTTCGAATGATTTGCTAGGGAATTGAGAGGAATGTAACAATTATGAAGGAAGGCTTTCTCACAGCGTGAGTGTGATCGGTTGGATACGTGATTATGGAGAACTCCGCTTGCTAGATGATCGTAGAAAAGACCGCCAGCGCCAACCTGTTCGGCCTGCTTCAAGTATTCAACCCTGCCTAAAGGAGCAGAAGATCGCCGTTGCCTCCATCGATCTGGGGTTGATAGACCTGTTGTGGGTTGTTCTGATTGACGACGTATTGGTGCTCCGCGGGCGCTCCGGTCGTTGGGCTTCCTCCGAATCCATCGTCAAGGTTCAGCGCTCCCATCTGCCGAGCCACCTGTTGGGGTCCGAGGCTAGCAAAGTATTCATCCGCGCCGTTCACCGCTGCCATAAGATCCTGCTGACTAGGACCTCCGCCTTGCGCCATAGATCCGATACCGATGGCCATGCTGTTATGGGCGTTCTTGGCAACCTGGGTCGGCAGCCTATGCTTCTGGAGCGCAGGGCTGTCGACGAGCTTACGTGTACGCGCAGCCCGGAACACATGATGCACGGGCTTCAGGTATACTGTGGCTAGCGTTCCAACGTTGAGGCACATCTCCTCGAGAGTGGCGGGATCTAGCTTCTCAGACTCAGCAGTAATAGCCGGTTTCTCGCCCATCACTATAAGTTTGGCGGTTTCAGGGTCGGTGGAGAGCAGACGCCAGTACATGAAGCCACGATCCCGAAGGTCGGGGTTATCAGTTTCTTCGGTGGCCCACTTCAGCACTTTTGGCACGAGGTCTTGGCCTTTCATAGGACGTTGAATAAAAAGCTTGACGGTCGCTGTGAGTAGAGCGAGCTGAACCTCGACTGGCTCATCGGCAAAAGTGTACAGGAAGTCGTCCAGGATGACGTCCGAGTTCTCGATCCTATCCGCATACTGGCCAATGATCCAGATCATTGCCGATTTGGCCTCCGGCTCGTCTAAAGAGTCCAGGTTCTGACACAAAATGGAAATTATCGACTCATAGCGATTGGGATACTTGCGGAAGATGTTGCGGATGACAACCGTTGCTTCCTGAACGATGTAGGAGACCTTATTAGAGACCAATTCGAGAAGCGAATCGATACAGTCTTGTGCAGCAGGCTCAATCTTGATCGCCAATTTGCCTATAGCGCGCACTGACTTCCGGACGAAATGGACGTCAATTTCGGTAGCATATCTGAAGTTATGTGAGTAATCAATACGCTCTGATAACGAAGAATAAACATACTCGCGTAGCTCAGCTAGCACTTCCTTGATATTGTTTTCCGTTGCCAGCATAAAGATCAGCTCGAGCTTCGTGACCTTAACGTAGATCGGATCGTTGTATTTGCAGAAAAAGACTCGGATGTCATTACGTAAAACCTCCGGCCAACGTTGGAGGATTAAGAGAGCGTTACGTAGAACGAGGTATTGGATCTCAGGACCTTTCGCGAGGATAGTGACAAGCGGTGGTGACAATTTGCGACAAAGTGTTGTTGTGATCTTTTCATCCGCTATGTATTCCATCATGTACAATATGACGCGGATACATGTAAGCACCACAGCCGAATTCGAGTGTGAAAGTCGTGGAGACACACGTTCGGCGAGTAGCGTCGCTTCGGCACTGTCCTGTGGGACGTAGTTCATGAGCGCTTCCAATATGTAGGTCTGCCCCCATCTGATTATTGGTTTAGTTGCAGAAGAGGGTCTGGCTGGGTTGAAAACTCACTCGGAGCATTCGGACATGATCTGGATGATCTTCGATGCACTCGCATAATCTATAGTCAGCTTGATGGACTCGCTTCGCTCCCAAATGTCCATAAGAGCTGCAAGTGCCATCGAGACAACGGTGGGATTCTCGTCGCGGAGCATCGTGTTCAGTCTGTCGATCAGGTCTGACTTTTCCACAAGCGCCCTATCATGGTCGTAGAGTTTCGCAACGGTCATTGCGGCAGTCTTGCGAACATAAGCATCTTGATCCCTGAGCAGCTTTTTCGTAGGCTCCACAGTAGCCTCGACGAATTCGCGGACGTGAATGTAGGAGACGGTCCGAAGAGCCTGAGAACGTATGAGAGGATTGAGGTGCTCTAGATCCTAAAAATCATATGATTCCTGTCAGACACTGACCAAACTTTGGGCCTATCTGGTTCAATACCGAGAGAATTATAGGGAGAGCTTTCAGCGCGACTTCCGGTTTCATACGCGAGTAATTGACCAGGAAGAGGAAGCACCTGAAAGTGTCAGGCAACATGATCGGACAGGTAGAAAAGCTTGCAGACATACATTTTCTTGATCTCAAGGCTCTGGATTTGCATGCAGCTGATTATGTCCGGAAACAGGGCGACCATGTCGTTATTGCTCATGGTCATGTTGGCAACGATCTTTTTGAGAGCGATCTTCTTGGCTGAGTGGTTCTTATCCTTCTTGCCACCCATGGTCAGCTCTTGACGGAGCTCAGCCACTTTTCCCTGTACACCATGAAGCATGATATTAGCGGAGAAAGCGATCTCAGGGACTGTCGCCTCCACTAAGAATCGCAGAGCAACCAGTCCAAGCCAGACATCCATATCTTATGCTTAAGCCTAAAATGATCGCTATTCTCTATGCAGCGTATGTGGTGCCAAGAGGATGTGGAGGTAAAGAGATGGTTAGGAAAGCACCAAGTTTATAAAGCACAAGAACCCAAGCATGCGCGTCTGCCATATGCGGCTAGTTTCTCGGCAGAACACCAGCTTGACATGTAAATAAAGTAGAGACCATCAATACTTACCCTTGCAAATAATTTCGCATCCGAACCACCAGAAGCCATCCTCGCTTGTGCTGGTAAGTCTTAGCAGACGAAGCAGAACCCTCTATCCATCCTTTTCATGTGTCTAAATCTGCGACCAGCTCAACTACTGATCAAGCTTGCAGGACCCTTACTGGAGACATCTTCCAATCATTGCAGCCATGGAGGCAAAATATGAGCTTCGCAACGTCGTCATGCTGTACATGGACGACAAGGTATGAAGAGTCTAAAATGGATGCGTAAAATAGTTTATGCACATCAGCGGCTTCTAGTTCCCGGCGTTAAGCGTTGCCGCACGGAAATGTTCCGGGTGTGCTCTTGGCATTGCTTTGCTAACCAGACCGGAATGACCAGGGCATGAATCTCAAGTTCCCCAACCCTTTCGAAACACCAAACAACTATCCCTTGCACCCGAGTCCCGAGAATCATGGCTTCTTCTGCATCCCTTTCAATGTCAAAGCCGCCATGGATTCAGCAATTGGAGGACCCCCCGAGAGCGGCGTCGAAGGCGAGCCTAGCGAATCCACCGGGGTATCCAAGCGAGGGTTCCTCCTCTTCCAAGGTAGAGCAATCTGCTTCTCTTTCTAGTGAGACTGTTTTGACCCATGTTAGCAGAGCTCAAGAAAGCAATTGACCGCCTCGAAAAGATCCACTACGGAGGAGACGGACACGTTGAAGGTCAAGAAGGCGTGGGAGATAGCCATTGCCCCCGCCAAGGCACTCCCGATGAATGCTGTCATGATGTACATGTCGGGAAACAGTCTGCAAATCTTCAGCATTATGATGGTGTTCATGCTGTTCAAGAATCCGATACAAAGCCTGATGCAGACCAATCAAGCCTTCACGAGGTTCGAGACGGAGGGGACAAGAAAGACAATATGGCTGACTAAAGCGGCTTACGTTGCTATGAACCTTGTTGCCTTGGCTCTAGGGGTATGGAAGGTCAATGGAATGGGATTGTTGCCGTGAGTGTGCTCTACAGCGCAGAAGCTTCTGTCAGTGAGCTAATCAGGACGGCAGGACAACGAGGTCTGACTGGCTGGCTTGGGAGACGGCGAGGATACCGCTAGAGCGTGCTGTGTTCGCCTTCTGATAGCCTAGCGTAGCCGCTCCATTTATCACCAGCTCATCCAGAAATTGCCCAATCTGATCATGATTCGCACTTTGCTATTACACGACAGATTCCAATCCAAACGAACTGAGCGCAGTACATGTTCAGAATTCGTTGATTGGCGCCTAACATTAATTCTGCCCTTCCCAACCAACCCATTTTCTCGACATAATACGCCAGACCTTGACCTCACCGCTACGCATGTCGCCTAGCTTGAAGCTCTCCATCTTCACTTTCTTACCCTCTCTTCCTTGTTCCCATGCACGCACTTTCTTCTTAGTACCGTCCCAGTCCACCACAACACCAACATGGTCTGGCTTTCCAATTTCAATGTTGTACTTGGAGTGCATGGGCCCTCGGTGCCCTTGAAATTTGGCGTTTCTAAAAGTTACAATATCTCCTGGCCGGATCTCATCCAATTGCTGTACAGTTGCATTTGCCAGATTCGCGTATACAAGAGCGCCATACGCCCGTACACCCACAGGGGGCAACGCTTCACGAAGGGGGGATAGGAGGTTCAGGACCAAAGAATGGGGACCCCCATCCCCCACTACGGTGTTGAGCTTTGAAGTAGCCTCATCAGCGATACGGGCACCGAATCTGATATGTGCATCTTCCAGTTGGTCTTGACGCATGCGGGCTGGCGGTTGCTCATGGTGCTGCTCCAGGGCTACTTCGGCAGGATTTTGCACGTCGAATAGTGCTGTGATCACAGTTTGGGAATAATCCATATACAGAATGTAGACGATTTTGGTAATTGACTGCTGCGCGCCTTGTCTTTTTGTGCTAGACTCTTCAATCTCGTAAATGATATCGCGACGATTTTGAAAGACTGGAGGTGGCGTGTTAGCTTGGCACCACCATTGGCTACTTTGGCCCAGGTCCACATCGCTGGCGATGAAAATATGTTCACCAGAGACTCTCGCCGCATCCACAGATCTACGAATATTGGAGCCTGTTCTTTGGACATCCAGTGACTGCCGAGGATGGCCTCGGCCAGAAGGCGGTTGAGGAGGCTGTAAGGGTAGCGATGAGTACTGCTGGTTCTGCTCAGAAGGCGGAGGTTGCATGCTACGTCGCGGGGGAGAAACGGAATACAATTCATCTGGGTCCTCGTATTTCGGCGTAGTAGGGTCGGGATCATCAATCCGTCCACTGGCACTTGTGGACTGGACTCGTGTTGGTGAAGTATAGTTGTACGGATCGTACTCTTCGTCATAGCTCGCGTCGACAAGCTCTCTCGGGGGTGGAAGAGGCGGAGGAGGAGCACGCGGCATATCTGTTGATTGGCGGCTGGGTCTGGGTGGTTGATTCGGAGGAGGTGGTGGGACAGCGCGGAGAGCCGGGCCAAGTGACGGTAGAGCGGAATGGTGCAATGTTTCCTCGTCGTTAGTAGAATGACGCTCAAGGCTTGCAGGCCTCGCATGAGCTCCGAGTGCATCTTTATGAGTAGCGTCTGGTGCCATATCAGTATCGTAGTCTCCCTCGTATTCGGTAACTTCCTCGTCACTGTCTTGACGGGCTCTTGTCTGCGGTACCGCTGGCATTGCTCGATATTCACCTGTGGATGTCCTACTATGAACAGCGACAGGTAGGGGTGGTGGAGGCGCTCTGTTCTGCGGGGTTGGAGGTGGTATTACAGGGCTTGAACCAGGTATTGGGGGAACACGACTCGACCGTTGCGCAGACATCTTTGGATTCTTCGGTGATGTCGGAGATATCTCTGTTGAAGGTACACGAGAATCTTGTGACCGGTTGACGATCTCTACCTGAGGCGGTTGTCGAGCCCTATCGGGCAACGACGGTGCTGGTCTAGTCGATGAGGAAGCTTGCAATTTGTCATTAGTCAGAGTTTCTGAGACCTCTGTTTCTCGATGCTTGAGAGAGGATCGACGGTTCATAGAAGGCATCTCATCATCAGACTCAGGCCCGGGGCTAGGCGACATGGGCTGGCTAGATGGTGGAGGTGGGACTGGTCGTGCTACCACAGAGTTAAAGCCCAGAATCCTTCTACCTGGTGTTCAGGACTTACAGTTGGACGGCACAGCGGGAACAGGTCGCTCCATGGGTAAAGGGGGCGGCACAGCTTTAGCTTGACCAGGCGCTGCCGGTAGGGGGCGGTCTATTGCTATAGTCAGCAGAAGTATCATCTTCGTGATGCAAGAGAATCTGACCTAGAGGGACAGGTGGAGGCGCGGGCCGCTCAAGAGACCTCCTTTGTGGCACTCTTGGCTGCTCGTCCATGTCCTCCACATCAGGCATGTCATCTGGCCTTCGCCCTTGAACTATGGACGTAGGAGGCTCTAATTGCTCCTTGTGTACCTCCACTTGACTCGTGTCTTCTTCGGGACTTTGAGCCCTTTGCATGCCAGGCATGGGCATGATTGGAACGGGCGGTGCGCGAGACGATTGAGCCTCGCTTTCACCAGACGCTGTCTTCCGCTCGCTGGAGATCGACGTCTGCTTCTTCGGCGCCATGCCTGGCATGCCTCCAGGCGGACCGAACATACCTGCCATACCCATGCCTCCGCTCATCTTAGCCATGCGTTCACGTATCTCCATTCTCCGCTTTACCTCAGGATCTATCACTTCCTCGTCTCCCTCCTCCTCTTCTTCGTCCGCATCATCTTCCTCATCCCCAACATCTGCCTCCTTGAAAGGGGTTTGCGGGGCTTTCTGAATACCAGGAGGAGCAAGACTTTGTGGCTTTTCATCGCTGTCATCTCTGCCTGTAGAGGTTTCCTCTCCTTCCTCGGAATCTCCGGCACCAGACTGGTCAGCGTCATTAGCGTCACTCTGAAAGCCTCTTGTGGCAGCCGTGAGAGGACTGCCAATCGAAGCTAAGTCTACAGTTTTCGACAAATTCGATTCAGGCGTTTCTTCTGACGCAACGTCTTTGTCCCTCTGATCATTACGGTGCGACTCGCTATTTCCAGTGCTAGTGACTTTATTCAAGTCGCGACCTTCGTCTTCGTCTACCCAGTCTACCGGCTTTTCAAGGGACTCCATTCGCTTTTTTGGGGGCCTCTTGGGCTTATCCTTCCTTTGTGCGCCTTCCGCATGCCGAGCCGCCTGTTCGATCTGCTGCTTCTGTAGTAGCGCAATCCGATCTTTGAGACTTGTTGGCTTTGGCTGATCTTGGTCGTTTTCAGCTGAATTTGGCGGTCCGGCTGTAGAAGGCTGCTCGGCAGGCTCGACGCTGGCTGATTGTCCCACGATTTCCGGGTCTTCATCGCGCCGATAGATCTTCTGCGGTGGAGCTTCACGAGGTGGCGGGACATACGCGTTCTTGCTCGGTGGCGGGGCGACGAAAGGCTTTTTAATAAATCCTGTGGCACCTGATGATCCAGGACCGCCAGGCTTGGGTGCTACTGGGGGCGCTGCAGGTTTATTGAATGCATTGATACGATCTCGAAATGATCCACTAGCTGGCTTGTCGTCGACGGGTGGAAGAGTGCCCTTCTTAATGCTAGCTGGCGCTTGAGAGGGTTTCTCAGGAGGCTTGTATGTCTGGCCTTCACTGGGCTCTTGACTGCGTGGCTTTGGGATTGGTTTGACGTCTTCCGCTGCTAAGTCGGCCGGCGTAGGCTCATGTGGTGGTGCTAAGGTACGCGGACTTTCTGATAACCCTTCCTGTTTTACCACCGGAGAAGGCTCGTTTTCTTTCTTCTGGCGGCTCGGTCGTGAAGGTCGTGGTGGTGTTTCAGGCTCGTATATCTTAACGAAGTTCCTTGGGAACAAGCCTTCCTGTTTACCGCATAACGCGTCCAAGTACTCCCCATAGTACCAATCGGCATCTTCTTCGTCCGTTACTGTGATAAGCTGGCCATTGGGAAAGCTCAGGTCGTCATCATGAGGAGAGGAATACTCATATACTGCCTTCACTTGAAAAGGAGTTTTAGGCGCAGCCATTGCTCCGGTATTGCAAAGCTGTGCGGCGATTTAGCTCTACATAACAGTGACTAGTATCGGCGTCAGATAAACGTCCCAGAAGTAAAGTTGAGCTGATCGCCGCCGTCACCAATGCGAGTACTCCGTAACCCTGACAAGGATCTGCGGCTCGCTTTGGCGTACTTTAGCCGAGGAAGGCGGGGTGGATTTCGGCTTCAATCAGAACATCATCCATCAATCAAGGACTCACAGACGGAGTAATAATCGTCGAAGCATCTACTCAACTGCCAACAAGCCAGGTTGCCTAGAAGTCAACTTGCAGGCATGAGAAAGGTCTGCTGGGATGATTCCCCGCCACACAATCATCTGTTGCAGCTCAAGCCCCCCGTTCAAGGGAAGAACGAAACAAGCACGCGGCGCTCTATCATGCTAACATCCTCCAACATCAAAAAGATACAGAATCACTCATTCTCGAATCACTAGAGAAGCTCATCGACTTTCCTAGCTCACCAGATTCGAATCCAGCGCAACCCTCACCGGAAGACGTTCACATTCTCAAAGACGCATTGACATTATTCCAGCCATCAGACTACGATTCATTAATCGAGGAACGAAACATCAACAGATTGTGTGGTTATGCGTTATGTCCGCGTCCAAATCAATTACAACCAACGAGCGCCGATCGCATTATCGTGCGTGACCGGGGCAAAGTATGGGATCCTCTAAAGGTTGTAAACAGGAAGGCATTAGAGCAATGGTGCTCAGACGGATGCGGTAAGAGAGCGCTATTCCTGAAGGTGCAGCTACACGAGGAACCGGTCTGGGAAAGACTAGGCAGGGGCCGTGGTAATATCACGCTGTTCCGTGAGACGGGCGGTGGTCAAATCGACGAGGTAGCAGAGAAAGCACTCGCTGTGAAGCTTGGAAGATTCAACATAAGCGATGAAGATGATAGACTGTTGAGGGCAATGCAAGAGCTTGCAATCGAGAGAGGCGTCGGTAAGACTGGCCATAAGTCGTCCCGGCTGGTAGACGTCAACATCACAGAGAAGCTCAGCTCAGAAGGACAGCCGCAGCCTTTGCCTGACCCTGGACACAGTTTAGCTAGCCATCACTGTTCAGTCGAAGGCTACATACCTCGTGGCTCGGCTTTGATGGCACAATCAAGACCAAATGCCGGAGAGTTTTGCGATCACGACGATAAAGATGATCTTTCAGAAATCATTCATAATTATTAAAAAGTCACAAAAAAAATTGGGATTCGATGTCCCACACTTTTTGATAGAGCATGTGGATCGATAGCACTCATGCTGTGCTGGAGCTCAGCTTCCTCTTCCCATATGTGATGTTGAAGATTGGGGTGGCGACCACTGCAATTACGAGTCATCATGCTTTCGGCCTCGCTTGATTGAGAGTGGCTGCTACCGCGACAATGCCATATAAGCTATGCTACGTATTATACACGCCTTCCGTTATCAAGCACATCCAGAAGGTTTTTCGTATCTGGACGGCCTATCGCTCTCGGCGCCTTGCTCCCCAAGCTGGTACCATTGAGGTTCAGACCATAGCCTTGTGAGCCTCTCGTGGCAGGCTTCTGTGCCGATGGAGTCATGTCAGGGATCTGCCTCTGCCCTTCGACCTTTAAATCGATCATCGGCTCCTTAGATGGCTCTTCTGACGTTTCCCCATACAATGATACCGTTCTTTCATCGGCGCGCCCTATCTGAAGTTTAATCTGACCTTGTGAATCGATGGTAATTCGCTCAGGCTTCACCCAAATCTTAGCTCCGCCCGGTATATCAGGTTCAAACCTGTATACGCCAGATCCTACCGATGGGAAAGATTTGGATTTGGAGTCTTCGGCTACGATCCCACCAACACCTATGATAGCTTTGGCACGCCTGGGCGATTGCACTGCCAGAACTCGGCCCCGCAAAGGCCTTTGATCGCACTGCGGTCCCAGCACAGGGTGATTTAAAGTATGAGCGCCAGCTCGAAGGTACGACAAGCCTGCAGATGGATGTGTTGTTGGAGGACCCTCTACACTGTCTGTGGAAGTCCAGATCTCAGAGGCCCGTGATGTACTGGGAAGATCAAGAAATTTTTCGATTAAGCGAAACAATTTTGCCTCGTCCGCCCGTAGACTTTTAATGTAAACCTCAAGGTCATCGTCAGATATCACCACTGGCTCGATAGGCGTCGTTTCCCCACTGTCAATGGCGACTCGACGGCGGGCGCCCGTGGCCTTCTGCGCAAGCCGCTCCATTAAGAATTCTCCAAATTCCCCTTTCCGCTTTCTGATCGTTCTCTCGGCATACTGATTGAACTCGCCCTGGGTCTGTCCAGCTAGCCACGGTCCTCTATACTTCCATCGGCCGCCGTGTGTGGAATGCGTCTCGGCTTCTGTATTGTCATCCGTGGACTCAAACACACTTTCATGATCGTCCAGGTGTTCCTGGCCTTGAGTATCTATTCTTCGATATTGGCTCACTTTGTTCCTTGGAGTTGCGGTCTTCGATATTGGTAGACCCATCTCTTGCCATTTCTTGAGGTTGAGAGCATGATCTGCAGCCGACTCGAAGTCCGTGATATGATTTATCGAATCAACGTCAGCAATGCGGATGATTGGCGTTGAAGTTCGCGCAGTGGACTTGAGAGGTAATGAACGTTTGAGCCCCCAGTCGCCTCTCGCTAGCGACGCTGGCGTCGTCTCTATCGCGGCCTGTGTAGGGTATGGCAGGGTTGCGGTCGCTGAGTCGAACCGCTGGGACGCTGTTAGAGTTGCGCTGGGCCGGGGAAGTGGAGGAGGTAAAGAGAACAATCGGGAATTTCTCAAAAGATTCCCCGTAGGTGACAGCTTTTGCGTTGCCATCCCTCGACCACGAAGGTACGAACTCCGCGGTTCACGAAGACTTCATATGTCGATCATTCGCCCCGGACTAGACGCGCGCGCAGCGCTTGTCAGCTCGGCAGCGATGGTCCCGGTTGCTAGGCCGACATGTTTATTTTAAACCTCTTGGCGTTTATCCTCCATCCAGCGCAAAGCTCAATGTTCCTCACGCCGATTGACGGTACCAGTTATATGAGAGAGTCACTAGCAGTCAGATCCGCGTTCTTTTCAAGTTCCATCGCATGCACTCGTCACACCAACAAAGTTGAGCGACAGGGAGAAAGATGGATCGGCCTTCGACTCCTTCCGGCGGCCCTCCCAGCTACGCTGCTGCAGCACCTCCATCTTACTACGATGCGCCCAACGAAGACATACCCACAAACATGCCGAACAACGGCTCATCCTTGCGTCTGTTAGGCTCGGAGGACAATGTGGGGCAGCGTCCGTACGTTTCACCTTCGAGACCATCGAAGGCTTTCATTACTCCCAGGCGCAAAACTGTCGGAAGACAGGCAATGGCACATGACTCTGGTGATCAAGGGAACAATGCTCCATCAATCCCAGACGAAGCTAAACTTACACCGTCTGAATGGTCTTCATCTGCCCAGGTTGGCAGTAAGGACGGGAACCCCAAGCGCCGTGCTACTGTTCGCGTTACTTTCAAGAACCAGAGCTCACCCGTAGGAATTCCCAGGCATATCAATCCTCAGAGATCGTTCGGCTCACACAGAAGCTCGCATGCCAATCCGTCGCCGCAAACTTCGATACTCGATAATGCACCTCATCTAGTTCCTGCTGGCGCTGAAGCTCCATCATATCTACCCTATATCCCACAAAGAGCTTCACCGACTCGAGCAACATCGCCATCGAGAAGTTCTTCTGAAGACGCACGTCCACCTGCGTCGCCGATCTCCTATGAACGATCGGATCTCAATGGGAGTCCTCGCCCCGGTACTCCTTCGTCACGGTACGGTAGCAGCCCAAAACGACCGCTTCCTCCTGCGCCGCTGTTCTCGGGACCCCAGGCGGCCTCGCGGCCCTCTGTAGACATGGCTGAAACCAGTGCGATACTCATTGATGACCAGGAGGATGATGTCTTCGAATCTCCCAAGGGCAATGCTCGGCCCAGCGTCAAGTCCTTTAATTCTTTCCAATCTCATTCGACTTTTACGGAAGACTACTATCCCAAGGAAGAGGGAGACGATAACAACCATTATGGCCCCGCTCCTCTTGGAAGGCAAGAGCGTAGACGCGGTGCAAGGCACGCTCAAATGGCTAAGAAAGAAGTTCGCTTGATCAACGGAGAGCTGATCCTGGAATGTAAAATCCCGACGATCCTGCACAGCTTCCTCCCAAGAAGGGACGAAATTGAATTTACGCATATGCGCTACACCGCTGTGACTTGCGATCCAGATGACTTTACGCTCAAAGGCTATAAGTTGAGGCAAAATATCGGCAGCACAATAAGAGATACAGAGCTTTTCATCTGTGTGACAATGTACAACGAGGATGAGATAGACTTCACCCGTACTATGCATGGTGTTATGAGGAATATCTCCCACTTCTGCTCGCGGTCCAAGTCTAGAACATGGGGAAAAGATGGATGGCAGAAAATTGTTGTTTGCATCGTGTCAGATGGGCGACAAAAGGTGCATCCGAGGACTCTCGATGCTCTTGCAGCTATGGGAGTCTACCAGGACGGCATCGCCAAAAATTTGGTCAACCAGCGTGAGGTCACAGCCCATGTCTATGAATATACGACGCAAGTTTCTCTAGACGCCGACCTCAAATTCAAGGGAGCAGAGAAGGGGATCGTGCCGTGTCAGATGATCTTCTGCCTAAAGGAGAAAAACGCGAAGAAGCTCAACTCTCACCGATGGTTTTTCAACGCCTTTGGAAAGGCGCTTACTCCGAACGTATGCATCTTGCTTGACGTTGGGACAAAGCCTGGGCCAACATCTTTATATCATCTTTGGAAAGCGTTTGACACAGACTCGAACGTTGCTGGCGCTTGCGGCGAGATCAAGGCTGGAAAAGGCAAAGGATGGCTAGGACTTTTGAACCCCTTAGTAGCGTCACAAAATTTCGAGTACAAGATGTCGAACATCTTGGACAAGCCACTGGAGTCTGTATTTGGATATATCACTGTCTTGCCTGGAGCTTTGAGCGCATACCGCTACTACGCCCTGCAGAATGATACGACAGGGCATGGCCCGCTGAGTCAATACTTCAAGGGAGAAACTTTACATGGCCAAGATGCAGATGTCTTTACGGCGAACATGTATCTTGCGGAAGATCGCATTTTGTGTTGGGAACTGGTCGCCAAGAGGGATGAACGATGGGTGCTGAAGTATGTCAAGAGTGCTACTGGAGAGACAGACGTGCCTGGTGAGTGCTACAGCCTTCACGCGATCTCTTGGACGGATGCTAACGTGCAATGCATAGACGCTGTTCCCGAGTTCATCTCGCAGAGGAGAAGATGGCTCAACGGTGCCTTCTTTGCGGCTGTATATTCCTTGGTTCACTTCAAGCAAATATGGACTACAGACCACACCATAGCGCGGAAGGTTCTACTGCACATAGAATTTGTATATCAATTTGTCAGCCTGGCCTTCACATACTTCTCTCTTGTAAGTATTCTCAACTTTACGTTCGCATCAACATCAAGCTAATGCCCTTAGGCAAACTTTTACCTTACCTTCTACTTCATCGCAGGCTCGCTGTCCGACCCCAAACTCGACCCCTTTGGACATAATATCGGGCTGTACATTTTCACGATACTGCGTTATTCATGCGTTCTCTTAATCTGTACCCAATTCATCCTATCAATGGGCAACCGACCTCAGGGGTAAGCCAATCCCAAGCCTCGCCCCTTTCCGCTTCCCGCTAATCTGTCCTCAGCGCGAAACGAATGTTCATGTCCAGCATAGTCGTCTACTCCATCGTAATGGCCTACACCACCTTCGCCGCCCTCTACATCGTCATCTCCCAACTCAGATCCCCCGACACCTCCTTCAAACTCGGCAACAACATCTTCACCAACCTCATCGTCTCCACCGCCTCCACCGTCGGCCTCTACTTCCTCATGTCCTTCCTCTACCTCGACCCCTGGCACATGTTCACCTCCTCGGCGCAGTACTTCGCCCTCCTCCCCTCCTACATCTGCACCCTGCAGGTCTACGCCTTCTGCAACACCCACGACGTCACCTGGGGCACCAAAGGCGACAACGTCATCAACATCGACCTCGGCGCCGCCGTCGGCAAGGGCAACGCCGTCGAGCTCGAGATGCCCAGCGAGCAGCTCGACATCGACTCTGGCTACGACGAAGCCCTGCGCAACCTCCGCGACCGCCTCGAAGTGGTCCAACCCGGCGTCAGCGAGTCCCAGCAGCAGGAAGACTACTACCGCGCCGTGCGCACGTACATGGTCGTCGCGTGGATGGTGGCCAACGCGGTGCTTGCGATGGCCATCAGTCAGGCGTACGATAGCACGCATGTCAGCAAGAATTTCTACTTGAAGTTCATCCTGTGGTCGGTGGCTGGCGTGGCGCTGTTTAGGGCGTTGGGTAGCAGTGCGTTTGGGATTATCAATATCATTCATATGATTGCGGAGGGGAGGATGAAGATGAATATGCGGAATGTGAGGGTGCCGGATTGGATTAGCGATACGGGGAGTAAGGTCAGTAGCAAGTTTAGCTACTTGTCGGGGAGTAGCTGGACGAGCCGGAGTTGGGGGTCTAGTCGCAAGGGTTGAATGATTGAGGGAAAAGTTCATAAGTATATTCGCGACAGACTTGGTGGTGGTGTTCTAGTGCAAATATTGGGTATGTTCTGGCTAGCCCGGAATGGCGTATCGTATATGGTTGGCGAAGGGTGCTATTTCTAAGAGATATCTGCACTGGTGTGCTCAGGGGACAAACAAGAGATATTTTCACTTTCACATTCAGATTGCCTTTTCATAATGCTGGGTTGATAATCATGCGCACGTTGACTAAAGTACAACAACAGCCTTCAGCCTCAGACGAAAACTCTGTGGGGTATATCCTTCATCAAACAGGCCTAAAGCCATCGCATACAACGGAAACGAGATACGAGAACGGTAGGCTTTCCCTTCTAGCGGGGCGTCAGGGGCTGACAGATCAACTGCGTAGCTCAGAGGACCTCGTAGAGAAGACAAAGAAAGAAAACAGTCTACTTGCGTCGCGACTCAGGCGTCTCCGGAATATCCTAGATGCTTGCCTCAGAAGCCTGCTGCACTTTGGAATCCGCGGCTGCAGCACCACCATTCGGTGCTAGGTCGGTGGGGAAGTCGCTCTTCTGTGGTGCAGTGCTTTCATGAGATGCAGGATTAGCACCACTCAACTGCGCACTGGGAGTCGCCCGCTGTTCAATCCTGGTATGCAAATCTACGCCAAGCGCTGTGTCGTTGCCTGACGCTGCGCTCTTGGAGCTGCCAAAGAATATGGGCGAAGTGGCGCTGAAAATTGGGAGGTCGTGCCGTGTGCGCTTTGGTGTAGATGGAGGTGGCGATTGTGCGGTTGAAATAGGCGGCTGATCTGTGATGCTAGGCATGACAGTCGATCCATGATCGATCTTAGGGGTAGGTGGCTGTTCCGGAAGAGGGTCTTGAGCCAGAGTGGGCTCACAGAGGATGGAGGGTGCGATGGGTGCCAGGGCCGGGATATTCGGGGTGATGGGTGCTGCGAAGGACATCGGCAGATCCTGATCTTTCGATGTCATTAATTCCGGACGAGGTTCCATTTGAGAATACGTAGGGATTGGAGAGGAACGAGGGGGAGCATCAGCAAGTTGGCCTTTAGTCTGAACCATTGGTGATACAAAGTCTCTTGTAGGTTTCTCATGCTCCTTGGTGGATTTTACGGGATCCGTCGCGGGAAACATATGCTCTTCAACACTGCTGGAACCTTGACTCGGCTCGCTCTTTTGAGCGATACATGTGGTCCAATCCGTAGTAGTTTCCTTCTCGACAACTGGAGTCTTGTCTGCCTGTGCAGGTTTGGCTATTTTAGGTGCCACTGACTTAGGCCGTCCGCGCGCTACAGGCTTGTGCTTTGCCTCTTTAGCCTCCTGCACCTCTCCGGGCGGCATGTTCAGCTTTATGCTCATCTTCTTCATACCCGACGCCAAAGTGTCTAGATCTTGATCTTTCGACACCTGCTGCGGGGCTGGAAGCGCCTGCTCTACCTCAGGCACAGAAGGCGTTCGTTTGGGAACCGCTGAGTATGCAGAAGGCACCCTGGGTACGGGCGGTGGCCTTCTGACTGGATTGGGCCGTGGGGCCTCCGAACGTGTCTCGCTCGGCACGCGAGTCTTCTTTACCACGAGGGGATCCTTGCGAGATTGGCTGAGAGCGGAGATATCCGAACTCGTTTCGAACGCCCGGTCACCGTTGGCAGAAGCAATACTCGAAGCGGCACTGACACGACGACTTCTGGGCGCCGAAGGCTTCCTCGGGCTTGCACGCAACGACTTATTAGCTGGGATAATACTTTCGGTACTATCTGCTAGTAGCGCAGGATCAGCGATAGTTCTTCGACGGTTGGCCTTCGATACAGTCTTTCCATCCTCTTCTTCAGACGCATATTTTGGCGCCTTGGCTGTCCTATTCCGCAGCTGCATGCGCTTGCTGTCGGTGATACTGTCCGCGGTGGGGGCAGCAATAGGGGCCTCTGCAGGTAAACCAATGGTAGAATGCCTTGCCTTCCGCGCACGACTAGCTTCTGCGTTCAGCTCCTCCGGCTTACAGCTCTTGGTCTCTCGATCTGACGGTATAAGCAGCTTAGAGAGTTCATGGGCAGCCGTAGCCCAGCTGACAGGTGGCGGCGGCTGCTCAGGCACTCTTGGAACGGCGGACTGCGTATTATGGAAGTAGCTAGCGGAGCCTGAAAGCGACCGCCGGCCTGCTGATGGGGATACGACTTTCGCACTAAAAGACTGTGTTGTCGATGAGTAGGTTGGCGGAATAGCATTTCGCTGCTTCTTGGGAGCTGCAGCTGGGGCGGGCGGGTTTATGAGATTCTCGATCTCCTCCAACCGGTCCAGAGCCCACCAATTAGTATCAAAAGTTTCCGTGGGCTGTTCGTCAGAGTCATCAGTGTTACGGTCAAAGTTACGGTCGCTTTGACCATTGATGTTCAGGCTCCCAAGCCGCGTCGCCATGTCGTGTGCAAGGCCGTTGCTCAGCGTTCTGGCTTTTGCGATCCGGTCGTTCGAAGTCAATCCACTCACGTGGCTCAATACGCCACTCATTAAAGCGCGATCGCTGTAGCCTCCTTCCAGTACACTGATGACCCTCCCATCGACCCCGAGTCCATCCTCTTCTGCCAAACGAACAACGTCACGCGTGAAGCGAGCGTAGAACTCTGTAGGCACATTGACCTGATGCCTCTGCATTCCAGGGCTTTCCCACTCGCTGGCGTCGAAGCCGGCAGAGAGAAAGATTGCAGACTTGGGTTGCGGATGCATTGGACTTTGGCGAAGGCGATCTGTATGCAAGCGAAGAAAGGTTCTAGCTTTCGACAACAGTAAGATATATCTCTCCTCATACAGTCTCCAGAAGTCTGCTTCCGTCTTCCATGGCTGCAAATGGACGTTCCAGATTGTTTGTCCGTGGGCATTCTCCAGGCATAAGCTAGCATTGCGAACTTTTTCTTCGTCACCCATTTCACATGGATAGGAGTTGATGTCATGTAAGCTGAAGTACCCAATCGCTGTCTTCTTCGACATGGGAGTGTTCTTCGGTAAAGATGCTACCTTGGTATTGTGCGCCCAGGTGATTGACTGAGAGCCGTCACCGTGGTGGAGGTCGAAATCAATAATGGCTGCATGGGTGAGTCCATGTGTTAGGGCAGCGTGGCTGATGCCAACATGTACGTTGTTCAACCAACAGAAACCCGAAGGATAATCAGCGGAGCAGTGATGCCCAGGAGGTCGAATACAAACAAATGCTCGCTTGGTATTGCTCTCGTCGAACACAGCATCAATACCTTCACATACGCCTCCAAGGGCGCCCTCGAGGGCTTCAAGAGATTCGGAGCAGAGGTAAAGATCACCTTCATGGAGTTTTGGCTGCTCACTTTTGACACTGCCGCTGGCCTGCTCGGATGATGTGGGCCGGGTCAACTCCTTGCCATTCAATGCAAGCTTTGTCTCTGCTGCTTCGCACATGGTTTTTAGCTCATTCATCCATTTGAGTCCATGGACATTGATAGTGGCATGCGATGTTAGGGATAATGTCCTCTTAGTCTTATGCACCTTGAATGGTGGAGGAGCCTTTGCATTCCGCTTGGGATGAAGCGGCGAATGGCCTTCAACATGGCGTCCACCAAGTCTGACATAAGCTGTAGCCAATCCTAGTACTGAAGCATGAATACGCTCGGGGCGCTCCACAATACTGCTCAATCCAGCTCTTGACGTGCGAGGCCTGGAATACCGATGTCCATAGCATTTATCCTGGAGAATAACCACAGTCTTGAGGTCTATTCGATCGCCAATTTCACCCCGATGCATCTCAAGCTCCTTCTCGAAACAGTCACGAGCAACTGACGCAGCTGTCATGATGGGCGGTGGGGGCTCTTCCGCGGTAGCTGGAAGGTCAGACTTGGGGCCTGCTCCGGGGGAGGACGACGAGGCTAGGCTGGAGAAGGTTCTTTGGGTTTTAGGTGTACGTGGCGGCGTCATGCCCCCAACACTATGTAGCGAGCTCAGAGATGTCCGTTTTTGCAAAGTAGGGGTTTTCGTCCGTTCAACATTGCCAATGGAGCTTGAACTAGGCGTCCGGCGTAAGGGGCTTTTTTGTGGCTCTTGGGGGCCGTGTGTTGATGAATATCCATTTCTTTGTTTGAGTGGAGACGAGACGGGAGAGGACGGTGGAAGTGCTGTCGCAGCAGCTGTGCTTAGTGATAGGCGCTTGAGACTGTCTGAAAGCCTGGTGCCGTCATTGTTTGTTGATTTGGACATGTCTAAATTCGCGGAATGCCCGTGTTCGTTAACGGTGAGGTTGCGAATGTCCATTCTTAAAAGGACGCAGCGGCACCTGCAGTCTGATGATCGTGGTAGACCAGCACCAATGATCTATTCTCTTCATGTGGAGTACCAGCAGGGCGCGTGAAGACAAAGCGCATTCGCGATATTATTAGCGGTTTCATGAAGGTCGGCAAAGCTTGGCATTAGGGAAAGACTTAGTCCCTTATTATTGGCACATATATATTATAGATTACCTCTCTGATTATCGCAATTGCATCTATTGATCTAATTAGCAAACTAAAGCTTTTGCATATCTCGTATATTGTATTTCGAGTAGTTTTAATTCTTTATTATCGTCGTCGACATGTTTGTCGTTCTTTTCTTTGTCTTACGTAGACTTAGACTGGCCGCGTCGAGCCAGGTCATCGAGTTCGAGCCGGGTTCCTGGCCCGCCAAGACCCGATTCGGGTCAGAAATCTTGGCCCGAGTATTCGGGTCGGGTCAAATGGTAGGTATGAAGTACTTAGCGTATAACCCGGCCCGACTCGCCAAGACTCGAAAAATTCAGATTATTTTTGAAAAAGTGCATTAATCAACTTAATCAAATTGATTAATTTAATTAATTTGTTTATAATATTATATAGTAATGCATTTAGGTAATGCATTTGTACGTTATTTGTGCGTTATTATTTTTAAACTATTTTTAGTAATTCAAATAATGCGAATTTTTTTAAAAATAGAAAATCTTGGCATTTTGACGTCATTTTCGATTGCTTGGCGGGTCGGTCGGGCCAGGTCAAGAAATCGTTGACCCGAGTCGATTCCGAGCCAGGTCAAGAGGTTGGTACCGAGTATCCGGGTCGGGCCAGAATGTTGGTACCGAAACCCGGCCCGGCGGTCAGTCTACGTAGACTGACCGTCGGGCCAGGTTATGATACCACCCCTCTGGCCCGACCCGGCGCCAAGACCGGGTCGCGACGATTTTTTGGAATCGAATCGCTCAAATTAGTTTAGCGTGCTTCGCGCTAAACTACTTATAGTAATCGACTAAACTACTTTGAGCGATTCGATTCCTCGAATTTTTTTGACCTGGGTCTTGGCATTTGCACGTGACATTTCCGGGTCAGCGCGACCAGTCTACACAATATAATAAAAAGAATTGAATTGCTAGCTAGAAGAAGGAAAGTCCTTCGAATCTAAATATAGACTTGATTGCCAAGAAATATCCTATCAAGCAAGAAATATCTTCCTGTCAAGCAAGGAAAGTACAATTATCATAACAATCGCGATTGTCGCTATCAATAGCAAAATTATTGTTTAATAGAGATAAGAAAAAAGTCTAATTGTTGTTTACAACGTCTGCGATCTCTATCTCTAGAGACGACGACAACAATAGTAACACGAATAGTAGATTGTCTTTGTCTATTAAAGACACAAGACAACGTAGACTAATAAGAAGAGACGAGATCTTGATTGCGACGTTAAGAAGACATATTGTAGATCTAAAACAATCTAAATTTGATAATTGATATAATTAGAAGCTTTAGTTTGCTAATTAGATCAATAGGTGCAATTGCGATAATCAAGGAGGTGACCTATGGTATATATGTGTCGATGGTTGGGGATTTAAGTCTTTCCCTAATGCCAAGCTTTGCCGACCTTCATGAAACCGCTAATACCTAGGGCTATCCCAGGGCTTTCATGGGTAGAATCAGGGGAAATCAACCGCATACATTATTATTGATATCAACCCCAAGGAAAGTAGATTGCTATGACGATTAGTGAAAGTGTCTTTCATTTTTCCTTTCACTGATTCCCTGGAGCACTGATCTCTCAGCATAGACTAGTGGTCCGGTACTTCAGCAACGCCTCTTCTAACCCATCAACGCTGAATATCGGACACTGGCTATCCCAGGACTCTCTTGGGATATGTCAGACTCGTATGCTTCTAATTAGTAGTCTTACCCCAAAGCAAGCTGTTCGAAGAACCTTCTCTTTCTGTAGCACCATGTCAATTTCCACGGAGTCTCCAGCTCTTTCATTTGAGATTATCGCACGTTGCTCCGTCAGTCCGTCTTTTATCTCATCAAGACGAGGAATACCTTTTCCACCATCATGCTCACTTCATTCAAGTATAATACTGATAGGAGGATCTTCTTTTCTAGACCACCAAAGCCCGCGCCTCCAATCTCATCCTGCCTCACGGCCCCGTCCCTTTGCCAATTTTTATGCCGGTAGCAACCCAAGCATCCCTCAAAGGCCTCACTCCCAGCCAACTAGCCCAAACAGGCTGCAAGCTATGCCTCAACAACACCTATCACCTCGGTCTCAAGCCTGGGCAGGAGACCCTCGAGAAAGTAGGCGGAGCCCACGCCTTGCAAGGATGGAAGGGCAATATCCTTACGGATAGCGGTGGGTGCGAATCCTTTTGCCGAATTATCATTTATGCTAGCATCGACTAATATTTCTCCTTGCCGATTGATAAAGATTTCAGATGGTAAGCCTGCTCAAACTCGCACAAGTCACCGAAGAAGGCGTTCGCTTCCTCAGCCCTCACGATGGCTCCCCAATGCTTCTAACGCCCGAACACTCAATCTCGCTGCAAAATACCATCGGCAGCGACATCATAATGCAGCTCGACGATGTCATTGCCACCACGTCCCCAGACAAGGAGCGTATGCGGGAAGCCATGGAGCGCTCGATCCGCTGGCTCGACCGCTGCATCGCCGCTCACAGGAACCCGCAGACGCAGAATCTGTTCTGCATCATCCAGGGAGGCTTGGACCTCGAGATGCGGAAGACGTGCTCTGAGGAGATGGCGAGGAGGGATACGCCAGGGGTGGCGATTGGAGGGCTGAGTGGGGGCGAGGCGAAGGACGCTTTTTGTGACGTGTAAGTCTAGGAAAGCTCTGGTATTGGGGATGACATTTATTGATAACAAGCTCAGAGTGCAAGCATGTTGCAGCTGGCTACCAGACAACAAGCCGCGCTACGTAATGGGCGTCGGCTACCCCGAAGACCTAGTCGTCTCTATCGCCTTAGGCGCCGACATGTTCGACTGCGTCTGGCCGAGTCGCACAGCCGTAAGACCTTCCCATTCTCCTTCCACCCCCTCACCACCTCCCCCTCAAATCAAACCCTCCTACCCTCTGTTTCCACCACAACCCCAAAAGACAAATTAACACTCCCCGCCTTCCAGCGCTTCGGCAACGCCATTACCCCCTCAGGTACCCTCAACCTCCGCCACTCCACCTACCGCACCGACTTCCGCCCCATCTCCGCCTCCTGCTCCTGCCCTTGCTGCCTCCCCACTTCCGCCGGCGGTCTCGGCATCACCCGGGCTTACATCTACCACGTCGCTGCCAAGGAAACCGTGGGCGCGCATTTGTACGTCCTTACCTTTCTTTTCCCCTCCCCCCTCTTCCCCCTTCCCCTCTATTTGATCTTTCATCTTCCATCTTCCACCTTTCACCACCCGCCACCCTCCCCACCACCCCCCATCCGCCCCTAATACCCTACCCACTAAACCCCCCCTCCCCAGGTTAACACTCCACAACATCCACCACCTCCAAACACTCATGAGCCATGCACGAGCCGCCATCATCGCCGACCGTTACCCCTCGTTCGTGGAAGAATTCTTTGCGGAGTTGTGCGACGGGGATATGGACCGGGTGCCCGGGTGGGCTGTTAGAGCGCTGGGGGGGGTTGGGGTGACGTTGGGGGTGGTGTGAGGGGGAGGAGGAGGAGGGAGGAGAGGGAGAAGGGATGTTGGTGGCGGGGAGGGGAGCAGAGGGAGGGAAGCTGATAAAGGAGAGCTGAGGGATTGGAGCCCCGAGAGTGGAGCATAGGGGGGGGTTGAGATCAAAGGGGTGAGTTGCGGGTGTGAAATGAAAAGGAGGTGTGAAGTTGTGCGCTAGCAAGGGAGGCCTGAAGGGACAGGCTGAAGGAAGGGATGAAGAGGCAGCAAGAGGGGAATGAGGCAGAGAAGGTAGTAGGCAATGGATGCATACAGTGACCGCTAAAGTGAGAAGAATCTCTGGTCGTGTTCCCTCAAGGAAAGAGAGAGACAGCGTGTGGATATCCCTACCCTAGACCCCAATCAAACCCCATTCCTGCAAAGACACCATCCCCCTCAGCATGTGCGCCCCACCCCCCCCATACAAGCAAAGACCAGCTGTAGGCACAACCCTCCTGATCTGCGGCCCAACCAGCACTCACAACCCCTATCACCCCATCTATGCCTGTATTGCCCCCCTCTCACTTCCTCCCCAAATCATCCCGCAAGTACAGCACATCCTAGGCTTTATCAAACAAGAAGAAAAGACCTATCCCAACATCACAAACGAGGGATCCCTAGCACGCCTTTACGACCCACATGATGCTCTTCAACCCCAAAAGGAGGATTTTTCTTCTTAAGCCCAACGTCGGAGCACCAGTGTCCTGCGTGTTTTGGGCTTGTTCTTTCCGGGTCAATCCCTCACATCCCCATAGCCCTAACCCCCTGCCTCCCCATCCACTGCTGCTGCTGCTGCTGCTGCTGCTGAGGCGAGCCGGGAGCGCCCGTCAGAGCCTGCAGCGCGACTTCAGCAGCATCCTCCTATATCACACCACTATCATCAGCATCTCCATTCCCAAAAGAAACATGAGGGCTGCAAAACTTGTCTCGAGAGCATCTGCTTTCCTAGTGCGCATCCAAAGATGTAGGTAGTGATATAGAGCAGGTATAGGAACTCCCGGGAAACTAACCTTAGCATTATTAACATACTGCCCGTCATACCAGTAGCGGGCGTGGATCGTCTGGTTGCCGTGGACGGTGACGGTGGAGGACCAGGCGGTGCGGCCGCCGCGGCGGTCGGAGACGATGTTGAAGACGGGGGGGTGGAGTTGGGAGCGGCGGCAGTGGTCTAGGTAGAGGTAGGGGTTAGCTGTTATTGGAGAGAGGGGATGTTGTGTGGGGTTTTTGGGGGACGGAGGGCTTGGGGTAGGGTGTAGATGCTTGGGTGGGGTTTGGCTGTTGGTGTTGTTGTTTGATTTTTGTGTGGGTTTTTGAAAGGGGCTAGGAGCTTGTGGTAGATGGGATGGAGGGATGAAGGGTTGGAGGTCTGACCTTGTAGCTTGTCCTGCCATGACGAGGAGCGAAGACCGTTGGGTGAGATAGGTGAGAGTGGGGAAGACATTGTGGGAGAGGAAGCTGAATTGGAAATCGGGGCTGTTGAAAGTATGGTTGTAGTGGAGGACAGTTTCGTTGGTGGTGGATTATTCGACTTTTTCGAGGAGTGGTAAGAGGTGATTAGACCGTCGCCTTGATCGATCTGTACAGGTTGCAATCGGTTGAAGGAAAAATGCACGGATCAAGGAGATTGAAGAAGATATTTAGCAGAGCTCGACTTCTGCATCCGTCTTCGTCGCCCAGATCAAGGCAGTGAATAGCAATAAAGAACGAGAGACCCAGCAATGGGAAAGAAAAAGCATCCAGCAGCTCGATACGCGACCAACCGCATCGAGAGAAAGAGGAATCCCTGGAAGCATGCATGATGAAGTATGAGACACCTGATTCGAACTACGGGTGCTCACACACGGGGCGACGATGGCATCTGGAGCCATTCTTCAAAGAACATGGACCCGAGGGAACGGGCCGTGGCGCGTTGTCCACGGCAAAGGGGCAGACGAGACGAGCAGACTAAATAATAGCGGTGTGCTGTCATTGAGATGCTGGTGCCAACGGCAAGCAGAAGAGCGGTGGCACGATTTGATGCTTTTGGTGGGTGGTGTGCTCGCACTCTGGAGAGATGGTTGATTCGAGGGATAGGACGGTAGCATGGAGTCCATTGAACGAGAGAGGGTTCTGGGAGCCAAAAAAAGGTCTAGCCACCCACTCTGGGGACGAGCCTGAGCCATGTGTGAGTACCTGTCTCTGAAGCTTGGAGAGTTCGTCAAGAGCGTGAGATCGTGGAGTATGGAGAGGCTGGAGCATGTGCTGGAACCACTGAACCCTGGCATCTGGATGTTGTTCATGTCAGTTGCCGCAAATGACCGATGTCCAGCAGGGAAGTGCGTCAATGGCGAGGCTTCAAACCGAGCTACCGCTCGTTTGACACTCTGTAGGCGACGCATCGGGTCGAAGGAAAACGGTTTTATGTGGGAAGAGGTTGTTTGGAAAGAGCCGAGTGCAAGGCCGACGTGCAGATTGGGAAGGCACGCTTCACCCTAATGACGCTGCCACAGCTGCCTCTGCATTTATGCCAGATCCGATGCCGGGTGTACAAATCCAGCGATCGACAAGTGGCACATGGACTGTTGGCGTCCACCACAACCGGTAATGGTGTTACTGCAGTCGGGCTGTTGGTTGGGCTGCGACGCTCTCACATTGGATATTCCGAGACGTTTGGCTTTATGCACCTATCCTGTTTGGTCGCCCTATCAGTATCGGCACCAGAAGGAAGGCTACAGTATGTGGAATAAGATCAGAGACCATTGGTAGATAGTAGTGTATATACATGGGAACTCAGACCCGAGAGCCTCCAACCACATGCGATTCGCCACCGAAGATAGCTCTCTGACCACTGTGAGGAAGAGGAATATACGTTCTCCATGCTGCCAATACTCCTCCGTGACACCAGATGCACGCTCGTCAAATATTCGTTATGTGAATGCAAATCATAGCTAATGCTGCCGTAAGATCCAGGAAAAGGATGGATATATGCAGAGGGTATCATGTTACAGAATATACAAAATACTTCGAGTTGCCAGAGCTGAGACTGGTCTCGGTCTACCGCTTAAGCGGTGATCTGTCGTAAGGGAGTAGATTCTCGGGTACCTGTGACGCCCCGGAGGTTGAAGACTTCTTCAACAAGACGTCTGGGACCGACGTATTGCATGTTCATTTTCAATGCTGACATCATGAGCGTAGGGAGCGCCTTCTGCGTACCCTTACTCTGGTGCCAACGACTCTTGATGCAGTCGTCGACAAGGGCAGTCAAACCGGTAGCGACGATGACACTTAATTAATCAGTAATGGGGCTTATCTTTCGGACCAGAGTCACTCACTCCGCGATATCCAGTAGTCGGTCCTGTACAACCTTCTCATCGCTAATGTACATCGAGCATGGGGGGACCCAGCCGCCCTTCTCGACTTCATGACGAGCTTCCGAAGTAGTCATCATGTCCGGCACAATGTGGGCCACTCGAGCCGCAGTCCGTGTATCGACAAGATGGTAGGCAACCTGACTTTGACTGTGGGTCTTGATTACGACGCGTCTCCAGGCGTATTCCGCTCCCCAGTATTCGAAGCTGTACCGCTTTGCCTCGCCGGTCCCGCGTCGCTTGACGTCGACATGGGCGTAGTTGGAGAACTCGAGATGAGTAGTATTTGTTGGCAGAGGTAGACTACTACTCATGCTCTTTCGCGATTGCATAAACCTTTCTACCTCGAGATCTTCTTCAGAATGAGATGCATAACCCGTGTCTCGTCGATTCAGACTTTCCAGGGTGGCTGGTTTTGAGCCGGACTTGCCTCGCAGAGTCGACAAAGCACTGCTCATCGATCGCTGTATGCCTGGTCGCTTGCTAGATGGCTTGGTGTATTTCCGACTTGAGTGGCATACCTCGCGGCCAGATTCACGACAGTAGCGGCGAAGAGAGAATTCGCGATTCTTCAAATCATGCATTCGTAGATGGTAGAGAGTCAGGTCAACTCTGTGTTCTTCCCGAGGGATTTCCGTGTAGACTTGGAGGTTCATGTTACCATCGAAGGAAGAGTCATCATGTCGGATAAACAAGCGTCGTTTCGTAGGAAAGCAGTGTGCAAAATCCTCCGGGGTAGCAGGCGTTGTGCGTGGCTCGGTGATTTCTGGTTCACGGTATGTCTCTTGATATTCAAGGTCGTCATCTTCGACATCTTCTTCCGACAGATGTGTTGAGGCGTAGGTTTCCACGGATGCTGCATCATCGAATTCCTCCTCATAAACTGGGTAATCCCAGCTCTCTGCGACACATGCCTCATCTCTGTGTCCATACTGATGTAGGATATCGGTACACTTGAAATCCGGTTGGTCACTGTGCTCGGTTGGAGCAGTGCTGCGGGAGTTGTCTGAGGTGTCGCTGTAACCGGAGTCAGAGCTGGCATCGCTTTGTGTCGATCGGCGACGGGATATCGAAGGCATGTTCTAGGTGAAGTATCTACTTTGTGTGTCTAGAAAGATTCGGATGAGCATGGAGACGAATATCCCTCCTGGCAATAGTAGGTATTTGTACAGTAAGATCGGCCGAAGGAGTAAGCGAAGATGTCTGGCGGTGTACCGGCTATTCTGATGATTGCAAGATCAGATTAGTCAAGATGATGGGGGTAAGTTTGTTGACAATCAATTCGAGTTGCATGGTCAAAGAGCGTCCATCAAGACATTCGGAATAGGTGAGCAAGCAGATGCAGACGAACCGGTATGCCTTCGAAAGGAACGAGGAGGGGGCGGGTGGCAGAGAGAGGAGAAAGATGATGGCGAAGAAGAGGCTTCCGACGCGATTCCCAACCTGTACTAGCGGATGGAGCGACGCGGGAATAGCAATGCGGCAATCGTTCATTCGCTGCATCACCAGCTAGCGCGGATGTCGGGAGAAAGCCACCATGAGCACCTTGCCCTATCGGCGCTCGTCTGCGGACTTCGACCCACAAGTCCCGGCAAGGGGTCATACGGGGAGGCCTCCTGGCGAGCCAGGGGGTATCCTTTGAATCGGTAGGTCTAGGGTTAAGGGTCTAGATCCCCGTCTCTTGGCTTTTGCGCTAGCGAAGGGTGCACCCACTCATCCCGCGGCTTGCGATCAGGATAATCGTTGCTTTTTTCTACGGAGTATTTTACGTTTGATGGCACGGAACAGATGGAATCCCCTGAAACTATGGCGGCTTACCTCCAAGACGTACTACATTGCGCCTCGGACTGATCCATCACATCAGGTCCTGCAGCGGTCGTTATCGTGCGAAGTTTTCGTCAATCGCCTGTGCAAGCGAAGTCTTTTCTTACGCGCTGGTGGCTTTTATCGCTCATCCACATCGATCCCGACACTATGTTGATCGAGATCACGTGAGCTCTGCCTTTAGCGCTTGCGAGTGCTGAGAGTTTGAGACCCTGATCCTTCCATCGCGATCCCTCGTTCATCCTTTCGGACCTTATCCAATTATGGCTCACAAGAATACGCGAAAGCCGCTTTCAAAAGGGCGGTCTGCCTGGCAGCATTGCTCTGTCGATCTGACATTTGGTCATACCACACGGTATTGGACGAGTCTTGTTGATAAACAGCCTCCTCTGAAATGCTCGAGGAAGGTAAAGTGAGAACACAGGGCGACCAACGACCATGGGCGATGCTCGTATCTACAAGGCAATCAGGCACTGCTACCAGCCTTCCTGCACATTCGTTGCCCTGCCAGGTACCGTCTTACTTGACACTCAACGGTCTCAGCCTTTTGGGCTACGGGGCGCAGTCATCCGCCCCTAGTTTTCCATTCGTATACCGTAATCCCAGACGTACACGGTGGGCGCTCCATCTCGTTTCAAGTTGCCAACTGTTCTTCGTAAGCAGAACAATAAGTCCCGCAAAGCCAAAATATAGTTTTCAGCCTTGGGGCCAAGGTCGTCAAGTGAAATCTGCAGTTGTCTAGTAATGCTTTTCTCGTCTTTCCTTTTCCAATACCAGGAAGCCATTTTCCGTTGCATTTTACCATGAATGTGGAACTCATGTTAGATGAAAGCGGTGAGCGCGGTGATCTAAAATGAAACAGGCAGACTAGCGAATCTTAGCCATGCCTGCTTGCACACCGGATTCCGTATCTGTGCAAAGGCAAGTATTGAGTCGCTTCAGCCCAGATGAAATGTGCCCAGTCTTGTAGTACTACCATTGCCTTACGGCCCCCCTCAAGGCCCGAATTATGATGGAAGACATCCGGAAGAGATGTCTGCAAATTGGCCGGGAGACTTCACGATCTAGGAGTTGACCGTGCCACGAGACTTGTGGAGCAACACAACAGACTTAGCCTCAAGAAGCTTCATGCATCAATCCAAAAGCCCTATACTCCATTCCGATTTCGCCACACCTATCATTGAGCCCCTTGGGTGGACAGCAAAACCCACCACCAATTTTTCCTTACCATAACACCATTCTTTCTTCCCTCCTCTCACCCACTCAAATATCAAGCGTCTACACCAAGTCCCAATTATCCGAAGAAGCCCCTGCTCAGCGAAACTGAGTGCGTTTTACAACATCAAACGTATCGCGTCTCGTTATGAGGCATGCTTTCCAGGGACTGAGGGCAGTCACTAATCCCAACGAACGAGTTCGATCTCATCCATACCTCCCCAGCTTCACCACCCCCTGCCCTCCACCGTTTTCCAAAATCAGAAACCTCGGATCTCAACAAGCAACAGCTACTTTTCCAACCCCTCTCCCTTCCCCCAGCTCAAAACCAACCTCTTTCCCCCTTCCCCCTTCCTTCCCCCCCCCCCCACTCAATCGACCTCCAGAAACTCCCGACCAGCAAATAATATCATCCCCTTCCCCATTCCCAGCCTCTCTCCTACACCATCTCCGCCCTCCCCTCCATCTCCCCGCCCACTACCCCCACAAACACTCACCTTCAAACCATTCAACAACCAAGCCAAAACGCACGTAAGAGCCCTCGCTATATCTCCAACGATAGAACGCCGACTGACGCTAGAACGCCGACTAGACGATTGCTCTTGGCTAGGCTTTTGGCTGCTGGGTTTGAGGGGCGGGACGAGGAGCGGGACGAGGGGGAGGGGTTTGGTAAAGGAGGGGTTTAGTGTTTGGGGTTTGGTGTGTGGTATGTGGAGGGAACGGGGGGGGGGGAGGGGATGGGGGGGGGAAGAGGGTGTAGGAGCTTGGGTGTGGGGGGTTGGATAGATTGAGAGGAGTTGGGGATGGGGAATTGATGTGGATGGCTGGGAGGGGGCTAAAATTGAGGTGTCAGGGGGTTTGTCGCTTTGTCTGTCTATCTGCCTATCTGTGTCTCTCGTCAATTCAATTCTAAAGATGCTGATATTTTGTTGTACTACTCTTGCTCTAGCTTCGTTTCTAGTTGATTAGGTAGACCGTCCGGAGACTCCTTTTCTGACTGGGATCCTTCGTCAAGCAAATAGCCACTGTATTCTCAACGCCATACCCCGATGCGATTATTCTTCTATCATGCCACCCATACGCCTTCGCCATGCAGAAACCCTCTCCACACTTTCATATGCTCTGACATCTACCCATCATCCTTCTCCGCACACCCCCATTAGCCACCCCCCCCACGCCAAATGCCGGGACCACCCTCGCCATACGCGCAAAGCTACTGCCCAGCCAGTCCCTACTCACCCGTCCCACTCTTTCTCTCCAGCTCACGCCGGGCCTATTGTAGAGGTCTAACCCCCAGAGATGCAACGGCGTGCTCAGTAGCTGTATTGCCGCCGGCGCGAGGAACTGTGCAGCGCTAGCGCGTGAGATTTGCGTCTCTATGCTTTTTGATAGTGGGAGGAGTGGCGCGATCAAGGGCGGAAGGTTGAAGGATGCGAATACCGTCATGGAGTCTCGCAGGGCGAAGAGAGCGTAGCTCATCTTTGGTATCACTCGCGGCGGAAGGGCGGAGGAGATGCGGGGACCGAATATTTTCGCGAATTGTGAGTCTTTGTACAGGCATAGGCTCATGTTTACGCTCGTTGTGGCGAGGAATTTGGGGGGGCCGGCGGTGGTGGTGCTGGGGGCTTTGTTGTTGAGGGTGCTGGATAAGGTGTCGATGCTGTTGGCTGTGGCGTAGGTGCCGAAGTAAAGGGAGTAGATCAGGAGGAAGGGGCGAGAGGTGAAGAAGATGTGAGGCCGGGTAAGGAGGTTTCCAAGGGAGGAGAGGATGGAGCCGCGGAGGGTGAGGCGGCCAGAGGCATTCTCGATAATTGCTCTGCAGAAGTATCAGCGAAAGGCAATTCAGGTCACGCACTATTGTCAAAACAGATATGAACGCTTGAGGCGTGACGTACCTATCAATGATTGTAATGAGAGGTGAAACCAAGCCAGAGGCACAACCAGCGGCTGTCAAGTCTGAAGTGGCTCTCCATGGAAGGTCCTTGGTGTTCCATTGGCGCTCCTTCCATGGCAGGACCTCTGACGCGATAACACCCGGCTTCGTAGATATCTGTGGGAGGGGCCTGTCGCCCAGTGAATCTTGGAGACCATTGCGGTCAACTTTGCGGGTCATGACCTTCAGCCATGCCCCGAGTCAATATTGAAAGTGATAGCAATTTTCAAGTAGCGACCGAACAGCGCGCAATGCTCCCGTTGTAGAAAGACTTAGATAGATGATGTGTGATGTGACAAAGGGCAGATGTTGATCGAAATTTCGTCACCGCTGTTGGCCGAATATCGGACCGATACCATGCTAACTCACTTTGGACGATCGAGCACGTGATAGGAATACGGAGAATAGCCCATCATATTGAGAATGATTGACCCCAAAACATCGAATTGAGTAATAGGAGAGATCATGAAGGACGTCGCATAGATGCTGATGAAATTATGTGGCAGCATTAGCAGGCGAACTGCTTAAAGGCTGCCCTTGACCGGTCGCGTTGAAGCTACCGTCTGTCATCAGATTGACCGCTCCTGCTTGGACGAGCTGTAGAGTGTCAGCCACGACCACACACGGAGTCCTACGCTTTCACTCACAGCTCTGCTCAAATCGTCAATCAGATCATCAGCATCCTCAATGCCAACGCATAGCCTGATGATATCTTCAGGCATTGCCCTCTCTTTCCTCGTTTTGGCGTCAATGCTAGCATGACTCATTCGGCAGGGCATGCTGATCAAGCTATTGACACAGCCAAAGCTGACACTAATGGCCCAAAGCTTTGCTGATTCAACAATTCGCTCGCTGACGCCAATATCGCCTGTCTCGAAAGACAATACAGCTCCGGCGCCACGCGCCATGGAGTGGTGAAGCGTATACTGCGGATGCGATTTGAGACCTGGATATCGCACTTTGAATCCATGGCTTTCCAGAAATTCCGCTATCCGCTGCGCATTGATCTGTTGCTGCTCAAGCCTGACTTTGAGTGTCTTAATGCCTCTCATGAGTAGCCATGAGTCGAAAGGCGACAGGCCGCAGCCCGAGGCATTGATGGTGAAATATAGCTTCTCTCCAAGAGCGCTACTGTTCACGGCTAACACTCCTGCCATGAGATCATGGTGTCCTGACAAATATTTCGTTCCACTTTCATAAACGATATCAGCACCTAGGTCCAGAGGATTCATGAGAAGAGGCGAAAGCATAGTATTGTCCACTGCCACTAGAGCATTCGGGTTTGCTTCATGCACATCGCGCGCAATGGTAGGTATATCGACGATCTTAATCAATGGATTTGTTGGGGATTCCAGTAGCACCATGGCTGTCTGAGGTCCTAGTACCTTCTTGACGCTTTCGGTCGTAGTGCTATCGACATGGTGGACGATGATGCCACCATTGGTCGCAAGATACTTCAACAAACGATTTGTACCCCCATATAGATCGTCACCTGTGACTACCTCGTCACCAGGCTTGAGCAGTCGTGTAATGACGTCCAGCGCAGCCATTCCGGATCCAACAACCAAAGCTCTTTCGGCTGACATGATCTTCGCAAGATGCCGCTCGAGATGCGTGCGAGTTGGATTTCCAGATCTTGTGTAGTCGTATTCGCCCGCTGGTTCGCCTGGCCTTTGCTTGAAGGTTGCGGACTGATAGATAGGAGTGCTGCTGGCGTTGTACTGGTCGTTGCTCTCTGTGAACACCAGCTCCGTCGCGAAGGCGTATTTCTTGCCGGTGCGGGGGCTCGAGGGAGCTGGTGATGGGGGTAGATCATGTCCGTCTAGGTCTATCTTCGAGAACGGTTTCTTCATAGGTAGCTTTCCGGAAGAGGAGGGAGGAGGTTCGTCACCGAAGTCAGACATTGTGATATAGATTGTCGGTGGGATTGCGAAGAGCGGTTGATTGGGGGGTTGTGTCGATAGCCACAACGCTTTACATGCAAAGAGTATTCTGACTGAGAAAGTCGGGAGTCTATATCGCAATAGGTCTTCAACGGTCCTCTAGATGCTTGCCTCGAACATAGATGTTTGTCTAGTTTCGAAAGACTAAAGTATCCGTAGAACCAGCGAATAGTCCATCGCCCACCAAAATTACCAGTTGGGGTATCGTTAGCGCATGGCGTCATCAGACCTAAGATAACCCTTTCACCGCCTGTGGTGGATATATCAGTGCCTGATGAGACTTCATTAACCCAATCGATATGTTTGAGCAAAGGCTTTCATATTCTCAATATTTCTTTCATTAGGATCACCGCCACACCGTGCCGTACAAGTCTCCTTGGGGTGAGTGTCATGGGTAAGCACAGATGCACATCATGCAGAGCAACTTCAACAATATACCAACAACAGAAGGGAACAAAAGCTAGACAGTAAAACCAACATACCTTTACCTTGGCGCAGGAATCCCTTGCGTCGTTTACTGCTTGCATTAAGCCTGCGCTTCAATATTTTGGATTCTGACATAATCGAATAGTGTTTGATTTGATCAATAAAGACATAGCTCTGTGGTCTATCAGACTTCTCTAACGCCTCCAAATGCTCGGGACGCCGGTAATAAAGTACAGCATGCATGTTCACAGCTTGAAGACCAGCCAACGCCCGGGAATTTTGAGTAGCCACGAACCCAAGCCCTGAGGATCATGCCTCTTCACTCGTCAGCCGCTGCTTCTTCATCAGAGTGTCCATGATTCTCCCATAGAAGTGGGCAGCATGATTCCTGGAGAATCCGATCTCCTCCGTCAAATAGTCAGGCATCAACTGCAAGATCTCGCGATCGCGGTTTGCGTCCAGAAGTGGCGTATATGTCATATCGGCGTCATCGTAGGGCGAATCGGTATCGTTCGTCACCGACAGCTTGAAATGAAGAGCTATAGACAACTCATTAGTCCGGTAATGGAGGTCTAGGATTAAAAACCACTTACTTCCATTTCGTCCCGTCTGAATGCAATCATACACATCCATCTCTTCGCCTTTATTCACACCTCTCAGAATCAGCCCTGTAAGATCGCTATACAGATCCTCCTTAAGCTGCGCTACCTGGGCTGCTTGGGCTGCCTCGGCACTTCCGACCATGACCGTCCGTACCTGGGCTTTGCCCTTGACCGCGCTCCCAGGAGTCTTGCCGGAATGCACGCTCTCTATCGCCGTAGGCGCGTTGCGAACATTAGCGAGCTTGATCTGAAGGGCCTTTATTTCGTTTTGAGCTTCAGTGAGCGACGTATTCAGAAGAGCGGCTTTTGCGTGAGCGGTAGCAAGATCAGTATCCTTGGTCGCTATTTGCTGGGAAAGAAGTTGTGACTCTTGGGCAAGCGCCTTCTGAGCGGCCACGTCCTTTTTCAATGAGGCTATGAGATCATTGGCGGCTAATTTGTATATATCAGTCTTTGCCCGCCTGTCTTTGGTGGTGGAGATTACCTTTGGTTTTTGCTTCTGACTGCACCTTCAACTTCTCAAAATTGTTCTTCGCTTCCTCGATACCGACCCCTCGAAGATTGCTGTACTTCATCTCCAGATTATCAAACTTCTTGGTCAAATCTCCTAACTTCCGTCGAATCGTAGGATCATTTCCTGTTCGCTCCGTATCCGATGCGCTACCTGCTCGTCTCCGGATCACTGAAGGTTGTTGGGTCTTGGAGCTTGCTCTGAAGTTGCTAGTCTGGCGATACACAGATTGAGGTATAGCATCGTCATCTACAGGCAGGCTGGAAGGATCTAAGTCCATTGGCTCTGTTTGCGTCTCCGGTATTTCTTTTGGTGCTCGCGGCCGGCCAGCCTTTTTCTGTGCAGCTTCCGCTGGTTTTGCATTGACTTTAGTCTGACGGCTGATGGTTGGGGTATATTCGAACTCTCCGTCCTTTTCAGTGACTTTACTCTGTGGCTCCGGCTCGCTCTCGGCTTGATCCTTTTCAGCCTCTGCTTTCTTCTTTCCCCTCGCAGCTGGCTTTCGCTTCGGAGGCTGCTTCTTCACGACTTTCTCCTCTGCATCGGAGGGATCTTCAATTGGATCTCCGTTTTCAATGCCTTGCGCATCAAACCCATCAACATCCTCGGTATCGCTGCCATGTTGGATATTCGTCTGCTCCTTCAGCGGCTCTCGCTTGCCCGCAGCTTTCTTCCTCGGCGCCGCCTTTTTCTTGACGACGGCTGCTCCACCACTGGCTCGTCGTGCTGGGGCCTTCGTCTTTGTGAATTTGGCGCCGGCAGCTTTGGTCTTTGTCCGGCCTTTCTTCGCAGGCGCAACATTATTCTCTTGGTTTGAATCCGGCGTAGGAAATGCCTCGGGCGTAGCGTTGTCAAGCTGCTCGTCCATGTCGGTTTCAACAAAGCCAGGAAGCGAAGCTACAATCTTTGTTTTGGGCATACTGAGCAATTGAGCGAAGACGAGAGACGAAGGCAATCGCCGATGAAGAGGGGTTGTGGTCTGTAGATCACATTGTTTACTCCCAGAATTAGAGTGCAAGCCACGCGGTTTGGCGCGCTCGACTAGCGCCGAAATTTAACCGAATCCGGAAGTGACGATATGACGACGACCAAAAAATCGCCCTCGAGGATTATTGAACCTTCTATCGACACAGCTCTCTAACATGTCAAGCGGTCGGAAGCTTGGACTGCTCCAAGACCTTATACTCGTAGCTGCCGCCGTAAGGAGATCCCACACCTCACTTCCCCCCAACGCACCCGTTGAACATAGACTAACAAGTCTTCCTAATCCTGCAGAATGTCTCCATCTACTACCTCGTCCGTTACGCTCTCTCCCGCATCGAGACACACCAATCTTTCGCCGACAAAGAGACTGAGACTAAGCGCTCCGCCGCCGCCGCCATTCTCCGCCGCCTCGATCGGTCCCCTCCCTCCGATGAAGACGACCCCTCTACCACCTCCACCACTGCTCATCGCCCGCACAAACAAGACCTCGTCCTTACCGAATATGAGCAAACCGTCGCCATGGACGTCGTTGCTCCCGAGGACATTCCGGTGACATTCAGTGACATCGGCGGGCTCACTTCCATCGTTTCTGAGCTTAAGGAGTCTGTCATCTACCCCCTCACCATGCCGCACCTCTACACTTCCACTTCATCCCTCCTCTCCGCCCCCTCCGGCGTCCTCCTCTACGGTCCTCCCGGCTGCGGCAAAACCATGCTCGCCAAAGCTCTTGCGCACGAGTCGGGGGCCACGTTCATAAATCTGCATATCTCGACGCTTACGGAGAAGTGGTACGGCGACAGCAACAAGCTCGTCAACGCCGTCTTCTCGCTCGCGGGGAAACTTCAACCCAGCATCGTCTTCATCGACGAGATCGATGCTGTGCTGGGCACGCGGCGCAGTGGGGAGCATGAAGCCAGCGGGATGGTCAAGGCGGAGTTCATGACGCTGTGGGACGGCCTGACAAGCGCGAACACGCAGAGTAAGCCGCAGCGGATACTCGTCCTCGGGGCCACAAACCGCATCCAGGATATCGACGAGGCTATACTTCGGCGGATGCCGAAGAAGTTTGCGGTGTCGCTGCCAAGCGCGCAGCAGCGGTTACGGATCATGGGACTGATACTGAAGGATACTAAGGTTGACAAGGCTGATTTTGATCTCGAGTACTTGGTCAGGGTGACGGCCGGGATGAGCGGGAGTGATATCAAAGAGGCGTGTCGGGATGCGGCGATGGTGCCCGTGAGGGAGTTCATACGACGGAAGCAGGCAGAGGGAGGGAGTATGGATAAGGTAGATGCAAGTGATGTGAGGGGGTTGAGGACGGGGGATTTCTTTGGGAGTGCCGGAGGGATGAAGGCGCATGGGAAGCTCCCGGGAGGGAGGCAAAGCAAGAAGATTGAGGATAAGGATGGGTTCGTGACGGAATCGGATGATACAGAGGAGGTGGATGCGAGCGACACCGAGCTGAGCATGGATTGAAATACGATACCCAAGATCAGATGGTGGGCATTGGGTAGGCATTGGGAAGGCGTTGGGTCAGGAGAACAGTTGCATCATGCGGCTTTTGATGTTGGACGTTGTTCTGTATAGACTACTCGACTATTTGGCAGGTCGAGCGCTGCACTGACCGATATCCAGGGAATTGCGGGTGGAGAGGGTTTACGCCGTCGATACCAAACATACTAATCAGTCAAACCGTGATCAGAATCTGCGAATTCCAGTTATGGTCCAACAAGTGAATACCATCGTCATCTGAAGTGAGAAAAAACAACCTGTTTCTCAGTGGGCTAACGCCAACCTCACAGAAGCACAGCATGTCCATATAGTTCCCACCCCAGAAACTGTAACGTAACACAGATCTATTGTTCCGTAATCGAAGTCCGCGTCAAAGAGTAAAACTCATACCCCTCACACGCATCTCCCCCTATCGGTTTTATACACCACGCTCGCAGCCTCCCCCTGGTCCCCCAAAACTAATGCTTTGCCTTATCCTCCTCCGCCTGCGCATTCTTCAGAAAATCCCTACAGCCAGACATCAGCAATCTCTTTTCCCGCTTCACCCCCATCTCCCCACGAACGAATCGGCACGGGCAAGATTCCACCTACTGTATAAATTTCTCCTCATCTGTGCTCGTCGCATTGATCGGTGGTCCTTGCTCTTTCGCTTTAGTCTTCCCGCCCATTGCCAATGCAACGCCGCCGAACATGGTGCCGAGAGTGGCTATGGCGAGCTGCGAATGGATTGCGGATTAGCAGTCTTGAGCTTGTAGTTGCAACTCTAGAATACGTGATGGAGGGGGCGTGGTTGGAGGATTGGGGGACGCACGACGTGGGAGCCGACTTGCCGCCCGGCGATGGTGTACATTGCGACCATGATGGCTGTTGTCTGGAGATTGGAGGTGGGATCAGCGGTGGGATGTGTGGGAATGGTAGTATGGATTGATATTGAAGTTGAAGCTCGACGACAGCCAATGGCGTTCTGTCCTTGGATCAAGAACTTTCGGGCACAACACTTCGTCATTGGCCGGCATCCTTTCGAGCGTGTATTACTTCCTACTCTCGCTCACGTGCTCGACTCGAATCAAGTTTATATCTCACAGAATCAATTGCACTGCAGTCGAGTCTCGCCACCGGTTCAAATCGCCAATCCAACGAACATGTCCCGTCCCAATGACTCCACCGCGGTCCAGCGTCGGGCCCCAGCAGCAGAGGACCCCCTGCCCCGCGAAAAGCTCCCAGATGAGCTCCAGAAGATCGTCGACGACGAGGACACTCTTTTAGAGTCCCTCTACGACGGCACGTACGTCCACCCCTCCACCCCTCCACTCCACCACCCCTTTCTCCAAACCCCTAGCTCCTCTCTTTTTCCACACACCCCCTCTAACACCCCCTCCCCCTCTCCAGCGCCCCCACCTCCACCGACAGCAACGTCCGCTACGCCGCCTACGCCACCCGCCTGCGCACCATCCTCCTTTCCGCCCACCGCTACGTCGCCTACACCTCCGACGTCGGCGAGTCCTTCCGCCCCATCGCCCACCCCTGGCTCATCAGATCCGCCTATGGCATCTCCTGGGCGTACCTCATCGGCGACGTCGGGAACGAGGGGTACAAAGCGTATTTACACAATCAGAGAGTACGGCACCCTTATACGCCTGGGGTGGTGAGTTCGAGGAGCACGGATGCGAGGGGTGAGAATGAGGTGGTGAGGGGCAAGGAGGCGGTGGGGGAGGGGTTGGCATGGGAGTCGAAGAAGGTCCCGATGATTGAGGATTATAGGGCTGTGATGGCGCAGAGGGCGGTGTTTCAGAGTGTGGCGAGTATGGGTTTGCCGGCGTTTACGATCCATAGTATTGTAAGGTATAGTGGGAAGGCGTTGAGGAATGCGAAGAATACGACGATCAGGTCGTGGGGGCCGATTGGGGTATGTTATCTCTCGCTTTCCTGTCCTTGCTTTCCTATCCTCGGTTTCTGCTTATCCTTGTGTGGTTGCATGAATTCACTATGGAGGAATTGGCTGGACGAGTGCTGATCCACGGCAACAGTTGGGTCTCGCCGCTGTGCCATTCCTCCCCTTCATCTTCGATAAGCCAGTTGAGCAGGCGGTGGAGTGGGGCTTCCATAAGGGGTTCGAGACTATTTGGGGACCGGAAGCTGTGCGTCAGCGGCCGGTGACTGGACGAATAGAGGAGCTGCAGGCGGAGAGCAAGAAGGCTGCTGGGAAGGAGAAGGAGCTGTGATGGGCGGGAGGCATTAGGGAAAGCGGGATGGACGGGGGAAGTTGGAGGAGCTAAGGGAATCAGGGTGGGTTGGGGGAGTTGAGGGAAAAAGCGCCCAATGGAGGCAGAGCTCCAATGACTGTAAATATCCGGAGGTCTTCTGCAGCGCTTTCCGGTTCGAGGAGACGTACGACACTCTACACTCAGGCTCAATGATATACCCAACTCATGAAGCTACTGTCTTGTTGGACCACTCCATTGACAGAGAACATCGGTATTGGATCCCATGGCATGTTGGAAGCTCGACTTACATGTATTTGGTCTTTTCCTCTCTCAAAGTTGATGCCGTCACTCCTTGTTCGCTTTCTTGAGTCTCAATTCCACACAAACCCCTCTCCATGACTTCAACCCCAGCAAGATTACCCCCCAGGAGCCACAAACAGCCCACCTATCCCGCCCACCCATCCAGCCCAACCCCTCCAGAACAACACATCAGCCCCCTCCAAGCCACACTACGAACCAACCCCATACCCTCCCAAACCCCCCAAAACACAATAACGACTCGCATCATGGTTTCATCACTTCATGAAGGACCGGGAATAATGGATTGAGGGTATATGAGCCGTGTTAGATGGGGTTTTGGGGTTTGATGATGGGGTTTGGAGAGTGAGAGGGGAGGGGAGCGAATGGTTTTGGTCTCTTGGGGGGGGGGGGGGGGGGTGGAGGGTGTTAGTGAGGGTTTGGTAAAGGTCTAGATTCAAGTAAAGAATTGAGGAGGGAGCTGGGAATGGAGTGGAATAACCTGTCCAGCTAAGATATCGGGTGCTGCTTTGCTGGGGTTCTTGGGATACTGTATCGATGATACCTGAGAAGACTTTTAAAAAGTGGTCCAGATTTAGCAGAGGTCCTCAACAAGGTCTATTAGATCCGATGGATATCACTTCAAGGTTTCTGGCCGCTTGTTGTCGGGTGTGCAATCCATTGGCAATACATTAGCAATATATCATTGAAAGATCCGAGAGAACAAGAGATAAAAGTGTGAAGGATGAAATCGATAAACCATAAAAGAGTTGGCAAGAACTCAGGCATCCCCTCGAGACTGTCGATACGTACTTGAATTATCTCGAGTCTGAATTCTCGTAAGGTCTGATAGCGTTCTTACCGTCCTCTGCAGCAACTTCAACTCTATAAGAACGTACATAGCATGATTGTTATCCCGGTAAAAGCGAAAAGATGACAGGGGGAAACCAAGACAACCAACTCAACTTTTTGTACTGCTCATGCTGGCTTCCTCATGAGCAAACCTACCTTTCCCGAAGCTCGATGTCGATGTGAAAAAGCTGAAAGTGGATACCCATAGGTGATGAAGCTAATAGAGTATACGAACTACCGCTATTATTGAAGCATAGGGTTCGCTTCTGCAAATCAAGTAGGTTCTGGAAGACTGCCTCACTTCCCTTCAGATAATGCCCGGTGTGAGCTTTTTCTGCGAGGCAAGGTCTCCCTGACCTGACCTCCGCTCTCTTCTGGCCCAGTCCCATGAGAATGTTGAATGGCGTGACTACAGTGTTCATGTTAGTCTACTCTCTAAGATCGACGTAGGGAAACCCTCCTCATCCATCTTGCGAATCTGCCCTGGATTAGGTTCGCCAGCCTGAATTAAACAAGTGATACGATCGAGCCGGACTTGCAAATCTTCAATCGAAACATATCATCAACGTCCGGATAGAGGTCGATAAAGTAATTCGTATGCGTCACTGTCTCCCGCGCAGACATGGGCAGCTGAGGAATATCCCAATGACTGCGTTCGAATGCTAGACTGCTTCCAGGATCAGTAATAACGATGAACACGCGATTGCAACACTAGCGTCAGGGACTTCATTTCCACGGCCTCGACCTTCGTTGTCCAGACATGCTCTTAATTCAGATGCAGAGGCAGCTTATCCAGTCCACACCCTTGGCCCGGATGTCGTTCAGACAGGCGCCTGCACTTGCGGAGCTCAGGCCGGTTTTGCGGATGATTCTAGCTTTTGTGCTCATATTGACGGCTGATCTAAAGGGCTGGTGAATGCGTAGGCGGTTGGTGTTGTGCTTTTTTCGGTTTGCCAGTCCCAATTCTGAGCAGGGAAGGTAGTGTGATTGCTTGAATTCGTCCAGGCGAGTGCGGTGTAACCGCTGGTAAACATTCCATAGGCGATCTTGGTGCAGACCTTGAGAGCTAGGACATGATTGAAGAAAACCCTCAGCTTCATCGCATATACCTGTGCCAAGGGTGTTTCTGGTACTCGACAGACGACACGTGGGTAATGTAGGATAGAGCTGCGATCTCGGTGATCATGTCGATAGCTGACTTGTATGGCTGGTGGGTGGATGTTGAGGCGGATGAGATTACCTTTTTACTCTTGCACGCTCAAAGCTTAGGAGGGATGTAGAAGACTCAATGCCAACGCGAGGAGCAAAATACCACCCGTGACGAATTCTTGCCCTTTTCATCCTCAAATTACTGAGCGAACCGAGTTTTCCTTCGCACTCATACTACAAATTCTTGCCGTTTTCATCGTCAGTTGCGGAACGTATAAGATTACTTATGGCATTGAAAGTGGAAGAGAGATAAAAGCAAGAGTGGCAGCCACGTCAGAGGATGCTTGACACCAGGTACTGCTGCTTGGGTTTGCGGTTGCATTGAGGTTGTCTACGTTGTGATGGTGTACCATGATCATGGAAGCTCTATGATCTCGAGCATGCTTATCGCTCTGCTATGGCATAGCCAAGGTCTAGCAGGGCTGTTAGCCTGTTATTGACTGTTCAAAGCTTAATCTCGAAGGCCTTGACCATGACAGGTGGGTGCAAAGTACTGTATGTACTTCAGGCAGAGTCGTTCGTCGAAGAAGATGGGGCGGGTGTAGTCTCCCTAAAGCGCCAAAAGCTGCAAATCACCCTGGTAGCGAACAGCGCAGCGAGCAATAATATGACACCAAGAGGAAAATAGAATCTATCTCGCATAGCATGTCTGACTGCCGTCACGAATTGTTCAGAAGTAGTGTAACGAGGATTGATAAGACGAGAGAATACATAGCGGTGACTTCGCGCGCCAAACAAAAAGAAGACCAGACCAGATCGTTCCTTTGAAGGGAGCAGTCAGCGACAATAGTGCTAGGCGGTGACAATCGCCCTCGTTCTTTCAAGACGCCCCTCTTTTGCCAAGGATCCTCTCAGCAGACTAAGCCCTACCAGACGGGAGATTGTTCAGCAAAGACAATCCTTTGAAACATGTGTGAAATATCGACAGCCATCGTTTCGACGTCACAGGGTCCGAGCTGTTAAAGCCGGACAGGCCAGTCCAATCAGGATGACTGCGGCCCTAGGGCGGCCCTGGGAAGGGCCACGAACTTCCTTTCCAAATCCAGCCTCGCGAGCAAAAGTGCTGCAAAGGAATCAGCCACAGCAGCTGGGCTATGCCGAAAAGAGGTCACTAGCCGCTGCAATCTGGCATCGGGTAACCTTGTAGCAGAACCAGGATTTCGATGGAGGATGTGCATAAGACGTCTTCTATGATTGGCGCGTTCACTGCAAAAGTGCAGTAGACTCCCGTCTACACTTGCCTCGGGCTTTTCTTTTCGCGCCGGTTTGGTGTTACAATCTCGATGCCAGACCTGGCATCAAATCATTTGAGACCGATTGCATGCATTGGTGACCGATTGCATGTCTGATAGCCCTGCTAGTCTTGTCGCCTTCACGGGAATTTCGCAGTCGGCATACTCGTGTCGAAGACCGGTGATGCCGGAAGCCATGTCGAAGCCAGCAGAGCTTTTCACATAAGTAACAGCCTCTCCCCCACTGGAGTCCTAGATCTCACATCACCAGTACTCCCCCTTACTATCCTAAACACAGTCCCCATAATGAGCAAGGCAACGTCTCCTTCAATGCAAGGCTCCAATGAGTCAAACAAAACTCCTGGTCAGTACCAGGTCTTGCAGTAACGTCTTCAACCTTAACAGTAGTACAGAACGCTTCGGCTACTACAAGGTCGGAGAAGGAGCCACAGGCAAGGATAGCAGTGATACAGCCAGAGAAAAGCAGGATGGTCATTCTCAGTAAGTAACGCAAGAAACCCGAGCGCTTCTGTGGTTTAAGAGATCCAATTGACAGCGAGACGCTCAGGACATGCGAAGGAAGAGAAAAGGAATCGAGCTACAAGACATCGGGCAAATCGTCCCGCGCCGAAGCACGCACCGAGAGTGTGATGATGCAAAAGTGGCTCAACGAAGCTCCAGGAGTTCAGCCATTCAGCAGCGTTCGCTACCACGCCAAGAGTGACAAGAAGCCGCAGTAGACTTACTGTATCAGTGCGTAGACATTGTCTGCGGCCTTTGGCAATGAAGCTGGGGCGGGAAGGCCGAACAAAGTCGAGTGACGGCTGGTCCGAAGATTTCCTTTGCAGGCAATTGAGTAGCATATTGCATTCTCGTCATCTAGTCAATGCCAATGAAACGTTAGTGCGATTTTGTTGTAGAATGCTGCCTCGTTTGAGATGTTCTTCTTGCCAATTGTTGAGGTGCATCTTTTCAGCCGTATGGAGGAATGAGTGATCAAGACCTGTCATTCATAACCCAAGGAATCTTGTCTTCATCCCTCGAACACTGATTGTGCGACTCCTTCTTTGGTACCAACCTGTGATTTGCTACAATGCAAGTATGCCCAGCTGCGTGTTGAAATTGTAGCTAGGATCGTTCGCTCAAAGGGGAAGGATTATGAAAGGCTTGCGGGGTGAGGTATGGCTGGACCGCTGTGGTTTAGCTTCCCCGGCTATTCACTTGGCGGCGCGGCTCGGCGGCCCGAAAGCTTCCGATGTTCGAGCAGCTTCCGGCGTCAGCGACCGACTTACCAAAGCAAGCTCTGTGCTAGTAGGTTTACAAGTCGCCGCAGCCTGCGTATTGGCGTTGCGCAGCCCAGTTCAAAAGCCGCATCGTATCAGCATGGTTTCCTCATCAACGCCCACGCCGCCCGAGCCCTCATCCTTCACCATGATGCCAGACAAAGACCTTGAGACCATCGGCGCCCACTGCCAATACAGCTATTGCAACCAACTCGACTTCCTTCCATTTCGCTGCGAGTCTTGCCGGGGAACCTACTGTCTTGACCATCGCACCGAGACAGCTCACAAATGCGCCCACGCTGGGGAATGGGCTGCTGCCAGGCGAAAAGCGAATGGAGCATCAGCAGCAGCGACGGCCAACAGTGGCCGAACGCTTCAGACCGTGCCGACACAATGCTCGCATCCTGCTTGCAAGACCCAGATCAATACGCACAACTCCGTAGGCGTGGATTGTCTGACCTGTAATCGGCAATACTGCCTGAAGCATCGACTGAAGGAAGACCACTCATGCGCCACACTGCCACCCATCGGCGCTCGTCAGATATCGATCGCGAACGCACAAGCGCAAAGTATGGAGAAGGCCAGATCGGCACTTACACGACTGCGGGTCTGGGGTAAAGAGAAGCAGGCAGCCATCACTCCTAAATCGAAGCCGTCAACAGCTGCGAGCCGAATGGTTGCTTTGAACAATCTGAAGAAAACGGCAAAAGGTGATGAGAAGGTCCCGCTGGAGAAGAGGGTTTACCTATATGTGGAAGCTGAGGCGAGTACGACGACTTCGAAGCTGCCAAAAGGGGAATTCTGGTACAGCAAAGAGTGGAGCGTTGGCCGGATGCTGGACGCAGCGGCGAAAGGGCTTCAAGTCCAGAACATCAACAACAGAGGCGGCGGCGAAGAGGAGAGATTGAGAGTCTTCCACGTCGAGGGTGGAAGACTACTGGAATTTGGCGAGAAGCTGGAGAATGTAGTGTTCAGTGGTAATACCGTTGTACTGCTTAGGGGCGTCGGACCATCAACAGCAGATTCGCCAACCTGAGCACGACGATTCCAGCGGCGTCGCCGTTGTTTGCAAGCATAGCAATGGAGTTAGCTGAAGATATGGGGCATCTTGAACAGGGAGCCGCACGTATGGCTTTATATGTACTGTACTAGGATACCCAGCGTTTCATATATCGCATTGAATGACTTCTAGTTTAAGTAGAATAACAAGGCTGAAAGCGAATCACCTTCCGAACCGATCTTGCCATTAACGGTAATGTGAGAGAGGTGAAAACCGTCGATGAAGTCGGTAGAGAGTTTTCACCTTCAGCTATAACGTCAATGTCAGTCCAAAGATGGCGGTATAGGAGCCGTAAGGTATTCGCGATTGATAATTACGGCGAGTACAAGCCAAGTATTTCGTCTGGGGTCTTCTCCATAGCGTTGTAAAGACTAAGCAGGGTTGTGTATCCCACCTCCACTCTTCCAGCAGTCGTCAGACAGGATGTCGTATCCTTAATCCGCTCCTTAGATCAGATAGCATATACAGCAGAATAGTCCATTACTCCGTTTGACATGCGTACTCCCTTCGAAGATAATTGGTCCAGACTGCACGCTCCCCTAGAAAGTCTTTGCGTTACGGAATACCCAGTTCCATCCGGAGAATTGTCCTAATGATGTTTTTGTGTTCATGGGTGTTGGGTGACAGAATTGCGATTTCATACGCCCTCCCTCTCGTAGAGAACATCGGTCCAAGGATTGGTTGATTGTTCGATGAATGAACCAGTATCCTCTATTGACCTGGCTGTGTAGCTGTTGTAGCATTCGCAGGTGTCGATACCTTCCTCGGCTCATATTGGCCGTCTTATCGGGTAATCGCCATGCTCAAAGGCAGCGCCATACTCGCTCTGCGTCATATCCACCTCTTTTGCCCCCAAGTCGAGTAGCATCCTCACAACACGATCTTGACCATACATCAAAGCTCGAATCATCGGACTATCTCGGTCCTCCCGACCGTCAACATTGACTCCAAGCCCCACCAACAGCCGGACGATATCCTCGTGACCATATTCGGCCGCAAGCCACAAAGCAGTGTCACCGCTATGAGAAGCATTGAGGTCAAAGCCCTTCTCCAAACACAGTCGCACTATTCTCGATTCTCCATTTTTCGCCGCCCGTTCGAGAACACAGTAATCCGGTCCTGCAGCATGGATGTCGGCTCCAAACGCCAGTAACGTCTGCACAGCTTCCTCATGGCCATTCTTTGCCGCCAAGTATACTGGATCGCCCCATCTTCCCTCGTCGTATCTCACACCCTGATTCAGAAGCAAACGTATGACGCGCGCATGGCCGCCTTGGGCAGCTTTGTGCAAGGAGTTGAGACCTGCGTGGTCAAAATAGTTGACGTCGGCACCACTGTCCAGAAGAAAGCGAACCATGTCGGGATAACCGCAAGCCGAAGCTTCCCACAGCGCTGCATTCATCATGTTCACTATGCCACTCTCTGCGATACCTCCCGAGAGCATCCTGACCAACTCGACGTGACCATTCCGTGCGGCCGCTAGCAGCGCAGACCTGAGTTTCATGGGCGAGAACCAGTGTTTATGTCGAGACATCAGCAGACTTTGAACAACCGTGCTTTGGCCCTTCTCGCAGGCTGCATCTAGCGATACTTGGACCACGTCTGTCCTGTATGCAGCATCCTCAGCTTTGGTGGTGTGCGCCAGAAGGAGTGAGACCATATCATCCCTACCAGCTCTGGCTGCATTCTGTAGAGCGTAGCCGAAATAGTCGCTTTTCATGTCTGGAGTTGCGCCTTTGAGAAGTAAGCTTCGCAGACCTGATATGTCGCCCACTGCCGCGGCGGCGGCGAGGATATCCCTGGCAGGATCAAAGTCTTTGATGAGTGTACCATGAGCCGACATTGAGGACAAATACGGTGCTATTTCGCGGCAAGTCATATTGTGTGCTACTGTAGAGCACAAGGCGTGGACATACTGGAGCCGTAGGTGCTCCGCCTTCTCAATTCCATCCGAGAGCAAGCGAACAGCGAGCTTTACGGTTTTAGTCAGCATATTCTCACCGAAGATGTGCGGTCTGGCGATCATCGTGTTCAGGCGCATAGTCATGCATTGTGGACTCATCGAAAAGCACCGGAATCCTTCTTGAAAATTGAACTGGCGAGATCCAAAAATTGCGCGAGTGGTCTCAACATCGAATGACCCTTGACACAGACAATTTAGTATTGGCATCGCAAAATCAGTGGAGTACGTAGATACTCACTGCAAACCAGCCGGAGTCTAACGGCTTTGAATAGTCCGGCGTTGACAACCATGTGCTCGATGATGCATTGAAAGGCGGGGACCGGGATGTCTAATAGATGCATGATTGGCGAACCGACAAGCAAGACTCTAAGTGGGTGCGTCCATGAAGATGATGATAGTAGAACAATGGGAATATCTGAACAATCTTTGGAGGTATTAGCGGTTTCATGAAGGTCGGCAAAGCTTGGTATTAGGGAAAGACTTAATCCCCCACCACCGGTGCATATATACCATAGGTTACCTCCCTGACCATCGCAATTGCATCTATTGATCTAATTAGCAAACCAAAGCTTCTAGTTATATCAATTATCAAATTTAGATTGTTTTAGATCTACAATATATCTTCTCAACGTCGCAGTTAAGATCTTGCTCCTTTCTATTAGTCTATATTGTCTTGTGCATTTAATAGATAAAGACAGTCTACTATTTGTATTGCTATTGCTTTCAAAGACAAAGATCGAGAAATTGTAAAAAATAATTCGATATTCTTTTTTTCTTTTTCTTTTTCTTTTGCTTCTATCGATAGCAACAATTGCAATATTGTTGCAAACATTTCTATCTCTCTACTATTAACTATATAGTCTTGTTGTATAGAATCTACGTCGACGATATTTAAAAGAAAGCAATAAAAGCGTTAAATAAAGAATTGTATTAACTGCAAAACAAAATCTACTATTTATAGTTTATAAAGTATTATTGTTAAAAAGAGACTATTTAATATTGCTACTTGCAATTCTATTAATAATATTGCTCGCAAACGCAAATATAAAATAAAAAAAAATATTAAATACTTGTATACAAGTAGAAATGCAACAAAAGAAAAAGCAATATTAATAGACAAAAAATATTAAAAAATACAATAAAGTTGAAATTTTTTGTTGTCTTTATAAAGAATATAAAACTTAAAAAAAGCTAAATTAATTATCTAGTTCTAAATTAAAGAAGTTAAAAATAAAAGAAAAATACAATAATTTCAAAAAAAAAATCGATTTTTGTATTAATAAATATTTAGAGTAAGTTTATACTGCAACTATATAAACAATTAACAAACTTAATATTTAAATTTTCGAATAATTGTTTAATAATATATTCGATAAATAGACTAATCGCCGGGTCGGGTTTCGGTACCAACATTCTGGCCCGACCCAAATACTCGATACCAATCTCTTGACTTGGCTCGAAATCGACTTGGGTCAACGATTTCTTGACTCGACCCAATCGACTCGCCAAGCAATCGAAAATGACGTCAAAATGCCAAGATTTTCTATTTTTAAAAAAATTCGCATTATTTGAATTACTAAAAATAGTTTAAAAATAATAACGCACAAATAACATACAAATGCATTATCTAAATGCATTACTATATAATATTATAAACAAATTAATTAAATTAATCAATTTGATTAAGTTGATTAATGCACTTTTTCAAAAATAATCTAAATTTTTCGAGTCTTGGCGAGTTGGGCCAAGTTATATGCTAAGTATTTCATATCTACTCTTTGACTTGACTCAAATACTTGGGCCAAGATTTTTGACTCGAATTGGATCTTGGCGAGCTAGGAACCTAACTCGAACTTCATGACCCAACTCGACGCGATCAATCTATCGATAAATGCAATATTAACAAAAACTAAATCTTGCAAAATGTTATAGTAATTGTTAGAGCAAAATATACAAGAGTTGTATAAATTTATTAGTTTATTAATAACTTTTTAGTATTTTAATAAAGTAAAGTTGTTAATATTATTAAAATTTAAATAACAAAATTCTATTTTAATTTAATAATTAAAATTAAGATTATTGCTATTAGTAACAAAAACTTAATTAATTAATTAATTTTTATCTTATAAAAGAGATTATATATTAATTTATTCTTAGATTTTTTAATTAATAATACTATATTAAAGATTAGATTTACTAGAACAAATTAATTGTTAGAATAAACAAAAAACAAAACAAATATTGTAGAAAATATTAATAATATTAATTATTAACTTATTATTTACTAACAATATTACAACAAATATCGTATTAATTAGAATAACTATTACTTTATTAATTATATTGACAAGTATTATAATATAAAGATTTCGAAATAGACGCAATAATTTAAAACTATTGTTAAAAATAAAACAAATATATTTATATATAAGTTATCTTAAGAGCTATATTTATTGTAAATAGATTAGAGAAATAAAGTAACTTCTATAATTTGTATTTTTAAAATTAGTGTGATCGTTAGATCGAGTCGAACACTTTTTTCTTAATCCAATCCACCCTCTTGGGCCTCGTAGGGTTGGGCCAGGGTTAAGGCGCGAACTCGACCCTAGGGTCGGGTTTCGTCGAGCTAATGCCAAGAACCCAAGCTAACTTCGTCGCGTTAGCATTCGCTTATCTTATCTTATCTTATCTTATCTTATCTTATCTACGCGCTAACTCGATTAAGTTGGCGCAAGGATTCACGCTAATCATATGCGATTAGCGTAGACTCTGCGCTAGCTCAATCGAGTTAGCGCGTCACGTGACGTCACGTGATCGAATAAGTTAAATTGAACACTCGACGCGCATTCTTCGCTCGTCCCATCCTGTTGGGCTAGGAAATCTGCCTGACCCTAGGGTTAGGGTTGGGCGAGTTAATCCAATTGGGTTGAAACTTGACCCGACGATCACACTATTTAAAATAAAACAAATATATAATAATAATTGTAAAAAAAAGAGCAATTTTAGTAGTAATCTAAAGATCTATATATAGTTTTAATAACAAATAACAAAAATACAAATTTAGAAAAATATTAACAAAAATATAATAAATATAATATCTAAAAAGAATATTTTGACAATATAGCAACAATCTATATATTAGCAATAGTTTATATATTAGTAGCAACAATCTCTATATTAGTCTTAATTGTCAATATATTATTTGTATAATAAATATTTATATTGTTAAACTTTGCAAATTAAATATAAGATTAATATCTATAGTCTTAACAACTATTTTAATCTTTGTAGATATAGTTTTTGCAAATGCAATCTCTATAATAGTAAATACAATCTGTTGCAAATTCTACACAATTAACAACAATTAAATAAAAAAATCATATTAGTTATTTCTATTTTTTCTTTATTAATTATTTGCAAATTAAGTTTTATTAATATAGATATTAACAATAATATTTTTATTAAAAAGTTCTTTAAATGAGTTTTTAAGAAAATATTATTAGATTGTTAGATTAGAATAGTAAGAATATATAATATTATTAAGAAGTAAAAGTAAATTATAGATAATATAAAGTTAATAACAAATCTCTTCTCTATACTATATTATATTGTTATTAAAAAAAAAATATCTAATAAAACTACGCGTAGATTTAAGATAGATTTAGCTCTATTTAATTTTTATTATTAAGTTACAAAAAAATTGTTAATAATTATTTAGAACAATAAATCTATTAAGAGCAATAGCAATAACACAAACAATAACAACAATATAAAGAATAAAAAAAACAAGAATAAAATTGTTATACTAATACTTCTATAAGAGATATTAGAGAGAATTATACTATTGAAGAGATTTGTAGATATCTTTAGATAATGTAAGCAGTTACTTAATAACAAGAGTTGCAACTATAGATAATCTTATATTTAATAAATCTTTATAGAAATTTAATAAATTAAAGTAACAATAAGTAAAGACTTAAGATAAGTTAAATACAATTTATAAGAAAGTTGTATTCGAAGATTTATATACTAAAGAAAATTTCTTTTGCTTATTTTGTTTATTTGTCGAGTAAATCAAGTATATCTTGCTTATCTTGCTTGTTTGTTAAATAGATTAAATATATTTTGTTTGCTTTATTTGTTTGTCGAGCAAATCAAATATATAAGTAATTATATTCTATATTACACATTAAGTATACTTCTTATACTAATACGTTTTTGCTAGACTTATAATACTATTTCTCTCTTTTAAACTTCTGTCTCGAAAGTATCTTTGTTACAACTTTTTGCAAAATTAACAATTGTAACTCTTTTAAACGCAAGAAAGATTTATTATACTTAATTAATTGTTATCTCTTGCAATACGTTCTTGCAAGTGTTGTTTATCTCTAAAGAAAATTTGAATTTTAAAAGAAGTATTGAAGAAGTATATATTCTATATAAAAATTGACAAGTCTTGCAATCTAACAATCTCTTTTGTTAAACTCTATCGCATATATAAGAAAACACTTTGCGTTTACAATATAATACGCAAGATAAAGACTAAACTATATTGTTTTAAGCATTAATTGCGTAAACTAAAAAAGAAGAAAGAAGAAATAATATCTTTAAAGTAAAGCGTAATCGACGCTCTAAAGAACAAGAAAAAAATCGAGTTATCTATAATTTTTGCTCTTTTTTTTAATATTGTTTTCGAGCAGTTTTAGTTTTCGAAATCTCTAAATTAATTTTTCTTTGCTAATAATTCTCTTAAGTTTAATAGAATATCTATATAAGATTATAGCAGTTATTAAAATTTTTCTCTAATTTTTATATATTCTTTGAGATAGAATATTCTTTTTACTTAATAAGATAGTTTTGATTTTGTTGCTTTAGAATTATTTTTACTTTGTATCTACTTTCTTTCTAAACTTTATAATAAAATATTTTCTATATAGATATATCAAGATCGACTAATTTTAACAATAAAATATAGAATACTAAAAATACTTTAATATTTTTGGATAAATCGAGTCTATAATTAATTAATTTCTTAATTGTTTTAATAAAAAATAATTCGATCTTAATATAATATAATTTTTTGTTTTTCTTCTTTATTTTAAGATTTTTGATTAGAAGATAAATCTTATTTCTCTCTTTTAGCTAAGATATTACTTTTTTTTTGTTCTAGTATTTAACTAATCTTTTCTATATAAAAGAGATATTACTTTATACTTTTTTAAGTATAGCTATCTTTTCTAATAATTAATTGCGCTAACAGATATCTTTATTTGTTCTTAAAGAGATTCGATTCTTTATTGTAATTTGCGAAGAATAAAGTTATCTTTATAATATTCGAGATCTTTGTATTTAGGGCCAATTAAATTATAAATAGTAGTAATATTTAATTGTTTTAAATATTGTTAATATAGTATTGTAGATATTGCTCTAGACTTTAATTTATTCTTTCTATCTAATTATTTGTAATTAAATAATAGATAGTAGATATTTGTAGTCTTGTATCTAATATTAATATAAGCGTTTTTTAATAGTTAGATATAAAGAACTGATCTCTATTGCTAATTAATTCTTTAAATATATTGTAATATTATATAAGTTAATTTAATACAATATATCTTAGTTATTTTAGTATAAACTTCTCTTTGTATACAATAATATATAAATACTTAATAAGTTTGTTAACTATTATTAGTATTAAATTATATCTATTTTTAGTTGTTAAATTTGTCGATTTAAACAATTTAATAATAAAGTTTATTGTAACTTTATCTTATAACAATTTAGATAATTTTTAATATTAAATTTTGTTATAGCCTGCATATATTTTATGTTTGTTTTGTTAACAACTAAAATATTGTTTAATATATATCTTAATAGTTTGTATTATTTAAGAAAACTAACAATACTAATATAAAAGCTAAAGAATTTTAATTATTTTCGAGTGCTTTTGTAGTAATTTGTTATAGTATTTATTTATATATTTGTCGATTTTATTAATAGATATCTAGAGTTTTTCTTTCTTTATTAAAAACTCTTTTTTATTGTTTCTAAATATTTGTAAGATTATAGATAGTATTTAATTTATATTTGTTTGCTAATAATGATTTGTTTTTATTAATTTTAAATATATTATAATTAAACAATTTCTTTGTTTTTATACAATTATTTCTTTTGCTAAGTGCGTCTATTCTATTATTATCTTTGTTTAATATATACTATATCTTAAACTTATATTATTTAAGTTATTTTAATTATTATATTTGTTTTTTGTTAAATTGTTTAATAATAGTAAAATATAGAAGATTCTTGTAATCTATAAGAATTGTAAATTCTAATAATTTTTTAATATATATTTTTTATAATTTTAGAAAGACTATAATAACAAGTAGCTTTTTATTGTAAATAATATAATTTTGTTCAACTAACAAGAGTTTTCTTAAAAAAGATATTATTAAATATTATATACTTTTATATTCTTAATTAAAGTATATATAAATAGTTAAATCTAATATATCGATTTTACTTTTGTTTAATAATTTGTTACGCTAGTACTTCCCACGAAGATATTAGAGAGAATTATGCTATTGAAGAGATTTGTAGACGTCTTTAGGCAATGCAAGCAATCACTTAATAACAAGAATTTGCAACTAAGTAGTCGTAACAATAAGTTAAGACTTAAAATAAATTGAACACGATTCATAAAAAAGTCGTATTTAGAAAATCTATATACTAAAGAAAATTCTTCTTGTTCGTTATGTTCGCTATCGAACATGTCGAACATTGTTCACTCAATTCGTTATCAAACATGTTGAGCATTGTTCGCTTAGCTCGTTGTCAAACATGTCGAACATTGTTCGCTCAACTCGTTATTAAGTATGTCGAACATTGTTCGCTTATTAAGTCGTCGAACATGTAAACAATTGTGCTTCGTACTACATGTTGCGCTATAGTTAATATATCACGTTGTTTTCGAGCTAAACTTATAACACTATTCTTTTTCTTAAAGATTTTCGTTTTGAAAGTTAAATGTCTTTTATTATGTCTTGTTAGCAACAAAGTCGTCTACGCGTTGCATTCGAAATCGAACGTTACAATACATTAATAAATATTGTTTGTGAACGTTGCTCTCTCTTTGATTATTCTTGTATCGCAATGAAAGACTTCTCGTTTTATTTAAAGTGTTCGAAATGTGTTTGTGCGAACAAATTGTGCGTAAATATGTCTTAATCTTCTTTTGATCACAATAGAGAAAATCTTTTTGTTAAGATCGCTAAAGATGAAGCTTTGCTAATAATTGTCATAACTTGATTGCTACGAAATAAGAAAATTCTAAAAAAGATTAATGCGAAGACGAAACGAAAAACACAATGTCTATTGTCAAGAATGAAGAAGTCGAATGCTTTTAAGTTTTTTAACTATTTTGTTGCGAATGTTTTCGTTAAGTTGTCTTTTACCTTTTAATTATTTTTTGCTATGCTAAATGATTTTTTAAATGTTGATGAAATCTCTAGATAAAATCATAGCAATCATCAAGATTCTTCTTGAATTCTTACGTGTTTTTCGAGATAAAATATTTTTTTTACTTGATTAAATAGTTTTGATCTTGTTGCCTTAGAATTCTTTTCACTTTGTATTAACTTTTTTTTTGAACTTTGTAATGAAATGTTTCTTGTGTAGACGTACTAAGATCAACTAATTTCAATAATGAGATATAAAATACTAAAAATACTTTGACGTTCTTAAGTAAATTAAGTTCGTAATTGATTAACTTCTTTGTTTTCTTAACAAGAAACAATTCGACTTTGATATGATTTAATTTCTTACTTAGTCTTCTTGTCTTAAGATTTTTTGTAAGAAGATATATTTTATTTCTTTCTTTTAGCTAAGATGTTGTTTTTCGTTTTTTGTTTTAATACTTGATCGACTTTTTTTGCATTTTTGAGATGTTGTCGTATATCTTTTTTAGTGTCGCTATTCTTTTAATGACTAATTGTGCTAATAGATGTCTTCGTTTTTCTTCGAAGAGATTGAGCTTCTAATTGTAGTTAACGAAGAATAAAGTTATTTTAGTCGTGTTCGAAACTTTTGTATTTAGCGTTAGTTGTGTCATAAATAAAAGTGATATTCAATTAATATAAGTATTGTTAACGTAGTGTCTTAGATATTGCTTTAGACTTTAGTTTGTTCGCTCTATTTAATCATTCGTAATCAAGTAATAGATAGTGAACATTCTAAGTCTTGTTTCTAACATTAATAGAAGCGTCTTTTAATAGTTAGACGTAAAGAGCTTGTCTTTGTCACTAATTAGTTCTTTGAATATATTATAATATTGTATAAATTAATTTAATACAATGTATCTTAGTTGTTTTGCTATAAACTTCTCTTTGCATGCGATAATATATAAGTACTTAATAAGTTTGTTAATCATTATTAGTATCAAGTCATATTTGTCTTCAATTACTAGATTCGTCGATTTAAGCAACTTAATAATAAAGTTTATCGTAACTTCATCTTATAACAATTTAGATAATTTCTAATACTGGATCTCGCCATAGCTCGCATGTGTATCATATTTGTTTTGCTAACAACTAAGACATCGTTTAATGTATGTTTCGACAACTTATTTCATTTGTGAAAATCGACAATGCTAACGTAAAAGTTGAAGAATTTTAATTACTTTCGAGTGTTCTTGCAATGATTTATCATAATGCTCTTTTATATATTCGTCGATCTTGTTAATAAATATTTGAAGTTTTTCTTTTTTTATTAAAAACTCTTTCTTATTGTCTCTAAGTATTTGTAAGATAGCATTTAGCTCGTATTTGTTTGCTAACAATGATTCGTTTTTGTTAACTTTAAGTATGTTGTAATTAAACAACTTCTTCGTTTTTATATAATTATTTTTTCTATTAAGTGCGTCGACTTTGTCGTTATCTTTGTCTAAGATATATTGTATTTTAAACTTGTATTGTTCGAGTCGTTTTAATCATTGTATTTGCCTTCTATTAAGCTATTTAATAATAATAAAGTGCACAAGATTCTTATAATTCGTAAGAATCGTAAGTTTTAATAATTCTTCGATGTATATTCTTTATAACTTTAAGAAGATTATAATAGCGAGTAATTTCTTATCGTGAACGTCGTAGTTTTGTTCGATTAACAAGAGTTTTCTCGAAAAATATGTTATTAAGTGTTATATGTTTTCATGCTTTTAATTGAAGCATGCATCGATAATTAAATTTAATGCGTCAATTTCAATTCTATTTAATAATCGTAAATCGTACATTTTTAGCACTAATTTCTTCAAGCATTCTAGTTTAAGATTCTAAAATGATTTTTTTTCTATAAATTCTTATATTTATGACGTATTCTTTTTCGTAAAATTCGTTAATAATATTGTATTGACAAAGTAGTCTTTAATAAACTTTTTGTTGTAATTTATGAAATCTAAAAAAAACTATACTTTCTTAACACTAATAGATGATTTTTATTCTTTGATTGCTTGTAGTTTTTCGAGATTCATGCGTACTTCGTATTGTTTTACGACAAATTTAAGAAAATTAATTTCTTTTTAATAAAATTCGCATTTCTTAAGTTTAAGATGTAAGTTTCTTCCATTTAGACATTTTAATACTTTGAAAATATAATTAATATGTTCTTTTAAGATTTTTGAGTAAATTATAATGTCGTTCAAGTATATTATGACAAATCGATTCAAATATTGTCGTAGTATATCGTTAATTATTTTTTAACACGTTGTCGAAACGTTCGTGAGTTCGAACGACATTATTGTATATTTGTATAATTTATATCGCATGCGAAAAGCTATTTTTTACTTCTCTTTTGTTTTCATTCTAATCTAATTATACGCTTCTCGTACATTTAGTTTAATAAAGTACTTCGCTTCAAATAGTTAATCTTGAAGCTCGCTAATATTAAATAATGAATATCGATTTTTAATCGTAATGTAATTTAGCTTTCAATAATTGACACATAGACGAAGAGTTTCATTCTTCTTAAATACAAAGAGAATCAAGTATCTTGCTTGTGATTAAGATTTTTTAATAAATTCTTTCTTTTCGTTTTTTGTTAGATATTCGCGAAGTACTTCGAGCTTCTTTTTGAATAAAGCATATATAAGTTCAAACGTGAGCTACTTGTTTAATTTAAATTTAATTTCATAATTTTACGATTAATGTTTAGAAAGAGTCTTTGTCGTTTCCTCTTCTTAAAATAGATGCTTTCAATTGTTGTATATTTGTGATATATATTTTAGCGATTTCTTCGTCGTATCAAATAGTTTAAGACTCTTAAAAAATTCGCAATTTTTTTTACTTATTTTAACTTTGTGATTTGACTAATCTTTGTCAATGTTTGTTGAGTTGAACTTTGTTAAATCGTTTTTTTTCAAAAATGCAAATTCGCATCTTGCGATCGAGTTTCGACTTTATCTTTTATTTATTATCGAACGTTGTCGATGCGTAGATTAAATGTGAATTGCGTGATCACATCGCTCGAATCTAAGTACTCGTGTATTTTAGTTAATTTCTAAATTGTGTTGTTTTAATCAAGGCATTTCTAGAACGATATCGTAAGTAATTATTCTTACTATATTAAAGATTAGTTTCTCGTGATGTTGTTAAATAGCTATCGATAGTAATTTCGTTTCTTTGTTCACTCTTTCATTCTTGTCAAGTAATGAGTTTTTATCTACAATTACTAGATTGTAAGCGTCAAACTTTTTTCGAATAAAATACTCTTCTCTCTTTACAAGAGCTTTGATTATAAAATTATTTATTGCATCAAAATCGATCATTGCGATGAGTTAACAATCATTAATCTTAATTAATGTAATAAAACATTTTGCGTATGCTATTAAGTTTAATTGCTATTGGGCTAACATATTGCATTTCTCTAATATGCTCTTTATTAAGAAACTTGGACTTTTTTTAAATTTTGTGCTACGACTTCTATTGCAAACGCCTATTCGCGTTAAGCTTCTTTTTGTTGCTAAATTACTAACTTTGACTTTCTAGAAAATTAGTTAACTTCTTTCTTTTTTTTTAGATGAGTTTAGCATAAGTTATTGTAACAAGTTGTTTAACTAAGTGTCGCATATTTCTTTAATCGCTCTATCTTCTATTTAAATAAATTAACATTGTTTAGTTGTCGTTCGATTTCGTCGAAATTTTTTTTTTTTTTAGTGGCGTCGCTTTCTAGCGCTTTCTCGCATTTATTTACGATTTAATTGATTTGTTTTTTTTTCAATGAGCTAGCTAAAGTCTTAAGATGATTCGTGATGTCTTCTATGCATTCGTAAAAGTTCTTTTAGTTATATTTTTCGTTTGAGTCGATAACTAAGCTATAAGGTTTAATAGTTTTTTGAAGTGCTTAATTAACTTTTTGCGTAAATGCGAGTACCTTGTTTAATAATGTTTCATTTAGAACTTTCTATAACTAATTTGAGTTCTTTATTAGATAGTAGTTGTCGTTCGATTTAGTTTTAAGAGTGTTCACTTTTGTGTCAATTTGCTTTCTAATGTCGTTCTAGCTATTAAATGTCTCTCTTAACATAGCATTGATTTGTCGACGATTTATTAAGTTTCGCGATCGACAATCTCTTGCGAAGTGACTCGATTTGCCACATAAATAGCACGTTTTCTAGAATTTGTTATCTTGCTTTTCTTTAAAGTTTTTCTTTTTGCGTCGCTAAGTAGAATTTAGTTTCATAGATGCAAGCTTACGATAATCTAGATTACTATACTTTTAATTAAAACGAAATTCTCTCAAATAATATTTGATCGTTGATTCAAAGAAGGTTTTTGCTTTTTCGTAAAATTAATTGTATTTTTTCTTCATAGCTTTTTTATACAACTTGTCGTCGAGATCGATAACTACTTTAATAAGATTAAACATGTCGCTAATGCTTTTATTATTACGCATAATCTTGTTTTTAAGATTGTTTTTAAAATTTCGTCGAAACATTGTTATAAGTGCGACATCGTTTTACTTAATAAGATTAACATATTTTTAAAATCTTGCTACGTACTTTGTTGCAAAGATTCGTTAAATTAGATACTAAATTACTTTTTTTGCGATTTGTTTCTCATTAAATGTTTTAAAGATTCTTCGAAGCTTTTTCTTGAAGTTATCGAAGTTCGTAAACATCGCACGAGAATTTTTGTCATAATTTTTCAAATATTTGCGTAGATTTGACTTGAGTTAATGCTAAGCTCTTTCTCTAAGAAATGTGAATGCGAAAATCGTTTTTTTGTTCGCTAAAATAAAATAGAAGATGAAGTAGATATTTACTTGCATAAGTTAGTTCTTCAAGTCGATTTAATCTTCATAATAGACGTCGAGTTTATTAATTTTAATTTTGTCGTCTTTATTAACAAAGAGTCGACGTGATGCTATTGAGCTAGTACTTAAGATAGAAGCGCGTTGATCTAATATAGACATTCTTAGAATGTTCAAAGTGTTACGCTAATACTTTTCACGAAAATATTAGAGAAAATTATGCTATTGAAGAGATTTGTAGACGTCTTTAGACAATGCAAGCAATTACTTAATAACAAAAGTTTATAGCTAAATAGTCGTAACAATAAGTCAAGACTTAAGATAAATTAAACACGATTTATAAAAAAGTTGTATTTAGAAGATTTATATACTAAAGAAAATTCTTTTTGTTCGTTATGTTCGTTGTCGAACATGTCGAACATTGTTCGCTCAATTCGTTGTCGAACATGTTAAGCATTGCTCGCTTAGCTCGTTGTCAAGCATGTTAAACATTGTTCGCTTAACTCGTTGTTAAACATGTCGAACATTGTTCGCTTATTAAGTCGTCGAACATGTAGATAGTTGTACTTCGTGCTACATGTTGCGTTGTAATTAATATATCACGTTGTTTTCGAGCTAGGCTCGTAACATAATTGTAAATTGTATATTTTTAGTATTAATTTTTTTAATATTTTAACTTAAGATTCTAGATCAATTTCTCTTTTATTAATTTTTATATTTATAATATCTTTTTCTTTGTAAAATTTGTTAATAATATTATATTAATAAAGTAGTTTTTAATAGATTTTTTGTTGTAATTTATAAAATCTAGAAAGAATTAAACTTTCTTAATATTAATAGATAATTTTTATTTTCTAATTTCTTATAACTTTTTAAAATTTATATATATTTTATATTGTTTAATAACAAATTTAAGAAAATTAATTTCTTTTTAATAGAATTTGTATTTCTTTAATCTAAAATATAGTCTATACATTTCTTTCAAATATTCGAGTAAATTATAATATTGTTTAAGTATATTATAACAAACTAATTTAAATATTGTTATATTATATTATTAAATATTTTCTAATATATTGTTAAAGTATTTGTAAGTTCAAATAATATTATTGTATATTTGTATAATTTATATTATATATAGAAAACTATCTTCTATTTTTCTTCTATTTTTCTTTTAATCTAATTATATATTTCTTGTAAATTTAGTTTTAGTGTGATCGTTAGATCGAGTTTCAACTCGATCGAGTTAATTCGCTCAATCCTAACCCTAGAATTAGGCAGATTTCCTAGCCTAACAGGGTGGGACGAACGAAGAATGCGCGTCGAGTGTCTAATTTAATTTACTCGATCACGTGACGTCACGTGACGCGCTAACTCGATTGGGCTAGCGCAGAGTCTACGCTAATCGCATATGATTAGCGTGAATCCTTGCGCCAACTTAATCGAGTTAGCGCGTAGATAAGATAAGATAAGATAAGATAAGATAAGATAAGATAAGATAAGATAAGATAAGATAAGATAAGATAAGCGAATGCTAACGCGACGAAGTTAGCTTGGGTTCTTGACATTGACTCGATAAAACTCGACCCTAGGGTCGAGTTCGCGCCTTGACCCTGACCCAACCCTACGAGGCCCAAGAGGGTGGATTAGGTTGAGAAAAAAGTGTTCGACTCGATTCAACGATTATACTAGATTAGATTTGTCTTAATTGTAGTTGTTTTATTGATTGCAAGACAATTACTTTGTCTTATATTCAAAAATGCGTTAAATTTCAAAAACTAGATAGCTCAATCAAATAATAAAAAGTCTAGTAATTGCTATTTAAACAATAAATGCTTTTTAAATAGATCTAAAGTCTATATAATTAATAAAGACGAGAAAAATGTCTTTGCGAAAGACTTCGAGAAAGTTTAAAACAAATATTATGTTAACAAGAATTTAAATTACTAGAATTCTAATAATAATAACATATTGCAACTTAAGAACGTCTTTGTTAATCTTGTTATTATAATTGATAAACGACTTTATTATTGTTGTTTATGCAAATAGACTTTTTCTTTTAGCAACAAACTTTATAGTTATCTACGTGTTAATTGTGTTAAAAAGAAAGACGTTTTACGTAAAACTTCTTAAGTTTTTCTAAAAAAGGTTTTCGCTAAAGCAAAGCTTGTTGACAAGTCTTTCGCAAACGTCTATTTAAATAAGATATCTATTATCGAAGTTACAAAGACTTCTATAGAGATCGATATTTCTATACGAGATTTTTTCGTTAATTCTAGTTAGAATATCGAGACGAGATATAACTTTTGCAACTAATTTTACTTCAAGATAAAGATAGCGTTAAACAAAGACTTACTTTTAATAGACGTTTGTCTCGATATCGACGCAAAAATTACTCTTAATAATAGAATTTTCTTTAAATTTCAAACGTCTAATACTTAAATACGTATTATAACTATCTTACTTAATGTACGCAATATTAATACGCATAATTATAAATTAAAACAAATACGTTATTGTTGATTTCTACTTCAACAATATAAATAAGTAGAGAAATTTGATTTAAACGCATTTTTAACGTAAAATTTATCTCGTCAACAATCTAAAAACAAATATACTTATCGAAAATAATATTTTTGACTTTAAAGAAATTGTTATTAACTCTTCGACAAAAATTACTTCAATTAAGAGCTATAAAATTATTATTTCGATAAAATTTAAATTTTATCTTTATAATAATATCGTTAAGCAATTAGTTAACTTACAAAGTATAATTGTTATTCTTTCAAACTTATAGATATTAATAATTATTTATTATTATTATTTATCAAAGTAAGACTTTCTATTCGAACTCGAATTTTAAAGCGATATATTACTTTTTACTTACATAATCGACGTCTTTCTTTATAGTATATTAATTCGCAATAAAGATAATTATGTTGTTTAGTTATTACAAAATTTTCGTTTTAAAACAATTTTAAAGTTCGATTATTTTAATATTTTTCTAATTGATTCTAATAAGAATGTAATAAATTTAACAATACATAAATCGAGATCGACATATTAGACGAGCTAGTCCAAAAAAGTTATAATTCTAATTATTATTAATATACTTATTGCAATAGCATTTGTCTTGTCGAAGACTTTCGCAAATTCTATTAACATAATATCTATACTTGCGTATACTACTATTATAGCGAAATTGCTTGTTGTTATTATTTTTGATTTAACAAAGTCTTTTGTAGAGTAGCTTTTATTTAATAAAACTATTATTTATAATTTCGAAAGCAATGCAACTTACATTTTAAGAAAAATCGTAAAATTCTTTCTTATTTTTTAAGAAAAGAAGAGATTTGTTAAGCTTTTTAAAGAAAACTAAATAAGAATTTTTCTTAAGTTCGATTAAGAATCTTGTGTGTTTAGTAAGATAAAGATTTACTCTTTAAGAACTTGCGACAAAATATTAATAAACAAAATCTTCAATACTTTATACGAAAAAGAGAAGTTTTTATAAATTTACGTTTTTTAACTTTTTAATGTTCTACGTATAAAAAAACAATGCAAAAAACAATTTTAAAGACAAAGTAATAATAAATATTTAAAAATTAAATGCAATCTCTTAATCTAATATCTATTTATTATTATTGTAAAACAAGCTAATTATCTTTGTACAAGATTGTTAATATATTATTGTTATTAATTGTGCTAGCTTCTTCTATCAATAACGCGTACATTTACTTGATCGATATAAATTTACAATAATCTTGTATTATAATTGGAAAAACTTTAGCGTTACAATAATAAGTTATCGAAACTCTATAATCTATATTTAATGACGAATTGATCGACTTTTGCGAGCATTTCGCGTTTTTGCGCAAATTTACGTCAACAATATCGTTATTGCGTTTGCTATGCTTAAGAAACATATTTAACATTTTACTTAGATATTCTAGATTCTAGTAGAGAACAATATCTTTATTAAGTTTATTAAGACTTTTATAGAATATTCTATTGTTGTAATGTTATAACGTTATCGACGCGCTAGCGTCTCAGGATATAATAGAGTACGTAATTTCGACTATTTATAAAAATTTCGAATTGCACAACTTTTCTTTTTAATTAGAAAGCGAGAAATAGACTCGCATATTATAACGAGTATTAAATATAAAAAAAGTTTGTTTCTCGTTGTTTTTCAACGATTAATCTTACTACTATTTATCTTATATAGTTAAGAATAGTAATAAAAGTCTATTATATCTTACGTCTTTTATATCTTAGTGCGTCGACAAGTAGTAAACGCACTTACATCTTACAATTATGCAACTTCTAAAACAACAAGTTAACTTCTTTAATCTTTTTACGTCTAAGAAGAAACTTTGCGCAATTGCTTAAATCATTTTTTTCATTATTTTTAATTTGCTAGAAACTTATTTAGATCTAACTAGTTAACTACGAGATTACATTCTCTTTTATATTAAAATCTCTAAATTCTTATAGAAAAGAAAGACTAAGTTGTTGCGAAAGAATTTTGTAATAAAACAAGAACAAAAATTCTTCTTTGTCAAAATCAAGCTTCGCGATATTACTAAGTTAAAAAAGACTTTCTTCGCAATGCTTTAATTCTTGTTTTCGCAATCTTTTTATCTATTATATATCGATAAATTAAGACAACTATTTATTGATCTTGATGTTAATAAGAAATTCGACTTCGAAGCAATAATCTATTATGTTAAGAAATAAGCAAATAAGAATTATTTCAAATGCAAACAAATTTAGTCTATTTTATTTCTTAGCAAACTATTAATTTTTATCAAAACAAGATACTAGTTTACAAAACTTAAGTTAACAAAAATAGTTTAAGTACTTAAGAAAATTTGTTATCTAATCAAGTTAATTAATTTTGTTTTGTTAATAATTATTTTTATCGATTACAACGTTACAATAAGCATAGACAAGCAAATCTTTTTAATTACTAGCTATACAAATAAGTTAAACTTACGTCTTGTTTGCGTTTCGAATTATATTTAATACTTTAATTTGAATTTGCAACATAAATTTAGTAAATTGCATATTATTTCTAACGCGCTATCTTGTTTGATTAGCAATAATACGAACTTTGCAAAAGACTTTTATAAGAAAAACAAATTAAATGTCTTGTTTATCTATAATTTAATAGAGATCGATAAAATCTTTTGTAAACAAATAATCGATAAATATCTCTCGAACTTGAATTAACAATATATTGCTAAAATTCTCGATACTTTTATAGCAAACAAGAACGTTAACAAGCTTTCTTTTATTTAAGAGAACAATCTTATTTTTTGCGCAAATTATTATATTATCGAAGCATACGCTTATTAATCTCGTCGATTGTGCATTTTTTTTTGCAATTATCAAGAATAAATATTTCGACCTCGCAAAATACTATAAGCGCATATTAATATTCTAATATATCAAGAGATTGTTGCAATATGTTTGTAACTATCTAAAACATTATTTAAATTGTTAAATATATTAGATTAAACGTTATTGTTCTTATAAATTATTGCAACTTGTTCTTACGTCTTCGATATCTTTTTATATTTTAATAGTTAATTTTATTCTTGTCTTATCTCTTATCGCGTTCGATTACAATATTGTGATATTTATCACTTGCAAATTTATTAAACGCGTTATTCTTATCGAAGAGAAAATTATATAAAGTGTTTAGCAATAAGATTTTGCGCTTCTAAATCGACTTAATATTGTTAATTGAAAAATTCTTAAAACAATAATTTTCGATCAAGATTGAAAATTTTTCTTAAAAATGTAAAGAAAATTTTTCGAACAACTAGAAATTCGATTTCTTTACTTCGCGATCTATTATTCTTAAACTAATAATTAAAGCGAACAAACTAATTAAATCGTAAAAATCGTCTTAAGATTTTATATTATTAACATAAAAAATTCAACTAATTAACTAACAACTTTGTTGCAAATTTAGAGAGAATTAAATAGTTTAATATCAATTATTATTGATTATTTCTCGAATAAAATTATATATAATTTTATCTTTTTACAAACAATAAATTTATTAAAGTCTTTTCTCGTTTTAAAGTCTTAGACTTGTCGTATTGTTGTAATTGACATTATTGTCTTCGTTTAAATAATTACTAAAATTATATATAATCGAAAGTATTAAATTATTTTTCTCAAAATCGAGAATTACACTTTATTTCGATTACATTATAAGTACGATATTTTATCTATTAAACGCGTTAAACGCAAGCTTAGTTAACAATATATTAATTTATTTTGCGTTTTCGAAAGAATCGAGACTCTAATATATAAACTAGACATTTTCTTTTACTAATGCATTTACTTAGTGTTTACTATTGTTCAACTAAAATCTTGCTCGTTTTCAAATTCTAATCTCTACAATAAAAAATGCTCTAATTATCTCGATTTCGTCTTTATAAAAGAAGATATTGCTAAAATAAAGTCTTGTAAGATCGAAATTATTTTTAATAAACGTAAGATCGTTAATTGTAAATACAAATATCTTGTTTGCTAAAAAGAATACAAGTCAAAGCATAATGTCTAACAAAGTCTTTCTAAACTAGAAAATGTTAATAATCTAATATAGAATTACAAGATTAATCTTCAAAAAATTATTTGTTTTTCGAATTGTTTGTAGAAGTCTTTCGTCGCGTCTCTTTTTTTTATAAGAATATCTCTTGTCGTTATTAAAACAAATTCTTGTTAAATATTTGCGCGATAATAATATTTTTAAAGATTGTTGCTTCGCTTACTTAATTCTTGAAGTTTTTAAACATTATTAAACAAATTGTTTTGCGAAAGTCTTTCGCGAACGACATTTCTATTACAACATTCTTTTTCGAATTGCTTCTTTGTTGTTTCTTGCGCTTTAACAAACAAGTCTCAAGCTTCTAATACAATAATAAGTATCGCAAATAGTATAATCTATAACTCTATAATATTGAGAACAATGTCTTGCTTTTCTTTTAACGACAAATTGTTATAATATTTCTAGTATTTCTATGATTGACGAAATATTTTTGTCGTAAAAGTTTTTCGCAAATAGATAGACAATTTCTTTTTGCAAGAAATAGCACTAGTAATGTATATAATTACTTATAATAGTATTAATGCAACTTAGATTCTTATATTTACAACAAAATCTAATAAAAATCTCAAGTAATAAAGAGAGAAATTCGAACAAATTCGAGTACAAATCTACTCTTATATTGTTGCGCTCTTATACTTCATTTTATAGATTTATTTTTTTGTTATTGCGATTTTTTACTTTATTTTATAGTTTTGCTATTATATTATTACGCTTTAATATTTTATCTCTCAAATTTACGCTTATTTAATTGCGCTCTTATACTTAATCTTTTAAATTTACGCTTACGCAATCCTAACTCTTTTTACTATTGATATTGCTAAATTTATTTTAAGACGTTGTAAATTAAATCGAAAACAAAATTAATTGTTTGCTAAAAAATACAATATAAGAGATTGCAAACAATATATATATTAATATATTCAAAAATAATATTAATATTAAGTCGAATTTGTAACTTAAAGTTGTATTTAATATAATACAAAATATTAAAAATTTAAAGAAAAGACTAAATCTATCTATAATAGACGCAATAATATTGTAAGTTAAGTTTTATATCTTAAAGTCAAGATATAAGCTTATTTCATTGCTAGACTTAAACAATTAAAGTAGACAACAATATTCGATTATATAAATAAGATTAGATAGCTCGAATACTATAACTTTATTAGATATTTATAGCTTTCTTACAAGAAGATACAAGAGAAATCTTAGCAAATTAAGTTTGAAGATATAACAATAGTCTTCGACAATCTCTAGTTATATATTGTATATTAAATATAAAGATCTAAACAAAAATATCGCAATAATTTTTTTTATAACAATATAAGATTGAGCAAGGTATAATATTTTCTTGTGTATAAATTAATGTTAAAATATATTAGATTAACGCTTTTAGATTATAATAATAATCGATCTATTTATTTTCGCAAAATATATAAATATCGCTTTAAATTAATAGAAAACAAAGAAAAGCAATTTTATAAAGCACTTGCAATCTTTGACAAAAAGAAGATTACAGAATTTAGACAATTTTTGTTCTATTTAAAAGAAGATCGAAATAACTTGTTTATATATCGAAAAAAGTTTATTGTATTAATTTAAAGTTAAATACAATTTAATACTAATTATAACTTTAAAAGATATTTAATCGCATTAACTTAATAAGTTTAATAAATAGATTAATTTTATCTTTGCAAATGTCTTAAATCTTAATAGATAAATTTAATATAAAAATACTTATAGTAGTTATAAATTAAATAAGATAACGTTAACAAAAATATTAATCTTAAAAAACAATATTTTGTAACAAGAAATTAATTAATACTTTATAATTACAATAGACAATTTATATTATTTATAAGTTGCAAGTTAGTTTGTTATAAAGAAATCTTTGCAATTTAAAAAAAATAATAAATTACTTATTGTAGAAATTATATTTCGTAGCATTGTGTAAGCAAGAACTATTAAAAACAAGTTTTATCTTAAAAAATATCTTGATTTGTTTACTTTTAAGATTTTTAGAGAACTAAATAGTTAATAAGAATATTTTAACAACAAAAAAGTAATTGTTGCTTAAGCAAAAATAAATAAACTCGATAAGAAGACTTTAAATTATAAGATAACAAAGCAATTATTATTAACAAAAGAAATAATTATATTAATTACTTATCAATCTAGCAAATAGAATATCTTAGAAATATTATATTTAACGTTACTTAATTAAATCTAATTTTATTTTGCATTATTCGAGATCTTCAAATAAAAAAAGAGTATTTATTTGCTTTAAGAATCTATATCTAAGATTATATTAAATCTTGATAAGTATTTTAAGATTTTTTTAAATAAAGATTTTAAAATTACAATTGAAGAGATTCAAAAGCTTGCAAAGACAATTTTAATAACTATTAATTTGTATATATTGCGCAAATCAAATGTTAATTGCTTTAAAAACAAAATATTTAAAAAAAAAATTTATTAAATAAGCTAAGTTTGGAAGTAATAATATTAAAAATGTTTAAAACAAATATTAATACTTTGCAAATTGCAATACTAAATAAGCTTCAAACGCGTTACAAGAACGCAAGAATCGCAAAAATAACAAACAATATATATAGATTAACGTTATATTGTCTTCGAGTATATTCTACGTTTTCGATAATAACAAAGATAGTTCTAAACAACAATCTAAAATTAATCGTTTATAAAAAGAAATTTCTAATATATTTATTAATTAATTTAAATAAATTAACTATTTCTATTAAATTATTAATTAATTGTTACTAAAAATAATTAAATTTACTAAAAATAATAGTTTTGACAATTCGATTCGATTTTTCGATTCGATTTTCGATTCAACTTTTGAAATCGAATCGAATTGTCGATTTCAACTTTAGGAATCGAATCGCCAAAATTCGATTCGATTTCTTGAATCGACGCGATAAGTCTAATTTTAACAAAAGAATAGAATCTAGAGAAAGACAATTAACTTTATATTATAAAGTTAAATTATTAAGTAAATCAAGAGTTACAAATTAAACAAAAAAAATAGCAATTTGTATAAAAGATAAAATATTTTAACACAAAATTTGTTAATCTTGATTTTCTAAAAGAAAAAATAATTATAAATTAGACAATAATAGATTTGAGCGTAATCAATTATACAATACAAGTTTGCATTAAAGATAACAATAAAATTATATTTGTTAAAAGTAAAATAATTTTGTTAAGTAATAAGACAATTGTACAATTAGACAATAAAAATAAAAAAACTTAAAAAAAGAGAAATCTAAAATTAGATAATATTCGAATACAAAATTGCAAAAAATACAAGTAATCTTTCTCGCAAGCTTTTTGTCTTAATTAAATATTATTATAAGCATTTTAAATAAATAAATTTATTGTATTATACTTAAAAATTATCTAAGCAATATTCTTTCTATATTTGCAATACTATATAATTGATATTGCAAAAATAGATTAGACAATATTTTTAAAGCAAAAATAGTTAGTCTAATTAATTAAAGATTAGACTAATACAATTTTGATACGTTAGCAATTATTGTTGTTAACAAAAGAGATCTAATTGAATTAACTATATTAAGTTAAGTTAAGTTAATTTAATCTTAAATCAATTTTGCAATTGCATACTTTATTGCTTTTACTTTCTTACAATTATTCTATTTAGCAATTCTTTTATATTGCGCTTTTTACTTCTTTATTACTATCTATTTATTCTCTTCTAGACGCACAAAATATAATTGCTATCAAAATTATTATAGCGAGAAAATAGACTTTAATAAAGAAGTTTGCAACTTAAGAATTACTCTCTAAGAAGAAATTAGAAGTTTCTTAAAAGTTATTTGTTAAAAAGTTGTTCTCTAACAAACTTAAACAAATTAAAAAAGCAATATTCAAAATATTGTTTATTATCTTGTCTAAGATTGTAGTTGTATATATATTTGTTATTAAATTATTATTAAAGTAAATTGTTTTAATTGCAAGCAATAGCAATGCAAGATTACTAGACAAAACTTTTAAATCTTTGTTAATTACTACTACAATTGTATCGAAAGTAAACTTTTATATATTAAGAGCAATTTGTTAAATCTACTAATCTATACAAAACAAGGTCTCGATCTTAATATCAAAATTAATTACTATAATTGTTAATAAGAAGCACATAGTTAAGCAATCTTAAATAATAAATTTTATATCGCACATTTTATTAAGCGATTTAAAATCTATTGTGTTTATTGTATCAAATATGTTGCAAACTTTATTAATTTACTTTTAATTTCTAATTTCTTCGATGCAAAAGCACGTTAATATTAATATTAGAATCTCTCTTAATAGCTTTAATAGATATAAATTGAAGACTGTATTTTTATTAGAAATCTATTTAAAAGCAATATTAGATCTAGAATGTTACAAGCAAACGATAATTATTGTACAAATATCGAATAAAATTTTTATTGCAAAAAGCTTGCAACAAATCTTAAAGCTTGTTTGCTTTGCTATTATGTAATTGCTCTTCTATAACAAGCAATATATCTTTTTATAGATTTATATCAAATAATAATAATAATTTTAGAACAATAGTTACAAATTAAACTTAAAGTAGAATAATTAAGCAAAAAAATTCTATAATCGAGAAGTAAAGCACAATAATCTTTAGATTTTCGATATATTACAATATACTTTCAAGACAATATAATTCTCGAAAACACAAAGTCTTAACTTTTTCGACTAAATTATTTTTAAAGTACAAATTTTAATCTTTATTTTATTTAAATTTGCAAAGTAACAACTTACAACGTCTAAAATATACTAATAGCAACACAAAAAAGTTGCTATTTAACAAAATTAAAATTACTTATTTTTAATTCGAAGTATCGAGACAATTTAAAGACAATTTTATTTAAAAGTATTGGAAAATTATAAGATTAATTGATTTATTACATAAAGCTATAATAATATTTAATTACAAAATTAATGTAAAAAATCTATAATTAAACAAAAAGTCTCTCAAGTTCGATCGATTTATAAAAATAGTATAAGCAAATATTGTTAAAAGACTTGACAACAATTAATTTTCTTTAAATATAAATTTAATATTGACGTCGAATAAAATTAAATAAGTAAGTGTCTATAATACTTCGATAATATCTTTGACAACTAATATTGTTTTAGCTATTAAATTACATTGATTATTGTTAAGCTTATATAATAGAAAAGATACAAAATATAATTTGCAATTAATATACTTTTACAAATATTAATAAAACAAGATTAAGAATTAAAGTATTGCTAAGTTTTAACACTTTTTTTTATAAAAAAGAGAATCAAAGTTAATACTATATTAGTACGCGTTACGTTGCTAATAAGAACAAAAATCTAATTAATCTTTTTTAATCTCTATTATAATTAAAGTTATATTGCGAGTCTTCTTCGACAATAGCAATAATAATATAAGAAGAAATCTAGATTATATATAGATGTTTGAGTTTCTATTACTAATTGCTATTGTGTTAATATACACTTTAATATATTGAGCTATCAAGAACTAAAAAGAGAAAAAAGACAAATTTAATAAAATTCGCTTAATTATAATTATTAGTAACGTTTCTATACTTTATTTGCAAAATATATATTAATTTGTAAAATACAAAGAATTATAATAGACTTATAAGAATATATACAATTATGCTTGTTGTTGTGCAAATTAATCTCGAAAGTTGTCTAAGAAAAAAGACGCTTTATTTGAGTAAATAAGACAAGAACAATAATATGCTAAATAATTAGAAGTTTATACTAAATACTTCGATAATTCGCGTAAAAGATATAAAAGATAGCGAAAAGAAAAATATACAATTGTTAAAGATAAGAAAAGAAAAATAACACTTCTCTTTAATAGCAAATACTAGATTAAATAGAAGAAAAATATCTATACTAATTATTTATTAGATTGATCGTTAAATTAATCTCAAATTATTAAATTCGAAAAAAGAAACTTTTTGACAAGATAAGAAATAAAATTTTGTATTTAAATAAAAGAAATTTAATTAACAATTGTTTTCTATAGAATAAACTCGAAGAAGATATTTATACATTATTGAAAAAAGAAACAAATAACAAGAGCAATAAAGAAAATAAGTTAGATAAGAATTTAAATAACGTTAATACTACAAAATCTACTGTTATAAGTAATAGTTACTTAATAATTTAAATAAATAATTAACTAATTCGCATAACACAAGACAAATATTGTTAAGATTGCAATTTGAAGACAATAATATCGCAAAAAATAAAGATAACTATATAAGCATTATAATCTAGTGTTAAGAGATCGCACTAATACTAATAGATTTATTTGTTAGATAAAAGAGTAAACTAATATTAATAATATAGATACTTAGAGAAGTTAAGATATAAAAGATATAAACAACAACTATTTAATCTTTTGTTATAAGAAAGATACTCTTACTATAATATTTGCGATCTCTTTGTTTGTAGACTTTCGATTTATTATTGTTTGCAAAAAGAAGAATTATCTATGCTATATAATTAATAGATTCGAGAATATTAAATTAATTAATTGTCTAAAGAAATACAAAAGATATTTAACAATAGTTAAGAATTATAGTTCGAATTAAGAGATTAATATATAAATAGACAACGTCTAATTAAAAAAATCAATATAATTTTTTGAAAATTATTAATATTATATAAAATATCTAGTCGCAACGCTTTACACTTTAGATTACAAAAGCATAATATATATATTAACAATATAACGCAATAGTATTGTTTGTTTTATAAATTGCACAATTGTTATCTATATTGATGCGTCAATTTAACGCAATATAATTACAATAATTAAGATAAAAGCTTGTAAAATATAGATTAGTTAAACATAATCTAATATTTAGTTATTAAATTAATATAAAGATTGTTAGACTAATCTATATATTTATAAGATCGATAAGTTTTATAGTTGTGCAATTTATAATAACTTCTTAAACAATTAAAGCGTTAAAAGTATTTAAGTTTAATTGATTGTTAATATTTATAAGATACTAATTAATACAATAATTATTGTGCTTTTAATTAATAGAAAAATAACAATAATTGCTTTGCGTAGTAATTGTATTAAAATACTAAATATTACTTAATTTTATAGAATTTATAGAATTTGCAATATCTTAAACAAAGTACTTAAATCTTAATTTTACTTAGTTCTAAGAGTTAAATAATACAAAATTGCAACTTTTGTTATATTAAATCTATATATTTAAGTAACTAGAATCTTATAAAATTAAACGCAAATATTAATAATAGATATTAAGTTTGTTAATTTTAATTTTTTTTATCTTTACTAAATATTAATTAATATAATATTGTTAAGCTAATGCTTAAAGTAGAGATATATTAATCTAATATAAATATTTTTAGAATATTCAAAATATAATACTAATACTTTTATAAAAAAATATTAAAGAAAATTATATTATTAAAAAGATTTGTAGATATTTTTAAATAATATAAGCAATTACTTAATAACAAGAATTACAACTATAAATAATCTTATATTCAATGAATTTTTATAGAAATTTAATAAATTAGAGTAACAATAAATAAAGACTTAAAATAAGTTAAATACATTTTATAAGAAAATTGCATTTAAGAGTTATATATATAATAAATTAGTTAAATTGCTAATTTTAATAAATTAAGATTTTTAATTCTACTAATCTATTAATTCTCTAAATTGCTAATCTTAATAAATTAAAATCTTTAATTTTATTAATTTATTAATCTAGTTATATAATACTTTCTTAATATATTATAAAGAACTATATATTGTAATTAGTAATTCTAAGTACGTAACTTGTAACAAATACTTATATATAAAATAATTATATTAATTTTTTCTAATTACATATTGCAAATATATATTGAAAATATTAGAAAATATAAATTAAATAATATTCTAATATTGTTTAATCTATATTTTTAATATATTAAAATCTAATAAGTAAAAAGATAAATATTAAATCTTGTAATTATAGATCTTAATAATCTTCTTAATGTATAAATTAATATATATATTAATATTATTTATAACAACAATACTTTATAAAACTAAAAAAATATTGCAATAAAATAATAAATTAAGCAATTAATTGTACTATTTATTGCAACAATAACAATTTTAGGAATTAATTAAAAGTTTGCGAAAATCAATATTATACTATCTTATTATACAAGAAGAGACAAGAGAGAAGATTCTATTAACAATAACGTTCACGATTTATCTCGATTGTTAGAATTAGATAGAAGTAATCGACGCGATATCGACAAGTAGTTAAGATGTCTCTAATGCGTCTCAATGCGATTTATCACAAATTGCGACAAAGATTATCGCAAAGATAATAAAAATTAAGAAGCTCTATAAATCAAAAAAAAAACGCGTTTAAAATAATTTTAATAATAATATTAATTAAGTAATGCACTTTTGTCGAGAAGCTTACGCGCAAATTTAACAAATTCTTCGCGAAAAATAGACGAATCGACATAATTTTCGTATTAAAGAATTGAAAAAGACGATAAATCGACTAGAAAAAGTAAAAAAAATCGAAAAAGACATATAAGATGCAAACACATAAGCGAACATAGTACAAAGCTCGTTATTAGTTGCACAAACAATAATTAAGATAAATATTAAACAAACATCTTTAAAGCGACGATTAATTAAAAAGATAAAGTTGATAATATAAATTAAGAAAGAGAAAAAGACGAAAAAAGTATACAAGATAAGCGTAACAAAGATAATTGCATTGATACGCAATTTAAATATTGTTAACACACTAAATGTGCGAAAAGATATATAGAAGATAAAACGCTTTAAAGAAATAATAGTTTTTAAAATTAATAATGAATGCAACAAAAAAACTTTAGAATCGAGTAATTTCTAGATTAAAAACGTATTTATTGCGACAATTTTGCGTTGTAAACGCGCAAGAATAATAATATACAATATTAAAGTAAAAAATATATTTAAAAACATAAAGAAAAAGAAGACAAAAATAATAATAAAATTATACAAGATTATGCATCAAGAATTAAAAATTAATAAGATAACTTAACTTACAAGAAAAAGTAATAAGAAGAAATATATTTTTATTGTAATGTAAATAGATTGCGCGAAGATAACAAACAAATTAATTTAACTTAACGTAATTTATAAGTTAAATATTAAAATAACGAAATATTATAATACAAGTTGCAAAATAAAGCAATGCATAAAGTATTAAGAGTATAATTACTTAATATACAAATATAAGAACGAACAACGATGTGTTTATTGTGTGCGAGATTATTGCTTTAATTAATGTTCGCATTAATTAAATTTATTAAAATAAAAGTGCAACGTTTGCAAGAATGCTTACAAAGCATTCGATTTCAAGTGTTCTAGAAAACAAAACAAAAAACTAAGAATAAAAGAAGCAACGAAGACAAAACTATTGTATTACGTTGTTAGAACAACAAGAACAAACGAAACAATAATTATTCTAGTAACTCTTAAGAGCGCAACGACGTTCAATTAGATATCGAAGAAAAGAATAAAACGCAAAACAACAACAATTAGTCGTTCGACGCAAACAAGTCGCATACAAAATACTCTTATAATAACAAAAAAGAGCGTAATTTAACAATTAATTAAGAAAAGATACTTTGACGAATCGTTAAGTAGTTAGTCTATCTTGATAAAACAAGATAACGACAAAATAGCAATAATATTGTTATAAAATATGTCTTTTACGCAAAAGATACAAAATCTAATAGATATCAATATCGAGAATTATATAAAGCAACTTTAATAAAAATATAAAACGAGCTTAAAATATTATAGTATAACATTTACAAATTAAGAAGTAAAATAATAATTGTATTGTTTTAAAGAAATAAGATACAAAATTACGATATATTAATAATACAAGAATTGTAACAATATTATGTTAAGACGAAGATATATAATTTAAAACGCGCAAATTTTACGCTTGTAAATAACAACGAAAGAACATGCTTCTATGTTAACAAACGCATTAATAGCAATAACTAGCATAGTATATAACATTTCAAAGATATAGAAACAATAAAGCTATAGCTATGTTTCGACAATAATAATACAAGATATAATCTTGTTAACGTTTATAATATTTACAATTTGTCTTCAAATAATTATAATAAGATAATTGACAAAAGTAGTCTCTTAACAATAGAGCTAGCTTTGCGCATGCAAGACGAAAGTATTATTATAAGAAATTTTAATTTGCATTATTTCTTTTGAGCGAGCTCTTTCTATTTTAGACAATATTTGTTTTCGAAGAATTTACTAAATATAATATGCGCAATTAACGCAATACTAGCTCTTTTTTGAGAAATTATAACGAAAAATTATTAAGACACTCAAATTACAATCGATTTATTGTTCGTTATAAAAACGTAGCAAATCGATTAATATATTGCGATATAAACAAGAAGATAAAAAACTTATTTAATTATTTTTTAATAAGAACAATATTAAATCTTCGAACGCAAAAGAAGTCTTAACGTTGCTTTAAACAAAATTAAAAAGCTATAAATTTAAAAAAGTTCGACAATATATTAAGAAATTTATTATTTAAATTAATATTAAACAACTTAATAAAAAAAACAATATTAATAAGTACACAACAAAGTTGCTCAATACTTTAAAAAAAAATCGAAGACTTTATTTTGTAAACAAAATTATATAAGAAAATTAAACTTAAGTAAACAATAAAATGCACAAAGATAATTAAAGAAATTAAAAGATTATATTGATAATATTGTATCTCTAGCGAGTAAGCAACGTACGTTCGAATATGCGACAAGAAGAACAAAATTTTAAAGAGACACAAACAAGACAAGTTTTGTAAACAAATAAAAGTTTTAAAAAATATTATTAAGAGTCTTTTCGAAATAGCAAAGTAAACTAGAAATGTCACAATAAAAACGTTAATTAAATTTACTATATTATTACTACGAATCAACACAAACATCGCGACAACAACAAAGAACAAGATCGAAATAATATTATAATCTTATTTTTCTTTTTTGTCTACAATTCTAGTAAACAACTTAAACAAATTCTCTTATTCGATTTCTATAGAAGACGACAAAACAATATTAAAGCGCGAAGTAATAAAAGCAATGCACAAGATAACTTTTGACAAGATATCAAAAATTAACAATATAATTAATTGTGCGCTATAATAATTAATTTGCATTGTTTTATTTTAAGTAAAATCTCTATTTAATAGATATATTAAGAAAGAGATGCAATTGTTTTATTTTAAAAAGATAATTACAATAATGTTGCGCAAATTAAGAGAAAAAAACTACTTTAAATTGTTATTTTTTAGACTTATCGCGTTATTAAATATATTAAATAAGATATTAGAGTTAATAATATCGAAGCGTCTTCGCTATGTTGTAAAGACGCACAATACTCTATTAAATATACAAATAAAAGCTAGAAGACAACGTTCGATCAACACGATATTGCAATTAATTACGAAAAAAATTTACACAATATAAAGCGATTAAAAAAAGAGAATAACATCTCTATTTAATCTCGATATATTAGACGCATTTAATAATATATTATATATTCGATTGCTTTACAATATAAAGAAGAGACAAGTTTCTACTTGTTTGCTCAAATAAATAGAGAATTTTCTAAAGAAACGTTGTATTATCTTAATTATAGACAACTACACAATAAAAAAGCGCAATACAAATATAGATATATTGTAGAATTTTTCTCTCTTTTTAGTCTTATATCTATTTTACAATGCGAATTTGTTAGAGATATGCAATAACATTAAATTGCGAGTTAGCGCTACAAGTTTTGTAAACAACATCAATATATTAATGTATAAGAAATCGATTAAACGTAATTGCAAAGTACTAAGCTAAATATATAATAAATGCAAACAATAGACACGAAGTTACGAGTTTAAGTTCGCAAAAAAGAAATATAAATTTATTTATTTTTCGCAAACTTTAAAGAAATTCGATATAAGCGTCAATATAACGTTGACAAAGCACAAGATAATTGTTAAATCAAATATTAAAATATTAAGAATTTAATTAAACTTAAAGCTAAGATAAAAAGTTTACTTGCGTTAAGTAAAGATTAAGCTAATAACTAAATATAAGAGCGCGTCAATAATAGAAGATTTAATATTTAATACTTTGTTAAAAATAAATAAACGCAAGTATATTGTTATTAAAAAGTCGATAATAGCTTACAATGTTGTCGCATAATATACGTCTAAAAATATTAAAAATTTAAGAAAAATTTTTATTTCGAAGTTGTAATTAATATAAAGTTGCGTGCTTTAACGCATTACGAATGTTTACAAAATAATGTTTACAAAAGTTTTACAAGTTAAGACTAATGTGTTTTTTATTAATATATATCTTGAAAAGCTAATACAAAAATCGATAACTATTATAAATGTATAGAAATTGAGCAAAATAATAAACGTAACAATATTGCGTATAAGCAACAACTTAATATTAAAAAGAGAACAAAAATTAAAACTTAAAATAATATCTTTGTAATTTAAGAGAAAATAAATGCAAATAAAACTTAAATTAACAACAATATTGTAATAGCAACTTTATATAACTATTTTATAAATAAAACTCTCTAAAATAGTTATTGCGTATAGCAAGAAAATAGTTAAGAAAAAATACAAGACGAACAAGTTCAATTAATATTGAAGAGTGTACTTCGACGAAAGCAATTGCAATAAAAATGTTATTGTTGTCTTAATAAAAACGAACTAAAGAATTAAAAAGCAACTAGAAAGCGTCAAAATAACGTTTATGTATTATAACAAACTCAAGAAACTTACAAGAGCGATCGAAAAATTAACGAAACATTGCGAGACGTTTACTAACTTGCAAAAGCAAGTTTACAAAATATATTTTAACAATTAAGCTTTATTAAAGATTATAAAAGAGATAAGATCGACGTTAAATTAAATATATTTTAAAAGAATGTAAAAAGCATATAATGCAATGCGATGTCACAATATTATATTAAAACTTTATCAAGTTTTAGAGTATAAAGATATAAAAAACAATAAGATTATAGACGAAGTTGTTAATAAGACGTACAAATAGCGTTTATTTATTGCAAATCAAATGTTAAGCGAACTTGTTATTAAAAAGATATTTATTTAGAACAAGACTTAAAAGAAGTAATAATTAAAATAATTAAGAGATAAGAATTAAGTAAAATATTGTAAGCTTATACTTAGAATTACGCATAAATATATGCAATTATATATTAATTATTTTAAATCGCATAATGTACTTTTAATATAACTAAGAATAAACAAAATTAACTTTAATTAATTTTTGTGCAAAAAACAAATGCTCGAAATTACAATAAAAACTTGCGACTACAATTAAAAATATATAACGATTAAGTATATTTTGTTAATTTACTTTAGATAACAACAAGAAAGAACACAAATGTAATAAGAAATTAATATTACAAATTTACGACAATTGTTAAGCAAAATTAGATTTATTGTTGCAACGATACGTAGAATTTTAACTATTAGATTGTTGCGTCAATTTTAGATAACAATATTATTAATAATACTTAAGTTTTTCTTAGATTTATAGAATTTTTGTTTGAAGAACCTATGATATATATGCATCGGTAATGAAGGATTAAGTCTCTCTCTAATGCCAAGCTTTGTCGACCTTCATGAAATCACTAATAAAACGTGAAAATGCACAGCCTCATCTATCGACATGCAAGTGAATTCAGCCTTGCTGCTGTAGAACCTCGCTCGAGAGTGTGCCTGTTATCAATGTGCGCGATGAACCATTTTTTCTGTTAGAGTTGTTACGTGATTGATAATCTCAAACGCTCATCTTCATACTGATGCTGGGATGCGGTTTATAGTCTTTGATCTCGAACTCCTCGGGCTTCCATCCATCAATGTCGCACCCCCTAGGCTTCCCTATGTTCAGCTCCGGGAATAATCTCGGCTCTCTCTGAAGCTGGATCTTCAATGCCTCTATATGGTCCAAGTAGACATGAGCATCGCCCAAAGTATGGATAAACGTCCCCGGTATTAGATCGCAGACATGCGCGAGCATATGTGTCAGTAGAGCGTAGGAAGCGATATTGAAAGGTACACCCAAACCCATATCGCACGAGCGTTGATATAATTGGCATGAGAGAACACCACGGGGTTTATTAGTCTCCTTGCCATTGACTCGTGCTATGTCGGTAGAAGAACGAGGAAACGAAACATAGAATTGAGCGAACATGTGGCAAGGCGGCAGCGCCATTTCCTTCAGATCCGCTGGGTTCCATGCGCTAAGGATGATTCGGCGATCGTAAGGCTTGTTCTTCAATTTATCGATGACTTCTGCCAGTTGGTCCACGCCTTTGCCAGTATAGTCGGTCTTCGCATCCACGTACTCGGCGCCAAAATGTCTCCATTGGAAGCCATATACTGGTCCCAGATCGCCTACGTCTCGATGCGAGAGACCAACACTATCGAGATACTCGCGACTGCCGTTGCCATCCCAGATCTTTACGCCCGCTTCGGAAAGCGGTAATGATGATGTCGAGCCAGCGATGAACCAGAACAATTCGGCAATAACGGCACGGAGGAATACGCGCTTGGTGGTGAGGAGAGGAAGGATGGGCACTGGAGGCTCGGAAGGGTTTTCGGAGGGACGAGAGAGGGAGAAGCGGAGCGCTGGGGGAGCGAAGATTGACAAAGTACCTGTACCTGTCCTGTGACGTGGTATTAAATTAGCAGCGCCTTCTATTGGCATTGAAGAAAGTACCTGTCAGGTCTGTGCTCTCCCTCGGCAAGTATCCTACGTATCAGGTCGAGATATTGATGTTCCTCGTGGGCGCCGCTGGGCGCCGGAGTTTTATGCGATGATGTGGCATTGGCGTCCATCTTCATGCCATCAATGCCATTCAATGTCTCTTGTGCCATTCAAATTATTATTTGCAGAAATGTCCACCATGCTGAAGAGCGAACGAAGAAGCGATTATATTGCGTGTCGCGTCGCCAAACCGCGTATAGTGCATCACGTGACTTCGCGTTTTGGTGCTGTGATAAACATTGACAACGTATAATGATTTTAAGAGTACCTTTTGATCTAATTTAGTCGGGGCGAAAATGCCGAAAATACTGATGAGACGGGACCATGGTTTGGATTTGCAGATCAGGTATAGATTAAAGTTTGTATTGGCCCCTTACGGAGCAGATGTTGCTATTTAGAATGGCAGAATTACTGAAAACTACGACAACAAAGCTCAGTGGCTTGAATAAACCAATGAAATGTATGGCCACCTATGTGCTCAAGAATATGCGGTAAATGAAAGAAATTCACGTCAAATGTATGGCAGCCACCCCTCTAGACCATGCCCCACAGCGGGCGAGGTAGGCCACCGGACAACGAAGCAGTCCGATCAGTAGACTTCCTCTCCTGGATGCCTACGTATGCTTCTCGTCGCGCTGGGTCGCCGACAGTGACTGACCAAGTACGGAGACCATAGTAGGTAGCAATGTTATGAACAAGCCAGCGTCTGAGATCGCGTTAGCAAAGCGCTTGACAATCGAGACGTCTGAAATACCCAAAACTTGCTCCGTGGTCGTCGGCTGGACTGTCAAAGACCAGTTGATCTTTTGGCACCTCAGGGCCTTTAGCTTTCTTGGAGCTTGGTGAAGGCGGAATGTCACTCATGTGTCCGTTTCTGCCAACAAAGACGATTTCCTCGTCCTCTGAGTCAACCAAATGTGGTTCCTCGGGCTCGGCTGCCTTTGCCTTTTCTTCCCAAGTCTGCACGAACTTCCTTACTTGCTCTTCGAGATCATGCAGGAGGCCTTTCGCAGCTTTGGCCTTCTTAAGCTTCCCCTTGAGCTCCCTTGTGATGTTACCAGCGTTCCGGTCCTCTACCCTTGTGTCATTTTTGGCAATCCCCCGCTTCTTTTTCTCGTCCATAGCCTTTGCGGCGACTTTCATGTCCCACAGTGGGGCCAGATAGTATGGGACAGCGTGCCTGGGGTACGTCGGATGCACTTCCCAGTCAATGGGCAAGGGCGGCTGCGCCCAGGGGTTGTTGAAAAGGCGATCTGATGACGCGGACAAAGTCAATATCCCGTGTTAAAAGCGACAAGCTTCGTGTCTACCAACCGTTTTCCCATCTGCGGCGCTGACGACTGCCCTCTTTCCCCTTCAGCAAGGCCTCTCGACGCTTCATGCTATCTCGGCGGATCGGCTCGCGCCGAGCTCGATGAGCGGAGTCAGGCTTGCTCTCATCTTGACCCTTGGCGGTGGTAGGTGCCGCTTTAGGCTCCGGATGCTCGTCTAATGGGATTGTCAGAGACTCTGATGTACCCCGGCCGACTTGTGACGATGATATTGTAACGGCGCTCAGAGACCGAGTGGCTTGTTCGGTCCATGCCTCGATGTTCGGTGGCTCGGCAGCGGCATTGTTCTGCACGTAGGAGCTGACTTTGGGGTAGATTGCCATTTCGTTTGTCTGGATTAGCGGGATATCGACCAGAAACCGAGGCCAGAGAGGGGGTAATAGCAGCCTGGAATCGGAGTGACGAGAGATATAGGGACAAGGGCGAGTAGGGACAGAATCGGTCGGCGACTACCCAGAGCTCGAAGAGTCACAGCACTGGACAGTCAAAGGGGCTCGGGAATGGAATGATGGAGTCATGATCGAAGCGCGACCGAAGCCGGAATCTGGCCAATCAAAGATGCTAAATTTAGCTCGTGGAAGATTAGGGAGCACACTAACGATAAGAAGGCATTGGCTTCACCGATTATCGATACCTGACTTTGGATTTCTTGTATCGATTGTATCCCCGTGCAATATGCCGGGTAAAGATAGTATCGTGACATTTGCAAAAGTAGGGATCGGCTGTCTAAATGGTAGTCTTGCAAAATCGCTAGAACGAGGCCGCGGATTGGTTTCTACGGAATGCTCCTAAGGCCACTGAGTAGCGTAGGAGACAGACCGAACTGGAATTGAATACTGCAGAGCAGTACGAGCAGGTCATCCGCGCTTTCACTGATCGCACTAATGATATAGTCGAGAGAGAACCCCACCACAGAGATGGGTTTTCAGAGCACGAACTTATCGACTTGGCGGATAGATTCGCCTTGCTCACCAGAGTTTCCTTTACCAACGTCATGGATGGTAAGATAGTAAAAGTAAGCTGATCTTTAGTGGGGATCTGATCTTTACGTTTCTTGAGAAAAGTGAGCAAGACTGCAAATCTCAGGATACGACAAAGTAAGGATGTTTCATTTTCTTGGAAACGCGAGGATATGAGAGCAGGATGAGTAGAACGTTTTTATCCATGTACAACTATGCAAAACTTCGAATCAGATCCCTCGTTGTTCCTTCCGCATCTACGAAGCCATTCCGAGAGAGAGCTCCACGTAGTCATCTATCCCATGGCATCCTTGTGTTCAGAACAGCGTGTGCAGCCAAAAGCGTCCTACTTCAACCTGCTTGCGAAATCTCAGAGGCACCGCCATTTATACTCTTACTAGCCTCAACAGCCTGCATTTCCCGGACCTTCTGCGCCATCACGATGGGTGTTGCAGCCGCGAACAGCGCTTTCAGTGGAGGTGCGATCTTGAAGGTACGCTTGATCTTTGCATGCGCTCGGAGTAGGATTATACTTTGTCCTCCAAGCTCGAAGAAATTGGCGGTCGGTGCGATCTCTCGATCTTTGGGGAGCTTCAGCACATCTTTGAAGAGTTCGATGACTTGCTCGAGGATTTTGTCTTTGTCGTTATCCTCAGTCGATGATGTTCCAAGAAAGGTGGCAGAAGGGTAAGTCAACTGTGTGTCCATGTCCAGCAGGGCCTTCCGGTTCACTTTCCCGCCAATTGTGACGGGCAAGCTGTTGAGGAATTGGTAGCCGCTTGGAAGCATGTAGTAATTCAGATGCTTGCCGAGTCTCTCATGCAGCGCGGCGACGAGCGTGTGCTTTTCGACTTCTTCCAGGACTTGATTGTAGACAAGGAACGCAACCAGTTGACGATCGTCGGTCAAGTCTGTGCCCTCAGCTCTGGGTTTTGCGACCACGCAAAGGTCTACAAGTCTTCGCTTGTCAATGTGAGAGGACGCGAGGTGGATCCCATGCTCGATCTCACCCAGGTCGATGCGGAACCCGCGAAGCTTGATCTGCCTGTCGCCAGCAATACGGCCATGGAATTCCAATTGACCATCTGGCCTGAAACGGCCTCGATCACCGGTTCGGAAGAAGCGCGTCCATCCCCGTGTGACATCAGTCTCTGAAGCGAAAGCATCATTGACAAAGGAGTGCTCGTTAGCCTCGGGTCGTTTCAGGTAGCCGGCGCCTACTTGTGCTCCCCCTACACATAGTTCGCCCACAACGCTCGACGGCAGAGGCTTCATGTTGGAGTCCAGAATATATTGGCGGCAATTGGCGAGCGGAAACCCGATTGGAATGGCTGTAGTGCCATCGCTGGGTGGGTCGACTTTGTGAATAGATGTTTGAACCACCAGCTCGCTCGGGCTCCAGGTGTTGTAAGCAGTGGCGGGAGTTTCCAAGCCGTAGAATGCTTTGACTAGACGAACAGGTAGAGTCTCGCCGGCAAAGAAAGCTACCCGGTACTTGTGGCATTCGCTAAGATCTTCCGAGGCACCTTCGATTAGGAGAGCAAATTGAGTCGGCGTATAATAAGTGACGCTGATTTCTGCATCGCGCATGAACTTGGCTAATGCACCTGGAGCCCTTCTGATGTCGGACGAAGCCACGTAAACAGAAGCGCCACTCGTCAAAGCAGAGAAAATTTGCACAATTGACAAATCAAAGCAAATGGAGGACTGATGGAGGAACTTGTCTGCAGGAGAGAAGTGAAAGTCATGGTGGAGGGTGCTCAGCATCTGCTGAGTGTTCGCATGAGTCAATGCAACGCCCTTTGGAGTTCCCGTGCTCCCCTATATTGTGAATATTAGCGGAGTCGTGTAATGTGGACTTAGATGGCTTACAGAGGTGTACACGAGGTAGAAGGGATCGTTGGGAGAAATCTCAACGGGACGCAATGGCTCCTCGCATGATTTTGCGGCTGTAATAGGAGTCAGGTGAGGCTCCCGATCGATGTCCTTTGCGATAGAAAGTCCCATCTCCGACAGACCCTCCCCAACGAGTATGACACTAGCAGAAGCATCGGAAGCCATGAAGGTTAACCGATCGACAGCAAAGTCCGGATCCAGAGGTAAGTAGCCACAGCCAGCGATCAGTGTGCCTAGAATTGCAGTGATTGCATCAAGGCCAGGCTTTGCCAGAACACCCACAATATCACCAGATGACGTGCCAGATTGTTGTATAGAGGCGGCAATCTTTTGCGACTGGCTTACAAGGTCTCCGTATGACAGTTTGAGACCTTCAGAGTCTTGGATAGCCGTAGCTTGAGGTGCTTGCAGGGCTTTCTCGAAGATCTTGGCGGGGACTGATGCTTCGTTCCAGGTGTTCGGTGTGAAGCCCGTGTTCCAAAATTTGGTCTTGAGATGTTCGATCTCTTTAGGACCGCACATCTCGATTTCCGAGATCGGCTGGCGATGATCTTTGATCACGCTGGTAAAGAAGTGCATGAAGTTGTCAAAGAATAGCTCCATTTCCTTGGCGCCATAGAGCGTTGAGGAATATTCTAGATGAAGATCAAGGCCAGTGTCCGGATCTTCCAGCGCTTCCAGCTGCATCTCACTAGCAGTGGGAATGTCTTCATTCGTGATCTCAGTAACCTCGAAGTCTTGTGTCTTGAATTTGGGCATCCTGCCATGTGATTGATAGTTGAGCACAACCTGACCTAACGGGAAATGGCTTGTCGTTTTCTCCACACCGACTGCGTCCACAATTGCATCAAAGGGTACGGTGCTATGTTGAGTGGCTTCGAGCGCAGAAGCCTTCGTATACTCCAGGAGGTGATCGAAACCTGCGTCGCATCCTTTAGTAAATCGAATTGGAATCAGATTCACGAAAAAACCGATGGTGTCTTCTAGGTCGGGATGCGGACGGCTGCCATCCACCATGTGGATTGTTAAGTCTTCTTCCATAGTATAGCGATAATGGAAAGACCTCAAGGCTGCTAAGAGGAATTGGAATGGCGTTGTTCCGGTGTGAGCGCAGATACGCTTCATCCGATTGAGCATTGGCAGTTCAAGCGTCGCATTAAGGATCGATCTCATGGTATCCATGTGCTCTGGTCGCGTTGATTTCGCAAAAGGTAGCAGCTGGCTTACGACGGGGGTATCACGCAACTTCTCCTTCCAGAAGTCCATGCTTGCCTGTAGTTCCGGAGAGCTGAGGCGGTCCTCATGCCAAATCGTGAAGTCAATGTAAGAAGCCTTCGGCGGTGTCACCGTTGCCAAAGCTTTCTTGTTGCGGATAGCCTCATAGAGAGCCGTGACTTGTTGGAACATAGACTTCGAGCTTCCCCTGTCAATCGAGATGTGGTGATAGATCATGACTAGGACGAAGCGTTCTTCTTCCACCCTGATCAAAGCCATTCGCATGACCTCGCCCTTCTCTATGTCAAGCTCTTGGTGTTTGAGCTCAGTAACGACATCGGCCACGGATTTGGACCCAAGATCCATCTGAATCAAATGTGAGTCACAGTCATCTATCGGTTTCTGCTCCGAGAAGTCTTCGCCTTCAAAGAAAGACATGCGAAGACTTTCGTTACGCTGCTTCATCTCCGCGACTGATGCCTTCAATGCTGCAATGTCAATCTTACCCTTCAGGTGACATACCACGGGTACATTGAGCGCTGACTTGTCCTCGAGGAGATTATGCTGGAACCACATCCGTCTTTCAAAAGTCGACATGGGTATATGGCTCGGCCGCTGAACATGCGCAAATTCCTCGGACACTACATCGGCGGTTGCTTGATCTGCTTGGTCTGCGCCGATTTTGTCGGCGGTCGTGATCGACTGAGCGCCTGAATCGTCGGATCCGGCATCGGCATCAAATTTGATCAATGCTGCTGCTTTCGTGACCAATTCAGTGATGGACTTGGCTCCAAGCACATCAAAGATCTGAACATCCACGTTGATGCTTTTCATGAACCATTTGCGGAATTCAATGGCAACGATAGAGTCCAGGCCATACGCAGCAAGCGGATTGACAGGCTGAACAGCATCTGTAGCAACACCCAACACGGCAGAAACCTTCTCGATGAATGCGGTAGTCAGGATTGGGACACGGTCTTCGAGTGTGGAAGCATCGCGAAGTGAGCCCATCAATGGCTTTCCCACGGTGGCTTTTGCTGCCTCCCCATCAAGATCGAGATTAGCATAAAGATTCCGGAGTAGGGGCTTAGGACACCAGTAAAGGTCCTTGCGCGTCATGTTGATACCAGTGATGGTTTGGTGCTCGTCAATACCCGGCGTAGGCTGCACGTGTCCGTCTTGTGCGGTAACAGCTTCCTCTAGCTGGTAGAGCAATTCTTCCTCATGCACAGCATCATAACCGATGCGTTTCATTATCCTTTCCAGGGCAACATTCTCGGCAACAGCACCAACACCAACAACCATGCCGACATTCATGGTCGTTCCTTTAAGACCCAAGGAACGGCGATGGCTCATCAACGCGTCCAAATACGTGTTCGCGGCGGAGTAATTGGCTTGTGCCATCGCTCCAACAACAGCAGAGGCCGAGGAGAAGCATACGAAGAAGTCAAGCTCAGACGTCAGAGTAGCCTGGTGTAGATTGCGAGTTCCCTGCACCTTTGGTCGGACCGATGTTTGCCATTGCTCGTAGGTCATCTTGTTGAATGGTGTATCCTGAAGGACCATTGCAGCCTGGAAGACACCACCAAGACGAGGACCTATATCGTCTGTGCATGCCTTGACAGCCACGTAGTCTGTGACATCTGCTCTATAGATGGAAACATGCACGTCACGAGTCTCAAGCCAAGTCTTCGTAGCCAAGGCTTCAGGGCGACTGGCTCCCGACCTCGACATGAATGCCAGGTTGCGAGCGCCTTTGCGAACCATCCATTCAGCCAGTGTTCGACCAAGTCCACCAAGACCACCGACTAAAAGGTACATTTTATCGGGGCTGAACAGTGCGGTGTTGCGATAGACTGAGGTGAGGACGTTGACCATCTGGTCTGGCTGGGCGACTAGGACGACTTTCCCGAGGTGCTTCCCCATCTGCAACAGCCTGAATGCTTTTTGGGCCTCGGAGTAGGGCAGTTCAACCACACTTTCCGGAACTTTGATTGCGTCTGTTTCGATGAGCTTACAACATTCTTTGAAGACACGAGCTCCAAGAGGGCGGTTGTGCTCAAAGACAGTGATCATGTCAACGGAGGCGAACGAAATGTTCTTACGGAAGGGGTCCATGTCGATCTTGGCATTCTCGTGAATATCTCGCTTTCCGATTTCGATGAAGCGTCCAAATCGGGCAATGCAGCCTCAAGTGGCATGAAGTAGTTCGCCTGCAAGACTGTTAAGGGCAGCGTCAACGCCCTTGCCACGAGTCAACTTCATGACTCCTTCTACGAAAGAAGTATCTCGAGAGGACAAGATCTGGTCGTCGTTGAGACCAAAGTGGTTTTTAAGAAAGTCGCGCTTGGTCTGAGAGCCGACTGTTGCAATGACATTGGCCCCCAGCATAAGAGCTACCTGGATGGCCATCTGCCCGACACCCCCAGCAGCTGAGTGTATCAAGACTGTTTCTCCCGGTTGTAGTCTTGCAGCGTCTAACAGTGAGTAGTACGCAGTAGTCAAGACCAGAGGAAAAGCAGTGGCAGTGCCGAATGGCATATCTTTCAGTTTATGGCAGAATACTGCAGGGTTCCGAACAATTGAGCTGTGTGCGCCCTGTCCAGGGCGCCATGCGACTACCCGGTCCCCGGCTTGGAATGAGGCAGGATCCACGAATCGGCCAACGTGACGGACGATACCTGCACACTCATCACCTAACTTGTAGTCGTCGATGATGCCTAGTGAGGCGGCAATATCACGGAAATTAAGTGCTGATGCCCTGACTTCGATCTCGATGTCATCATCACCTAAGGCGCCGTCAAGAATATCCTCATCGTCAGCGAAAGCCAGCGAGTCAAGAAGTCCGACTTTTCCAATCTTGAGGGTAAGACGCCGACTTTGCTGAAAAGGCTCCAGCTTCTGTTCACCGCGGGCGTTGAATGGTAGTTTGGCGTTGCGGGAATCATCTTGCTCGACCTTAGGAATAAGCAGTGTGCCATCTCGATCAGCAAATTCGTCCTCTGTGAGCTGGCGATCCAGTACCCTCAGCGCGCAGGTCGATATTCTGGAAGGATTGGACGAGACGGCAACATCCAAGGTCACGAGTCTGAGTTGCTCGTTCTCACTGCGTGCAACTCTGGCCAAGCCAAGGATGATAGCCTGCTGAGGATTCTGGGACTCCTTGCTCGCGCCACGTGTTGCCCAGACCATGTTGGTACAACTCCCTGTGAGCAGTCGCTGCACGGCTTCATAATGCCGCAAGCTATCAACAGCAGCATCGAAGAAGAGATCGTTGTCTAGACTGGCCAGGATAACGACATTATCTGCCAATTGAGAATCCGTTGAGTCAGAGAGGTCAAGCAGCGTCACCCTGGAAACCTGGCCTCCATACTGCTTTTCTATCGTTGATGCTATGCTTTCAGTGTCCTCGGAAATGACAGTGGGCATGACCAGCGAGAGAGGTTCGCCGGAGGTGGTAGCTATACTCTTTTGCCAGACGCTGATCTTTCCACTCTGGAATACAGGAGATAAACCTTGGTGATCAAAGTCAACGCCGTCACTGATGACAAAACCCGTCGATTTGAGCGGAGTTATGTCCATTCTCGTAGGCTCGTCGAGGATGATAACATCGAATTGATCCGCTTGGGGTTCGTCGGTGTTTATGCGGCCGACGAATTCGTCTTTGAGAGTCTCCCACGCTTGCGAAACTTCTTCCGAGGTAGTATATGGACGACTGACCCAGTCCTTCTCAATGCTATCCCAAGCTTCGTATGTGCCCTTTGAATATGAATACGGGGTCAAGCTTTGGAAACGACGATGTTGGCCAAGGCGGCCACCAAGACGATCGAGGACTTGCTTAACGGACTCTGGGTCTGATGAGAGATGCAAGATTCTAGAGTCAGGGACTTGATGGGCAAAGCAGTCGATGACTTGTCCCACGTTCTCGAATATAGGTGGTTGGAGGCTCCCATTCAAGCAGGAGAAAGCAGGTCGCCACCTGGTGCGGAAGAAGAGAGTTCGTTCCGGAGAGTCGGCCGCCATATCCCCTCCTAGTGCTGTGAATTCAACGCCCTGCATCTCGACCATGAGCTGGCTACAATCATCTGATTGAATTGAGATGTCGCTCTTTGCCATGCGAGGTCCTGGTAGCTTGGTGTCGGAGCTGACCCAGAATCTCTGCTGAACTTCTGATGTCATCATACCTCGGAAAAGCCCGGAGACTTCCATGGATTTCATGAATGTTGGCACGAAAGGCTCTCCCAGACTCCTGCCCATTTGTGACTCGGCAGCCGCGAACACCGCATGGAAGGAAGCATCCAAGAACGTTGGGTGTACCATACAGAGGTCGCTGGCTGGGGCCGAAGTAGGATCTGGGCGGAATGCAAGGGGAGCCATGGCAAAGCCTGGGCCACTCTCAACGTTACCCGAAAGAAGCATGAAATCTTCTCCATATTGAAGGCCCATAGAATGAAGATGCTCATAGTACTTCTGTACTGTTGTAGTCCTGTTGGACTTCTTTTGGAGTTCGGAAAGCGTAGGGCGTACTTCAGTGCTCTCAATGGACGCTGGGGTGCCTTCTTCGACCTCGACCAGCCCGTGGCAATGTTCATCACACCTCTCATTAGCATCATAAGAGCTAATGATAAACCTGTATAAAGTATCGGAGGTTCTCTTCGCTGATGCTAGTACCGGCTGAATTTCTAGAAGTACTTCGGTGCCCATATCATCGGTCCTTATAGGCAGAGCAGACTTGAAGGACACGTCCCGAAGCGTGATGTTCTTGATCTTTTGCGGGCATTTGTCCAACCGCGTCACTGCTTCAATAGCCATCGTCAGATACCCCGCGGCAGGGAATATGATTTTACCCTCAATCACATGCTGAGATAGCCAAGGAAGCTCGGCTGGCCGCAGAAAGGTTCGCCATCTTGGATGATTTTGCACCGAGTCCGATACGGGTACACCCAGAATGACATGCCTTCCCTCGCGTAGTCGATTGTTCTTGATGACACGCGTCTCCGCCCAGTATTTAGCATGATCCCAGGCATAGCTCGGCAGCTTTACTTTAGGACCAGTCGTAGCTTTTCTTGTTGATCCATTGTGGTCGATGAACAAGTTGCTGTTGGCGGTAGCCAAGTCAACTGGGTATCCAAGTGCGAAGAGCTGACCGGCACACGAAAGAAGGCTGCTAAAGTCTGGGACGCCACGACTCAAGGAAGCGACGTAAGGGATTTCAAGCTTCAACGACTTCATGACTTCTTTGGCAGGTCCTTTCAACGCCGGATGAGGACCAACTTCGAGGAGCAAGTCAACATTCTGCTCCTCTTGCTCGTTCAACAACAAGTTTGTCAAAGCGTCGGCAAACCTTACTTGCCCAGTGAGGTTCGAAGTCCAGTATTTTGCCGTCATCTTGCTAGGCTCCGCATTCCGAGCTGTGACGCTAGAGGACATTTGACATGTCGCGGACTGAGGACGAATCTTGTTAAGAAGCTGCTCCAGAACAGGGCCGAAGGGAGCTATATGATGAGAGTGATACGCCTTGTCGACTTGCAATTGCCGGGCGAATACATTCCTCTTGGTAAGGACTTCCTTGAGCTCGATTATAGCGGGCAAGTCGCCGGAAAGCGTCAGACTGGTTGGGCTGTTGACAGCAGCGAGTGCGATGCGGCCCTTGTAAGGCTCATGCTCGAAGACGGCTTCTGCCTCGGTCATCTGTACCGCCAGCATGGAGCCAGGCACTTTGACGGCATTGTCGACTTCCATTGAAAGAGTGAGTCCTCGATAGTACCCGGCGATGATGGCATCATCGAATGAGAGAATGCCAGCGGCGTAAGCGGCCCCCATCTCGCCGGCAGAATGACCCACAGTGACGGAGGGCTTGATGCCCCACTGAGCGAGCAAGTCGACAAGGGCAATTTGGACGGCCGTGCAAAGAGGCTGCGAAAATGCACTTTGCGTAACACGAGATGTCTCTTTAGTCTTCAGAAGTTCGCCAACGCAGGACCAGGAGGGTCCGTCGGGAAGAGAGTGAAGAACGGTATCGCATCTCTCAAGCGTCTGCCTGAAAAATGGGGACTGCTCGATGAGCTGCCGTCCCATTGCAAAAGACTGTGCTCCTTGACCTGTAAAGACGAAGCCAAGTCTAAGCCGAGACTTGTCAGATCTTGTCCAAGTCACGGACTGGGTCAAGGCTGATGTAGTATCAGCCAGATCCTTTTCAACAAGGAACGATCGAAATCGATGGAGGGACCGTCCTTGGTCGCTGAGGCTGCGCGCAAGGGCTGCTGCGGAATAGTCAGGATTTCTCGGAATAAGATCGACAAGTCGAGTCCTGAACAGGTTTCCGGCGTTCTCTGTGTGCGATGTCAATGGAAATAGGTAAGGCCGCTTCTCAGTCATTGCAGAGTGTTCAGGCGATAAAATATCCCCACTCCTCTCAGCAGACCTGGAGTAGCCTTCCAAAATTGCATGGGCATTGGAACCACCGTACCCAAAGGAGTTGATGCTAGCCCGCCGAATTCCATTTGACGTGTTCCAGTCTAATGCCTTCGTTGGAACATGAATTTTCCAATTCTCGAAGTCAATATTCGGGTTCGGATTGTTGAAAAGCATATTCGGCGGGATCTTGTGGGCTTCCATTGCAAGGACAGTCTTGATTACAGCTGCCAAGCCAGACGCCCCCTCCAAATGCCCAATGTTCGTCTTGACCGAGCCCACATGAAGGGGTCCTGGACGGTTTGGCGCAAAAACTGCACCAATGGCACGTGTTTCGCGGGGATCGCCGGCCTGAGTACCAGTGCCGTGTGCTTCAAAGTACTGCGTATCGTTGGTATCGAGGCCAGCATTCTTGTAAGTTCGCCGAATGAGAGCCTCTTGCGCTTTCGAGTTTGGCATCGTGATCCCATCCTTCGCACCATCATGATTGATTGCCGAGCCGCGGATGATGGAACGGATTTTGTTCCCGTGAAATTCTGCGCGTGATTGTCGTTGCAAGACCACGGCGCAGATACCCTCTCCACGAACGTATCCTTTGCCGCTGGCATCAAAAGCTCGGCATCTGCCGTCAGAGGATAGGAAGCCAAAATCGGTCATCGTGATGAACATGTTCGGATCGAAGTGGAGTGAAGACCCGACCACGATGGAAAGATCGGCGTCATCGTCTTGAATTGATTTGTTCCCCATGTGGAAAGAGACCAAAGATGAAGAGCATGCAGTGTCAATGGTGACACTTGCTCCGTGTAGATTGTAAAAGTAGGAGATACGGTTTGCCAAGATGGCATTGCCAGTACCTGTTGCGGTGTACTTGGAGTAATAGCCCAAGTCTTTGTTCACCATGTCTCTGTAGTCATTGGTAAAGCTACCGCAGAAGACTGATGTCTGGGACCCGTTGACATCGTCGAGTGTAATACCAGCTTCAGATACATCAGCACCGCAACAAGGTACAACAATCTCTCGAAGACTCACCGTCCTCCAATGCCTCGTACACTACTTCCAGTAGCATTCTCTGCTGGGGGTCCATGGCCTCTGCCTCTTTCCCAGAAATGCGGAAGAATTCCGGATCGAACAAGCTAATGTCCTGATCGAGAAAATATCCTGCAGTGGCATTGGTCTACATCTCGTTAGTAGAATGAACTACGAGGCATAGATAGGGTGACGTACGGTGCTCTTGTTGGCTCCATTGGGATGATAGAATGCGTCAACATTGAATCGATCCCCTGGGATCTTGCTCTGAAGATCTTTCTGCTCAACAATGTTGTCCCAAAGTTTGCTCGGGTTTTGTGCACCAGGCACGCGACATGCCAAGCCCACAATGGTAGTAGGATCCCTGACGAAGTCGTCCCCATCACTAGATGGATTCGAAGTATCAGAAGTTGCCTCATTGGAGCGAGATGAGGAGCGTGAGTGCTGAGTCGATGAAGATGTTGACTCTGAGAGCTGGGTAGCTCTTCGGTACATGGCGGCCATTTCTTCTTGGTGAGTGGTTCGGAGTTATTGTGGATGCAGCGATGAAATCTTTGAGAAAAGGGGCTAGATTGCTAGCGGTGCAGAGATTGATTGAGATTGACTAAGCTGCTCGACTTGGTGAGGGATAATTTGACTCTCTTTGATAGTGTTTCTTGGCTAGAAAACTGGAACCGCTGGAGAATGAAGACTTTATATAAAAATGTTGTGGCCCCTGGTTCATCCCTCGAAACCCAAGATGACAATTAGGAATAACCAACCCACTCATCGAACATTCTGACTTACCATATTGCCACGGACAAATCTACAAGAGGCCAAGAACCGATCTGAAACAAACCCGTCAATGACCTCACGCATGGCATTTAGGGGCCTTGCAACAGCCATGTGCAAATTGAAGGATCCGACGCGGAGAATATTCGTACCTTGCAACAGCCATGTGCCAGATGCAACAATGTCGGAGATTTCTCGTACCTTGCAGCAGCCATGTGTCAGATGCAACAATGTCGGAGATTTCTCGTGCTTTGCAGTAGCCACAGACCGGATCCAAAGAGAGCAAGCATGACATGATGAACTCCTGCTTTGGGTGTCCCCCGAAGACCCACTTAGACCGGAGCAAGAGACTACACTTCCGCTCAGCAAGTTTCAGTATATTGTCCGTCCGCACTCGGCAACCGTTCTGCAAAAGGTGATGCTGGGCTTGCGGGCGAAGAACTGCTGCTTGAGGGCTGAATAATTCGTCAGGCAGCACCTGAAGAAGTGGCTGTGCCCTAGAGTGAGTGAGACGGAATGCTCAATCCAGCTGTTGGTCCCCATGCACGTAGACGCACGATTTGACCAGTGTCACATCTTGCATACTGGGCCTGTCCGTAGCCAGCAGATGGACGGATAGCAATACATTAGACCCATTCAGCAGTCTAACACGGACACGGAAATACCAAGTACACTAGGAGCTTATTTTGTACGCTGCTTCCTAAGCAATCAAATCGAGTAGCAACATGCTCTATTCAAATCGCAAGCGAAAGGATCGAGGGACGAATTCTTTGAAACGCGAGACCAAGATGTAAACAGTAATGGGTGGAAAACTCAGAGTTACTGACACGTCATACAGGTGTGTGAAACGGCCGATATTGCTGACGCAGCTTATACGAGATAGAGTATGTCCGGAGCCGGAGGAGGGTGTCGAGAGTGCGAGATGTAGGAATACTGCGATGAAATGCGGAGAACTAAAGAAGTCTGGGGCTGGGGGCGGGCTGATACCTTTATCAAAGTCTCCGTATTGAACTAAAATAGCTCCAACTGTAGTTACCGATCAAGCCGAGGTCCGTTTCCCGCTTTGCGGCCCGTAGACTACTTCAAATCCACAACGTCTCACAAACCATGCCTCGTCCTCCACGTGGGTCCGGAAGGGAAGCCGAGATTAATCAGCCCGTATTCAATCTAGATTTCAGCCCAATGTTTCGCCTACATAGTAAGTATTGGGAAGCGTGCTGAGTGGCGAGTCTTCTGTTCCACGGCTCGATATCTTCTCTACAATTGAACACTGGGGGTAGAACCGAGAGAAGCCTATAGGTAAAACGGGTAGCAAGATCTTAGAGTGAATCTACAAAGCTTCCATTCTGATCGTATCATACATAGAATACCGAGGCCATGATATCACGATGCAAATCTCAAATGGATTGAATTAGGAACGCCACCCAAATGTAGACACCATAAAATTTTGAATACATTTCATCGAGGACGAAAGGCTGAATCGTCAAAACATGCGCCGCCACCGGTCTTTCCGTGATCATGATAGACTTTGAAGCCCCTGGGTCCTGCTTTATCTTGCACACCAAGATTTGCTGTTGCTGTGAAATCAGTCGCCCTGGGGTCTAGCACATCTGCGGCTCCCCATTCTAGCCCGGATATTGGAGTGTTGTAGAAGGACGCATTTGTGTCATAGGCCGCAATGTTTAATGTATTCTGGTCGTAGAGGCTGAATGTGGAAGGTAACATAGGGTTATTAGAGGGAACGCGCGAGGCCAAGGGCGTGGTTGAGGAAGAATTCTCCGTCGGCGAATATGTCAGGCCTGGGATAAAGTCTGACTGCAGAGGCATCGATGGGTTCGTATCCATCGACAGAGGGTCTTCGGATCCAACTGATGGAAAGTCGAGCGACAAGGCATTATCTGAGCTCTCGTCGTCGAAAGTTTCCATGACTTGCTTTAATTGCTTCTTCACCGCTTTAGTTCTTTTCGATTGGCGCAACTTCTCGTGCTTGGACAAGTCATGCAAGTCTGAACCGAGTCTGGCCAGCTCCTCGTGCTTGCTGAGTAGGAGCCGGCCTTCCGACTCCAGCTTGAATGATGTGGAGCGTGCTTGGAAATGGGCGAGGACCCTGCCACAGGTATCTAGAGCCAATGCGAAGACTTCGCCAATGGTAGCGGGAAGAAGTCCCATACCCATACCACCGCAATCAAGTGAATCATCAAGTGCGGGACTCACTCGGAGCAGTGACCTTGCAGAATAGCAGAAATCGTTAATGAGGCCATCGGTGACGACAATGCTGGCACTGGTATCTGGAGTACGGGGAAACAAGAAATGTATGATCATCGTGTGGTAGGCTGATAGCAAGAGGGCTTGGGAAGTTTGGTATCCCGAGTGAGCCTCCAGAAGCTTTAGGGCGCCGACAAGGACATGACGAATGTTGGAGCATACGCCTGAGAGGTCTTGAGAAGGGTGCTGCTGCAGCTTCGAAAGTTGCCGTAGGCGATGGAGTGTATTGGACTGCCAAGAAGATGCGTCAGGCCCCTCTACTGAGCCCTGCTCTTGGGGGGGAAGAGCGTAAATGTGTGCCGTGGTAGAGGCAATATGGCTTATTGGCCAAAGGTCACGTATAGCCTTGGCTTGCTGCCTAAGGGTCGAAATATTGTCAGAAGCCGAATCCAACGCAAAGACTGACGAAGTCGATTCGTTCGAGGGTGGAAAGCGAGCTGACAGGCTCAAGGGTAGGAGGTCTAGGAGTGGGGCATCCATTTGCATGAAAGCCCATAATATGATGGAAAAGGCGAGCCAGCGAACACTTGTCGCTACCTCTGCTTCAACCTCTCCAATATCCATGCCATTTATCTTATTCACTTGGACGTTGGGCATCTCAAGACTAGAGACGATCCTATTGGCATGAAGGAAGTAGCATATGGACCGGCGAGCTCGGGTGGCGCACAGCTCGTACCAACCGAGCAGTGTCAATGCTTGGACAGTTGAAAGTTCGATGCTAGCATTTGGAATGTCAAAGAGTTTGGATTTGGCCCAGTCGAACATATCCTGTCCTTTGGCACGAATCTCCGGCTCTTGCTGGGCAAAGTTGACGTCGGCGAGGATTACAGCAAGGAGGATTTCGTTGTGGGTACCGTCACGATAGCTTCGCAGGAGGAGAGTCTTGGAAAGGATGAAAACGAGAGGATGATGCGAGAATCAGATGTCAATCATTTGCAGGGTCTGGTAGTTGTTGTACTGATCTGGCGGACTCGGCCCCTTGCCAAGGTCATCGAACATATTGTGGGTAACATCGGCACCCAAGCACCTTTTGAAGAGCCGCGACTTGCCATGCTCGGGCTGATGAATGCCCAGGTCGCCGAATAGGAGGGTGACCATCTCGACAAAGTCCTCTATAAGAACGGACATTGGCTCCTCGTATGTTATCGTTGGGCGAGGTAGGGTCTCGACTGGTGAGGCAGAAGCCTGGAATTGTCTGTGTTTGCGGCTGAATGCTTTGATTGCATTGGAACAGGAAGTTGTATTGGGGATTCCCTCTTCATTGAAGAGGTGATTAAATGTTTGTTGAAGGTCATTGGCAATCATGTGCGGCTCCGTAGCCTTCAGACTACCCGTCCTGGAATGATTTCTTGATGACGGGCAGGTTTTTGGTTTTTGAGGTGGCCGTTGGACATCGATAGGGATGGGAGAGCGCAAAGCTTCGGTGGATCGCGCACATTGGAGTTCCTTCACCCGAGGTGAAGAAGTGACGCTTTCCGACTTTGGTTGTAGATTCCGCGCGGATGACTTCGAAGTGACACCCTTTGGTCGACCCTTTGACCCCTCCCGGCCATACAAGCAGTCGATATTTCTTTCGCGGCAGGCACTGCAGATGCTTTGACCCGAACACCGAATCTTCCTCGACCTACAGAACGCACAGCTCCTCCTCATTGTTGGCTGAGGACTGACTTTGATCTGGGAGTCAGTCGGCTGTGATGTTTCTTGGTTGTCGCCTTTAAAGAGCATTGCGATTTCAGGTGCTAAGATATTGAAAATTTTGCAAAAGAGACCCAACAAAGTACAAGATAGAAGTTTTGGAGTCAGGTGGGAACTCCTTAGGTTACTGTATATATACTCTTCGACCAGAGCAAAAGGGAGGCCCCAATATCCCAGCTGTCGAAAGGATTATGTTGTTTCGAAGACGAGGTTTGATGATCCTCTCACGTTTGCAGGGCTTGCATTCACGGTATAGCCACCTATAATATTAGGCACGGTAGTGAGATCCATAATCTCTGTCATTGCCGTGCCGCTATCAAGCTCCTGTAAGCCGTCACAGGAGATGCACGGGTGGATCGAGTTACATGCGGGGATCTTTGTCGTCCACCTCGAAACAGTGCCAAGGTGCAGCTGTGTATCGGTACCCGATGTGACCTGGGGCCGTGGACCCCTGTAGTGTAACGAAGGATTGCAGGTACAGCTGCCAGATGAGGCTGAGAGCCACGTGCTGTGATCGACTGACCACAGCCATATACACAAAATCATCATGACACGAACGCTGGCAGTCAGAAGCCCAATAGAACGAGTGCTATTCTCAACCATTCGAATAGGAAATGTCGCTTGAATACAAGGCTCGTAGCTCATAGCCGCGAAGAATAAAAATCGCAGTAATCGCGGGTTGGCAGCCTGAATTTCGTCCCTCAACGCCTTGTGTTACCAACCCGGAGGCGTTGAGAGACGAGATTTACCAACCCAGAGGGGTTGAGAGACGGAATTCAGGTTACCAACCCGCGATTACTGCGCAATGCCCAGCTGAGTAACTGCGGGCGCAATAAATACGGAACTTAAGTGTGGGGACTGTGATCCAAGAAGATGGTGTGAAGGATCTTATCTAACCAATTAGAGTCGACTAACACGGGTCATGGTCCAGGCATCTGTCTGGTGTGATCCTTCCTCCTGTAGATCCAAGTTCAGCGTCGTCTAACGCTGCCAGATGGAGACAAGAAATGCAATAATTGTAGCAAGTTCATTTCACCTAGATACGAGGTTGTATTCGGACCAACACGCACCGCGTTTGGAGGTCGGAAGTGGCATGATGACCACTCTTGATAGATGGGCTCGCAGCGGCCCTCGGAGTGGAGAGAATGGATCAATAAGGATGACGGGGGGTTGCGTCAGCCCATAAAACATAGCTGAAAACGGAAAATCTCACGCCCGTTAGCTGGCCCTAGCTCGTTTGAAGCTGCTCGCTCCTCGGGTCCGGATCGATCAGCATTGCATTAGTTTACTTCAGCCGTGCCTCGTGCCACGACCCCCAAGCCAGCATTAGCCATATGCATCCTTACTAAGCGAGGTGTTGAGGGCTTTGCATTCTTGGTAAAGCTAAGCGAGAAGCAAAGTGTGCTGGCAGGCCAAGCAGAGTCAAGAAGACGATGTGAATACATTCAATTTACGGAGGCGTGACCAGGAATTATGGCTGCCAACAATCGATTGTCGGAAATTGATCGACAATAGTACGCGTCTCGCGCGACTATCTCTAGTTCCCGGCCCCCGGGATCCGCACTCGTCAAGGAACCAGCTAAGGGCACACACATGCTCATGAGTCATATGAAACTTTCACCCTCTCCCCCGAGCTCAGCCTTGCTAGGCAGAGATACTTTTTCATCGTCAGAAATAGGTAGCGAATGACTTGATCCTATAGGCTATCAGACCTACACCAACATCAACCCGACACCCACCCATCCTTCGCCACATGTTTAGGTCCACACCATGCAGGCTGACGTGGTCAATAAGAACGGACCCGTCTCCGGGTCTTCGCCGCCCCCGCTCATATCTCGCCTTCTCGGCATGATAGTGGGCCCGGAAACCTTCTGATCGATCAACGCCAAGGATACCAGCATGATACTTCGTTTCGTATCCGACGAGGGAACGAGGAATGACCAAGGGTTTTTATAACTCTGTCCACTTCATTGCCCTGCTACGTTATATACAGAGAAACGCCAACGGTCTAATCGGATCCAACATCGGGTATACACTAACAATGAATCTTAGTCTGTAACTCGCCTGCGTGGAACACGAAGTACTGGTAGTTGTTACAGCAACTTTGGCGTAGAACCCCATTCTCGGTGTGGAAACGCAACTCTTCCTTTCCACGACCAACAAAGAAATCCGCCTTCATGCCTTCTTATGGCTCCATGTCCTTCAAAACGCATTCTGAGGTGCAATCCTTGCGCTGCCAGACTTAGATCCCTGGGACGAAACAGGCATCTTCTCATCGTCGTATACTGGGCGTACAGCCCTATTAAGGTACTTCCCAGGATAGAAGGCATTCACAGCGATTACAGCGACAACAATCATCCTGATCGGTTCAAGTCAGCAACTTAAACTTCTCCCATGGGGACATGGAGCCACTTACGCTCCCTCCAATGCAACAAAATCCGTCTGATTTTTCATCAATTTACTACCCCAGCCGCTGGAAAGCTCAATGACACGGTAAATACATCGGATCTGAATAGCCGTGTACGCCAGTCCTAAAGCGCCTAAGCATGCTTTTAGGTACTTGTTGTACTCCAGGATAGCCCGTGCTCTCGCAGAGGCCTCGGGATCTCTGTAGACACGCCATGCATACTCTCCGGCGCAGATGCCGAACAGCGTCAGGCTTCCGACCTGGAAGGCGAGCCCTGCAAGCTGAACATTATCGCCGAGAGCGAGGTTCTTGTTCTTCTGGGCTGCGATGGAAGCAAGACCACCGCCGGCACCTATGAAGACTTAGAAGACACATCATTAATGGGTAAATGTAATTGGCGGCTGACCTTGAAGTGCAAGAGACACAATGTCGCATCCAATGAATATGTATGCGTAATGCTTTGGCGACAGTCGAGAAACTTCAGTTCCAAACAGCAGAACGCTGTCACAATACTATTCAGCACCTCTTCGCTGGTCAGAGTAATGAGGAATGCCACTCACAGTCTTGACAAGCAAATATAGATTGCTGCGGAGAAGAACGCAGGAGCAATTGTGAGGAGGCATATCTGGATGAGAAACCTGCAGTCCTGTAAGCTCTCTAACACGGGACCCTCGAGTGAGTTGGGCATTGGCTAACCCGTTCAGATTGAAAGCATTCGGATGCATCATCAACCTTCCAGCGTATCCCAATACCTCACAAATACATCCCCACCCCATTGCGATTAGCGTCCCCCAAGCTCGATAGTAGATTCCCTGCACACTATGCGCAACCAATGTTAAGCCGAAAATTACTAGCAGCGCAACGTCGGGGCCGAGAGCAGGCGTGTAGCCATAGAACGACTTTGAGACTGGGCACGTGGCATTGATTGAGTGACAACTTTCGCGAGGCAGGAGTTGGGGAAGGCCGGAAAGTGGGGAAATGCCTGACATTTTTGCGATGTTGGTCTTGGAATTGGAATGAGACGAGGAAGTGGACGAAGATGAGATTGAGGATAATAATATTGGAGGTAGGAAGAATAGTGAATAAGCAGGGTAGATATCTAGATTAGCAAAAATTATCGCCAGGTGACCTTTACGTACATGAGTCGCTATGAATCCCACTCGAGCATAGAAAGGCCCAAGAACACTCCGATTCGATTAAAATGCAGGAAAATGTCCGCCTTAGCTCAAATATTCCGCCCACAGACGGACATTTCTCGAGGCGGGCGTTTACCGCGGAATCCCACACGCTAAAGATGCAAAATCTCCGAACAACGAAATATTGTCCCTCGACGCCGAGAACAGACTGCTACGGTGGAAAGACACTAGTATAATCGAGAGGATACACCGACTGTGACAATGGCATCGTTCGCATCCTCCTCAACGCTGAACAGAATATACCCACCCGGGCCCCGCTGCTCTCAGTCCTTGTTTCTGCTTTTTGTGTCCAAGCTTTCCGCATTAGACAATTATCCTTGTCCATTCTTGCAGTCATGGTCATTAGGCCTACGAGCTTCAGGCATAGCTCTATCAGCTCAAAGGACATAAGTTGTCCACAAGCATATAACGTTAATGATGATCTGAGCTTACATGAAGCGAACCCTACCTCACTTGAAGGACATCAATATCATCTTTCAACATCCACAGGAGAAGACTACGTGACGAACAACCAAGATGCGCCTTACAAGCCGGGGAAATGGCTTTATTTGGCTTTCGCAACTCTCGGCGTCCTCACTATCATGGTAGCATTAGATGCGACAGCTCTGTCCGTAGCCCTACCAGTCAGTTCATCCCATAGTCCGACTTGAAAGCTTCCGACCCTGAACAAATCATCAGATTATTGCCAAAGAGCTTCACGGATCTGGACTCGAGGCTTTCTGGGCCGCAACGTCATACCTTCTCGCCTCAACCGTTTTCCAGCCCACAATTGCGGCTCTCTCCAATGCTTTTGGGAGAAAATGGATCACAACTATGGCAGTAGTTTTCTTCCTTCTCGGTATTATTATGAGCGGATTATCGAAGAAATTCGACCTTCTCTTGGCGGGCAGAACAATCCAGGGTATTGGCGGTGGCGGCATCATTGTCCTGACGCAGGTCATCATCTGTGACCTAGTCCCATTACGACTGAGAGGCCAATGGTTCGGTGTGATCAGTGGAATGTACGCAATAGGTTCGGTATCAGGCCCACTTTTGGGAGGTGTGTTTTCGGAGAAAGTTACCTGGGTGAGAACTGTTTCACCCTGTAAATCAAATGATTCCAGCTAATTGAAAGAACAGCGCTGGATATTCTGGATCAATCTCCCTTTCATAGGCATGGGTTTGGTTATGATCCCTCTCTTCATCAGGCTTGGAGTGGCCAAGAGCTCTTTCGGCAGCAAACTTGTAAAGATTGACTGGATAGGGTCCGTGATATTCATCGCTTCAACGACTGGCTTCCTCATTCCTTTGTCTTGGGGCGGCGTCGCCTATGAATGGGACTCATGGCATACAGTCGCTCCTCTGAGCGCGGGTTTTGGAGGACTCGTAGTTCTCTACTTCTACGAAGAGCGAGTAGCTTCGAACCCCATTATTCGCACAAGCATCTTCAAGAATCGAAATGCGGCAGCTGCCTATCTCAGTGTGGTGATCCACGGCATGGTAGTCGTGGGCTCTCTCTACTACCTTCCGCTCTACTACGAAGCAGTTAAGGGCTTATCGCCAATCCTCTCTGGTGTTGCCCTTTTCCCGGAGACCTTCACTGTGGCTCCCGGCGCTTTCATTGTTGGAACTTTGATTTCAAGGACAGGCCATTATCGCTGGGCAGTCTGGAGCGGCTGGTCAATCACAACGCTGGGTCTCGGTCTTCTATACATGCTCGACGTGGATACATCAACCGTGAAATGGATATTCTTGAATCTCGTTGTTGGACTTGGCCTTGGGTTCAACTACTCGGCCCTTGGTGTTACCCTTCAAGCGGCTACAACGGAAGAAGACATGACCTCCGCAGTCGCGATGTTCACATTCTTCCGGCTCCTGGGACAGGCTTTGGGTGTTGTCATTGGCGGTGTGGTCTTCCAGAATCAAATCAAGTCCAAACTATCCGTGATACCAGCGCTCGCGTCTCTTGCGGATGAGTACTCCAAAGACGGATCAGGATTAGCAGCACTCATCAGGATCTTGCCCGAGAGCCCGACGAAGCCAGCACTGGTGCAGGCTTATGCCGACTCCTGCAAAGACATCTGGGCAGTCTTCTGCGCTATTGCAGGCTTTGCTCTGCTTTCCAGCCTAGTCCTTAGAAGATTGAGTCTTGACCGCCAATTTGTGTCGCCCCAGCAAATTGCCATGGACAAAGAAGATGTCGGACTTATGACTGAGCAAGCTGAGCAGGGTACTAGAGAGCTAAGTGGCCGGGACATTAAAATTCCTGACAAGCCAGATGAAGAGAGATCTTCATCTCTTTGGTATGGAGCAAAGCAGCCAACAGAGAGAAGTGTCTCGTTCGAGGCAAGTGGAATGGCTGGACATAAAGGGGAGAGAAGGAGACGGTCTCCATGGCCTCGAATTTCAGCAGTACCAGAGGAATTGAGAGCATCTTCTGAGTACTCGGTGTCCGTTGATGTCCCAGAAAGGGCTCATCCTCACGCACCCGAAGCAATAGAGGAGGCCTACGACGACACGCAAACACCACAGCTAGACCGTCCGATTTCGACGCTGCAATTACCCAACATCCGTTCCCAGCCATCATTGACGGAGATGATGCACGATCCGTTTGAACACGTGATGGGGCGGATAGCGAGTAGGGAGGCAAGAGTCAGAAATTCAGCTGTCAGGAATTCTGGTGTGAGGAGTTCTTGGGTGGCAAGTCAACGCCGTTCTCGCGCAGCATCTTCCTCTCGGCCGACTTCCTGGGCGCCTGTGTATGGAATGGGCTAGTAATTACGATACATAGAATACCATAATAGACTGTAATAATGCGTTATCAATAAGGTACCTAATGAATCTTGTTTCGTATGAGACTCTGCATTTTCCTCCACCTCCTTGCCTACTATCTTCACACACAGGGAGCGTATTATTCCCCGATATGGCACATGCGAGCAACTGAACATGCGGTCATCGTCACAGATGCTGCCCCGATGACAACTGCTGCATGCCAGCCCAAGCTGAAGGAAAGCTGTATGCATGAAACATGCTGATCTTACATATCGTTGCCTCACGCACGGAGTACGTGCGAAGGCATGCAGCTTATCCCGCTCTCACATCATGCTAAATGGAGGTTTCAATCACGATGCGACCAAATTCGTCTTCCAACTCTCCAGCTCTCCGGTCCAATTGTTTCGACTGTTGACAACGAGTGATATTTGTAAATGTTCCGACGCACCGCGGAAAACCGAGCTGTTGCGCGACAGCACCTGAAGTCGCGTTTCTTGACTACTGATGGCTTCCAAGGCTGTGCTTGAACTGTGTCTAATAACGATGGCAAGTTCATGTTGCAAGTTTCCCCTTCTGACACCTTCATAACTCCCCAAAACTCGCCCTTGCATCGCCCATCAGCAACGACCCAGTCATGGAGTCTCTATTCCACATCCAAGGCGACGCCTCCTCCGACCTATCCCCGCTCTTTCTTATCCACGCTGTATCCGGGTTTGCCCTGCCCTTCCTTGCTCTAGGTCCCTTGAGCGCCGACACACCCTCTACATCTCGCCCCGTCTATGGCCTCAGCTGCCCCATATACCAATATAAATCCTACCGTCTCCCTCACTCCTTGGACGAAGTCGCTCGCGAATACGTGGCTCGCATCCAAAGCGAACGTCCACACGGGCCCTACGTGTTGGGCGGATGGTCGATGGGCGGAATGATTGCTGTCAGAATGGCTGCCATACTGGAAGAGCAGGGCGAGGAAGTCTTACACGTGTTGTTGATAGATTCCGCAAACCCACAAGGATGCCCTCAGTACGTGGACGAAAGCGAGAGATCTGCAGTTGGGGAATGGACATACAATGCATACTCGAAGCCCACGGGCTTGCCAGGCTTGGAGGCAATGGCCGGTGAGGAGGAAAGTTTTGATCGTGGGAGCGACGAAAGCGATGGACAAGACTGCGATGACGATGTCGATATTCTCGAATACTTGCCACGAATGAAAGAGCATATCTACAATAGCTGGGACATGATCAACCGCGCGGGGCAGGCAGACGACCTCGCCAGAGGACTCGCAAGTCCAGTCACCTTGGTCAAATGCACATCTTTGGCAGCACCGCCGCCAGGCATATCTGAGGAGAGGAAGCATGCAATTCGACACCGTTTCGAGGACGACTGCGCAGGATGGACAATGGAAAAGCTCAAGGTTATACCAGTGAATGCACAGCATGATGATGTTTTTGATGGCGATCATATCGATGTGGTGACTGATATTCTAAGAGGAGTCTTGGAGCGTATAAAGAGATGAGCATATGCTGCTCTTTAAGTCTCCATCTGCCAAATTCCTGCACTTCTCACGAGTTGACGCGATGGGCTGTGCCATCATAAGTAACAGCCACTTCCTAGAGCATGTGCGGACTAGGTTGAAACATAACCGTGTTGTTAACCAATTGCTCCCTTCGTTCAAGCATCGTTAAGCCAGCTTGTGTAATTCAAAACCCGTGACAACATCTCCTCATAATGTTTCGTCTTTACCAGCCTCAACGCTCAAGTAACAATTAAGGCCTTTCCAAACTTCCTCGCCTTGACGATCCTTGTAGCTGCAAAGTAGTCAGCTCGCTCGTGATACCTAATCCTGGCGTGAGGTCGTTGCTGCAACATATGTCGATTACGACGAGCGCTCTCGAAGCGTACGGTTTTCCTTTGTTGCGCACAGGATTCCTGATCCTAAAGATCGTGACTAGATACTTACAAACGACGCAGAAAAGCACTAATGATTCCTCGCTTAGGTATGATAACGAAGAGAATGAACAGCAAGGAGCAGCAGCCAAAGCAACGAACCATTTCAGCAGGTACACTTGCGCAGTTGGAAAGGAAACATTTTGGTCTCAAAGAAGGAAGCGAGGATAGATATCAATCACGTAATTAGGACTTGCTAGTCTCTTCTGATATATAGTATATTTCAATGCATGGGATGATAGAGACGAGGAACACCGGAGACTTGGGTCTCTCGATAGTGGTGATTCACAAGTCTTGCCCCTGGGGCAAGACTTGGGCTGTTGATTCAGAGATGTGCAGAAGGATTGGGAGAAGAATTGATTGAGAAGGGTTGAATAGTCTGCCACGGCAACGAGGCCTTGTAAAGATAGATAACCGAAATAGTTTCATTAGCTGATGTGTTTTCTTTCATCTCAATCGAAAAGCTATCCCCAATACATGAGTGGAATGCCTGGAGATTATGCCCATTAAGGATTCAGTCCTAATATTAAAGACTCGACGAACAAGTCTGGAGATTTCATTGAATCCGGGTTCCGTAACGCCTAGCTCTCAGAACATCATGCATCGTTAACTGCAGTCTAATCCATGCCGTGGTCCTATGGCATTTCCCATCGGTCGAGTCCAGCTCATCCGTCATGGGAAACTTTCTGTCGTTTAGACGACTCCTAAGTAAGTTTCGGAGTCAGCATTCCTCCTTTCAGTCAATGCAATGAGTAGAGGTGCATGCTTTGGGAGCGGTTACTGCCGAGACACGTTCCAAGCATCTTGAAACGCTCAGAAAGGGGCAAGGATTACTCAGAAATCTACTTACGGCTCCATCAAGCAGTACATGAGTCATGCGCTTATCAATCCCATGAAAGTTCGCAAACCTGCAAGTCCGATATTGGCAATTGGGATCATAGGAGCAATGGTGTCCGAGGAAACAAAGCCGATAAGTGCAGGCTGAGCCGAACTTGCACATCATCTGCCTGGCGCGTATCGCCAACACCAGGACCTCATCCCGTTCAAGGAGCGTGTGACTGTATTGACAATTCCCGTGGGTACAGGCACCTTTGATGTGATGCATATTGCAGAATTTGTGCGGCCAGGGTAGCCTTTGACATCGGTCGTCGAGACGCTTGTAGACGTCAGCGCTGGGCTTTACCAGCGGTTGGTCGATGCGCTGTCCGACACTGTTCAAGAACACACGGCATGGGTTTTTGAGATCACTAGATGTGCGACATGTGCGTTAGCGTATGAGTTCCACGGTGCATGATGTACTCAGTACAAGCTTTAGGGGTGCATACCTTTCCTGAATTGGCACGATTTGCGAGTTTGATGTTGCATTTGTAGTCGGGTTAACGTTGTGAAGTCGTGGATCACGTGGTAAACTTGCTTCAGGGGCAGTCGTGTTGTCCTGCGCATAAACAGGACGATTGCGAAATGCATCATTGCTGGGTGTCCTCGGTCTCTTGAGAGTTCCATTGGCGCTTGTTTGCATTACTTCACCAGCGCTAGTACTGAAGTCTCTACCAGGCATGCTTGCGCTCCTGTTGTGCCCAACGGGCTGTGTGGGTATGGAGAATGGTACATGCGAGAGGTGAGACAAGGGCGAACCTAATCCTTTGCTTGGCAGGAGCTCTGCATGTCTGAAGACAGAGCTGAGTTCCGCGATGTCAAAGGGCAGCTTCTTGTAACCCTCGCCGAGTTGATAGTGTTGTATCAAGGAAATCTGTGACGCTACTGTGCTATTGTTCTTCCACGAGTCCAGGCTCGGGATATAACCATTGTCATGACAGCAACCAAACAGAATATGTTTGCAATGCATGTCTCTGACGAAGAGCGTGAAGTTCTCTACGTTTCTCAATCTCAGTAAAGCGTTGTGAGGTATATTAAGAAGAGGAGCAATTGGCTCACCTCTGATCTTGTGATCAGCTCGTTCTTTGCCGTAGCCGACATCTACGAAGTCGAAGAGTGGCTGGCTTTGGGCGAATCCAGTAGCAAATTCCCGTAACGTGTTCGATTGTTTGATGATATCAAATTGTTGGCACTTTCTAGCGAGACCTTCGAGGTTGACAAAGATCCGGACTATAAGTTTCCAGTCTTTGGCACCTTTATAGCGTTCGAGATACTTGGTGGCCTCGGTGAGTAATCGTTGTGCTGCTTCCTCGCCGCCACTGGTACCCTGGCAGAGCAGGTCGTCTGGAAAGACATAGCCGTCGCCGTCAACTAGCACAACGGCAAATGGATTGGCAGCAGCGCTTTCTTCCGCCACCCGAAGACGCTCTTTTTTCTCTTCATAATTTTCAATTTTTCTCTTGAGAGATTCGGTTAGATCCTCCACTTGATTCTCCAGACCTTCTGTCAATTTCACTGATTTCTTGAGCTTTCGATTTTCGTGGATGAGCTCCTGAGGCACGTTAGCACTATGACAAAGTGGTGTACAACCAGTGGCTGGACCTTTAACCACCTGTCCCGCTCCTGATCGGTTTTGATATATCTTTGCAGCCGTTCTTCCACCACGACCTAAGTAAATTTCGGAGTCAGCATCACTCCCTTCAGTCAATGCAATGAGAGAGGTGCATGCTTTGGAAGCGGATACTGCTGAGACATGTTTCAAGCATCTTGAAACACTCAGAAAGGGGCAAGAAATGCTCAGAAATCTACTTACCGGTTGCGTGTTCATCTCTTTTGGAGTTGTAGGTTCCGACGACACGAAAGACGGCATGATGTCAACGTCAGAAGGTCAATGATTGAGACGAGAACTTAATATATGATATTTGGAGTTGTGGTCCTGGTTTTCTGAAGGGTCGTCAAAGCCGCTGCAGTAAGCCCGACGACTTTGGAAATTAGCACGTTCACAAAGGAATCGAGAGCTTGAGCGGTAGCTTGCAGAATCTACGTAGTCTGATCGGCGGCTTGCCGCAGTCGATATCAGCTGTAGCGGCCTCTGAGTCCGCTGTCTCAACTTTTGTTGCGGGATAATTTCCGGTGTAGTAATACCATTGGTCAGTTGTTTCTACCAATTGGAGTATTGGACTTTGTAGTATAGAACTATTGGTATAGTAATCTATAGAAGATGCCGGGGTACAGTATTTGTTTGGTCTGCAGAACCTGGCGAAGCCGCTATGTAAGCTACGTACCTGATGGTTACACTGAACCAATTGATTTATGAAGCCCAGGGCATGGAAGGAAAACTAGACTTTTGAGGGGGGGAGGGCAAGTTTATATATTGGTGGCTTAGTCATGATCTGGATCAATTGGATAACAATCTGAGACAGATTAGGCTCCAACAGCCAATCACATTATCGCACCATGCAGGCCCCCACGACTAAGGCAGGCTAATCTTCTGCATTCTTCTTCTCCCGCCAATCAAAAGCTAGATTATTGTTTGGAATAGATTTATCTAGGGTAAAACCTGTTTTTTAGATGTCTTAGCTTTAGATAAGAAGAGTTTTCTTGTACGTAATAGATTGGACCTCCAAATTCTTATAATATGTCTTTACTAACATCTATAATATTGCAAGACACATTAAGTTTAAAGATAATCTTTATCTCGATCTCTTTCTACTTATTCTTGTATTATTTAATCTACATCTCTAATATCTCTAGCCCTTCATAGATGTATTAGAATCGATCAGCTGTAGCTCTACCTATTAGAAAAATTTCCAGCGGCGATCCATGTCTGGTATCACACTCTCGAACCTGCAAGCTGCAGCAGCAAACGATTCGGAGCAGAAAATCCGACGCCAAATGTGCATGTCGGTCCCTGTTGAAGTTTATGCATTTAGCCACAATTATCCCCGCAGCTGGAATCTCCATCTGCGGCAGTGTCCACGAGATGTAGGAGTTGACAGCGACATGACAGTCGATAGATGATGGATGGCATAGCATACATACGATCTCGATTCGTTGTTGTGCCATCAATCGGAGGGACCTAGATACGGATCATCAGCGCAATGAATACAGTCTCTGCGTCCCCACACCTGTTTTCTGAGTTTATGACTCCGGGGAGACATAAGTCATAGACCAAGGAAATAAGTATCGAAGACAAAGCCTCTGTACTTTAGATGGGCTTCACAGCTGTTGTTGGACTTCGAGTCACACATCATGCAGAGTAAACGTATTGCCCAACTTGGGAGCCTTTCGCCTCCAAAACTTCTCTCATTGGGAACCACATAGCCTAATCTCGATCTTCATAACGAACCACCATTGACAAGACGATGACGCATCCCTGAAGCCTGCATAAGGGACAGCACAATGGGCTTCTATTCCGACTACACCAGTGATGACGATGTCCACTCTGCTCGAAGTGACGAAGAGTAAGCTTAGAACGTTCTCAATAGTGCTAACGAAGAGAGCAGCGAGACCTTGACAGGACTGATGCAGGAGTGCAAGGCAGTCCTATCTGTCGCGCTGCTACGCCAAGTATGGCGAGAATCGGGACGGGTACGACCTCCTGACTGAACACATCGTTGGCGAAGATTGGTTGAAGGCATGGCTTGGCAACATCTCGTGTCCCATTCGTCGAAAAACGCTTCTTGCTGTGCCAGAAAAAATCGCCGCACCAGAAGAAGACAACAATATCCAGAAGGAAGAGGAGATCGAACAGGAGAAACAATGTCTTTCTATGACTAATATACACCTTTTGGTTTTAACCGGACGAGCTCACTCACTTGGCCGACCAAGAAATCGCTGAGATCTGTCGCGCTGAGCTCCCAATCCCGAATTCGGAAACGCAAGTCAGAGGAAACCATGCTAAAAGGCAGTCCCGGCATCTAGCGAAGCCAGCCCTGGCGGACCAAAACGCAAGACATCCTGAACTCAGGTGGGATTGGAAGTAAGCGTGGAGATAGACGGATACCTTGGCGATAAAACGTACCCCAATACTGGAGCCAAAAACTTCGGCCACAATAAGACCTATATTACACAAGTAGATTTGGTATCCCACAGCCTGTAAAGGAATGCCAAAACCCATAATCTAGCAGTAGTGAAACTCTTGCTCCCCAGAGTCATCCCTAAGTATGGATCGACCCCTGCGGGAAAACAACGACGTTGCTAATCGTGTCATCAACACCTGCTGTATCGCCCGTGAACGTCGGCCCCGGCGGCAGAGCATCAGTTGAAGACGCTGCTGCCAATATACGCTCTGGCGGTCGCATGCCAGGTGGGCTTGGGAAATCTGTGCAGTGGCCGTATATACCTGACGTTCAACATCAATAATCAATCTTTAGATGAGCAGACAGATAACAGGCAGGAAGTGAAAACATACTTGCAGCATAAAGCAAATAGCTGTGCGCATTCATGAGCGTGTGGTCAGCCGACAAAGCCAAGACGTCGTTCGCGTCATAAACTTCATAGTCTCCGATCTGATTGAGTAGGCCTCTTTTTATCTGCTCCGGTATCAAGTAGATATGTACGACCTCCTCAAGTAAGACCCACATCCCATATTGGGTCAGAGATGGCCCAGCTCGCCCTAAACGATCTAAGTTAAACTTGTTTTTCGCATTTACACTTAGGCACTTGTTAGGTGGCGGTACGTGCAAGATGGTTCCGAGGCCAGAGTCCCAGAAGTATGGGCAAATCCCTATATAGGGTGTCCCACTCAGACTTTGAGCGCTCAACTCAGACTTTTGGCGACAGCGATTGTAAGAATCGAATCTTGACCCATCAGGTAGAGTGCCAGCGAGCTGGCCTGCAGCGCTCAGGCAAAAGATGGCTGGAGCTCCATTGGTCACTTGCGTTGGAGGGTAGATGGCTGCGCCGGCAGAACTCTGGGCGAGGATGTTGGAAACAAAAGCCATGTTTTCGGGGTCCGTGAAAAAGGTCTGGTATGCAGGGCTCATGGTGGACGACTCTGCGTCTTGAGTCGCTGGAATCAAAGCGCCCCACAGTGTCTCAAGCATCGTGACCACATTGTTCGCATTTGCTCCACAGTTGACGATAGCATACTCACCACTCATGACCAGATCGCTTTCTGGAGGACCTAATCAATGATGTTCGGTGCAAAAGGAGTTAGAGAACTTACTTTGCCGAGAAACCAGTGGTGTTGCGGTGACACACATTAGTATACTGCTGATTGTGAACAAAATTAAAGCCATAGTTGGAAACGGTGGTAGAGACGCCTCGGGTACAGCACTGATTGAGCAGGTAGCTCGCTGACTTAAATACAAATGTCCTCTACCACGCAACAAGAATGGAGTAGATGCGCATACGCGGACGGAATGTTTCGCGGCTATATCATAAAACTTAGATCGAATCAAAACCCAGTTGGAGCTATTTCCAGGTACCAGTCGCTTATATCCAAACACTGATCAAGCGATCCGACTGAGGTGATTGCATAAACTTCAGACTGGAGATAGAGGTCGTCGCTTATCCAAAGAATAATACAGAGGCGTACGGTAGCGAATAGATTTCTGCCTCACACGATCGCAGATACAGGTGCCCACGTTAAGTTCATACCCATACACTTTGCGAGCTTCTCCAGTGCAATGCTGTGATACCACTCAAGTTTGGTTCCTTTTTCATTGCGAAGCGTCAAGCGTGCCGTAAGAAACAACACGAACCGTTCTCGGTATTGCAGTCATGAAAGATCAAACCATGCTACTGCCGTCGGCCAGGCTCGTCCTCAACGGCATCTCTTCTTGTCCGAGGTGTGCTCAACGCAGTCAGCCCCTAAAAAAAGCTGTCTAGCGTGGCTAGAGGTTACAGATTGAGGCTTGCGATACGATTTGAGGGTGCAGCTCTCAGATGGAGACAACGGTGTTGGTAGCGATCTGCACATATCATATTGACAATATCTACCCTAACGTCCATCCCTGCGTCGCGACACACCCTGTGTCCCGAGACATCGTCGACAATTTTCCACAGAAGATTCTCAATTCCGAACTAAGAGCCAAGCTATTCTCGGAATAGGTAGCGCAAGGTCCATATTTAATCTCTTCTTTGATTCGGGCATATATATTCGATAGTTACAGTATAATACCACTTTATACCTTGAGTGTAGTTTATTCCTTACTTCCTTTGGCAGACCCTTAGCTGCTAAATGGGTAATTAAACCGCAAGAAGTTGTCCTTGCGATAGATCAACACCTGAAGAAGATATTTCGAAATCATGGAACTCCTTCTCGCATTCCTTGCGCTGCTTTAATTATTTGTATCACGACGAGTGCAATCGGCGAGCCAGGGTCAAGGCAGCAGTTTGTAAGACCTGGCCGAAAGTAATCTAGCTCAATAAGGGTTTGGCTAGTAGAGCCCGCAAGACCCCGCGCTGTTGCCTAGAATCTTCATGGATGCACTTAACCCTCCACCATGGTCAGTCTCTGCTGTGTTAATGAGATAGGTACACATATCAGAGATAGGCGACGATCTCACACCAACCGTCATCAAGTCTTTTTAGCGTCAGTGGAGCCACTAATTCAGTCAAGTTCAAGACTTGACGAGGCTAATTTTTAAAGCAGAGCGCACAATAGAAATGCAACATAGTGCAGGTTTAGCAGTCAACGGAAGTTCACTTCTTACTGCAGATGCACAGACCAGTGATCATCTAGAAAGCTTTGAGAAGTTCTTCGAGCATCTAAATCGGGCAGCGAAAACGGTTCTTCCTAGAACATTCAGGAGATATCGTGATGTTGTTGTCCTTCTTCTACGATGGCAAGATGATGATCTAGGGACGAAAACTGAAGTCACCGACCTGAAGTGTGTATTTCGAGACATGTACCACTACAGAATCGAGAGATATTTGATTTCGTCAAGCGATTCAGCAACACAACTGGAGTACAAACTCAACGATTTTCGTAGAGCTTATGATCATGAATCCAGCCTTTTGATTCTATACTATGGCGATCATGGTTCCCTAGATCTTAACAAACAACGACCAAGTCGAAGTATTTGGCAAGCAAATCGAAATGGAGGCGCATCGCTGATATGGTCTGATCTGCAAGGTATTCTTGAACGCGCCAAGTCCGATGTTGTTTTCATTCTAGACTGTTGCTTTGCCGCAAGTGCAGCAAGATGTGCTGACTCAAAAGAAGGGCTTTGGGCATGCAATTCGAAGATTACTACGACTGGTGTCAACGACAACTCTTTCACACGAAACCTCATTGAAGAGCTCGAGTCGCTAAGTACATCACGGTTTAACATTGCTATGCTGCACGCCCGGCTGATGAGACGATATCGTAAACCTGGCTCTCATATGCTTCTTACTGAGCCTTGATACACATACCTTGGAGATATCGCGTTAGCTTCTACAGAAATCTCTTCTCAGCCATCGAACCAGATGAGCAGTGCAGGTAACACCCCCGTTTTAGAAATCTCAGATACAGGCTCTAAACAGTCCCCCGTAGTTACTACTATCAGCATTGATCAATCGATGATCGAAACATTGGTATTACTTGCAGTGCGACTCAAAGACACAGAGCACACACCAAAACTGTTATCTTGGCAAAATTGATGCCACGACCTCGCGCCGAATGATATCGAGTCGATTCATGCACTTGGAAGAATAAAGATACGTGACTTGATCAAGCTGAAAGCGCAATTCCTCAGCAACTCATTTCTCCTGTTGATTTCTCTTTCGATTTTTATCTGGGACAGGCTTCCCAAGAGTCCGGCATATTCTTTCGTTGGTTTTATCAAATCAGCGAATTTGGTATTTCCGTCATGGAATCCCGAATTAGAAGTTTATTTGAACTCATCAACACACAAAGAAGATTGAATCAGGGCAAAGACGATAGAAGACCAGTCCGAATTTGATTGGAACCATCTAGGCGAGGATGAACGAAATAGACAGCTAAGATCTAAAACGGCTTTGGTCATAGATTATGAGAAGCAAGGACTGTGGGAAGAATCTGAAAAGTTATTCAAGAAGGTCGTGTTTGCTCGGCAAAGCGCTCTTGGGAATGAGCATTTAGACACGCTGACTAACATGGCCAATCTGGCGTCGACGTACAGGAATCAAGGCCGATGGAGGAAGGCCGAGGAGCTGGAGGTGCGAGTGGTAGAGACGAGAAAGAGGGTGCTCGGCGCAGAGTATTCTTCCACGCTAACCAGCATGGCCAATCTGGCGTCGACGTACAGGAATCAAGGCCGATGAAGAGAGGCCGAGGAGCTAGAGGTGCAAGTCATAGAGACATTTAAGAGGGTGCTTGGCAAGGAGCATTCTTCCACGCTGACTAGCATGGCCAATCTGGCGTCGACTTATCAGAATCAAGGGCGATGGAAGGAAGCTGAGAAGCTATTTATACGAGTGATGAAGACTAGTTTGAGGGTGCTTGGCAAGGAGCATTTAGATACCCTGACTAGCATGGCCAACCTGGCGTCCACGTTCTGGAATCAAGGCCGATGGAAGGAAGCGAAAGAGCTAGAGGTACGAGTAATGGAGACGAGGAAGAGGGTGCTTAACGAGGACCATCCAGACACCCTGACTAGCATGGTCAACCTGGCGTCGACTTATCAGAATCAAGGGCGATGGAAGGAAGCTGAGGAGCTATTTATACGAGTGATGGAGACTAGTTTGAGGGTGCTTGGCAAGAAGCATTCAGATACCCTGACTAGCATGACCAACCTGGCGTCCACGTTCTGGAATCAAGGGCGATGGAAGGAGGCCGAGAAGCTATTTATACGAGTAATAGAGACCAGAAAGAGGGTGCTCGGCGAGAAGCATCCTTCCACGCTGACGACTATGAACAACTTGGCTGGAGTGCTGGACAGCCAAGGCAAGTACGAGAAGACAAAATCGATGTATAGGCGGACGCTGGCGACAAGTGAGAAGGTGCTTGGAGTTAAGCATCCAAACACGCTGACAACTATGAATAACTTTGCTGAAGTGCTGGGGCACCAAGGCAAGTACGAGGAGGCCGAATTGATGCATAGGCGGACGCTGGCGACAAGTGAGAAGATGCTTGGAGTTGAGCATCCAAACACGCTGACAACTATGAATAACTTTGCTGGAGTGCTGGGGCACCAAGGCAAGTACGAGGAGGCCGAATTGATGCATAGGCGGACGCTGGCGACAAGTGAGAAGGTGCTTGGGGTTGAGCATCCAGATACGCTGACGACTATGAATAACTTGGCGCTGGTACTAGACAGCCAAGGCAAGTATGAGAAGGCCGAATCGATGCACAGGCAAGAGCTAGAAATATGTGAAAAAGTGCTTGGTCTTAAGCATCCAGACACGTTGACGACTATGAACAACTTGGCTAGAGTATTGGAGCGCCAAGGCAAGTACGAGGAGGCGAAATCAATGCACAGGCAGACGCTGGCGATCAGTGAGAAGATGCTCGGCGAGGAGCATCCTTCCACGCTGACGACTATGAACAACTTGGCGCTTCTACTGGACAGCCAAGGCAAGTACGAGAAGGCAGAATCAATGCACAGGCAGACGCTGGCAACGCGTGAGAAGGTGCTTGGTCTTGAGCATCCTTCCATGTTGACGACTATGAACAACTTGGCGCTTGTACTGGATAGCCAAGGCAAGTACGAGGAGGCAGAATTAATGCACAGGCAGACGCTGGCAACGCGTGAGAAGGTGCTTGGTCTTGAGCATTCAGACACGCTGACAAGCGTGTACTACCTCGCTCATCTTCTTGCAAGTCGGCATCGTTACGATGAATCTACTACTGCGCTGTATGAAAGAGCATGCGCAGGGTACAATGCCACTCTTGGGATGTATCATCCAACTACTCGCGCATGTCGCCAACACTATTCACAAATGCTTTTCGACTCAAGAGCAGAATTCGCTTAACGTTCCTTCAGACACTTCGCGCAGTGGCGTAAGCAGACAAACGAGCAAGGGATCAAGATTGTCACGTGGGCTCGCGAAGATGGGCCTTAACACGTTCAAAGGACTATAGATAATGAAGAGATTAATTGTGCAATATCATACAGAATGCTATACTGATACGTCCATCTATAGAACAAGCATACTTCTTGTCACGATACAGGCTGGGCGACAAACGAGTAGGCGTTTGCACGAGTAATGCTCCAAGCGAGCTTTAAGCGTGATCGGTCTGGCGTGAGTCGTGATGAAAGCTAGCGTCGGCAGCGATAAATTACAGCTAAGCTGTTTTAGGCTAGATCAGCGGATCCTCCTCACCTGTCAGTTCGAAGCTGATGGAGTTTGAATTAGCACAGATACACAACTGCGTTTCGAATGCTGTCGTCGCGCTCGGGATCGAATAACTATACAATGAGTCGCAACTTGACAAACCTTTGGCAGGATACATGAATTTTTGGTCCACCCACGACCGTCCGAAGTAACGCGCTCGTGGTGGGCTCACGGCGAATTATGATATTGCACGGAAAGCAGTAGTCATTTCCAAGATATATTAAGAAGAAATGCAGTTTACAATTCAAGGTAGCTATTCCGAGAATTTCTATGACCCCGGGTGCATGTTGGGTTTGTTGTGTTGAGAAATATATGCGCTGTCTCGTCACGACGGGCGTCTCGCCACACAGGGACGGACGTTACTTGAAAAGAAACTTAAAGCTTGACCAATTACGTTTAATGTTAGGCTCCCAAGCCCCGACGCGGCTAGGGCTGCAGAAACCCTGGCCTGATGTCAGAGGCACCGGAAGCTTGAAGATTCTGGACGACATTTGACGTCTTAAGGTTCTCTATTTATTGGCTTACGACTCGCTGTTCTTCACTGAACATGCCCAAGAAAATCGTGGTCTTCGGTGGCACGGGCTTTCTAGGTGACTTCCCTACCTTCCTCAAACCCAACCCAAACACCGAGACTAAGCCCCATCTCTAGGTTCCCGCATATGTAAATCCGCAAGCACACGCTCCTGGACCGTCCTCTCCCTCTCCCGCTCTGGCGCGCCGCACTGGCCTAGCATCACCTCCTCGCCTGATCCCCCGCCATGGTCCGCCTCAGTCTCTTGGGAGAAGGGCGATATATTGCAGCCTTCTACGTATGCGCATTTGCTGAAAGATGCAGACTGTGTGGTTCATACGATGGGGATACTGCTTGAGGCGGATTACAAAGGCGTCTTGCAAGGAAGGGAAAGCCCGATTGCGGGGTTGAGGAAGGCGTTTAGTGCGAGGAAGAGTGGGGCGAGTGGGAACCCATTGGAGAGGCAGAGGGGCGAAGGGGTGGAGGTGGGAGGGGATGGGGTGACGTATGAGTTGATGAATAGGGATTCTGGTATGTCTTTCAGGGTACCGATTGATCTGGAGGGTTATGAAAAGGGTGATCGATTGATATCCTGACAATAGCAATCACACTCGCCCAAGAAGCCTCCCACGCCGCCATACCATCTTTCGTCTACATATCAGCTGCCGCCGGCACACCCATACTCCCGTCGAGATATATATCCACGAAGCGAGAAGCGGAATCCACCATCGCATCGACTTTCCCCAAGATGAGGAGTATCTTTATAAGACCAGGGTTTTTGTATGACTCTTCAAGGGCATTCACGATGCCGATAGCGGCATTTGGGGCTGCGGGAAATATGGTCAACTCGATGTTGGGAGGTAGACTGACACCGCTGGTGGGAGCGGCGGTGGAGAAACCACTGAAGGCAGATCTAGTCGCGGAAGCGGTGGTCGAGGCTATTGAGGACGAGAGTGTGAAGGGAGTAGTAGCGACAGAGAGGATAGAGGCGCTGGCGACGAAGGCTTGGAGGAGGGGGATGCTATAATATTTATACCCATATGAGCGGTCCATAATCGAGTGTAGCCACTTTCCCGGTCGGCTGCAGCAATCCGTGTAGTTGTACAGTCTATCAAAAAACCTCCAACGCCTCGCTTCCCGCAAAGCATTTCCGGACTCAAGCGCTGACCTGGGGACCTTTGACCGCATTCATATCGTGGTACCGCGCTCGAAATTGTCTCGTATTTCGGCCGTATACTGAACACTGTTAGCCATAGAGCCTGTAGATGTAGGTTAATAAAGCCTCTTACCTTGTTGTAGAACCGTGCCAGCTTCTGATTGAATTGCTCTAGAACCAATGTCAGTATTCCACTTCTTGTGCAATCTTGCGCGCTATTGAACACATACTGTTCTTGTCGTTGATGTAGGTAATATCACCCTCCTCCTGATCCATGCCTCTCTCCCTCCTCTTCTTCAGCCGAACTTCTTCCGCTTTGCGAATATCGCTCACCAACCGATCAACAGCAGCTTTGTCTGGCTTATTCTCGATAAAATCCGTACTGTCGGCCGTAGTGTAGAAAGTCCCATCCTTGTCCACTGCCACGAGCTCTCCATCATCCGTCTCCACGATCTCCAGTCCCCCACTCATGGCCGCCTTCTGGACTGCAGCTGCCTTCTGTTTCTCGTACCTCTCCATATCAGGGGCCATCTCACGCAATTGGCGCTTGTAGATCTTCCGAGCATCTTGTCGATAATCTTGAAATGCGACATCTTCTCGGTGACTCTCCTTCTTTGCCATTCGCTTATCCCATTTCTCGGACTCATCTATCGTCCAGTCCCAAGCTCGCTTTCGCTCGAAATCCTCACCTGCTGCGGCGGTGTCGGCTTTCAAAAGATTATGCGATGCAAAGGCCTGCTTGCGGGAGAGGGAAGAGAGGAGGTTTGGATCTGTAGCTTGTCGTTGCGCTTCTGCGGCGGCTTCTTTCAGATTCTTTTGGGCGGATGTCTTCTACTCAATGATTTAGTTGCGGTCGCAATGCAAACCCTTGATTTATCTGCGATGCAGCGCGCTGGGGTTGCAGGGCAAGTAATAATGGATGGGATACCCACCGCACGCGCTTGTAGAGCCCTGAATCTCTCTTGCCTCTCTTTGTTGATGATTTTCGTATTCCCAGCATCTTGATCTGCTTCTGAAGCCAAGCTCTCGATGGTACTTGGTCGTTGCGCTTCGGACTGCATAGTCTCTAGCATGGGGTGGTTGGGTCCTTGTGAGGCTTCTTTGTCCGTCTCCGTCGGTACAGAGAGCTTACGCTTCTTCGATGGAAGCATCTTTCACAGAAATCCTAATAATGACGCCAGATGCCTAATCGTAAGTACTATTGAAAAAGGTAAGGAAGATGAGGTAGAGCATGGAAATCCGTCACACAGTCAGCCCTATCCAAACGTCTTAGCAAAGTTTACACTAAGGTATTCCCTCGTCTAGATTGGTGACTACAAAAAGCGTTGCGACTTTTGGTAAAATTGTTACGCAACGCCACACACCCTTCATTTGTTTGTAAGCAGCAAAGAGACCAAATATGATCTCGAGCATCTTATTTTGAAGTTTGTCAACTTATGATATATTCGATATCTCGTGTTGCAAACATTATCTGCATTTGATTTTAAAGATTTTAGTACTTATATCTAAATCTAGATATTCTGTATTCTCCAAAACAAACTATCTAGCGATCTAGATAATTTCTTTGTTGGAGTGTACACAGTCCAAGTCTATAAAAGCTATAGATAGCATCTCTATATATTGCTAGATTAGACTAATTGCGTCCAGTTAAATTATCGAGTTCGAGTTAAATACTCGACTCAAATCTTGACAATTCGTATTAACTCGACTCGAAAGTCTTAACAATTTAATTTCTAAAGTTGAAATCGACAGTTCAAGTCGATTTCTATACTTGAAATCGATATTTAACTTGAAAAATCGACTCGAATTGTCAAGACTTAGTATTAGTATAAAGAAATTCTAGAATAAATAGTAGAAAATTATGTTCTATTTTATAATTTTTCAATATAAGATTATCTAGTAATGCATTATAATAATGCATTCGAGCTATCTAAATAGCTAGAATTAGATTATTGACTTAACTTTTTTAGTCAAAGAGTTCGACAATTTTGTTCTACATAATCTTGTCAAAGATTGTAAAAAAAAAAAAATTATTGTATATTAAGAAGAATTTAAATTCTTGATTTTTCGACTTGCGATAACAATAATACAATATCTACAATAAATCAATAAGAGCACAATAATACTTTTGATAACGTTATTATAAATATTGTGTTACTATTATTAAAAGTTGAAATACTTTATTACTAAGCTATCAAGACTTTAATATTTAAGTATACTTTATTTAAAAGTATATAAAGAACTAATAACTCTAAAGCAATAGCATAATTCTCAAAAAGTTAAATATATTACTCAAAAAACGACTTAAATTATTAAGATATTAGTATATAAAATATAAATTATATTTAATAGATTCAAAATCTTAGTTTTATACTTTACTTGAATTGTTTAATTATAATTTAATAATATAGTATAGTAATGCAAAAAAATAATATATTATAATAGTAATATATAGTAGTAAACTCTCTAAACTATATATATAAAGTTATTAATTTAAAATCTTAATAATCTTGATTGCTTTACTATTATCTTAAAGAGTCTAATTCAAGTTATTTTTTATCTTATTATTATTCTTATTATTATTATTTTTATCAATTTTATTGTTATTGTCTTTATCTTTCTCGCTCTTATTTTTTTTTTGTTATTATTATTATTATTTGTTGCTTTATAGTAGTTATAACTTAACTCTTTTATATTATCTTAAATCTTATATTGAGTCTTTTGCTTAGTTTTTTTTTAATAATATTATTGAAATTCTTTATCTTAACAATAATAAAATTTGAAATCTCTCTCTTTTTTGCATTGTTTAAGAATGCAAATTCTTTAACAAAAATGTCAAACAATTCTATAGAATTGTTATTATTAATTCTTCTTAAGTTATTCAAATTACTATAATAGATAATTTGTTATTAAATAATTTTTACAATTGATTTTATATAGATCGAAAAGCTTTTATTAATGTTGAGCTTAATATTAACGCTTAACTATAATGTTAATTAGCTTAGATATAGAACACAAGTAACGCATTTAGATAATATATATCTTTTTAGAAGAGAATCTTTATCGACAATTCGGGGAAGCGACTTCTGTGACACAATGACTCCACTAAGTTAACATCGGCCCAAGAGAGTCTCGTGATATCTAGCGCTAGTCTATTAGAGTAATTTTAAATATTTCCTAGAATTTAGATTGTTTTGTAATTTTTTTGAAATTTTAGCCTAATCGAGTTAGTATTACGAATAGAATCAATATTTGAAAACAAAAAAGATTCTAAAAAAAATTGTTTTCAAATATTGATTCTATTCGTAATACTAACTCGATTAGGCTAAAATTTCAAAAAAATTACAAAACAATCTAAATTCTAGGAAATATTTAAAATTACTCTAATAGGCTAGCGCTAGATGTCACGAGATTCTCTTGAGCCAATGTCGACTTAGTGGAGCCATTGTGTCACAGAAGTCGCTTCCTCGAATTGTCGATGTTCTTACTATATTTGTATTTTTATATAACGTTTGTACTTTTTCGATAATCTTAAGTTGGTTTGCTTTCTTAGTTGCAAATTTCTTCTTTGCTTTTCGTCTTAACTTATTTTCGAAATATTCTATTGTTAAGTTGTTAGTATTGTGTGCTTAATTGTATTACTTAAAATATTACTATAAATCTCTTTATTAATTCGATGCTTCTTAACTTTTTTTTTAATATTGTTTTTTATAATTTTACAACTCAACTTTGCGACTTTCTTTTATATAGATATTTTACAAAGTTTCTTAATTTGTATTAAGATAGCTTTTCAATTGTTACTTTGCTTTTTATATAATTTCTCGCAATTATTATTTTAATCTTTTGCGCAATTTTGACTTGCAATAGTTTTTAAATTTGTTAACAACGCTTTTATTATTTGTGCGTATATTTAGCTTATTTTACGAGTAATATATAGAGATAATGCAATTATATAGTAGCTTAGAAGTTTCTTACAATATCTAGTAAAGTATAGCAAGATTCAAAGAATAGAAGATTCAAAAAAATTAACAAAATTGTAAATAATATGTTAACAAGTAGTTTTACTAAAACAAAGTAAAAAATATATATGTTAGAGTTAAAGTTAACATTTATTTATTAATATTTACTTTAAACTTTTGTTGACTTAAGATTATTAATTTTTTATATTAATATATACTTGATTTTGTTAACACATTGCGCGCGTTTGTATTTGTTAACTTTCTTATTATTAATTTTATTTACTTTTATTATTAATTGTCGATTAAAGTCTTTCTTATTACGCGATTTTTAACGCATTTACACTAATAATTATTATCAAAATTATTGCTTATTTTACTATAACTTCTTCGCAATCGCTTTTAAATCTTCTATTTTTCAATTACATTTACATAAATCTCTTTCAATTAATATTGTTAAAATTATTAACTTTATTAATAACTTATACGAAGCAAACAAGTAATATATACAAGTAATGCAAAACATCTTACTTAGAACTAATATACTCGATTTGCTAGATTCTTAAGATGCTATTAAGTCTTCTCGCAATAAACTAGTTTCTTAATTCAATTGTAACAAAATAAGCATAAACAAAGAAAAATCTTAAGAAAAAAAGAGTATTAAAAGAAAAAGTATTAGAAGTGCTAGTATAATTAAAATAATGCGAACAAGTAATATATTTTCGACTAATATGCTAATGTTTTGCGATAGCAAGAACGAAAGTAAAAGTCCAATATTGTTGCTTTTTGTAAAATTAGAAAATACTAGATATTGACATTTCGGGTAACCGACTTCTCAATTTCAAGATGCTAAGATAATTCAAGTGGCCCGAGATCAATCCTAGGAGCGTTCGAGGAGCGACAAGAAGCTTGCATTTGAGAGATCAAAAAAGACTTAACAAAAAGTATAATTTTGATGTTCGAGATACGTACGAACTCTCGCGACGCTTTGATTACGTCTTTACTTGCTACTCGCTTACATTATAGTAATTTAAGTAATAGAATCGAACAATTTGTAAGATTTCTACGCGAGAGCAACGTGCACCTTGGGAGAACTCTTTCTACGTAGTTGACTGCGCGTGATTGATTGCGCGTAATTGAGTGCGCAATAATTGCGCTCGTAAATTGCGTTCGCGAGTCTTGGCAACGTGCAAGTAGTGCTCTTAACATTGCACGAGTAATGTATATCTTGATCTATTTCCCAAACTTTGGCTCTATTGGCTTGGGGCCAACTGGACCTGCTAATGTAGCTTTAGGACTAAAACATTGACACAACAACCTCGAGAGCCTCGAGTCGCTAATGGGGCCCCTAGAGGGTTACCCCGAATTGTCGATGGAAGTCGATCGATTTTCTTATTTTTCGACTTTTATTCTAGCGTCTAATTCGCGAAATTTTGTATAATAAGACTAACAATTTTGATCGTAAAAAGAACAACTATTATATTTAAAATTTAACTTTAACAATACTTCAAAAAGCAATTAAGATATTTATATGATTCTTTTTTTCTAGTAAGTATATTATCTCTTTGCATTGTTATTATAATAATAGAGTTATAACTAATATCTTACGTATTATAGATTCGAATCTTGCGACAATTTACGCTAAGCGTATAACAATCTAGTTGAAGAATTTGAATTTTATTAAGCATTTAATAAAGCAATTCGATCTTCTTAGCTAGAAATTCTACAACAATATTATGTTCTTTTTCTTAAGCAATCATAATATGTTCTTTGCACTAGTTAAGAATCGAATCTTCGAAATTTTATTATTAATAAATCTTTTTTAGCAATTCAAGTTATTAAATGCATTATTTCTTTGCATTATTACTAACAATATCTAATTATTTTGTAATTATTATTGTTTACAAACTTATTTAAGATCGATTTTATTAACATACTCTTCGAGCAAAACTGAAAGTTTATTTAATATTTATTAATAATACTAGATATAAAAGTATATCTTAAGTTATTTGCGTTAGCTTTGAAAAGTTCGACGCATTATCTCTTTAATATTCTTAAGTTAAATATTTATTCTCTACAATATTGACGCGAAAATATCGATTAACTTTATCTTAAATCGAACAAAATTATTAAAATTGCCAAAATAAGAATCTTGTAACAATTACAATAGACTATATTAATATTAGTAAAAAACTATATATATTACTATATTATATTATCTTTTTAGCAATATTTGCTTTTTGCGCTTTTGCTCTTAAACTAGTAGTCGAATTGTAATAACGTTTAGCGTGATCGTCAAGTCGAGTTTTAACTCGATTGGGTTAACTCGCCCAATCTTGATCCTAGATAGACTAATCGCGTCGATTCGAGAAATCGAGTTCGATTCAAGAAATCGAATCGATTCGAAAGTTTTGATGATTCGATTCCTAAAGTTGAAATTGACAATTCGATTCGATTTCAATCTTTAAATCGAAAATCGAATCGAAAAATCGAATCGAATCGCCAAGACGACTATTTTTAGTAAATTTTATTATTTTTAGTAACAATTAATTGATAATTTAATAGAAATAGTTAATTTATTTAAATTAATTAATAAATATATTAGATTGTTTTTATATTATGCATTACTATTGTGCATTACCTAGAAAACAATTAAAAAAATCCAAATTTAAACTAAATTTATACTATTTTTAGTATTCTTGGCGTTCTTGGCGTTCTTGACGATTCGATTCGATTCCAATTTTTGAATCGAAAATCGACTCGATTCGATTCAATTCGATTCCTAAAGTTGAATCGTCGATTTGAATCGATTCTAGAAGTTGAAATCAAAAATCGAATTAACGATCAATCTAATCCTAGAATTAGGCAAATTTCCTAGCTCAACAGGATGGGGCGAACGAAGAATGCGCGTCAAGTGTTTAACTCAACCCACCCGATCACGTGATGTCACGTGACGCGCTAATTATATGCGATTAGCGTGGATACTAAGCTAGCTCAATCGAGTTAGCGCATAGATAAGATAAGATAAGATAAGCGAATGCTAACGCGACGAAGTTAGCTCGAATTCTTGGCATTGACTCGACGAAATCCAACCCTAGGGTCGAGTTCGCGTCTTGACCCTGGCCCAACCCTACGAGGCCCAAGAGGGTGGGTCAAGTTGAAAAAAAAGTGTTCGACCCAATCTATCGATCACACTAATAACGTTAAAAATAATTCTTAAATTTTGTCTTATATTTGTTCTCGTAATTAATAGTATTGTTGTTTTCTCTCTTATTTTACAACTTATAAAGATTAACTTTTTGCGTAAAATCTAGAATGTTAACAAAATTGTATAATATATTGTCTAATTCTTCTATTCTTGAATAGTATTTCGCAAGCTTTGTTAAAACTTTATTGCAAATCTTAATTACAATATTTGTCGAAAAATAAATATTAACTCTTATTATTTTCTCTAAATATTTAAGATAATTAAATATTGCATCGAATACTCGAAATTCTAAATAAATATTTATATTAATTGTTTGCGAAACTATAAGAGTATATTTGCTAAAAAAATTTAACATATTATTAATAAGCAAAACTAAGTTTTATTTGCTTTTGTCAAATTTAATTTATTAAATCTTTAAATCTTAAAAATATTTCTTTATTTAAAGATTGATATAATTGCGTAATTAATATATTTAGTAAAGTATAAAATAAATAGAGTTTTAACAAATACAAATATTCTATACTAGTTTTTGTAACTTTTTATCGATTTTTTCTTAAAAGACTCTAAATCGAAACAAATATTAAAATAAGTTATTAATAACAATTGTAAGAGCGCAAATCTAATAAAATTAATATATATATTATCTCTTTATATTGTTACAAATTTAAATATCTTTTTAATTATATTAGATAAGTTTATGCTTCTTGCAATATCTTAAAGTTGTTTATTTTCTAATTGTACAACAATATTATTATTTGTTGCTTTCAATTTTATAGTTAAAATAAAATTTTAAGTTACAAAATTAATAATATAAGTTAAATAAGATATAGAGTTTTCTTGTTTGTTTTATTAAAACTCTTGTTAATTCAAGATCTTTTCAAGTTTGTTCTTAAGTGTATTGTTATTACTTGCGTTATTAATAACAATCTCAAGAAGTTTTTCTTTAATCTCGAAAGACTTTCAACTCTTTATAAGCTTCAACATTAATTAACAATCTATATACTCAATATTAAAAGAAGTAAATTTAATAAAATATTTGCGAAATTGAAATGCAATATCTATTTAATATATTAACACTTTTAAATAAACACATCTTTAAGAACTAAATTATGTATTTAAATATCGACAATTTGGGATAATTCTCTAGAGACTCTATTAGCAACTTGGGACTCTTAAGATTGTTGTGTTAATATCTTAGTTCTAGAGCTACATTAGCAATATAGAGTTGCTTTAGAGCTTGCTCTAAGCTAAAATATCTATCTTCGCAAAATAACATTGTCGTAAGTTATAATATTTTTCTTGATTTATTTCGCGATATTTTAATCTATGCTTACAACATAAATTATAAAAAGCATAACTTCTTTAATATATATAACTACTAAGATTCTTATTCGATCGCAATTTATATACACAATAGTATTGCAATTTCTAGTATAGTTTGTTTGATTTATATTATAATATTAAATGCATTTGTGCTTATAGAAATGCTTGATACTTCAAGCCTTAAATGTATTTTTCTTATATATGCGTTATACTTTTACAAGAAATAGAAGTTCTTCTTCTTATTATTTATAAAGATATTTACGTACAAATACTCTTTTATATAAGCAACAAATCTCTTGTATTTCTTTACATTATTTACAATTAATAAGAGAATTTTCTTTCTCTTTGTATATTAAATTGTATTTGTTTTACTTTTGATAGTTAGTTTTTTTCTTTAAACAATTTAACTAAGTATTAATTTTAACAATATATTTTTCTTTCGTCTTTTAACTCGAGCTCTATATTTATTTTATTAAAGATTATTCTTAATATTAATTTTTAATTTGACGATTAACTTGTTCGCAAACTATATTAGCATAGATAATAATATAAAGATAGCAAACGTAATTTACTATATTAACACTTTTTTTCTTAGTATATCTCGTTTGTCGCTCTTTAGTTAGTCTTGATCAATTTAAAATCTAATTACAATTATTAAAGACAACTTATATTTTTCGCTATATTTCTCGAAAAGTTGTAATTGTCTAATTGCAAATAAACGTAAATATTTGATATTTAACTTAGTATAATCTTTACAAGATACCTGTTATCGAGAAAGTCTACTTCGACATTTTTTTTTTAGATTCTCTTTATAAGTACTCTTGTCGTTAGTTAATATATATGTTGTTATTCGCTAGATTTGAACAAGATTTAACTTAAATTTATATCTTTATTTAAGAATATCTATCTAGACGTTACTCTATATAACGATTTCTCTCTATAAGTACGCTCTCAATTAGTTAACTTATTTGTTGTTATTTGTCAAATCTAGACAAGATCTAGCTCAAATCTTCTTCTTTATATATAGATAAGTCTACTTGAATATTGTTATTTTTCTTAGATTCTTTTTGTAAATATCTTTTACAATTAATTTATATAGTATTTGTTATTTGTTAAATCTAAACAAGATTTAACTCAAATTTAATCTATATTTACTTCTTCGATTAAAAATATTTACTTCTATATTGTTCTATATTGTTAACTTTTCTCTACAAGTATTCTTGTAATTAATTAATACTTTTGTTGTTATTCGACAACTTAAAGAAGATTTAATCTAGAACTAGTTTAGCTTTAGCCTAGATCTATATCTTTGATTAAGAATACTTACTTTAATATTGCTCTAATTGTTAATCTCTTTCTATAGATACTCTTGCAATTAGTTAATATCTTTGTAATTATTCGCTAGAATTGAGCTAGATTTTCTTTGAGTAAATTACATTTATACAATTATTGCTTATATATTCGATGCTCTTTTTTTATTAAAATTGTTAATTAACTGTCTAGATTAATTTATTTTTATATAATTTGCTATCTCTTGAGTTTCTAAGTACAAATTCTCTATTCGAAGTATTTATTAAATTCTTGTTATTGTTTTATTAATTACGTCGCTTTAATAAGTACTTGAATTTCAATTTATTAGTATTTAAATTTAAAAGAGACTTTTGAAAAGAAATATATAAGATCTTGTTGTTGTTAAATTTGTTAATAGCTTTGTCGCTACAAAAAACAATGATTTGTCGCAATTTTCGTATATATTTTTCTCTTTATATTACAAGTTAATTGTTATATTTTTGTTGTATTTTTTTGTAAATATTTGTCAATATACTATAAGTATAAAGGTCGCAATTGTTAACAAAGTAAAGTATATATCTTCGATATATTGTTTTTCGAAATAAATTAATATTTACGTCTTGTGTTTAAATTTCTTAATACAATAACAAATTATAATTCTTACTATTTTAATTGTCTCTAGAATTATAAAATTAAATATATATTTAATTAAAGAATTATTTTTAAAACTTTCTTAATTGTTGTTTAAAAACAAAGATGTAAAAGCCTTAATTATTATTGAATTTACAAATAGTTTGAATTGCTTCTTTTAATTGTAATTTAGCAAAAAATTAATAAAGATAGATAAACTTATATCTTGAATATTTTTGCTTAGAAAAATCGATTTTAATAATAAAACTTAAATATAAGTACGCGACTTTCTATTGTTAATAAAGTTGTAATAGTTCTTGATTATATCGCGAACTTGCTTTATTATATAAAATTAACAATTTTCTATCGCGTTGTAGAACTACAATTAAACAAGCTCTTATTTACAATAGAAAAAGATAAAAATAATATCTTTCTTGTCTTCTTTAATATAGAAACATTTTCTATATTGTTGTTATATTAATTCTTAACGCTTTCTATACAATTAGCTATTCTTTCTTATATACATTTTATTAGCATTAATAGTTTGAATTTTTGTCAAAAATTAGCTTAAGATCTATAGTTCTCGACGTTGTATCTAATAACAAATATAACTTGCAAAAAGAATATATCTTGCGTATAACAATTTTATATTCTAACGTAAAAATATATTTCGAACATTGTTTTATTTTGCTTTATAGAACAAGAATTTCGATACAATATCGAGTCTTGCGTAATAACATTGCATTTTTTTTGTATATTTATAAATTCGAAGATCTATAATGTAAACTTTGTACAATTAATCTTTAAAAATATAATATTAAGCTTATTGTTAAAAGATTAGAACAAATATAAGAAACGCGTTTTTTAACTTTAAGACTTGTTTTTAACAAACGCGAGATTAGTAGTAAATTGCATTTAATTAATAAGTATTTCTATAATTAGAAATAAACTTATATTGTGCTATATTTGTAACAATAACATTCTTATTATATTGTTCTCTTAATTGTTAAGTAATAATATCTTTCTTTTATGCTTAAAAGAATTTCGCAATGCTTTAAAAATCTCGAATTCTATTTTATTAATTAAATTGTTATTATTTTTTTACGAGAAAATTAATATATATTTTTGAGAATTTGATAAGCAATAATTGTATTTATCGCTTATATATACGAAGTTTGTTTGAAAGTTATCTATAGTACAAAATTAAATACTTGAATAAGTTAATAAAATACTATATTTAGAATAGCGTAAACTTCTTAAAGATCAAAAGATTAGTAGAAAGCGCAAAGATAAAATTGTATTAAGAAGAAAAACAAACAAAAGAAACTTTTGTAATGCGTCGAGATACGCTAGTCTTAAATCTAAACTATATTTGATTAAAATTTAATTAAGATTTGATCTAGATCTCAACTAGATCTTGGCAATTTTTACTCGAGCAAAAAAGATAGCACTTATTGTTACTCGAAAATACTTTGCTTTTGTTTATCTATTAAAGTTTTTTTTATATCTTCTACAATCTTACTTGACATTATTAACTTAAATAATTATATATAATTTAATAATTTTGAGTTCAATTGTATGTAGTTTAATAATAGCAACAATACAAACAATTTTTATAGCAATATCGAAAGTAGTGATTTGAGCAATAATAAGACAATTGTTACAAATATCGAGCTAGACAATAACAATAATAATAATGGCAAGAAAGATAATAATAACTAAGAGAAAACTAGCACAGAAATCGAACTAGACAATAACAATAATAGCGACAACAAAGAAAGTAAAAATCGAGAGAATAAGAACAAACAAGAGAGTATTGAAGAAAAAAACTATATAATTACAAATAATAGATTTTACTCTTAGATTAATGATTGGTTCGATTTTCGATTCCAACTTCTAGAATTGACTCGAATTGACAATTTAACTTTAGGAATCAAATCGAAAATTAATTTGATTTCAACTATTTTGAAATCGACTTAAATTATATTAAGTCGATTTTTAATTTCAAAAATTAAAATCGATTCGATTCGTCAAGAATGTTAAGAATACTAAAAATAGTATAAATTTAGTTTAAATTTAGATTTTTTTAATTATTTTCTAGATAATGCACAATAGTAATGCATAATACAAAAACAATCTAATATATTTATTAATTTAATTTAAATAGATTAACTATTTCTATTAAATTATCAATTAATTGTTACTAAAAATAATAAAATTTACTAAAAATAATAGTCTTGGCAATTTGATTAGATTTTTCGATTCGATTTTTAATTTAACTTTTGAAATTAAATTGAATTGTTGATTTTAACTTTAGAAATCGAATTGTCAAGACTTTCGATTCGATTCGAATCGAATTGTCAAAATTCCATTTAATTTCTCGAATCGAACTCGATTTTCCGAATCGACGCAATTAGTTTATTTACTCTCTTAATATCGATTTACTTGTAATAAACTATAGCAAAACATTATTTATTGCCTCTAGTAATATTAATATATCTACTAAGAACAATCTAAGTTTTGTAAACTTAATCGAGATTTATTTTGTTGCTTCAACTATTATAAAGATATATTTTGCGTTAATAAAAACTAACTCTTAAATATCAAATTATCGAAAAATCGATTTTGTGCCTACTTTACAATTATTGCTCTTTATCTCGAATTATTGTTTCTTTATAAAATTAACTAAGTTGCATTACTAAAGTAAGAATAAGATTGTAAGCAATAAGTATAAGTTTGACAAACTTAACACTTATAAATTATATTTAATTATTAAATTTATAACAATTAAAAATATTTGCACATATTATATATTCAATTAACATCAAAAGATATTGCTAGATATATCTTTATATTTAAGAACATAGAAAAGATATTAAACTCGATGCATCTAGTCTTTCAATACAATCGATAAACTAGACAATATTCTTATTACTTATATAAAGTTGTCGCTTTTATTATCTACAATATTTAGATTAATCGTTGATTCGATTTTCGATTTCAAATTTTGAAATCGACTTGGATTGACAATTCAACTTTACAAATCGAATCGAAAATCGATTCGATTTTAACTATTTTAAAATTAACTCAAATCGAATCGAGTTAATTTTCAATTTCAAAAATTAAAATCGAATCGAATTGTCAAGAAATCGAAAATTACGTTATTATGTCAAAAATTATTATTTTTAGACTTATGTTATTATAACTTTGAAATTTTGACTAGAGTATAGTTTGATATATTTCGAGATTACAATTAGACTTGTTTATATTATTATATAATAATCTACTCGAATTAATTGTTGTTTGTATTATTATTTTGCATTACTTTTTTATTCTAGAGAAGATTCTTTTAATATTTTCGAGTTTACAATTACATTTTATTTTATAATAGTTTGTCTAATTTAATTGTTACTTGTATTATTATTTTGTATTACTTTTTTATTTTAAAAAGATTCTTTATATATTATTTAAAAATATTGTTTTTATTATTTATGTTTGCAATATATCTAATTCTTTAAAAGCTTTAAATTAATTATTATCTTTAATCGAAAATAATTTTTGCAAATCTATTTTACGCAATTTGCTATTTAGTAGTTTACGTTTTAATCAATTTACGAGTTAATTTGATTAAAATTTTCTTAATTTTATTTTCAACAATAGAAAAAGAATTCTTTACAAAGTATTGAACAAAATTAGAGACAATTTTTCGTTGCTTATATTAAGAGAGAAAAATAAATATATTAAGTAGAGTTTAAATACTAATGTTTAATTTTAAGAATAATAATTACAAATTATAATTAACAAAAGTATTTTAAACAAGACTTAATTAAGACTTGTTTAGACTAATCGCAAGAAATCTAAAATGTCACGTAAAAACGTTAAGATTCGATTTCTCGATTTTTTTTTGAAATCGAATTGCTTAAAATAGTAACTTTTCGACTAAGCTAAACTTACTATAGTATTAAGCTAGCTTCTTTAAGCAATTCGATTCTATTTGATTTCTTAACAATTCGATTTAGTTCTAAAGTTGAAATCAAATATCGAATTAACAATTAGTCTAGACTTGTTAATTTACGTTAAGCAAAAAAAATTTAATACAAAAGCACAATCTAAGCTTTGAAACAAATTTGTTTAAGTAACTTCGACTATAGAGAATTTTTCTCAGATTATTTGCAAGAATTGTTATAAGCTTTTGAATTATTCTATTGTTTACAATTATTTAAGCACAACAAATATAAAGAAATATCTTCAATTTATTTTTTATTTAAAACAAAAAAGATCTAGATTGCAAATCGCAATCGATCTAGTCTTTAATTGCGTATATTATAATTAATAATGCAAATTAATAATGCAAAACTAACATATTATTAGAAAAAAAGTTATATTAATTTATTGTTCTTCTTTGTTTTCTATTGCTTTAGAGTTATTAGTTCTCTATATATTTTTAAATAAAATATACTTAAATATCAAAGTTTTAATAGCTCAATAAAAGAGTGTTTTAACTTTCAATAATAATAATACAATATTTATAATAACATTATTAAGAGCATTATTGTGCTTTTGTTGATTTTTCGTAAATATTGTGTTATTGTTATCGCGAATTGAAAAATTTAAAATCCAAATTCTTTTTAAAATACAATAATCTTTTTTTTTTACAATTTTTGATAAAACTATGCAAAACAAGATTGTCGAACTCTTTAATTAGAAAAATTAAGTTAATAATTTAATTCTAGTTATCTAGATAGCTTTCATGCATTATTATAATGCATTACTAAATAATTCTATATCAAAAAATTATAGAATAGAACATAATTTTTTACTATTTATTTTAAATTTTTTTTATACTTATAATAAGTTTTGACAATTCGATTCGATTTTTCGATTCGATTTTCGATTTTAAGTTTAAAATCGAATCAAATTGTCGATTTTAATTTTAGAAATCAAATTGTTAAGACTTTCGATTTAATTCGAATTAAATTGCTAAAATTCGATTCGATTTCTTAAATCGAACTCGATTTCTCGAATCGACGCAATTAGTCTAACAATATTAAACAACTAGATCGAGATATTGCTCGCACAATTAACAAATAATAATATAGAATTGTCGTTCTTGTTACTTAAATCAATTGTTGCTCTTTTGTATTTTAAAGATTTCGTACTATATATTGTTAACAACAACTTATTTGTTAAACAACAATCTCAATTATTAACTTATTTGTCGTTCTCTTCTTTGTCTATAGCAATAATAAAAAAAGCACAAACAAAGTTGCTATTGTCTCTTTCCCATATATAGAGCAAAGCGATATTCTATAATTCGATCTTATTATCTTTGCTAAATTTACTCTCTTTGTCTTTGTCTTTTGTGTACAAAGACTCTATTTTGAGTAAATACTATGCAAAAGAATAAAATAAAAAGAGACAAACGTCAAATTAATTATTGCTATATAGTCTAATAAATAAGACTCTAATTAAGTTGTTCTTTTAGAAATTCAATAGCAACAACGCAACATTAGATAGAATCAAGTCGTAAAATTATATTATTGTTAACAACAATATATCTAGATTGTTATATCTTGTAAAAAAAACTTAATCGTATATTAAAACAAGCAATAATATTAATTTCGACAATAATAAAACTAATAATTTGTTGATTTTTGTGTTCAAACATTTGCACTATATTACAATTAGTTCTTTTTTTTAGTTTTGTCAAAATATATGTATTTTAATCTCTTTATCAATCTCTTCTTATTTAAGATTGTTATTCTCTAAGTCTTGCAATATTGAAACAAATTATTGTCATTGCAAATTGTATAAATAATTAGAATGCAAAGCTACAAAAGTCTCTAAAAAGAAACGTAAATTTTAAGAATTATATATTAAGTATTATTTGACAAATATTTAGTCTTGTCTATTGTTTTCTCGATTAATTATCTTATAATTGTCTTGCTTAGATCTTAATTAAATCTTAAGCTTTTAAAAATTTTAAAATTAATTAACTCTAAAACTTTATTGCTTTATAAAAATTCTCTCGTCAATATAAGTAAAACTCGCATCTTTGCTTTTGTTTCTAATGTCTATACTAAGAGTTCTACTATTAGCGCAATCAAAAATATCAAAAATATCGAAAATATTTCAATTTATATTAATCTCTTTGTTGCGAACAAAGACAATAATAATAAGAAAAAAGTAGTCTTTTTTTGCGCAATTGCTCTTATAACTAGCATTATTAAAAAGTATAAAAATTGTATTTCAAATCTCGCGTCTTAAGAGTTTGTCTTCTTCTTTAGCTTAAATATTAGCAATATTAATTAAGATCTTGCGTAGAGTAGATGTTCTTAAAAATAAAATTCTTAACATCTAGCTCGAATCCAATCTAGAATAAATATTTCTAAAGACTAGACTCTTAATATTTGAAGATTAAGATAGCTTAAATCTAAATCAAATCTAATCTTCTTATAAAAAAGATCTTAATATTTAAAGATTAATTTGACTCAAATTTGAATCAAATCTAACGTAGAAATAGTTGCTTCTTAAACAAAAAATCTCCAATATCTAGAGAACAATCTAGCCCAAATCTAGATTACATAGAATAGTTGTTTCTTAGAGAAAAGATTCTTAATATTCGAAGAACAATCTAGATCAAATTTGAATCAAATCTAGTCTAGATCTAACCTAGAACAATTGCTTCTTAAAGAAAAGATTGCTAACATTTAAAGATTAACTTGATTTAGATCTAGATTAGATTTAATATAAAACAATTGCTTTTTAGAGAAAAAACTTTTAATATTTAAAGATTAAGCTAATCTAGATTCAATATTTAGATAACAATAATACAATAGTTTCTTTGTCAATATTAATAACAATCGATTATGAAATATTCTAGCTTTTACTTTGTTATCTTCGAATATTTGTTGCGTTCGCGAACTAGTTCAAATAACTTAATACAAGACATTTCAATTCTTTGCTTTTGTTTGTTCAATAAACAATACTAAAAAGGCGTTTCAATTACGTCTTTACTTTCTTTATCTTAACAATAGAGAGAACTTTTTTCTTAATACGTTGTATATTGTAATATTCGACAATAAGTTAAAAGTTGCACTTGAAAAATTTCTTAATATTTAACTTTTGTTGTTTTTGTCAATAGTTTCGCTAATTTTTTTTAAGTAGCTTTTGAAAATTCGTTAAGAAGTTTTGCTAAAAGACAAGATTCTCAATATTATAAATAAAAAACTAGTATAACGTCGAAGAAATTAATTATTTTTTTTGTTTTCGAAATTATAGTTGCAAGTATCTTGTTATAATATATTTTAACACTAATTAATAAAGATTTGTAAAAAGATAAAAAGACAATATTATTATACTTAAGAGTAACTTATTTCTTCGTTTTATTATCTTTGATTTGACAAAATCTTTTTTTTATTAATTTTTTTTTTATCTCTAACTTCTTAAACTTGTATAATATTCTTGTTATTTACTCTTTACTTTATTCTTTTTTTAACAAGAATTAATTCAAATTAAATACAATTTAAATTAGCAATTGCATCTTCAAGTCTTGTTTTATATTTAATAATGTCTTGCTTATTTGTTTGCAATTTAAATTCTCTTAGTCTTAAATTAAGAATTATATATTGTATAAATATAATATTATATCTTTTATAATAACAATATTAAGATGTCGAATATTATGTATTAATATTTGCGTATTCTAGCTTTTTGTCTTGTTTGTTTTTTAAAAAAATTGTTTTAACAAAAACTTATATATTGCTTTTTTGTAAAAGATATTAAAATTTTAAGTATTATTAAAAAATCGAATAAAAATTACATAGTATATTAAGATATAAAGCTTAAAAATATTAAAATAAGTTTTATCTTTGTTGTTCTTGTTGTGCGTAATATTTTGCGATCAATATTTGACAAAAATTATTTTTAAATTATCGATTTAATACAATATATACTTTAAGTAACTTAATATATTCTTGTTATATAAAACGTATTAAGTAAGTATAACAAAGTCTATAATTGCTCGAACACAATATATTATTATATTTTGGTTTTCTAGTAATAGAGATATTATTGCAAGAACAAGATATAATATTATTGTCTTTTGTTCGACTTTGCTTTACTATTAAATCTTGCTAAAATATTTAAATTTCTTTAAGCTAGTAAATCTAGAAATTTGACAAAAGTGCTTGTTAAGTTAAATCGAATTTATCGATTTAATAACTGTTTTTTTTTGCGCTTTGCTAGTCTCTTAAAACAAGTATAAAAAATAATATTATTAATTAAAGCAACAAATTAATTAATTAATTTTATAATTATATTCTTGAGCAATTAATAAAGAATATCTAGATTTATTAAGAGATAAATATTGCAATATTTGTAATTCCATATTTAATTTTTTACAAAATAAATCTCCATATTTGTTTTGCTTTCTTTTGAATTAAAATTTTGTTTAACAAACTTAGTTTAAATATATTTAGAAATTTAATATTTTTATTTCTTTGTAAGATTTTCTTGTTTGTTAGAAGAAACTTTATAAATATTGCAATACTTATTCTTTTTAATACTAGTAATAAGTACTTGCTCTTTGTAGTTTATTATTATTTTTTTAATAATTAAATAATAACTTCTTGTAAAGCTATTTATATATCAAACATTTATATCAAACTTTTTAAATTTCTTAAAATCTTTATTAAATTAATACAAAAAACATATATATTATAGTTAAGATATATACGTTTAAAGACTATTTTTATAACTTAATAATATACTTTTATTTGTAAATATAATTAATATTTCTTCTTAATCTTTACAATTAAAATTAACTCTATTAGTATTATTTTAATCAAATTTAATTTTGTCTAGTTGTACAATCAAAATTATCAATAATAAGATAAATTGATTACAAGCTTTAATTATAATAATAATATATTATTTGCATCTTGTCTATAAATATAAAAATCGAAACAATAGTTGCTCTTGTTAATAATTAGTTTTGCGTACTTTATTATTAATTTCTTGTATATATCTTTATATAAACGTATATATTGTTTGTTGTTTTAATTTAAATAGACGCGTACATTAGATTTTCTTAAATGAATTTGTATTTTAGTAGCAAGCGCATTATATCTTTTATATTTTAATAGTATATAATATACCTAACAATAACAAAACTACTTGTTGTGCTCTTAACAATAAAGTTCTTGTTTATTTAATTGTTATTTCGAATTTTATATAATATGCAATATATTTGCGCATATTATTCTTTAATATTGTAATAGTTGTATTGCTTGCGCACGTATTTGAAGTTTGCATTTCGAAGAAAAATATTAATAGTATTTTTTGTAATTTTGTAATTTATTAATTATTGTGCAAACTTTTAGTTCGTAATGTTTTAAAAAATTCATATATTATACAAGAAACTTTAAAATATATTGTTATATTTTCTTCGAATTAACCAAGACAATTATTTTCTCTAACTATAGATTTGTTAAATTCTTTAACTCTTTTCTCTTTATTATACTTCTCTATTATTAGAGAAAAGACAATAGATTGCAAATCTATTGTAGAATTGCTTTTTATTAAATTACTAAATATCTTAAAAATTTAATCTTAATTAATAATATTATTTTATTATAAAATTGCAAGATAGCAAATTGTAATCTTTGTAAAATGCGCGTTAAAATAATTTTTTAATTTTAATTTAACTCGAAAGATAGTTAATTTTAACTTTAGAAATCGAATCGTCCAGATTTAATTCGATTTCTTGAATCGGACTCGATTTCCCAAACCAACATAATTAGTCTAGAAATAATATTAATAATAGAACGTATAAATTAATGCTTTAACTTAGCTCTTTTATTTACAAAAGTCGAAGTGTTTGCTATCTTATAAATTAAATATAGTGTTTGATATACTTTGTAATTAACAAGTATTAATTTCTTTTATATAATTTCTTTGCAAATGTTTTATATTAAGTTAATATACACAAATAAATTACAATAGTTAAACAAAGTACGACGTAATAATTAATATATTTATATTTAAGAAAAATGTAGAAACTAACAATATTCTAGCTTATAATTAATTAAATACTCTTATCAATATAACAAGTTTTATAAAAACAATATTAAATCTTTAGCAAACAATAATTATTGCTATATTTGAATTTATTATTAACTCGAAGTCTAGATTGATCGTCGAGCTAGAAATCGATATCAACTTTCTAACTTGATCCAAATACTCGATACCAACATCGTAACTCGACCCAAATACTTGATATCAACATCGTAATTCAACTTGACATCGACTCGATTTCTAACTTGATTCGAGTTATCGACTCGAATCGTCAAGCAATCGAAAATGTTGTCATAATGTTAAGAATTTCTATTTTTGAATTTATTACGTCACGACTTTCGAGAGATCTATGCGCCAAGAACGAAACAATTTTTTTCTTTATAATTTTCTTGTTATTTGCATTATTTAATTGCATTACTATGCAACATTTTAAGAAAAAAATTATAAGTTTTAACACACAATTTATGTCTACAAATTCTACTACTAAATCGCTTCATATCTTGACGAATTAAATCAAAAATTCGAGTCGATATTCGATATTAACATCGTGACTTAACTCGAATACTCGATATTAACATTGTAACTTAAATCGACTTTTCGATATTAAAATTTTAACTTGACCTAGGTTTTGGCGAGCCAAAAACTTGGTTCGAACTCGATGACCTAACTCGACGCGATTAGTCTATCGAAGTCGAACAAACAAATTCTTAAATTCGCTTATTATTAAGATAATATTAATAAAATATTCTATTATATGTTTTATGCGATAGCGAGAATTGAACGCATAATAAATAAAAGATAGAAGATAAAGTTTAACTTTATTGTTAATGCATTCGAGATTATAAATATTAAGAAAAGATAAAAAATCGAAGCTATTAAATAAAATAATACTTCTATAAATACGTTTATTAATATTAAGAATATGCAAGAAATCTAATAATAATAAGAGTATATCTAAAATAAAGTAACACAAAGCTCTTACAATTAAGCGCAATAAAATCGCTATTAAGCTTCTTCTAACTTATATATCTATCTCGTAATTCTATAATTTAGGATAAATCTTAATTAAATCTTGATCAAATCTAGCAAATCTAATTCTAAATATAAGTTTATGCTTGTTTAATATCTTTTCTTCTTTTAATTTATAGCATAATCTTATATTTGAGTTAAATCTCGATTAAATGTTAATTAAATTTGACAAATTTAATTCTAAATATAAGTTTGTATTTGTTCAATGCCTTTTCTTCTAATTTATAGCATAATCTTGTATTTAAGTTAAATCTCGATTAATTCTTGACTAGATCTAGCAGATCTAATTCTAAATATAAGTTTGTGCTTGTTTAATGTCTTCCCCTTTTCTAATCTATAGCATAGCCTTGTATTTAAATTAAATCTTGATTAAATTTCGATTAAATCTAGCAAATCTAATTCTAAATATAAGTTTGTGCTTGCTCAATATCTTTTCTTCTTCTAATCTATAGTATAGTCTTGTATCTAGATTAAATCTCGACTAGATTTCGACTAGATTTAACAAATCTAACTCTAAATATAAGTTTGTGTTTGCTCAATTTCTTTTCTTCTTCTAATTTATAGTATAATCTTGTATCTAGATCAAATCTTTATCAAATCTTGATTAAATCTAGTAAATCTAATTCTAAATATAAGTTTGTGCTTGCTTAATATCTTCTTTTCTTCTAATCTATAGCATGATCTTGTAATTTAAATTAAATCTAAGTTATTTAATTTAAAGAACTTAATATTTATAAATATTAAATATTGAGCAATGACAAAGCGCATTTTCTTATTTCAATATTAATTTCTTATTAATATTGAGAATTGCTTTAGAGTCTAGAATACAAATAATTGTTTCGAACGCGTTTGAACTTAAGTACTAGTATATATAAAAATAATACTATTGTTAGAAAAAGACGATTATTAATAATAGAGATTATATTTTATATAACTAATTAAATGTTATCTAATTAGCACTTTGATTAATTATAAATTATAGTAATCTAATTAGACTAATCGTCGGGAATCGAATTTTATGCAAATTCGATTTCTAATGCAAATATTATGCAAATGCTAACTATATTAGGCTAAAACATGGCCTAATGTAGTTAGAAATTCGGTTCGATTCCTAGATTTGGGAAAAAATCGAATCGAACAATTAGTCTAAATCTAATTGCTAGACCCAATTTATATAAGAATATTATAATAATAACTATTAATATTTGTCTTAATATTTAATTAAACGTAGATAAAAATTAGTATCTCTTTTATATTATAAGTAAAGCAATAAGATAAATATATTTTATATTTTCTTGTATATTACAAGTCTTCTTATTTCTTTTTAGAATATTAGTTTGTATATATTGCTATTAATTGCAATCTTATAAAATTAATAATACTTTTTCTCTACAAAATTTAGTATTAGACTTAAGATTTTATAACGCGATTTGTTATTTTTGTTCGCAATTATCGATACGTAACACGTAGAATACTCTAGAACGTCTTTTTTCTTGCTATATTAATAATTTATATATAGTTATAAGTGTTATTAAAACTAGCAATCAAAGTATTATATTACATATTTGCAATATTTGCGACTTCGAAACAAAGAACAACGATAAGCTAACGTAATATCTCGACAAGTACTTAATAATTCGAAGAAAAAAGCGTCGAAAAGAATCTAAATCTAAAATAAAAATAATAGATAAATTAAAGAACAAAGAGTTTTATTAATTACATAATAGTCTTTTTAAACTTAAATAAATTGCAACAAAAACTAAGATATTAAATTTGTTAAATAAAATAATATACGACAAAGCTCTAATTCGATTCAATTCCAATCTTTGAATCGAAAATCGAATTGAAAAATCGAATGAAATCGCCAAGACTATTATTTTTAGTAAATTCTATTATTTTTAGTAACAATTGATTAATAATTTAATAGAAATAGTTAATCTATTTAAATTAATTAATAAATATATTAGAAATTTCTTTTTATAAATGCATTACTACTAAGCATTACTTAGTAATTAATGAAAAATCTAAATTTAAACTAAATTTATACTATTTTTAGTATTCTTGACATTCTTGGCGATTCGATTCGATTTCAATTTTTGGATCAAAAATCGACTTGATTCGATTTTATTCAATTTCAAAATAGTTGAAATCGAATCGATTTTTGGTTCAATTCCTAAAGTTAAATCGTCGATTCAATTCGATTCCAAAAGTTGGAATCGAAAATCGAATTAACGATCAATTTAACTCTAAAATTGTTAATTTCTTTAAATATTGTTAAGAATAAATTTGTTTGTAGCAATTAGATTGATCGCGTTGACCTAGAAATGTTACGTGCAAATGCTAAGACTTAGATCAAAAAAAATTCGAAGAATCGAATCGCTCAAAGTAGTTTAGTCGATTACTATAAGTAGTTTAGCGCGAAGCGCGCTAAACAACTTTGAGCGATTCGATTTCAAAAAATCGTCGCGACCCAATCTTGGCGTTGGGTCGAGCTAGAGAGATAATATTATAACTTGATTCAACGATTAATCTAGTTGCAATCTTAATTTCAAATAGATTGCAATTCTTCAAGCTATTGTAAGCGTATACTCTTTTACTTAATTATTAATTATCTATAGCTAGTACAAAATTATTCGACAATAAAGCAAAAATAATTTTTAATACAATCTCTTAAACTCGATTAAGCAATTCTTGAATTAATAATTTTTTTTATAATATTAAATAATAATACAAAGCACAATCTTCGCAAAAAATTAACTAAATATATTTGTCTTTTTTCTAGTTTTTTTGTTAATAGTTACTTGATGCTTTTCAATAGTCTTTTTTATTGTTTTTATTATAATTAATTAAGAAATATAATACAAATGCTTCGAAACTCTAATGCGCTTAAGAGCTCGCAATGTTATTATAATTAACAACAATTATAAAAACACAATATTAATTAATTTTGAACAAAAATATTTGTTAAAATCGAAACTTCGATTTGTTGTTCTTTATTTGTTGTTAAACTTTCTAAATTCTTTTCTCGAAATCTCGATATTGTAGAATTTATTAATATTGAAGAAATTGCAAAGAAGACAATTAATCTATTGTATTTTTCTTGTTCTCTTTGTATTTTTCTACAAAAAGTAGCTATAAATATTGATAATTTTATTATAAATATAAAATCTTTAGAAGCTCTAAATATTCTATCATTATAACGTAGTATTAACAATTATATTATAGTGCTTATTAAGATTAAAATCTCTTTTTGTTTAAAATAATTAATTGCTAAGCTTTTAGATAAATAAATATAAGAATCTTGAATTATTTAAAGTCGATTTCTTAACTCGATTAAAAGTCTTATTTTAGATTTCTTAAATAGTTTATAAAAATGTAAAAGTATAATATCTAGCTTTGCTAAATTGATAATCTTGATAATAACTTAATATTAATCGCTAGTATTAATGCCTAAGACTACAAATAAAATTGATTTTTTAATTAGACAATAATTATACTAATTAAAGTCGAATTTGCACAAATAAACGTCTAATTAAATATTAAGAGTATTAACTAAAAAACAAGTAAAGATCTTAAATACTTAGTAGAAACAATAACAATAAATAGCAAACTTTGCTTTTTATTTAAATAGAATATTTTTCAATCTACGCTATAGATAAATTTGAAGAACAACAATAGCAATTGCTTCGATTGTTTGTAAATAAATATTGTTAATCTTTATATTATTAATTGAGCTAATATATGTTATTTTCTCTAGATTTATCTTGTTTCTTATAGAAACGTTACAAAGACTTTAGATACTTATATGTGCTCTAGTTCTAAATTAGATAATAAAACATTGCTAGTAAAGATAAGCAATAGCACATCTAGCAATAGTTATATAACTTTCTTATTAATTTTTGTAGAAACTAGTTTTATAAAGTATGTAACGCGCTTTTATATATTGTTAACAAAATATTTATAGAGTTAACAAACTTGTATTGTTTTAACTTTAATAATTAAGTCAATCTTAATGCGCAAGTAAAGAAGTAATATTTTGACTCAATATATAGATCTTTGTTTTGCGCTTTATTGTTTTTGTCTTTCTTAATTTTCTTAATACTTTTGTTCTTTTACTTTGTGTCTAGCGATACAACAAGAACAATCTTTAAATTTCTCTTATTAAATTTGATTGTAATCTTGAGCTTAAATTAATTGTTATTTCAATTGTTCGAAATATTGTTAACAACATTTCTTGATATAATTTTTGCTTAGCTTTCTTAAATAAAGACGAAATAATTATAAATTGTTTGTTGTTTAAAAATTTAAAAGTTTAAAAATAAATAGTTTCGAGTCTAAAGCAATGCAACGTTAGTCTTAAAAACGTAAAATAAAAAGAATATTATAATATATTAACTAGCTTTACTAGTTTTTTGCGACAACTTTGCTAAACAATATAACTAAATTTTCGTTAACTCGAAAATATTAAAAGAAAGAAGATCGAACAAATTATTTTTAAAATTAATATCGATTAAGTGTTTTTGCGCTTCTTTTGTTCTATAAATAGACTATAACATAAAAGCAAAAAATTAATCTACTTGAATTGTCTTGTAATTAATATTAAACTTCAATATAATTTCGATTAGACTAGTTATTAGGTTAAGTTATAATATTATCTCTCTAGTTTAATCTGGCGCCAAGATCGAGTCGCAACGATTTTTTGAAATCGAATCGCTCAAAGTAGTTTAGCGCGCTTCGCGCTAAACTACTTATAGTAATCGACTAAACTACTTTGAGCGATTCAATTCTTCGAATTTTTTTTAATTCAAGTCTTAGCATTTGCACGTGACATTTCTAGGTTAACGCGACTAGTCTAATTTCGATATATATATTAATTGTAGCAATCTTGTTGCGCAAATTGTTGTTCTTAAATAAAGTAATAAAATTGTTTAATATATAATATTTTAAGACTTAATTAACTTTGTTGCAAAAAATATTGCGTGTTCGAAATTAAACTTAAAGAGAGCTTAAATAAAAGTTGCTAAATTGCAAACAAATTCTAGATATAATTATAAAAAGCTATTTAGCTCTAAGCTTGTATAAGAGTATAAATAGTTTTATTTAAAGTAAAATGCAATTAATTGCAAACTCGCTTAACGCAAACTTAAAAACAAACTAATAAAAAAAGAACAAAATAAAGAAAAAAAGTAAAATAAAGAGAGAGCTAAAAGAAGCAAAGAAGAAATTTATTAATAAAAAATACTTTTAAAGATTAGTATTGTAATTCTATTTTTTTATTCTTTTTGCAAGCTCTTTTTTTATTACAACTTTAATATAGAAATTATTAATATAAATAATTGTATCTTTATTAAGACATTTAATAAATATAGAGTATCTAAAAATCTTTGTAAAATTTTAAGATTTTTGTTGAAAAATATAAACAAAGTTTACGCACTTTAACTCGAATACTATTTTGAAATAAATATTGTTTCTTTAGACTTTAAAAAAACATTGTTTTGTTAAACAAACTTTAATACTTAAGTAAGAAATTGCTTAACAATATACTTGCAAAAAAAAAAAAAAACTTGTTTAACAAAATTTTTAGTTCAAATATATATATTATTTTTGTTAGCAAAGTCAAGAATTGTTACAAGTAATATTATAATAAGCTATTGATAAATAATATCTTAAGAAATATAATAACAAAAAAAGTACAAACAAACTATAAATATTAAAATTATAATTAAATAATTGTAGACTTATTAAGACAAAATGCATACGTTTTAAAGTTAGCACAAAAATAGCAATTTACAATTTGAGTATTAGCTTGTTGCAAAATATCAAATACTAGCAAAGAAACAATATTAAGAAACTTGCTATTTATTATAAGTCTTCTTAGAATTGACGCAAATAATAAAAAAATTGAAATAGATATTAAATACTAAGAAGTTAAGTTACAAAAAATATTTAAATAGCAAATTAAAATAAGAATGTATTTATAAGAATACTTTAACGCATTAAAATGCAAAATAAATAGTTGAAATTAAATTAATCAAGATTTAACTCAAATTTAACTCAAATCTTAATTACAAATAAGAAATATTTACAAGATAATATTAATTTAAATAATAGATTCAAGTTTTCTAAAGAGCTTAATTAAAGTTGTTAAGACAATATATAAATCTAAATATCTATAAATGCTCGAAAATCGTATATTTGAATTTTGAAAAATGGGCTATAAATATAAATCTCTTTAAAATCGAAAGATATTAATTTAAATATTAAAAAATTTGCGTTCTTTATTGTTAAAGTTACTATTTAAGTAATAAAGCTAGATTGATTGCGTCGATTTGGGAAATCGAGTTTAATTCAAGAAATCAAATCGAATTGAAAGTCTTAGCAATTTGATTTCTAAAGTTAAAATCGACAATTTGATTCGATTTCAAAAGTTGAATCGAAAATCAAATCGAAAAATCGAATTAAATCGCCAAGACTTAGTATTAGTATAAAGAAATTCTAAAATAAATAGTAGAAAATGATGTTCTATTTTATAATTTTTCGATATAAAATCATTTAGTAATGCATTATAATAATGCATTCGAGCTATCTAAATAGCTAGAATTAAATTATTGACTTGACTTTTCTTGTTAAAGAGTTCGACAATCTTGTTTTGCATAATTTTGTTCAAATTATTCTTGTTTTTTTGATTCTTTTTATTGTCGCTCTTATCGATATCTTTATTATTATTTTTCTTATTACTATTTTTGAATTAAAAAAAGAAAAAAATTATTGTATCTCGAAAAAAATTCGAATCTTCGATTTTTTTATTCTTAATAACGATAACACAATATTTACAAAAAAATCGAAAAGAACACAATAATGCTCTTTAAGACTTTTTTACAAATATTGTGTTATTGTTATTGAAGTGCAATTACTCTATTACTAAGCTATCGAGACTTTAATATTTGAGCACACTCTATTTAAAAATATATAAAAAACTAATAACTTTAAAGCAATAACAAAATTCTTAAAAAGTCAAATACATTACTCAAAAAATCGACTTAAATCGTTAAGACATTAGTTTTATTATAAATTATAATTAATTTGTTTAAAATTTTAACTATATATTTTAAATTTAATAATGTAATATAGTAATGCAATATAATAATGCAATGTAATAATGCATTATAATATTAATTTGTAATAGTAAACTCTTTAAGCTAAGTGTGTAAAGTTATTAGTTTAAAATCTCAATAATCTCGTTCGCTATACTATTATTTTAAATAATTTAATTCGAGTCGCTTTTAATTTCGTTATTATTTTCGTCGTTGCAATTTTAATTTTTATTGTTCGCATTTTTCTCTTCGTTATTATTATTAACATTAATGACTTCATAGTAGTTATAATTTAAAGTTTTAGCATTTTCTTAAACTATATATTAAATTTCTTAATTATTATTATTTTCTTTAACAACATTGTCAAAATTCTCTATCTTAACATCGATAAAATTAGGAATTTTTTTCTCTTTCGCATTTTTCGTAAATGCGAATTTCTTAACAAAGTTGCTATACAATTTGAAAGAATCGACGTCATTAATTCTCTTTAAGTTATTTAAATTATTGTAGTGAATAACTCGTTGTTAAATAATCTTCACAATTGACTTTATAAATGTTAAGAAACTTCTATCAATATTAAACTTATTGTTAATGTTTAATTGCAATATTAATTAACTTAAATGTAGAAAACAAGTAATGCATTTAAATAATGCATACATTTTAAAAGAAAAATATTATTATTACATTTATATTTTTACGCATTGTTTGCGCTTCTTAAGTAATTTTAAGTCGTTTTATTTTTTTGATCGCAAACTTCTTTTTTGTTTTTCGTCTAAATTAATTTTTAAAACATTGTGCTATTAAGTTGTTAGCATTGTGTGTTTTATTGCATTATTTAAATGCATTATTATAAATATGTTGATTAATTCAATATTTGTTAATCTTATTTCTAATATTGTTCTTTATAACTTTACGATTCGATTAAGAGACTTTTATTTAAATAAACGTTTTACGCAACTTCTTAATACGAATTAAGATAATTTTGCGATCGTTACTTTGTTTTCGATACAATTTTTTTTTATTATTATTTTATTTTTGTGTGCGATTGCGACTTGCGATGCTTTTTAAGTTAATTAATAATGATTTTATTATTTGTGTTATTTCTTAGCTTAGTTCACTAGTAATGCATATAGATAATGCAATCGTACATTAAATTATAAGTATATCTTAATATTTAATAGAGTGTTATAAGATTTAAAATGTAGAAAGTTTTAAAAATCAATAAGATTATAAATAAAATGTTAAAAGATAATTTTACAAATTAAAGTAAAAATTATATGCGTTAGAGTTAAAATTATTTCTCACTTTTACTTTTATTCACTTTAAATCTTTTACTTAACACAATTATTATTATTTTACATTAACATTTATCTAATTTTATCAATAAGTAATGCAAGTTTATTTATGTTAACTTCTTTATCGTTTATTTTACGTAATCTTGTCGTTAATCGTTAATTTAAGCTTTTGTTTTTACGCGATTTTTAACGCAATATTTGGCGCGTCTCTATCGATAAAGGTTTTGAAAATTATCGCGCTTTTCTTTATAATTTCTTACGTACACATCAATTTATTTTTATTAACATTATTATTTTTAATAATTCGCACAAAGCAAACAAGTAATGCATGCGAATAATGCAATACGTTTTGTTTATAATTGATAAACTTAATTTGTTAATTTGAAAGTTCGCTTCAAAGCTCTTTTGCAATAAGATAATTTCTCGTAATCAATTTAAACGAAACAAAATAAACAATAATGAAGACAAAAATGTCGAAGATAAAAATGTTAAAAAAAAAGTGTTTATAGTGTTGGCGTAAACAAGGTAATGCGAATAAATAATGCATTTTCAATTAATATGCTAATGTTTTGCGATAAAGAAAGCGAAAATAAAAGTTTAAAACTATCGCACTTTAAGAGATCAAAAGATATTAGAAGTTTATCAACTTTCTTATTTTCAAACGCTTATTTTAACGCTTAATTCGTGAAATACTATACAACGAAACTCAAAATTACGATTGTTAAAAAAACGAATATCGTATTTAGAATTTAATCTTGAGCGCATTTTAAGAAGTCGCAAAAACGTTTATGTACATTTTTTCTTTAGTGAGTGCATTATTTTGTTGCATTATTATTGTAACTATAAAATTTAATTAATATTTCACTTTATATAGACTTGAATATTGCGACAATTTACGTCAAACGCATAACGATTTAACTTAAGAATTGTTAATTTATTAAGCGTTTAATGAAGCAATTTGATCTATTTTAATAATAGAAATTCTAAAATAATTTTACGTTTTTTTTTCAAATAATTATAATGTGTTCTTTGTGCTAATTGTGAGTCAAATCTTCGAGATTTAATTATTAATAACTTTTTTCTAGCAATCGAAGTTATTAAATGCATTATTTTTTTGCATTATTATTAATAAGATTTGTTTGTTTATATTGTAATTGTAGATGCGATATCTTTAATAATATAATATCTTTATTAATAAATTTCAATTTAGAACAATCTCGAACTTTATTCGAAAAAAAAAAATTCTTTGTTTATTGTTTAATTATTATTCTTTTCTTTGCGATATATGTTTTACGATTTAATAACAATCTTCTTTAAGTTTAAATTTATAGTACAATTAGAGTACTTAATTATTATAACTTGCTCAATTATTTGCGAACTTATTTGAGATCGATTTTATTAACACACTCTTCGAACAAAACTAAAAGTTCGTTCAATATTTGTTAATAACATTAAGTATAAAAGCACATCTTGAGTTATTTGCGTTAGCTTAAAAAGGTTCGAAGCGTTATCTTTTTAATACTTTTAAATTAAATATTTATTCTTTATAATGTTAGTTCGAAAATATCGATCGTTTTTATTTTAAGTCGAACGAGAGCGTTAAAATTGTTAAAGTAAGAATCTCGCAATAATCGCAATAGATTACAAAAGTATTAGCAAAAAATCAAATGCATTATTATATTGCATTATCTTTTTAACGATATTTGCTCTTTGTGTTTTTGCTTTCAAATTAGCAATTAAATTGTAATAACGTTAAAAATAGATTTTGAATTCAATTTTGTATTTTATCTCGTAATTGATAGCATTATTATTATTTTTCTTATTTTATATCTTGTAAAAACTTAATTTCTACGTAGAATTTAAAATGTTAAAAAAATTGTATAATTTGTTATTAAGTTCTTCTATTTTCGAATAATATTTTGCAAACTTTGTTAAAGCTTTATTGCAAACTCTTGTTACGATTTCTATTAAAAAATAAACATTAATTTCAATTGTTTTTTTTAGATATTCGAGATAATTAAATATCGCATCAAATATTAAAAATTTTAAATAAATGCTTGTATTAATTGTTCGTAAAACTATAAAAATGCATTAGTAGAAAAAATTCAACATATTGTTAACAAGTAAAATTAATTGCTACTTGCTTTTGTCTAATTTAATTTGTTGTATTTTTTAATTTTAAAAATATTTTTCTACTTAAAGAGTAATAAAATTGCGTAATTAATACGTACGACAAAGCATTAAATAAATAGAGTTTCAACAAATACGAATGTTTTATATTAGTTTTCGTAATTTTTTTTCAATTTGCTTTTGAAAAACTTTGAAGCGAAGCAAACGTTAAACTAAGTCATTGATAATAATTGTAAAAGTGCGAATCTAAATAAAATTTAACAAATGCATTATCTTTTTGCATTATTATAAAAAAAAAATCTTTTTAATTACAACAAACAAGTTTGTACTTCTTGCAATATTCTAAATTTGTGCATTCTTTAATTGCACAACAACATTATTAATTATTGCTTTTAATTTTAAAGTGACAATAAAATTTTAAGTTATTAAATTAATAATATAAGTTAAACAAGAAATAAAGTTTTGCTATTTGTTTTATTGAAATTCTTGTCAATTTAAAGCTCTTTCGAGTTCGTTTTTTAAATTGTTATTATTGCTCGCGTTATTAGTAATAACATCAAGAAATTTATTTATAAGCTTTAACATCAATTAACAATTTATATGCTAAATATTAAAAGAAGTAAATTTAATAAAATGTTCGCGAAGTTGAAATGCGATGTCAACTTAATATATTAACACTTTTAAGTAAACAACTCTTTAAGAATTAAATCATGCATTTAAAGCAATGAAGATACACTAAGCATCTTTAAGATTTATTCTGATTTTTTCACGAATTTAATCGAAGTTCGAAAGAATTATTTTTGATAATTTCGTGCGATTTAGAAGCACTAGCTTTGATTGAACCATTTTTAATAACTTTCAAAAATAAAAATTATCAATAATTCGAAAAAATAGATTTAAATTAACAAAAGTCTTGCATAGTTAATTTTCTCAATTATTTTAAACAAAGAAGAACGATAAATTAATATAACTTTTCTTCTAATAATATGTTAGTTTTGCATTATATATTTGCATTATTAATTATGATTTACGCGATTAAAGATTAGATCGATTGCGATTTGCGATTTAAATCTTTTTTGTTTTAAGTAAAAAATAAATTGAAAATGTTTCTTTATATTTGTTGTGCTTGAATAATTGTAAACAATAAAATAATTTAAAAGCTTGTAACAACTTTTGCAAATAATTTTAAAAAAATTCTTTATAGTTAAAGCTACTTGAAAAAATTTGTTTCAAAGCTTAAATTATGCTTCTATATTAATCTTTTTTGTTTAATGTGAATTAACGAGTTTTGATTAAATCTTGTTTAAAATACTTTTATTAATCGTAGTTTGTAATTATTATTCTTGAAATTAAATGTTAATATTTAAACTTTACTCGATTTGTTCGTTTTTCTCTCTTAATATAAGCAACGAAAAATTGTCTCTAATTTTGTTCAATACTTTGTAAAGAATTCTTTTTCTATTGTTGAAAATAAAATTAAGAAAATTTTAATCGAATTAACTCGCAAATTGATTAGAACGTAAACTACTAAATAGCAAATTGCGTAAAATAGATTTGCAAAAATTATTTTCAATTAAAGATAATAATTAATTTAAAGCTTTTAAAGAATTAGATATATTGCAAACAAAAATAATAAAAACAATATTTTTAAATAATATATGAAGAATCTCTTTAAAATAAAAAAGTAATACAAAATAATAATACAAGTAACAATTAAATTAGACAAACTATTATAAAATAAAATGTAATTGTAAACTCGAAAATATTAAAAGAATCTTCTCTAGAATAAAAAAATAATGCAAAATAATAATACAAACAACAATTAATTCGAGTAGATTATTATATAATAATATAAACAAGTCTAATTGTAATCTCGAAATATATCAAACTATACTCTAGTCAAAATTTCAAAATTATAATAACATAAGTCTAAAAATAATAATTTTTGACATAATAACGTAATTTTCGATTTCTTGACAATTCGATTCGATTTTAATTTTTGAAATTGAAAATCGACTCGATTCGATTTAAGTTAATTTCAAAATAGTTGAAATCGAATTAATTTTTAATTCGATTTCTAAAGTTGAATCGTCAATTCGATTCGATTTCAAAAATTGAAATCGAAAATTGAATCGACGATCAATTTAAATAAAGCTTTAATATCTAGTTTTTAGAGTTATTTTGCTAAATTATATTCGAATTTCTTCTTGCTAATTTGATGTAATTTTAATAATATAATTTATCTTATAAATATATTTAAAACGTAATATCTAATAGTAAGTCTTATCTACAATTATATTTTAAACAAAGAAAGCTTAAAGTAATAATATCGAACACAATTAATAAAATCGATTATTATTGTTTAAGCTAAAAAGAACATATTTATTTTATCTTAAATTAGTTTTTATTTTTTTTAGATTTTTAACTTCTTTTGTAAATTAATAGACGCATTTGTCGTATTATTAACCTTATTAACATTCTTGCTTCTTCGATTCTTTATTGTATTTATTGTTTTAAATATCTTAGCAATAAAGCTTGTCTTAGCTTTTTGTTTTTAATTAATTACGCGTTCGATTCTTGTTTTCGCATAAATAATATAGTAAGTTATCTAGTTAATATTATCTTAACAACAAACGCGTTTAAATATTTGCTTGTTAAGCTTAAAATTATAAAGTAACTTGTATAGAATAATTATTGTAGCTTGCTACAAATTTAAGTCTATTCTTATAATTCTAGTTATTTTAATAAAAATATTTGACTAATTTTAATCTAGAAGCTTCTTAATCTTTACGTCTTTCTTTAGTATAAAAATATTTATTGCTAGTTCGCGCTTCAATAAACTGTCGTAGTATATTCGAGATTTGCAATTTAATATGCGATGTTTACAAATATACTATATAAGAGAAGTTAATACTTGTTAATTACAAAGTATATTAAACGTTATACTTAATATATAAAATAAAGAAGACTTCGATTCTAAGAAATAAAAAGATTAAGATAAGATATCGATTTACGCGTTTTACTACAAAAGTTATTTTAAAGAAAGAGAACATTATAAGACTTAAAGTATTAAAATGCTTTTTAAGAAGCATTTTAATTGCGTCGAGTTTTAATATATTAAAAATAATTTATGAATAAAAATTTGTTAAAAAACACTTATCTTTTAGTTAATCAATAATTAAGTTTGTGCAAATGTTCTTAATGTTTGTATTAGTTTACTTTATTATATTTTTAAAAACAATAAAGACAACAAAGATTAAATACAAAAGATTGCTACAAACGCAAAGAAGATAAATTGCGTTAAAAATGTTCTTAATTTTTAACAATTTTAATCTTGTCAAATATTGTTAAAGATAAACTTAAATATACTAATTTTAATCTTATTCGACTTGCAAATCTTCGAGTTGTTTTATTCTTATTTTAGATTAAAAGTTAATTATTAAATTGTATATTGCAAGATACTCTATTAAAAATCTTGCAATAATTAACAATTATATAAGATTTTTAAGATCTACAAGACATTTTTTGTCTTAAAGACTTTTATTATTACGTTAAATTAAAATATAAGACAAAAGCTTTGCAAAAATTTAAACTATTTTGTTTGCTTCTTTTGTCAACTTTCTCGTCTTAATATTCTAATATTTTTTAATAATCTTCTTTATAAATTGTAAATCAATTAATCGAAAATTATAATAAAGATGTTGCAAAAAATTCTAAAACTTAAAGTGTGCAATTTTAAGAAAAACTACAATATTAATAAAGTCGAAATTAATAATTGTTTTTGACAAAGTTGCAAACTAAAATTAATATATTAATTTAGTATTCTTTATAAGATTAATTATCTTTTATAGTTTTTTTCGAAAATTCTTTATATTATGCAATTTGTTAATTATAAAAAATCTACGATATAAACAAACAATCCTCTTTGTTTCTATAATTGTCTCTTTCTTTTTTTGAAAGCTATATATATATAATTTTATAAATTTATTTTCTAGACGCAATTTTTATAAGTTTCAAATTGTTAACAATCAAATAAAGATACTTGTCGAAAATAAAATTCTATGTTAATTTAATTAATTAGTAAATGTTTGTTTCGATAGCTTAATATTAGAATCTTAAATAACCTTAAGTTTATCTTTTAATACTTGCAATAATTGTATGTCAAAATTCTTAAAAAGTTTGTAAAGATCTATAAATATAATATCGAAACTTTTGAAATTAATAAACTTGACTATAACTTAATATCAATTACTAATGTTAATTTTTAAAACAAGAAAAATAGTAAAGTTGTTAATAAAGCAAACTTTGTAAAACTCGAAATCTAGTTAACAAAAATATATGTCTAATTAAGAGTAAAAAGTATTTGCTAAAAAACAAACAAAAAATTTTGATATTTTGAAAGAGCAATAAAGACAAATAGCAAACTCTTGCTTTTACTTATTTTGAATCTTTTGCTATCAAAGTTATAGCTAATATCGAAAGATAATAACAACAATAATCTCTATAGTTTGCATATAAGCATTGTTAATCTTTAAATTGTTTGTTAAATTAACAAAAATTATTTTTCCTAAATCTATTTCGTCTTCTACGCGTTCTCTATATAGATTATCTTTATTTGCATTAATTATTACAACAAAAAAAGCAATTAATTATTGTTAATAAAATATAGATAGTAGTGTATCTAGCAAGTAATCTTTAACTTTATTGTTAATTGCAATTCAAACTATAGATACAAACTAAATAGCGCATAATTAAATACTATCGATTAAATGCTTGCATAGCTAGAAATCTTAAATTGCTTTAAATCTAAGATTTGCGTTAGTCTTTATATACAAACAAGAGAACAATATATTAATTCGACGTTTATATTCTTAAATTAATTATCGTCTTCTTTAATATTCTTGTCTTGCAAGTTCTTATTATTTGATTTCGACTTTTTAATATTAACAATTTTTACTTTTGTATTAATTTCTTTAATTAAAAACTTAAGTTTAAATAATTAATTCTTCTTCTTATTTAAAATATTGTTAATTATCCTTTTTTTTACTTTGTTTTTCTTAATTTTCTTTAATAAAGATAAAGAGATTGTTAACTTCTTTTTATTGTCGAGCTCTAAATATTTGAATGCGAAGCGCTTTAAGTCTAGAGCAATGCAATATTAGTTTTAAGAATATAAAGTATAAAGAATATTATAATATACTAACTAGCTTTATTAATTTTCTTCGACAATTTTGCTAAACAATATAATAGAGTTTTTGTTAACTCGAAGACGTTAAAAGAAAGAAAATCGAACAAATTATTTTTAGAATTAATATTGATAAAAGGTTTTTGCGTTTCTTTTGTTTTCTAATTAGATTACAATACAAAAGCGAAAGATAAATTTATCTATATTGTCTTGTGTTTAAACTAGAATTTAAAAATAATTATTATTTATTTGTTAAATTTAACAAACTTTATTGCGCAAGTTATTGTTTTCGACTAACTTATATAGTTTCTTTAATATAATATATATCAAAATCTAATTTACTTTATTTGTAAAGATATTGCGCATTTGCAATTAAGCAACAAGAGAGCTTAAAAAGAAGTTGCTAAGTTGCAAGTTAATATCGAAGATAACTATAAAAAGCTATTTAATTGTAAGCTTGCATAGAAGTATAAATATCTTTATTTAAAGCAAAATGCAATTGAATTCGAACTTGCTTAACACAAGTTATAGAGCAAGCTAATAGAGAGAAAACAAGACAAAAAAAATAAAGAGACAAAGAAAGAGCTAGAAGAAGCAAAAAAGAAATCGATTAATGCAAAAAGCTTTTAAAGATTAGTATTGTAATCTTGTTTTCTTATTTTTTTTGCAAGTTCTTCTTTTATTATAGTTTTAATACTAGAATTATCGATATAAGTAATTGTATCTTTATTAAGGCGTTTGATAAATATAGAATAATTAACAATTTTTATTAAGTTTCGAAATTTCTCTTGCAAAATACAATTAAATTTTGTTTGCTTTTAAGTAAGTGCTATTCTAAAATAAAATTGCGCTTAATACGCTTCTAAAGTAATATTGTATTAACAAACAAGTTTTAAAACTTTGTCGAAGAAGTTTTTGATAACATTTGAGTAATTAAGAGAGTACGCTCTCTTCGCATATATTTAGGTTTAAGCTTTTGAAATTTTGTTATAATTAAAATTAAAAACAAGTAAATAAGATGCTATTGTAAGTTCTTTATAAATAAATTCTTAATAGTTAAATTAACAAGAAGATAATAAGAAAGAGAGAAACAAATAATAATATTCAAAATTACTATTAAAAATTTGAGAACTTATTAACGCAAAATATATATGCGTCAAATTTAATTCGATAGTAGTAATTTACGACGCGCTATTATATAATCTATATATCTAAGCAAGATCTTAATTAGATTTAAGTCAAATCTAGATCAATTTTCTAAATATAAGAACAAAAAGAGATTAAGTTGTCGAATTACGATATTTACATTAACAAAGAGATCGCTATATATATATAGATAGAGTTTGAGCAAGTTAAGCTACGTAAAGCAAAATCTAGAAAGCGATAAATCAAATTGTCGAGCTATAGATCTATTTATTTGCGAAAAGTATATAAAAATATATATATAAGCTAGATTTGAGCTAATTTAGACTAATATAAGCAAGTTTTGACTCAAGAATAATCTATAGACAATATATATTTATAAAGAATTGTCTAAGATGCGCGCAATAGTAGTTAAGCGAAACAATTAAAATTGCAATATTTATTACTAAAGTTATAACAAAAAGTATATTTCGTAATATAAAATATATGTTTTAACAAGATAAAGTAAATATAAACTATAAAGTTATTGATAAAAGAATATCGCTATTGTAATCAAGAGCTAGCTATTAGTTGATCTTAGTGTGACCATTAGATCGAGTCGAACACTTTTTTCTCAACCCGACCTACCCTCTTGAGTCCCGTAGGGTTGGGCCAGGATTAAGGCGTGAACTCGACCCTAGGGTCGGGTTTCGTCGGGCCAATGCCAAGAACCCAAGCTAACTTCGTCGCGTTAGCATTTGCTTATCTTATCTTATCTTATCTATGCGCTAACTCAATTGGGCTAGCGCAGAGTCCACGCTAATCGCATATGGTTAGCGCGTCACGTGACGTCACGTGATTGGATAGGTTGGGTTGAACGCTCGACGCGCCCCATGCGTTCGACCCACCCGATTGGGCTAGAACTTTTGCCCGGCCCCAGGGTTAGGGTTGGGCGAGTTAACCCGATCGGGTTGAAACTTGACCCGACGGTCATCCTAGTTGATCTGGAGCTATAATAGCGATATTCGTATCTTGAAGTTGGTGAGTCGCTTTCTCGAATTGTCAATAAAGCAATAAAGACATATTAAGTATTCTTAAAATCTATCTTAATTTTCTTACAAATTTAATTATATTTTAAGAGAATTATCTTAAATAGTTTTGTGCAATTTAAAAGTATCAAATTTAAACAAAGTATTTCTAATAACTTTCAAAAGTTAAGATTGTTAATAATTCAAAAAACCAAATTTAAATTTACAAAAGTCTTGTATAATTAATCTTTTCAATTACCTCAAATAAAGAATAATAACAAATTAATATAATTTTTTTTTAAAGAATTGTTAGTTTTGCATTATTTATATATATTATTAATTGTAACTTACACAATTAAAGACTAGATTAATTGCAATTTACAATTAAAATTGTTTTCGTTTTAAATAAAAAAAGAATAGAAGATATATATTTATATTCGAAATGCTTAAACAATTATAAGCAATAGAATAATTCAAAATTTTGTAATAACTTTTGCACACAATTTTTGAAATATTATCTACAATCGAAGCTATTTAAATATATCTGTTTCAAAGCTTAAATTATACTTCTATATTAATCTTTTTTGCTTAACATAAATTAGCAAGTCTTAATTAAGTCTTATTTAAGATATTGTTGTTAATAATTGTTTATAACTATTATACTTAAAATTGAGTATTAGTATTTGAACTTTATTTAATATATTTGTTTCTCTCTCTTAAAACAAGTAATAAATAATTGATAAATATCTTGTTTAATATTTCGCAAAGAATTCTTTTTCTATTATTAAAAGCAAGAGTAAGAAAATCTTTAATTAAATCAACTCGCAAATTGATTAAAATATAAGTTATTAGATAGCAAGTCGCAAGAGATAGATTTGCTAGAATTTTCTTCGTTTAAAGACAATAATTAACTTAAAACTCTTAAAGAGTTTGATATTTTACAAACAAAAATACAAATATAATATAACAATATTCTTTAATAATTCGAAAAAGTAACTTAAGAATAAAAAATTAATATAAAAGAGTTATGCAAGCAACAACTAGTTTAAGCAAACTATTTTAAGATAATATAAGCAAGCATAGCTTTTGTATCAAAGCATACTACTTGATACTCTAGCGAAAAATTCAAAATTATAATAACGTATATCCAAAAATAGAAAATCTTGATATAATAACGTTATTTTTGATTTCTTAACAATTCGATTTAATTTCTAAATTCTAATATTGAAATCGAAAATCAAGTCGAGTTAAGTTAGATCGATTTTAAAATAATAGAAATCAAATTAAATTTCGAGTTGATTTCTAATATTGAAATCGACAAATTAAGTCAATTTCTAAAGTTGAAATTAAAACTTAACTCAACAATTAGTCTATGCTAGATAGAATTATTAATATAAGTTAATCGAAATACAATTAAAGTTATTTAATCGAATCTTCTATAATCTTTTAGATGCAACACGAGATACAATTATCTAATCTAAATTCCAGATTTAATATTGTAAAAATTTGCTATCTATTAGAAAGTGCTTAGTAATCTCGCTATGCTCTAAGCTATATAATATTCTATAAGCTATAATTGTCGTAAATAGAGAGTCTAAGAACACATAAAAAGCGAATATTAATATATATATTAATATACTCGAGATATATTAGAGATGTTAAGAGTCTTGTTGCGTAATATTAAAGCAGAGAAAATAGTTAATTCTATTAAGCTAGATAAATCTTTCTTAAACATCTTAGATGTAGCGCCCCAGGAATAATAGGTGTCTCGAGCCTTACTAGGTCAAAAGATCGCAATAATTGCTATCTAATAGATGCGCGATCGTCTATTACATCTATATACTAGGAGAGTTGTGCATGCGTTCGAGAGACAACAACATTACAATTATCTCTCTCTTAGAAATTACGTTCTCGAGATATTTTAAGACGTTACAATCTGTTCGCGAAGCAACATTGTCTCCTGATTATACTAATACTATAGATAGATTCTCAAGGGCAAACTATTGTAAGCGTAAGAAAAGTTGTGCTCTTAACAAGAATCGAATTTACAATTTAAAACACGCTTATTCTTGATACTTGTTAAGTGACAATTACTTTGTAGCGTCTTAAGAATAATAGATGTCTTGAGCCTTACTAGATTAAAAGATCACAATAATTGCTACTTAACAAATGCGCAATCGCCTATTACATCTATATACTAGGAGAATTGCGCATGCGTTCGAGAAGCGATAACATTACAACTATCTTTTTTTTAAAAATTACGTTCTCAAGATATTTTAAGACGTTACGATCTTCTCGCGAAGCAACATTGTCTCTTGATTATACTAATACTATAGATAGATCTTTAAGAGCAAATTATTGTAAGCGTAAGAAAAGTCGTGCTTCTAACAAGAATTAAATTTACAACTTGAGACACGCTTATTTTCGATATTTGTTAGGTAACGATTACTTTGTAGCACTTCAAGAGTAATAGATATTTTGAATCTTACTAGATCAAAAGATCGCAATAATTGTTACTCAATAGATGCGCAGTCGCCTATTATATCTATATACTAGAAGGATTGCGCATATGTTTAAGAAGCGACGACATTATATTAGATAATATATAAATTAGTATCTACAATTAATAGAGTATTATAGAACGCTACTCTTATAAAAAGAGTACTAGTATTATTATATAAATAGTTCTCTATCTTATTTAATTAGTTAGCTACTACTCGCTTACTTATTAATTCTTTTCTAGAGAAGATTGTCGATACAATATGGAATAGATTAAATACATAATCTAATTAATAGAAAAACATACAATAGTCGACTAATTATATTGCGTAACTAACTATTTATATAACAACACAAGTAGTTACTTTTGTAGAAGAATTCTACTTTTGTAAGAGAACAAATATATTAACAAATTAAAATAATTATCTAGATACTATTAGTAACTAAAAGTATTTAGAGCAAATATATCGATATCTTATTATAGACTAATTGTCAAGAATTGAATTTTATGCAAATTCGATTTCTAATACAAATATTATATAAATGCAAAATATAGTCTAATGCAATTAGAAATTCGATTTCATTTCTAGATTTAAGGAAAAATTAGATCGAACAATTAGTTTATATCTTAATTGTAGATACTTTACTAAAATCTAGCAAACACATCTTAGTAACATTTGCATTTGATAAACCCTAACTTTAGTCCTAGATATACATAGATCTATTATAACAAAAGTTGCAGTTTTGTGTTACTAATATCTTGACTTCGTGCGAGATCAAGATCTAATTTGATAGATCTTGCATTACTTGCAAGAATCTAGAGATTAAGCCAAGCTTTGCGAGAGACGATTTTGGCATTTCTTAATATTGCGTTCGTAGATGCGCTCGTCCTATATAGCAATTATAATTTGCTTGCGTAAGATACGCACACGTTCTTTTGATTTATCAAATTCGTCTCAAAAGTAAAGTTTGTTCGAATCGACAAAATCTAACGTTTAAATTAAAAAACGTAATAATTTGACGCAACTATGCAACTAGCAAGCAATTGCAAACGTTTTTGCGCATTGCGAATATTAAAACTTTACGCGCCAAGACGTAGTCTAACTCAATAGAGATTTCGCAACTTTGTTAAATATCGAGAAAACAAAACAAGCTCTTCGAGCAAATTCTATCTCGACAATACTAATTTGAGTATATAGAGTAGATAGATTTGTAAGATTTGCAAGATCTTGTAAATATCTTAATCTCTATTAGCTCGATCAGTCTCTCGAAACACGAATGAAATTGCATTTTAAATACTAGTATAGTTTAAATATTAAGTTTTAGTATATACTTTAAGTTTAATATAATAGTATTATATTTGTGTCTCTAACTATTTTATATTCTATATATAGATTCTAGCATTTAATATAAGCTCTAATTTTATTTCTTTAGAAATTAAATTAAACAAGAATTGATTAAATTATTAATTTTTCAAAAAGTAGATTTTTTAAAACTTAGAAGTCTTAATTTTAGAAAATAATTAATACTTTAACAACAACAACAAAATCTTAAAATTTAAACTATATTTAAAAACTATATTAATAGAAATTAAATATAGAACTCTTGTTGCTATTAATATATAAAGAAATACTTAAGATATATAGATATTTAGTATAGAAACAAGAATAATCCTAACGCAATCCTAAAATATTTAGAAGATATATTTTTAATATTATTAATTTAATATATAAATATTAGATATCTAGCTTAAAAATATCTTATTGTATAAAGTTAATCTATATAGTATTTAATAAAGTAATTTGTTTAAGCTTTAAAAAATTAAATAATATATTTGTAGATACTTATTTAATTAATTGTCTAGTAAGATTGTTTTTTAATCTTGAATAAATTAATTGTCGAATTAGATTTCGATTTTAACTTTGGAAATTAATTTAGACCTCGATTTAATTTCTATTATTTTAAAATTGATTTCATTTGATTTTACTTAATCTGCAATTTTAATATTAGAAATCGAATTAAATTGTCAAGAATATTAAGAATATTAAAAATAGTTTAAATTTAGTTTAAATTTAGATTTTTTTAATTGTTTTCTAGATAATGCACAATAGTAATATATAATATAAAAACAATCTAATATTTTTATTAATTAATTTAAATAGATTAACTATTTCTATTAAATTATCAATTAATTGTTACTAAAAATAGTAAAATCTACTAAAAATAGTAGTCTTGACAATTCGAGTCGATTTTTTGGATCGAATTTCGATTTTAAGTATAAAAATTGATTCGAATTGTCAAGACTTTCGAGTTAGATTGATACGAATTGTCAAGATTCAAGTCGAGTACTTGATTCAAACTTGATAATTTGATTCAACGCAATTAGTCTAATCTTGAAGAGCTATCTCTCTCGCTATCAAAAAATCTATTACTTCTTATTTAATTAATTAACTTTCAATATATAATTTGTAGAACACATCTATAGATTTAACTGGACGCGCTAGTTATATAAAACGAAGCTATATTGATAATATTGTGGTAGTGAATAGAAAAGTTCCTAAAATCTGCGTGTTTGAACTGCATTGGTGTTTGAGGTGCGGCTCACTAAGATGTGCTTGCCAGATTTTAGTGGGGCACCCACGGCTAGCCCCAGAGTCAAATTAGCGAGGTCCAGTTGGCTCCGGGCCAAAGAGTCAAGATTTGGGGGTGGATCAAGACTTACCCGTACATGGCCAAGCGACGGCAAGACCCACGGGCGCCTACAGGCGCGATCCATGGGCGCTATCAATTACGCGCAATCCATTACGCGCAGTTGATCACGCATGTATAAGAGACATTCTTGTCTGCGAGATGCTGTAAGGAGGAACATCAAGAAATTCCAACAGCGTGCGCACGCTTTTGGACCAGTGATTCATCAACAGACATCCTATTTTCTGCCTGCTACCATGATGCTACTCCTCTTTTGTAGAAGCACGTTATTTGGTAGTACCAAGGTTAGGTGCCAACAACGTCACTTTCTGACCTCTGATCTTCTACTTACCGCCATCGTCACTGCTTGCCTAATACTAACAGCGCAAACATGCTAGCGAAGAAAGTAGGCAGGAGCTGTTCAAGCTTCTGGCCGAGCATCTTCTTGCCTTTAAGATCATAGTATGTGAAGGTAATCAGGTGAAAGGGCGGGAGCAACAACACCAATCACGTCACATATCATGATATGTGGTATGAACCACACTTTTAACTAAACGAAGCGTGGCCTACTTCCGACGAGAGGTTTCATACCACTACCAATGGATCAATGGTAGTTGGTAGCACCACCATGAAGGAAGCGGTGTGAAATTCCCTCATGTCTCCAAACTCGATCCTTAAGGAGCGTTGCTTCGCCGTTGTTGGTGGAGCTATCCACGTTGGTGGAGCTATCCACGTTGGTGGAGCTATCCACGTTGGTGGAGCTATCCACGTTGGTGGAGCTATCCACATGTCTGATATCCATTGCGGTCTATGTTGTCCTTCTCCAGATGGGTCTAGGATATTTAAAGAGCGTCTTGACCGCTACATTCATATTTTCCTCAATTTCCTACCCTACTTTTTAGTTGTTCCCTATTGTTCTGTTTCCCTTACTCATTTTTCGTGGCTGGCCACTGACCAAAGTATTTTCCCTTCCTAATAACGGTATCGGTGGCGTTTCTGAGATATAATACGTCTGCTTCCCGGATCACTCTTACCACAGAGGAGCAGGCACTTTTCTGACGAGTAGGTCTCGGAATGTATTCTCAAAACCTGACCTTGGGCGTAATTGTCTGCTGGGCAATTCAAACGCAAGCTGTGCCGGCCCCAGGCAAAGCAAAGTAATCCCGCCTTGACCCAAAAGTCTTCGATAACGGCGATTTACTAAAACGAGTTCTAGTACTGCTGCGTCCCGTAATGCAACGCCTACAGTGACAGCCTCACCCGGTACTACGGGAACCTCAGGCGGTTCATCGAATTACACTTATGTGGAGAATAGTCTAGATACAAACAGTACCAAACCAAGTAGCGAGACATGTCTTATGCCCCCCGACGTTATTTATAACCAGTGGGTCGCCGACGGTCAGAAGAACACCGGCAAGGCCTACAAAGCTGTGGTATACACGGGGAAAAGACTACCTGACCAATGGACTCCGGGCGACTTCACGTTTAATCCGGGAAATGAGAATTTTACTAAGAACGATACTGGGAGCTTTAACGGCACGGGCTCCGGAGCCCATACGTCGGTACCTCTCCATCATGATGACCAGGCTCTGTTCAATAAGACGTTTCCACTTTCGGTCTTGACCGCTGGCTGGGAAGACAATTCGACGTCGGATTCAGGCACCCAGTCCCACGGCAAGGCACTTGGCAAACGTACTTACGGCAACATGCTTTCCGATTTCGAAGTAAGGAGAATAGTGCGTAATCCTAATAATCTCCATAACGTCGAAATGGGCGATTCCAAGGTAGAGACCTGGAGACGACAGAATCCTTTCGATGGTCATTCTTATCCATTGAATTCAGCGTTCCTGAGCACGGCAGGGCTTTGTGGATGTACTGCCATTGTACTGTGGAGTCCGAATGCCGTTCTCTTGGCGCACCAACCTGAAGCAGCACCAGATCCAGCTCAATTTGGGCCGTGGTGGATCAATTATTCTCCGACGCAGGCTGTGCAAAGACATCTGGATGGGGTATTCGTCCAAGAAGCGCAGTCTCTGATAGACAGGTGGACCTTTCTGCGCAATCCCGACGGCAGCCTTATGAAAACCCCAGGAGTATATGAAAAAGATGACCGTGGTCATGTCCGAATCGACTCACATGGTCGACCCTTGATAGTCCCAGGCTCACGCAAGCCCATCTGGGATGAGCGAAGGTTCCCAAGGCAGTTTACTCAAGCAATTATCATAGCGCCTCACAAGGACCCTAACTACCGCTTTCACACCGACCCTGAGTTAACTCAGGAGCCACGTGGCCAGCCAATGCCGAACGACTGGTTCCACCCACCGCAAGTGGCAGGGTTGCAACGCATGTTCAGAGATTGGGATATCGCCTACGAGACATTAAGATATGCTCCCCGTCAGGCAGGCCCAGGCAGGAATCTGAGGTTTCAGGAGGATTCACGAGACATCGTGATGCTCAACATCGAGGAATCCTCACGCGATCGTCGCAACCTCGAAATTAGGCTTTACTATGACGGTCATCGCGCAGGTAATAAGATGCCCTTGGGACGAGACAGATCACCTTCCCCTCCACAGCAGGGTAGTTCAAGTGGCGGCCGCGGTCACGGTCGAGGCCATTGAACTGGACCGGAAATTGGCCCTCGAGGTCGATGCCAAACGGCACGACGCTGAGTGGTTTGAGAAGCGAGGCATCAAAGTGAATCTTACTCTGCTAGCCCCACTCGGCGTTGGCACTGGTTAGCGACCGCAAATCACTCCTTTTCTCAATCGTTCGATTGATACTTCAATTTGTCAGCAGGCCTCCGTCAACAAATCCAGGCTTTTATTTTCTACCTTTGACTGCATCGTTAGACAGTTCTTCCACGCACTTTACTAGATGGAGGGTTGATGTAATTGGTCACTTCTTATTCGCCCTTTTTAGGCTCAGCGGCTGTTTACAGCGACTATTTCAGCTCATGTGGCTTCTGCTAGATATTTTCACCTCCTCTCGTACAGAAAGTTGAATAGTTCTGTACTCCTATCTAAGTGAATACACTCTTTTGCTGGGTTGCTGCACGATTATTGATTTAGATACTTACATATCATGCCCAATAGAACATGAGATATAAAGGCAACGACTACATTGAAGATGGTATTGACTAAAGAGCTCTCTTAGTGCACTCTCATTGAGTTTTGCTGACAATTGCTCCATTTCAATTGGAGGCAAGTCATAAGTTACTTAGTCAAAATATACGATGACAATTCTATGCTTCTACACCTTCGCCTCCTTGAGCAACGAACAGGCAAAGACTTCCAGACCACAGCATATAATATTGGATACTAGTGAGGATTCTAGAATCGTGGAAAAATTTGTCACCCGAGTGCGGGACACCGAGCGGGAAAAGAAGACATTTGGCCATATTGAACAGGTTCAGATCAAGAACGATGATCCTTGAAAGGACAAATAATAATCTAGTCGTGGCCTCCGCACCATCTTTGTAAAGTGCCCCCATCCTCACACCTCCTGCGACCGATTTCCAACCGCCCTTTGCAGCATCTCAGCAATCCTAAAAAACGGCGGTTCCTGAATCCCAGTCGCCATAGTCAGTGGAGTCAACCCAAACCGATCCTCAACTAAGGGGTCAGCGCCCCTATCTACCAAAAATGCCACCATGTCCTCGCTCCCTCTCGCGACAGCAATATGCAAAGGTGCGAGGCCACTGGTCCTCTTATACATATCAAAGAAATGTTGATCCCACTCGTACTTGCGTGTATTGATAGGAGCGCCGTAATCGAGAAGTAGAGCAGCCTTCTCGATGCCTTCTGCGCCTCTGATTTCTACTGCATTGTGTAGTGCGTTGCTTCGTGCTGGATCACCGCCGTGTTTGAGAAGCTGTTCGAGGAAGGAGACGGGGGTGCATGCGGCTGCGACTGTTAGAGGGCTGTGTCCGTATTGGTCGGTGATGTTGGGGTCGGCGCCGTGGGCGAGGAACCATGAGCGAAGCGTCGCGCTGTCTAATACGAATCTGCAAGCATATTCGAGTTGAGCGATAATGCACAGTATAATTCCCATCAACAGACTTTTAATACCAAGATAGGTGATGGAATGGTAGAAAACAAATACCGCAACTCACTTGAAAGCCGCACAGCCCCTTGCAGGCAGCTCATTGATATCCCATCCATGATCAAGGAATGTTTGATAAACATCCACAGAACCGACTTTCGACGCTTCGGCCGACGCAGTGGCACAAATAGGAAAGCCTTCATCCAGGAAACATGCAATGACGTCCAAACGCTTGTTCTCGATCGCAGCGATCATACTCATTGGGAACGGGTCCTCCGGATCGCAGCAGAAACCATCAGGGGGTACACGCTTCCCGGCCGCGTGCCATTGTTCGAGCAGAGCTTTCACATGGATGAGGTCGCCGGATGCGCTTGCGGCTTCCATGTCGGCTGCTAGATCGCCGGCGTGGATATCACGGCTCAGTTCCATGGTTTCTTTGATTTCCCTTTTAGCTTTGTTTTACTGTAGGGATTCAAATTTGTGGTGGTCTGTGACTTGATAAAAAGCGTCGTGGAACCAATTCAAGGTATGTTTTGGCGGACACAGAGAGAAAAACTGTTGAGACTTTGGGACGCCGCTTTGCCTCCAGGAATCGCAGGATGTTCCTTGTTAGAAGTTGGGTTTGATAGACGTGTCATCAACAATAACAGTTTTTCATCCTTCAAATCATCCCAGGAATTGGACACAGCCACATATGTCACAAAACAAGTGCCTCCGCCATAATCAATAAGCACACAACTGGGTCAAATTGAAAAAATCATTAAATCAAGCAAAGTATGATTTAAGGAGGCCCATGGATGGCAAGGCTGGATAGATCGACTAGATATACGGAGCGTTTGACGTGGGCACAGCTGAGCGTTCATTCAGCCTCGTGAGCCACAATTTCGCAAGGTGGACACTTCCATATTCAACGAATAACCATGACGACGACGATGTTGTGGATATGTAAGATGGTTGAAATGTTAGATAGAGGTGGTAAGCAGTTTCGCGCGCAATGCGGAGCGGAACAACCTTTATCCCTTCAGGGTTAGACGCAACCCTGAAACTGGGAGTGCATTTACCGAAAATGGGAGTGTCCCTTACCGAAACAGGGAGTGCGCGGACTATTTACCTATCTTTAGAGTCAATGGCATGTATAAAGGTGGACGATTGCCCACGAAACACTCTCTATGTCAGAATAAGATTCCAGCCAATTCTAGTCATTCCAATGTATAGCCGACATGGTGGAGTCAGTTGAATTGAATTCTAACAATAAAAACCGATTTTTGGGGTGGGGGGGTGGCTGGTGGAGCTAATCGGACCAACCGCGGCGCTCACCCGAGGCTCGGTTGGGGGCTATTTTCTTGGCGCTGTGGCTCGGGCTTCATGTATTCCGTAGAGTAAAAGCTTTAAACATCTTATGTTATCCCTCTCTATAATGCTTTTACTTGCATCGTGTTCATATAGCCGCCCCCAATGATGTTCGGAGAGCCAGAAGCCGACCATCCTCAAATGAAAATGTAGCTAGATGTTCTCTTTGAGCTCAATGCACTCACGGATCAATCCGCATGGGATTCTTTTCCACACACGCTCCTGCACCATAGTCCAGCCAGTGATCAGGAATGGCTTCAGATTCCAGCATGCCAGACATGCCACTCAGGCCGAAGAATTGCTGCAAAATGGGAATCTGGGCAGAAACCAGGGAAAGGCCATGGTCACCTTCGCCAGATCGCTTTCGATCAGAAACACTCTTTTCGCGACACCTCCACAATCCTTTTCGACGTCGACATCTGACCATAAAATCGAAATATCAGCTGACCGAAACAATGAATTTGGTCTTATCACTTTGGCGTCAGAAAGTATGCGACTACCGTGGGCTCCCCTTGATTGGACCCAAAGCACGCCTGAGTGGTTCGATGATCTTCACTACCGTGACCATTCCAGTCCCCTCGGCTTAAGTACGCTGAATGCTGTTTTTGCCCGTCTGCGACGACTCGACAGAAAGCTGTCCCCGCGTTTGCTGTTGTATGGGGTGAAAGTCGCTATACGTGCAGAGAACCCAGCTGCTGTAAGGGTCTACCTCAGAATGTTCCACGAAGTTGTCAATGGGCAGCCTTTGACGGCGACGCTGTGGCGGCATTTTGAGACAGAAGTTGTTAAGAGCCTCAACGAAATCCATTCGAGACATCTTGAGTCGTGGAAGGGCTCACACACGAAGCAGATATGGATCGAAATAATTACCGGCCTAGACGTCGGACAAGAACTTGGTAGAGCTCATTTGAGGAAGCCTAGTTTATATACACTCTTTCCCAAAGGCTCGCCTAAGGTATGGGAAGGATATATGAATATTGTCACTACTCTCCGAGACCCGGATCTGCTGAATGGAGAATGGGTAAGGTTTGCACAGGCAGAGCTCTCAAATTGTGCCTTTGCTACGAGATCGGCCTTGAGTGACGATGGCGGTCAGATCCAGCTTTCTATCTCGTCGGCAACGGAACAGTGTGCAATGGCTGACCAGCCATCGGAAACCTGCTTGTCCGACCAGTACATAGAGTCAGAGAAGAGTGCTATGAAATTAGGTCCCCTCAACCAAGAAGTCGAAGACGAATCGACCGAAAAGCAGAAGCGCCCCAGTCTCGCTAATAGGGTCATGGGCGCGACCTTCAGCCGTTTGGTGTCTCCACTGGGGGATTTCGACCGAGCATGGACAATAGCACACCAATCAGACCCCATATTTGGAGCTATAGATGCCCAAAATTGGGCTCGATTGCTGGTTGGGACAGATTCGTTCCAAAGATGGACTCCGAAAACAAATATTTCGATGATGGAACTTCTTAAAGAAATAGATCAAAAGAGCCGGGATCGCCCAGCCCCACCAAAGCTTGTAGCTGCGATCGAGCAGCTCGAAGCAGATCTAGGTATTAAGTGGATGGGCGCAATCGACGGCCACCGCATGTCGGACGAGCGCGAAGTGGGACACTTTCCAGGAGTTGAAGAGCAGAGCGACGATATTCTGACAGAAGAGGGAGACGAAGCTCTCAAACAGCTACATAAGGTCCAGGAGAAGCAACATAGAGCCGACGAGTCTAAGAGGAAACGCGTTCAAATTCGGGTTGCAAAGAAGCAGAGATTGGCTACGGAACTCGACCAAGTTGACAATCTACTTCGAGCCTTTCCATTGCGGGACCACCAGTACCCGAGGCAACTACATGGTCTTGTGTTTCAGGAAGCTGCGCGTGTACCCTTGAGGTGATGCCACTTTCGATCTGACTTGGACATCGCAACATGATTTCTGAAGTCAGAAGCTTCATGCTAGAAACGGGACAACTAGGCCGATCTCAAATTTCAGCGCTGCCACGAAACCTAGTACTAATTTTGTTGTTCCCCTGCAATTACCGAGCAACGTCGCCCAAAACTTCTCACTTGGGTACAAATGCATACTGTCAACTATGCTTTACCAAATTCCTTCTGGCTTAGGCCTTTGCGGGTGTATCTCTGAGGATATCTAGAGTCGAATTCTCTACATGACACTGGGAACGCCAGCCACCTCTTGCTTGAAATGAGAAACCGAGAAGGGTTTCGAGTACGTGCTGTCGAGAGAGCTTCCTATAAAGCCAGCCCCTTCTTGAAGAGGCGAACATTACCACCAAGGGTTGAAGACCAACAGCATTCCCCAAGCTATCCCGTTACTTCTCCCCAGGCTGTCCGGGTCACGTGAATCACGCATGTATACTTTGCTTGAAACCGATTCCTGTCTTTAGTACCTCGACGATGATGCTTGGCCCGCTGAGAGCCGCCAATTCCTTGCTAAGAGCGATAAATGGAATGCATTGTCACCAGCGAGATTTGATATGGATCTGGCCCCTCGTTCACGAATATCGAGCAGCACAGCCGAGGAGTTAGGACTCGGAACCAGCGGTTGAACCGCAATATCTAGATGAAATGCTCTACAAGTAGACATTCATCTGACATCATAAACGGTACTGGTATCGTGCTAGTACTATCGTAAATGAACATGGTTGGTTGGTTATTTCATTAAGCACTCGGAGCCTGTCTGTGGAGACTAGCTATGCGACTATATAACAATAATAACTATAATGCTATAATGGTGTTTTCCTAGTAAAGCAATTCCTTTGAGCACAATTATCTCAGTTCTTGCTTCGTATTTTATTCTGTAAAGTAAAAGAGAGCCACGAAGATATTGATAGAGCAAGCTTTCTCTTGTCTAATAATATCTTTGTGCTCGTAATATCAAGATCTCTATCTCTTGTATTGTGTTTGTAACGCTATGTTAAATATCGTGAAGTTTGACTAGTTGCTAAAGAAGGCAGTTCGTAGCTAATAAAGAATGATAAATTGAGAAGGATATTCTTGACAATAATAGATTGTCGATGTTATTGAAGATGGAGTCGCGCGTAGCTTGTTGTATCCTTAACTATCTTCTCTTTGATACGTGTCAACGCAAATGCCAATCACGAAGAACAGTTGACGTTGACGATGCGAATTTCGAATTCCAGACGCGTGTAGCTGTAGACCCAAGCCATGTTGTTATTACGAGGACACATTGCTCCCACTGTATCCTTATTGTCATAAGGTCACTTGGCTCTGCTTACAAGAAGCAGGTTCGTAGCCGGCACCACGTATAGATAGATCTCCTCGCCGACCTCGTAAATGAACATGTCTTCCAGGCTTCCAAGCTCATCCATCAGCACCACAACAACAGCCACTCTCCATCAAGCGCATCACACCTGTGTTCGTCGACTCATAGTAGGAAGCAGAGCAGCGCTCGCCAGGCGCATCGGCTGACGTGGTAACGATGGCATCCGTTCTCGCTGCCTCTCCTAAGGATAAATGTAGGAAGTTTTTTGGTACAAAAAGCCTAGACGGGGTTCGAGCTCTTCGCTCTCTGCTCGTCAAACCGGTGCCGTACGGATGATACAAAGCTTCAACAAAGACTATAAAAGCCGGTGCGCACTTTAAGAGACAATGGTGATTGCACAGCTTACAGGAGAGCGAGAAGCTCCACTGATAGAGAGGCTTGAGGGAAAGCCGAGACAGACATAGATCATCACACGTTCCTGGGAGGAACGACAAAGTCTTCGTAGGAGTTTGTACATTATAGCTTGGAGAACATCGATATAGTATCACCATCTTTTATTGGAGGAGATCATGATTGCACAGCATAGTCGAGATCAGCAGGATTCAATGAAACCTTTGAGATGAGAACGTCTAAAGCTGAGCTAAATTCTTGCGTAAGTGACTTAAAACTCGGAGGGGTCGAGGGTTTGTCACATGTTTGGCTGCGGAAGATAGGGGCCGGCCGATGAGGCCGAAGATGCATTTGTTGTGGGCGTCGCGGTGGGAGGTGTCGAAGCGGCAGGAGAATATGCACGTGACTATGACTTGTGGACAGCGGGCAGCGGCGTCGACTACGGACTGGGACTGACAATTTGTCAGTGATTCGTTGTAGCAGCGTGCGGGGGAGGATGCAAGATGTGGTCGTTGTAGAGGGAAGGGACGGAGGAAAGAAGGGAGATACTGACGACGCCAACGGTCGTGCTCGATGGCATATCGCATAGGACGTGCTCAATAGCTTCCATAGCCTTGACAGCCTGCGCGGCGTGCACTGCGGTCATCGTACGGCAGGCGACTACTCGCTGAATAGGTGAAAGGTCTGAGCGCAAAGGCGGCATAACCTTTGCCAATCTCGACAATGTTCACTGTTCCGTTGCCTGGAGCAAGCCAAGAGTGCATGCCAAAAATGCCAGTATATAAGCAGAGACTCCGAATCCACCCTGAACGTCATTCCTCAATATCGACCAAGCGAGTCCGAAGACCAGACTCAACAGGCATACCACCATCCCTGCTGCATATACCTTTTGCCAGTTCAACCCTTCCACTTAAAGAATACCCACCCGGCCTGCGCTTCGCCGCATTTCGGCACTTGCAACTGTTCCCGGGTCTTCTTGGGAAAGCGAGTAAGGCAGAATGTTCCATCTCCGGCGTCGTCCGGGTGGTGGTACATATGCATAAGAAAATTCTTGCCTACTGGAGGTACGACCTCTGGTGGTATGGGTCTGTACCTGTACTCGTTGCTTCGATTTTCGGGTGGAATGTCATCGCGTTTCCGGATGTCAACGAGATCTCGAGAGTGAAGTTCAAACTTGATGGTCTTAGTGTAGCTTGGATGAGAGCAGGTAATTAATTACCTGTACGAACTCTAGACCGATCAACGTTCGAAATGATTGAAGACGTCGCCACCAGTGCTTCGACAAGTATTGGCCTCGCATGAGAACGAACAGCTGACGATCTGTCCTCACATCATCCAATTGCTGCTGCGATAATCTTGTTGTGTACCTGCCGTAACCAATGCAATTCAACAGAAAAAGTCGATTCGAATTGGGTAAAGACGCAATGTTTGCATTGGAATTGCTTGCTTGACTTATATTATGGACTGGAAGGCTTGACTTCGATGTAGCTGACCATGAGCTTATAAGTTTTGAGATTTGTTGTCTGAAAGCCTCGCCCAAACCTTGTAGTCCACGACTGCGAAGTCTGATGTGACTGAGAACCATTATGCATTCGATGCAAAGACGAAGCCAGCTGTGCTGCTGCGCCAGGACGAAGCTCCTTGTAATCATCAAACAATTGCATGCCGCAGCGCTGGCGATTGTCAGCGGATACCCTTTAACGCTATAACACAGCGTTGGCCTCAAGGGCAAGGCGATAAAGTGGCAGGTGAAGGGAGCAAAAACTACAGGAGTATCGTGAGGTCCCACTGGTTGAGGTCTCCGGGGCGCGCAAATCTATGAAAACGCTGGATTGTCTTTGTCTTTAAGCCTAGACATGGTGGCTGTCTTACCAGGGCTAGATGTGGGAAAGAAGATGGTATCACCAACAAACTTAAAGAAGGGTGAATGCTTACACATCGCCATCTGACCCTGGTTCTACCTTCCTCTAGAGGCGGTTCCATGAGCTGGAACAGCATTGTAAGATTGAAACACAAACGATGGAACGTAGTCTTCCTCATCTGCGATTTTCTCTGTCGACACTTCGTAGTCTGCCTAGCCTGTGTTCCTCGGACAATTGATTGCAAGTCTATCAATCTCTCTTCCTCATCCAGCAGACACTGCTTGGCTTGGCCAAGCCCTATTCGAACCATAGCACCTCTGAGCTCCGCTTGAAGCTCAACGATGGCAGGATTCATCTCTCTAATTTCCCTCTCTTGAATGTCCGCATCGTCACTTCTCTGAAAGTTTGCTCTAGTAACAATCAAATCATTGGCGGCCTTCTCTCTACGGTTCCCAGGCTTCGTCCTGGAAGGACTCACTTCTTGAGCGGCTCCTGAATATGCTGATGGGCTACTTTGAGAATCGATGTTAAAGCTTAGTCTGCTTGCAGATGAGTCAAGCTGCGCCACCCAGGGATGTACATCACATTCCTCTGAAGTCATGCGAGATCCTGGGTCAACGGCTAGCATACGACCGATAAGATCACACGCGGAGCGAAGAAACCAGAATTGCATTGGAAAGCCAATCGCACTCATTTGATTCCTTCCGCTGGGAACTAGTGGAGCGTCTGCGTTGTAGAGCTTTCGAAATTTGGGAGACTTCCACACAGACAAAAATAAAGGACTACCGCAAGCGACCATATATCCACGGATGGGCTTTGATTCGGAGAATTCCATTGGACATGAAGTTCCGGGGCGACGTATGGCTCGCTTTTGCCTCTAGAGAATCTCCATCAGCCAAGAGCACGGTCACTATGGGGGAAGACATGATATCTAACAATTCGGTTGCAAGATACGGCCCAGGCGCATTCAAGAACGTGGCTGTGCCGGTGACTTCGAGTTTTGCTGTAAGTTCTCGATCTACAAGCAGAATGGTCTCCGGTCTGACATCTTTGTGTATAATGCCATGACTGTGTAAGAATTCCAGCCCACCCAGAACTTGAATGAAACACTTTCGCGACTCATCCTCCTCTAATTTTTGCTTGTTGGAGATGTAGCCGGATAAATCGCCTTCTGATGTAAGCTCTGTGACGAGGCATCGGAGATTCTGATCGCTGAAAGTTCTTTGTACAGCCAATATGTTGGGATGCCCATTGTCGCGTAGGTGTGAGAACACATCCCAGGATCTTGCTTGCAGCCAGGTACTATGGATAGGAACGGAAGAGAGCCGCCATACTTTCGCAGCTTGATATACATCAGGAGCTTCTTTCCTTGCACAAACGTAAGTGACAAAAGAGTGACCTTCTAGAAGCTGTCGTTTGATAACATAGAGTTCGTAGAAAGCTTTGGGGGGATCAAAAAGCCCCGTTGTGTTAGACGATACCATTTCCTTGGTGCGTCGCTTCGGCTTGTTTAGAGGTGTTTTATCTCTAGTCTTGCTTGATTCGTAGGACACGGGCGGTCTGCCTGTGTCTCCATACGTGTTCAAAGCGTTACTCAGCGAGACGCCGGGCTTAGGCTTAAACCCTCCACCATGTTCGACTTTGCCCTGCCTCATGCTTGTCATCCGCAGTACCGACTTCAACCGGGTTAGACCTGCAGTCTCTGCGTCTTTACCTTGAGCTTGCCGATCTACGCTACTAGCCTTGGGTGACTCAATGACTTCCTGTCGCGATTGGGTGGTCGTTCGGGGGCTTCCAATAGTGTTTATTGGCCGTGGAATTTTTGACGAAGCTTCAATGCCCCGAGGAAATTGTTCGCGGTATTTGGCAGTATCGAAATCGCTTCTACCGTATATGACAGGCCGTGTGACAAACAGAGTATCTTCTAGGCGCATTTGCATGTTTTCAGCAGCTTCAGCAATTCGGGAATCCGGTGGCCGACTTGAAAGATCATCATCCTTTGAGGTTGTAAGACCATTCAGAAGTCCACTACGCTTCCATAAACTGCTTGAAGAAGACGCTGGGTATGGCGGTCGTGTGGCTCGTGTCTGCTGTGGTTCATCCATTATCGCAGCGTCACCGCGTGATTTACCCTCGAGATCCAATTCCTCAAGGATGCGACGGCTCTAAATGCGTATTGACACACAGGGCTAGAGGGCTGTAAGCTTTGATATCAACTGAGTGATGAGTCCGGTAGACTCAATGAGGTCCAGTCAGCTTGAGTTACATGAATATGGGTGATAGCTTTATGGGATATCTGTTAGCCGATGCTTGCTTGAGGTTGCTGCCCCGCAATTATCTGGATGAAGGTCTTCGGACAAACCCGTCAAGTAGTACTAATATTGGCCAAGCTATGGGTTGAGTAGCATGCCAGTGTTTGGTATCACTGAGTCTAGAACATCTTGTAGCTGTCAAATTCTTAGTTGCTAGATTGATAGTCGTCAGCATCGAAAGTAAGCAATGATACGTGGATCCATGGTGCAAGGCTGAACCATCCATCTGCCTTGCGAGTTCAGCCTCAGCTGCGGTCGCTTGGCCCTGCAGGTTGCGGAGTGCCCAATGAGCCTGCATCGTTGACTACCAGGCTTGCCTGGTAGTCAACGTTTTGGGAAGCTCTTTCGTAACTAGCAGGCGAGATCCATGGCTGGTAAGGACCTTCATGAAACGCGGGTGATTTTGCTTTGCGTATGCGTACTTTTATTGATGGTCAAGGTATCACAATGATCAACTAGGTCACATGACAAAGCTCCAAAGGAGCATCGCTATTATTAGCGCTTTCACAACGGTTGTCGCCTCTTGGCCTTATTTTTAGATCCCCGATCTCAATATCTGGCAAGATAAATTTGGTCAACTTTCGCATTTCGCTATTAAAATATATAGAATTAATTACTTATTACTCTAGACACTATGCGCTTTCTAAAATTGCTTTGCTTATAAGTTTTGATTACGAATTGCTAGAGTTATAGAAATTGCATAGTTCGTTGACATATAAGAAGTTCAAGTCGATCTTTGTTTTTGAGATACGCTTCGAAACACAAAAACTTTGCAATCAAATAACTTTCTCAATGTTGACTTAAACTCTATCAAAGATGTGTTGTTAAAAGCGCAAAGTCTACTCTATTAAACGTAAGATTTTGATAGTAATAAATCAAGAAATGCGAAAGTTAATCAAAAGCATCTTGCCAGAAGTTGGGGTTAAGAATCTAAAAATAAGGTCAAGGGGCGACAGCCGTTGTGAAAGCGCTAATAGCGTATTCATTTCTATCCGAAATTTTTCCCGCACGAACATCAATTCCCCCATCGCCCCATATATGCATATATTTCTACCCATATCAACATATAACATAGCAAACAATATATAGTTCAAAACCTTATATTATCTTTGCGTGTAAATTGAGAATATTGACAAGAGATATTACGATTGTAATATAAGATTGAAGTATTTCAAGCTCTTGAGAGCTATGCTTGGCAATATCTTGGCAAATCTATGAACAAAATAATTCTAGCTACAGCATCGTCAAAATTGAATCAAACTTGCTTAAAATCTCTAGCTATGTGTAAAATTTTACATCTTCAAGTGAGACCACATTGAGAGATCAATGTTTGAGAAAGTGGTGGTGTATATATGGGTTGGGGGGTGCGAAAATTGATTTTCGTGCGCCAAGCATTCAAGATCGACCTGAATAGTCTCGAAGTGGACCTGTAAATCCTCTCATCCTCGATGTAGCTTTCGTCACCTTAGAGTAAGGCGCTGTCTGGGGTCATATTGCCGTTATTTAGCAATCCACGGAAAGTGCTGGAATTAGCCTAACCACATAATAGCGGGCTTTGGAGTCGAGTTCTCCGGGCGGCATCTTCTCCATCCACGACATCAACCTCGCACTCTGGTTTTACGGGCAAGAATCGACTGTCAAGAGTGTGTGCGGCGGGCATCACGGCTGTGCAGCCCGACTTGAAGAAGCATAAAGAGAAGGAGAATGTGGTAGGAATCATGGAATTCCGGGATCGACAGATTCTAGACGTCGATGTAAGTTGGAGAATGGCAGCGGAGCAGGAAGAGTCTACTGAAGTTATCAACTCAGGGCCCAAACTCATTGTGAACATGAATCCATCAAGCAATCTCGTAAATCTTCATGACTAAAGTAGACAGGCATCAAGCGAGAGATGCCGGGGAATTATTATTCAAGATTCGAGAACGCGTTCATAAAGGTGGCGAACGAGTTCACGGCATTTTGCGTGGATGGGACGAGGTTACCCTTGAGTCTGAAGGTGGCGGTACAGGCGGTGGCGATGGGCATTGCGTGTTCCAGGAGAGTTTGGTTGGCGGAAAAAGGATCTGGTTGGATAAGAAAGGGAGGAGGGTCGAGAGGGCGAATTTGTAGAGGAGAAAAGGAAAACGGGGGAGAGGGGAGCTGGAGTTTGATAGATATGCATAAGGTATGCATACACGTGGTATAACTAAGACTATACAACTCCCTTGCTCACGTTTGCGGTGGTCTTCATGATATGCCGTGTGTGGAAGTGAAGAGCTATTGGTGCGGATCGGTCTCTGAGAGCCCCCGTCAGTACCCGACCTGGTGCTGGGACAGCTCATTAAAATTCTGGAATGACCCTATACTTGGTGAATCGTTTGTTCATCATCAGGTGCCTCTGTCAAACAAGATAATTGATTAGAACATCTCGGGATGAGAGTCGGTATTTTGGCGTTGCTGTTGTGTCTGCTTCCTTGCAAGTCGGACACACTTTTTGTGGACTGAACTGATGGCTTAATGCCTTTGCGATGGGTGTGCAGTGTTGCAGATCCTTCGGCTCGTCAGGGGCTTTTCTGATGCTGTGATTGCGCCATCATCGCCAACGAAAGGGATTTGCTGGCATCTTGCGAGAGCCAAACGGGCTTCTGAAGATCGAGACACCTAAGCGGGAAAGTGGTCGTGGAAGAAGCTAGCTTGAGACTTTTATTGACTCCGTTTGCCCAATAAGAGTCGCTTCTACTAAATGTAAATTCGCCTCTATGCGTTTGCATTAAGTATACTTGAAGTGGGTGGTTTGCTGTGTGTCAGGTCGTGAAGTGAGATAATGACCTGGTGCCCGAGCCTTTGTTGTCAGTGTACAGCAGTGAATGCTGAGCAAACAAGCCGTATGAAGCTGGTAAAGTATTGCTGATTACTGAGAGATATATTGCTCTGTGAATGCTGGCTTGTTAACAGCCTGCCAGTTCGAGGAACAGGATTTTGGAATATTGCAGCTACTGACATCTTTACCAACATGAATACAAAGCATATATTCGTCATCATGGGTCCAGCAGGCTGTGGGAAGTCTTCGGTGGCCACAGCTCTAGCAGAGATGTTGGGGATGCCCATGGTGGAGGGCGATGATGTGCGCCCTCTTATGCCTGGACTATTGGGATTAACGAAAACGGTATGCTGACTTACCGTTTTGACAGTATCACAGCCACGCCAATAGGCAGCAGATGGCCAGCAACAAACCATTGACCGACGAGGACCGTTGGGAGTGGCTGAAAACCTGCCTCGAAGCAGCAATGAAGGAGCTATACGACAATGCAGAAGCGAAATGCGTGTTCCTGTCGTGCTCAGCATTGAAGAAGGCATATCGGGATATGATGCGCATTCCAACATTGAAGAGAAAGATAGATATCCATTTCGTGTACATGAAAGTGGAAGAGGAGGTACTTATGGAGCGGATAGGGCGGAGGAAGGATCATTACATGAAGTCAGGAATGGTGAAGAGCCAACTGGAAGCGCTGGAGGAGCCAGGCCCGGCGGAAACGGATGCGGTAACTGTCGACGCGGGGAGGGAGTTGGGGCAGGTGGTGGAAAAAGTTCTGAAATTTGTGAGGCGCCTTGTAGGAGACCATTGATTTTTGGAACCTGGAAGCCTGGGCAAACATAATTTCAACAGAAGGGCAGGGGAATGGATGGATGGTTCTTTAGAAAAGAGGTAGTAGAAGACAACTATAGAATTTTTCGGAGAAAGGTGGAGAGACGGAATAATATTACTTGCGAAGAAGATGTAGCAAGAAGGCTTGCATGCTAGGCAGTAGTGAAAAAAGCAGTGAGTGAGGTCCAGAAACAGCTTGCGGTAAAAGAAAACCTCCTGGCAGGTTTCTTATCGGTTAATCAACAGCACCGGGTACTTTCATGTATGTTGTCGAAGGCCACGAGTCTAGTGGCACAGATCTCCAAATATCGGCAGAACGTTTTTGTATGATATTCCTTTCTCGGCCTGATCTATTGGAAACACTCAAGCTGGTTGTCCTTGACGCACAACCCGACGTGGCCTTGTGCGGCGAGATCGAACATGGACCTGCCGAGCAGTGTGCCAGACGAGCCAGAACCATAATCGAAGTGCATTCGTTAGGGAGGACACAGCATTTGCGTGCCTATCATGGCGTTTCGAGCAGTGAACAGCTATTGCCAAGTGGTCACTTGATCCCATGTCACGCTAGAATATGGGTCTTGGCAACCGTTGGCGTGCCAAGGATTCAAGGTCCTGCAGGGTGTGATGCTAGTCCTGCATCATAATGTTTGATACTCAAATACATGTATACAATAAGCTGATCAATCAACTATTGCGACAACACATCTACAATTAGGGGAAACTTGTCGACTCGAAGCGTATACCAGCTCCTCATCTGCGCGTTTTGATCCAGATCACTACAACGTTGCGCTCTGCGGTGCCATCATCACACGACCATCTCCAACAATGCCTCGACGTTAGTCGATGCTTATTAGAGGCTCTTATTACCAGGATTCTACGAGGGGCCATGGCCTTCAATTTCAACTGGTCACCCCTGAGCGCGGATGCCTCATTCTATACTCGCGCTCAGGAGCTTCTCACAACAGCTCTGAACAAGTCGCCGAAGCCCCCAATCATTGTGGATGATATCCTTGTCAATGAGCTTAACCTGGGATCAGTACCGCCCGAACTCGAAATACTAGAGATTGGCGATCTGGCTGAGGACCGGTTTCGAGGCATATTCAAAATGTGCTACAGTGGTGATGCCTTCCTCACCCTCAAAACAAGAGTGCAGGCAAGTTTACATGTGAGGGCAACGCAAAGGAGATGCTCTAATCCATAATTAGGCCAACCCTCTGAATACATATCTATCCACTCGACCCTCGTTTACGTCGCCGCAACCCCTCGCCGCTTCTTCTAGCCTTACCATACCTCTACAAATTACTCTCTCCGAGTTCAAGCTCTCAGCTTTCATCATCTTAGTATTCTCTCGGCAAAAGGGTCTCACACTGGTCTTCAGAAACGATCCTCTGGAGTCTCTCAAGGTCTCGTCTACGTTCGACTCAATACCGTTCGTCAGGGATTATCTCCAGAAAGAGATTGAAGGGCAGCTGAGAACTCTGCTGATGGACGACCTTCCAGCTATCATACACCGATTATCTTTGCGCCTGTGGGTCCCAGAATACCGAGCGAAAGACGACAAGGAAAAGGCTTGCAATGCTGGGATCCCCGCGCCTGAGGAAACGCCCGTGGACCCGTTGGCAAGTCCACCTCAGGATCCAGTCGATGTATCCGGGAACCTACTAGATCCATCGCAGATCGCTTCGTTGTCGTTGGAATCCGGGGTCGAGACGCACTCGTTGTTTTCGCAGAAAAACTTGGTCCGCCTCGCAGCGTTGACCGATTCGCACCGTACATTATCGCTTTTCACGCCTGGGATGCGAGACGTTGTGTTCCGAGCCTGGGCTGGCCCTGTGGAGCGGGGAGAAAGCCATGGCGTTGGTCATACCTTTACTCCCAGCATCTCGCGGTCACATTCCTTTGCGGGTAATATGAGCACGACCTACACCTTTTCCGACGATGCGAACGCCGGGCCTCGAGCTGTGAGACCGACCCTGACTAGCTATGGCTCTTCCGCTACCGGTCTGAGCCTCGGCTCCAACAGAACTGCGAAACCTCATGGGGGACGGAAGCGAAAGCATCGAGTCGTGAATCTCAGAAGGAAAAATCCCGAGACTGGCGACTTAGAAAGTGTCAGCGGAGAAGGAAGCACTATCTCTGGCACAGCTTCCCCTGCGCCATCCGAATACGGACCCGCCGAACCTCATCAAGAGAGAGAAGGCGAACTCACAACTCCTCCCAAAACGCCCGAGAAGCCGCAACGACCGTGGCAGCAGTCGCACGCCGACTTCGACGGCATCGATCTGCGCGATACCCCGCCTAGATTGCGCAGCATCACTCCTCGCAAGCCACCGTGGCAAGACCTTGACTTGACACCCCGACCTGCATCTTCCGCAGAGCCATCATCATCCGCGCAGCAAGCGCCTCCACTTCGACCAAGACTGCAAGACGTACAGCTTTCGCAGCGGCAGTCCTATCCTAGCGAGAAGGCGCAACCAGGCTCCTCAACGACGCCCCTTCATCCATCTACAACGCAGCCTCATACGCCATTCGCAAACTCTGAAGCACCATCCGGTGGGATCTTGGAGCAAGCCTGGATGATGAAGATAGCTGGCGAGATAGCGCGGAGAGTCCATGATGAGAAGGTGAGCAACCAAGGACTCTGGGATCGAAGTGATAGAGGGAGCTCGCCGCCGCCGGCTTATAGGTCATGATTCAAAGGGTGGGAATGGGTTCTCGCTGTTGTTCAAGCGGTTGTATTATATGAGTCAGGGAGTATCTGAGTGCATTAGCGTCGGCGTTTTGGGTACTCGCAAGACCCCTTTTTGGGCCAGGTCAGGTAGAGAGTCCCTTTCCATTATGTGCAGCGAGTAACCACAATACCTCTCGCTCTTAGCATGAACGACCTTCAAACATTCCACAATGGCTCATCTCGCTCGTTCCTATTCACAACGTCTATCACATCGTAATCTCAATCACCTATTCTACTGCCCATCTCCTTCTTCCGTTCTCCTTATTCGAGTCCCTCTTGCTCAGTCCCCTTCTCTGAACGCCTCTTTGCGGAATCTCGCCCTCTTCTTTCTCTTTCTCTACCCCCTCCTTACGCTCTCTCTCGCGCTCTCTCTCTCTTGTCTTCTTCTTTCCCCTCTTTATCTATTTATTACAATTATCCCATCTTTGTCCCTACTTTCACAATTCTTACACAATCTTCCTACCTTTATTCCCATCTTTTATCATTTTACCATAGTCTTTCCACCTCCAGCCCCACAATCTCAACCCCTCCCCACGCTCCCATTTCATACTCATCCCATATCTACAACCCATCCTTCCTCACATCCATCTCCACCTCCCCGTAGCCCTCCCGCACCTACACTCTCCCCCATACCTCACCAACACTAACCCCCTCATTCCATACCTCCATCGCACTTATCCCCAGCCCCACATTCCCCTCCCCCCTCCACTCCACCCCACCATCCCAAACCCCATCCACACCCCTCCCTCTCGTTTACCCCCCCTGCCCTCCCTCCCCGCCTACCTCGATCCAAAACCCCACCACCGCCCCCTAAACACCTCATTCACCTAGACATCTCACTCACCTCAACACCTTCCCAACCTCAACAGCAGAGCCCTCGGACCAATAAGCTCCAGCTCAGAGCAAGTGAGAAGGGGGTGGGTTAGATTTCTAAGGTGGGGGAGCAGAGGTTTTGAGTGGGAGGGGGGGTAGAGAGTCTTTGAGTGGGGGGAAGAAAGTGTATGATGTGGGGTGTGTATGAGTGGGGAAGTGGGAAGTGGATGTCTGTACTATAAGTGGAGAAGTAAGAAAGACGGGAAGAGAAAAAGATGTATTAGGATATTGTCGAGGGCGTTCTCGACGGACGCTGGTGGGGGAGAAGAGAGGCAAGAGAAAGGCAAGAGAAAGGCAAGAGAAAGGCAAGAGAAAGGCAAGAAGGGGGGTAAGGGGGACAGAGAGGTTGAGGTTGCTGATGGTGGTGATGGAAGGAGGGAAGGAGGGAAGAAGGATATTAAAGTTAGAGAGTAAAGAAAGAGAAGAGGGTGCAAGAAGTAGAAAGAAGTAGAATGAGATCTGAGAAGAAAAAGAGAAAAAGAAAGAGAAGAGATGGAAGAGAGGAAAGAAGCTATAATGGAAGGAGATGAAACGGAAAGAAGGTACGAGAGGATAGAATAGAATAAAAACAAGAGGAGACGGCATGGGATGGGAGGAATGGGATGGGATGGGCGGGATAGTTGGGATGACATGGGATGGGATGGGATGGGAACGGAAGGGATGAGATGGGATGGGAACGGAAGGGATGACATGGGATGGGAACGGAATAGTATATAATGAAACAGGATGCGAGAGCGTGGCTGTGCTGGTTCACTTGCTCCTCCATGCCGAGAAGACGATGCTTGAAACACCTGGCAGAAGCGAGCTCAGTAGTCTGCGCGACTTTTCGGTGACGACACTTTGACGCTGATTTCTTTCGGAATGAGACGACATAAACTTGTAACAGTCGCGACAGTAGAAGAGAGATGTTGTGCTTGCTACATAGAACAACAAGGACCTTCTGGTTTGCCGGGAGTCGAGAAAGAGAAAAGGGGGAAAAAGAAGTCGCGATCGTGAGCAGCGAAGAACATAAACCATCTTTCTGAAGTTAGAATCCAGGCATTACTATTCAAGGCGTTCGTAGAAGCGTAGCTCACGGAACGGGAAACGAGCTCGAAGCTGCGAGGCTCGATATCTGTCGACCTATTGTGTGTACTTTTTGAGCGCAGATTTTCGATGTAAGATAGATAGGACAGTTTAGAAGATAGAAGCGGTTGAGAAGGGGATGGCGATAGATTTATTGACAATTGAGTATTATCGAGATGGTTGAAAAGAGATATGGCCAATGTTACGAGATCCAGAGAACGAACCTTCGTTTTTGCGTTGTCTTCTAGTAAGTCTTTTTATTGTATTGACAGCCATCCCCTGCGATAATCTATAATCCGCCAGCCATGCCGGATTGGATCAGACCGAAACTTCTCTCTTGAAATTCATCCCCCTAAATCTCGCCCAGATCTTCTCTTCCTAAAACCTCTTTCCTTTTCCCCCTTTCCTTTTTCCCATGCCCGGTGCGCCATCACCCATCACCCATCACCCTGTTCCCCATCTCCACCTCCTCATCCCTTATCAATTACCCCCCCCTCCCCTTCGGCTTCATAAACCCTATCAAAAACACCCCAATTGAAACAAGCACAAGAAGCGCCATCAACGCCGTACTCACAATACACCACGTACTCCTCCTCTTCCCGCAGCAATTCCTATATTTCCCCCTCTCCGCACCAATCACCCTCCTCCCTCCAACCATGACTTCACGAGGCCCGTTCCTATCTCCAAAGTCGTGGGTAGTAGGTAGTAATTGCCGTCCTCTTGGAAGTGGCTGCCCTTCGGGACCTTTCCCTCCCTCGCCCAACCTCATGAAGAGGCAGAAATGGGATTTTGGCGGCGGGGCAGGGAGGCGGCGCTGGGCGTCGAGGGCGAGGTTGAGCGTCTGCTGGGGGAGGATGTCCAGGTAGATGGGGAGCTGGGGCGTTGGTTGCGGGAGCGCCCAAGGGGGGAGGATGGGGGATGGGCATAGAGATGGGAGGTCGGAGGGGGTGGTTGAGAGGCTGGAGGAGAGGGTTGCAGAGGGGGGGAAAGTTCGGAGAGCGAATAAGGGTGGTGGTGAGGGGTGGCGAGGGGCTGGTGTTGGTTGTAAGCGCGGGGTTGGTGGTGGGTGAGCGTGACGGCGAGGGGCTCTTTGCGGGAGAGAGTGGGGGAAGACGAAGGGTGCGGGGTGGTGGTGGTAGATTGTGTGTGGATGTGGGAAATCTGGAAAGCGGGGGTAGGCGCTGGATTGTGTGCGTTTGCGGTAATGAAAGGGAGGAGAGCTGGCCATCTTGGTGATGAAGTCCGTGGGTGACGGAGCTACTCTAGATTGATGTTGCTTGCGAGATGTCGAAAAAGTATGGATTGCGGTGGTAGCTGCTGCGAGATATGTCGGATGCGAATTTAACGATGGTGGTAGATCGAAGGATAGATGAAGGAATGATAGCGGTAATAGGACACAGGCAGCAAGAAGAAGGAGAAGAAGAAGAAGGAGAAGTTGGAAAGAAAGAAGAGGTGGTAGAGTAGCAGAAAACCGTTGAATTGCCAAGGTCTTCATAATTCTCTCAAGAAGCCACAACCAGAAATCCAAGAGCAGGAATACCTTGCAGAGACATGAAGCCATTGAAGCCCGATGTGCATCAAGCAAGGCCATTGGACCCACGGCGAGCCGAAGAAGTAGACGAAGAAGATACCGTAGGAAAGAGGCTTGATTGCCGCGAGCAAGATACAAGATGCGAAAGCATCCGGTCTCCGCAGCATTCCGCTCTGGCTGATTGTTGAACCATGGCTGAGTAACGGACTTGATGTTGAGAAAATATAAGACCCAGGGTTGGATAAACGAGATATATATATATGACCGAGATATGGAATCCCGATGGATGTTCTAAGCACTAAGATACCTGACGCTGGTGGTTCTGTTCGCCTTGCAGAGCGGGTCTCTGGCAAAGCGTCCGAATGTCGTAGAAGGCGAAGAAACACTTATCGTCCAAGAAAGGTACGTAGACGTCGTATACATTTGGTACAGATGAAAGATGTTCGGCATCGATGTATTCCAAGCAAAGGCTCGATGCCCATGACTAAGCTCAGTGACCACTCGCTTCGCCATAACAAAGTCGATTCGTCTCCCCATCGGCTCGATCGTGTGGCAGGAGGCAGAAAACCGCGTCTTGGTCATAGGTCCCGCACAATCCACACAATCCCCAGAATCGTCGCCCCAATCGTGGCAGTCATGGCCCAGATATACGCCTGCCTCAATGCGATCCTTCGCCTTTCCTCCGTACGCTCTTCGCGCAAGAGCCTGAAGTTCCACTCGCGGTCTTCAATGGAAATCGTCGGTTCTGGCATTGGGATACCGCTTTCATCGGCGGTGGAAGTCGAAGGGGTAAGGTTGATGGGGGAGTAGTCGTAGGCGGGAGGCTGGGAGAGACCCATTCTGCAGGGCGGATAAGAATTTCAGTGGTGTGAAAGAGTGGAAACAATCACAGATATACTTTTCGAGGGAGCCAAGTATCAGAGTTGAAACGCCTTCGGATGAGGCGCGGCTAGATACTTATGTTCGGTGGGAAGGCTTGGAGTCGCAAGTGGATTGACGTTCCGCATCATGGTCTCGGTTAACTATCACAGGACACAGTGTGATTGGTCGGCTCGTATATTACCATCGGGCAGCCATTTAGCTTCCCGCGTCAAAAGCGGTCTTCAAGAGTGAGAGCAAATGCTTGATTGCAGAACAGCATAGCACTGTGACTGTGAGTAGTCGGCGTAATCATCTCACACCGTCTCGCCATCGGTTCTTTGCGAAGCTGACAACTCAGCTTGCCTTGTATCGACAAGCCGCCAAAGGGGTATACCACAAAGGCGTCTGAAATTCGTAATATTTCGAAGGCTGCCTCAACCTAAGGATTCAATGCAAATAGAACGCTGTTATTATGTCTTCCAGGCTTTGCCCTGGAGCATGGATCAGCGAACTCCCACAGTGATGAGAAAAGCCAGCAGAAGCATCCAATGTTAGTCAATTGGAATAGATGCTTGCCGTTCGCGACAGGGTGTATGATCTCTTGATGTTCTTCTAGAAGTAAATTTACCTCCTGCGCCCTCGGGTATCTTCCGTACGCCGGATATGTTCAAACCCTCCGATTCTTCGTGATCCGTCCATTTTCGAAACCGTCTCAACCAGCTTGGTAAAAGCGAAGTAGCCTGGCCGAAGGACTTGCCAGGCTATTCACTTCTTGTTGAGCTCCTCCATAACCTGCTCCCGCTCCGCGAGCTTCGCCTTTTCTTCGGCGACCATCTTATCCACCAGTTTCCTCGCTTCCTTCAACCGATCTATTTCTGCACCCTCACTCTTCTGGCTGTACGGATTATCTGGAGTATCCGCGTAAGGCAGCTCCGCTGTCCTATCCGTCTTCTTCTGCCCTCCCTTCGATAATTTTGCCCCCTTCCCCTTCTGCGTCGGTGTAGTCGTCATAATCTCGTAGAGCTGCTCCGTTGGCTCATTGAAAATAATCTCCTCATAACTCTGACACCTGACAGGCTGCCTCCTCTCCTTCATCCCCTCTGCATCAGGGCCAAATGGGTGTAGTTTGAGGAAATGCCATAGCGTTTGCGGTTTCTCGGCCGCTTCAGGCACGAAGTATAATTTGATCTGGACTTCGAACTCGCCCCATCCAGTTTCTGTTACTTCAAAAGGGGGTGACTCAACGGTGCGCAATGAGTTGGCGTAAGTTTCGTGCAGCTTGAATTGCACTTTTCGTAGCCAGTAGGAGATATCTTCGCCGTCGACGCCGCGGATATAGACTGACCATTTATGGGTGTGGTCTGGGTTGAGGTTTGGGGGGCGATGGTCGGGGTCGAAAGGTGTGGCTATACTGCCAAAGACTAAGACGGACGGCGTGAGCTAGAGGGAGCTGGGGAGGTGGATTAGCCCTACCAAAAGGGCGGTAGATGGAGATGCCCTGTTCACGGTCAGATCTAGGAGCAGCAGGCCTAGCGTATGTGCGTTTGTAAGGACTAGACTTGGACATGATGGTTAACGATGCGGGAGGAATATACACATTAAAGCGATGCAGCCAGAGTGTAAGAGATAATGTCCATGGCAAGCAATTAGTCGTTCTTGCATGCAAGAAAGGTCGCACTTACCTTTACACGTTTGCTGCTCGCAGTAGTAGGCATAATGAGTGGGAAGGAGCTATTCAATCCCGATTCCCGATTGTCAAGGCAAACAAGGAGTCATGCGCAAGTAGCAGTATGAGACATCCTGCAAACAAGGATCAAAAGCTTGTAGGCAGAACAGATAGGATATGAATCTGAAAGAGTGTCTGATGCAAGCTTGTATTGCTCTGGATGAGTTATGGTTGACCTCAATGGAATGTTTGATGAATCCGACATGCTTCTTGCCAAAACCTCAATGCCGGCAATAGCCGATTGGCTACTAAAGTGCTTACTATCACATCTCACACGAAGTACATACAATCTAATTTACATGTACATTGTGTTTTGCGACCATAGCTCTAACTTCAGCTACACGCTGCCATATGTCCCAATTTTCCGAAAGCAGTCGTCTGTCTCAATAGTAAAGCGCTGTCAAAGAATGGTAGCAAAGTTCGCTTCTATCTCTACCTCTAGATAGCATAATCGAGAATCCAGCGTTGAAAAGGGTGTATCTTAAGGGAAAGAATTACAAGGCCAAGCACAGTGCTAAGTAAATATTGCATTGCACGACCATCTCAGCTGCGTTGCCTAAGGCCGGAACCTATCTCTCCAAGCTCAAAAGAAGTTTCTCTGAGCCTGGTAGGTCAAGCTTGCAAAGCGAAGGGACCGCTGGGAATTTGGCAACCGAAGCTGGATGACCCAAACTTCAGTCAATGCTCACGATTCGAAACCTCTCTCTACATGACGACATATATGTACATATATATAGCTGGAGCTGGCGCATTGGTTGAAAAGCCCATGCGCCCACGTCGTAGCTGCATGGTATACCATCCAGGATTCGCTCTTCTCCTTAATCCCTTGTCAGTATCACCTTCCTCGTCTCAGGCCGCATCAAAGTAGATACACTCAAAAGGGTGTGTAGCCGAATGGCGATATTGTTGAGCCCACCACCATGCTCCACAAGCACCCATCCTATATCAGGTTCATGTTTCGCGGAAGTGTTTTGGCGCAGTACTTCTCCTTGTCCTTGATGAGGACTTCGTGCACTTGTTGATATTGTCAAAGGCTATCGAAAGCAGTGCCTTGCAAGAAAGCGGAGGTGGATATTGGCCGGTGTGGTATTGAAATCGCTTACCTCTTTAGCTTCTGCGACATTGGTGGCAGCAGTAGTTTTAGTAGGATCTTCCGACCGGGCAGGCAAACTGTCAAAGAGAATGATTAGAGCACATAGTGGTAGTAGACTAAGCGTCAGATTGTAATGTGCTAGCTGCCGATATAACCAGCAAAACAATGGGTTCGAAGCGCATATTGATGGCTGAGAAATACGAAGTTCCTTTCATGTGAACTTTGGAAAAGTAGAGACTTGCTTAAACCCTACGGCATGTATGCGACGAGATTAAAAATTTCGTAGACGTTAGCAGCTGCGATATGGGTATATTTGCCCTCTGTGTTCAGACCCTCGAGTATCAGTGAGTGGAATGGTATTCAGGAGTTGCCTCGGGCTGCAGCGAGATGACCAGGTATTGGGTTAGTCTCCAAGAGAATAAGTAGGAGGTAATACTACTGTTGATACTATCCCTTTTTGTGGTCCCGTACTGTAGATTGCGAGCCAGGTTCGCCTCCTTTCATTGAACTTCAACGTTTTGACGCTTTCACAGTGGGCGAAACTCGGAGTCGAAGACCGCTACCTATCCAACGTCATTCTGTGAGACCGTTCATCGCTGACGGATTGTGCTTTGTCGAGAGATTGAGAAAAACCAAAATAGAAGCATTTTCGCGCTTACCATGATCTGGAATAATGGTCTTGCACTATATGGGTCGTCTTTCCAGCTTGTAAAATAGTTCCTCCTCACTGTGAAATATCTCAACCGATGCTATCTCCTCATCGTCCTCCCTCTGAGATTCCTCATCCGACGCTCCCTCCTGATTGTCCTCACTATGAGATTCCTCATCCGACACTGTCTCCTGATCGTCCTCGCTCTGAGATTCCTCATCCGACGCTGCCTCCTGATCGTCCTCGCTCTGAGATTCTTTATCCGACGCTGCCTCCTGATCGTCCTCGCTCTGAGATTCTTTATCCGACGCTGCCTCCTGATCGTCCTCGCTCTGAGATTCTTTATCCGACGCTGCCTCCTGATCGTCCTCGCTCTGAGATTCTTTATCCGACGCTGCCTCCCGAACCGCCTGACTCTGGAATTTCTCATTCAACGCTTTTCTGATCTCGGCCGTGAATTCCACAGTCTTTCTACACTCGACGAGGACCTTGAGTATTTCCAACCTTCCCCACCCCTTTCCGATCAGATCCAGCACGACATCCGCTGTTATGTGACAGTCTGGCTGATGTTCCAGCAACAGTCTCATTACCTCGCCGCTCTCGACAGCTTTGAGCATAGCTGGGGTGGTTCCCAGTCCACCGTCACGTTTAAGCAACGACTCTAAAGCCTCGAAACCGGCCAATCGATAAGTAGAATCGCGGATTGCCTCGATGAGGACGGTCTCGGTCGCCACAGCAGATTCGTCATGTCTCAGAAAGAGGCTCGTAAGATCGGGGCGGTTTCCATAGTTGGAAGAGTCCGAAGATATAGCAGCTAGAAGGTCACACTCCCTGATATGCACTTTGGGTTCGTGGCCCAACAACATTTCAAGAATTTTGCGCCGCTCCTCCGATGATTTGGTATCTTTTCCTTGCATTGTTGGGTCTGCATAAGAAGATACAGCTGAAGCTAATGCAGATTGGTTCTCGTCATCATCAGCATTGACGTCGGCACCGCGGTCGAGAAGGCTCCGTATCAACTTCATGCTGCCATGGGCACATGCACAGCGCAATGCAGAACCATGCTCTGGCGAAGACCGACCAACATTCACTCCTCGGTCCAAGAGAAGTTCGGCGATAACCGCGTGGTTTCCTGTCACGGCAGCGATAAGTGGGCTTTCGAAACAGCCCCCGAAGATGTTGATATCATCCATCCCCTGGAGCAAATAACGAACAATTTCCTGACTACCCAAGTATGATGCAAGGTGTAAGGCGCTGCCAAATGTCCTTACGGTCGTGTCCATCTCCGCGCCTGCTTCGAACAAGCTTTGGACGACTTGCTCGCATTGTCTGATCTTTGTGCCACGGATGCTGTAGAAGTCGTGCATTGGTTCAGGAAAAGGAAGCTGTTTTGCAAGAGATTGGCATGACTCGGGCTGCGAGTGGCACCGGACAAAAAGTGCCACAGATCCTTCTAGCGCCGCTATCAACGGACTTCCATATATGGGGCTGCGGAGTATGACATTGGCACCCCGATCGAGGAGATATTGCACAATTTCTGGCCTCGAGTGGCTTGCTGCAACATGCAACAGAGGAGCGTCAACACCGTCATTTTCATTGACATCAATCCCTGTGTTGACCAGCATCTCTACCGCTTCCAGCACTCCCGCTGAGCAAGCCTGACGAAGTAGATCGAATGATGGAGACGCGACACGTTCCAATAATAGACAAATCGTTTGAGGATCGCCTCCTTCCATTATCTCCGATAGAGCTTCGCCACAAACTTCTGCTTCATACTGAGAGCCAGACAAGGTTTCGAGTAGCAGCTCAACTACCATATGCTGGCGATTGTTGCATGCTGCAGCGAGTGAGTCTCTTTGTGTCAAAGGACCGCCAATGATGGCTCCTGCGCTCAAAAAATCTTCGACGATCTCCAGCTTGCCGTTCTGCGCTGCCTCCGATAGTGGTGTATCCCATGCTGTGGCTCGGGATGGTGTAGACAACCAAGAACTGCCATGCACGTCACTCTGCCACCGCCTGGGATAATGAACAGCATGGTTGACGTCTGCATGGGCATCAAGTAGTAAACGGACGATCGATAGATTGTTTCCTTTAATGGCAGCCATCAAAGGCGTTGCAGATGAGTCGTTTGTCTTCTCGATATTAGCACCGTATGCCAGGAGGAGTCGGACCACAGAAGGATGCCCTTCTGCGCAAGCTGCAATCAGAGGAGTAGCTGCCTTGTCTGGTATGTAGCGATAGTATTCAGGCTGAGTTTCTGATATATTGACATCAACACCACTAGCCAATAAAAGATCAACTACTGCCGCGTGTCCTTGTTTGCACGCTGTGATCAAGATATGCCGTTGGTTCGAATTAGCTGTACTTACAGCAGCTCCGGCGACGAAGAGAGCCTTGAAGATCGCGTCGCTCCTCGACTTAAGCGCTAAGTGTAATACAGAATCGCCTCTATCTTCATCGTTATCTTCATCACTAAGGTTGACATCAGCGCCGCAGGCAAGCAAACGGCGAACAACGTCCTCGTGACCTCCAAGTACAGCAGCGCGCAAGGCCGTACCATGGGCTCCACCAAGGATGTTGACGTTGGCACCAGAGTCTAAGAGATGATCAACGGTCTCGATGTTACCAACACGAGAGGCAGCTTGTAGTGCGGTACCGTAATAGTTGCCCGTCCTGTTCACGTCTATGCCACGCTGAAGTAGCAATTCGACGCATTCTCGATCTCCAGCCATGCAAGCCATCTGAAATAGGAGACCGTATCTGGGGTCGTCCGTAGTTATATCGGACAGACGCGCCAATAGAATCTTCACGACTGCGCCCGGTCCTGTGCTCAAGACGTCTATTATGGACCTTGAAAGTCTAAATCGACCATCATCTCCATATGAATCCCAGTCCGAGCCCTCGAAGAACGACAGGGCTTTGCTCAAGGCTGCAGCTTCGCGACCGCGTAGGTCAATGGAAGATACTGCTTCTTGGGCCTCAAGAACGGCTTTGATGATTGGCAAGCCTCCTGTTTCTCGACGGGCAGCAGCCTCAAGAGCGGTGCCATGCTTCTTCGTCGCGGCCCTAACACGCGCACCTGATGATATGAGTTTCTGCACGAGTTCAGCAGTACAATATGCCGCAGCAATATTCAAAGGATAGCGGTTGTATTTGTTTGCCCTATTAGGATCGGCCCCTCTCGCCAGTAGTATTTCGACGCACCGTTGTTGAGATAAAATATCGGCTGCTATCCAGGCCGATTGACATTGTTGCTGGAAGTATCCAAGTTCGGGCTTGGAATCGAAGCGCTCGAAGCCGAGGAGAGCGGCTTGAAGCGCACTGAGCTTTCGGGTAGTTGCGTTGTCGTCGTAGAACTCGTGGGATAATTTGTGGCCCAAACGTCTATCGCCTCCGCTAGTGTATCGTGTTTCCTTCACAGCGGTATTGACATTAGCCCCCTTTCTAACCAAGTATTGGACAGTCTCTTCATGGCCGTTTCTCGAGGCAGCTTGCAAGCATTGGTTGAGTTTCTTCTTAAACGAGTCCGTTGGCCTGCTGTGTTGGATCAACATAGGTAGAATGTCCATGAAACCATTTTCGGACACGTCGATGAGGGTTGCAGGATCGACAACGATATTCTGACGTTCAGGATGCTTTTCCAACCAATAGACGACAAGGGGACGGTTGTCCTTTTGTGAGGCTTGGCTGAGACCGCTAGAATACTGGGGAACCCCGAGCAGCTTCTTCGCATCGCGGTTCAGGACTAGTAGTAGAGTTTCTTCATCGCCCCAGGCGCAGACCGACTTTAAAGTCTCCGTCAGCTCCTTAAAGTTGAGATCGGTTATGCGCTCAAACACAGCTTTCATGACATCAGCTCTACCGTTAGCAGCGGCGGTGATCAACGCTCGTCCGTACAAGTGACGGGAAACAACATCGGTACAGCGTTGGGCTACTAAGTCCTGTCCTCGTCTGAATATCGGCAGATGACATCCTTTGCTGCCTATGTCCAGTATTAGGCGAGCGGTTGCATCACAATGATAATGCTCCTTCGGGGGCTTTCTAGAAGACCGTCTTTTGTCTGGGAAGATGACCCGGAATTCTGCCGTCTAAGAATCCATTAGCGTGGTTTGAACCTTTCGCACTGGGGCGACAGATGCGTACACTCTCGACTCGGGCTAACCCGAGCATCTCTTCATGGTTTATGAGTAAATTGACCACTGACAAATGGCCCTGCAGTGCTGCAGCTTTGAGAGCTTTCTCAAAGGCCTCTGCATCTATTCGGTCGGAAGGAATTGAGCGGCCACCTTTTCATGCCCGTTCTGGCACGCTTCTTGAAACGCCGCAACAATCTCTGAGTCTGCCATATTCAGTTCATCAAATTGGCCCAGAAGCAGCTCAACCACTGCAGAGTGACCTTTTGCAGCCGCTGATCGTACTGGATAGTTCTCGTCATTGGGGTAGTCATACGTTCTTCCTTTATGATCGCGATAGGACTGTGACATTCCATAGTCGGCATTGATTTTTCCTCGTATCATTTCAACCACACGAGAAGAATCTGTCACGGAAGCTCGTTCGCGCCAATCCGTGGATGCTGGCCGATGGTCTTGGATAGGTTTCCTATCCAAGGATCGACTCGGAGAAGCGTCGCGTAAAAGGTTCCTATATGGACTCGGAGGGCTAATTTTATGCATTGCTTCTGGTGGAGTATGCTGTGCTTTGTAACCCTTATCAAGTAAGAGTCGTACGATCCTCTCGTGACCACCTTCTGAAGCGGCATGGAAGGCGTCGCGCGAGAATCCTTCTCGATGTACGTCAGCACCAGCATCAAGTAAGATCTCCACTACCTCTCCATGGCCACGGTGTGCAGCAGCTTGGAGAGCCGTTCCGTAAAGCCCACCCTCGTTGTTCACGTCTGCACCATGGCTCAGAAGAGCTCTAGTAATCGGTTCATGGCCTCGCATGGCTGCTGCTTGTAATGGTTCGCCAAACAAGCTAGAAACGTGAAGGCTTGCGCCAAGTCTGAGAAGAAGCCTTACGGTAGATTCATGACACATGATAGACGCCGCACGGAGAGGTGTGCCCAGTACGCCTTCTTCGTTTAGATCCAGTCCCTGCTCCAGCAAAAACTCAATCATGGCATCCTGCCCGCCGAGAGCGGCTGTTGCGATAGCACCCTTTGCCATGTCCGTTCTCGGGTCGTTCAATTTTTGCATATATCGCTCAACCACTCCCATGCGGCCTTTGAAGACGGCAACTTGGACGGCTTTACATCGCGGGGATCCGAGATCACCGTACACAGAGGCATACTTCTTCTGTAAGTATTGGAGCACTTCTGAAAAACCAGCTTCGGCCGCTTGTTGGAAGACGGAGTCAAATTCAGCTTGGTTGGATACGTCGAACTTGCCGTCTAGTAGCAACAGAGCAATTTTTTCGTGGCCAGCTAGTATAGCATACTCAAGAGCGCTTCTCGGTCCTATTTTCGGTTCTGCGCCATGGTCTAGTAACAATTTCACAGTATTGGCATGCCCGCCGAAGCAAGCTGCGTGCAATGCATGACCATACTTGCCGCCGAGTGTGTTGACATTGACTTTATGTTGAAGTAAGCGCTGTACAACCATCTCTTGACCGGTGGCTGCAGCCAAGTACACTCCGCTGTGCCCAAGGTCATTTGTTCGGTTCCAATCATACTCGGTCGCAATAGCGAGGTCATCAAGGATGGGGCTTAGTCCGAATACGCATGCCGTGAATAATGGACTGCCGCCAGAGTGTACCACCGAATTGAGTTCCTTTGCCAATGCCTGGTGGTTGGGCATCTTCTTGGTAAATTTGCCAATCTCTTCCATCCAATCGACAAAGGCAAGAGCAACATCACCTTCATCGAAGATGAACTCCCGCATCTTGCTAGTTACCGATTCATCATCTACGTTGACCATGGCAAGCCTGCAGTGCTCTGGCCAATAAAGCGCGCTGTAGTGGTGGAAATTGTTTCTGGGAGACAGATCACTTACCATCTCAGTCGGTAAGCCTTCAAGACAGGTATTTAGACAGCTTCTAGCAGCAACACTATGGATGTAGCATGATGCAAATTCCTCTCTCGTGGCAAGGAATTCCTGGAAGGATATGTGTGCAAAGCGCAACACGTTCAACTCAGAGTCTAGCACGACCAGATTGGAACAAATGTCAAATAATGCGGCCAAAGTCAAATCCTCTTGTGGCTGTGACAGGTATTTCGCCATTGCTTGGATGACAGCTTCAGGAGATAGAGCCTCTTGCGCAACGAGGAGCAAAGAGAAGATTTGTACAGCGTAGCTTCGAGTGTGCTGGCCTGATCTTGACATTCGAGCGAAGTCTGCTTCGTAAAGTTCTTTCAAGGTATCCTTTGGGAGTGCTCGCATCGCGTCTCTGATATCAGCATTTGTCTTCAGTCGACAAAGGTTCTCCATTTGTCGCGCAGCCCAGACGAACCTATGAAGTTGAATGCGTGAGACCAACCATAGAATATGCGAACTTACATTTCTCCGGCTCCTGCTATCAGCACACTCGTCAAGGCTTCTTTGAGACTCTCTGATACAATCCCATTGAGCATTCTTCGATTCTGGATTGCCATAGAAACCTCTCGGTGCACGAATTCATTCATGTCCTGATTAACATGCCCCTTTTGAATCCTCACAGCCAGAGCATTGGGAAGTAATGCATGTATGTTGCTGTCATCCCTACTTGTGACAAAGACTTTCACAATGTCCAAGGAGTCTTGGGCGATCTGGGTCAAGGCAGACAAAAGTACATGCCTCGAGTTGGACTCGATCTCATCCACAGCATCTAAAACAATGGTCGCTGGATTCGCTGCCGTGGTGTCAAGGATTAGCGTAACACACTCCCTTGCCTGGAGCCTCCTTGGTTCAAAGCCATCGAGTTTTGCTTCTGCTTGCCGATGTTCGAACTCTTGCAGTACTCTTTCGTGAATGGTTGGTGAGGGCTTATCGCCGATAGTCAATTGCCTCAAAATGCTACGCAGAATCTCGTCGGGGTTGCTTCGCTCGGGTTCAGCTAAATTCTTTGTGCAATAGAAGTACGCTATTGGAGCAGGCGAGGTTTGTCCAGAGCTCTGCCTTAAGGAGGCATCCACGACGGCCGATGCCAAGGATGTTTTCCCAGACCCGAGAATACCGTGTAGCAGAAATAGAGATGATGAACTGCTGTTCTGCCAACTTATGTATTGGGGGTGATTCAGTAGCCATTGGCCTGAGTTGCGAAGTCTACTTTCCGAGTGCCGCTTGTGGTGACAAGAAAATGGTACTGGCGAAAGCCATTGGAGTATTTGTAGGTATTCACTCTCTTGTAGCACTTGCGCAAAGATACTTGATTGATCAATCAATCGCTTGATAGGGTCATTGAGTGACGAAAGAAGACTATGCATAGCTGCGACCTCGTTCGCGGTATCAATCTGTATATCAATAGTGAACACCTCGAGGAGCCTCGAGATCTGGCCGTCAAGGATCTTGATTGTAGCCATCTGTTCATCTTCGGAGAACTTGATCATACTCTTGACCAGACGGACTAGACACACTAGTTTAATCGGTATCATGCGCGAACAGACAACTGACCTTTCGCGGAGCTCTGAAGATACTTCCTAGCCTTGGCAAGAAAAGTCAGAATCTCAGCGTAGAGACGCACGATCATGTCTTCGAGCTGATCACGTGCCGGCGATCTGTGTTAGAGATACAAGTCCTCCAATATCGCGTATCGAGTAATAAGATGGGACACAGTCTCAAGATTCTCAATTGTCTCACCAAGGACCTTTCTGTCATTCACGGCCATCTGATGAAGATCAACAAGTTGGGTCTTTGCCTGATGGTATGGCTCTCTACCTGCAACACAAAACGAAAAGCTGCCCAGGCAGGCGCAGCATGAACTGGGTCAAACTGCATGGCGGCATCGCCAACTGCTATGAATTTTTCGACCCAGACTATAATCTTCTCGACTACGTCTCGGAGGACGATGACTTCACCATTGCGCTTCTTGAACGTCCAACGTTTCTGCGCGCAGAGCTGTCTTTTCTGTTGTGCTTCCTTCAAGGCCTTGGAGAGTACGTTGACACGACTGATCTGCGTCAATCCAAAGCCGTTTTTAAGCTCGACATCTAGAGTATCTAAAGCTTTGTTCCAGAGGTCTTGCGACGGAGTCACCTCAGAAACGATCGTTGGCTGGTTTTGTGTAGGCATCTTAGATCCGCTCAGACGCTTGCCGTCGTTCTTAGTCTGTTTCCGTGGTTTCGAGGAGCTGCGTCACAGATGGACCACCAAATGCGAACAAGGACGAGCCCACCTTTACGTTTCCTAAAATCCCTGAGTTCGATGCGGACAAGAGCAAAATGTATGGAAGGAGACACGTGAAACTCTCTTGAGAGAACGTCACTGGATTGAAAGAATCGATGGGGTAGGTAGCAATGTCGTCCCACCCGACAAGGCTGAAGTCCTGTACGTGTGCATATGCGGGCTCGGCCAATCTGCGAGTGAATCATAAAGTAGCGACGACAGATTTCACAGATGTGAATACAGAGTAAAGCAGCGCTCACCGGATCCACCATCTGGAATGAAGCCGGGTCGATCACCACTCTCTTGGCAATATTAAGTACTTACTTTATGTCAATGCCAGCAATGGTCGATGGGCCGGCGTTGCGGACGGACCACGCTAAGTGATTTTACTACCAAAGTAGCAGTCTACCTTGCTCCCCAACAGCTTGATATTACTGCATCTCATGTTGGAGGCAGATAACTGTCTCAATGGCAAGATCAAGTCGATACAGATGAAATCATGCAGTCTTAAATTTACCCCAGCCAGCACGCTACGTTCATGGACAACCCTCAGTGGTGTGTGTAGCAACGTTCGTTTCGTCAACCAGAGGCTCCAGACAGCATCACCAAGCTCCTTGATGGACTCCATAGTCTGCAGCACCTGTGTGATCTACTTTCCGAAAACCTTTAGACTCTTCTCCAGCTCGTTCTTGGGCTTAGGCCCCGGCTTCTCTCCCTCTGGTTTACCGAACACCAATTGTGCCTTCATACTCCAGGTGGTCGGAATGTTGAATTCCGTCTCAAGGCGGACATCGATGAGCGGGTTGTAATGCTGCAGATTGCAGCCCAGGCCTTCAGCGTCGAAGGCGGTCCACATCACGTATTGATGCATGCCGTTGGTTTGCTCAGACCCTATGGGGAGTGTGAGCAGCTGGATACAAACGATAGAGGATAAGATGGAAAAAGGATAGGTAGCCGGTACAGCCTGGGAACTTGTCTTCATAGGTCTTGAACTTCTCTTGAAACTCGCGGACTGTGGTAGTATCCTCGTAGCAGAGAACCTAATCACCAGCTTCAGTCAGCTTTACTTTCACGTCAAGGTTGAGTGGGTCCACCCACAGTCCCATAAGCCGCCTCGAAGCCCCCAAACCTCTGGTTTGCATACTCAAATTTGTCCGCCGGCAGTGCCGCCCTGTAGATCTCCCTCACAGCCTGCCAAAGCTTCTTGTGCTCGTTCTTCAAGACCAAGACTAATCGCGTTGTCTGCGAGTTGAAGGCGCTCGGGACATTGAGGAGAGTGTCTTCGACTATCTGCTGAATCCGAGAGTCTGGGATGGGGGAGGAGTCGCTGAGACTGTAGACGGTGTGGCGGTCTTTAATGGCATCGAAGAAGCTAGTGGTGTTTACCATCTTGATTCGATCGGTATCAGGCTTGGAGAAGGGAGAGGTGGTATTGAAGGTCCGAGTGTAGATTGGGTTTGGAGATGCCGATGAGGGAGATTGGGAGATTGAGGAGGCTGTTGGTGGGAAAACGGGTCTCTGGAGGAAAGAGCGGACGAGTGATGCACGCTTTATAAAAGAACTAGCCATACCATTAAAAAGCTGTGAGTTGAGTAGCAACGCCAAGGCAAGAAGCAGTAGAGACGCTAGAGCTGCGCGAGTCGGCCGGCGCATTCCGAGAGCATTTCAAATCAAGGGAGGGAGCCATTATTGAAATACCGAAGGCGGTCCTTATGCCATGCTTGGTAAGATAGACAATCTCGGAGCCCGTACGTACCTTAGATGACATAGAAGACTTGAAGGGTTGATGGTGTAAAGCGTGCTTGAGATCCGTAAGCAAGTATCCAGACATGCGGAACACATTCCGCCTGCTCGTCTTGTTGGTCGCACAACTCCACAATAAACAATGTGCGCTTAGTTCAGGCAACTCCAATTGAATGCGTCGTGCGCGGATGAAATGCCATGAGCGGCCGGACGATACTGCAGTAATTATTCAACAACAAGACATACTGGAATCTAGAGTCGCTGCTTGACCTCAAAGTGACACAATATTGGCAATCTGCATGGCAATCGTGCTCGTCTGCTACATCGAGCCCTGTAATCATTCCTGGACGTTATGAGTAGTGAGTGCACGATCTCGCTCGTGGATTTCTCGTATCCGTGACTCTTTTACCTCTTTCCCGATATTCGCTTTGCTGTCTCCGCAATTCGGAAACTTTCGTGGGGACTTTGTATTAGGTAAAGCGTCAGTTAATAAGACTAATGACCTCGACGGTATATACAATACGTTTTGGCCCATCTATATCAATCCTCTTGAGAAGCGTTATCGTGTGGTGTTGTCATCTTGAAAAACATCGCGGACCATAAAGACAATCCCACGTCATCTAGCCTTTGGTCAAGTCAATCTCCATTCAGACAAAGCTCCGTCGTTCGAGCGTCTCATGGTCTCACTCGCCGCTTCCCCTCGTATCGGCAAGTTGTTATTCCTTCAGAAAATGATTGATCCTATAGTAATGCATCCCAGGCCCTCTGCCATCATACCTTAAACGCAAGAATACCAGCAGACATGCGAAGATATACCTCTACTGTTTCAGGAGACGAGGTACGCCCACTCCAAATATTCAACTTTCACCATTAGAGACCAGGACTGTTTCTATCGGAGAGGCTTAGATCTTTGATTTCCCCCGGGCAATTCCCAGACAGGGTTCCCGGCTGGCATTTCGTGATGCCGTTCGCTTGACAGCTCTTGTATCTCCGGAACAATGTGACGAATGTGGTTCATGTCTCCCTCCGGCGGCGGCTCGTCCAGCAGACTACGTTGCGGAGCGTTCCGCTTTGCAGGCTTGCGTCTTCCCCACCAAAAGATGCCAGCAAGCACGCCAATGGCAGCACATCCGGCTCCGATGCCTATCCCGATCTTTGCGCCCATGCTTATTCCAGAGGATACAGTCGCGCCGTAAGTGGTGGGAGGTGTGCTTTGAGCAGGCGCAGAACTGATGATTGTTCGCGTTGCGGCGGCGACGCTGGCAGTGTGTGAGGCGCTTGACGAACTCGTCGAAGTTGCGAGGGAGGTAGAGCTAGAGCTTCGTCTCGTGGCCGTACTGGCACCTGCTGCGACGGTCGTGATCGGAGTACCAGCTGAATCCAAGCGAAATCTACCGACGCCAGTATCGCAACAATCTTTCGTGTGGTCGCAGCAGTAGTCCAGGGTGTTATGGGTAGCGTTCGCGCAGGTAATCAAGTCTGTACCACCAGTACTCGCACCTAGCAACAATTAGGACTTGGTAGAAGTCGACGTCGGCTCCAGTAGCGAAGTCGATCACATACCCAAACAGTACTGGGGACAGTCGGGCGAACCCCATGATCGGTCTGTACAAGCACCCCGGATGATTCCTTGGCTGCCACTGCCGCACAACCCGTTGTCGAGACAGGTACTCCCTACACCGCAGCAAGCACTGACATTCGCAGCCAAGTTACAAGCGTAGTTGCCACCGGCAACGCTCTCATCGGGGTAATAGCATATTGGTACGTTGAGGTTCTGGGCTAGGACACCAACTGCAAGCAACAAAAGTGATAAAGCTCGCCACCCATGGCTAATCGAACATGGAAGCAACATCACGATTGAAATACAGCAAGCAAGAAAAGATCAACGTCGAGACGTATTGGCGACTCCAGAGCCATCAGGATGTTGGGGCGCCAGGCATGTTGGTCAGCGCAAGTCGTAGGCTCCAAAGTCACCAAAATCCTTCGGGAGCAAGGATCATATATCATACCCCTGAGCATACCCCACCTGGAACTGCAACCTTTCTCGTTCTCTCATTTCGAGAGATTGACAGCCATCCATTATACTCTCCCACTAATATTTCCAAACGCCGTGCCGCCCCCCGTTGCGCTCCAGCATCGAGCCTGCAATGTCCAAAAGCTTCAGCCAATCAGCGGGCTGCCAAAGCCGCTGAGGCTGAGACCTCCTTGTTTCAAAAATGCGCTCGTCCATTTCTGTTGGCCCAAAAAGGCATAGATCCTCGCTGTAGCCGCCCGCCGCCCGGCAAACAAGTGCCTACGGTGCGGCTGGCTTCCTTCCAACATTCAAGCCCACACTTATGCAACGCTACTTCCTTCTTGTTGCATGGACTATAAAATAGGCTTCGAGCCATTGAGAGGCCGAGAGTGATAGGCAAAGGCTTGGGAATTCATTATCTGCAGATGAATAATGCAGAAATACCCTTTCCTTTCCCGAACCCACGTCGTCCGGTGAAGACAATGACAATGGAAAATTGAAAGGAACTTTCCAAAAAAATGCAAGTATGGAAGATCCAACAGCTCCACGACTTGGATCGTTGGGTGTCTATCTCCACCAACGCATTCCTACGGGCTACGCAATCATTCCGTCTTCTTATTTCAACAAAGCATAAGACCTCGCTGTCCAACTTCACTCACCTTGGAATTCCAGAAAACCCGGCCTGAGTGCTTTTAGTCACTGTGTCCATCGTAGGTAAAGCTTTGCATGGCTTGCTCGACTAGCAGGTTCACTGAAGCCAATGCTACGACATGTTTACGAGCTGGCTGTGACACGCAAGATGTTCGTGCTTCTTTTGTCGGGCTTTGAAGCTGTTGAGGTTGGTTACTGGAGGGTGAAGGATTAGGGGGTGGTGGATGTTCGGGCGCTGTTGTGCTGTGGTTGTTAGGTGTGGAAGGGAAGAAGGAAGGGGATAGAGGTGAAGACAGTGGGGTTTTCGCTTGTTTTTATACGCTGGGTGTTATGGTACGGAAGTGGAGTGGAGTGGAGTGGAAGATACTGTGTGCATGCTCTATACTGATCTAGCAATCTGCAAGGGTTTGCTTTGCACTCGTTGGCTTCCAAACCATGCACCCGTCGTCAATGGTGTAATTCCCACTCATTAGCCACATTCCTCGCAGATCCATCCAAAACCCAAACCATTGTCAAACCAATTCTTTTGGTGCCCGCATCGAGTACAAAGGTTGTCGATGTTCTTGCGGTCCAAGGTAGTCTTCATAACCGCCTCGAAATTCTCGATGCTCTGTCTGACCTTCGACATCAAGTCGACCACAAAGTCCCTATCATCAGCCACCTGTGAAGCAAACAGAGCATCCACCTCAGCTCCTTTGAATTTTGTAAACTGGATGGCCACATAGCTCGTAACCAGTTCGCGCAGAGGGTCTTCAGGCAACTCGCTGACGCCCGTCTCTCGGTAGGTGTACTGGATAAGAGCGACCATGTTCGCGATGAGCGGCATTCCCACCACTGGCGACCCAATGGTGATTAGAAGGGACCGCAAGCGCTGCCAGGCCATGTTCTTGAGCTCGAGCAGATCTTTCTCACATCCTATTACATACAAGGTGGCATGCGTCATGAAGGTTGCGTCGTAGTCGAGCAGCTTGGACGAGGGCAGCTGGTCGTACATACGGTTGGTGAATTCTTCCGCTCGAGATGTTTTCTGGACGGCGTGGCTGCCCTTCCACTCGAGTTCTTCCAGTGCCGTCGAAGGCCCCTTTCCGGTGGGTGTGGCACTGGGTGCTGGAGAAGATGCTGATGGCTTTACAGCGCGCATGTGTGGTGGTAAGTAGTTCTGCTCTGGTTGCACTGGCATGTTCCACTCCTCCTCTTGAAGCTCCATAGGAAAATCTTCATCGACCGCTTGGTCCGTAACCCCCTTCACATCGTTAGATTCGGGCATCCCTGCCTCTGACTGCTCCGGTACAGCCACCCGGCGAGCTTCTGTGGGGACCGGAATCGAGTAGTCGCCAGTGTAAAGCCACTCCAAGAACTTCTCGACAATGTCGGCGTTCCATTGTGGCCATCTAATCTTACGCTCCTGGGTCTCCAAGCCCCATCCAGCCACCTGTAACTGGAGAACTTTCGATTTCGCAAGAATGCCGGCATGGGCGTAGAAGACTTCTTCAGATGGACCAGCAAGGATTTCGAAGACCGGCGTTTGGTAGGCTCTGTTCAGTGATAGCGTCAGCCAACGATATCAGAGCGTAGCTGGAAAGTTGCACCGACCTAGTAGAGCGTAGATTATCCATCGTAGATGGACCGACCCCACGGATAAAGCGTGGGATGAGGTTGTACGAAGTTCCGAGAGGAAAGAAGTTTGCCCTGCTTCTTGGCCTATCTGTTCTGTCACTTTCATGCACAATGCCGTGTTTGTCTTGACCGTGTCAGGTTCCTTGCCGCTTGATGGGGTTTCTCTAACGGAGCGAGGCAATAGTTATCTGGACGCAGGAGCACTCACACCTGCGAAGTCCAAGTTGTGCGTAGCTTGTTGTGTCCAGAGTGAGGAGTAGAGGATTTTCGAAGGCTTTGTGTTGGTTGATCTAGCGGCGAGCGTCAATGCGTTAAGCAACGCGTCCGATTTCAGACGAGTCCTTTATGAATGAAGTGTTGCTCGGTACTCGTGTCAAAGGGCTCACATCCTTAGAAGCCAACTTCGCAGTAACGGCCGTGGTCATTGAGGAATAATGCAGATCCGAGGGAGAGGAAGAGATGTCGGCGATTCTGTGAGGCAGCCTACGACCTCGACGACAAGCCCCGTGCTGATTCGAACCATCGAGCTTGTTGTCATGAGGCAAGAATTTCCGACGGTATTCCAGGGACAGACACTGAATTTGCAATGCTTGTTGCATCGAAAGTGAATGTTAGTATCGCCAGTACCCTTACGAACGCACCGACCGACCAATGACTCTTCCACTATCAACAACGCTTGTAACTACCAAATCAGGATACACGCTGCCAATGGTGTCGCTGAGGCCTTGTCGTACCCTGGAGGGTCTCGTTTGCCCTGCCCCAGCGCGGATTAGGTAAATCAGCTGGAAATCGCTACATGAACTATCAGAACTCAAAGACGATAGCCGAATACGGACCGCTTCAGAGCTGCGACGCGCTTGTCAAACATTGCTTCACAAGACCTAGCTAGAAGTTCTACCACAGGAAAGCACCTTGCCACGATATGAAGTCTTCCGGCAAGGAGTCTTCCGGTAGGCAGTAGCAGTTCTTCAGCCCCGATTTGTCGAAAGCAGTAAAGACAATCCGTGCGAGAGTGTGATGTATGTTCTCTGTCATGACTGAGCTCTCAGCTCTTGCAATTCGTTGATGACTCTGGTTATGATGCTCGAAAGAATCACAGCCACCAGCACCATAGGGAAGATACCTGCCACTAAGAAGCCGGACTGACCGAAATGCCCATCCGCGCACATGACGACTAGTACCGAAAGTGATAGGTTGATCAGGAGCAAGCCTGTCAACAGTCTTCCATAACCAACCCGGAACCCACGCCTTTTGGGAGATGGTTTTGTCAGGCTCGAACGGATAAGTGGTGTGGGTGAGTTGCAAGGTAGATCTTGCGCGCGCCCGTTGCGCCTGGGGCTCGAAGCTTCCTCGGCTGATGTCGCGACATCGCCTGCCTGGCTATGGTTGGGAAAGTCAGGGCCTGGAGGCTGAGTTCCGCTCGGCCGTTGGCTCTGGTAACTTTGTGCCTCCCTCAAACCAAAGCCAGTATCGACTCGATGAGGGGTTGATGTTTGCACCATCTCAGAAGCACACTGCGGGGTTCTGGGCCGGTTCGAATTAGGGCCTTCTTCTAGGGCATCAAATGACAGCAGTAGCCCTTCGAAAGAAGGCATGTGAGGGCTACATTGGTCCGGGGCTTTGTCAGGCGATGGAGCGTAATATTCTCCATGACAAGCGGAGGGAGCAACGGCCGGATCTTGCTCACTGGTGGTGTCATCTTCTCCGCTGAGCGGAATCTCGATTTGCTTCGAAGACTCAGTGCTAGGTATGTCTGTAGGCATTGGTCAGCCAAGTGTATTTGGTCAGGCCGGTAGCATGCATATTAATTACCGATATATAATTCATACAATGTCAAACATGGTAGAAGTAGGAGGAAGATTGGCATCACCTGGCCAAATGCCATCGTGTTCTGATTACCTGAGATCCCTTGAGCTGGCGTATGACGCCTCGACGTAAACATTATATCCACCCCATATATGAAGTCGGCCAAGAGTGTAGATATTTGGCTCAGAAAGGAGTCGCTGAATTCTTTGATCACGAACACGAACGCATGAACGTAAACCTTGAAGCGACTCTTGGGATTTTTCCTCCTAAATTCCTGATGTTGCCGGAAACGCCTTATCTCTCTTTTCGCTCTGATTATCTTGCCCCTTTCAACAATGCTGAACGAGGACGTTGCACTCCCATGTGGGTCAATCGGCCCTTGCTGCCGCCGTTTGCCACAGAAAAGTTTGACCAATAATCGTACGATCCAATCGGATATCGACCAATCCGGGTCAACGGAGAAAAGACGTACAATCCGTCTCATGTATACTGTAAGTAAGAAGCCCCAGGTAGCGGCTAGTATAGCAATGTCTGAAAGGTCCACATAGAGTGATGGAGATTCTAAAAGGCATTGAAGTGGGAGCGAACTATCTTTCGATGAAAACGGAACAATTTGGGCGTACAGAAGCAGACCTAGTAAACCAACCATCCCAGCGACTCTCCAATTCCGTACAGAGGGGATCTCAATGAAGTATTCGCGTAGCGACCCAAGAGTTGCGAGGTGAACGGCGGAAGAAAACCATGCGAGCGCAGCGACAATTTGAAAATGATAGATCGTCATTGAGCACCTCTGCATGTAGCCAGTAGTCAGGACTGCAAGTCCTGTGACAAGTTGCTGATCACTCAGTCCGAGCAGGAAGCGTTCCAAACCCCTCCTCCGCCTCCGCCTAGCTTCGCTGACATTGTGTGCAGTCGAGGTTTCGAAGAGCCTCGGGGCGAGGCCTGGAACGCATGAACAAAGGGTTTTAAGACCATTAAGGACTCGGGCGAGAGCGAAGTGGTCCAGCTCATTTAAGATTGTTGGACGTAGAGCATGAGCGAAAAACCCAACAATCACAGCAGCGAGGACCAGGCTGGCGCTCAGCAGGAAAGAGACTAGTACCTTCACCAACTGTCAGCGTTTTGCGTCGGGACCGTGTATCTTCTCGGGATAGAAATCTAATACACACTCCGATACCCGCAACATCCGAGTCAGCTGACACAGGCTGATCAGACAACGTGCAGTTAACAGTTGTTGAGTTGCAGTTGCCCATTGCTCATAGGTGGAATCGGAATGAAAAAACCAAACAATAGGTGAAGCCTGCCGAGTACCAGGATTGGCACTGGGCGAGAATATATGTACATGATGGAGGACAAGGCTGGAGAGGTCGAAGCGCTTGCAAATGCTCTAGCCTGATACTGTAGTGATATACCGACGGACGGCGATGATTAGGTCTTCCAGTAGATGAGCGACGGCATCTTTTGGAAAGCCATCACACCTTGCGCGTTGTGGCTGTGGCGCGCAACCCTGCTTCCAGTAGACTGAGCACTCTCTCAAGACTGGTGAAATGCGCCTCGCGACTGTGCATTCGTAGACAATGATCGAAGAAGAGACGAGTTTTTACCAATCGGGACGTCAAACTGAATTGAGGCTGTAAGGTCTGCATCGCTCCGTCGCGTGCTATAATGTTCTAGGCCTTTACCACGTCACCACATATCCCCAGCCACCCAGCTTCCCCAGTGGCCAGTGGCAGTAGGCTTCGACGCGCGGAGCGCCGTTTCTTATAGCCTCGAGATGGGCCCTCGATGATCTTTCCCACTTCCAGCGGAGGCGCTCATGACGACCTTCAGCCTCCGAGCCGCAAGCCTCGCCGAGGTTGCTCTCGCCGGTAAAAGTCCAGTACTGTGGGCTTCTTAAGACGAAGCATACATACGGAGCAAGAGCAACATTGAAGCGAACTGGACTATGGAAATTAGAATACATCGTCGGAAAATCGGGCCGAACCCAGCCACGGACGGACACCAAAAGTCCCCGCGATAGCGCCACTAGTGTGGTCCGCCAGAGCCTGGAGGTCGCCCGAAGGAACCCCTGAGGTCACCACCAGGGCCACTCAACTAGCTGCCTACGGGTCACCAGTCACCCTAAAGCTTACCTATGGCCCCTTAGAGATCGCCCATCAGCTCTGTTTTGACACTGCGAGGGTTTTTGGTGTCCTTCTCTCTAGCGATAAAGTCCTTCTGCATAACAGTCAATCATTAATTCCAGAAAGACTCCCCACCATCATCCACCCACCACAATGGCCCCCCCAATCCCCACCCCTGTCATCCGCCCCCCCACCCTCCTCACCTCCACCTCCTTCTCCGCCTCCCCCCCTTCCCCTACCTTCACCCCCCCACCCCTCACCTTCCTCACCGGCACCTGGCACATCACGCACTCCACTCTCCCCATGTGGCGCTCCAAGCGCAATGTCACCATAACCTACACGCCCCTCTCTCCAACTCCCTCAGGACCCCCCTCCACCGCCCCCGCACCAGCACCACTACCGCAACTCGACGACCACGTACAGTACAAAAGTGCCGAGGGCGGCAAAACGCACAGCATCCGCGGCGTGGATACAGCGTGTGGGGAAGATAGCGGGGTTTGGGAATGGAGGGGGAGGAATTGGCTGATGCTTGTGCGGAGTCGGTGGGAGGTGGTGGGGTGGGGCCCGCAAGGCCCGCAAGGGCTGCAGAGGACGGTTCCTGGCACGGGTGAGGAAGGAGATGGTGAGGGTAGGGAGAATAAGGGAGGGGACGGTCAAAAAGGGGAGGGAGGGGGTGAGGGAGGAGGTGGTCAGGGTGGAGGAGTGGGGGAGGAAGGGGGAGGGGAAGAGTGGATGGTGACCTATTTCGCGACGACGATATTCACGCCTGCGGGGATCGATGTGTATTCGAGGCGGAAGGAGGGGTTGGGGGAGGGGACGCTGAGGGCGATAATGGAGGGGTTGAAGGGGGTGGACGGGGAGGCGTTCGGGAAGTTGGTGGAGGGGGTTTTTGAGGTGGTTAGGGATTAAGTGCGGGTGGAAGGGGGAGAGGGGAGACGGAAGGGGATCGGGTTGTGAGGTGGTTGAGATGGAGGATATGGTTGATGGGCGAGGAGTGGAAGCGGGAATAGTGCGGTGTAATGGTTGATGGTGTTGTGATATCCTGGATAAGCGAGCTGGAGGAGGTGGTGTATTCCCTCTCAAACGTCTAATGAATGCGATGAGAGTATGATGTAGGTTTAGAAGGCACGTCTATATCAAGGCAACCGGAGTATATCGAGCCGGATATTTGGCGAATTGCAGTGTCCACGATAAGAATCGGGAGACGAGCACGCGGCGCAATAGACGAAAAGAAAGGAAATTGAATGAGTATTCTCTCTCCGCAGATATCTGGCATTGGAGCTCGCTTCCTATATACCTCAATTTTAAGAGTAATTGTGAAAGAAGGGAAGAGGGAGTAAACAATCTTAGATCAAACTACATGAAGCCAACACACACACAACTATGATAAGATTGTTGATGGATCGATGGGTACTAATGAGTCCAGTGTTGTAGGTCGCTTTGCGAAGCGCTCACAAACGTTTTGATACTGCTACCGACACTAGCCATACCTCACCGATTCAGGAGGCAGATTTCCGTTGTGCTGGTCTTGTTATTCATCTACTAGATTGTCGTTCCCATGCGCACTTGTCAGGATATCCATGGCAATGTCAGTTCGTGGACGTTCTTCAACCTCCTCCTTCTTTGCCGAGTCAGAATGACTTTTAGGTGCGAACGGCTGGAACTGCCAGATTTTTGGCCAAGCAGGCAGAAGATAGGAAACCCCCACTGTCGTACAACATCACCTTGACAAAGTTGGACATCCTTCATCCAAGGTCGCGATAAGATTGGCGCTTCAAGTTGGCACTTTACCACCTTAGGATCACCGAGCGCGGAAACCAGAAGGACAGACACTAGCTGCATATCGATCGTAACCCCATGTGACACGCCGTGCATGAGGATTAGGCAGGCCCGAAAAAGCAATCGCCGATACTCGTGTTTCGAGGCCTGTGGGCCGAAATTCTGACACTCCAGTGAATGAAATCCTGCTGCTTTATGTGATCGATGCCCACAATATGACAATCAAGCCGGACCTCGTCATAGATGAAGGTCGAAGGAACGTCAGCTCGGTTAGAGGATGCATTACAGTGTTGCTGTAGGTGTCAGAAGGAGTCTCGATCCATGCCATGCATGCGACACGCTGCAGTGCACCGAGACGTGGTCTTGATCGCCAAGATCGACCGGTCACACTGAATCAGATACAAGACGTGCGACAGCTTAACCGCCTATCGTATTTGCGCACCCGGATTCGATCAAGATGTACTTTGAGTCACTTCGTAAGCGTGAGTCGAATGGAACGCCAAGGCAGCCACCATGCTGTATTATTGCTGTAAGGTGAGCTGGCTACCGCGGAGAGGTCTCCATTGGAGTGGCCCGGCCGCCCGAGCAAGTCTGAATCCCGACCTCGACTCTACAGACTACCGTGGACCACGGTTCGGTACGTTGTGCATGATTCGTGCAGTAGTCACATGCGCGAGATGCAGCCTTCTGGGAGCTTAACGATACGCCGCCCTAATGACCCCTTAGTGGTGCCGTTCGGATGAGCAAGCCAACAACAATAGCTGAATCCCTGCCTATGCCTTCAATGCCTTCGTGACATGCTGAAGAATGACTGCTGCGGTAGAAGTTAGATCGATAAGACCCAAGAGGCCTTCAAACGATGGCCTCCGGCCGGAAGCGAATGAAACCGTCGCTTGTGTACTGGAGGGACTCGGAGATCCTGGGACTCTGCCTTTTGCAATGCTTGGTCGTCACTGAATGTCCGATTCAAGAGCCGCAACATCATCAGGATTGGAGCATACAGGCAAGCCCAGAGCAGCGGGTGCGCTCATTGGTGAAAGGCTTCGACCTTTACGATGTGACAAAAGATCCAACTCTTTAGAGATAAGGTCATCTTGGACAACGAAGTCAGTGCGGAATCCCGGATCCGCTGGAAACAGTAAATCATAATTATCAACAGTATACTGGGCTTTCGACGGTTCCGAAGACAACAGCAGATAACTACCACCGATCGTGAATCGTCTGATATGCATAGGTTCTGGCAATTCCTGAGTGGACACTTCAGCCCAGGACCCATCGGAAAGGTCAGAAGTCTGGTCTGGCTCCTTTTGCCGCTGCCAATACTCAAAGACTAGCCGCGCCCAAGCCTCATCGTTGAGTGTTCCGTCGTTCAGGTCTCGGAGTAGTGCTTTGTCCCGCGCGCGCTGCACGTAATCGATGGGCGAGCACCCGAAGGTATGCAAGATCCACCAATTAATTCGTGGTCGCGCCTTTGGGAAGGACTTTTGTATTGTTGCAAGTACACTGTCGCTCTTGGTTCGAAGCCTGCTTACAAGGAAATGTGCTCGGTCTGGCTCTGGCTTTGGCTCCAAGACTGGCCCGGACGGGCTTTCACTACTCGCTGGTTGCGACTTGTCCACCGAAGAAGTATTGGATGCATCATCTTTACTAGAATTACTGAGCCCAAGGATTTCAGAGATAAGGTCTTCAAAGTTCTGCTCTTTCTCGTCAAGTTCCGTTTCCTGGAGGTTGTGGTCGGTCTCAGCTTGGTCATACTCATACTGAAGCACACCAAGCTCGTCCCTTTTAGCTTCTAGTGCGGCTCTTTTTGTCTCTAGTTCTGCGTATAGGCTCCGCGCTAGCGAGAGCTCGGAGATTAGCCGCTCGCTGAAGTTTTGTCGTATAAAGCTTAAGATATCGGCTTCGGTTTTAGCAAAACTGGTTCTCTCTTCCAGCAGCTCATTCCTTTTCTCTTTGAGCCAGAGTCGCTGGCGAAAGAGCGCGTTGCGCAGAAGAACCACATCCCTCCGTGCTCTTCTCAAACTTCGTCGTCCAAAACGAGACGGACTTGGTCCTTGCTTTTTGGCTCTATCAGAATCTGTAGTAGAAGCAGCGTTCTTATGATTGGCATTAGGGACTGGCGGAGCTTCTTCATACATCAGTGAATCGAGGACGATTGAGTCAGATTTCGGCCGGGATTCGTTAAAATTTTCGATGCGGTAGCCTATGTTGTTTGTCGATACACGTATACAGTGTTGCGAACGCGTCTCCGAATTATGATGCCACGTGTTGGAGTCGTGTTTCTGCTGCGACCCGTGCCGTAGGCTTCCTGCCGACGGAGAAACCCGTGCTGGGCATGAGCGTGTCCGTACATCGGGAGAGGAGACCAGAGTAGAAGGCGTTGATCTCGATGCTTGGTCGAGAACAAGAAACATTGGGGGAAGGAATTCGAGCTATCTGTGCGGCTCTCATGTCTTATCTAGCTGGGTCTGCAGGTAGTAATCTCCTGCCCTTGTTTGCCTGGATTTGCTTACATCCCGGGATCCTTGTTGCACAATCATAATTATTTCGCCGTTGGACAAGGTCTCGGACTTGAATGTAGACAAGGCTCAGGCAGAACTGCGGTCTTGCATCAAATGATATCTCTGGAACAGATTCAGTGTGATGTAGTAGTGGCTGCCTCTCTTCTAGCCCAAAAGGCTGCGACACTCTTTCATTGCCTTAGAGCGGCATGCGGTAATTTTAGGCGAATGGCTCTGGCCCAATTGTAGATATTGTCCAGCACACCCTATTCCGATTCATTTTGCATGCGAGCCATTGGACATTGTCGTGAAATAGCTGGTGCGCTTGAGCAGTTGAGAGTCGACAGCAATCTCGAGGTCGCAAAGGGCCGCGAGAATGGGGGCTGCAGGCTGCGTGTTTGCTCGCAGCAGAGCCGCATCACATGATGCCAATGTCCCATCGAATCCAAGATTATCTAAAATAGCGGGCCTAAAGCGCCTGGATCTCGTTCTTGAAGAGTGATCGCAGAACATGTGAAGCACTGAAGATGAGCTCCTCCACCGACGGATTACCGTGGGATCCAGTACGCAGAAGCCACTACCGTTTAGCCCGGCGACCGGATGGTACGCTCTTTGCCGTTAACATAGGAGCTTCAAGGGCTTTGGTTGAGCCGAGTTGACTGACAGTTCTCGTAGGCAAGGTAGAGCGTACCTATGTTCAAACGTAAGTACACTATAAGCTTGATGGTGGCATATACAGGAGGACTGAACGGCCATGAAGGACGCCCCTTCCACCTCGTACGTCCTCGAACAATCCCCGCGCGCTGCCTTTGAGCCAAAACGCACCGGGGTCGAGCAATCCCAGACCTCCTACCGGACCGCCGCAACCAATTGAACCATACGGTGCGCAGAGACCGCCTGGACCGCAAGGTGGCTCAACCGGACCCTATGGCAGTTATCTTGGCCCACACCTGGTTCAGTCATATGGCACTCCGGCTCAGTATGGCTACGCGACGACGGGGAATGCACAAAGTCTCGCCACTGGCATGAGTGGCCTTACAATGGCCGCAAACCGCCCTCGTGTGGCCAGTACCGACCCCAGTCAAGTAACGACAGCATCAGCTAGCGAGAGCCGTGTTTCTGCTGCGCCAATCAGCAGACCACCAGGTATGTGATATAGAGCTCGCATCGATGAAATGATCGAGCCGCTAATTGAATGCACAAAGCCCCCAGCGCAGGGGATCAATCATATACCCGGACAACGAGCGGCATAGGAGGTACAACTACTTTACTTGCTGTAAGACAATCAACTTACAATATCAGGACAAAGAACACAGTATCAGACGCAGTCGCAGCAGCCGTCCCAGCAAGGCGAAACTGGCTACGGGGCTGCAATCAACGTCTCAGGATCCCAAACTCAACGTGGTAAGTGATGAGCCTCTAACGTTCGCATGGAGGAACTCAGAAGACTGACCAGACAACTGTATCAAGTTTACTCAGGTCTTTCGACAGCGCCATCAGCTACCTCGAAATATGTGCAAGGTAGGCAATATCAGCAGGACCGGTAGTGCTCAGGCTAAGACACTCAGCGAGCGCCACGGCGTATGAAAGCCACATGCAGCAAGCCGCGCCGCAAAGGACGGCCTCGTCTCAGGCAGGATACACCACCTCATCTATGCTCAGCCCCTATTCGACGCATGCAGCTCCAGTAGCTGCACCAGGTACGTCACAGCAACTGCCCACTAGAACATCGTCCTGGCAGCCTGCACAAGGTCCTGGTACTGTAGCCACCTTTCCGGGTCAGGTCCAAGTAGGGTACAAGTCCCGCACAGGAGCACAAGGTAGCACTGAGGGTAGACAGACAGCGAGAAGTGAGACTGGCCTTCTCGATGCTTCCCAGATGACAAAACTGAATGATGGTAGATGATACGACAATTAACCAGTACCGTCACCGACGACATTCCTCAGTCAATGATGAGACGTTCAGGGACGACATCTCGCAGTACCTTGTCAGGGGTACCACAGGTCATGCTGAAGTGCTAGACCCCAGTGAGCCTGCTCAATGTTGTATTATGTTGTATTGTGGAAGAGGGCTGACGCGCTTCAGGATTCCACGTTCGAGAGAACCACCACGAATTCTTCAAGCTGGGTCGAGTAATACACCCATCATCGCAACGCCGAAGCAGGTGCTAATCGCAATAGGTATTCAAAATGTTATCTTGGGAACCCCAAGGTTCTGGCCAGCCGCCGGGCCCCCTGGGCACTAGTGTGGCGAAATATGAAAGTGTGCAGGTGTACGGAGAAGTAGCGTTCGCCAAGATCTATCGCTATGTGGTAGTGAATGCCAAACCAAAGCAGGGGTACTCAATGTGCCTGTGAGTGACTCCTTAGACAGCCCACGAAGACTGCGCTCACCTTGCTTAGCCGTATCTCGACAAATGGAAACCGAGGCACGGCGAAGAACCTCCTCGATCACCGCGAGCACTCCATCATATACACGAGCAAAGAGCCCCCATCCAAATTACCTGAAGAGAAGAAGCTCACCAAAGACCCGATACATGTGGTTCCGTTTGATGGCCACCTGCTTGAGGCTACCTCGCGCGTCAACTTTGCGAAAGCGTTCCCGATCGAGCATAACGTCAAAGTGCTTGAAGTGGGCACAGTCTCTAAAGACCACTTGCGCAAATTCCTCGGATACTGGGAGAACGAGACTGAGAAAGGCTTCCCATCAAAGAGATCGGAAAGAAAGTCAGAAAGCTCGAGGAATCAAAGGGTCACACCAGGTCAAGGTCGACGAAGGCATGACTGAATGGTTATGCGGCGGAAATATCAGGAATGTAAGAATTATACGTAATATGACCACTTCGACGGTCATATCAGGACACGACGGACTTACCATAGTCCGTCTGGCTTCTTGCTAAATAGCAAGTCGCTTTACGTGTTCACCCTGGCATCGACATTGCCCGCTGGTGATGGATCGGTGCATTTTCTTATCTTTGTAGCAGATTCCGCTCTCGAATTTCCTTAGGCGCTGGGATGGATAACGATTACGAACCAGGTATTTCCGGCGTTGAGCATCCAAGCGATAAGGTTCTCCTAAGGACGATGGTTACGAGTCAGTTGGTTTCGAAGGGTCCTTTGATTCTGCTCATATAGCGACGATGTTCTCCTGGTTTCACGTGTTTCTTTATGGTCTGAGCCCACGTCGTGGGGAGACGGGCGGGAGCCTATCGCCGATGTTATCTCTATTCTCGGTGTGGCTGTAAGCGAGTCCTTCGTTTAGTCTTATGTTTAGTACAAGGCGTTTGATGGGCATCTATCTTGCAAGCTTCAAATGATATGTTTCTGTTCGGCTGCAATGAGGCTGATCTGGATGGAAGTTGTTGATTGCAAATTTAAGAAGACGCGAAGTGGGGTGGGGCTGCCTAATTTGTGCGTCATACCTGTATGGGAACCTCTCGCTTTTGGGAAAGGACTAGCCTTTTAGGCGAATCCAACATGATTCTGCTTTCATATCTTTTGAGAATGGATCCCACAAGTTGTTGGAATGCGATCATGGATACTACTCAGAATGAAATATAGAATCCCCCAAAACACCCCTCCCTGGTATCAATGCGTCGTAGCCCAAGCCAATCCGTCAACACCACCCACAATGGAGGCCAGCGATACTTCAATCATGCCCTCGCTTGAATCCCATCGCTCGTCCTTTTCAAGGCCGTCGAGCCTTCGCCGCTGACACCCACATCCTTATTCACCGTCCCCGGCCTTGGTAGCGCTCGATGACTAGTACCTCCACCTCGCAGAGCACCGGTAGTCGGCGGCTTTTGCTCCGCGATGCTATCCACAAGACCTAGATTCTCCATGCTCCGGACGCAAGGCGGATCTGGGGAGGTCGCGAGTGGAGGACTTGGTGGAGGAGTGTCCGGTGGAGTGTAGCCTGTTGCCGTCCCCGCTGCCGATATGGGCATCGCTTCGGAGACAGCAGGATATGTCGGAAGTCTTACGGTGGCTTTCAAGGTGCGAGATATGTCATCCAGTAATAAGTCCATAGGTGCAATATAAGCTACATTGTTGCTCTCTGAGAAGGCGAGCACGTGAGCGCAGACACGGTTCGTACCGTTGTCGATGACCCAGGCTCCTGAGTCGCCACCGGCTGGTTGGGTGTTAGTAGGTATTAATCAATCGGATACAGAATACAAAGGCTAGCAAAGCTTACTTCCGAAGTTACCCATGACAGCCCAGCTCTGTGAAGCAGAGATTCTGCCCGGCAGCTTTATCATGCTCATGGCAGGCAAGATCCTGCCCGCTTGCAGTCCGCTTGTTCGACCAAAAGCATGGACGTGAAGCCCGCCCAACTCCTCTGCTTTCACCACCTGGCAAGGATACGAGGCGTTCTCGTCATGTTCAGGCGCCGGAGAGGATGCTTTCCGGCTGCAATGCCGCGCGCCACCTGCGACAATGTTGGTCGTTCGTGTCCTGTGCTGCTGAACTTTGATGATAGCCCAATCAAGTTCGTGAGATATCGCGCCACGCTTACGGCGCTTGATGCCCGATGAGGCGTAGACATGACCAAAGCCATGCGATGATAGGTGCTCATCGTCCATATCCTCTTCGTTCGGGAAAAAGCCTTCGTCGACATCATCAATTGCTGGCTGTGTGACAAAGAGATCCTCGCCGGTGCCGGGCTCAATGCCATCAGTGTCTCCCATGTCAACCTCGTCTTCATCATCCTCTGGATACTCATTGTCCTCAGTCTCCAGCATCTCCGATAGCCAAGCGTCTGCATCGCCTTCTGAGGACTGATATCCCTCATCTTCGTCATCAGAGACTTCGAAAGGATACAAAGCCTCCGGAAGACCTTCCGAAAGAAATTCATCCTCAGGTACTGATTCGTCGTCCGAATCCTCGGTTGGCGCGGCTATGGAGCGCTGCAAGTCCACTGTTTGATCCAAGCCAAAGTCGACATCCTCGTTTTCTAGCATGTGGTGTACACTCATGCCGTACAACTCGCCATCCACGAGGACTGTCCCGCCAAAGGTGACAGGCGGCAGGTGATGACTGTCCAAATATGCGCCGATGGATGCACCGCAGGCTGGTCTCTGCTGGTAATGTTGATTTTGCACATTGACACATCTACGAGGGCCATCAGAAGTGCCACTCCGCTTCTTGCTCTTCTTCGCGGGTCGTCTTCGTTTGCCAGCTTTCGAGCGACTGATTTGGCCTTTCACCACTTTGATGTCAAAGAACCCCTTTTCTCTGTTCAGGTAGTGCAGAGCCTTTCGAGCCTTGTCCGTACTAGCGCACATCATGTATATCGTTGGCCGTGCATCTTCCGGTGTCTCGCCAGACATAAAGAGATCAATGCTGTAAGATTCCCAGCGGTCGATGACTTTCTGCAAAATTCTGTCCAACTTAGGACACATCGTCGCATTCCAGTATGCTGAACAGGTCATGGGTATATCATGGGACCATACTTTGCATTTGGTAGACTTCGGACGAGCCGGTTGTGTGAAATCCGAATCTGGCAACGGCTTTCTTTTGATACTTGAACGTTGCGCTTGTCGAGGAAGTTCGATCTCAGACGCCTGTGGCATTGCTTCAATAAGATCCGCCACAAGACTGGCGTTCCTATCTTTGCGGTGTGTGACAGGTTGACCGTCAGCAGACTTCACATCACCTAGGACTGCAGCCTTAGATGTTGTTTGCGGGTCATCTAGGTCATCTATAGCGCAACATCTTTTCAACGGCTTTACCACGTCCCAGTACAGATCTGTTTGCAGCCTTGTAGATTGATGATGCACATCAGAGAGCGCTACCCGACCACTTGATCTTCGCGGCGGCCGGTGCTCGTCGCCAGCCCTCAGACAGTCGTCTACAGCTTGCATGTACATAGCTCCGCACTTGGCGGCTAACTTCTTGACGTAGACAGTCTGCAATCTGATCTTGAAATCTGCTCTGGTGTATCGAGTCTTCCATAGCTTACTGAGAGGCATCCATAGGCCTATTTCTAGGAGTATCAAACCAAGACTGTATAAATCATAGGCTGGCCGGAACGAGGTCCTCAGTCCTCGGATAGTCCGTGGGTGACGGTAAATGCTGGAGATGAAAGGCTCCTCCTGCGCATTAGGGACGTCCTCAGCGCCTTGATCGAAGGAGGCTACAAACGGTTCCCTGATGACGCCTTCCTTCCACGATTTCACTTCTGGTGATGTCACGGTTTGCTCGCCAGGAAAGAACAAAACATTGTTGCTGTTGATGTTACGATGTGTGACTCCTTTAGTATGGAAGTATAGCACGCTAGATGCGAGGTTGAATGCGAGACGGAAGCGGTCCTCTAGGTTCGGCATATTGCTACTATCGGTATCCGCGCCATGCTGAAGAAATGAAAGCAGACTTTGTGGCTGTCTGGAATATCCGTGGGCGCTGGTAGGCAGATAGCCTGGCCGCTGGTAAAGGGGGAAATGCGGCAATTCATAGACAAGACCGGAACGCGATTTTCGATGGTCTTTGAACCAACCAAGGAGCCTCAAGGTCGCCGTACAGGCACTATCGTCGAGGAGTGGCGACGCCTGCAGTATTTCAAGCAGTTCGTCAAACCTTCTTGGCGGATGCACGCTGACAATGGATGAATCCTCTAAAGAGTCATACTCCAGAAGGACAGGTAAGTCAGAACCTTTTTGAGACCCGGGAGCATGGCGAAAGTAGGCAAGGATTCTATCTTCTGCGCTTGCTGCAACGGTTTCGTAAGACGGCGGTGATGATCCTGGCGTATTTGTGCTCTGTGGGATACGGAGCTGGTCAAAGTCAATGCAGCTCCATGATCCATAACTACTCGACGTTTCGTGAGCTTTGCCTTTCACATCAGAAAAAGTTTCTCCTTGAATCAGTGCCTTGACGTTGCCGCTCTTCTCTGACTTATTGTCTGCGAGCCTGTTCTGCGGTGTCGATGATTCCTTGCGGATGGCCTGCTGCGATCTTGATAGATCGCAGAGAGTATCAATAGATGTAGTTAGATCTCTCACGATATCGTCCAGCCGCGTCAGATCTCTGCTGCTTTGCTCCGCTTCCTTACCGAATCGAGAGAGCATCTTCACATCTGGAAAAGCTCCAGGTACCGGTAATTGGATGTTTGGCTGAGGCCGAAGTCGCTCGGCTTCATCTAATAATGCATTGATGGAGGTCATGATACTCTCCACCAAGTCACTGATCCCAGCACGATCAAGAGAGCCATCGATGTCTCCGGTGTCGCTGGCGCCTGAATCTGCCCATTCCAAACCCCAGGCGATCAAACGATCTTTCTGGATACGTAATTTGAGATATGTCGTCGATAGTCGTGGATTGCTCCAGTTTTCATTGATCCGAACCACATGCTCATAGCTCTTCTTGGTATCGGTATATATTTGTGTCAGCCGGCGTGGAAGCAAGGTATGGCGTAAGGTCTCCATGCCTGCTAGAACCGCAGCGAGAGTTTAGAAGGCCTTCCAAACCGATGACAGGGCAGCCTGAGTAGACGACGAGATAAAATATCGGATGGATCTCGCGGATCGTGATGGGGTTGCATGTTTCATGTATTAGTTGCTGCCTAGTGTACAGATTTCCCTTTCGGAGGTGCCTAATCCAGGCGGTGGCGTTGCTCGACTCCACAAATGGACCCATACAACGACTACTTTCAAGGTGAGCATCTAGCTGGTTATAAAGTACGTAACGTAACGCAACGCGTATTCGCTTTTCGTAAGTCAATCGTCTTCTACCTCGTTAGGCTGCTGTGCTCTCACAGAATTTCCTTGACTGCTGAGGTCTGGTGACTGCCCCGGGTATCGGCTCCGCTAGGACCACATTAACCCTAAGAAGCAATTGACGACGCGTCTTTCGATCTATTCACACAAATTGATCTAGGCCAAATCTCTGATTTGACATTGCTGCTTGGATGATACTTGGGCATCGGCAAGAAGAGCCGCGTATATTAGTTCCGCCTTAATACTGATTCGTAGGCTACTGTCAGTTGCGGAGGCAATTTGTATCGCCCCAAGCTCAAGGACTGGGGCGATATAAGGTAGGTCAACTTCGATGAGCCTAAGAGCGTGGCGGCTGTGCCATAACCTTTCATACTAGTATTTGATCACTAGTCCTCTGGAGCGTCGAATGGGATTAAAGACAATGGACTCTCAAGGAGATAGTTATTCCCTGACAAAAAGGCTTGCCATCCCCATCCCTGTGCCAACACACATACTTACCACTCCAAGCTCGCTCCCTAGCCGTTCCATTTCTGGCAACAGGCTACTGACCTGCCTCGCTCCCGTGGCTCCTAAAGGGTGGCCCAATGCAATACCACTGCCTTTGGTGTTCACCTTTTCCATGTCCAGTCCGAGCTTTCTGATGCAGTATAGAGCCTGACTAGCAAACGCTTCATTGATCTCCCAAAGACCTATATCTTCAATTGCAATGCCTATGGCGGCAAGCAGTCTCGGAATGGCAACGGCAGGTCCAATTCCCATTTCGTCCGGTGCAACGCCAGCAACAGTCGAAGATACCCACTTGCCGATGACGCTCATAGTGAGACCAAGGGAGGTAGCAGTACTGCGCCGCATCATCAGGACGGCAGCCGCACCATCACTGATCTGCGAGCTATTGCCTGCTGTTGAGCAACCATCAGCTTTAAAGACGGGTTTAAGCTTCGCCATAGACTCGACGTTTGCGTTGTGTCTGATACCATCGTCTTTGGAAATGGTCTCTTTCTCAAGTTTGACCTCCGTTCCATCCCCTGGACCCTCTTCTGGTGGGTTCTCCACTTCAACACATATTATTTCTTTGTTGAAAAGTCCATCCTTCTGCGCTCTTGACGCTTTCCGATGGCTCTCTGCCGCGAACATGTCTTGATCTTCCCGTGTGATGCCGTATCTTTCCGCTACGTTCTCACTCGTCACGCCCATCGCCATAATGCAATCCCTGGCCGCCTTCGCGGGACTGACCCTAAGTGCCGGCCACAATTCTACGGGCACAGCCCTCGACCCATAGTTTCGCGTCATACTCTCCATACCAGCGCCTATGCCGCACTCAATGCGACCTAGTGCTATGGAGTCGGCAATAGTGGTAATAGCCTGCAAAGAGGAGGCACATGCGCGATTGGTGGTGTAGATGGACGTCGCATCCTGATAGCCGACGTGACAAGCGGCCATCCGCGCGGCCTTGGATCCGCCGAGTTCAGAGAGCACAGTCCCTACGGATATATCGTGGATGTGGGCTGCGTCAAGGGCAGGATTGGCGGCCAAGGTTGCTTTGAGAACCTAGACCTTCGTTCAGTAACAGCATAACATATCCATAGTCCTTTTTGACATACCGCCGCCAGCATCTGCTCAGGGTAGGCATTGCGCAAACCCCCTTTGTAGGCCCGGGTGATGGGTGTGCGGAGGGCGGAGAGGATGACTACATCGTTGGGTGATTTCTGAAGAATACTCTTTAGTCCCTTCTGCGCGTATGCCATGACATCGAGTATTTCGCGCAATTCGCACGAGCATCAGACAACAGAGCCAAAGCCATCGCAATTCCAAGGACTCGATGAAGTCGGCCTGATAAGTCTCTTCTGGGAATCGGGATTTGCCAACGGATGGAGAACTTGGCGCTAGGGCCTACGGCCCGCTAGACCCGACCTGCAACATGACGCACACAACTCCATTCATTACCTTAGTATGTAATGCAAACGAGTATAGAACCTTTTCCAAAAGTTTGACAGCACGACAAATGATCTCACGCACCGTCGTCGGAGTGCTGGCTTTGCAAGGCGCATTTGGCGAACATTTCAAGCTCTTGGATCAAGCTGCACAGCAAATATCGCCAGGCCAAAACGCTGAATGGCAATTCATAGAAGTCCGCACGCCCAAAGAATTAGACCAATGTGATGCTTTGATTATACCCGGTGGTGAGAGCACCACAGTAGCCTTGGTCGCCACCCGTTCAAATCTTCTGGAGCCGCTTCGAAACTTCGTCAAGTAGGTAATCCAATGCTGTCGCCATCGTCCGCTTGGGGACTAACATGAGTCTGATTCAAGGGTTCAGCGAAAGCCGACTTGGGGCACCTGCGCTGGTCTGATCCTGTTGGCCGAATCTGCGAACAGGACCAAGAAGGGTGGTCAGGACCTCATCGGCGGCTTAGACGTGAGGGTCAACCGAAACTACTTCGGCAGGCAAACGGAGAGCTTCGAAGCGGAGGTAGATTTGCCATTTCTGGCAGGAGATACCACAGAGGCAAAGCGGACGCCGTTCCCCGGCGTTTTCATCCGGGCGCCAGTTGTAGAGCAAATCTTGCCGGAGATCCAAGGAGAGCATACTGAAGAACGCGTTCACGAGGATACCGTGATTGCTCCTGAGAGAGATCCGAGAAAGGAGCCCGCCATGGCTGTCGAACTCATGGCCACTTTGCCGGGGCGAACTCGCACCCTGAAGCAGAAAACCGCTGGGGAAGCACTAGATGACGAGATCGGAGATATTATTGCCGTCAGGCAGCAAAATGTTTTCGGCACAAGTTTTCATCCTGAGTTGACGCAGGATGCGCGGATCCATGTTTGGTGGTTAAAACAGGTCAGGGGAACTTTACGGGACAGCTAAAGTAACAAGGCCTTTCAACATCAGACCAAAACATCCGGGACTTGCGAAGTCGTGTGAGCTTCGAGATTTCGGGCCAGATCCCCATGTTCCGAATTCTCAGCGAGCTGCATGGCTGGCGGTGCAGGGTCTTTCTCAGTATGCTCGAGTGAGGTATTCGGTAGCTCGCTAGGGGCCTTTGTGGTACAGCTTCCTTCGCAGCGCTCTGCTGGTATCATGTATCTTACAGCTCGGTTGCTCACCCTGACAGCCTGAAAGCTGGCGCATAATGTCTGCATGGCCTAGGAGAATCCGACGGCTCAGGGCCCATCACCTTCCTCTACCGTATTCTTCCTCTTCTTTGATCCGCTCAGCGTCAATGGCTCGACCATAACCACCTCTTCCAGGATCGTACTCGTCACGATACTCATCACGGACTTGCCCTCCCGACTTTCCGCGTCTGTAAACCTCATCAGAATTTCTGCAATAACTCGATCACTCACAGAACACACCCATACTGCCTTCCCTCCTGGAAGCCTGGGTCCAGGTCGGTCCGAATAATCCGCTCGTCGAGCTTAGTGCCACCGATATACTTCATGCAATCCAGAGCATCCTGATGGTTGTAGTACTCAACGAAGCAGAAGCCACAAGGTGTCTTGTTGAAACGATCCAACCCCATCACGAGTCGCTTTATCTCACCGCACCTGGTTAAGCTTTAGCATACAGCGTCGCATTGAAGATAAGTGACATTGACTTAGCAAATAACTCATGTATCTGCTCCTCCGTCGTATAAAAGGACCTTTAGCACTTGGTGAGCCATTGAATAGAAATTAATTTGCAGTAGAACATACAGATTGCCCACGTAAAGGGTAGCAGCATCCTTCAGCGGATCCTCTGGCTCTTCCGGTGTGGTCTCCCTACCTATAGGTTCATCCCTGTACTTGCGCTTCTTGTTCTACAAGGTGTCAGCAGAAAGGGCTAAGAGCAGACGGTGGCCCAATGCTGTGGATGTGAAAGGGCTTCCTTACCCTGCCTAGGTAATATGCACTAGGCTTGTCCAGCCGATCGACAGTATTACGCGTCGCTGCAGGCATTGCTTCTACCTTTGTTCAGTAGTGATTTATTACTGAAGAAGGTGTTTGCGGAGGTTTGCTGTACTTTAGCTTGCAACCCAGTCGCGGCGCGCGCTTCACGAGCTTCCTAGCGCCCGTCAACACGGTTCAATGCGTAAGTGGAATTCCCTGACAGATCTTTAAAGAGTTCGATACTTCTGCAAAACCGGCTGCAAGTACTGGACTCCAGTTTTGCAGCTCCAAGTCTGGACCCGCACGTTTGACCATGCCCAAAGTCATCAGCTACACCCCTCCCTGGCTATCTAGACCAGACCCGGGTTTTCAAGTATTCAGCTCCACACCACCGACACTCTCCCCTTCTCACACGAATGGCAAAATCCCACGATATTCTACCAACGGGCACACCGACTGCACCAGATCGGCAGATGAGGGACCAAGACGGACTATCGCTCGGAGGGGAACCGAAATATTCGTAGTGGCAGACAATCAGATTCGCTGGTCTGACCTGTGCATGCTCAAAGAGGATTGGGAGGAAAGAGAAGCTCGGAAAAAAACTGTACAGGCAAGAGCAGGGTCTCAGCAAAAGCTACAATCCGATGGCGATGGCGAGGAAGGAACCTCGGGCAGCTATAGGGTACACATTTGACCGACAGCGATACACTCAATGCTGATTGTCTACTAGGTGCTTGAAGCTAGCTTCAGTGAACAGATAAGACAACTTTCAATATCGCCGAATGGAAGGTCTGTGGCCATCGTCACCTTACACACCATCCATGTTGCTCTCCTTCCAGAATCGAGCTTGCTGGGCCAGCCAGACAGAGGACCTTTACGAATGAAGCCGAAAATGATCGGGCCGACTACGCATGTCGTCTCACAGTCCCCAATCGCCAGCGCTCTATGGCACCCGTACGGAGTCGATGGGAGCTGCCTTGTCACCCTCACCGAAGATGCTGTGATTCGACTTTGGGAAATCAACTTCAACGATTCATGGTCCTTTGATAGTCCCTCTCTCGATGTCGACCTGCAGAAATTAGCATCGGGTTCATCAGAGAAAGAAGACTTCAGACCAAACAAGCTGAACAGGAGGCGGGGATTCTCTGTCGACGGGATAGGGATGAACGTTGCATCGGCCTGTTTTGGGGGTACAGGATCGAGCGAAGAGTCTCCATGGAGTGGGATGACGCTATGGATAGCTATGAAGGAAGGAGACATTTACGCTCTGTGTCCCTTACTACCAGGACACTGGCAACCTTCATCTACCACATTAGCCTCCCTTTCAGCCAGTGCCATGTCAAAGCAGGCGTCAATGCAAGAAAAGTCATTGTCACCGGAGGAATTACAACAGTACGAGGACCAATACAAGTGGATATCTGATATCGATGGTCAGGACCCTAGGTTCGTCTCAGGAAAGGACCAATTCTCTCTGGAAACAGAGATCTACACTCGACCTTCACGTCCAAGCGTCCAAAGACTGCAAGGGCCCTTCCAATTGTTGGCAGAAGACGACGTCGACTTAGATCTAACCGACATACATGTCATAGCAGCGAAGATCGATGGCGAAGAGCTTATGTATGGGGAAGAGCCTGATTCGGACTCCGGACTCGGCATGGATGACGAGGGGGGCCTTGCTGCGTCCATCATCTGTCTCGGGACCAAGAGTGGTCGTGTCTACCTTTGTGTAGACTTAGTGGGTGTAGAGGGCCAATGGCTACCTCGAAGCAAGGTAAGCCACCAGGAGACAGCCTATGTCAAGTTGGTACTGATCATGTCGATTTCTCTACAGCAGAGTCACCCCACGCAGCCAGCGGAAGAATTTTACTTGACAACAATCGAGATAGTAGATACCCTTACGCCCGAGGCTGCCCCTGAAACGGAGTGGCCAACCTTCAGTATAGACGAGGGTTCGCGATACTCTTTCTTCCTGACACATAGCCAAGGCGTGTTCTTCTTCAGTCTCGATCCCTGGGTGCAAAGCCTTGAGAGCGAACTCCAAAGTACTGCAAGCGTGGGCACTGCTTTCAGAATTGATGTGCTAGCCAACAGTTGTGGTACACTTAGAGAACGCATTCTTGACTTTCGACGAGATCAGCATCGCCATGGCGGTACGCCCGTTGCAGCAATCACTCTACAAGATTCGGATACGGGCTACTTCCTCCTGACGGCTGTTGACGATGTCCCTATCGCAGCAGTGCTGGACAGACCAGACTCATCACCAAATAACGAATTCGATTTGGTGACCACTGATGACCTGGCACAGGGCATGGATATGCTAGCGCTCAGACCTACCCGATCACCCTATGTCCCTCCAAGCTCGCTTTGGGAGCGGTCGACGCTGCCGACTTTTCTTGATAGTCAGGTTCAGAATCGACACAAGAAAGCGCTGAAAGAAGAAATCCGGCTGTCGTCTGCGACTCTTGACCTCATGACTCATGCCCACCGCGTCCTTAGCCAGGAGACCCATGCCTTGGGCGTTGCAGCTGCGGACCTGTTCAGGCGTTGTGAGCGACTACAAGATGAGCTCCGTGACCAGATCAGTAGGGTAAAGGAGACTGCGAACCGCATTGATCAGGCCATTGACGACGACGACGATCAGAAGAAGGAAAATGATGAGTCAGATGTAAAAGGACACGTTGAACGTAGGCTAGAGAACGTTCGTGCCCGGCAAGAGAAGCTTCTGGCGAGATTCAATCGGACGAAGTCCCAATTCGCCCAATGTCAAGGCAAAGACTTGAGTGAAAATGAGCAATGCTGGATATCCGACACGCAAAAACTGCAGAAGTCACTCATACCGCCAGATGAGGAGGCTCAACCAAATGATGAACAGGTGCTTGAGCCATGGCAAAGACTTGAAGAGGTTCGTGTAGGGATCCGAATCACATATTTACTTTACTGACTCTGTACAGGCGAAACAATTGGCCCAAGACTTAATTGCTCACGCAAAGGAGATTTCGAACGAAGGGCAGACACAGACAGAGATCTTCAAAATCCCTCCGGAATTACGAAAGTCGAAAGTCGAACAGGTCATGAAATTTCTGGAAAGAGAGTGAGTCGATCGGGACAGCTGTCCCTTAATTGTCAATCTCGTATAAAACGCTGACAGTTGTCTGCTTTACAGATCGGCTTTGATAGATGTTACGCAGATGAGGCTAGAGCGGCTGAGTCTGGCATCAGTATCATGACTTTTGCGGTTCTCGATGACTGATTCTATCCACGGGCAATCCGTAGGTGCTGTGGCCAGCGTTGGTGTGCTTTCGTGGTATCCGGTTCCCACTCCGTGGCAGCCCGATAGGGTTAGGGGCGGCTTTGGAAGAACAGCGCTCCTTCGAGCGACTTGAGGAAATGATAGACTCATGGCATCACTTCATGTAGAAGCGCAGAGGGCAAGCAATTGATAGTAGTGAACGATATCTATGTACAGACCATGGTCACTGAGAGAAATGAACGTACTCGTGCCGAATCAGGCGACTCTCTGCAATGTGAGAACCCTGGTGCCACTGATGCTCCGTACCTTATAGAAGGCATTCTATTCATTTCATATTCTCATGCCCTTAGGATCGGAAGGCGCTGTACACCTCTTAGCTGGTGAACAAGAGGGAAAGGTGTTGACCCAAAATCGAGGTGAAATGGCCGAGTCCGTAGCGTGATCCTACTTTCACCCTCAGTCTACCCGGCCCTCGTTCCCCAAGTATATATACCCCGTGGCCTCCCTACCAATTCCTCTTCTTTTTCTTCAGCTCTCTTTGCCTTTTGGCTTAGATCAAGTGTAGTATCTGTTCTTTTCAGTTTAATCTCTGAAATTGTCCTACGGGACAACTCAATGATTAAATTCATTTTTGGAATTCGCTGGAGACTCCCTGTGCTTGCATACAGTCTTCGGCACCGTGTCACTGGCCTTACACTGCCGCCGGTTGACGCGAACCTTTTTCATCATTGGCTTCAGCTTGTCTGGAGTCTTGGAGAAGAATGGATTTTCCTGTGTCTCTGATGTTCGCAAATATGAGGAGTATAGTTGCAGATGAGGAGCACAATTGCTGGGCCAGTGCTTCAGTTGAATTTGCTGAAAGGACGGGTTTGTACGGAAGAAATTTTGTGTGCGCCGCAAGCCAAAAAGCCCAGCCACCGAAGAATAATAGCCGACCGACAGCGACAGCTTTCTGTACTTTAGATTTATCCTCCATGGCGCCATGACCGTATATAATTGGGCTTAATCTTATTATGATAGTCTGATAGAACTAATGGCGAATTACCTCAAAGGCCTCTTTAAAGGTGCAGATTCTGCGCCTTCACCCTCTCCCGTCAGTGACGATGCCGGTACTCCACTGTCTCAAAACCCCTTTCAGAAAGTTATACTGACTGCTTTATGTCAGATTTCGCGGACTTCGCTGGAGCTCCCGATCCATCACCACTCCCAGATTCTCCTGTAAACAGTGTGTCCGCCACTGCCCAATCCGCCTTTCCTACATCGACCTCCGACGTTGTCTACACAAAATGGTACCGAGTCTGGGAACGGGCAAGTCCTCGCGACTTCTACCAGGAAGCCTTCATCATCCCATTCTTCCTCCTCATCTGTGCGCTACATCTGTGGGGTCGAAGCACGAACAGGCGCAAGGCGAGGGCATGGATGAAGGCGCACGCAACACCTCTTGAGAATGAGTTCGCGGTGCTGGGTTACACGGGCAAAAGGACACCTAGCCTCGAGGCTGTACAAGCTTTGGGGCTCGCGAAGGCAATGGAGTCAGCAGATTTCACACTGCCTCAGACCATTCTCAAGGAGAAGACGGCAGCAGAATTTCACACCTATGCTACTGGGCGGCAGAACACGGCATTCTTGGACGTCAAGCTCTATCTGTACAAGAGATATAACCCGATGACTCTGCTCGTCGAGTATGTCTTGAGCTTCTTCTTCGAGAGCATGCGCCCACCGACTGAGAAGATGGAGGCCGTTGCTTACGCTTTCGATGGGAAAGAGAAGGATCTCGTTCCCAGAATGAACAAGGAGACCCCGGATGTCAAAGGCACTCAGTCGACCTACGATAACTTCGTTTTCGCTGTCGTCAATAAAGAATTGATGCGCGCCTTGCGGGAGGAGCGCTATGATATCTCTACAACAGGCACCAAAGATCATGCGAAGTTGCCAGCATGGGTGACTACCATGAGCGAGGCGGCCGAGGTCACTGATTTCATGATCACACCCGAGCTCGTGAAAGCTATCGAGAAGGCTGGCGATGCTTTCGAGTTCTTGATTGTCACTGACCAACCGCTGGACAAGCCAACGAAGTAAGCCTCTAATCTCGTAGACGTTGACTTACATGGGTTGCTGACTCTTGACCAGGCTTGACGAAACAATCCCCAAAAAGCGTATCACCCTCTCACTTCGCCTCCCACCCTCATCCTCTCGAGATGCGTACTCACCAACCATGCCCATCTTCAACTATTTCCTCCGTCTTCCAGATACCCTGGCGTCGAGCGCGCATTTCCGGCCCGAAGTACAGCGCAAGCTACGCAACACGCGCGAGGGGGAGATCAACAGGCTGAAGAAGAGCGATGAGAGCGAGAAATCGGAGGAGCGGAGACTGGATAGCGAGAAGAAGAAGAAGGAGATGCGCGATAATCGGCTGAAGGGCATGAGCGCTGAAGAGCAGAGGAAATTCCTTGAGCGGGAGAGGGAGAAGGGGCAGAAGAAGCAGGAGAAGAAGATGTCGCGGAAGGCATAGATGGACTTTACAATACGCTGATGTGATGCGCCGTGGACGATATTGTAGGATATGTGGCTTGGTTTGAAGACTACTGTCGAAATTGTGGTGGGGTTTGATAATTCCATGTCCTTATTGTACCTACCTTCCCAGATACCAAAACACCCAGGTAAAACTACTATCTGGTTGCTCAATTGTAATATGTAAGGTACTTGACTTACAAGCCTACTTCTTCAATGATTCTCAATATAAAAACGCGATGCATCACGGAGCGGGAGGACCTTACACCCGCCTTTCGTCATGCCTGGTCTGACATCACTGCCAGTTGAACACCAACGGAATCAATTCCTCTTACATAAAGCCTGTTCCTTTTCCTCTTCTGATGGCTGTGTTCGCTCCAAGATTCTTTCGTCTAGTATCACGACCACTCCTCCCTTCTTTTACGCCAAAACTGATTGCACCACATCTCCAGTATCAACAAACTCACTTCAGACCCTTTCACTCGACACTATCTAAGAAAATGGAGTCCAACAACGATCAATTGCAGCTTGCCAACCTCTTCGACCTCAAGGGCAAGGTTGCTCTTGTCACGGGTGGAGGTGAGTAATTCCACTTACCTCCCAAGTCAATACTCATCGCCCGATAGGAAGTGGCATTGGCCTGATGATCACACAAGCCCTCGCTGTCAATGGAGCCAAGGTCTACATCGTCGGGCGTACCGAAGACAAACTGCAGACCGTCGTCGAGACTCACGGCAAAGGCATCTCCGGCGAGATCATCCCTCTCGTTGGCGATGTCACCGACAAGGAAGATATCCTGCGTCTCGCCAAAGAGGTCGAGTCCCGCGAGAAGTACCTCTGCATCCTGGTCAACAACGCCGGCATCCAAGCCACCGGCAAGATCTCTCCCACGGGCAAGAACGCAGAAGAGTTCCGCGACAACCTCTTCCACTCCGAGGGCCAGACCTTCGACAACTGGACATCCGAGTACAAGACCAACGTCGCCCAAGTCTACTTCATGACCGGTGCCTTCCTTCCCCTCCTCTCGCGTGCTACGGACCACATCAAGGGATACTCCGGCACTTGTATCAACATCACCTCCATTTCCGGAATCGTGCTCAAGTCCCAAGGCCATTTCTCCTATAATGCCAGCAAGGCGGCTGCCAACCACCTGACCAAGATGCTGGCGGCCGAGATCTCGAACCAGGGCATCAAGGTCCGTATCAACTCCATTGCTCCGGGAGTGTTCCCAAGTGAAATGACGGCGGGGGAGAGCAAGGATAATCAGAAGAGCGAGCTGCCTAAGGAGAAGTATGGTCACCTGCCATCTGAGCGACCAGGGAATGATAGGGACATGGCGAACGCGATCCTCTTTGCCGCTACGAACCAGTATCTCAACGGACAGATCGTTCCAGGTAAGCACGCAGTCTACACTTTGATTGAATGAGCACTGACAGGCGAAAAGTGGATGGAGGGTATCTTTTGGCGTACGGCTCTTGAAGCGAAGAAACGAAGGCATGGAGATGGTATTGGCAACGGAAAAGCATTGTTGGCGGTAACATGCAGTGAGAGAGATATCGGGCCGCCAAATTCGATCAATGAGATCATATTCTGCCCGGGGTTAGCATTGTCCAAAATTCCCGACGTGAACTTGAAACAATATGGATACTTCAATGCTCTTCGACCCTCATCAGTATTATCCTGTGGTGTTCTGTACCAGGGTAAGATGGACAAGTGGATTGCAGTGTAAGAAACCAGCATGAGAGCAAAGCTATGATTAGTCATGCCGATGTGGCGCCACGTAGCGCGAGATGGACGGCAGCCAAGGCCCAGCCACTTGCTAGCGCTGCGTTGACACCGGCACATCTTCCAGGTTGAGGTCGCGACCTGTTTTGAGATGACGAATGAACGCCTCGCACACTCCCAAACAGGATTCGTATTCGACACGAACATTGATGCAGACAAGCGCTTTAGCTCGCGTAGGTGGTGGCGAGAGCTGACGCAGCCAAATATGCTCCGTACTCCGTAGGCTCTTTTGGGATCCGTCATCCTGGTGGGGCATGAAGCGCTGAGATGCATGCTCAACATAGCCTTCACCATCCTTTGTTCCCCATGTTGCTTATACCAGCCATTATCGAGGACCATTCCATCATCTGTCTTTCGAAACACTCGTTTATCTTCAAGCTGCTACAATCTTGCTTTGGCTAAGACAGTAGATCTTCTCTCATTCCCAACTTTCCAGAACTCCAAGAATTCACAGCTGCTGTAGTCCTAACCCCCTCTGAATCATGTACTGCTTCCTATCGCTACTCTCCCTTTTGCCTCTGGCTCTCACTGCTGCTGTGCCTGCTCAGAATGGATCGGTCGCCTGCAACAATTCTCCTGCGCTCTGCAGCAGATCCTACTCGAACATCACCCAGCTCGGTGCCCACGACAGTCCATTTCTACGGGATCCATCCACGGGCAACAGCCAATCTGGCAATCAGTATGTTCTCCAACCTGCAAGTATACCAGTGGTAGCTAACGTCATCTAGATTAGTCAATACCACCCTACAATTGAACGCTGGCGTTCGACTCGTAACCGCACAAGTCCACAACAATAGTGGATCGTTGCATCTCTGCCATACAAGCTGTGCATTATTGGACGCTGGGCCTTTGAGTACATGGCTGGCCGAGATAAAAGCATGGATGGACATCAATCCAAACGACGTGGTTACAGTGCTTCTGGTGAACTCGGATACCTTTACAGCTATTGAGCTGCATCAGCAATTTGTTACGGCAAACCTTTCTACATATGGCTACGTACCACCGCAAAACACCGTTGCTATACAGACATGGCCGACGCTACAGGACCTGATTGCAAACAACACGCGCCTAATAACCTTCGTTGCGGACCTAGATCCTTCGACTACCATGGCAGCAAACGCACCATATCTACTCAACGAGTTCACGTTCATTTTCGAAAATCCTTTCCAAGTGACAGACGCAGCCAATTTCTCCTGCACTGCCGATCGACCTGCAGCGGTCCATGGCAACACCGCTGCAGCTGTTGCCTCAGGCCGTCTTTCACTAGTCAATCACTTCCTAGATCTACAGGAGCCCTTCGGTATCGTCGTTCCTGACGTCGCAAATGCCAAGCTCACGAACGCCAACAGTGGTGTGGTGGGTAATTTGGGAACTTCAGCTAGCCAATGCGCTCAGGCCTTTGGCAAACAGCCGAACTTCCTGCTTGTGGACTTCTTCGACCAAGGACCGGCGATTACCACTGTTGACCAGATCAATGGCATTATCCCTGTCGGACGAGCCGCAGCAAGTACATTGACGGCTACCCAAAAGAGTCTGGGCTCCGGTGGCTCTTCGACGTACGGGGTGAAGAACCTTTTGTTCAGCAGCTCTTTAGGAGCGTTGGTGCTTGCCGGCATTGGTCTGCAGGTGGTGATGGCTTCGCTTTGAGTGTTATGATATCCATGATTATGATCTGCATAGCATTGGCGTACTTGTTTTCGACATTTCGGCATTGGATCTGATTGCATAGCGTGGATGGTCTTGCGATTAGGATATACCTCAACGAAATAGAATAAATCCGCATATACTACAAACACAATCTTACCACGATGTACCAAATCCCTCAGAAACACTACCAAACACACCACCCCAACCCCATCGCCCCCCCCCCCAAAAACTTTCACCCCTCCGCATCCCTCGCCAACAACTCCTCAACCACCCTAACCTTCTCCCCAAACCCCTGCCTCTTATCCGTCCGCGACCCCACCCGAATATCAGTCTGGATCCGCACCACCCCCTGCCCATGCAGCAGCCCATGCGCCTGTCCGATGATCCGCATCACTTCATCCCATGAACCCTCTGCTTCCGATACATCAGCCTTCCCCAACAAGACCCCCCCCCCACCCCGCAGAAACCCCCCCCCAAAAAACAAGTAGTTTATTGTGTGGGAGTAGGGTCGAACGTACCAACCGTCGTCCCGGCAGAGTGCATTGAGTAGTTCAAACCACTCTTTTGGAGGAGGCGCTGGATGTCGGCGATGTGGGCGGAGACGGAGGGGGTGGGTGTTCCTATCTACCGATAAATTACGATGGGCGTGGAGGTGAGGAAGGGGGGGGAGGGGATATGTACGGGGATGAGACAAAAATCGGCGACGCAGGCCTCTGGTGTTGAGAGGTTGGAGGGGGAGGTGGTTGGGGGGGCCATGATGGTGGGTGTTTGGGGGGGAGGTTGGCAGCTGGTTGGAGGAGGTTTGGAGGAGTGGGCTTTCTCTTTCCTGTAAGTCCCTGTTTCTACCTTATACTTTCCGTTGATGTAATTCTTGCATCGGAGGTCTTGGCATATACTGGGATTCTAGGCTTAAGTGGCGTGTCTAGGGCTGGGAAGTGCTTTATTTACTGCGAGCCTTGGCGTTCCCACCATCCGCTCCAGCAAACCTTTGGCGATGCTTTACTATAAGATTTTTGTTATCATACGCCTTACATCTTCTTTCAAGAGGGACAGATTCACGGCGGCTTTGGCATAAGATCCCGGAGGTTTTACTGCCTATATCGGAGGCTGCCTCTAATTTGCGCTTCTTTGTCAGGCTTCGCTTCTCATCAGATTTTGGACATCAAGCCAACTCATCTCTATAATTCTTCCTCTGAGCTCCTTTCATGGCCTTATTGAGTGTTCTGACTGAATGATCCAGATACATTGACTCTTTGCCTCTTTAGCTATCACTGATTGATGATTCTGTCGTCATTCAATTAAGTCTCTTTCCGATCGATGCTAAGCATAGAATGACAAACCCCTGCCGGCGAACGGGACATACGATGGGCCCAGCAAGCAAGCTTACGATAGGTACACCCTCAAGGCAAACGATGAGCAGTCTCTTCGCTCAAGGCTCGTTTGAATCTTACTTGCCCTCATGATGTTCTGCACCTCCTGCGCTACTCTTGATCGGACCCCCTTTGCTTCTGAATTCGGAACTTCATGCCCGCCTTCCCACTCGATCAATGAAAGGTTCGTCTTCTCTATCAATGATATGGTCAAGGCCGCGAGCGGTTGGAACGTAACTTCCGTCCTGCTATGAATATTGTCGAGTGTGAAACAAAGGTTTGTCGGTCAGAGTGTTGGCTACAAGCAAGATGTTCAATCCGTTTGGCTTTTCTTGTCTCACAAGGATGGCCGATATGGCTAAAGTGCCTCCTTCCGAATGAGCTTTTTCCCGTCATATGGTTCGTTGACCTTGATCTCGTTCTCGACCTTCGCGATGGGCTCCCGCACTAATGAAGGAGTGTCTACGCTGCTGTGCGCAAAGAAAGGAGGCGTGAAGAGGTCGCCTAGTCCTGGATATGAGGCACTTCTACAATCCCTTCGAGACGATCCAAGGTTATATCTTCATCTACTGCGGATTTGAGCGCATGGAAGAGGGGTGCTGCCAGTCTGCCACGTTCAGTATAAAGACTCGTGGCCTTATCGCTCATGGCTCTCACCGCTTTGCATTTCGGACAGCTATAAGTCTCATCATTCAGCACCAGCGCTCAAGACTCAGGGTCATCGCTGACCGAGGCATTGCTACGATGTCCGTGCAGACACAGGAAGCACAACTTTCTCTGCAAGACCTGTGTCCCTAAGCCAACCCGCGGGGTCATCATCTGCGCCGGCAGACAAAGGAGATTGAGTCTCGTGGCGAAAGCTACGTTACTCGATTGCTAAACCCTCATCTAAGCTAACGCCGTTCTTGAGTGACATCAGCTTACACTGAGTAGGTCGATGTGACTACAGGAAATATGTAACAAACCTACGCGATCTCGACTCAATGAAGTGAAGACATCCTCGATACCTATCCCACCTCGTTGAATTACAGCATCAAACTCCGGATGCAACTCAAGCCACCCGAAATGGGATCAGAGGTGGCTAGAGGGTAGGTGCCCGAGCAAGATCCAAAGCATGCGTTATAGAACAACATAACTCTAGGACTAAACACCCGCAATATTATGGATATCTACCACAAAAGAAAGTCGTATTCCACAAGCGAGGTCGTCTAGTTTGTGTGGTCTCACCTCGAGCGCTCCTAGCAGTTCACAGAGTTCCAGAGAAAATTTCGGGTCTAGCCACTTCGCTTGTTTTTTCATTCTTGAAGGTCATGAGTTCGAATTAGGCTGCGGTCCTTGGAGGTCTCGTTCTTTTTATCCAGCATAGCATGTTTCTTTCGCCTCAGTGTTGATGAATTGGAGCACGTGACCGACGCGTCACACCAACATTTGTTTTGCCAATCACACTCAGTTGCTTGCATACAAGGACACAAACATAGCATATGACCTTGGCATCGAGTGCTCTGGCATCGTTACTAGAGGTGGTAGGACGGGCTAGAAAGGTCAAGCCAGGTTCCTGTGTGTCTCCGAAGAGTGTCAAAGCCATGTGAACATTATTCCAGAGACCACGAGCTTTTCTGTTGTGGCTTCTTTTATGGACGTGTTTGGAGTCGCTTGTCATGCACTTTACGATGCAGCTTGCCCTCTGGCTAGGGAGTCAATATTGATGCACTCCCCAAGTAATGGGTTTGGGCAGGCATGTTTTCAGCTAAGAAAAGAAAGTGGACCTCAGGTATTCGTCACTGCTGGAACACTTTCAAAACAAAGCTCCTTTATGGAAAAGACTTACGACTTACCAGGAAGCCACATCCTCAAGGTCTTCGAATCGAAGATCATAACGCTCATCGGAGGGAGAGGCGTTGAAGTCATTTTCGATGCGCACACAGAGTCTTCGCTATGCATGGGCTTGAGATGCATTGCAATGTTTGGTCGATTCATTGAAGTTGAGAGAAAGAATGATTTAGAGTTGAGACGGTTGGTGTGGCTTCTTTCACCGAAAAAGGGGTGAGCTACAGTCCCGTCACATTTAACCTAATGTAAAACCATCTCCTTGAGGTGCTTGTAGGTCTCTGTCGAAGAACTGCCGAATCAAGATCTTTATCAAGTCAGATGTCGAGACGCTTCAAGACATATGCAGAGCGGTGATTACATAGGAAAGATCATATCGACTGCAGATCGGGACTGTCTGGTGCAGGTAGTCTTAAAGCAATGCTCAAAGAGGAAACTCGCAAAGAGACATCCGCAGGCAGTACCCAAGCCATAGACAGGCTGTCACATACGTGCAGATTCGTCTCATCTCCTCTTCGGCGGATCGGGAGGCATCGAGTAAGCCTTCGCCAGCTAGATGTTAGGAAAGCTGGATGCGAAGAATCTCATACTACCCTCACGACCCGGTCTTGACGCTAGAGGAGCGCAAGAGACAGTAACGACCCTGCAGCAAGCCGGCGCAGTGATCGAAGTTATACACTGTGACGTCTCTGACTTGCAGGCCCTTACAGCCAGCGTTGACGGATGTACTTCATCAATGGCCCCTATCCGAGGAGTATTTTAGGCAGCCGGTCCATAGTTTTGCAGATAAATGACTAAATAGCATTTCGCACTCATTCTAATGCTGGCATCTACTAACACAAATGCCCTAGGATGCTGTGTTCTCAACTACGATACTTGATAGTCATTCTGGCGCCCTGGATTCGAAGTTCCGCAGTACACAAAATCTTCACGAGTTCCTCTCTTCACAGGAAGTTAGGCTTTACTTCTCAATCATGCTCTCTTCCATCGCCGGCGTCATGGGCAATTCCTCTTGACTCAATCACGCAGCTCGGAACACCTTCAAAGACGCCCTAGCTCATCATCGCGTCCCCCAAGGTCTTCCTGCTTTCGCCATCGATGGCGGCATCGTCATTGATGTAGGCTAATTCGCCAAGAACCACACCAAGGTCGGCAGCGGCATCTCAGCTGCAGTCAAGGAGATCACCACCAAGGATCTCAGCGCGCTCACCGAGCACCACGTCACGGCCTGGCTGGACCGTGAACGCAGCGGCATTGTCGTCGCACCTCAGGTCTCCATCGGCATCGGCGAGGTCCCATCGTGGGATGCGCGCTTCTTGCACGTCAGAGTCAGCCAATCACGAGCGTGGGCGCGGCAAGAGGTGCAAGGCGAGCAGGAGTCCTTGCAGGAGCAGATGGCCAAGGCGTGGAAAGACGCCTCGTAGCTCACGCAGGTCATCTTGGAAGCGTTCTGCCAAAAGCTGTCCAAAGGTTTGTCATTGCTGTAAAAGGTACATGAGGACGACTCGGTCCCGGCGCATGAGGTGGATAGCTTGGTTGCGGTGAAGGAGGTGGCAAGATATGTTGAATGGGAGAAGGTGAGGCAGGCCTGACTGCTTACTGTTGAAGCAACCATTTTGACAGCGACCGAGAGGACACTAAGACGAGGGGCTGACCGTACGCCGAGACTCAGATCTGACTCTCGTTCGTCTCCACGGCATCTAGAACATTGTTGCTTTTTATTCGATGAAGCGGCAGGATGCTAGTTCCAGCTGGTAAACACAGCAGATGTTCCCTGGCGCTATAATAAAACAAGTTAACGTAATGACGAGGGACCGATCGACCAGTGACAAGCCATTGCTAAAGAGTCAAACATTCGAAGCGTATCGTCTACTTCGTTGCGAAATCCAGAGAGGGACTTATTGAAGAGATCAATAGATCAAGGAATTACAACAATTTTCCTTGCCCCTTTGCTCAACCTTACACGGCGACTAACCCTAATCAATGACCCTAAAAACTGCCCTTCGCGGCTTTGTCGCGTTGAGGCTGCCCCAACCCAACTTCCCACACAATGAACGCTTTTTCCATCGCTAGCAAAACCCCTAAGGACGGAGAAAGAAAAGTCGCAATTAGTAAGTCATGCTACTGTGTAAGATATAAGGGGTTTGTGTGGGCAAAAGTAGGGGAAGACACCTGCTTGATCCTGATTCTGCGGCATCCACCTTTCACGATTTCTCTTCACGTTATTTTCTCGTGGTCGTTTACTGGTGAGGGTCTACCATCTACATCCCACGCATCGTCGAGCAAGCCAGATTCGTTGTACTATAAGGACGATCATGGACCCGGCAGGTATTTTCATTCTGGAGCCGACCTCTGGCTTACATCTAGAGTATCTCGCCGAAGGTGCAGCAAACATCATCTACAAACCTCTCAACCCTCCGGAAAGTCCTACTACAGAAGCCGACCTACGATTCATTCCGGATGGTAGCACTCCGACACCCCCACCCACAGATCTTCAACCTTTGATGATAGACCCACGCCTGGATGGTAAACTCATTCGACTTCGTAAGGATCTGTCGACTGTATTGCCCGTCAGGACTTCATGGGACCACTTTCAAAATGTCGTGTCACCATTGTTTCTCGATAGTCAGCTAGTGTCTCAGACATTGTTCAAGATCTCGCCACTAGTCATCAAGGATCTCAATGTAGAGCTTCGCCAGATGGAAAGTCATGGCCAAAGGCCGAGCAAAAGAAACGGGAATTATCTAGCGGAAGATGAGAGCTATGGATCATTGGTTTCCGATATGTCCTCGAACGAATCGAGCGTGAGCCTTGAGTTCAAGCCTAAGTGGCTGGTACAGTCGCCATCTGCTCCTTCGGAGAGCAAGCGCTGTAGGACCTGCGCGTTGCAGGCTATGAGACTGGCTGCGCGGAAAGACGATCATGGAGCAGAAGATGGAAGAAGTGGCTTTTGCCCGTTGAGGCTTGCTTCTAGCGATAGACCACAGGTGGTTGTGGCTGTCGACCAGATACTGGCTTCGCCTAAACTTTTAGCATTTCGAGATGAACGTCTGAAAGAACTTATCGTGGACTGGATACTGAACGCCTCGCTCTTACAGCGTTTGAAGCAGCTCCAGGTGGAGCTTGATCCGGTTGGTACTCTCGAAGCTGATTTGGCGACTCAAGACATTTTGACAGCGATGACATTGCGTGATTGTACTTTGTTCCTCAGGGTAAGAGCATGTCTTTTTCTTATATGTCAAGGTTTGGGGTTGACACCAGTGGATGCAGATTCCGCTTTCTGGGGCAAGTGAGATTGAAGCCCGACTTGGAGATCTGGATCGAAAGGATTCGAAAGGCGAGAAGGCATTGTACTGGAAACGTACCGAGAGACAACTAATTGATGAAGGATGGTATACCTGTACAGAGAAAGATAACCAAGCTCACGAGAACGAGTGCTTCATCTCGTGTCCCATGTAAGGATGAGGTTGCTCGTTCATCATTGTTTATCAAACCTCCGAAGTCACAGAATGCAAATATGGCTTCACAAAATCTAGCTTAGCAAAGGACGAGCCGACGTCTTTTGACTTGCGCGGGTATCAGTCAGTCGCGGCGAGCTGCATACGGGATCCTCCGTCTGCATGTAGGGTTATTGGACATAAATGATTCGCCGATTGATCGTCTAGTGCTGCCTCAACGGATCACCACTATCACAGGCTGCCTTGTCGCGGCATATCCACAAGACCGCCCCGCTTGCTTACTGCAGTCTCTACGCCATCACTGCAACCCTGGCGCCATCTCAATAGGTCTACAGTGCTTCGCGCAGTATTTGACGTATCATGCAAGCATTAGCAGCGACACTACACTTTGAGATGTGGGGGACCTGATCGCACCGGTCATGGTCGTGGTGAATTCCTACAAGAGGAACTCGCGCCGTTGTCCATGATGGATCGCGAGGCCGAAAGCAAATCTGCGAGTCTGCTAGTCAGCATGTATACCGAAGCGGACGAGAAAGCTGGTGACGAGACCAAGCGTAGCCGGGGTCTGGATACTGCTTCGGACTCTATGGTCTCGGACATCGATAAAGATGATGTCTATTCATTGTCAGAGCAGAAGGCCATCATCCACCGCATTGATCGGAGGCTCGTCGTAACATGCGGACTTATATACTGTTTCTCGCTCATCGACCGTGGCAACCTCGGTAATGCTTCTATAGCAGGGTGAGCTCACTATGTTGAGAACAAGTACCAGCTTCTTTGCTCATCCACACTTTCTATCTAGCATGACGAAGGACTTGCATCTGAATGTTGGGTACCGATACGTACGTATGAAGAAGGAAAAGCGTATATCTTCAACTCGAATAGGTTTTGGCTGACCTGGCGTTGCCCGACCGCAGTCGATCGTAGTCCTGGTTTTCTTTCCAACCTACGTTATCTTTCAGCCTCTTGCGACTGTGTTGACTCGAAAGCTGGGTCCTCGAAAGTTCCTAGCGACGATCGCTCTCTTCTGGGGCGCGACAGAGATAGTAAGCCCTTTCCTCTGCGCATAGCCGTTTAACGAGTGACTGATCTTGACCAGGGATTCGGTTTTGTACATACGTGGACCACAATGCTCGGACTTCGGGTCGTCCTCGGTGTTCTCGAAGCCGGCCTCTATCCAAGTATTGTCTACCTCCTAGCTACTTGGTACTCCCGTTGTAAGTAACCTATGGTGACGAGTGTTAGCTTTGCATGGCAGGCTGACCAAATTACACAGATGATGTTGGTAAGCGGTACGCAGCTTTCTACGTGATCGGCTGCCTTGCATCTGCGTTTGGAGGTATTCTAGCCTATGGTCTCATGCAGATGAATGGTCTTGCCGGCAAAGCAGGTTGGCGATGGATCTTTATCATCGAAGGCATCGTAAGCTTTCTCGGTCGAAATCCATGCTGGCCGGAAGCAATTGGATTGCTGATACACGCTGATTTCTTCAAAGATTACATGTGTAGTCGCCTTCTTCGCTTACTTCTTGCTTGTCGACTTCCCTGAGAAAGCTCATCAGTCATGGAAATTCCTCAACTATGAGGAGTGCCAATTCGTTTTACGGCGGGTCAACAAAGACCGAGGCGATGCATTGCCAGAGCAGTTCACCTTGAAGAGGTTCTTGCGACCTGCTCTTGACTTCAAGCTTTGGGCTTTCGCATTCATTTCCTTGTAAGATCTTCAACTCTAGCCTCAGCATTATAGCAATGGGCGAAGATAAGATTACCTGCTGATGATCTTTTACAAAGCCTTATCATAACGGTCACCACGTCTATCTCAGTCTTCCTGCCTATAATTTTGAAGAATGGCTTGGATTTTAGTGAGCATCTTCCCAAACTCCATGTCTTGTCTAGGAACGGAGACGCTGACCTCGAACTATCAAAGGCGTTAGTGCCTCTCAGTGTCTCGTTGCGCCTCCGGTACGTTGCTTCCTTATGCGATCAATAGCTTTTCTCATCTCTTAAGTCAAGACCGACACTCTCCGATATTGTTGTCATCCCCAACGACGTTTCATTACTAGATCGTCCCCTAGATATTAAACCTCCCGTTCTAGCCAGCTAATATACAATCTCTCAGTACGCCCTCGCCGTCCTCCTCATGATCCTCTCCGCCTACCTCGGCGACAAATACCACGTCCGCGGCCCGATCCTGATCGCCAACTCCCTCATCGCTCTCATCGGCCTCCCAATCATGGGCTTCGCCTCCTCCAGCGGCGCTCGCTACTTCGGCGTCTTCCTTGTCACCGCCGGCACGAACGCCAACATCCCCACCGCGCTGGCATACCAAGCCAACAACGTCCGCGGCCAGTGGAAGCGCGCGCTGTGCAGTGCGATGTTTGTGGCTTTTGGAGGCATCGGTGGGATCAGTGGAGGAACGATCTTTAGGGCGCAGGATGCCCCGAGATACGTGCCCGGGATCAGTGCGGCTATTGCGTGAGTGAGATGCTTTGCTGCAAGGTTAGAGGGTTTTGCTGACGATATCCTTGATGGGTGGTAGGTGCAATTGCTTGGTTGTTGTGTTTGTGCTGGCGCTAAGTGGATGGTTTGTCCATGCCAATCGGCAAGCGGAAAAGGGCAGGAGAGTTATTGAGGGATCGGAGAGTTTCAGGTATACCATCTGAAAAAGCCCAATCAGTGCTGAACAATGCACAAATGAAACACTCAAGAAAGTTCCAGCATCGTAACGCATATACTGCGCCGGCGGCCACCTTATGGTCGAGCCTCTTCATGGCTTCATCATTTGACTACGCTTACCGTCCACATGGAAGCCGTGTCACGGCAATACTTCGCCCGTCTTCGAGATGAGTTCTTACGTTTAACGGACAGCGACAGCTACCATCGAGTCGACCTTCGTTTGCAGCTCGGTAGGCCTTCAACCCTTGGAAGCAGAATCTTGTCAGGTACTCTTGCTTATCCCATGCGCCGGCAAAGTATACTTTTCGAGAGTTCCTCGTATCGCAGATGAATTCAGGATCTCCTTCGAGCCCTGCTCCTCGGGTATTTTGATTAACTTAGAAATTGCTTCAACGGTTTGCCTCTTCAGCCATGCGTTTTTACTTGCGGTTCACTCCATTAACTTCCCGCCCTTGCGTTTTTCCATACATGTCTTTGCTACAGCAGCACTCGCCGTCTATCCAAGAATATCTACCTCCCAACCCACCCACCTCTTTAAAAGCTGACATCGAAACCCCCACCACATCTAATTCCCAAAAGGCTCATATCGTCCCTCTTCCCTTTTCCATCACCAACCCATCCCACAACACCCTCGCACCCCCCTCCTCAGTGCCACCGTCCTTACCGTCCCTCGCCACCGTTCCCACCACTCCACGCTTCCTCGCTCCCTTCTGATAGGATGATTGGACGCTAATTATCCCCATCGCCAGTGCCAGTCTCCTCGAACTTGAAAGACAAACATGGACGTTCACGCACTACTGCTCCTCAGCGATTGAGCAGCGGCTTTCGGGAGCCTTGGTCACTACAAAGCCAACTTCTCACGTCGGCGCGGTATCGTATCAAGCTCCTTCCAAGGTGTCTTTACTCCCCAAACCCAACGCCCCCCATCCCCAACCAACGCCTCAGCCCCATCGCAGCATCCATCCATCCATCCATCCATCTCACTCTCACACCCACTCCCACCTCCACGATCAAGAATGACAGGCAGACAGGATGTGAATGTCGCTACCAAACGGAGCGTGGATATTGAGTATTGGCGGGCTCAAAGTGGGGCTGGGAGTTTGGAGATTGATTGTGTAGAGTGTGGAGGATGTAGCAACGGGAGGGGAGCGGGAGGCTTGTTTGAGGATGGCCGGACAGACCCAGCTCCTCGTCCGTTAGATGTGGCGCATAAGCGTATTGGCTTGGAGGCAAGAAGGGTTATGCGAGAGCAGTGCTGGAATCGCAGGGAATTGTGGGCACTTGACGCTCCTTTGGGTGAAGACGCATTGACGACGTATTGATGGATTTAGGCATTAACGTAGAGTCATTGCGATAAGAGGCAAAGCTGTTAGGCGGGAATGCTGGTTTGAGGATTAGATGTGTAAAGGAAAGGGCGGAAGAGAAGCTTACCCAGGAGTCACGAGTGGGATTATTTCGGTGCTGCTGGTGTATGGATTAAATGAATGAATCCTTGGTCTTGTTGAGGTGGCAGGAGTTGGAGTGGAAAGGAAGGCCGCTACTGTTCCCCAAACGTGAAGTGATTTATACATCAGGCGTGAGCCATTCTATGCTGTAGCCCTAAACCTCTTTTCCTCCAATTCTGAGTGTTGATGTACAGTAGGAAGCGGCCACCGTAATGCCGCTAAAAATGATGCAATTGATGTACAGCAGAAAGCCGCCACCGTAATGCCCGCTAAAAGCAATGCAATTGATGTACAGCAGAAGGCCGCCACCGTGATACCGCTGAAAGCAATGCAACCTGCAGGCGCGAGCCATCATTGTAACCCATCTGTCCATGCATCCGAACGCCGTTCTCGTGAACTAGATACTGTACAACGCCCTCGTTCTGCCCTGGTAAGGAAATGATTGGTAGGCATTACCAAGTCTCCTAAGGCCGATATCAGCAGAAGCACTTCCATACCAATGGATCCAATGACGAAACTCACAGTGATGTACTGCCCCGCCTGCTTTTTTCCGTCCCAAAAAGTCTGAGCGTCCTCTCTGTTCAGATTACCCTTGTCCATAACGACATCCACCAACGCCTCCTCCACCCCCTCTCCCATCCCTTTACTACTCCCACAGACAAATACCCGTCCGTCGGGTGCGTTGATAAGGAACCACCCAGATCTGCCTGTTGCCTCACTTCCACCTGTACGTACCTCCCATGTCCCCTCCGACTTTGCACCGCCTTTTTCACTTGTTCTTCCTCGACGCCCCATTCTCCGCTGTACAGTCCGTCAAGGACCGAGTCCCGTACTCCTTGCAGTACCCAGACCTTGTTTGCGCAGATGGCGCTTCGCAGGCGTTTCTGTACGAAGCCTCGGAAGGGTGCGAATCCGACTCCGGCGCCGATGAGCAGCATAGGGCCGTCGGTAACGAATTCGCGGGCGAGAGGGTTGGCCATTAATCCCTTAAACATGGGGACTTGGAGCTCGAGATCGAGAGGGTCGGTGCCTGCTTTTTCCGCATCGATGACCTGACGTGCGACTCGCTCCAAGAGGCCCGACCCCACGCCTATACGCTGCCCGCCGCGCCAGTTGTGTGTTTCGTGCACTGTGACTGCAATCTCGATGATGCGGGGATCTTTGTGGCCTTTGGGGTCGAGGAGACAGGGGTTGTGCGAGAGAGAAGTAAAAGCGGGGCATCAGTGCTGGGAGAACGGATAGGAGATGTGGGAGTGGAGGCTTCGAAGAAGGAATTGCGGAGAGGAGCTGCGCGAGAGTGATGTGTGGGCCAGTCCGAAGGTCGCACAAAGAGGCCTGACCTTGGGCGGAACAGAGGTAGAGGAGGACTTTATACTCCTTGGCGGCGGAAGCAATTTAACTAAATATTAATTTTAACGATATATTTTTCTCTTGTTTCTTAACTCAAATTCTATATTTATCTTATTAGAGATTATTTTTAATATCGATTTTTTACTTAACAATTAACTTGTTCGCAAACTATATTAGCACAAATAATAATATAGAGATAGCAAACGCAATTTACTATATTAATATTTCTTTTTTTTAATATATTTTATTTGTTGCTCTTTAGTTAGTCTTAATCGATTCAAAATTCAATTACAATTATTAAAGACAACTTATATTTTTTGCTATATTTTTCGAGAAATTGTAATTGTCTAATTGCAAATAAATATAAGTCTTTAATATTTAACTTAATATAATCTTTACAAGATATCTTTTATCGAAAAAGTCTACTTCGATATTATTCTTTTTCTTAAATTCTCTTTATAAGTATTCTTGTCGTCAATTAATATATATATTATTATTCGTCAAATTTGAGCAAGATTTAACTCAAATTTATATCTTTATTTAAGAATGTTTATCTAAACGTTATTTTGTGTAATAATCTCTTTCTATAAGTACACTTTTAGTTAATTAATTTATTTGTTGTTATTTGTTAAATCTAGACAAGATTTAACTCAAATCTTCTTCTTTATATATAGATAAATTTATTTAAATGTTGTTATTTTTTTTAGATTCTTTTTATAAATATCTCTTGCAATCAATTTATATAGTACTTGTTATTTATTGTAATTTAAGCAAAATCTAATCTAGATTTAAATTATATTTGTTTCTTTAATTAAAAATACTTACTTTTATATTGTTCTATTTGTTAATTCTTTTCTACAAATACTCTTGCAATTAATTAATATTTTTGTTGTTATTCGATAGTTTAGAGAAGATTTGACTTAAAAATAGTTTAGATCTAGCTTAGATTTGCGTCTTCGATTAAAAATATTTACTTTAATATTGCTCTAATTGTTAATCTCTTTCTATAGATATTCTTGCAATTAGACTGATCGTCGGGCCAGGTTATGATATCATCCCTCTAGCCCGACCCGGCGCCAAGACCGGGTTGCGACGATTTTTTGGAATCGAATCGCTCAAATTAGTTTAGCGCGCTTCGCGCTAAACTACTTATAGTAATCGACTAAACTACTTTGAGCGATTCGATTTCTCGAATTTTCTTTGACCCGGGTCTTGGCATTTGCACGTGACATTTTCGGGTTAGCGCGATCAGTCTACTTGCAATTAGTTAATATTTTTATAATTATTTGTTAGAATTAGATTAAATCTTCTTTAAGTAACTTATATTTATACAATTATTACTTATATATTTGACGCTTTTTTTTATTAAGATTGTTAATTAATTGTCTAAATTAATTTATTTTTACATATTTTGTTACTTCTTGAGCTTTTAAGTACAAATTCTTTATTCGAAGTATTTATCGAATTCTTGTTACTATTTTATCGATTACGTCGCTTCGATAAGTATTCGAATTTCGATTTATTAGTATTCAAATTTAAGAGAGACTTTTAAAGAAAAATATGCAAAATCTAATTATTGTCGAACTTGTTAATAGCTTTTTTGCTACAAAATACAATCTTTTGTTGCAATTTTTATATATATTTTTCTTTTTGTATTACAAATTAATTATTCTACTTCTATTGTATTTTTTTGTAGATATTTGTTAATAGATTATAAGTATAAAGATCGCAATTGTTAATAAAATAAAGTATATATCTTCGATATATTGTTCTTCGAAATAAATAGATATCTACGTTTTATATTTGAAATTCTCGATATAATAACAAATTATATCGAGAAATTATAATTCTTATTATTTTAATTGTCTTTAAAGTTATAGAATTAAATATATATTTAATCAAAGAATTAATTTCAAAACTTCTTTAATTATTATTAAAAAACAAAGACGTAAAAATCTTAATTATTATTAAGTTTGCAAATAATTTGAGTTGCTTCTTTTAATCATAATTTAGCGAGAAGTTAATAAAGACAAACAAACTTATATCTTAAATATTCTTACTCAAAAAAGTTAATTTCAATAATAAGATCTAAATATAATTACGCGACTTTCTATTGCTAATAAAGTTGTAATAGTTCTTGATTATATTACAAACTTGCTTTATTATATAAGATTAACAATTCTCTATCGCATTGTAGAATTACAATTAAATAAATTCTTATTTACAATAGAAAGAAATAAAGACAATATTTTTTTTATCTTCTTCGACACAAGAATATTCTCTACATTGTTGTTACGCTAATTCTTAACGCTTCTTATACAATTAATTATTCTCTCTTATACAAGTTTTATTAGCATTAATAGCTTGAATTTTTGTCAAAAATTAGTTCAAGATTTACAATTTTCGACGTTATACTTAATAACAAACGTAATTTGCAAGAAGATATATATCTTGCGCATAATAGTTTTATGTTTTAATATAAAGATATATTTCAAATATTGTTTTATCTTATTTTATAGAACAAGAATATCGATACGACATTAAGTCTTGCGTAATAATATTGCATTTTTTGTCTATTTATAGATTCGAAGATCTATAATATAAACTTTGTACAATTAATTTCTAAGAACGTAATATTAAATTCGACGTTAAGAGATTAAAACAAATATAAAAGATATATTTTCTAATTTCGAGATTTGCTCTTAACAAACGCGAGATTAGTAATAAATTGTATTTAATTAATAAGTATCTCTATAATTAGAAATAAACTTATATTATATTATATTTGTAACAATAACATTCTTATTATATTATTCTCTTAATTGTCGAATAATAATATCTTTCTTCTATATTTAAGAGAATCGCATAATGTTTCGAAAATCTTAAATTCTATCTTATTAATCGAACTATTATTATTTTTTTATAAAAAAATAAACATATATTTTTGAGAATTTAATAAGCAATAATCGCGCTTGTTGTTTATATGTGCGAAGTTTGCTTAAAAGCTATCTATAGCACAAAATTAGATACTTAAATAAGTTAATAAAATATTGTATTTAAAATAGCGTAAGCTTGCTAAAGATTAGGAAATTAGTAGAAAGTGCGAAAATAGAGTTGTACTAAAAAGAAAAACAAACAAAAGAAACTATTGTAATGCGTCGAGATACGCTAGTTCTAAATCTAGACTATATTTAATTAAGATCTAATTAAGATTTAAATTAAATCTTAATTAAATCTTGACAATTTTTACTCGAACAAAAAAGATAACATCTATTGTTACTCGAAAATATTTTACTTTTGCTTATTTGTTAAAATCTTCTTTATATTTTTTACAATCTTATCTAATATTATTAATCTAAATAACTATATATAATTTAATAATTTTGAGTTCAATTGTATGCAACTTGATAATAGCAACAATACAAACAATCTTTATAGTAATATTGAGAGTAGCAATTTAAGCAATAATAAAACAACTATTACAAATATCGAGCTAGATAGTAGCAATAACAATAATAGCGAGAAAGATAATAATAACTAGAAGAAAACTAGTATCGAAATCAAACTAAATAGTAACAATAATAGCGACAACAAAAAAAGTAAAAATCGAAAAAATAAAAACAAACAAGAGAGTACTAAAGAAGTGAGCTATATAATTACAAACAATAGATTTAATTTCTTAACATCAATTTACTTGTAATAAATTACAACAAAATATTACTTATTGTCTCTAATAATATTAATACGTCTATTAAGAATAATTTAAGTTTTGTTAACTTAATTAAGATTTATTTTGTTGCTTCGACTATTATAAAGATATATCTTACATTAATAAAAACTAACTTTCGAATATCAAATTATTAGAAAGTTGATTTCGTGTCTTCTTTACAATTATTGCTCTTTATCTCGAATTGTTGTTTTCTTATAAAATTAACTAAGTTGCATTGTTAAAATAAGAATAAGATTGTAAGCAATAAGTATAAATTTAACAAACTTAATATCTATAAATTACGCTCAATTATTAAATTTATAACAATTAAGAATATTTGAATATATTATATATTTAATTAATATTAAAAGATATTGTTAAATATATCTTTATATTTAAGAACACAAAAAAGATATTAAGCTCGATATCTTTAATCTTCTAATACAATCAATAAGTTAAGCAATATTTCTATTATTTATATAAAGTTGTCGCTCTTATTATTTACAATATTAGACAATTAAATCGAGATATTGTTCGCACAACTAACAAATAATAATACAAAATTGTTGTTCTTGTTACTTAAATTAATTGTTGCTCTTTTGTACTTTAAAGATTTTGTGTTATATATTGTTAATAACAACTTATTTGCTAGACTAGTGTGATCGTTAAGTTGGGTCGAACACTTTTTTCTTAACTCGACCCACCCTCTTGGGCCCCGTAGGGTTGGGTTTCGTCGAGCCAATGTCAAGAATTTAAGCTAACTTCGTCGCGTTAGCATCCGCTTATCTTATCTTATCTTATCTTATCTTATCTATGCGCTAACCCAATTTAAGCTAGCGCAGGATTCATGCTAGCCCAATTAGGCTAGCGCAGGATTCACGTTAATCACATATGGTTAGCGCGTCACGTGACGTCACGTGATTGGGTGGGTCGAGTTAAACACTCGACGCACATTCTTCGCTCGTCCCACCCTGTTGGGCTAGGAAATTTGCCTGACCCTAGGGTTAGGGTTGAGCGAGTTAACCCGATCGGGTTGAAACTCGACCTAACGATTACACTAGCAATTAAGATTGTCAATAATAAGATAAATCGATTACAAGTTTTGATTGTTATAATAATATATTATTTGCGTCTTATTTATAGATATAAGAATTAAAACAATAGTTGCTTTTGTTAATACTTAATCTTGCTTACTTTATTATTAATCTCTTATATATTTTTTTGTATAAATGCATATATTATTTGCTATTCTAATTTAAATAAATATGTATATTAGATTTTCTTAAAAGAATTTGTGTTCTAATAAAAAGCGCATTATATCTTTTATATTTTAATAATATATAATATACTTAACAATAACAAGACAATTTATTGTGCTCTTAATAATAAAGTTTTTGTTTGTTTAATTATTATTTCGAATCTTATATAATATGCAATATATTTGCGTATATTATTCTTTAACATTGTAATAGCTATATTGTTTGCGCGCATATTTAAAGTTTATATTTTAAAGAAAAACATTAATAATACTTTTTGTAATTTTGTAATCTATTAATTATTGCGCAAATTCTTAATTTGTAATATCTCGAAAAAACTTATATATTGTACAAGAAACTTCAAGATATATTGTTATGTTTTCTTCGAATTAATAAAGATAATTATTTTCTCTAACTATAGATTTGTTAAATTCTTTAACTCTTTTCTCTTTATTATATTTCTCTATTATTAGAGAGAAGACAATAGATTGCAAATTTATTGCAAAATTGCTTTTTATTAAGCTACTAAATATCTTAAGAGTTTAATCTTTGTTAATAATATTGTTTTGTTATAAAATTGCAAAATAGCAAATTGTAATCTTTGTAAGATATGTGTCAAAATAATTCTTTTAATTTTAGTTTAGTTTAAAAGATTGTAAAGCTTTGTTATATATTATTCTATTTAATAAATTTAATATTTTAATCTTTGTTGCAATTTGCCTAAGTTTAAGAAAACTATTGCGTAATTAATATAACTTTTCGTTCTTTAATTTATCTTTTATTTTTATCTTAAGTCTAGATTCTTTTCGATTTTTTTTTCTTAAATTATTAAGTATTTGTCGAGATATTGCGTTAGTTTATTGTTGTTTTTAGTCTTAAAATTACAAGTATTGCAAATACGTAATATAATACTTTAATTATCAATCTTAATAATACTTTCGATTATATATAAATTATTAACATAATAAGAATAAAAACGTCTCAAGATAATTTGCGTATTACGTATCGATAATTGCAAACAAGAATAACAAATCGCATTATAAAATCTTGAATTTAATATTAAATTTTATAGAGAAGAAGTATCGTCAATCTTACGAGATTGCAATTAATAACAATATATATAGATTAATATTCTAAAAAAAAATAAGAAGACCCGTAATATACAAGAAGACATAAAATATATTTATTTTATTGCTTTACTTATAATATAAGAGAGATACTAATTTTTATCTACGTTTAATTAAATATTAAGAGAAATATCGATAATTATTATTATAATGTTCTTATATAAATTGAGTCTAACAATTAAATTATTGTAATTTATAATCGATTAAAGAGCTAATTAGACAATATTTAATTAATTGTATAAGATATAATCTCTATTATTAATAATTATCTCTTTCTAACAATAATATTGTTTTTATGTGCATTAGTACTTAAGCTCAAACGCGTTCGAAACAATTATTTGTATTTTAAATTCTAGAGCAAATCTTAATATCAATAAGAAATTAATGTTGAAGTAAAAAAATACGCTTCGTTATTGCTCAATATTCAATATTTATAGATATCAAGTTCTCTAAATTAAATAGTTCAACTTTAATTTAAATACAAGATTATACTATAGATTAAAAGAAAAGATATTGAACAAACACAAACTTATATTTAGAATTAAATTTATCCAATGTAGTTAAGATCTAATTAAGATTTAACTTAAATACAAGATTATGCTATAAATTAAAAAAGAAGATATTAAGCAAATACAAACTTATATTTAAAATTAGATTTGTTAAATTTAATTAAAATCTAGTTAAGATTTAATTTAAATACAAGATTATACTATAAATTAGAAGAAGAAAAGACATTAAGCAAACACAAACTTATATTTAGAATTAGATTTGTTAAATCTAATTAAAAATTAATTAAAATATAATTTAAATACAAAATTATATTATAGATTAGAAGAGAAGATATTAGACAAGTACAAACTTATATTTAAAATTAGATTTGTCAAATTTAATCAAGATTTAATCGAGATTTGTCTTAAATTACAAGGTTACAAGATAAACGCGTAAGTTAGAAGAAGCTTAATAGCAATTTTATTGCGTTTGACTATAAAAGCTTTATGCTACTTTATTTTAAATATACTTTTACTATTATTAGATTTCTTGCATATTCTTAATATTAATAGATATATTTACAAGAGTATTATTTTATTTAGCAACTTCAATTCTCTGTTTTTTCTTAACATTTACAATCTCGAATATATTAACAATAAAAACAAACTTTATCTTCTATTTCTTATTTACTATGCGTTCAATTCTCGCTATTGCATAAAATATACAATAGAATATTTTATTAATATTGTTTTAATAGTAAGCAAGCTTAAAAATTTATTTGCTTAACTTCAAATTAATAATAAATTTAAATATAATAACAATTATTATTTATTAAAGATTTAATACTATTTTTATAAGACTTGTTATATCGATAAAAGTATTTAATTAATTATAGACTAAAATATTGTCAATTTCTATATTGTTTTTAAATATAAACGTATTAACAATTATATTGCGCTTTGCTTAACTATTGTAACTTATTTATATATATTGACTTAATATAAAATATTCGCAAAGAAACTATATAGAAGAAATTAATACTTGTTGATTACAAAATAGATTAAACGCTATATTTAATTTATAAAATAGTAAATACTTCGACTCTTATAAATAAAAGAGTTAAGTTAAAGTATCAATTTACGCGTTTTACTACTAATGTTATTTCGAGAAATAAGAATATAATAGATATTAAAGCGTTAAGATATAATTTAAGAAATAATTTGATAACTTTTAATTTCGAGACATTTCAAATAAAACGTAAATAGAAGTTTGCTAAAAAGCAATAATTTCTTGTTTAATTAATAATTGAATTTATATATATACTTTCTATTTTAGCGTTTATTTATTTTATCTTTTACTTAAAAGAGTTAATATTGTGTTCAATTACAAACAATATATTGTTACAAATATAAAACAAGTTAACTTCTTTATAGATTCTCTCGAACTCTAATATTGTTAATTTTTTTTAAATATTATTAAAGATAAATTCGTTTGTAACAATTTTAATTTTAGATAAATTGCAATTCTTCAAGTTGTTATAAGCGCATACTTTTTTACTTAATTATTAATTATCTATAACTAATACAAGATTATTCGAGAATAAAGTAAGAAATTTTTCGATACAATCTTTTAAACTCGATTAAGCAATTTTAAAACTAGCACTTCTTTTTGTAACATTAAATAATAACGCGAAGCACAATCTTTGCAAAGAGTTAACTAAATATATTTATCTCTCTTTTAATTCTTTTGTTGATAATTATTCAATACTTTTTAATAGTTTTCTTTATTATTTTTATTACAATTGACTAAGAAATATTATGAAAATGCTTCGAGACTTTAGTGCACTTAAAAGCTCGCAATATTATTATAGTTAACAACAATAATAGAAACAAAGTATTAATTAATTTTAAATAGAAATATTTGTTAAAATCGAAACTTCGATTTGTTGTTCTTTATTTGTTGTTAAACTTTTTAAATTCTCTTTTTAAAATCTCGACGTTGTAGAATTTATTAACATTGAAGAAGTTGCAAAGAAGACAATTCATTTATTGTATTTTTCTTGTTCTCTTTGTATTCTTCTACAAGAAGTAGCTATAAGTATTGATAATCAAGTTGCTATAAATATAAAATCTTCAAAAGCTCTAAATAATCTATTATTATAACATAATATCGACGATTATATTGTAATACTTGTCGAGATTAAAATCTCTTTTTATGTAAGATAATTGATCGCTAAGCTTTTAAATAAGTAAATATAAAAATCTTAAATTATTCAAAGTCGATTTCTTAACTTAATTAAATATTTTATTTTAGATTTTTTAAACAACTTATAAAGATATAGAAGCATAATATCTAGCTTTGCTAAATCGATAATCTTAATAATAACTTGATATTAATTGTTAATATTAATGCTTAAAATTACAAATAAAAAGTTGATTTTTTAATAAAACAATAATTATAATAATTAAAGTCAAATTTGCACAAACAAATATCTAATTAAATATCGAAAATATTAGTTAAAGAATAAGTAAAAATCTTAAATACTTAGTAGAAACAATAGTCATAAATAACAAACTCGACTTTCTATTTAAATAGAATACTTTTTAATCGATGCTATAGATAAATTTGAAAAACAACAATAGCAATTGCTTCGACTATCTATAGATAAATATTATTAATCTTTATATTATTAATCAAGTTAATATATATTATTTTTTTCAAATTTATCTTGTTTTTTACAAAAACGTTACAAAGATTTTAAATACTTATATATACTCTAGTTATAAATTAGATAATCGAGTATTGTTAATAAAGATAAGCAACAATATATTTGACAATACTTATATAACTTTTTTATTGATTTTTGCAAAAACTAATTCTATAAAATATATAGCGCATTTCTATATATTGTCGACAAAATATTTATAGAGTTAACGAACTTGCATTGTTTTAATTTTAGTAATTAAATTAATCTTAATATGCAAACAAAGAAGTAATATTTTGACTTAATATATAAATCTTTGTTTTGCGCTTTATTATTCTTGTCTCTTTTAATTTTCTTAATACTTTTGTTTTTTTACTTTATGTCTAACGCAACAACAAAAACAATTTCTATTTCTCTTTTATTAATCTCGACTATAATCTTGAACTTAAATTAACTGTTATTTCAATTATTTAAGATATTGTCGACAATATTTCTTAATATATTTTTTGCTTAACTCTCTTAAATAAAGATAAAATAATTATTAATTATTTGTTATTTAAAGATTTAAAAGTTTAAAGATAAATAACTTCGAGTCTAAAACAATGTAATATTAATTTTAAAGATATAGAATAAAAAGAATGTTATAATATATTAATTAATTTTACTAGTTTTTTGCAACAACTTTGCTAAACAATATAACAAGATTTTCGTAAATTCGAAGACATTAAAAGAAAGAAAATTAAGCAAATTATTTTTAAGATTAATATCGATTAAATGTTTTTGCGCTTCTTTTATTCTTCAAATAGATTACAATATAAAAGCGAAAGATTAATTTACTTATATTATCTTGTAATTAACATTAGACTTTAATATAATTTCGATATATATATTAATTGTAATAATCTTATTGCGCAAATTGTTATTCTTAAATAGAGCAATAGAATTGTTTAATATATAATATTTTAAGACTTAATTAACTTTGTCGCAAAAGATATTGCGCGTTTAAAGTCAAACTTAAAGAGAATTTAAACAAAAGTTACTAAATTGCGAATAAATTCTAAATATAATTATAAAAAACTATTTAACTTTAAACTTGCACAAGAATATAGACAGTTATATTCGAAGTAAAATGCAATTAATTGCGAACTTGTTTAATACAAACTTAAAGACAAACAAATAAAGAGAGAGCAAAATAAAAAAGAAAAGTAAAACAAAAAAAAAGTTAAAAAAAGCAAAGAAGAAATTTGTTAATAAAGAATACTTTTAAAGATTAGTATTGTAATTTTATCTTTTTATTCTCTTTATAAGCTCTTCTTTTATTACGATCTTAATATCGAAATTATCGATATAAATAATTGTATCTTTACTAAGATATTTAATAAATATAGAATATTCAAGAATTTTTATAGAATTCTAAAATTTTTGTTGCAAAATATAAACAAAGTTTATATACTTTAACTTAAATATTATTTTGAGATAAAGATTATCTTTCTAGACTTTAAAAGAATATTATTTTGTTAAACAAGCTTTAATGCTTAAATAAGAAGTTACTTAACATTATATTTGTAAAATAAAAAAAAGATTCGCTTAATAAATATTTTAATTCAAATATATATATTATTGTTGTTAACAAAATTAAGAATTATTACAAATAATATTATAATAAGTTATTAATAAATAATATCTTAAGAAATATAATAGCAAAAAAATATAAGTAGACTATAAATATCAAAATTATAATTAAATAATTATAAATTTGTTAAGACAAAATGCATGCGCATTAGAGTTAACGCAAAAATAACAATTTATAATTTAAGTATTGATTTGTTGCAAGACGTTAAATATTAACAAAATAACAATATTAAGAAACTTGTTATTTATTATAAGTCTTTTTAGAATTAACGCAAATAATAAAGACTTCGAAATAAATATTAAATATTAAAAAGTCAAATTATAGAGAACATTTAAATAACAAATTAAGACAAGAATATATTTACAAAAATACTCTAATACGTTAGAACGCAAAATAAATAATCGAAATTAAATTAATTAAGATTTAACTTAAATTTGATTTAAATCTTAATTACAAATAAGAAATATTTACAAGATAATATTAATTTAAATAGTAAATTTAGACTTCTTGAAAAGTTTAATTAAAATTATTAAGACAACATATAAATCTAAGTGTTTATAGATGCTCGAAGACTATATATTTGAATTTCGAAAAACGCGTTATAAACGTAAATCTCTTTGAAACTAGAAGAAATCAATTTTAAATATTGAAAAAATTGCATTTTTTATTGTTAAAGCTACTATTTAAATAATAAAGCTTTAATATCTAGTTTTTAGAGTTATTTTGTTAAATTGTATTTAAACTTCTTCTTGTTAATACAATATAATTTTAATAATATAATCTATTTTATAAATGTATTTAAAATATAACGTTTAATATTAAATCTTATCTACAATTATATTGTAAACAAAGAAAACTTAAAATAACAATATCGAATACAATTAATAAAATCGATTATTACTATTTAAGTTAAAAAGAATATATTTACTTTATTTTGAATTAACTTTTATCTTTTTTAGATTTTTAATTTCTCTTGTAAATTAATAGACGCATTTGTCGTATTATTAATTCTATTAATATTTTTGCTTTTTTAACTCTTTATTGTATCTATTATCTTAAACGTCTTAACAATAAAATTTATCTTAACTTTCTATTTTTAACTAATTATATGTTCGATTCTTGTTTTTGCATAAATAATATAGTAAGTTATCTAATTAATATTATCTTAACAATAAACGCGTTTAAACATTTATTTGTTAAGCTTAAGATTATAAAGTAACTCGTATAGAATAATTATTGTAACTTGTTACAAATTTAAGTTTGTTCTTATAATTTTAGTTATCTTAATAAGAATATTTAACTAATTTTGATTTAAAAGCTTTCTAGTTTTTACGTCTTTTTTTAGTATAAAAGTATTTATTGTTAACTTGCGCTTCGATAAATTGTTATAATATATTCGAGACTTACAATTTAATGTGCGATGTTTACAAATATACTATGCAAAAGAAGTTAATATTTGTTAATTATCAAGTATATCAAACAATATACTTAATATATAAGATAAAAAAAACTTCGATCTTAAGAAATAAAGAGATTAAGACAAGATATCGATTTACGCGTTTTATTATAAGAGCTATCTTAAAGAAAGAAAATATCATAAGATATAAAATATTAAAATGCTTTTTAAGAAGCATTTTAATTGCGTCGAGTTTTAATGCGTTACAAATAATTTGTAAGTAGAAATTCGTTAAAGAATACTTATTTCTTAGTTAATTAATAATTGAATTTATGTATAGCGTAATCGACAGATTAAATTTTAATTCAAAGAAGTTGATTCGCTCAATTTTAATTCTAGAATCGAACAAAAGTTCTAGCTTAATCGAGTAAGTCGAACGCATAAGACGTGTCGAACGCTTAATTTAATTTGCTCGATTATATAATGTTACGTAACGCGCTAATTATATACGATTAGCGCGAATCTTGCACTAGCTTAATCGAGTTAGCGCATAGATAAGAGAAGATAAGATGAGCAAATATTAACGCGACGAAGTTAGCTTAAGTTTTTGACATTAACTCGATAAAATTTAATTCTAGAATCGAGTTTGCGTCTTGATCTTGATTCAATTCTACAAGATTCAAGAGAATAGATCAAATTAAGAAAAAAGTGTTTAATTTGATCTAACGATTACATTATTTATGCAAACTCTCTCGACGTTTATATTAATTTATTTTATTATATACTTAAAAATAATAAAGACAATAAAGACTAAATACAAAAGATTGCTACAAACACAAAAAAGATTAATTATATTATAAATATTCTTGATTTTTAACAATTTTAGTCTTGTCGAATATTGTTAAAGATAAACTTAAATATACTAATTTTAATTCTATTTAATTTGCAAATTTTTGAGTTATTTTATTCTTGTCTTAGATTAAGAGTCGATTATTGAATTGTATATTACAAGATGCTTTTCTAAAAAAATTGCAATAATTAATAATTGTATAAGATTCTTAAGATTTACAAATATTCTTTTTCTTAAAAACTCTTATTATGATATTAAATTAAAATATAAGATAAAAGCTTTACAAAGATTGAAACTATTTTATTTGCTTCTTTTATCAACTTTTTTGTCTTAATATTTCGATATTTTTTAATAATTTTCTTTATAGATTGTAGGTTAATTAATCAAAAATTATAATAAAGATATTCGAAAAAATCTCAAAACTTAAAGTTCGCAATTTTAAAAAAAGTTGCAATATTAATAAAGTCGAAACTAATAATTATTTCTAACAAAGTTGCAAATCAAAATCGATATATTAATTTAATATTTTTTATAAAATCGATTATTTTTTATAATTCTTTTCGAAGATTCTTTATATTATGCGATTTGTTAATTATAAAAAAATTACAATATAAACGAACAATCTTCTCTATCTCTATAATTGTCTATTTCTTTTTCTAGAAGTTATATATATATAATTTTATAAATTTACTTTCTAGACGCAACTTTTATAAGTTTCAAATTATTAACAATCAAATAGAGATATTTGTCAAGAATAAAGTTCTATATTAAATTAATTAATCAAGAGATATTTATTTCGATAATTTAATATTAAAATCTCGAACAATCTTAAGTTTATCTTTCAACATCTACGATAATTGTATATCGAAATTCTTAAAAAGTTCGTAAAGCTTTATAAGTATAATGTTAAGACTTTTAAAATTAACAAATCTAACTATAATTTAATACTAATTACTAATATTAATTTTTAAAACAAGAAAAATAACAAAATTATTAATAGAACAAACTTTGTAAAACTCAAAATTTAATTAACAAGAATATACGTCTAATTAAGAGTAAAAAGTGTTTGCTAAAGAACAAAGAAAAAATTTCGATACTTTGAAAGAGCAATAGAAATAAATAACAAATTCTTGCTTTTATTTATTTCGAATTTCTTGTTATCGAAGTTATAGTTAATATCGAAAGATAACAACAACAATAATCTCTATAGTTTGCACGTAAATATTTTTAATCTTTATATTATTTATTAAACTAACAAAAATTATCTTTCTTAAATTTATTTTGTTTCTTACAAGTTTTCTATATAGATTATCTTTATTTGCGTTAACTATTGCAATAAAAAAAGCAATTAATTATTATTAATAAAATATAGATAATAGTATGTTTAGCAAATAATACGTGACTTTATTGTTAATTATAATTAAAACTATAAATACAAACTAAATAACGTATAATCAAATATTATCGATTTTATACTTATATAATTAGATATTTTAAGTCGCTTTAAATCTAAGATTTGCGTTAACCTTTATATATAAGAATAATATATTGACTCGACGTCTATATTCTTGAGTTAATTATTGTTTTCTTTAATATTCTTGTCTTGCAAGTTCTTATTATTTGATTTCGACTTTTTAATATTAACAATCTTTACTTTTGTATTAACTTTTTTAATTAAAGACTTGAGTTTAAATAATTAATTTTTCTTTTTATCTAAGATATTGCTAATTATCTTTTTTCACTTTTTTTTTCAATTTTCTTCGATAAAAATAAGGAGATTATTAACTTCTTTTTATTATTGAACTCTAGATATTTGAATGCAAAGCGCTTCGAATCTAAAGCAATGCAATATTAGGTTTAAGAATATAAAGTGTAAAAAATATTGTAATATATTGATTAACTTTATTAATTTTCTTCGACAACTTTGCTAAACAATATAATAGAGTTTTTGTTAATTCGAAGACATCAAAAATAAATTGAGCAAATTATTTTTAAAATTAATATTAATAAAAAGTCTTTGCGTTTCTTCTATTCTCTAATTAAATTGCAATACAAAAGCGAGAAATTAACTTATCTATATTGTCTTGTATTTAAATTAAGATTCGAAAATAATTATTACTTATTTGCTAAGTTTATCAAACTCTATTGCGCAAATTATTGTTTTCGACTAGCTTATATAATCTTTTTAATATAATATATATCAAAATTTAATTTACTTTGTTTATAAAGATATTTCGTATTTGCAATCAAACAACAAGAAAGTTTAAAAAAAAATTACTAAGTTGCAAGTCAACATTAAAGATAACTATAAAAAGCTATTTAATTGTAAGTTTGCATAGAAGTATAAATATCTTTATTTAAAACAAAATTCAATTAAATTTGAACTTGCTTAACACAAATTATAGAACAAACTAATAGAAAGAAAGCAAAACAAAGAAAAGTAAAAAGACAAAAAAGAAATTAAAAAGAGCAAAGAAGAAATTTATTAACACAAAAAGCTTTTAAAGATTAGTGTTATAATTCTATCTTTTTTTTTTGCAATCTCTTCTCTTATTACAATTTTAATATCGAAATTATCAATATAAGTAATTGCATCTTTATTAAGATATTCGATAAATATAAGATAATTAACAATCTTTATTAAATTTCGAAATTTCTCTTACAAAATACAATTAATTCTTGCTTGCTTTTTGATAAATATTGTTCTAAAATAAAAATAAGCTTAATATGTTTCTAGAATAATATTGTATTAGCGAACAAGTTGTAAAACTTTATCGAAGAAGTTCTTAATAACGTTTAGTGTAATCGTCGGGTCGGGTTTCAACCCGATCGGGTTGACTCGCCCAACCCTAACCCTGGGGTCAGGCAAATTTCCTAGCCCAACAGGGTGGAACGAGCGAAGAATGCGCGTCGAGTGTTTAACTCGACCCACCCAATCACGTGATGTCACGTGACGCGTTGACAATATGTGGTTAGCGTGAACCCTGCGCTAGCTCAATCGAGTTAGTGTATAGATAAGATAAGATAAGATAAGCGAATGCTAACCCGACGAAGTTAGCTTAGATTCTTGGCATTGGCCCGACGAAACCCGACCCTAGGGTCGGGTTCGCGCCTTAACCCTGGCCCAGCCCTACGGGGCCCAAGAGGGTGGGTCGAGTTGAGAAAAAAGTGTTCGACCCGACTTAATGGTCACACTAATAACGTTTAAGTAATCAAAAAAATATGCTCTCTTTGTATATATTTGCGTCTAGACTTTTAAAGTTTTGTTATAATTAAAATTAAAGACAAGTAAATAAGATGCTATTATAAGTTCTTGATAGATAAGTTCTTAATAATTGAATTTAAAAAGATAATAAGAAAGAAAGAAGTAAGCAATAATATTTAAGATTATTATCAAAAATCTAAGAACTTATTGACGCAAAATATATGCGTATTAAATTAAATTTAATAATAGTAATTTACGACGCATTATTATATAATTTGTATATCTAAGTAAGATCTTGATCAAATCTAAGTCAAATCTAGACCAATTTTCTAAATATAAAAACAAAAAAAGATCGAGTTGTTAAATTACAATATTTGTATTAGCAAAGAGATTGTTATATATATATAGATAGAGTTTGAACAAATTAAGCTACGTAAAGCAAGATCTAGAAAGCAATAAATTAAATTGCCAAACTACAAATCTATTTATTTGCGAAGAACATATTAAAATATATATATAAGTCAAATTTGAGTTAATCTAAGCTAATATAAGTAAGTTTTGACTTAAGAATAATTTATAGACAATTTATATTTATAAAGAATTGTCTAAGATGCGCGCAATAGTAGTTAAACAAAACAATTAAAATTGCAATATACATTACTAAAATTACAACAAAAATTATGTTTTGTAATGTTAAATATATGTTTCAACAAGACAAAGTAAATATAAACTATAAAGTTGTTGATAAAAGAATATTGCTATTGTAATCAAGAACTAGCTATAAGTTGATCTCGAGCTATAATAGCGATATTTGTATCTTGAAGTTGACAAGTTGCTTTCTCAAATTGTCAATGTTAAAATTAATATAATCTCTTAATTAATTAATTAGCTATATTAATTTTTAGATTGTTTTAACTGTTTTTGATATTTTTAGTAAATAATATATCGACAACTCGATTTTGTTAGATACTACTCTTTTTATTGATAAAATACTATAAATCTCTCGAGATTTGTACAAGTAGATTGATTGTTAAGTTAGATTTCGATTTCAACTTTAGAAATCAACTCGATTTGTCGATTTTAACATTAGAAATCGACTTGAAATTTGATTTAATTTCTATTATTTTGAAATTAATTTAATTTAATTTGACTCGATTTTCGATTTTAATATTAGAAATTGAATCGAATTGTTAAGAATATTAAGAATATTAAAAATAGTTTAAATTTAGTTTAAATTTAGATTTTTTTACTTATTTTCTAGATAATGCATATTAGTAATATATAATATAAAAACAATCTAATATACTTATTAATTAATTTAAATAGATTAACTATTTCTATTAAATTATCAATTAATTGTTATCAAAAATAATAAAATTTACTAAAAATAGTAGTTTTAACAATTTGAATCGATTTTTCGAATTAAGTTTCAATTTCAGATATAGAAATTAATTCGAATTGTTAATTTTAATTTTAGAAATCGAGTTTTTAAGACTTTCGAATCAAATTAATACAAATTGTTAAGATTCGAATCGAATACTCGACTCAAACTCGATAATTTAATTCGATACAATTAGTCTATTTCGAAAGCAATTTAACAGACAATTAGAAGTTAAAATAGAAAATAGAATAATAAATAAAGTAATAGACAAGTTTTGTTAACAAATATTGTATTAATTATATTGTCAAATTATCTATAACAATCTATATATAAATTTAAATTAATAAAGATTTGCTTTAAAATTAATAATAAAAAAAATAAAAAAAATTAGATTAATAGCTACTCAATATTAATATAAGTGCTTGTCTTTTATTATTATATAGTTCTTCAATTTAAATATCTATCTTCTTATAATATTTCTAGTCTTAATAAGATAGATACAATCTTTCAAGTAATTTGTAATTATTTTTTAATTTTTTAATTTTGTTATAATCTCTCTCTTCTTTGTCTCTAAGTTAACAGGATTGCTAGATCGATTTATAAGCGAAAAATATTAATATTGTACTAATATTAAAATAACAATAGAAGCAACAAATGCTCTAGAAAGAGACAAAATAAATATAGAAGCTATTACTAATTAAGATTAATAAATATATTATTGTTGCAATATTATTAATATCTTTATCGATAAATACAAACAAATAAATTAAGAAACTGCAATAAAAGAAGTTTTAGAGCATTGTTTTTTATCAATTATATTAGACTAATCGCGTTGATTCGAAAAATCGAATCGAATCTTAACAATTTAATTCGAATCGAATTAAAAGTCTTAACAATTTGATTTAATTTCAAAAGTTAAATTAAAAATTAAATCTAAAAATTAAATCGAATTGTTAAGACTATTATTTTTAGTAAATTTTATTATTTTTAGTAACAATTAATTGATAATTTAATAGAAATAGTTAATCTATTTAAATTAATTAATAAATATATTAGATTATTTTTATATTATATATTACTATTGTGCATTATCTAGAAAACAATTTAAAAAATCTAAATTTAAACTAAATTTAAACTATTTTTAGTATTCTTAATATTCTTAGCAATTTAATTTAATTTTAATTTTTGAAATTGAAAATCGACTCAATTTGATTTAATTTAATTTCTAAAGTTAAATTGTCAATTTAAGTCGATTCTAGAAGTTAAAATCGAAAATCGAACCAACAATTAGTTTAAATTATATTATCTATTAACTTAATAAGACTATTAGTTATATTTAGATAAGCAATATTAATCCTTGTTTTAATTAACTATTTAAGAGACTTAATATTTGATTTCTATTTAGTCTAAGCAATTGTTGCTCGACTAATAAATAATATAGATTTATTTCTTTATTTTAGAAGATTATAAAGTAAGAAGAAAGGAGCATTAACAAAGATTTATTTTGCTTTGCTAAATATATAATTAATTTACTACTCTATTTGCAAATTTGTATATTTATAATAACTATTATTATTTATTTAACATATATTGAATTTGTTAAAGCAAGTATTACTATTATATTGTTATTTTCCGATTAAAATTTCGCGATAGTTATTGAAACGTTTGTTGCAATTTTGTTTTTTTACTATCTGCTTCTTCTGCTATACAATTCGAGTTTAACAACAATATGATAATCTAGATCTTGAACAAGAATATTAATTGATAATAAACAAAACAATAGATTGATTAGTATTGCTTTAATTAAGTTAAATCGATTGTTTTAACAACAATATCTAGCTTATAATTAGAATAGCAATTTATTTTGAGATTAATATTAAATCTATTTTATTGCGTTATATATTTGTTAAAACGCAATATCAACAAATCGAGATAATTCTTTCGGGAAGCTTTTAGCAATTAAGAGCGTCCAAGATTGTTGTGCGCATGTTCTAGTCCTTAAGTTATATTAACTAGAGTTAGTTGTCTCGACTTAGTCTTAAGTCTTAACAAAAATTTGAGGAATAGTAAAGAATCTTCCAAATATTATCTGTGTTGCCAAGACTTTATCTGTGCGTTATTAAAACTTATAAGCGCAATCTATCGCAAGCGCAATCTATCGCAAGCGCAATCTATCGCAAGCGCAATCTATCGCAAGCACAATTTATTGCAAGCGCAACTTACGTACAATTATTTACGCACTATTAATTACGTATATAAGAAGCGCTAAGTAGTCGCATTACTTACGCGTAGAAATCTTACAAATTGTTCGATTCTACTATGCAAATTACTATAGTATAGACAAGTAACAAATAAAGACGTAATCGAAATGCGATCAAAGTTTGTGCGCATCTCGAATATCAATATTGAACTTTTTGTTAAGTTATTTTTGACTTTTCCAATGCAAGCTTTAGAAGATTCCCAAGACTAGTTCCGAGCCTGTTCCGAGCTATCTGGGTTATATCTGCATCTTGAACTTGACAAGTCGTCTCTTCAATTTGTCAATAGAGATAGCGTTATCTTCTGTAGTTTGTTTCTAGCATAATCGAATTTAATATTAATAACAACAAAGATTAGATTGTTAACATGCTTTTTTACTATTTGTTTCTCTAGTTTTAACTCTAGAATCTTTGTATTAAATTGATCTTTAATTTATTTGTTAATATCTATATTAGATAATATTTTTTCGAACTATTTAATGCGTAAATTGAAACAATCTAGAATACGCAAAAACATCTTAATTCGAAAAGAATATTATTGTTCTAGTTATTTCTAAAAAAAAATCTTTTCTTGTTTCTCTTGTTTTTTATTCGAATTACGAGACGTCTTTATATCGCTTGTTCGAGATAACAATAATATAGAAGTTTGTTTCTTTTGTTGTTTTGCAAAAGTTTTACAAACAATTACTTAACTCTTGCTTATCTCTATTATAAATCGATTAATTTTAATTCTCTTTTATATATTAGATAAACTCTATTCTATTTTTGTTAGTTTTGATAACTATATATAAGATAATAATTGTATTCTATCTTTATATCTCTTTTTCGAGATTAATATTCGAATTGTACAATATAATAATGCAGAAACTTGCAAGAAAGATACAGACAATTAATTACAATTATTGTCGATTAACAATTTGTTTAAATCTACTCTTGTCGATATATTTTCTATTAATAGAATAGAAACAAATAAATTAGAAGAAGAAGAATTAGATATAGAATTGAAACAAAATTAGAAGCAAATATAGTAGAAGAAGAATTAAATACAAAAGTAGTAGAAGAAGAAAAATTAGAAAAACAACAACAATAGTTAGTTTTTAATTGACGAATACGTTTTTGTATCTTCTTCTCTACTTGTCGATTTTTTGTTGTATTTAGTAGCAATTGTATTGTAGTTTTATTTTAATTTTCGCAACAAGTATTTGTAGTTTTCTTAACAACAATTTGTTATTTATTAGAAATAGCAACAACAAGAAAGTAACATAGACAAGATAGAGACAATAAGATTATAGACCAGATATAAAAATATTAGAATTTGATTAATATTTGCAAATTAAAATCTTAATAGAAATCAATTAACTATATTTAATATTCTTAGACATCTACTAATAAATTAAGATAATAAGATCGAAGATCTAAAAATAAAGTCTAGAATTTGCAATTAGCAATTTTACAATATTTGTAAATTCTTGACTTTATTTTTTAGATTCTATTCTTCAATTTTTGTCAAGATCGCTTTAGATTATTTTATTAACTTTCAAATTTCTTGATATTTTTTGTAAACTAATTATTGATTCGATTTTCTATTTCAACTTCTAAAGTCGACTTAAATCGACAATCTAACTTTAGAAATTAAATCGAAAATCGATTTAATTTTAACTATTTTAAAATCGAATCGAATTAAATCAAGTTAATTTTTAATTTTAAAAATCAAAATCGAATCAAATTGTTAAGAAATCGAAAATTATATTATTATGCTAAGAATTACTATTTTTAGACTTATGTTATTATAACTTTGAAATTTTGACTAGAGTATAGCGTCGACAAAATAGAAAGCTGTCTCTAGAATCTAAATTAACTATATATTGTTATAGAGCTTCGAAGTCGATTAGAAACTCTCGAGACAAATTAGAGATCAATTAAATATTACTCGAAACTGCGCAAGACTAAGCTCTAGTTTAATTCTATATAGACGCGTATTTAACTCAAACTTCGAACAAAATTGTATCTAAATTTTAATATTCGAAATACGCACAAACTCTTGTAGCATATTACGCTAATACTTTCGTAAGAGATATTAAAGAGAATTATGTTATCGAAGAGATTTGCAGACGTCTTTAGACAATGCAAGCAATTACTTAATAACAAAAAAGTACAACTTTAATAGTTGTAATAGTAAATCGAGACTTAAGATAAATTAAACACAATCTATAAAAAAATTGCGTTCGAAAGCTATATATTTTTCTATTACTTAAAATTTAAGGTGTTCAAGATATTTAAAATCTTAATTATCTTAATTATTCTAATTTAGAATATAAGATATTTAAGAGCTAAGTTATCTTAATTATCTTAATTTTGTTAACAAATCTTTTTTTTCTAATTATCTTGTAAAGAGCGATACGCAACAAATAGTATTTATTAGCACGCAACTTGTAATACTATCTTTTCTCTTTAAGAATTTTTGTCTCGAAACTATCTATTCTTTCTTATTATATTAATTAAGCTAATTACTAAATAATGTCGCAATTTTGTTGCTAATTGTTGCTATAAATACGTCTTTCTTATAATGCGTTCTTGTCGAGTTTGCGTTTCATTTAACGTATCTTGTTAAATAAATAAAAAATATCTTAAGTATAAGAAGTATTATCGAAAGAATCGAAAATATAATTTGATTTCTAACTATCAAAAAATAAATAAAGCTATTTAGAAGACTAAAAAATTAAATAACAAAATAACAAAATTGTATCTAAGAATTGCGCAAAAAACAAAACAAAGAAAATATTAACTTTGTTATTTAAAAGATATAAATAATATAAAGTCGAAGAATATTCTAAAAATTAAAAACAACAAAAGAGAAATCAAATATACTAAAGAGACGTTCGAAGCTTTATTTGATACTACTATTAGTTCTTTATTGTTTGCTCTCTTGTCTTTTAATATTTTATCGATTTTTATAAGTAATTTTGTTGCTAACAAAATTGTTGCAACTTGTCAAAATATTTCTTTAAATTCTTAAGTAACTTTTATATATTTTTAAAAATAAAATATTCTTTTTATTTAATAAGATATTTTTGATCTTTTTATTGTAAGATTTTCTCAATCTTATATTGTTTCTCTTTCTATAAATAGAAATAAAATATATTTTATAAAAACATAATTAAATTTATTGATTTTAACAATAAGATATAAAATACTAAAAATACTTTGATGTTCTTAGATAAGTCGAGTTTGTAATTAATTAATTTCTTTGTCTTTTTAATAAGAAATAATTCGACTTTAATATAATATAATTTTTTGCTTAACTTTCTTGTTTTAAGATTTTTTATAAAAAGATATATTTTATCTCTTTTTTTTAGCTAAGATACTATTTTTTGTTTTTTGTTTTAATACTTGATTAATTCTTTTTGGATCTTTAAGATATTGTTGTGTATCTTTTTTAATATTGCTATTCTCTTAATAATTAATTAAGTTAATAAATATTTTTGCTCTTTTTTAAAAAGATTAAGTTCTTTGTTATAGTTAATAAAGAATAGAATTATCTTAGTAATATTCGAAATCTTTGTATTTAATATTAATTAAGTTATAAATAAAAGTAATATTCAATTGTTATAAGTATTATTAACATAATATCTTAAATATTGTTTTAGATTTTAATTCATTTGCTTTATTTAATTATCTATAATCGAATAATAAGTAGTAAATATTCTAAATCTTGTTTCTAATATCAATATAAGTATTTTTTAATAATTAGATATAAAGAGCTTGTCTTTGTTACTAATTAGTTCTTTAAATATATTATAATATTGTATAAATCGATTTAATACAATATATTTTAGTTGTTCTATTATAAACTTCTCTTTGCATACAATGATATATAAATACTTGATAAGTTTGTTAACTATTATTAGTATCGAATTACATTTATCTTTAGTTACTAAATTTGTCGACTTAAACAATTCAATAATAAAGTTTATTATAACTTTATTCTATAACAATTTAGATAGTTTCTAATATTAAATTTTGTTATAGCTTATATATATATTATATTTGTTTTGCTTATAATTAAGATATTGTTTAATATATATCTCGATAACTTGTTTTATCTAAAAAAAACTAATAATATTAATATAAAAGCTAAAGAATTTTAATTATTCTTAAATGCTTTTGCAATAATTTATTATAATATTTCTTTATATATTTGTCGATTTTGTTAATAAATATTTAAAGTTTTTCTTTTTTTATTAAAAATTCTTCTTTATTATTTCTAACTATTTGTAAGATAATATTTAGCTTGTACTTATTTAGTAATAGTAATTTATTTTTGTTAATTTTGAGATATATTGAAATTAAACAATTTTTTTGTTTTTATATAATTACTTCTTTTATTAAATGCGTTTGCTCGATTATTATTTTTATCTAATATATATTGTATTCTAAACTTGTATTGTTTAATAATTCTAATTATTATATTTATCTTTTTTTAAACTATTTAATAGTAATAAAGTATAAAAGATTTTTGTAATTTATAAGAATTGTAAATTTTAATAATTCTTTGATATATACTTTTTATAATTTTAGAAAAATTACAATAGCGAGTAGTTTCTTGTTATAAATATTATAATTTTGTTCGATTAACAAGAGTTTTCTTAAAAGATATATTATTAAATATTATATATTTTTATGCTCTTAATTAAAATATATATTGATAGCTAAATCTAATATATCGAATTTAATTTTGCTTAATAATTATAAGTTGTATATCTTTAATATTAATTTCTTTAAATATTTTAATTTAAAATTCTAAAATAATTTCTCTTCTATTAATTTTTGTATTTATAACATCTTCTTTTTTCTAAAATTTATTAATAATATTGTATTAACAAAGTAATTTTTAATAAATATCTTGTTGTAATTTATAAAATCTAGAAAAAATTAAATTTTCTTAATATTAATAGATAATTTTTATTCTTTAATTGCTTGTAGCTTTTCGAAATTTATATATATTCTATATTGTTTAACAACAAATTTAAGAAAGTTAATCTCTTTTTAATAAAATTTATATTTCTTTAATTTAAAATATAGATTTCTTTTATTTAGATATTTTAATACTTTAAAAATATAATTTATATATTTTTTCAAAATATTTAAGTATTTTATAACAAATCGATTTAAATATTGTTATAATATATTGTTAATTATTTTTTGATATATTGTCAAAACGTTTTTAAATTCGAATAGCATTATTGTATATTTATATAATCTATATTATATACAAAAAGTTATTTTCTACTTTTTCTCTATCTTTATTCTAATTTAATTGTACGCTTTTTATAAGTTCAATTTAATAAAATACTTTACTTCAAATAGTCGATTTTGAAGCTCGCTAATATTAAATAATAGATATTGATTTTTTATTATAATATTATTTAACTTTTAATAATCGATATATAGACAAAGAGTTTTATTCTTTTAAAATACAAAGAAAATCTAATATTCTAGTTGTAATTAAGATTTTTTATGAATTCTTTTTTTTGTTTTTTGTTAAATATTTGCAAAGTGTTTCTAACTTTTTTTTAAATAAAACATATATAAATTTAAACGTAAATTGCTTGTCTAATTTAAGTTTAATCTTGTAATTTTACAATTAATATTTAGATAAAATTTCGATTATTTTCTTTTTCTAAAATAGATGTTCTTAATTATTGTATATTTATAATATATATTTTAGCAATTTTTTTACTATACTATACAATTTAGAGCCTTTAAAAGATTCGCAATCTTCTTTACTTACTTTAATTTTATAACTTAACTAATCTTTATTAATATTTATCGAGTCAAACTTTATTAGATTGTTTTTTTACAAAAATATAAGCTTGCTACTTGCAATCGAATTTCGACTTAATCTTTTATCTACTATTAAACGTTATCGATATATAAATTAAATATAAATTGCATAATTATATTGCGCAAATCTAAGTACTTACATATTTTAATTAACTTCTAAGTTGTGTTGCTTTAATTAAGATATTTCTAAAACAATATTATAAATAGTTATTCTTATTATATTAAAGATTAGTTTCTTGTAATATTGCTAAATAGTTATCAATAATAATTTTATTTCTTTTTTTACTTTTTTATTCTTTGCAAGTAATAAGTTTTTATCTACAATTACTAGATTGTAAGCGTTAAACTTTTTTTAAATAAAATATTCTTCTCTCTCTACAAGAGCTTTAACTATAAAGTTATTTATTATATTAAAATCAACTATTATTATAAGTCGACAATTGTTAATCTTAACTAATATAATAAAATATTATATATATATTGTTAAGTTTAATTGCTATTGTTAGACTAATATATTGTATTTCTTCAATATACTTTTTATTAAAGAATTTGAACTTTTCTTTGCTTTTGTGCTATAACTTTTGCTTTAAGTATTTGCTTATACTAAGCTTTCTTTTGTTGCTAAATTGCTAACTTTAACTTTCTAGAAAATTAATTAACTTTGTTCTTTTCTTTTAAATAAGTTTAGCATAAATTGTTATAACAAACTATTTATTTAAAATCTATATATACTATAAGATTTAGTTGTTCTATAATAATATCGAATATATTCTCTTTTATAGTAACATTGCTTTCTAGTTTCTTCTTTCATTTGTTTACAATCTTCGATAAGCTAGCTAAAGTCTCGAGATAATCTATAATAATTTTTATGCATTTGTAAAAGTTCTTTCAATTATATTTTTTGTCTAAGTCGATAACTAAGCTATAAGATTTAATAGTTTTCTAAAGTATTTAATTAACTTTCTACGTAAATGCAAGTATTTTGTCTAATAATATTTTATCTAGAACTTTTTATAACTAATTTGAGTTTTTTATCAAATAATAGTTGTTGTTCAATTTAGTTTTAAAGATATTTGTCTTTATATTAATTTGCTTTCTAATATTGTTTTAACTATCAAATATCTCTCTTAATATAATATTGATTTGTTGAAAATTTATTAAGTTTTATAATCGACAATTTCTATTGCAAAATAACTCGATTTATTATATAAATAGTACATTTTTTAAAATTTGTTATCTTGCTTTTCTCTAGAATTCTTTTCTTTGTAGTGCTAAATAAAATTTAATTCTATAAATATAAATTTTTAATAATCTAAATTATTGTACTTTTAATTAAAACAAAATTATTTTTACTAATATTCGATTGTTAGTTCAAAAAAGATTTCTGCTCTTTTATAAAGTTAATTGTATTGTTTTTTTATAACTCTTTTATATAGTTTGTTGTCGAGATCGATAGTTACTTCGATAAAATTAAATATATTGTTAATAAATTTGTTATTGCGCATTAATTTATTCTTAAGATTGTTTTTAAAATTTTGTCGAAATATTATTATAAGTACGAGATTGTTTTACTCGATAAAATTAATATATTTTTGAAATTTTGTTGCGTAATTTGTTGCAAAAATTTGTTAAATTAAGTACTAAATTATCTTTTTTGCAATTTGTTTTTTGTTAAATATTTCGAAAATTCTTTGAAACTTTTTTTTAAAGTTATTGAAGTTTGTAAATATTGCACAAGAATTTTTGTTATAATTCTCTAGATATTTGCGTAAACTTAATTTAAGTTAATATTAAACTTTTTCTCTAAAATATATTAATACAAAAATTGTCTTCTAATTCGCTAAAACAAAATAGAAGATAAAATAAATATTTATTTATATAAGTTAATTCTTTAGATCGATTCGATCTTTATAGTAGACGTTAAGCTTGTTAATTCTTATCTTGTTGTCTTTACTAAATGTTAATCGACGTAATATTGTTAAGCTAGTACTCGAAATAAAGACGCGTTAATCTAATATAAATATTCTTAAAATATTCAAAGTATTACGCTAATACTTTTATAAAAAGTATTAGAGAAGATTATGTTATTAAAGAAATTTGTAGACGTTTTTAAACAATGCAAGCAATTACTTGATAACAAGAAAGTGTAACTTTAATAGTTGTAACAATAAGTTAAATATAATATTATAGCGTTATCGACGCGCTAGCGTCTTAGAATATAACAGAATATATAATCTCGACTAACTATAAAAGTTTCGAATTGCACAACTTCTCTCTCTAGTTAGAAAGCAAGAAGTAGACTTGCACGTTATAACAAGTATTAAATAGAAAGAAAGTTTGTCTCTTGTTATTCTTTAACAATTAGTCTTACTATTATCTACTTTATATAGTTGAGAATAGTAATAAAAGTTTATTATATCTTATGTCTTTTATATCTTAGTGCGTCGACAAGCAACAAACATATTTGCATTTTATAATTTTAATTGTTCTATCTTTCGAAGAAAAAGACTCGAAGTATAATAGTATTATATCGAATTCAAACAACTTAAATTATAATAATTATTTAATTATTAAATTAAAGTTCGAGAAATTTAATTTCTTTCGAGACAACAATTGTTTATAGAACGTCGACAAAAATAATTGTTGTTAATATAATATTAACAAAGATAATAATTCAAATACAATTAGAGCTTCGACTTTATATTAATAGATTAAAACATTAATAGTAGAGATTCGAAATCTGCAAAACATCTAGTAAATCTAAATTATAGCAATCGAAGAAACAAATCTTTAAGCTTCTTAAATTGCTATTGTATTGTTATCGATTATATTTAAATTTTTAAAGCTTAAAAAACTAAAATTATACAAGAGTTTAAATATAAATAAATATATTATTTAATTTTGCGAGATCGATATTAATATAATGCGATTCTTAATATATTCTATTACAAATAAGAATAAAATTCTTTATTGTATATTATTCTTAAAAAATAATATTGTTACGCAATAATATTTAAGAACAAGCAATAGTGCTAAGTTAAAAAGCAAGATCTTTAAAAAATTCAGAAATTTTTTATTAAATCTGATAGCTAATTCTACTAATTGTTGTCTTCTCGTCTATAAAAAATAAGAGAACGCTAGACAAAAGTTAAACTAAAAAATTACTATCTTTAAGAAATATCTAGATAAGTTAGAGATTTATCTATTGTTGCTTTTAAAGAAATATAGAATTTATATATTTTTAATTAAGCTTAAATTGAATTTAAAAGTAAAAGTTCTAGATATTAATAATATATTAAACACTCGCGATAAGCTTCTAGCTATAATTATTATGCAAAAACAAATATTAAATTGTATTCGCAAAGCAAGCTTAAGCAATTTCGATAATTAGCAAGTTACAAAAGATTCTAATATTTCTTTAAACAAATCTTATTAAGATTGTTGCTCAAACAAAGTCAACAAATTTATTAAAAATAAGAAGTTCTATATTTCTAAAAACTTGTTAATATTATGTAAGCAAGTTTACAAGATTAGTAACGCAAACTATTTAAGTTATATTAAATACTTTAAATACTATAAAAAAAGAAATTATAAGATAAAGTATTTTAATAAATACAAATAAGACAAGTCTATTATTATTACTATTACTATAATTGATATCAAAAAAATTAAGCTTTATCAACGTCTCGCAAACAAAGCAAAAAAAACAAATAAAAATAATAGACTCGATTTTAGTAAAAGATTAAATTTGACTTCTTAATAACAAATATTAAGTTATAAATTTAGTCGACTCGAAAGCTAAGCTAAATCTTATTAATTATATTTATATAATATAATAGAAATTGCAATTTATATCTGCTATCTTATCGATATTAAATTTTCTTAATAACAATAATTGTTATTGCTATACATCTATAAGTTAATCTATTATCTAATTAACTTGTAAAATTAACATCGAGAATATATTATTTTATTCTACTTAATTAAATATATAAGTCTTAATCTTATATTAGATATATTAATGCTAATCAAGTAAGATATATTGATTAATTCGAAGATAAAAAGTTGACAATTTAAGATCGCAAGTAACAAATTAAAGATAATTAATCTTAAGCAATTTATTTTAGATCTCGTTAAATATAATACAATTTATACTATTGTTTGCGCTAACGTTACAAAGACGTTAGACAGAAAATTAGTAAAATCTAAGATCTCTAAGAAGTTAAGAAATCTAAAAGATATTTATAATAATAAATTAATCGAAATTCTATTAAAATTAAGAAGAGAAAACTATGCTATTAAATTTTAGAACGACAAAGAGCTATCTTTTATATCTCTTTATAATCTTTTACAAAACAAACTAATAATACTTCGATAATATCTCGATAATAGATTAGTCAAAGATTGAATTAAGCATTTAGTTTCGCTTATAAATGTTTCTATTCTATTTGTATTAAAATCGAAATCAAATTACATTTATACGTTAATTATAAAGATTTAAATGCAATTATTATTAAGAATTGTTATCTATTATCTCTAATTATAGAAACACTAGATTGTCTATGCAAAGCAAAGCGCTTTATTATCTTAAATTTAAAGAATGTCTATTATCGCATTTGCATTAAACATAATAAGAAGTAAAAGACAATATTTTGTACATACTATAGACATTTTAAGTATTAAATTATGCTATTTAAATTAGCAAATGCATTTGCAACTTTTTAGGTTTATATTAATAAAACGTTGCAAGAACTAATTAATATAATTTGCGTAATTTATATAAGTAATATACTAATATATAGCAATAATTCGACGAAGTATTAATATTATATTAGACAAATGTTGAAACATCTTTGCAAATATTTGCTATATATTAATCTAAAGAAGTGTAAGTTCAATATTATAGAAATTAAATTTTTGAGCTTTATTGTGTCTCTAGAAAGTATATAGATAGATTTAAAAAAAATTAAAACAATTAAGAAGTAATTTAAATTAAAAACTTATTATAAGCTTTAGATGTTTTTAAGCTTTGTAAACTTTTATAAACACTTTATATATTACTATTTGAAAAGAGTTGCTCTTCTTACTAATCTATTAGAAGAAAGTAAGAATAATAAGAAATTTGATTTTTTTGTTTAATCAAATAAAGCAAAGCAAGCGTTTTGCTAGTTTTGCAATATTTTTATATTAACTTTACTACTTTGTTATTACAATTCGAACAAGAAAATTAGAGTAAAGACTAACGCGTCTAACTTTGCGATTGCGAGTATTCTAAGTTAACAAAATAATAACAAAAATTAATGTTCGATAGCATTTTAATTGCGAAAGATAATTTTAACAAAGCAAAATTATAAGATGTATAATTAGAAATTACTAGCTATTATAGTTGTTTTTAAGCAATAGAGACACTATCTAAAGAATAGTACTTATTCTATCGAGATATAATTAGATTACAATAATCTTAAATAATTTACAGATTAAAAGAAGCTAAACTTAAGACAAGCTTGTTAAGCGCTTAAGTTAGTTATCTATAACTTTGAAATGTTTTATTGCTTAAGTAAAAAAAAATCGATAAATAAGTTATTAAAACATTTCAATTATAAAGAGATTTTGTTATTAAATACAAGATTGTTGTTAATGTTGCAAAATAAATTAACATTGTTGTTTAATAAAAATTTGTTAATACAAAGCAAACAAAAGATATCAATTAATTTAATTTTTATATTTCAAAATAATTAGTATTGTTGTTTGACGAAAAGTTACTAATACAAAGCGAGCAAGAAATATTAAATAATTTGACTCTCGTATTACAACTAGCAAGAGTATCTACTAATAACGCAAAATTTTTGCGACTATAGAGTAGAAAGAAAGTTCTTTATAGACTAGCATCTCTATTTTAACTAGTTAATATATAGATTGTTATCTCAAGAAAAGCAATTAAAAATATATCAAAGAAATTATATAAGAAATCTTAGAGATTAATAAGATTCTTAATTAAGAATCTCTAGACTAAAGATATTTAAATCGAGAAAAGTTATATTAAAATCAAAAAGTTATTTTGTTGCTAACAAAAAATATAAACTTTAAATCAAGAAAGTCTCGTTAAATATAATAAACTACTTTATATCTTAAAAAATGCAATTGTTAAAGAAAAGTTAATTAGCAAAAATTATAACAACTCTTTGACAAGATACTTTGAAATTAAGAAAATTCTAAATCTATTTTAGAGAAAGTATTTTTTAACTTGTTTGCGGGAAGCAAATAAAAACGTATATCAAAATATATAATATTTGTTAATGCATCAAAGTTTCTTGTTATAACTTATATAATAAGTTTCGATTCTTATTTATTGCAAAGAAATTATAAAAGAAAATTATTATAAACTTTGTAATAGATTTGTTGTCGAATAAGCATTATAAAGTTATATATAACTTAATCTTTATAATAGTCGATTGCTATACAAAATTAATCAAATATATATTTGTAATTATTAGAATTAATATTGTAAAACTAGCAAAATTATTTTTCGATAAAATTGTTTTATATTTTGAAACGTCAATTAATATAATAAGCAACAAAGAATTTGTCTTTACTAGTATCTTCTAGTGTAATTGTTGGATCGGGTCGGACACTTTTTTTTTGTTTAACCCGAGGATTCGGACAGACTTCTTTGTTTAACCCGAAGGTATATTAATTAATTGCGCTACGTAAAATAGTTCAAATCAAGTAATTCTTTTCTTGCTAGAAAGCACGCTAAATTCTCTACAAAACCAGATAATTTTTTTAAAATACGTATAAAATACAAGAAAGTTATGAATTTTTTAAAATTTAAGATTTTTTAAAGTTAAGCTTCCCGAGCCCGATTACTTAGCGATTCCCTCGCGAAATCGAGTTCGACGATTAGACTAGTGTCTTCTAGTTTGCTATATGCTTTTATGCACGAATTAGAAAACAATTAAGTATTGTCTTTTATTCTTAGATAGATAGCTTAATTAAGCAACAAAATCAAACTCTTAAATACTATCTTCGCACTTACGCTAATGCAAAATAGACAAGATAGACTAATTTATTGCTAACAACAGAATTTGTCTATAATAATAGCTATTATGTCTTAGTTAAGACTTTGTCGTTCTATTTAATATACAATTATTATTCGAAGATCTACTATAAAGTTGAGAATAACTCTATCGAAAAGAAAATACTATTAACACAAAAACGCGTAAAACAACTTTATAATTTAAGAAAAATTCTAGCAAAGCGTCTTGAAAACGTTGTCGCACAATAGACAAAGTACTACAGTAAAAGATATAAATCAAAGAACTTTATTGTAAAAGAATTAATTATGCTTTTGATTAAAAATTTGAAGCAAAAGAGATTTAGCAAGAATATATTGTACAAGTATGTCGAATTGTTTAGAATTAAAAATAAGATTAAAACGCAAACTTACTATTTTATCTTATTAAATTTCTATCGAATTCATAATACTTTTTATGTTTTACTTTTAAAATTATATTTGTATTGCATAAACAATAAGTAGACGAAACAAATATTGCAAGCTTCGAAACTTATTAAAAATAAAATCGAATAAAAGATTGAAGAAATTCTAGACAAAACTAAGTTAAAGAGACAAATATAATATAAGATTAAGTAAATAAATTAAGACAAGAAGTATAATTAATAACTAAGAGAAAAGTTTCTTAATAATGTCAATAAATTGCGAAAGAAGTTTAACGAGCAAATATATAGCAAGCAAAGACAAAAAAAGTAACGCGATACGTATTGCAACAACAATAACTATATTAATAATAATTTGCTCGATAGAATATTGCGCAATTGTTGTTGTATTGTTGTTGTATTTAATTAGATTTATAATAAAAGATTTCTTTATTTTGTTACACAAGATATTAAAAATAATAGAATTGCTTCTCTTGATATAAATACTTAAAATATAGCTCGTAAATATAACTATCTAATTGTTTTCTTTTAGTTGATAATATGTTGTAGCAACTTAGTAAGTTCTTAACAACTTGTCGAATTTGTCTTAAACAACTATAGAAAGTTATTAAATTTATTTCAAAATAAGTTGTTAAACTTTGTAGAATTATTTGTAAATAAATCTTCGAAGTTGCTCAAAGTATTCGCATTCTCTTAAGAAAGCTAGATTGCAAGAAATTTGCTTTATTTGATTTCTATTATCTTTGTTGCAAACTTAATGTTGTTATTTATATGCATCTTTGTGTTCTTTATCTTTTGTAAACGTGTAAGTAAGCAAAGCGCAAACAAAAATAAAAGAAAAACCTATTATATTATTATTTGACAACTTTATTAATAGCTTAGAGTTGCAAAGAAATTTAGTTGTAAAATTGTAAAATTTTGCAAAAAAATCTCTCGAGCGTGTTCAATTTAAATTGACAACAAACTTAAAGATAATTTGTCTTAATTTTGTCTTTTTTGTCTTTGTTAACAACTTGTTCTTGTTCTTGTTTCTATTTTTTTTCGAATTTTAAATATATGTTAGTGCATTACACAATATATTAAAATAAATAGAAAAAAAGATAAAGAAATATATTAAAGAGCAAGCAAAAATACATATAGTTAATACACGCTTTAAAAGAAGATGAATTAGCTACTTTATCTTAATAACAATGTTATTTTAATTTCTCTTTGTTTTCTCGAGTTTTTGTTCGAGTTCGATCTAATATTCTAGAGTGCAAATTAAATTACGTTCGAGTCAACAAATATAAGATTACATTTGGTTTATTGTCGATAAAATAAATTCTTTATTACGTTATTAACTTTTTAGATTAAGAATAATACTCTTTTGTACGCATTTTATTAATCTAGAAATTATATTTTTAACTTCGAACATTCTATAATATTTGTTGACAAAATATTCTATTCGATTTTAAAAGTATTTAATAAACTAGTAAATATTAATAATTGTTATATTGTAAGCGCAAACAAAATATATTTTAATATAGTAATTTAATTTATAATAAAGAATTTTGCAATAAATGCAAGTACTTTTCTTCTTATAAACGTATATATATTTGCTTATGCAAGTTATATATAAGAGATTATTACAAATTGTAATGTATTAATTCTTATAAACAATAAGATGTCGAAATTATTTGCTATTTTAATTTCTTAACTTCTTAGAAGATAAAAATAAAGATATATTAATTTAATATTTGTACTATATATATAAGTCTTACATATTGTTGTTTTTGCAACAATTTACTTGTAACAAGAAAGCAATTGCAATTAAGAAAAATATAAGAAGAAAGAAAAAAAAGAAAAGAAAAGAAAAGAAAAACAACAATATTTGTATTTATAATCTATCTAATGCTTGCACAACGCCAACTTTACTTTGAATTCTATTTAGAACTCTAACAACAACAATAGTAAAGCAATAACTTATTATAAATTATTATTGTCGCTATTACGTTATTCTATAGATTAAGTTAAACTAAAATATAAACTAATTTCTATTAAATAGAAGACTTTTTTTCTCTTAATTTTCAAAGAGATTTAAAAAGATTTTTAACAAATTCTTGTAATATTAACGCTTAATAAGCATCTTTGTCTTATATAAAACTTATACAACTTCTTATATTATTAAGAATTAGTACTTTAAGAGAGAAGATAACTATAATATTATAGTGTTATTAATGCACTAGCATCTTAGAATATAGCAAGACACGTAATTTTGACTAATTATAGAAATTTCGAATTGCACAACTTCTCTTTTTAATTAGAAAGCGAAGAATAGACTTGCACATTCTAGCAAGTATTAGATAGAAAGAAAGCTCGTTTCTTGTTGTTCTTTAACGATTAATCTTATTACTCTCTACTCTATATAGTTGAAAATAGTAATAAAAGTCTATTATATCTTACGTCTTCTATATCTTAGTGCGTCGACAAATAGCAAATGCATTTGTATCTTATATCAAGACTTAAAATAAATTAAATATAATTTATAAGAAAGTTGCGTTCGAAAGCTATATATCTTTCTATTACTTAAGATTTAAGATATTTAAGATGTTTAAAATCTTGATTATCTTAATTATCTTAATCTAGAATTTAAGATATTCAAAAATCAAGTTATCTTAATTATCTTAACTCTATTGACAAATCTTTTCTTTCTAATTATCTTGTAAAGAGCAATACGCGACAAATAGTATTTATTAGTACACGACTTGTAATATAGCACTTCGATTATATCTTTATTTGTTACTTATTTATATTATAGTAATTTAAACAATAGAATCAAGCAATTTGTAAGATTTTTACGCAAGAGTAATATATAGATTACGATATCTCTATTGTATACAATATATATATATATATAATTAATTGCGTTTGTATTAGAAAGACTCTTAACTATATATAAGTAATATTAAATATATTATGAACTAAATATAAGTAGCTTATTAATAATATTGTTAGCATTAAACTTAATTTCGATCTTATAACATATTCGAAAATCTTTACGCAATTGTCTATTAATCTCTAAACTAGCGTAATTAACAAGTTAAAATTCAATTCAAATAAATTAATTCGCTCAATTCTAATTCTAAGATCGAGCAAAAGTTCTAGTTTAATCGAGTAAATCGAGCGCATAAAGCGCGTTGAACGCTCAATTCAATTTATTCGATTACGTGACGTTACGTAATGCGCTAATCCGATTAAGCTAGCGTAGAATTTACGCTAATCGCATATAGTTAACGTAAATTCTACATTAATTCAATCGAATTAGCGCGTAGATAAGATAAGATAAGTGAATATTAACGCGACGAAGTTAGCTTGAGTTCTTGACATTAAATCGACGAAATTCAATTCTAAGATCGAATTTGCGTCTTAACTCTAATTCAATTCTACGAGATTTAAGAGAGTAAGTCGAATTAAGAAAAAAGTATTCGATTCAATTTAACAATTATATTACTCTAAATAACTTTAAATAAGTATTGTAAATTTCTAACTTCTTAATTTAAGATAGATCTCGAATAATTCTGCGAGAGTTCTAGTTTTGTTGATATAATTTAATATACTTCAAGATTACAGTAAGACTTGGTTATATTATTATATAATAATCTACTTGAACTAATTGTTGCTTGCATTATCATTTTGTATTACTTTTCTATTTTAAAGAGATTTTCTTAATATTCTTAAATTTACAAGTATGTTTTATTTTATAATAATTTGTCTAATCTAATTATTACTTATATTATTATTTTATATTACTCTTTTATTTTAAAGAGATTCTCTATATATTATTTAAAAATATTGTTTCTATTACTTTTGTTTGCAATATATCTAATTTTTTAAAAACTTTAATTCAATTATTATCTTTAATTAAAAATAATTTTTGCAAATCTATTTTGCGCAATTTTTTATCTAGTAGTTTATATTCTAATTAATTTGCAAGTTAATCTAATTAAAATTTTCTTAATTTTAGTTTCAATAATAGAAAAAAAATTCTTTACAAAATATTAAACAAAATTAGAGATAATTTTTTGTTACTTATATTAAGAGAGAGAGACAAATATATCGAATAAAATTTAAATACAAATATTTAATTTTAAGAATAATAATTATAAATTGCAATTAATAAAAGTATTTTAAACAAAACTTAATTAGGATTTGTTAATTTATATTAAGCAAAAAAAGTTAATATAGAAATATAATCTAAGCTTTAAAACAAATTTGTTTAAATAACTTTAATTATAAAGAATTTCTCTAAAATTATTTGCAAAAGTTGTTATAAGTTTTTAAATTATTTTATTGTATACAATTATTTAAGCATAACAAATATAAAGAAATATTTTTAATTTACTTTTTATTTAAAACAAAAAAAATTTAAATTATAAATTGTAATTAATTTAGTTTTTAATTGAGTAAGTTATAATTAATAATACAAATAAATAATACAAAACTAATATATTATTAGAAAAAGAATTATATTAATTTGTTGTTCTTCTTTATTTAAAACAATTAAGAAAATTAACTATATAAGACTTTTGTTAATTTAAATCTATTTTTTCGAACTATTAATAATTCTTACTTTCGAAAGTTATTAAAAATACTTTAATTAAAGTTAATACTTTTAGATTGCACAAAACTATTAAAAATAATTCTCTCAAACTTTAATTAAATTTGTAAGAAAATTAAGATAAATCTTAAAGATATTTAATATATTTTTATTGCTTTAAATATATAATCTAGTTCTTAAAAAGTTGTCTACTTAGAAGTATTAATATATTAAGTTAATATTGTATTTTAATTTTGCAAATATTTTATTAAATTTATTTCTCTTAATATTAAGTATATATATTTAGACTAATTGCGTCGATTCGAGAAATCGAGTTTAATTTAAGAAATTAAATTAAATCTTAACAATTCGATTTAAATTAAATCGAAAGTATTGACAATTCGATTTCTAAAATTAAAATCGACAATTTGATTTAATTAAACTTAAAATCGGAAATTAAATTAAAAAATTAATTCGAATTATTAAGATATTAATTCTATTATAGATTATAATTAGTTTGTTTGAAATCTTAGTTATATATTTTAAATTTAATAATACAATATAGTAATACAATATAGTAATACAATATAGTAATACAATATAATAATATATTATAATATTAATTTGTAATAATAAGCTCTTTAAGCTAAGTATATAAAGTTATTAGTTCGAGATCGCAATAATTTTGTTTATTGTACTATTATTCTAAACAATCTAATTCGAGTTGCTTTCAATTTTGTTATTATTTTTATTATTGCAATTTTAATCTTTATTATTTGTATTTTCTTTTTGCTATTATTATTAATATTAGTAACTTTATAGTAGTTATAACTTAACGTTTTAGTATCTTCTTAAACTATATATCGAAATTCTTGATTATTATTATTCTCTTAACAATATTGTTAGAATTCTCTATCTTAATACCGATAGAATTAGAAATTTCTCTCTCTTTTGTGTTTTTTAATAACGCGAATTTCTTAACAAAGCTACTATACAAATTGAAAGAATCGATATTATTAACTCTCTTTAAGTTATTTAAATTACTATAGTAAATAACTTATTATTAAATAATCTTTACAATTAATTTTATAAATATCGAGAAACTTTTATTAATATTAAACTTATCGTCGATACTTAATTGCAATATTAATTAGCTTAAATATAGAAAACAAATAATATATTTAAATAATATATATATTTTAAGAAAAAGATATTATTATTATATCTATATTCTTATATATTGTTTATATTTCTTAAGTAATTTTAAATTGTTTTATTTTCTTAATTATAGATTTTTTCTTTGTTTTTTGTTTAAGCTAATTTTTAAAGTATTGTATTATTAAGCTATTAATATTGTTTATTTCATTATATTATTTAAATATATTACTATAAATATATTAATCAATTCGATGCTTGTTAATCTTATTTTTAATATTGTTTTCTATAATTTTATAATTCGATTAAGAGACTTCTATTTAAATAGATATTTTAAATAATTTCTTAATATAAATCGAGATAATTTTGCAATTATTACTTTGTTTTCAATATAACTTCTTCTTCTTATTATTTTATTCTTATATACAATTGCAACTTGCAATACTTTTTAAGTTAATTAATAGTAATTTTATTATCTATACAATTTCTTAGTTTAGTTTACTAATAACATATATAGATAATACAATTATATACTAGCATCGACAATTTAGAATAACTCTCTAGAAATCCTATTAGCGACTCGAGACTTCTAGAATTGTTGTGTCGATATCTTAGTTCTAAAGTCTTATTAGCAAATTCGATTAATCTTAAATTAATAGAACCAAAATTTAAGAAATAGATTAAGACACATATTATTCGCGCAATATTAAGAGTATTACTTGCACGTTGTTAAGACTCGCAAGCGCAACTTACGAACGCAATCAATTACGCGCAATTAATTACGCAAGAGTAGAAAATACTCCTGCTTGCACATCGCTCTCGCGTAGAAATCTTATAAATTGTTCGATTTTGTTATTTAAATTACTATAATATAAGCGAGTAACAAGTAAAGATGTAATCGAAGCATCGCGAGACTTTGTGCATATCTCGAATATCAAAATTATACTTTTTGTTAAGCTTTTTTTTATTTTTCAAATGCAAGCTTTCAATTGTCTTCTAAGTATTCTCGAGACTAATTTTAGACTACTTGAATTATCTTAGTATCTTGAAATTAAGAGATTGATTATCCAAAATGTCGATAAGATTATAAGTATATCTTAATATTTAATAGAGTACTATAAAATTTAGAATATAAAAGAATTTCAAAAATCGATAAGATTATAAATAAAATATTGAGAGATAATTTTACAAATTAAAGTAAGAATTATATACACTAGAATTAGAGTTATTTCTTACTTCTACTTTTACTTACTTTAATCTTTTTACTTAATACAATTATTATTTCTTTATATTAATATTTATCTAATTTTATTAATAAGTAATACAAGTTTATTTACGTTAACTTCTTTATTATTTATTTTATATAATCTTATTATTAATTGTTAATTTAAACTTCTGTTTTTACGCAATTTTTAATACAATTTTCGATATATCTCTATCGATAAAAGTTCTAAAAATTATTGCGTTTTTCTCTATAATTTTTTAGGGATATATTAATCTATTTTAATTAATACTATTATCTTTAATAATTTAAATAAAATAAATAGATAATATATACAAGTAACACAATTGTAATAGAATAGAATTTAAATTAATTATATTAAAAGTATTTACGAGATATTTGCGCGTTGCAAATACTTGCAAGAAATAATATATATAGAAAGATTACAATTATCTTTTCTTTCAAGAATCTTGTTCCGAGATTTAGGATTATTTTAGGATACACCCAGGATTACGTTAGGGTTACCGAAAAATTCTTGATATATTACGCACTTAGAGATTACTTTAAGACATAATACTTAATATATACTTAGAAATTGTCACAACAATATAATTTTTCTAAGCGTATATTATATTGCTTACAATAATATACTTATATTAATTCTTGTATTATATATAGACACAATCTTGTACTTACAATATTTATAATTATTTTGTTTATATAATTTAATATATTCGAAATTTGCGCTTACAATTACTATTAATAAAATTAGAAGAAATTAATTTTAAAACTTAAATATAATATTTTCGCATTAAATCGAAATATACGCGTAAATACTATTATAATAGAATAGAATTTAAATTAATTACGTTAAAAGTATTTGCAAGATATTTGCACATTGCAAATACTTGTAAGAAATAATATATATAAGAAGATTACAACAATATATCTTATTTATAATTAAAAAACTTAATTTGCTAATTTAAAAGTTTACTTTAAATCTCTCTTATAATAGAATAATTACTTATAATTAGTCTAAACAAAGCAAAATAAATAGTAATAAAGATAAAAGTATTAGAAATAATTATTTGCATTTGATAAATTCTAACTTTAGTTCTAGATATATCTAGATCTATTATAACAAAAGTTGTAGTTGTCTATTACTAATATTTGAGCTTTGTGCAAGATTAAGATTAAAGCTAATAAATCTTGTATTATTTACAAGAATCTAGAGATTTAAGTCAAGTTTTGCGAGAGACAATCTTAATATTTCTTAATATTACATTTATAAATGTGTTTATTCTATATAATAATTATAATCTGTCTATATAAGATACGTATACGTTCTCTTAATTTATTAGATTTGTCTTAAAAGTAGAATTTATTCAAATCGATAAAATTTAATATTTAAAGCGAAAATATAATAGTTTAACGCAATTATACAATTAGCAAGCAACTATAAACATTTGTATATATTGCAAATATTAGAACTTTATATATTAAAATATAATTTAACTTAATTAAGATTTTGCAACTTCGTTAAATAATAAGAAAACAAAACAAGCTCTTCGAATAAATTCTATCTCGACAATATTAATTTAAGTATATAGAATAATTAGATTTGTAAGATCTATAAGATCTTAAGAGAATCTTAATCTATTAAACTTAATTTGTCTCTTAAAACGCAAATAAAAGTATTAAAGAAAAAAGTATTTATAATACTAATATAAATAAAATAATACAAATAGATAATATATTTTTAGCTAATATACTAATATTTTGCAATAAAGAAAGCAAAGATAAAAGTCTAATGCTATTTTATTTTAAGAAATTAAAAAATATTAAAACTTAATTTATTTTTTTATTTTTAAATACTTATTTTAATATTTAATTTGCAAAATACTATATAACAAAACTTAGATTTATAATTGTTAGAAAAACAAATATTATATTTAGAATTTAATTTTAGATATATTTTAAATAGTTATAATAATATTTATATATATATATTTTTTTTAGTAAATATATTATTTTGTTATATTATTATTGTAATTACAATATTTAATTAATATTTTACTCTATATAGACTTGAATTTTATAATAATTTATATTAAGTATATAATAATTTAGCTTAAAAATTATTAGTTTATTAAGTATTTAATAGAGTAATTTAATTTTTTTTAATAATAAAAATTCTAAAATAATTCTATATTTTTTTTTCGAATAATTATAATATATTTTTTATATTAATTGTAAATCGAATTTTCGAAATTTAATTAATAATAATTTTTTTTTAGTAATCGAAGTTATTAAATATATTATTCTTTTATATTATTATTAATAAAATTTATTTATTTATATTGTAATTATAAATATAATATCTTTAATATTATAATATATTTATTAATAATTTTAATTTTAAACAATTTCGAACTTTATTTAAAAAAAAATCTTTTCTCTATTTATTACTTAATTATTATTATTTTTCTTTGTAATATATATTTTGTAATTTATAATTATTTTATTTAAATAAAAAAATTATAATACAATTATAATATTTAATTATTATAATTTATTTAACTATTTGCAAACTTATTTAAAATCGATTTTATTAATATATTTTTTAAGCAAAACTAAAAGTTTGTTTGATATTTATTAATAACATTAAATATAAAAGTATATCTTAAATTATTTATATTAATTTAAGAAATTTTAAATTTTTTTTTTAATATTCTTAAATTAAATATTTATTTTTTATAATATTAATTTAAAGATATTAATTGTTTTTATCTTAAATTAAATAAAAGTATTAAAATCATTAAAATAAGAATCTTGCAATAATTGCAATAGATTATAAAAGTATTAACAAAAAATTATATATATTATTATATAGTATTTTTTTTAGCAATATTTGCTCTTTATACTTTTATTCTTAAATTAGTAATTAAATTATAATAATATTGAAAATATATTTTAAGTTTAATTTTGTATTTTATTTTATAATTAATAGTATTATTATTATTTTTTTTATTTTATATTTTGTAAAAACTTAATTTCTATATAGAATTTAAAATATTAACAAAATTATATAATATATTATTAAATTTTTTGTTTTCGAATAATATTTTGCAAATTTTGTTAAAACTTTATTGCAAATTCTTGTTATAATTTTTATTAAAAAATAAATATTAATTTTAATTGTTTCTTTTAAATATTTAAGATAACTAAATATTGTATTAAATTTTCGAAATTTTAAGTAAATATTTATATTAATTGTTTGTAAAGTTATAAGAATATATTTATAAAAAAAAATTAATATATTATTAATAAATAAAATTAATTGTTATTTACTTTTATCTAGTTTAATTTATTGTATTTTTAAATTTTAAAAATATTTCTTTACTTAAAGATTAATAAAATTGTGTAATTAATATATATAGCAAAGTATCAAATAAATAGAGTTTTAACAAATATAAATATTCTATACTAGTTTTTATAATTTTTTGTAATTTGTTTCTAAAAGATTTTAAAGCAAAATAAATATTAAGTTAAATTATTAATAGCAATTATAAAAACGCAAATCTTAATAAAATTTAGCAAATATATTATCTTTTTATATTATTATAAAAATAAATATCTTTTTAATTATAATAAATAAGTTTATACTTTTTGCAATATTTTAAACTTATATATTTTTTAATTGTATAATAATATTGTTAATTATTGCTTTTAATTCTAAAGTTACAATAAAATTTTAAGTTATTAAATTAATAATATAAGTTAAATAAGAAATAAAATTTTGTTATTTACTTTATTAAAATTCTTGTTAATTTAAAATTCTTTCGAGTTTATCTTTTAGAGTATTATTATTGTTTACGTTATTAATAATAATATTAAGAAATCTGTTTTTAATTTTAAAAAACTTCAAGATTTTCTAAACTTTAATATCAATTAATAATCTATATATTCGATATTAAGAAAAGTATATTTAATAAAATATTTGCAAAATTAAAGTACAATATTAACTTAATATATTAATACTTCTAAGTAGACAACTTTTTAAGAACTAGACTATATATCTAAAGTAATAAAGATATACTAAGTATTTTTAAAATTTATCTTAATTTTTTTACAAATTTAATTGAAGTTTAAGAGAATTATCTTCGATAGTTTTGTGCAATCTAGAAGTACTAACTTTAATTAAAGTATTTTTAATAGTTTTCGAAAATAAGAGTTATTAATAGTTCGAAAGAGTAAATTTAAATTAACAAAAGTTTTGTATAATTAATTATTTTAATTATTTTAAATAAAGAAGAATAGCAAATTAATATAATTTTTCTTCTAATAATAGATTAGTTCTATATTATTTATTTGTATTATTAATTATAATTTACGAAATTAAAAACTAGATTAATTATAATTTGTAATTTAGATCTTTTTTGTTTTAAGCAAAAAGTAAATTAAAGATATTTCTTTATATTTGTTATACTTAAATAATTGTAAGCAATAAAATAATTTAAAAATTTATAACAACTTTTGCAAACAATTTTAGAAAAATTCTCTACAATTAAAGTTACTTAAACAAATTTCTTTTAAAGTTTAAACTCTACTTTTATATTAATCTTTATTGTTTAATATAAATTAACAAATCTTAATTAAGTTTTGTTTAAAATACTTTTGTTAATTGCAATTTGTAATTATTATTTTTAAAATTAAATATTGGTATTTAAATTTTACTTAATATATTTATCTTTCTCTCTTAATATAAATAACAAAAAATTGTTTCTAATTTTATTTAATATTTTGTAAAGAATTCTTTTTCTATTGTCGAAAATAGAATTAAGAAAATTTTAATTAAATTAACTCGCAAATTAATTAAAATATAAACTACTAAATAGAAAATTGCGCAAAATAGATTTTCAAAAATTATCTTCGATTAAAAATAACAATTAATTTAAAGCTTTTAGAGAATTAAATATATTGCAAACAAAAGTAATAAAAATAATATCTTGAAATAATATCTTGAAATAATATATAAAGAATCTCTTCGAAATAAAAGAATAATACAAAATAATAATTAAATTAGATAAAATATTATAGAATAAAATATAGTTGTAAATTCAAGAATATTAAGAGAATCTTTCCAGAATAGAAAAGTAATATAAAATAATAATGTAAGCAATAATTAATTTAAGTAAATTATTATATAATAATATAAACAAGTCTAATTGTAATCTCGAAGTATATTAAATTATATTTTAGTTAAAACCTCAAAGTTATAATAATATAAGTCTAAAAATAGTAATTCTTAATATAATAATATAATTTTCGATTTCTTTAATAATCATTCGATTTAATTTTAATTTTTAAAATCGAAAATCAATTTAATTTAATTAAATTTAATCTCAAAATAATTAAAATTAAATTAATTTTCGATTCAATTTCTAAAGTTAGATTGTTGATTTAAATTAATCTTAAAAGTTAAAATCGAAAATTAAATTAATAGTTAATTTATATAAATTATTAATTAATATTAGAACTTATAAAAATCTTAAAGTTTTTTAAAATTAAAAACAAATTTCTTAATATTATTATTAATAACGCAAGCAATAATAATATTCTAAAAAATAAATTTAAAAGAGCTCTAAATTAATAAGAATTTTAATAGAATAAAATTGATCTTAAATAAGTTTGTAAACAATTAAGCAAATTATAATAATTAAATATTATAATTATATTATAAATTGAAATTTAAAAAAAACTGTTATTAAATTATAAAATATATATTGTAAAGAAAAAAATAATAATTAAATAATAAATAGAGAAAAGAATTTTTTTGATATAAGGTTCAAGATTATTTTAAATTAAATTTATTAATAAATATATTATATTATTAAAAATATTGTATTTATACTTACAATATAAATAAACAAATCTTATCAATAATAATATAAAAATTTATATATCTAATAACTTTAATTACTAAAAAAAAAATTAATAATTAAATTTTAAAAATTCGATTTACAATTAATACAAAAAATATATTAAAATTGTTCGAAAAAAAAATATAAAATTACTCTAGAATTTTTTTTACTAAAAAAAATCGAATTGCTTTATTAAATATTTAATAGATTAATAATCCTTAAGTTAAATTGTTATATATTTAATATAAGTTATTGCAAAATTCGAATCTATATAAAATAAAATATTAATTAAATTTTATAATTACAATAGTAATATAACAAAATAATATATTTACTAAAGAAAAAAATATATATAAATATTATTATAACTATTTAAAATATATCTAAAATGAAATTCTAAATATAATATTTATTTTTCTAACAATTATAATTCTAAATTTTGTTATATAATATTTTGCAAATTAAATATTAAAATAAGTATTTAAAAATAAAAAAATTAATTAATATTTTTTAATTTCTTAAAATACAATAGTTTTAGACTTTTATCTTTGCTTTCTTTATTGCAAAATATTAGTATATTAGCTAAAAATATAGTATTTATTTGTATTATTTTGTTTATATTAATATTACAAATACTCTTTTTTTTTATATTTTTGTTTTTAATATTTCTGTTTTTACTATTGTTTATTTTATCTTGTTTAAACTAATTATAAGAAATTATTTTATTGCAAAAGAATTTTAAAGCAAACTTTCAAGTTAGTAAATTAAACTTGTTAGTTATAAATAAGATATATATTATTATTTATATATATTATTTGTTTGCTTTGTGCAAGTTATTTAAAATAATAATATTAATTAAAATAAATTAATATATATATAAGGAATTACAAAGAAAAGCGCGATAATTTTTAGAACTTTGATTAATAGAAATATGTCGATTTTTATATTAAAAATTGCGTAAAAATAGAAGTTTAAATTAACAATTAATAACAAAATTATATAAAATAAACAATAAAAAAGTTAATATTAATAGACTTGCATTACTTATTAATAAAATTGGATAAATATCAATATAAAAAAAATTATATTAAGTAAAAAGTTCAAAGTAAAAGTAAAAGTAAAAAATAATTCTAATTCTAACATATATAATTCTTACTTTGATTTTTAAAATTATCTCTTAATATTCTATTTATAATCTTGTTAATTTTTAAAACTCTTTTATATTTTAAATCTTATAATATTTTATTAAATATTAAAATATATTTATAATCTAGTATACAATTGTATTATTTTTATATATTATTAGTAAACTAAACTAAGAAATTGTATAGATAATAGAATTACTATTAATTAATTTAAAAAGTATTGCAAGTCGCAATTATATATAAGAATAAAATAATAATAAGCAAAAACTATATTAAAAATAGAGTAATAATTGTAAAACTATCTCGATTTATATTAAGAAGCTGCGTAAAATATCTATTTAAATAGAAGTCTCTTAATCGAATTATAAAATTATAAAGAATAGAATTAGAAATAAAATAAATAAGCATTAAATTAATTAAGATATTTATAGTAATATAATAAAATAATATAATAAAATATACAATTTTGACAATTTAATAATATAGTGCTTTAAAAATTAGCTTAAACAAAAAGTAGCAAAAAAGTTTGCAATTTAGAAGATAGAATATCTTAAAATTATTTAAGAAGCACAAGCAATATATAAGAATACAAATATAATAATAGCGTCTTTCTCTTAAAATATATATATTATTTAAATATATTATTTGTTTTCTACATTTAAGCTAATTAATATTGCAATTAAGTATCGACAATAAATTTAATATTAATAGAAGTTTCCTAATATTTATAAAATTAATTATAAAGATTATTTAATAACAAGTTATATATTATAGTAATTTAAATAATTTAAAAAGAGATAATAATATTAATTCTTTCAATTTGTATAATAGTTTTATTAAGAAATTTGCATTATCAAAAAACACAAAAAAAAGAGAAATTTTTTATTTTATTAATATTAAGATAGAGAATTCTAACAATATTGTTAAAAAGAATAATAATAGTTAAAAAATTCGATATACAATTTAAGAAAATACTAAAATATTAAGTTATAATTATTATAAAGTTACTCATATTAATAATAATAATAAAGAGAAAAATATAAACAATAAAAATTAAGATTATAATAACAAAATAATAATAGAATTAAAAGCAACTCGAATTCGACTATTTAGAATAATAATATAGCAAACAAGATTATTAAGATCTCGAATTAATAATTTTATATACTTAGCTTAAAGAACTTACTATTACAAATTAATATTATAGTATATTATTATATTATACTATTATATTGTATTACTATATTTGTAACAATTTAGATTGTTCTCTCTATATATATTATTTCTTGCAAGTGTTTGCAACGCGCAAATATATTGTAAATACTTTTAATATAATTAATTTAGATTTTGTTCTATTACAATAGTATTTGCGCACGTATTTTAATTCAATACAAAAATATTATATCTAGATCTTAAGATCGATTTCTTCTAATTCTATTAGTAGCAATTATAGACGCAAGTTTTAAGTATATTAAGTTGCATAAACAAGAATATTATAAATATTATAAGTATAAGATTGCGTTTATATATAATACAAGAATTAATATAAGTATATTGTTGTAAGCAATATAATATGCGCTCCAAAAAAAGCTATGTTGTTGCGACAATCTCTAAGCACGTATTAAGTATTATGTCTTCAAAGTAATTTTTGCGTGCGCAACACACCAGGAATTTTTCGGTAACCCTGGGTTAACCCTAGGTTAACCCTAAAACAATCCTGAATCTCGGGACGAGATTCTTTGGGAGAGGAGATAACTGTAACAGTTTAGATTGTTCTCTCTATATATATTATCTCTCGCGAGTGTTTGTAACGCGTAAATATCTTATAAATACTTTTGACGCAATTGATTTAAATTCTATTCTATTACAATATTGTATTATTAAATCTAAAATATATAATTAAGATTTTAAACAAATTAATTACAATTTATAATAAAATTAATGTCTTAACAATTCAAGTTGATTTTTCGATTTAGTTTTTGATTTTAAGTTTAAAATTAAACTGAATTGTTAATTTCAATTTTAGAAATTAAATTGTTAAGACTTTCGATTCGATTCGAATTGAATTGTCAAGATTTAGTTCGATTTTCCGAATCGACCCAATTAGTCTAATTTTTCGTAATAAATCTTAAATATAAAACTAGATATTTAATACTCTATAGAGTTACTTTGCTAGTAAAATTTAATTAAGAGTTAAAACTATTGTAGTTGTTGCAAGTTTCAAGTAGTTCGAACAATTACTTTTCTACAAATGTAATTTGAAACGCAAAAATTGTGTATTACAATAATTTAGTTAAAACTCCTTTAAATCTTACAAAACTATATAAAGTTAAAGCGCAAAGTTAATTCTATCTAACTTTAAATTTTGATGTTAAAATATCAAGAAATGCGAAAATTAATAAAATAATCTAGAGCGATCTTGACAAAAGTTAAGAGATAAAATCTAAAAAATAAAGTTAAGAATTTGCAAACGTTGTAAAATTGCTAAATTTCAAACTAGACTAATTGTCGAATTAAATTTCGATTTCAACTTTAGAAATCGACTTGACTTGACAATTTTAACATTAGAAATCGATTCGAACCTTAATTCGATTTCTATTATTTTGAAATCGACTTAACTTGACTCGATTCGATTTTCGATTTCAATATTAGAAATCGAATTGAATCGTCAAGAATATCAAGAATATTGTCAAGAATGTTAAGAATACTAAAAATAATATAAATTAAGTTAAAATTTAGATTTTTTATTAATTACTAGATAACGCACAATAGTAATACATTTATAAAGAGAAATTTCTAATATATTTATTAATTAATTTAAATAGATTAATTGTTTCTATCAAATTATCAATTAATTGTTACTAAAAATAATAAAAATTACTAAAAATAATAGTCTTAACAATTTGAATCGATTTTTTCGAATCGAATTTCGATTTTAAGTATAGAAATCGACTCGAATTGTTAATTCAATTTTATAAATCGAATTGTCAAGACTTTCGAGTCGAGTTGATACGAATCGTTAAGATTCAAGTCGAGTACTTGATTCGAACTTGATAACTCAACTTAACGCGATTAGTTTATTTCAAACAAAGACAAATTAGATACTAACAAAATTGTCTCGTATTTTAAGACATCTCGCGATTGATCTTTTCCTAAATTTTCTTTTATTATAACATTAGTATTATCGTCAAATTACTCGAGACATTATAGAAGAATCAAGAAATAATGCGTTCTTATGTCTATAAATTCTGTTAGTTTTTTTTCAATTGCAGTTGCGTCTTGAGAAGTAATAAGAGTCTTAAATACAATAGGAATCTCGTCTTTTCTAAGAATTACGAGTAGTATCTGCTTATACTCTAGTATCTTGAGCTCTTTTCGCTGTGCCTTAGTAGACTAAGTACTCGAAACAGACTAACATGCTATAAAAAATAAAATAATTATTTTGCAAAATCAACCAGATATATAATAAAGATTAGTCAACAAATGCCTGCTAGCCATAGTTTGAAATCTATCTCTATGCTTATTTGACGCCCCTCAATAGACTTGTTAACGTCCTTATAATAGGAAGAACAACAATCCACTCTTTTCTTCGTACAATCTTGAATCGATATTCGTATCAACTCAAATGTCTTGTAGTAACTTCTTCAATAAACTCTTTCTTATCTTCTCTTGCATATTAATTCCTCATTGTTGCAAGAAGTCCTTGGTCTTGTTTATCACTAGCTCCTATACGTCCTTCTTAGTTACTATGTTACGCTCTAAAAACACGACGATCAAGATAGTTTTTTAGATCGACTTTTACGATAATATTTGCGACGACTCGATCAGCAACGCGTGTGCCTTGCTGCTGTTGGCAAGACCGCATACGTCCAGCAAGACCTAATCGAATTCCTAGTCTTCTTGGAATTGCTGGAGGGATATAATCTGTGCGAGTAAATCAAGTTGACGTGAATCTTCAGCATTAAATGCGGCTGTTGGACGAAATAAGCATTTTTGATATCGAGAACCACGAGAACCTATCCTATACTTTGGCGCCGAGGATTGTCGAGCAGGTGCTGGAGAGGCCCCATGCTTTAGTGACGCGTTGCCGCCGAAAGTGCCGCCGAACTCGTTACAGCTCTTATCACTGTCTTCGTCGCTTGCCGCCGGAAGTACTCGACTCAGACGAGATTGTTGAACAGGAGCATGACAATAATACGCTCTTTCTGCCGCTCCAGGGGCCTCAAAGGAATGTGAGCCTAAATTCAATGCTCCACTACCAAACGTGCCAGATGAGGCTGCCACCGTGCGCGGTGGTCCTCTGCCGAAGGATGCAAAATTGGCGAACAAATAACCATGCCCAGGCGTACTCGTTCCCATGCCAATAGAGCCTCCGCCTCTGAATAAGGGCTCTAGATGATGGTCGCTATCGCTCGCAGACGCACGAGTATTGCCTTCTTTAGTCGTTTCTTTGTTGCCGTCAATCGCGACGAAAGAGCATCATTTCCCGCCGACCTGATACTGTACGCCAAGTCTTACAGCCTCGCATTCAACCATTCTCTGGAATTGGGAGTCTTTGGCCTCTCGCTCCTTTTCAAAAAGTGCGGATCTCGACAGTTTTGTGTACTTCTGTTTGAGCAAGGTCCCCTCTCTATCTTTGGCTAGAGTGAGCCAGCCTCTCCCTTCTTCAAGCTTATCGATAGCGCTACGTGCAGCGAGTTGATAGACGATCTCGCCAGGCTCTGCGAGAATCTCGACAGGTATATGGTATTCAAGCGGTCCCTAAGACGAGGTTCCTCTAAGGATAACAAAGGTTGGCTTTATATAAAACGCATCTGGCAACATCAGAAGATATATGGTCGCTCTCGATAAAGAGTATAGAGAAGGAATCTCCTGTGGTGATTGGAGAAGCTTTAGAACTGTATCGTGCGAAGCAGGTTTCTGTGCCGCAGCCGGGCAAGTGAAAAACGATTTGGCCTGCGAAACACATCTAAAATTTCACTTTGCAGGTCTATCATCAACGCAATTGATGGTATTACGATGTCAAAATTCTATTGCTAATACAACTTGATATGCTCTACAATCTTTGCATAATTTTGAGACATAAACTTCAAACGTGCGTTGTAGAATCGAGAGTCTAAAAATTCTTAAAATCTCGCTTAAACTATCTTGCGACACAGAAATCTACTTGACACGATAACAACTCTAAAATTCGAAAAAGTCCTAAACGAAACAAAAGCATTTTCCCAACTTGCGTCAACACACATCTACATATCTCAAAATTATGCACAAGTAATCGAATGTATTCACAATAATAACTTCTCTATTGTAAAGACGAGTCAGATGTCAAGGTTTTATAAGTAAAGAGTTTAGGCCAAAAATACAAAAATACGAAAGTACGAGTATTGAGAACGATAAATGCATCGGCAATTCGGGGTGACCCTCTAGGGGCCCTATTAGCGGCCCGGGGCTCCCGGGGCCGTTGTGCCGATGTCTTAGCCCTGGGGCCACATTAGCAGGTCCGGTTGACCTCGGGCCAATAGGGCCAAAATTTGGGGGGTAGATCAAGACACACACCACCCGTGCAATGCCAAGAGCACTACCCGCACGTCGCCAAGGCCCGTCGGGCGCAATCTGCGGGCACTACCCACCACGCGCAATCAACCACGCGCAATCAACCACGCGCAATCAACCACGCGCAATCAATACGCGCAATCAGTTGCGCAAATGTAGGAGATGCTCCTGCCTGCACATCATGCTCGCGTAGAAATCTCACGAATCGTTCGATTCTGCCAAACAAATTACTATGGTGTGGGCGAGTGACAAGCGGAGATCTAACCGAAGTGCTGCGGGAGTCCGTGCGCATCTCGAACATCAAAATTATACTTTTTGCCAAGACTTTTTTGGCCCCCTAAATGCAAGCTTCCCGTCGCCCCCCGGGCCATCCGGGCCCTCTTAGCATCTTGAAATTGGGGGGCCGGTTCCCCGAATTGCCGATGTGTGTTGTTCCTCAACAAGACGTAAAAGAAAGAACACTTTACACCGAGCTTATACATTAGGGGCCAAGGCTACCGCAAGTATCTCATTGCTGCCTAAGAGAGATGTTGACCTCGTTCCTTATTGAGTCAATGTTGATCATTACCGTCAGGTGACTGAGAGGGGTAAGAGACTTTAAAAATTCCCGTCAATACTTCAATACTTATAAGAGTAATACCTAATGTTGTATGCGCAATTCAATCTTGTGTGGCGAAATTGCCTGAGCACTCTCCACATTGAAATCGTAGACGAAGCAGTAATCCTGATTTCGATAGTGTAGCACTACTCGCCTTCCATTCTCAGGCTGGTCTTCCACAAACAAGCACACCAAGATCCCATCCTTTACGACGGCAGACAGACAGAATGACTGTCTGCCTACCCTATGGGCCTACGTTGGTCTGTCACATTTGAAATTTCCTAGACAATCAAAATCTCACGATCACTGTTCACCAAGACTTGGGAACTGCCGGCCTGACTTAGTTTCCAAGCGCTGTGTTGGTATTCCCTGAACCTTGCTCGGCGTAATTTCGGAGAAATTGTCGAAACGCGCTCGGATTTTTGAAGCTCTGCCGCGTTCAACCATCCAGTGACTCATGTAGATGCTTCGTCAATGCATTCTTCTTACAAGGCTTTGCAGACCTGGTACTGTGATCACACACGAGCTTGGGACTTCTAAAAGGTCTAGGTTCAAGCTGTCAGTGATGACTTCCGACCATTTCTTGAACGGCCATGACAGGTCAACCCTCAACAACCCCGTGGACCTCTACCGCCAGAAAATTGCAGAAGATCTTGCCCCGATTACAGGCAAGCCCGAAAACGAGGTATATGACAGACTCGCTTGGACTCAGACCTTGGACAAAGGTGATCTAGGTCTTGCAGTACCCTCTTTGAGGATCCAAGGCAAAAAGCCAGCCGAGCTGGGCGCCGAGTGGGTAGAAAAGTATCCCGTCTCGCAATACGTGGGCAAACCCGTGCAAGCTGGAACTTTCTTGCAATTCTTCTTTAAGCCGGAGTCACTCGTCAAACTCGTCATCCCCTTGGTATTGAAGAAAAAGTCAAAATATGGCGCTAATGATCGACTCGGGTTGCGGGATGAGTCCGACCCTTCTAAGGGCAGGAAGCGGATCATCGTTGAGTTCTCTTCCCCAAACATTGCAAAGCCATTTCATGCCGGTCATCTACGAAGTACCATTATTGGGGGCTTCTTAGCAAACCTTTACGAGGCTGCTGGCTGGGATGTCATCCGTATGAATTATCTTGGTGATTGGGGCCGTCAATTTGGCCTGCTTGCCAATGCGTTCGAGAAGTACGGCAGCGAGGAGAAGCTCGAAAAAGACCCCATCGGACACCTCTTCGACATCTATGTCGAAATAAATAAAATATCAGCTCCCCAGGAAGTCATCATAAGAGACAAGAAAGAGGAGCTCAAGCAAGCTACCGAGACTGGTCGAGATGTCGCGGGTCTCGAGTCGGAAATTGCCAAGCTTGAGGCGGAGAGCGAGAATGAGAAGGCGCGTCAGTATTTTAAGCGTCTGGAGAACGGCGACAAAGATGCGCTTGCTATCTGGAGCCGTTTTCGGGATTTAAGTATCGACAAGTACAAGAAGACCTACGCTCGTCTCAACATCCATTACGACTACTACTCAGGTGAGTCTCAGGTTGAGAAGGAACGTATGGACCAGGCGGCCGACCGACTGAAGGAGCGGGGAATCTCGGAGGATTCCAAAGGTGCAGTAATTATCGACCTGACCAAGCACGGAGCGCCAAAGCTAGGCAAGGCTCTGGTTAAGAAAACTGACGGCTCGTCGCTGTATTTGACGCGAGATATTGGAGAAGCGGTAAAGCGATATGACTTGTACCATTTCGACAAGATGATATACGTTGTTGCAACCCAGCAAGACGTTCACGTTGCCCAGCTTTTCAAAATCCTGGAGCTCATGGGCCACCAAGACATCTCCAAAAAGTGTCAACATGTCAATTTTGGCATGGTTCTAGGGATGAGTACACGCAAAGGGACGGTCAAATTCTTGAATGACATTTTACGGGACGTGGGTGATAAGATGCATGAAGTCATGAGGGTCAATGCAGCCAAATATGAGCAAGTGGAGAACCCAGATCAAACGGCAGACACACTAGGTATTACAGCTGTGATGGTCCAAGACATGACGGGTAAGAGGTGAGTATCAGTCTATTTAGCCATGTTGCTCTTGAACATGTTTTCCTGACCGGGCTGCTAGGATCAACAATTATGAGTTCTCTTTGGAGCGTATGACATCCTTCGAGGGCGACACGGGTCCCTATCTCCAATATGCACACGCTCGTCTATGCTCTATAAGTAGGAAGGCAGGCTTGTCGCTAGGGGACCTGGAATGTGCCGACTGGTCCCTACTTACAGAGTCTCATGCCATCAATCTCGTCCGATTACTGGCCTCATGGCCGGATGTGGTCCAGAATACTCTCAAAACCCAGGAGCCCATCACCGTCCTTGCGTACCTCTTCAAGATGACGCACATGTTAAGCTCAAGCTACGACGTTCTCAAGGTCATAGGTAGCGAGCCAGAGACCTTGAAGGCTAGGATGGCCTTGTACGAAGCCGCAAGACAGACACTGCACAACGGGATGAGGCTCCTTGGATTGACCCCGGTAGAGCGGTGAGTCTCCCCTATGGACCCGAGAAGTCCGCGCCCTGCTCAGCGTTGTGACTGACTGCTCGCAGCATGTGATACTACCATAGCCGGAACACAATCTTCACCTAACATTCATGAGATGGTCTGCAACCATAAATAAGACCAACAAGCGATCAACACTCACCAACGATCGGGTACACGAGGCTGATGGTTTCAACCTGGAAAGACCCCCATAGGCCGGGAGTGCATCCTACCATGCACAGGGAATAAACTACAAAGACCGAGGGCCGTCAACCACGGACTGCCGTCTGAGATTGGAAGATGTCGGGCACCTTACGTCTGGTTTTGTTGTGCTCAATGCCAGCTCAATGGCAAATCCGCGAGGTCATTGCGGAGATCGACGTGTCCTGGACAGAAGGCGCTTGATTGGTACATAGATCTTGGCAAACAGAGCTTAAAAGAGTCTACCGATTTGGCTCCAACACAATCTGACATGAGGTCGCTCGATCCATATCATATATCGCTAATCGCTACAGTGCTGGCACTGCGTCTCATCTATTCGGAGCCTGCAATATGTTCGCGACTTGTTGATGATCGACCGCGGTGTTCGACCTGTCCCATTCTCGCAATTATCAGTGCTGTATTGTCGGGCTGTGGAGCAAGAGCGTGCGGTGTAGGACATAACACAGCACCCTGTCCAAGCCTTGAAAGACATGTTCGCGTTCTGTCGCCGCTCAAGATCATCGCTTTTGAAAGAAGATAGATATCTTGAGCCAAGTCGTTTCGCACTATCTTGTGGCTCTGTGTGCAGGATATTTGTTTTCGGTGGCCTCCCACCGGATCGTGATCGCCCGCCGAACACGATATGGTATTGCTTTCGCACGAGCAATCCGTCGGGCGTGTTGGGTGGGCGGGCCAATAGCTTGCCAACGCCATTCTCTTTTCGAATCAAGGTTTGACGCTCTGCATTCGTCTAAGTCTTTATTGGGTGTTGCACATGTACGTTTTCGAGCCGTCGCAGCGTCTGCGTCAAGAGCGGCCAATGACCGTGACCTGAAGCTGCGAGTTCTTGCAATGCAGAGCCATAACGTGGAGCAGTCCTTGACGACCGTCCACGGGAGAGATCCTCCATGTGCGTCACAATCCCTACAAAGCCGATATCGCCAAATCACATGTGGTTGTCGGGGTTGGTCGCAAAGGTCTTAGGCAGCCATGACGGGTTGGGCCTCCAACTGATCTGCTCACTGCGAACATGCACAGCCACTCATTTCTCTCGGCGCATTGGCACTTCATGCAACGCGCATCAAGTCAGACCGGTTCTCTGCCACCTTGCGAGCCCTTCCCCCGTATTCCAGCGGTCCGGCAGTGAGCACCCTCCAATGGCCGGCTGGTCGACAAGCTCCGCGCATTTCCGGGTCATTATTGGAAGCATGCTGGGCGAAAGAAGGGCACACGGTAGGAAAGCAGCAGAGCATCACAACCTGGTTTGGCACATGCAGCATCCCACGAGTCATCGTTCGATTGCCAACCTGCGAAGGCCAAACCTTTTTCCGCCCTCGTATGCGGTCTTGGGCACTGGGACGAGAGACACTCGAGGACGGGTGATTCAAGCGGCGCGGTGCGCAGTACAGGCGTGCATCCATCGTGGCAGTCGAATCTGAGCAGACTATGCCGGAGCAACAGTCCCAGGCTCGCTTCGCTTCGGTGTTGTTTCTTGACTCATACCTTATTGCATATCAAGGTTGAAAGTGTCTCTGCTGCCTGGGGGCCATGAGGATTAAACCAATCTCCAGATCGAGCGATTTTCGTTTTCCCAATGCTACCCCGCTGTCAGATGCGGACTTTATTTTCTTTCCTGCTTGCTTGCTTATTACCTCTTGCTGTTCCTTCGACTCGGTCCTCGAAGGATCTCGGGGCGGGGGTGCAGCCATCGGACCAATCCTTATCGATAGCCGAAGCTGCTAAAAAGTTGCCCAACGCTGCCTTCAACTCCTGCTCCATACAACCTCTGCTGTCCGCGCTCGCCTGGGCCATTCCAGCCTTGCAATTGGAGCGACGCTCCTGGTGTCTCCCATCGCCGGATTGGCTGGCCTCGACAATATGCCATCAAATCCATCTCTCCCTCACGCCGCGTACTGCGAAGAGTATAATGAGGATGCTCACACCACCATACCCGAAACACGACAGTCAGCAAATGTCGCAGCCAAGCGCTCCAAACCTGATGTAGTGAAGACACGTCTGCCAGAGGCAACTCGCGATGAGTTCAGCGACTCGGGTTATTCGAGCCGGACTGGGGCGACGCTGGGTAGTGGGGACTCGTCGCTAGCATCGAAGACGGATGCCGTGCCATTGGATGCCGGTATCGACGTGGCTGAGGGTAACAAGCCTAGGATCATTCCTCATAAGGAGGCTCAAAGCCCGCCGCAAAGTTTCCGAAAGCCAACCTTGAGAAGGACAGACTCCAAGGCAAGAGGAGGTCCGAGACAGCAGGAGGATTATGACAGTCAAGAGCGGGCTGCAACAATCCACCAGAGTGCCAGGCCACTAGAGAAGGGACATCCTGCCGGTAGCCAGGTCGTAAAGCAGGCTCCGCGACCACCGCTCGAGGTTTCCTCGAAACCAGCGTCTACGAAACCTCTGCCGCCAAGCCCAACCCATCAGGCTCCTATCTTACAGCCCGCGCAAGTACGTCCTCGAGTTACGACGTCACAATCGTATCGGACTGGTCGACCCATGAGCTTCCATGCCGGTGTAACGCCCCAGATATCGTACATGCCACCTTTGTACATACCATCCGTTGCGTACTCCACTCCAGCACCACCTCAGCCAGCTCATCCATCGCAGACAGCCGCTTACTTTGTTCCCCAACAATCTCCCCTACACCCTCAAACGTACCCCTTTCCGCCGTCTCCTTATGACCCACAACCACGCCCTCCAACAAGACAATGGACCTCCGCGCAGCCACAACCTTATAGCCATTCCTTGGTATATAGTCCGGCTCCGGTATTGAATTACACCCAGCGGCCGACCTACTCCCAAAGGACGGTTCCGACACAACATGCTACTCAGACACCAACCGCCCAGACAGTCGATCAATCATCATCACCCCGCGAAAGGCGTTATTCGAGGGACGAAGACTACAGCAAGATGCTTCCTCCGCCAATACCTAAGAAGAGCGCCTCTGAAGCGCATCAGGAACAGCGGCCTTCTATACGTCACGCTGCTACCACGTCGCCAACCCTGCGACGCCGCAGTGGACTCAGTAAGGATTATCAAGACAACCCCAAGGGCCCGCCAAGTCCCCAGAAGGAGAAGCCTAATGTGCGCGAGCCGTCTAGGCGACCCTCTGTATCGAAGCGGCCCTCAGGTACATCGAGTAACAACTCAGCAGTAAGCACTCCCGCCATCGAGCGCGATATAGCTCGCCTGAGCATCGACAGCGAGCGGGCTGCGAAACCGAAACGCAGAATGTCCTATCACGGCCACGAATCCCACCGAGACCTAGAGCGCTCTGCAGAAGCGTATCAAGCATCCATCGGAACCGCCATGCTACCCATGACTGCAGACTCGCTGAATCTGATCCGCAAAAAGACCACAAGCAGCAACACTAGTAGCCGCATCACCGGCTCCGGCCGCGGGAGTCGTGAGGGCAGTGACGTCAAGCCTAGGAGCTCAATGGATCGTCGCGGCGGAAGCGAAGTCAAGACGCACAACGACAACGATGGACTCACAATGCGCTTCAACGCCTCCCATGGTGTCAATCTCGATCTCAAAGGTGGCAGCGTTGAAGGCCGCACGATCAGCCTGAGGCAGAGCCGCGATGGCGGCGATGGCGAAATGGAATTCAGCATTGGTGCGAAAAGCAGCAAGACCAGTAGCAGGACAGAATCAAGGGAGAAAGGCCGGAAGAAATACTCACACTTTGGGGGCAGTGGTATCCGCGAGCTGGAGCCTGCCAGCAGTACAGGCCGTTCTTCTTCGAGGGGTGTCAAGGCGGATGAGGAGAGTAAATCTCGGAGCAGAAAGGTCGCAGGAAGTCGAAGCCGCCGGAGCAGCAGGAGCGGGCACGGCTGATCCGGAGTGCATTCAACATGATGATTTACGAAGATATGATTTACGCAGCGATCTATGCGAGGAACAAGGAATTCCGCGGAACGGTTTCGGTTATTTTCGAATCTATATACATGTGCTTTTGGATGGTTTTCTGACGCAAGCTTTGGCCAAAAGCTGGATTTCGGTTCCTTGAAGTCTCCTCTCAATCCAGTCCTGAATAGCATCCTAGTTTGGTCTTCGAGCGACGAAGCGATGATTGTACGATTTATGAGTGCCGAGAGCGCAATGTCACGATGGGTGTGTGCAAATCGCTACTTGAACGACGGTTTGACTGGGCTTCGAGTGTTGGGATACTGTATATAAATGGGCATACGATGGATATTATGGAAATGAGAGCTTGCTGTTGAAGATTGAGAGCATTTCTCCAAGCTGGATAAGATTGCGTTCAAGACAGTAGTGGTGCCTGCCCAACGTTCGGATGAATACCGCTCGATGTCGAACGATGGTGTAGCAAATAGCCAGTGAGATTCTGAGGCCATCGATACCAGCATCTACCTTGTTGAAGTCTTTTCGGCACTGATTTGCTCTTTTTAGGGGCCAGTGACAACGGTTGCTATGCGCCAACATTGAACCATAAACAATGCGTCATCCCCAGCCACATTTCCCCCAACCATACTCTCAACTCTAACGATTGCGAGTCATGACATCCTTCCTCATGCATACGCTGCTTTCGTGACCTAGAGCACCATCAGTCCTGCTAATCACATTCAGAAAGATAGTATACGACTGTCGGCAACACCACCTCTTATTGTGAGAAAATCACGAGCAACCGGGCTTCGGCCCACTCTCCACCACATCTCTATTTCCCTCCAACAATGGCCCCTTCAACCCCCTCTACCTCGCTCAAGCCTCCCTCAGTCGACAACGATGCTCCGCTCTCTCCCTTTCAATCTACCTACCTCCAGCGCCGAAACCCCGCCCCTCCCACAACCCCCTACAGCCCCGGCGCCGGCACCTTCGACCCGCACAGCATCAACAACCGCGGCTTCTTCGCCCTCTTCGCCCTCATCGGCGTCGCCTTCGTCGTCGTCAGCATCTGGTTCTTCTTCTGGGCCAAGAACGGCGGCTTCGTCTGGCGCAAGGGCGACTGGGATGACTACAAGTCGACCGTCCTACGGCGCAAGGGCCCCAACGGCACCACCCTGAGCGGCGCCACCAAAACGACAGACCTGGGTGGGGGAAGTATCGTCGCCAACGACGCGGAGCAAGAATGGGACGAGCAGGGAACAATCTACTCCGAGAAACCCACGCCGCAGCATAAAGCGAGAGGTGGGAAGAAGGGCAAAGCCCCGTGCGGCAGCAGAAACAACCACGACACCGACGTGCGCGCCTACCGCCACGAGAAACCCGCCCGCGTCGGCGGCCTCAACCGCGAAGCAGACGGCTCCTACCACCACGATTTCGCTTCCTCGACCTCACCTTCCGAGACCGCACCGCACAACTACCGGCGTACCACCTCCAACCCTTTCAAAGCTCCCACAGCCTCCAGCAAGAAACCCCCCACCCCCGTGACCCCTCAAAAGAAAAAAGACTTCTACACCCACCCCCCCTCCTCCACCTCTTCGCAGCGCCCCCTCCGCCCCAACGCCGCGCAGCCGGGCTCGCAATCCTCGACACCAACACGTAGCCGGCAGTCCTCCCCACGGAAGCACAACCCCCATCAGCAGCGCAGCGGGGGCTACACCGCGCCTATTGACTTTAGCCGTTATAGTGATAGTCGCGCAGGGACGGAGAGCGAGGCTGGGTGGACGGAGGATAGTAGAGGCACGAAGGCGTATTTTCATCCGATTCCGGGGTTGGGCGCGGGGGCGGGGAGTGCGGGACAGGGCGGGAGGGGGAGTTATGGCGGGTTTCGGAGGGGGAGGGGGAGGAGGGATAGTTTGAGTGATAGTGAGGAGGGGGAGACGGTGATGAGTTGAGTGGGGAGAGGGAAAGGAGAGGAGATGGGGGTTTGGTAGCATGGGGTTTTTGTGGAGGCGGTGGGGATGGTGGGTTGGGATGTGAATAGGGAGGAAGCCCTTGTTGGCAGCTCAGGGATGGTATTGCGGGTCGATAGATGGAGGAATACATGCTATGAACGGCTACATGAGCCTGCAGAACGGGGCAAAGCTAGAATCGATGCATGGTTATTCAAATGGTCGCAAGGTTGAACGCTTCAGGCATGAGGATGCTTGCCGTATTACATATGTATCTTATTCATCTTTCGAAGAGAAGCCTCTATGGTACCGATAATCGATCAGACCAAGAAACCGCTCAATGTGCACCCAACGCCTCCAATGCCGCATTCCAAAAGCAAACCGCACCAGAAAGACCCCCCTTCAAACGTTGACCTAGACCCAAATCTCCCCTCCAAAAGCAGGCCTCAGCAGGAAGGGCCCCCAACACTAATCCAGCCCAACCCAGCCCAAGCCCCAGAATTTCCTCTTCTTTGTCTGATCCCTCTAATCCCTTCCCTCTAGATGATGTAGTGGGCCCCGCAAACTCACGCGAGAACTCACCGAGCCAGTTATGGCCATCTAACCAAAACCGCCACGGAGTACTTACACAACAAGCTTTTCACATCCTAGACCGGTCTCCTGAGCGTATGCGCCTCCGTGTTGAGCACGAACTCATCCAGGTCCAAGATCTCGGGCTCGCTGAAGATGGCATAGAAGTACTTCAACGTCTCCGCCAACCAGAAGCTCTCCATCTTGTTGTCCTTGCTCGGCTGCTCGGCCGTCACGTCGTCGATCTGTGCGCTCGCGATCTCGGTCTTTGTATGCTTTTCGATCTGCGTAAACATGCGCCAGGCGGCGTCTTGGAGGGTTTTGTCGCCGGTCAGGCGGTACAGGATGAAGACTGATTCGATGGCTTCGGGGCGCAGGAGGTAGCGCGGGTCGGGGATGGCGGTGAAGCCCGTGGGGATGCGGTGTTCTTTGAGGAGGTACTCGGCGCGCTGGGCGGGGTCTTCGATCTTGGAGGAGGTGGTGTCGGTGGGCTGTTCGGTGAGGACGGCGGCGTGGTAGGCTGAGGCGTCCCAGGCGCAGTCAGAGCTTGAGGAGGAGGAGGAGGGGGAGGGGGTTTTGCAGGGCTGCATGAGGAAGATTTCGGGCATGATGCCTGTTTGCGTGGCGTTGTAGGCCCAGATGCAGCCGTCGACGAGCTGGCGCGCGATGGCCATGTCGGAGGGGTGGGCGAAGGCTTTGGAGGCTAGGGCGACCATGCCGCCGGTGAAGCAGCTGAGGTGCTGGCCTTTGGACTGGGGGGTTACGCTTGGTTTTCCGTCGTTAGTGCCTTTGAAGCGGGTGGAGCGCGCGCTGCCGGAGATGAGGATGTTGGCGTTGTCGGGGGTGAGGGGGCGGAAGAAGATGTGTTCCTTGATTGGGGGTAGAGCGGCTTCGTACATTTCGCGGTATTGGGGTGTGAGGCCGCCGAGGAGGAGATGTTGCTTGGGCAGGTATTCGTAGACGGAGTCGGCCATGCCGCCGAGGGTGAAGGACGTGTCTTGGAAGGTGAGGGCGCGGGCGTTACTTGTGGTGGGCCAGAGACCGGGAAGGCTGGTGTTGGGCTGGGCGGTTTGCAGGACATTGGTGATGCGCTGGACGGCGTCGAAGAATTTGGGATCGCCGGTCAGTTGGGAGAGACGGGTGAACTCGAGGGAGAGGGAGCCGAGTTCGGCAATGAGTGTGGCTTCCCCGGCTTGTTGCTTGGTGCCTCCGAGATATTCTTTCCATCTCCAGCGCGTTATGGGCATGCGGTTGGGGGTGTCGAAGCAGCCGTAGACGAGATTGCCGACTTCGAGGGCTTTTTCGAGGAGTTTCGGGTATTTTCCACCGCTGATGTCGTAGGCCCCGAGGAAACCACCCATGTAGCGGATGGTGGTTTCAAAGACGTTGATAGCCGTACTCTCCGTCTTGCTGAAGTCGATTGCGTCAAGGCTCTTGAGCGCTTCCTCGAAGTCTTCTTTCATCCCCATCATCCAGAGGGTGTCTAGTGCGTCTACCAGCGTTGCTGCCCATCCACCAAAACTATCGACGTATCCGGCATTTAAAGGGGTGACCTCGTCCTTGAGCCATGCGTGCTTCTTGTATCCCTCCCACGAATGCACGAAGCTGGCCTTCACCGCCGTTTGCCTGTCCAATCTTTCTTTCTTGTCTGCTTCGCTTTCCGGCCCAAAGTCATGCTGAAGCTTTGGGATCTTGGCGGGCTTGCCAGTGGGCAATGGTATCCAGGAGGACACGGGATAATGACCGGAAGGTTTAGTTGCCAACTGATCATGTAGGCTCGAAGTGGCCGGAGATTTGGGCGATGCTGCATCTGGCGGTAGTAGAGACTGTTGTTCGATAGGCTTATTGGTGACAGGCCTCTCTGGTCCTGGTATCCATTGCGGAGGAGTAGAGATATGGTGCGAAGTATAGAAGTACCAAAAAGTCAAGCAGAAGCAGAAGGCAGTAAGGAGGGATGTTGTCTTCCTTCGAGGGAACATGACGGATCTATACCGCAGGAGAAAGGGGTAAAGAGCGGACGATGGAATTCTCCATCAAGCTGGCTTCCTGGTTAGTCGTTCAATTGATCACTGAGAGTCGGACGAGTGAGAGTATTAGTGATTGGCTGAGGCCACAGTGATGGAGTCGATCCTCCCAGGCGGATCCACCCCTGCCAGAATGAGCAGGATGTCACCGAAGATGCCTCACCTGCCAGGCTGCCACCTTCAGACCTCAAACCTTAAGCGCCTGCCAAGCATTCGGTCCCTCATCAGAGCATGGACTCCAAAGACTTCTTCCGTTGATGTTGAGTGCCCCGACATCAGATGAAGGAAGGCCATTAGAACCATTCCGAGCGACCACCCTTTCTTCTAGCACGTCTTAGTATGCAGCTGCGTTTCGGCTGTGCAGATGATCCTGAGCAGCACAGACCGTCAAGGTCACCCTGCACTGCGAGTGTCTACGCCGACTCCAGTCTTGGTACAGCCACGCCGCAAACACAAGTATCTTCGTTACTTCGTTTGTTCGTATCTGCATGATGCGGGACGAGACGGTAAATTATCATTATTGGTCAACGGCGAGGGAAGTCGAGGGTGTTGGCTGACGTTGAAGCTGAGTATCCCCTGCCTTGGCATAGCACCTTCCCGCCGTTCGTCGGGCGTCAATTGCGTCAAAATCATCTCGGTCTGTAATTTGTTCTCCTGGGTCTCTTGGCCGTACAAGTGGAATGCTTGGACGTTATGACTCTTCAGCTATGGACCGTCATTGGTTAATCTGCCTGTCACATCCACTACAATTGCTTTCGGCTATTCCTCGACGCCATCTCTTCGCGACAGTACATATGTTGATGGAATATCACTTGTAAATCCTTCCACTGGACGTAAATTCCCCGCCCTGTTGTAGACTTACTAAACACGCGCAGTCTGTTGCGAACACCTATTGAAGGTGACCGACTCAACTCCATCCTATATTATTTTTACGGGCTCTCTTATTGAGTGATACGACTACTAGCGAGGGATTTGTTCAGTCTAACGTTACTAAAGTCATCTTTGTTTCAATCACACTCCACACGTCGAGGAGAGACTTCTCATCGATTATTGGGACATCTTACGGGATGATGCATAGGGCGCGTCAGATAGGGGGCTTGAGTGCCGAAGTCAGCGATCTGCAGTGCCCCCTGGGGCTGTAACCGTGTGGCTTGCGAGGCGTAGCTGGGCGCAGGGCAACTTTCATCTCACAGCCAAGTGCTTGGTAAAGGTAAGGACCAGAGACCATACTATATCATATACTATGGAGCCGGCTGCTCGAGATTCGGAATTCGATCTGCAGCCTCACATAGCTCTCTCGAGCGGGACATGAATTCGACCCTACAAGGCTGGGTTGTAAATCCAAACACTCGAGGCACGTTCGACATCATTCGAAGCTCTTTCTTGACGATATTCCTTTGCACATGGACTTGTCTCCATCTCAATGTCCCAGCGGCCAAGGAAGGCGCTTTGAAACCTACACTTCGAAAGTTCCGCTGGATGGTGCTCACGATCCTTGGGCCGGAATTCGTGGTGGCCCTCGCTGCTGGCCAACGTGCCAATGCAAAGCGTATACGAGATCAGATGCATGAGCTAGGCTATTCTCAATGGACGCTGCGTCAAAGTTTCTATGCAAATATGGGCGGCTTTATTCTTTGTCCACGGGACAGCACGCCTTTCCCAATACATGGACTCCATCTCGTCTACCTCGTCAAAGAGGGTTATATGACCTTGCCCTCAATGACCTCAGATGAGATCGCGGACAAAAGCAAGGCCGACGTCCTCATCAAAGCCCTCGTCTGTCTTCAGACCGGCTGGTTCGTCGTACAATGCTTTGGACGGTCTCATCAGGGTCTGCCGTTGACCTCGTTGGAGCTTACCACCATCAGCTATGTATGGTGCACATGGGCCATCTATTCACAATGGCTTAGCAAGCCTCTCGATATTGCGGCTCCTACATACCTGGATATCAAGGCCAGCACGGCTGAAATATTGCTCAAAGCCGGCCCGGAAGCTGCGGAGCCCCACCGCCAAACGCCCATGGATTTTGTGTTCGATGGCCGCCATTCATGGACTTTGGATGTGCAGCCTCTTTTGCACTTTCGTGTTGGTCCCCGCGAAAGGCCCATGCCACGCCTTTTGAATGATAGCCTTCCATGGTTCTCAACCGCGTCTGACACCGTTATAGTCGCTTTCGTCATCCTCTTCTATGGCGTCATCCTCGTGTTTGGGTGGAACTTTATCTTTCCAACCAGCATCGAGCAGTTGCTGTGGCGGATTGCTGCGCTGGTGGTTGTATGCAGCACAGCCGGTTTTGTCGCCTGGGAGCTGCTGTGGGGCATCTTCCGAGCGGCTTATCTCCTGTACATAAACAACAAGAAGCTCACCCCAAGATCGGTTTACTACGTGTATGCGGCTGACTACGAAAAGGCGGATCCTGTGGAGGGATTGCCAGTCCACAATCCGGCGTTCGACTCGAACATGGTCACGTCTACGCAGGTGCTTCTGATTGCCCCTCTGGCGGTCGCCTATGTACTTTCACGACTCTACATTACCGCAGAAGCGCTCGCTTCACTTCGGGCGATTCCTGCTGGTTGCTTCCAGACCGTGGCTTGGGCGACCTTCATTCCGCATTTCTAGCAAGGACCTCTCAAACTTCGTTTCTCTATCCATGAAAGGCAGATGTCATGGTCATAAGCCCTGTAAATGAACAGGTCTTGGAACTCTGGATATGCGACTCGTCGACAACCTATGTCCCACTCGCTACAGTATCCGAGACAGCAATGAAAGTATGAAACGCCTCGAAGTGGCTGTCGAAGCAGGAGGGACTGGTTCAGAAAAACATTCACAGGAACATTACAGGATATTGGATCAGCTGGCCTTCTTGTAGAGCTATGATCATGCTACTAAGCCTAGGGGCTCCAAGCACTTTCTGCTCAGACCAGTCTTTCTGGGCCGCGTAGTTTCGTAACAGCTGACCATGAACGAGGCGGGATACTTGCCAATAATGATTGAGGTGTGAAGGAGCGCAATGATGACACGTGGGTCACCTCGACCAGTCCAGACCTTATAGGCTACGCATCTTGGAGTCTTTTCGACTCAGGTTGCGCGTGGAATTCGATTTTTGGATTGGCTCAATCATGCCTTGATTCAGATCTCCATTTCAGAGAGATTCATACCTCAAGCTGAGAGGCTATCTGCAGACTGATGGCAGGCTGCCCTCTCGGACACGGGGAATAACTCTATTTGAAATATATCGGTGCCAACGTACAATCCAGTGGGTCAAATCCGGTATGGCTTCAAGAAAGCAGAGAAATGATCGGGTACCAGGCTATGGTCTTACCCTCAAATGGCAGCAAGACTACCAGGATATAGCACATGTGCGGCATTCGCACAACACGTTTCTGAATTCAGCTCTTGATGGCTCAGAAGAAGGGTATCGTCGTCCTCAGCGTAGGTACTAATCCCCTTACCCTCACTAACGTTGGAATAGTGGCGAGGCATCAGACCCTCTCATAGTTCCGGAGCTTCTCACGCTATCTCTTATGAACGACATAACGGATCAGCCCCATTGGGATCGAAAGATTTCCGAGAAGCCTTTTACGGACGACTGGAAAAGCCAGGCATTGTCACAACATCCAATGGCGACCCACGAAATAGTTGACTGGGTTCGTCTTGGAGATAGATCTTGCAGGAATCTGCTAAGGACTTCATGCAGTGTGTCCAGGAAGTGGAGGACAATGCTGTTCTCTTTCGCCAGACCGGAATCATTCCCGCTCTCGAATACGGCATTTACAATCTGACACTTTGCTCTCACCATCTGTGAAGTCTTCATTGCAAGCATCGCTTAGACGTCTCGAGTGGACCAGCAGACGTGACAAGAGTCTTTGCTCTGCCGGACTCGAGACTAGAATTGTGGATCCATACCTGTATCCCCTGATCTTCGGGAGAACTAAGATCGTAAATTGCCCCTTTCACAACCCTGATGACTCTATCACATTGTGTGGCCAAGGCAGCTCTGGAATCTCTTGGTCCCCTCAAGATCAGGATTACGGGTCACTCAACGGCGGGGAACGATTCTGTGGCGATACCAGCTACATGTTCCGCAATGCATGGTCGGTCTACCAATGGCTACCATGTGGCGTTGATTTCGAGCTGGAGACCAGCAAGGCACGGTGAGCATGCTATTGGAGTGATCGACAGGGGCGTGGCCAACCATTAATGAGCGCGGCAGGATCGTAAGCTGGATCAACAACGCACATCCTTCACTCGATAGTCAGTTTTACATTGTCGCCAATGAAGTCATTTCTTACTTGGTTCCTCTATTCAATGCTACTCTCATTACTCTTAGGTTTCCAAGGCTCTATCATCGTCGAGTAGATCCAGCAAAGCGTGTGAGCGGAGATCACGGTTGGCCTCAGCGGGAGCCCAGATCTTATCAACCCTTGGTATCGAGGATTTGTTCGAAGTATCTAGACAAAGATTGGAGATTGGAGAGATCAGTCGATGTGGACCTCAAGAGAGAATTTTGGGACGCTGGGATACAAATCATCATTCAAGTTTTTAGCATAGATCTGACTCCGGAAGAGCCAAACTACCCTGGCAAGGAGTGGCATGTTCAGGGCCAATTGGTACGTATGACGGCTGGCGAAACGATCTCCTCGAATCAGGCTTTGTGTTGACTTGCCTGCAAAATGAACGTATCTGCGCTAGCGTTATCTACTGTTATAACTGCGAAAACATCTCAGATGCATCCATGTCTTTCCGTTCTCGAGTCTCAAATGAAGAGCCCATGTGGCTGAATTCGGTCGCTAAAACAACCATGGAGACCGAGGACGTGTATGATATCGAAGACCTTACATCTGCAGTGCAAGAACTTGGCAATTTGACCATTCGAGAAGATCGAGTGATCAGCTTCCCCAACGTAAGAACTCCCCTATCATGTCGTTGGCGGGAAGCCTAACAGACAGCAAGGTTTTTCAAACGAAGATAAATCCGTTCAGCCTTCAAGACAAGTCCAAACCCGGCCAATGCAAGTTGATGATCGTGCATCTTGTCGATCCGAACAGACGTATCATGTCAACATCAAATGTGCCCTGTCAAAGACGGGACTGGTGGGCTCATGACATTCGCCGAAACACTCCGGTGCTTTGGCGGCTTCCTTTAGAGATCTTTGACCAGATCATCGACACAAGTTGCTACCATGAGTCTGAATTGAAGCCTCTTGGCCAGAATGTAATCACCGAATCTCGTACAAGCAATCCAAGATTCAAGCTCACAGCCACCGTAGATGGTCGACGAATTTCCTATTTCCCGCCGCGACGCCGTGTGGTCTAGGGATGGTTTCAACAAAGAGAGAGCTGAGTTGTTAGCAACTCCTTTACTTTTGTTTCGAATCTTTTTCTTCTGACGCACATTTCAAGCACGAAAAATCATACTGCGGCCATGTTGTCCCACAAGTTCGACCTAATATCAGAAGCGCGACGGCATGAAGAGGAAACGGGATATCACTCTCCGTGGAGTCGCGCATTAGCCCGACAAGAAGGGGAAAATATCGACCATCGCCCGATCCATCCCTAAGCGAGCCCCCTGAGTCCAACTTTATCGCTGTACCATTGCGATAACTCTTCTCGGCCTTACAGATGTACATTATGCCTTGTCAGGCGACCACTGCGAAGATACTGGGATATGGGTCACTGCCGATCTCGCTCGAGAGGCTAATCCTGTCCGCCTCAAGAAGCAGAAGTCCACCGCGTGCCATGAGGACGTCGGAATGGTAATAGGATGGACTCGCTTTGATTAGCCAGAGCTTGGCTCAGAGCTACGTTACCGAGAGCAAGACGGTCTCTCCTCAGAATACCCCCAATGGCCCACCAGCATAGCAGCCTTCAAGTCAGTGAAGCAAGTGATCAACATGACTCTCCTCATTGATCTGCTCATCGACTGTGCTTCTCGCCCAGCGAGTTCGTTGTTGCCCAGAAGATGACAACGTGTCTGGTCGCTATCTTGCATGGCGAGATCTGACATTCAGGGTGTTACCAACACCGGAAGAACCGCCCACCATAGCGGTGGTAGTCCTATCGAATTGTTTGAAGAATCATACCTTCGACGGATCTAAGTGGAAGAAGTCTGTGGTCCAGCTACTTTCGCCTAATCTCGCCTTCCGGGATTTCTGCAGAATGTTCGTGATTCTGGCACTATATCGTGGGTACTTCAAGCGGTTCGAAACATGGGCCCAACTGATGAGTTGCCGGCCATCGACACACGGAAGTCGATCAAAATTCGTGGACTCATGTCAAGATCTCGCTGTCATCGACTCTGCAAGTGCAGATGACTATCATTATCTTCCGGGCCAGCCAATGAGACAGCATACCGCTCAGCAATTGTGTGACGCTCTCACAACGCTTCGCGGCCACGGCGAGAAAATTGGGAGCAAACACGGAATTCCTGTCAAAGAGGTTTACCACAGACTCCCAACGCGTTCGTCAAGGACAGGCAGCTAGGGAGACCACTTGTTCTCGTCTTTACGTCTGGGGCTCAGCAGCAATGCACCGACTAGCTTCAGTATCGACGCAATCAGCGCCATTGAATCCCACCCTGAGTACAGAAACATTTCTCCAGTTTTAGCAGAAGCACGGGCTGTAGTGCTCTCTCCTTAGGGTACGCTAAAGGCAGCTCGACTTGCCGGCTCGAATCTCTTCGCCGCGGTCACGAAAGCACACATACGCCAGGCCAATGTCTTCACCAGACTTGCGAAACACGAGTTTCGCAAGGAACGCGAGGCTGTTATCGAGGAAGATAACGCCGCGAAGCCAACGATTGAAGACGGGCCTTGTTTGACTATCATCCACAGAGCGCATAGCTCCAATGATTGGGGGACTCTGAGGATATGAACACGCAGGAGAACATGGTACCTCAAACACCAAGTCATCTGATTCCCCAGCAGACAGATGTGCTCGTTTTGTCGGTCCCGGAAGCGGAAGGCTATAGCAGTGGACAAAAGGACGCTGACGGTCCAAATAATCAGCTGATGAATGATATTGTCCAAGAGATATGAAGCAAGCGATATCGTAATCGTCTTCTCTTCCATGACTCCAAGAAGTACATGAGGGCATCAGTCAGAATCACGACGCCACTTTGGACGAAATAAGGACCTCTCTCCTGAGCCTATTCAAGCCTGAGCGCCGTTTAAGGCAAGGGATATACCCTCACAACCACATTACCGCGTGGTATGCGGTGAAAGACCCAGCCCCATGAAGTAGGCATCACAACCGAGCAAACGTGAGATGTTGTGGAAATACTTAAAGAAGGTTCGACTATACTGTCTGTTCACAGCAATAGCACACTTCCCAGCCGTCGCAGCTATTACCTTCCATATCCTCAATCGCCCATAAAAAGTTCTAAGAGATCACACCCTCCCTCTGCAACCTCAGCGCTTTCTCCTTCATCCCCCTCATCTCAGCCTCAAACTCCCCCCTTGTGACCAACCTCTCCCCCCTCTTCCCGCACAGCTTATTCGTGACATCAAACAGCAGCGCTTCCAACGACGCCTCGCCCGTCTCGTGTCCCACCTGCGGATGCAAAAACGAGGCCTGCCCGCCCCGCACGATCTTCACCATGCTCATAGCAGGTCTGGCGTCGGAGTCGAGGATGCTGCAGATGCTGACGTTGGAGGGAGGCTCGTTGGAGTGGAGTTCTTGAGCGCGTTCTGAGCGTTGTAGGCAGAGCAGTGGCGATGGGGGAGGTGAGATTTGAGGCTTACCGGTGGCTGTGCTGGCTAGGACCATCATGTAGCCTCTGCGGTGGACGGGGTTGGTGGAGCCGGATAGGGTGTCGGCCATGGTCGTGCGTGCGAAGTACTGCTTCTTTTGGAGCCGGTTGAGTTAGGGAATTTATGCTAAGGACGTCTGGGTACGTACCATTACTGGGCCGCAGCAACCATCTGAGTCTTTGTTGGAGCCGCAGTAGCATTTCTCCGAAGAGGCGGCCATCTCGAGCGTTTGGTATCTTAGCCTCGGTACTCTGGGCGTGTAATAATAATGTTAAGTCACAACTTCAACTGCTCCTTGGGGTTCTGCACAGGAGGGATGTACATTCGAAGCCGCGTGTCAGAGAGAATGCTAGAGGTGAAGCAAGTTGAAAGCAGCCCGGAATGTTTGCTTCTCGCTCTCTTGCTCTCACCGCTCGTTTCAGACCTCATAGACCTGCGACTTACCGTCTCCTGTTTGCTGTCAATTCGTCCGCTAGCTTTTTACTACCCTTACGTACCCACTTGCAGGCCTCAATCGTAAGCCCGCCTGATAAACCTGTAGTAGTACGAGCACACAGCTATCTTGTTCTCCGGTCTTCAATGGGCACGAGAACCATGATCTAAACATTCAAAAGCGTTGGCAAGAATATGTTACTGACGAAGCCATGCAGCTCCTACGGAGTACACCCACCGATGGTGTATTCAATCTATTAGAGAAAACCCATCTCTATCTCATCAGCATTTGCTCCTGATCCCTCCTCGCAAGCGAGGTCGATCACATCCAGCTTCTCATCTTCGTTCAGAGCGGCTAAAGCGTCCATGAATCCGTCTGTCGTGAAGAGAAGTCTGACGATTCGAGGACTTCCTGCCTCTGCTCGGTTGTAAGCCTGGTGCAACACGCCGATGAGTGTTTCAGGATTCGAACGATTGGCGGCTGTGTCCAGCAGCTGTAACCCATCGATCATCATGTGGAACGCCTGTGGGGCGACTGTCAAAAGATCCTTCAGCAACGAGTTCGCCGGCCCGGCGGTGGATACTGTCTTGTCAAGAAGACCGAAGCGTGCGGACGAGAAGTCAGCCTGGCTGCAGAAATTGTTGGGTAGGATCTGGACGAGCTGCGTAATCAAAGTGCAGGCCATTCCGACCACGTCGTCGGTTGATGGATCGCAGACGACCGAAATTGCTGGGATATTAGCTCGCTGGGTAGTTGCCACCATGTATGCGCCCAGCAGTGTATTCGAGCTGCATGAATTTGCAATGACCCACCGCTAGAGGAAGACAGGGTATATTCTGGGGATTGAGTGACGTGTGACTAGAGTGAAGTAAGCTATGGAGCATTCATGTTCGATTCAAGGCTGTAACGCGGCGGCTAAATCTGTAAGTAGACTCTCTCGCTATTCGGAAGACCTTCGTTTCTCCAATCATTTTCGAGTATCATCATCAAGACATGGTGGTGCGCACTACTAATTTCTGCCTCTGAACGCTCTTGTACTAGACCTTCTTGGTGTGTCTAATGGCTTCTATGCTTTGAAATGTTGCTCGATCGAGAAGATAGTTACTATGTCAAGCTTGCTAAGATGATGGGGTCTCTCGATTCTCTATTTGAAGTCGAGAGCACAATCCTTCTGACGTTTTGAAAGCATGCGACCACAAGCTGAAAGCGGAAACGAAACAGGTCGATCGAAGCACGAGCGGCGTGTATCTACGGTGCAATGTCATATACAATCGACTTAGGAGCTTTATGACCCACCTATCTCTTAAAGAAAGCTACAGCTCTTCTGTTCGAGGGAACGTAATTTCGTGATTTCGCGCATTTGATCGTAGATCCCAGCCGCTAAACTCTCCTATTGATAAATCAACGGCAATCCTCATGCCGCAATAAAAAGTCTGCGGTTCGCGCTCAATGGAAATAGCTCGCGTATCTGCGTCGACTCCTTGTACAAGGGATACTTGATCCTCACATGTAATCAAAAAGTGAGCTATCCTGCCCCCCAGAGAGTGTGCTGGTCAATCTACTTATTTCCTTTTGAGCAAATCTCCTCATCACCCGTCCCGGTACGCATCGTATGATGTTTCTACCCTTCGGACGAACTTCACTAACTGTTAGCGATACTCTTATAACAATATTCCGTGTCTCGGAAGAGCTCCGAACGGTCTTCTTCCTGTCCTTCTGGTCCGGATAGCTATCACTTCACTTGCTACTGCTGCATCCTTTGGCAACAGATGTGAGTGAGTAGCGGTCGATGGTACCACAAAAGAACAGCCGTATGAGTCCACCCTTACAATCAGCTCCCAGGCGTTGAGCGGACCATAGAACAAAAACTCGATTATTGCTGCATCTGGCATAGAGGGCCCTCCGGCACCGCGGTCCTTTGTCCGTCTCGTATTCCATGCGTTGGCATGGTGCACACATTCTTTAAGTTCATCCGGTCTTCTGGGTGCGAAGCTTCGGTTAAGGGGCAAGATCCAGCCCAAGAGTCGATGACAATAAGAAAGGCCGTGCGCTCGAGCCGAACAAGTCCGAGATAGGAGTATTCCATTCCCTATTATGTTGCCCCTTCTCAGTGGTCATCTACGTCAATGGGTACCTTCAATCCTTTGTTCGGGCTCTGAAACCGAGCCCTCTCAATGTGTTAGTGCAACACTTCGACTCTTTGCCTTCTTAGCGTTGGACTCTGACTGGCTTGTTCGGCCTAACGTCGTTCCGTCATCTCGCTATTTCGTTGGTGCAGAAAGTTGAGCGCACCAATGTTTGCCGGCGCATCGATAGTAGACTGAATAGAGAGCATACATATGCAGAGCGCATCTGGACACCGGATTTGTCTGCTTGTTATCTGATTGAGCAAGTGCTCAGGCTGCCTGATGTGCTTTGTTCGATTGGACAAATAAGCGCAAGTAATAAAGATCTCCCAAAGCCGTAATAAGCGTTCCTTTGCCTTTCCTCTTGATCTAATGCTCCACGGACCAACTGCTATACAATTCAGAAAGGTCTAATATAATATATAGGATCACTTACCGAAGTATGGAAGGGCGCAGGCTTATATAACACGACGTCCACAGATGACGTGGGTTGGACATTGTTGCAGAGGGCACCGATAGTCTCTCAGAGTGAAAGATTTCGACAATGCCATGGTTGTATTCGGGAGTGTGGTGATGAAGGAGAAGCCCTGAACACTTGCAAATGTTGCTTCGACAGAACTTACTCGATGTGATGAGCATCTTTCATCACTGCTTCTTGCCCCATTGGAGTAGTATATAATCCTCTCTCCCCTACCCTTCCAGGAAATACCTCCTTCTCCATCAACCTCCAACTTGCCCTCAAAGCACTTGTCTAACATCAACTTCCCACTTTTACACATCCAGAGCGACCTGCTACCACTCACAAATACCAAGAGTGCCACTAGAAAACCAGAACGATGGGCAACGTCCACTCGCGTCAGCGCTACTACGAGATAGCGGAGGATGCATTCATCAACGCCGAAGACCTTCAATATGAGATCGGTGGACCGCCATGCCAAGGTGCAATCCTCGCGTACATTGACGGCGCAATTTGTGCTCGTCGAATGATACACGACTGCACGCCTCTTGAATTGAACGAATTCCAGCGACTGGCATACCCGATATATGCCCGTTGGGCCGAAGCCAACTACGACAAATTCCCGTGTCGACCAGTCCGTGGTCGTTGCCAGTACCCAGACGAATTCATTCATTCCAATGCGTGTCGATATCGGGTACCATTACCGCCAGATATCGAATACTTTTCGGTTGCGGGCCCTCGACCAGGACACGCTTCCCATACTCACGGTCGACCTGGCCATCATGGTTTTGGCGGACACTCAGGCCCGTCCAACCCCCGTCCCGGTCGTCGTGATAATGATCGCGATTACGGCGGATCGTATTATGGATATTCGGAGGACGACTATGAGTATAGTGAGGATGAGGACGGCGCAGCTTACTCGGATGAAGAAGATCTTCACGCTCGGAGCGTTTCGCAAACGTCCGATCATGGATTTAACCCAGGTCGTCGTCAAGGTGGAGCCACTCGTGGTGGAGCTTCCCGTGGCGGTACTGCTCGCGGTAGTGCCAATGCTCAAGGTAGGGGCTCCGAAGGTGGGGCACCTGATGCTGGCTCAGCTCGTGGTGGTCGTGCTGCCGCACCCGGTAGGGCCTCTCAGGGTGGAGCTTCAGGTGGAGTTGCTGCTCGTGGTGGTCGTGCGGCAGCTCCTGATGGAGCCTCTCGCGGTGGGGATGCTGACACCCGTACCACTCGTGTCCATGGCGCATCGACTCAAGAAGGTAGTTCTCGCGGCCAATCTTCTCATCAGGATGCTCCGCTCGACCAGCTTCCTCGTGGGCGATCTTCTCGTGCTGGAGCTTCTCTCTCTGAGGGTACATCCGTACATGACTTTGCCGATGAAGACGCTGCTCCTCGTGCTGGTCCATCCCGCGGTGCAGCCGCGCAGTCGAGCGCCCCTCGTACCGGGACCGAAAAATGTCACGGTGGCCGGCGACGACGCTGAGCTGTAACAGGCGGAGTGCAAGGTCCTGCAGAAAGGCGGATTGGGAAGGCACAGGTCTGAAAGAGTGGTAATTTGGTGATGGTCATGGAGAATCATGGACAGCCGACTGAACAACATGCATGCTTTTGTATTCAGATCTTAGCTTGAAAAAGCCATTCCCTGCTGATTTAATGTCCATTCCGTTAAACGTGAATCATGTACTGTTGAATTGATAAATTACGAATCGTTGATCGAGTTTGGCTGGCTTCCGCTCACTGATTTTGGCTCAGGGGACGAAGCCGATGGTGTACCTCGTACATCATCCGCTGCGGAGAAAGGTATCAAGATTCCTTCGGAGCCGACGAAGTCTAAAACAAAGGAATGCAGTAAGAATATAGTAAAGACGGAAGATGACAAAATCGAGAAAGCAGGCGCTTAGAGCGGCAAGAGACCTACACTAAGCGAGAGCACGTGCCATGAGCAAAAAGAGCAAAGCATTCAATTAACAAAATGACGATTTAATTGTCCTGGGGTGGACTTATCGAACACGCTCAACATGGCGGATGGTCAGGACGTGGATGACCTACCCTTCGAACTTACCGTGACCGACCACGAGAACTTGGCTCAAGGCGATGAAAAGTTCCAACCTCATACATGGGATGAATTGAAGGAAATCATCGGTATTAGCTATTTCGATCACCTTTTTCGGGTTCCTTACTGAAGGGTTCGCAGCCAAAAATAACCTCTCGATCCTCAAGCGAAAGCCTTCAGACCTCGTCCGCTATATTCGCTGGACGCGCGAAACCATCGGCGCCTACGGATCAATGACAAATTTCGTCTTAAAAGAGCGCCTGTACTGGCAGCCTTTACCTACATCGACGTCTGAGACAGGTCCGCTTTTCGATACTGACAGTGACGTTCCCTTCGGCAGTGCGAAAGACTTCACTATCCTGTACAATGACTGGCCGTATGGAATGTCGCCTGGAATCACCCACCTAGTGATTTGGCTGAAGACAAGGGTTGCAGTGGAAGGGAAGGAAGGGTATCTGACTGCCCAGTCTCGGGACCTGATCGACGGGTTCGTGAAGAGGACCTTCGTCGATAGGGTTCAGAATGATGCAAGAGCGGACGACAAGGTTATGTGGTTCAAGAACTGGGTGGGCCTGCAGAGCGTTCGAGGAGTAGAGCATGTCCATGTCCTAGTACGCAGCGTCCCTCAGTCCATCTTGGACGAGTGGACAGCACCTAGCGGGCTTCATGAACATTGATGTGCTGTGTACAAACAAGTCTTCGTCTTCCCAAGAGACTAGATGACGTATAGATCGCGACAGCAGCAGTTGAACAATAACGCTTTCACTCATTGCCTTATCCTTCGACCTTTTCTTGACAAGGTCTGTAATGAATGAGAATGACTCGATGGCGCGCGTTTGCGGGCTGTGATGATCCCCAACTATTGGAGTTCTCTTGGCTTCGGGTAGCGACAATCCCACATACGCTAGCGCAGATTATGCGCTAATCACAGAAAAATCGCCTACAAAAACCAGCAGCAAAAGCAGGTCAGTTTGACCTCGCGCTTTTGAGCACTTGTAAAACGGAAGGAACCCCCGCTAGGCAGACATGCGATTTCCTTCACAAGTCCGCGTCTCAACACAGCCTAGCGGCTGTCTGAATCACGCTCCTGTTTTGAAAAGTACTTGAACCCCCAAAGTTCTCGCCCTTTTTGATTTCTACCGCAATTGGTCATCAATAATCACCACCATTTCCATCGATTACATCAACCACAAGCCTTTTCCATCAACGGCTACAACCTACAATCCCTTTCCAGTACACTAATAATCATTCAAGATGACTGGACGTAAGTAATGCTCATTTCTCGCGCTATCGCAACTCTTTGGGCTCCATTGTTGTGGTGCTCTCCCGATCGCGGGTTTGGTGTTGCATTTCACCCATACACCAACTTGGGGTACCTTACTACCTCACTAACATACCATTCCCCGACCATTGTACTTATCCTTACTTGCCTCTCACGTACACATCAGAATTCCTGTCATAGTTGTTGTCGCCGCCACCACTTGGCAGCACAACCTCCTTGCCCTTCTATACTCCACCCATTTCCCCTCTCCCAAACCATCTCCCTTTCCTCATATGCACCCCAATCCCTACAACCACTCCAATCATCATCGCGTCCTCGATCTACGAAAATGTTACTGACATTCCCGCAGGCGGTAAAGGTGGCAAAGGCCTCGGCAAAGGCGGCGCCAAGCGTCACCGCAAGATCCTCCGTGACAACATCCAAGGCATCACCAAGCCCGCCATCCGTCGTCTCGCCCGTCGTGGTGGTGTCAAGCGTATCTCTGCCAGTATGTTCTTCCAACCCCCGCACCAACCTCCAGCTCGCTCTACCCTATGATGCCGCGAGCGTTGCTAACATCCTGCCACAGTGATCTACGAAGAGACCCGTGGCGTCCTGAAGACCTTCCTTGAGGGTGTCATCCGCGACGCAGTCACTTACACCGAGCACGCCAAACGTAAGACGGTTACGAGCTTGGATGTCGTGTACGCATTGAAGCGCCAGGGCCGTACTCTTTATGGTTTTGGTGGATAGGTTATCAGTGCGCTGGGTTTAGGCATGTGATGGCTGTTGGTCTGGGTACGGGATAGTGCGATAGGTTGCATGCTTTTGGGGTGTTCATGGTGCATGATGCAGAGTCGGTTACTCTAAGTAGCATGGCATGAGAGGTATGAAATACGATTGAATCATCTTCAGCTTTAAGTTCGTACATTGTGCTATCTTAGTGATGTGAATCCAACAGTGCTCACTTTGACAACTCAACCGAAAAAGCCGATCGCTGATACAGCAGAATTGGGGAGTGCTCACCTTTGCCGGAGTCACCGATGCCGCGGACGCCGCCCACTAGTTTGTCGTAGCCTGATTTGACGCGGTTGAGAGGATACCGTTTGTTGCTAGAAGAACAAGGCTTGATGCGAGAGAGGGCCTACAACAATGCGAAGGTGACCGGATTAAGAGGAGATTCTGGATAGGTCTGAATGAGGAAGACTGGACAACCAGAGCCTGGACACTAGCGAGCCAAGCACTTCGACTGAGGGATAGGCTTCAGCTTCATTCAACGATCATTCATGATGATATCTTTACGGCCGGCGATCAAAGACTCAAAATGTACGTGGTTGAATGATTATCGCAGCTCTGATGGAGCACCCGATCGTCGGCCCCCGTCCGAGCCTGACTTTATTGAGGGCCGAATTCCTGAATCTTCTCATACATCGAAAATAGGCCGAGCTTTCCAATCTAAGTTTGTCCCTCTCCACGTCCGAAGAGCGTTGCCGTCGACTCTGGCTCACTGTACTGCGTACTGCATGATTCTGCGAGTGCTATTCATCTGTTTCTCTTGATTGTCCTTTGCGAACCGATTCAGTCGACCTACGTCTTCCGAGAGGAGATATCAAAGCCCGAAAGTAAGGTAGGTGCAATGTCAACAAGCTGATCCTGGTCCTACTCCTAGGCCGCAATCAGGGTTAGTACAGGCATATAGGTCCCCCACTTCGGGCCGAAAACCACAAGGCTGCGCCGTTAGTCTTATCGATAAGGATGCTGTTGAGGACCTGAGGATTTATTCCAACCAACTACACCGCACCTTAGCCTTGGGATCCGACACAACATTTCTCTCCAAGCGTATATGAAGAGTCGAAGCTGACTGTACTACGCGATTTCATAATATCATCATGTCTAGCGCGCACCGAAGAAAACCCACAGGTCCTTTGTCGCCGCAGTACATAAATGGCGTCTACCTACCGTCCGCAGTGCTACTTCTGGGCGTTGGAGTAGTCAATTGGCATTATCTTCCCGCCGTTGCAGTTGTAACAATAGCCCTAGGGGCATGGCAGGTCTACAATAATCGTCAGTGATTCAGCACGCTCGAGATCGATGGTGATTACTAACACGCCGATAGAAGTCAAGAAAGTCCTCAATCCCGACGCATATCAAGAATTCCCTCTCACAGAGAAAACAGAAATATCCCATAATGTTGCCATGTCTGAGTTCCCATTCTTCTACTGCATAGCATCGTACTGATACCTTCGAAGATACCGATTTAGTCTTCCAAGGCCCACAAATATCCTTGGGCTACCAATTGGGCAACACATGTCCGTGGCAGCTATGATCGAGGGTCAGCCGAAAGAAGTTGTGCGCTCATATACTCCCATCTCATCAGACGAGGACCAGGGCCATTTCGACCTTCTTATCAAATCCTACCCGACCGGCAACATCTCCAAATACATGGCGCAGATGAAGATCGGTCAGAATTTAAATGTCAAGGGGCCAAAAGGCGCTATGGTCTACACCCCTGGGCTCGTACGACGTTTTGGTATGATCGCTGGGGGTACAGGCATTACGCCTATGCTACAGATTATTCGAGCCATAATCCGAGGACGACCGAGGAACCGAGGCAATGATACCACGCAAGTAGATCTGATATTTGCGAACGTGAATAAGGAGGATATATTATTGAAGGATGACCTCGACAAGCTCGCGGCTGAGGACGATGGCTTCAGAGTCTACTATGTCCTTAATAATCCACCCCAAAATTGGGACGGAGGCGCTGGCTTCTGCACACCGGACATGATAAAGGTGGGACACGTCTTGCCTCTATTTTGACGAGAGCAATCGCTTACGTTTACCAGGAACGCCTGCCCTCGCCTGCGAAAGATATCAAGATCCTTATCTGCGGTCCCCCACCTATGGTCAGCGCCATGAAGAAAGCCACCGAGTCTCTTGGGTACGAGAAGCCGAGACCTGTCAGCAAATTGGTTGACCAGGTCTTCTGCTTCTGAAAGCGAGGCTTATTCAGAAGTTTTCGAGTCTGCGAACATTGTCCGATCTCTTGCGCATGTACATTGTACATAGACCTATCTTGTGCCGGCGCCTGAAAAGCGCTAATCTGGTGACACGGGATACAATGGCTGCGTCCGTTATCATGGCATGGTGGCCTCCTTAGGTTCTTTACTCGCCCATGGGGGCTGCCTTTCTAATCGTCCAAAGAGTGCACATTGTGGCTCGTAGAGTGCGATAGTCCCCCAGACATGGTCGTTGGTTCACGGCATAAAACCCTAAATTTCCTCAGGGCTGCTGGCCTTCTTCACCGATACTGCACCTTCTGCCCTCCTCTCTTCTCCATCTTCTTCTGCCTATTGCTTGTTCCACCGCCATTCGCGCCCTCAGCCCCACCATGCCCCGTCATACCAGCCAGGCCCCGCCTCATTCCTCCGAAAGTCGTCCAGGCCAGCCAGATACTGTGCACTGGTATAGCGCTCCATGCCCACCATGCTCTATCTCCGAAGAGTCCAGCGACCGCTACGCAGCCCCAAGACCAGTATAAGATATCCCAAAGGTATTCAGTCAAGCCCTTGGCTTCCAGATCTTCGCCGGCTCTCAGGTCTCCGTTGGACGAGGTGCTCGGACGACCAATCTTCTCAAGCCAGAACTCAATGGCTAGCGCAGGGGAGTAGAGAATGAGGTAGAGGAGATAGGTCGCGCGGGTGCAAGTGGAGCGGAAGAGGATGAAGCGTAGTGCGATGAAGACAATGTTAATGCTCAGGGAGATGAGATGTGTGCGCTTTAGGATGGCACTGTTGCGCGCCGCTTGCTGCTTAGCGGCTTTCTGTAGACAGCGTCAATGGCTTGCTCCTTTGAATTAAGTTAATCGACTCACTTGGGCCATTGAATGAGGAGTCGAAATCTGGTCTGAAAGTTCATTGGCAATGAGACCCAAGATTGAAGGCCGTTGCTCGGCGGTAGAGGAGCGCTAGCGTCTGCGCGGAATAGAGCCGAAGGGTCATGGATCACCAAAACATCACGCTGCCATCAATGAGACCCCGGTTCACAGCTTCGACGATCTTTCAACATAGCTTCTTTTGCGCCATGTATGCCTGCAGCTAATCATCTTTAACCACAGCACATCAGGTGCTTCTCATTCAGTCGAATGCCAGACCGGGATCGTTAGCGATAAGCCTTTGGAATTTTCTGAGCCATCGTGACTCGCCGTGGAAGGGCTCGAGGAAGTAGCATCCGGATAGGAGGACTCCAAAATGGATACGGTTGCTGCAAGAAACCGGTAGCATATCTTTGACTTCAACACTTTCTAAAGATCAATGATCTGATGAGCCGGCCTCTGGATTCCTCCTCCACAACATCTTAAGCGCTTGACCTTTACCTCACTTTCTGGCTCCTTCAGTCCCTTGGCTGACGGCCTGAGGTTCTTTTTCCGTCCTTCAAATTTCAATATGTCGCCGGCAAATCCACATATCGTCAGTCAACTTCGACAGCTTATCTACTATCACCTAGATTGCAACCTTCCTCGAAACGCGTTAGCCTTTGCCGAACGACTGAAAGGTTATGAGCCAAAATCTTCTGAAGCTGCATACTTGGAGGGTCTTTGCTATCTTCGACTGGGACAGCTGAATGCTGCGTATCACTCTACAAAACTACCTGGTACGAGAGGGAATCACCTTGGCTGTTCGTATATCTTTGGACAAGCTTGCCTGGGCTTGGAACGGTATCCTGAAGGAATCGCTGCCACAGAGAAAAGCAAAAACTTGTGGTCATCAAGGAACAGCTGGAGTGAGTAGACGGAAAAGAGAGTAAGGGATTATCTAGGGATGCTGATTGAAGAATATAGATAAGCATACAGACACACGGAGACAGCCTTTACCGGACGCCGCAGCTGTATATTGTCTTCAAGGGAAGTTATGGCACGCCCATCAAGACCTGAACAAGGCGATCGAGTGCTACGCCGAAGCTCTCAAATTCAACCCTTTCATGTGGGATGCCTTTCTAGGCCTTTGTGATCTTGGTATGCTAGTCGTATTTGTCCAAATAGTCGAAGCTGACACAGGGCAGGCGTCAATATTCGGGTAAACAACATTTTCAAAATAACGCCAGACATGTTGAGCGCCTTATCGGGTTCCATGACCGATGAGAACACCTCCAATTTGGGTGAAGCAGCACCTCCACCGACCGGTGGCCTATCTCGCTCTAACGCCTCCAGCAACATCCAAAATCAACCGCCCTCGAGTAATGACCCATTTAGCATATCGAAGAATCGGATCAATGGAGATGTGCGGCCAAGTGCAGGAGGGCCAGTACTTTTTGAGAAGCTGAATGGCAGTCGAAATGTTGTCACGCCGTTGAGCGGAGGAAACCATTATCCAGGACTGGACACGCCTACAGGACCTGGGGGCGGAGTGATTACAGAAATCCATCCCAACAAAGAGGCTCCTGGGGTCACCGCTGTGTCGTTTTCCACAGAGCCACCGCTTGCGCCGATGCGGAAAGCACGAGCGATGCAGGGAATGGGAATGGACTTCGGCGTTGAGGCTCCTCCCAAAATGCGGGCTAAGTCCTCAAGGCCGAAGTCGCGGAATGACAACAAAGATAGTGAAGATGCGGACAACACCAGCCAATTGAGTAGGACGTCGACGTTGAGCAATGGCATTGGTGGACATAAACGTACAATATCCGGCCAAGCAGCACAATCTTCTTCAGCAAGCATAGCAGCGACTATTAACAACGTGACCGCCGCCGACCCAGCCGCCCCGCAAAGAAGAAGTACGCGACTCATCAATCAATTCAGCGGGCGCTTTGCGTCAAGTGGGAGTATAGGTGCTAAGGAAGGCAGAGAGTTGAAGAAAATCAAGCCTACCGCAACCAAGGGGCGGAGCGCAAATGCGTTCAATGTCGGGCGTGTTGTCAGTGGAAACCGCAAACATGGAGACTCCAACGAGCTTGATAGGAAAGAAGCAAAGCCCACCACAGCAGATGCTCCCGTTGGAAATACCAAGCCGGCTGTGAATGACAAAGTGAAAGAGTACGAAAGCCTGCAGTGGCTTTTGGACCTCTTCACGAAGATAGGAAGCGGCTACTTTGCCTTATGCCATTACCAATGTTATGAAGCTCTCCAACTCTTCAATTCCATCTCCGCGGGCCAAAGAGACACGCCCTGGGTTCTCGCCCAAATAGGCCGCGCACTCTTCGAACAAACGTTCTACGCCGAAGCCGAGAAGTACTTCACTCGCATCAAGACCATGGCACCCGCCCGTCTTGAAGACATGGAAGTCTACTCGACAATCCTCTGGCATCTCAAGAACGAGATCGACCTCGCCTTCCTCGGCCACGAGATCGTTGAAACGGACCGGAACTCTCCACAAGCCTGGTGCGCCGTCGGGAACTCCTTCTCCCTGCAACGTGACCACGATCAAGCGCTCAAATGCTTCAAACGCGCCACTCAACTCAATCCCAAATTCGCATATGCCTTCACTCTGCAAGGTCACGAACATGTCTCGAACGAGGAATACGATAAAGCGCTCGCTGCTTACCGAGCTGCCATCGCAGCCGATAAGCGGCATTACAATGCGTGGTATGGCCTTGGCAAAGTCTACGAGAAACAGGGTAAATACGCCTTCGCTGAACGTCATTACCGGTCCGCGGCAACTATTAACCCTACTAACGCCGTACTCCTCTGCTGTATCGGCGTGGTACTCGAAAAGATGAAGAATCCCAAGGCAGCCCTCATCCAGTACACGCGAAGCTGCGAGCTAGCGCCCAAGAGCGCGATGAACAGGTTTAAGAAGGCGAGGGTGCTGATGGCGTTGCAGGAATCGCAGCTGGCACTTCAGGAACTAAAGGTACTCAAGGATATTGCGCCGGATGAGGCGAACGTGCATTTTCTGCTGGGCCGTGTATACAAAATTCTGAGACAGAAAGGAAACGCGATTAGGCACTTCACTACGGCGCTGAACCTGGATCCGAAGGTATGTGAAGCCCCTTGTTCGACCTCGGATCTTGGTAGCTTTGAGCTAACGGTTGGGGCAGGCTTCGCACTACATCAAAGAAGCCATGGAGCAAATGGAAGATGAAGTCGACGATGATGATCCAGATGGCATGATCGCATGAGAGGCGCGTAGAATGACCCCCATGATATGGACTTGGACACCCTTCGAATGAAAAGCATTGGGCATAGCTTTGGCGTAGGAATTCGGCATTTGAGGACGCATTGGGGTTGTCTTGTCTAGCAAGGCGCTGGAACTGACTTGAGAAGGCTGTACTATAAGGCATAAGGGAACGGCAGGAGGAAGGATGAATGCATCCACTTATACTCCCTTTTCACCATTCCTTGACCAAGCTTTAACAACATCTACGTGACAGGAGAAGCTTGCGGTAGTAAAGCCCGACATTTGCTGTCAGTATACCAACACTGTCCCATTATCGAAGATCCTTCCTGCATGCTTCAAATTGTCTGAATGATATCCGGCAAGAATCCATTTTTATTTTAGACCCCCCACGGGCACTAGGTATGGGGGTCAAAGAAGAGGTAGCGGAGCGTTATATATAGAATGTCCCTATACCTATCGCCCATTAGAGTAGTAATTGGCCTCTTTGCAGAGAAACCACCCTCGAGAGTAGTCGTCGGTCACCACTCTCAACTGGTTCTCCTTTCTCTTGTTTCGGATTAGAAGACGATGTGGAAAGTGTCGTCTTCACTTTAATGTTCTCCGTCCATCAAAATTATACGCATATCTCGATATCGTGTATAGCAGGTATTTTGTGCTGGCGATGTTTTCGCGAGCTATTTTGAGCCTTCTATAGAAGTCTGCTCGTGTAGTATCGAATTGAAGAGGGCGAGTAATCAGCGTATAATCGACACATCGTCGTATTATCGTAGGCAACGCAGACGGTCGTTGTGTAAAGATATCGAATTCGAGAACTTCGAGTCGTGTTAGTATAACGATAGTGTACGGCGGCAGTGGGCTTCGGCGATCGCAGGCTTCGTAGAAAACTTTGAGAGGATACTTGGCTCTACTGCAAGCAGTAGGTTCGTAGCCGGCACCACGTGCAGGTGATCCTCGTCGCCGACCAATTGTCTGAATGATATCATGCGGATCCCTGGCAGTTTTCGACGAAGCTGACGATGCCAAGCACCATCTCCACCTCTTGCACCACTATTTTGCTTCCAGCTCTTCTTCCGATTATGTCTAGGTTGCATGATGAGCACGAGCGTCATCTGCACGCTGCTTACCTAGTCCGCTGAGCAAGCTGCAGTGTTGAACCTTTTCAGCCGTCTCCGAAGAAAAATGACCATTGACTGCAGCGAATGTAGCTTTTTGAAGGGTCACAATTTAGGCTGCATCGGAAGGATTGTTTGAATAATCAACATTAATAATCAATGATATTGATGGCAGCCTTGGGCGTCCACCACTATTCGTGACATCCGGCTAGGTCATCTCTTCTTGCTGTACCAGCCTCGAGAGTCGACCGAGATGGCCAGCATCGGGTTTCCTGCTGCTAGTGCCAAGCTTCATCTTCCGAATGGCACGAAGTACGGTTTTGTTCATATCAAGCCGTCTGATGATAAACCCTACCTCTTGCTCTGTCATGGGTTTCCAAGCTCCTCCTATGATTGGAGACACCAGATCAACCACTTTGCTGGACTAGGCTACGGAGTCCTGGCACCGGATCTACTTGGATATGGGGATACGGACAAGCCTTCGAATCCAGTTGCATACCGTCTCAAGAAATTGTGTGATGAGGTCGTGGCTATACTCGATTCATTGGAGATTGATAAAGTCGTTGGGGTCGCGCATGACTGGTAATGCACGCCCCCAACGCCTGTCTTGGACCTGATTAATGCGTGTAAAGGGGATCACGCTTTTTAAGCCGCCTAGGAGATTACTACCCAGAGCGCGTACAGGCCTTCATTTTCCTCGATGTAGGGTATCAGCCTCCAACCAGCCACTTCTCACTCGACGCTGTGAATGATGCCACCGAGCGAATGCTTGGCTATCCAATCTTTGGCTACTGGCATTTCTTCAATTCTGATGATGCCGCATCGCTCATGGATCGAAATGTAGGCTATTGTTATTTGATCGAGATGTAGAACAGGGCTAATGCAATCGTCTACAGCCTGCTTGCACGAACTCGCTCCTTTATTCTGATGATAACTGGAGATACAACATGTGCCCTATTGGTGCAACCCGGTCCTGGTTCGAAGAGGGCAAGATCATACCCACAGCGTCCTGGATATCCTCCGAGGAGCTTGCAATCCATGATCAAATCTTCAACGCCAGTAACGGAGGATACGGACCCGCCTTGAATTGGTACAAAGCACAGATTGCTAATGTGAATAGCGAGGATGAAGCTCCCCTTGCCTCTGGGGATTCGCAGTTCGAACGGCCGACCCTACTGGTCACTTGCAGCAAAGATCCGATCGCAGTCGCAGATATACAGGAGAAGACAACGAAGCAATATGCCAAGAGTTTACGGATCAAGCAGTTGGAGACTGGTCACTGGGTTCAGCTGGAACAACCATCAAAGGTCAATGAGATTATACAGGAGTTCATCGAGAGCTTGCATTGATATGGGTGAGCCCAACATTGAGCGATCCCATGCGCTGGGCCCTTGGGTGCTAAGGTGTGCTTGGTGACCCCTACCGTCAACGGGAATCTCTTCCTGCTGTTGCTTCCTCCAGGTTCTCCGACGATGTCGTTATGATTGATTAACGTTTTGCTGCTTCGACATCAGTCCACCCGTGGCTGTTCTGCCCATCGATACCTGTTCAATACGTTTTCCCAGATTGCAAAGTAACCTGCTCTTAACTCAGGCAGCTCTACAATTTATCACCCTTTGAGCACATGGAATTACATAATAATAGCAGTGGGCTCAGATCGAGACGAGCCGGTGGTTAGTAGCGCCTCGCCATGTCCCCGTGAATAGGTGCCCTGTCTTCAATATTCGCACGACTCCCGCACATCTTAAGCGACATATACTCTGTTGATTCCGCGCTTCTTCAATTATGGCTAAGAACTGCAAATGGGTGGATAAGTGAGTTTGGCATCTTTGGTCCTGTTTATTCGAGCTTCCTTGCCTGAAGTGGAGTTCACTAATGGTCCCCCACGCGCGTTGACATCATTTCTCTCATGAGGAGCCTACTCCGTACTTTACTCGACTTTTCAACCGAGCGCCAAGAGCACGCCATTCTGCATTCTTTCCCTTCTGCCACAACAGCCTTTGGGTTTTCAGATTGCAGAGCGACTCTCCACTGTCTTGGAGCCCACTCGCGTATTTCTACATGTTTTGTCCGCGTCAAATTTTGCAAATGCATTGTAGTATTTCGAAGCTCAGCATAGAGCCTCAATAGCCTTGAGGTCACTGATTATTCCATTGAGTCACATAGCGCAGATATCAAGCATAAAGTATGGCCTCGACTCAGACGCAACAAACTGAGAAGGCCTGGGGACATCCATCCCAGGCTGCCAATTTGGAAGATGAAACAACTTCTGTCTCTACAGAAGATGACCTGGCCGCGGCCATTGTCCCTGATCACGCACAACAGCTCGACCCACAAATCGAAAGACAGGTTCTTCGCAAAATCGATCTGTACCTAATACCGTTTATGTGGGTTGGTTATGGTTTCGTATATTACGACAAGGTAGGCCCCATTTGGCTTTTTCTTCTCGAAACATAGCTACTGACCTTCATAGGCGATTCTCGGTAGTGCCGTCCTTTTCGGAATGACGAAAGACCTATCACTCAGTGTGGTTGACAAGTCCAAGCATCCTTCAACGACTTCGACGTTACGGCTGAGCTGGGCGACTTCCATCTTCTACTTCGGAATGCTTGCAGGTCTTTTCCCTCTAGCTTTCGCCCTCCAACGCTTCCAGCTCGGACGCATCCTTGGACCGATCGTGATAGTGTGGGGCGTGATCGCCATGCTCACAGCCGCAGTAAAGTCCTGGCAAGGACTGTTCGTCCAACGATTCTTCTTAGGCTTCGTTGAGAGTATTGTACCGACAGCCTACATGTGTATCGTCAGCAGCTATTATACCCAACAAGAACAGGCCTTGCGTCAAAGTTGGTGGTTCTCCTCGACGGGTGGCTGGACCATCATTGGCGGCGCAATCAACTATGGGTTTGCACAGATCAGCGGTGGCTCGTTAACTCGATGGCAGTACATCTATCTCCTAGCCGGAGCAATCACCATTCTCTTCGGCATCATATGTTTTGCTGTTCCCAATTCCGCAGTCACGGCTTGGTTCCTAACTCCCGAAGAGCGCGTAGTGGCAGTCGAGCGACTAAGAAGAGGCCAGACTGGTGTCCGTTGTCAGAAGCTCAAGGCTTCTCAACTACGCGAAGCGATCCTGGACATTAAGATCTGGCTAATCGCATTTATGATGGCTGGAGCCTACACTGTCAACGGAGCCGTGAGCGGATTCGGGCCCCTCATCGTGTCGACATTTGGCTACACAACGCTGGAATCGATACTCTTCCAATTTCCTCTCGGCGCCGTAGTCTTCATCTTCATCCTCCTCACTGGCTACCTCAGCAGTCGAATACCCAACATCCGTATCCTGCTGCTTATTCTATGCTGCCTACCCGTCATTGCCGGCTGCGCCATGATCTGGAAAAGCACGTGGAACCATCGTCCTGCTACGCCTGTCGTTGGCTACACCCTCATCGGCTTCTTTGGCCCCGTCGTGAGCTTGATCATAAGTATCGGCATGGCGAATGTAGCTGGGGCGACGAAGAAGAGTTTCACGGCCGCTGCGATCTTCGTGGCATACTGCGTGGGTAACATCGTGGGGCCGCAGCTGATCAAGACGCCGACGCTCAAGCGCCATTACCCAGAACTGTGGTTGGGGCTGATCATCTGCTACTGCATTGTGATTTGTCTGGCAGTGGCGCTCTATGTCACTTTGAGGAGGGAGAACAAGCGGCGCGACGGACTGGGGTTGGATGAGGGGGCCAGAGATCGTTTGGCTTTCAAAGACTTGACAGACAAGGAAAACCCGTATTTTCGATACGTGCTATGAGTCGAGACTTCCGTATGCATGATAGGAAAATATTGGGAAGAATGCGCCAGCTAATCTAAAGTCCGACTGCAAGCACAATGCGCGCAAAGACCTAAAGCTTCCATTTTACTCATCGGCACAATGTCCTTATGGGTAAACTGCATGAACGTAAGCTCTATATTGACAGATATGTCTCATAGCCATGGCTCCGGCGGCGTCAGTGAAGCCGTACGTCCATCAATTCCCATTGGCGACAGTATGCGCCATCCCTGGGCTGGCCGAGGAACCCGATTCCGCAATCAGGAAGCTCTCATAGTGAATGATGGTATCATTCCCAATTTTCCTTGCCATCCTCGAGGAAAGCGCAAATCGAGGAACTTTGAACTTGGGAGCAAATATGCGATTCTTGTACAAAGCGATGACATCTGCACGTTTCGCTGACAGGAGGTTCCGAAGTCATCACGATAATGTAATCGCAAAGAGCCCCACTGCAAAGACATCTTGAAGGAGTTATCAAGGTCGACGACGAGTCTGAACTTGCAGTGACCGAGATGAGGACAGCTGGCGTTCCTCCAGAGACATGTAATGTAGACTTCCTTCGGACTCGGAGAATGTCAAGCGGCTCGGTGAATAGGTTGGAGTGGTAAGTACTCTGATCCTGCCGCAAGAGGACCTGAGTAGACTCACTCCATCCGGTCCAAGAACTTGCACCTCCTGCTCCACATCCAGGCTTCTCTTCTATGTGGAATGGTATTATCTCATTCAAGAGCCCCGAAACTAATATTGCATTAATATACTAATTGTGAAGCTGTCTTCGACAATTGTCGATGCACGATCCGGCCATCATTACCGGTCAGCCCTTCCCTCTTCGGGCCTTAGCGGGCCCAACGTCATGCGGTAGGGGTTACGGAGTGAAGCGGTCCGCGGGTCTGTTGGATGGACCCTTCCAACGGACACGCTGATGTTCTGCCATGCATGTCCGATTCAGTTGTGGAAGTGGTCCGTAGTTGACCGACGGCGTATGTTGAAGCACTTTACTCTTCTTGACTGCTGAACCATTCCGCTCCTGGTTGGGACACTAGAATTGATTTTCTGAGGTTCCCTATTGGCTACCACACGCTTGCTGGTTCAACAGCTCCAGATTCTCCGTCGGAGCTTTTCCACCTTCGCCCACAGATATCCTACTTACCCTCAACATCGTCGTCGCTGCCCTCCGACACTCCTTCGTACTTCCTGTGGCGACTCCTTGGATACTATTTCTACTCACCGGCTCCTCTCCCCTCGCCGCCTTGCCGCATGGCCTACTCTTGAAACCCGCTCCACTCTTTCCCCGCTTAAGTCCGTCTCGCGCTCACGGTCTGGCTCAGATCGAGCCAAACGACGGCACAATATGGCCGGCTCGACAGTGAATGGGGCGCCAAAGACGAACGGCGTCTCAAAAGCTCTCGTCAATGGGCTCAAGAAGTCTCATTCAGCGAAACATAACCTCCCCGCCCACTTCATCGGGGGCAACCACCTGGATGCAGCTGCTCCTGGTAAGGTCAAGGATTTCGTCGCCGAGCATGATGGACACACTGTAATCACATCGGTACGTCTGTTCACCTCTGGCAATCTGCCGGAAGCCGAACTTCTCTGACTTTGCATAACAGGTCTTAATCGCCAATAATGGCATTGCAGCGGTGAAGGAGATAAGATCTTTACGAAAATGGGCATACGAGACATTCGGAGACGAGCGGGCAATTCAATTCACGGTCATGGCGACACCGGAAGATCTACGGGCCAATGCAGACTACATAAGAATGGCAGACCAATATGTAGAGGTGTGTGGCACCACAGCAACACCGACTGAATAATTCTCTCAACTTGTTAGTGTATAACGAGTTAGCTAAGCTCCATTGTATAGGTTCCGGGTGGCACAAACAACAATAATTACGCCAATGTGGAATTGATCGTCGACATCGCGGAGCGTATGAACGTACATGCAGTGTGGGCAGGATGGTAAGCAGAAGCAATATATGCGATTGATTGGACATGGCTAAGCTTTTCTAGGGGACACGCTTCGGAAAATCCAAAGCTGCCCGAATCTCTCGCAGCATCTCCCAAAAAGATCGTCTTCATTGGTCCTCCCGGCTCGGCAATGCGGTCTCTTGGTGACAAGATTTCGTCCACCATTGTGGCTCAGCATGCCAAAGTTCCCTGCATACCATGGTCAGGCGAAGGTGTTGACCAAGTGGAGGTCGACAAGGAAGGTATCGTTACGGTACCAGATGATGTCTACGACAAGGGCTGCACACATAACCCACAAGAAGGGTTGGAATCGGCCCGAAAGATCGGCTTTCCGGTCATGGTAAAAGCTTCGGAGGGTGGCGGTGGTAAAGGTATTCGGAAAGTCGTCAGCGAGGAGAACTTTACAGCTCTATACAATGCGGCAGCGAGTGAAATTCCGGGGTCACCGATATTTATCATGAAATTGGCTGGGAATGCGCGACATCTGGAAGTGCAACTACTGGCAGATGAGTATGGTAACAACATCTCTTTGTTTGGGCGTGATTGCTCCGTCCAACGACGGCACCAAAAGATTATTGAGGAGGCACCCGTCACGATCGCGAATGCTCAAACCTTCCATGCTATGGAGAAGGCCGCCGTTAGCCTTGGAAGGCTAGTCGGATACGTATCGGCAGGCACGGTTGAATATCTGTACTCGCACTCAGATAACAAATTCTATTTCCTAGAACTGAATCCTAGGTTGCAGGTCGAGCATCCGACAACTGAGATGGTCACGGGAGTCAACCTCCCCGCCGCACAACTACAGATTGCGATGGGACTTCCTCTGCACCGTATCCGGGACATTCGCCTATTATACGGCGCCGATCCGAACACTGCCTCGGAAATCGATTTCTCGTTCTCGAAAGAGGATAGTTTGAAGTCACAAAGAAGGCCAACTCCTAAAGGCCATACCACCGCATGCCGGATCACGTCTGAGGACCCAGGCGAAGGCTTTAAGCCTTCAAGTGGTATGATGCACGAATTAAATTTCCGGAGCAGTTCAAACGTATGGGGATATTTCTCAGTTGGGACCCAGGGAGGGATCCACAGCTACTCAGACAGCCAGTTCGGTCACATCTTCGCTTACGGAGAGAACCGGTCAGCTTCGAGAAAGCATATGGTTGTAGCACTGAAGGAGCTTAGCATTCGGGGCGAGTTCCAAACGACAGTGGAATATCTGATCAAACTGCTCGAGACGCCTGCCTTTGAACACAACACCATCACTACCGGTTGGCTTGACGAGCTGATCTCCAATAAGTTGACAGCCGAACGACCTGATACTATGCTCGCGGTGGTGTGCGGCGCAGTCACGAAAGCTCAAGCCGCGAGCGAAGCCTGCATAGCAGAATATAAGCGAGGGGTGGAGAAGGGACAAGTCCCAGCAAAGGACGTCCTCAAGACTGTTTTCCCAGTCGACTTCATTTACGAGGGGGTGCGCTATAAGTTTACAGCCACCCGATCAAGTCTCGATAGCTATCATTTGTTCATCAACGGCTCTAAATGTGCTGTGGGCGTACGCGCACTCGCAGATGGTGGTCTGCTGCTTCTAATCAGTGGCCGAAGTCACAGCATCTATTGGAAAGAGGAAGTTGGTGCCACTCGAATCAGCGTTGATAGCAAAACATGTCTTTTAGAGCAGGAGAACGATCCCACCCAGCTCCGTACCCCAAGTCCGGGCAAGCTTGTCAAGTTCACCGTCGAAAACGGTGAGCATGTAAAAGCTGGTCAGACCTTCGCCGAAGTCGAGGTCATGAAGATGTTCATGCCTCTGATCACACAAGAAGCCGGTACTATCTCGTTGATCAAGCAGCCAGGGGCCACATTAGATGCTGGAGACATTCTGGGTATCATAGCTCTAGATGATCCCTCGAGAGTCAAGCATGCCCATCCGTTCTCAGGCCAGCTTCCGGATCTCGGCCCTCCTCAGGTTGTCGGGAGCAAACCACCACAACGCTTCGCCCTACTACACAGCATTCTCTCCAATATCCTTCAAGGCTTCGATAATCAAGTGATTATGGCCTCCACGCTCAAAGAATTGGTTGAGGTCTTGCGAGATCCAGAATTACCTTACGGCGAGTGGAATGCTCACGCATCTGCTCTGCACGCCCGGATGCCAAGCAAACTCGACGCCCAATTCACTCATATCGTGGATAGGTCGAAAGCGAGGAAGGCTGATTTCCCCGCGAAGCAACTCCTGAAAACGCTCACTCGCTTCATCGAAGAGCACGTCAGCCCAGGTGATGCAGGTCTTCTGAAATCAGCACTGGAGCCGCTCATCGATGTTATGAATCGTTATAGCGATGGTTTGAAGGTCCATGAACTGCACGTCTTCTGTAAGCTGTTGGATACATACTACGATGTCGAGAAGCTTTTCTCTAGCCGGAATGCCAGAGATGAGGATGTGGTTCTCAAGCTTCGCGAAGAGAACAAGGACGACGTCACCAAGGTCGTCCACACTGTTCTCTCTCACAGCCGTATTGGCGCAAAGAACAATCTGATACTTGCTATTTTGGACATGTATCGCCCGAATCTGCCCAACGTTGGCAATGTCGCAAAATACTTCAAGCCATCTCTGCGCAAACTGACGGAGCTGGAATCAAGAGCAACCGCCAAAGTCTCCCTGAAAGCTAGAGAGGTGCTGATTCAATGTGCGCTACCGTCCTTGGAGGAACGTGAGGCACAGATGGAGCATATTCTCCGAACATCTGTCGTTGAGTCGAGGTATGGAGAGTCCTCTTGGGAACACAGAGAGCCCGATTTCGACGCCTTGCGAGAGGTCGTAGACTCAAGGTACACGGTCTTTGACGTCCTCCCAAAATTCTTTGCACATGCCGACCCATGGGTTTCTCTGGCCGCACTCGAGGTGTATGTTCGGCGAGCATACCGTGCCTATACCGTACAGGCTGTGGAGTACCACACCGAGTCGGAACCACCGTATCTCATATCATGGGATTTCCTACTTCGCAAAGTCGGATCGTCAGAGTTCGGGATGCCTGTCACGTCCTCTTTTCCATCGACACCAGCAACTCCAGCCACCGAAGGGGCTAATCCTTTCAAGAAGATCAGCTCTATAAGTGACATGTCCTACCTTGCGGGTAGAACGGCGGAGGAGCCAATAAGGAAAGGTGTTCTACTACCTGTCCAATATCTTGACGAAGCGGAGGAAATCCTCCCGCGTGCTCTCGAGATCCTCCCGTCCGCCGAACCCGGGAGGAGGCCTGTTGCCTCTTCGTTGGATCTCCCGGCCATGAAGCAGCGTAGAGCGCCTTCACCGGCTCCTATCCGGACTAGCGACGAACTGACCAGTGTAATAAACATCGCCGTCCGAGATGCTGAATCTTTGGATGATAATGAAATCCTAGAGAGAATCCAAGACATCATCAGCGACTACAAATCGGACCTTATTTCCAAGAAAGTTCGCCGGCTTACGTTCATTTGTGGACACAAAGATGGAACCTACCCAGGTTATTTCACTTTCCGTGGTCCGCTGTACCAGGAAGATGACAGCATCCGACATATCGAGCCCGCCCTCGCTTTTCAACTTGAGCTAGGCAGATTGTCGAAATTCCGCATAAAGCCAGTCTTCACCGAGAACAGGAACATCCATGTCTACGAGGCTATTGGCAAATCAACTGACAATGACAAGGCTGTAGACAAGCGATACTTCACTCGAGCTGTTGTGCGACCTGGCCGAGTACGAGATGAAATTCCAACAGCAGACTATCTCATCTCCGAGGCTGACAGGCTGATGAACGACATCCTAGACGCCCTAGAGATCATCGGCAACAATGGCTCGGATCTGAACCACATCTTTATCAACTTCACGCAAGTTTTTCCTTTGCAGCCTCAGGAAGTTGAAGAAGCTCTCGCGGGCTTCTTAGAGCGTTTTGGCCGTCGTGCGTGGAGGCTACGTGTCACCGGTGCTGAGATTCGTATCATTTGCACAGACCCATCGTCAGGCATGCAATACCCGTTACGAGTCGTGATCACAAATACCTTCGGCTATGTCATCAACGTCGAGCTGTATGCGGAGAAGAAGTCCGAGAGGGGTGGCGAATGGCTATTCCATAGTATTGGCGGTACAACTAGGATCGGTGCCATGCATCTGAGACCGGTGTCAACACCTTACCCAACCAAGGAATGGTTACAGCCGAAGAGGTACAAAGCGCATCTAATGGGTACACAGTACGTCTACGATTTCCCAGAGCTATTCCGCCAGGCCTTCCAGAACAGCTGGAATAAGGCCGTTGCGAAACATCCATCAATGGCCAACAAACAGCCTCCGCCTGGGGAGTCCATGGAGTATAGTGAGCTTGTGCTGGATGAAAATGACAACCTTGCAGAAGTCGCTCGCGAAGCGGGTACTAACACACATGGCATGGTCGGGTGGATCGTTACTGCAAAAACGCCTGAATATCCCAAAGGAAGGAGATTCATCATTGTAGCGAACGACATCACTTTCAAGATCGGATCATTCGGGCCTCGAGAAGATCAGTTCTTCTACAAGTGTACAGAGCTTGCAAGGAGATTAGGCATTCCTCGGATCTACCTCTCTGCGAACTCTGGTGCTCGTATTGGTATGGCCGAAGAACTTATCCCGCACTTCTCGGCTGCGTGGAACGATCCTCGGAAACCAGAAGCTGGCTTCAAGTATCTGTATCTTACGAAAGAAAAGAGAGACCGCTTCGAGCTTGGGAAGAGAAAAGATGTCATCACCGAACGCGTTGACGAAGATGGCGAAGAGCGTTATAAGATTACCACCATCGTTGGTGCAGAAGATGGCCTCGGTGTCGAGTGTCTCCGTGGTTCTGGTTTGATAGCCGGTGCCACTTCAAAAGCCTACAACGATATATTCACTATTACGTTGGTAACATGTCGATCAGTCGGTAAGTCAATTTCTGACATCATGCTTCATCACAACATTGGCTGAACATTGACAGGCATTGGTGCCTATCTTGTCCGTCTAGGCCAGCGAGCTATCCAGATTGAGGGACAGCCCATCATCCTCACTGGTGCAGCCGCCATTAACAAGCTTCTCGGTCGAGAGGTCTATACATCCAACCTTCAATTGGGTGGTACACAGATCATGTACAAGAATGGTGTCTCTCACATGACCGCTAATGATGATTTCGAGGGTGTATCGAAGATAGTCAGCTGGTTGTCCTTCGTTCCAGACAGGAAGAACCAGCCAGTCCCCATCTTGCCAAGCTCAGACGCATGGGATAGAAGCATCGCATATTATCCGCCTCAGAAGCAGGCCTACGATGTGCGCTGGCTTATTGCAGGAAAGGAAGATGATGAAGGCTTCCAGTCCGGACTCTTTGACAAGGATTCCTTTGAAGAGTCTCTCGGTGGCTGGGCTCGTACCGTCGTTGTTGGACGAGCTCGCTTGGGTGGTATTCCCATGGGTGTGATTGGCGTCGAAACTCGCTCTGTGGAGAATATCATGCCTGCAGATCCGGCAAATCCTGACTCGATCGAGCAGATTACGCAGGAAGCTGGTGGCGTCTGGTATCCCAACTCTGCGTTCAAAACCGCTCAAGCCATCCAGGACTTCAACAACGGAGAGCAGTTGCCTCTAATGATCTTGGCCAACTGGCGAGGATTTTCAGGAGGTCAGCGTGACATGTACAATGAAGTCCTCAAGTACGGGTCTTACATTGTCGACGCTCTGGTCAAGTATGAACAGCCGATCTTCGTCTACATCCCACCATTTGGCGAGCTTCGTGGTGGATCATGGGTGAGTCGTACCGTTCGCAACTTCTTGGTGACAGGGCTAATGGTTGATAGGTTGTCGTTGATCCCACGATCAACCCCGAGTACATGGAAATGTATGCCGATGAAGAGTCTCGTGGCGGTGTCCTCGAGCCGGAAGGCATAGTCAATATCAAATATCGCAAGGAGAAACAGCTCGAGACCATGGCCCGCCTGGATCCAACCTACGCCGAACTCAAGCGCTCCATCGCCGTCTCCGATGTCAGCCCCGAACAACAAAGCGAGATCAAAGCCAGGATGACTGATCGTGAGAACCTCCTCCTGCCCGTCTACAATCAGATATCCCTTCAGTTTGCCGATCTTCACGATCGTGCTGGCCGCATGGAAGCTAAGAATGCCATTCGTCATCCTCTCCAGTGGAAGAACGCGCGGAGATTCTTCTACTGGCGACTTCGCCGTCGCCTTAACGAGGAGAAGATTCTTAGAGCCATGTCCGGTTCGTCCACCCGCGGACCGTCTTCTCGAGCGAATAGCATACGGACCCTGCGTGCCTGGACGAACATCGCGGACTATGCGACTGACGATATGTCAGTCGCAACCTGGTGCGAGGAGAACCGAAAGACAGTCCAGGCCAAGATCGATGCATTGAAGACAGAGGGCGTGGCGTTCGACATCGCAGCATTGTTGAGGAGTGACAAGGAAGGTGGATTGAAGGGGCTCAAGACGGCGTTGGGCATGATGCCGGTCGAGGAGCGAGAGGAGACATTACGGTTCTTGCAGAGCACATAGGAGGGACTCTGTACACAACATACTCTCATTTCTTGTACACCGGTTGGTCACGCGTGCAAGGCGTTCAGTAGATCAAAGGCCAAGAGGAAAGTGGATTTGGGTACCAAGAGGGCCAGAGTAGCTACTAAGCGTATGCGTGATTTGTGCATGTCTTTACTTTCAACATAGTGTCTATTTAATAGATGGTCATACTTCTTGAGCAACAACGATCTCAATCTCTGCTGTCGATCAACGATCTTTGTTTATCTTGGCACTAAAATATCCACAGTAAAGTATTGAGGCACAACAATGCCAAGACTTGTGTAGGCGAAGCCTGCATTTCCGCATGCATGTCACGCACAACAAAACCAAGCTCGTGATGCCCAACATCACAGGGCCCAAACATGTCGACCCAGAGTTCACATGTCTTGATGACTTTACGGCCTTGATGAGATTTCCTGGACCTTTTCCTGTTCTCCCATCCGCATCAACCATTTTGACCAATCCCCCGCAACGAAGCTCACAACCTTTTCCCTACCATTGACAAGCTTTCCAAGCATCGCCGACGCTCACTTTCAAGGATGTTCTACCTCCAGTTCCTCTTCGTCTACCTCCCCCTCACCTACCTCGCGCTCACCCTCCTCCTGTACACCCTCTCCGCACTCCGCATCCTGCCCCCTTACACCTCCTTCGCCGCCCGTCTCCTAGCCTCCTACTTCTCCCTCCTTCTATGCGCTACCTACGGCGTTGTCGTCTCCCTCATCCTCCACCTCCGTGGCAACCACCGCCTCGCCCAACACCTCACCGCCCGCGCCTTCGACCACGTCATGCGCCTCACCACCGGTATTCGCTTCTCCATCGTCTCCGGCGCCGAACACCTTCACATCCGCCCCTGCGTCATAATCGGCAACCACCAATCCGAGCTCGACGTTCTCCTCCTTGGTGCCATTTTCCCGCCCTACTGCAGCGTCACCGCCAAATCCTCCCTGAAACTCATTCCCTTCCTAGGCTGGTTCATGGCGCTCAGCGGGACTGTTTTCATCGATCGCAGCAATCGGCAGGATGCGCTCAAGGCGTTTGAGAAGGCGGCGGAGGAGATGAGGAGGGAGAGGCAGACTGTGTTTATCTTTCCGGAGGGGACAAGGAGTTACGCGAAGGAACCGACGCTGGGCGCGTTCAAGAAGGGGGCGTTTCATCTGGCGATCAGGGCGGGGGTGCCAGTTGTGCCGGTTGTGGCGGGGTGTTACTGGGGGGTGCTGGGGGTGGGGGAGAGGAGGTTCAGGGGGGGCACAATTCCAGTGAAGGGTATGTAGATTCGGACTTGGGGCATACGACGGGATGACCAGCTACTTTGGAGTATATGCTGATTCAAGGCTATAGTTCTTCCGCCGATACCGACCGCTGGCTTGACACCCGCCGATGTCGACGAGCTTACGAGAACGACGAGGGAGGCGATGTTGAAGGAGCTGGTCGCGTTGACGGAGAGTCCATTGGGGCAGAAAGCAGCGAAGGCGGAGGAGGTGCGGCCTGGGGAAGAGGACTTGGCGAAGCTGGCTATGGAGGCACGATGACCGCAGGTCTGGCTATGCCCGGATTGCGCAGCTAAACACTCAACAGGAGGCGGAAAGGGATGGAGACCTCGCTGGGTTGCGGAGGATGAAGAGGGACAGATTTGCTACTAGAGGAAGGGAGCAAGATGTACAGAGTCGAGAATAGATGGAGGGGTTATACGCATCGGACCCTTGGGAACGACTTGGGTTGCATGCATGGAGATGAGGGTACAGTAGAACGGGTAGGACACTGTAACCTATATATGCATCCTGGGCACATCAGCGCAGGCGACTCTCTAGATGAGCTGCAAACCATCAGAAACATGAGGAGGTCAATTGCATGCAATCGATCGCCTAGGCCGTTGATGCCTTTCTGTGAGCTGTGTCTATGATCTCTGGCTCTACCTTTGCTCTTATCGGGCCATGTGCAAACGATTTTCAGTGGTATTCCGCATACTTTATGATTTTAATATTCTAGTCCTTGGTTTAGTCGAGGTCGAACCCTAACACGTGACATGACGCGGAATGTTCGAGGCTCCGCAGCCTCGACACAACCTGTTCTTCAAACGTCTGGAATTTTAAGACCTAGATCCGGAAGAATCGATCAAGAATACTAAGGTCAGCATGGTCGTCAATTACAGCAAGTATGTACACGACTAAGCTTAGCCCCCCGCCATACTGACCCTTTCAGATGGGACGCCCTCGAGCTATCCGACGACTCCGATATCGAAGTCCACCCTAACGTTGACAAACGCTCCTTCATACGAGCCAAGCAGAATCAGATCCACCAGCAACGCTACGACCGAAGACATCAGATCGAGACTCTAAAATACGAGCGAATTGTCAACGATGGTCTCCTCGAACGCATCGACGCCCTCTTGGCGGCTCTACGCAGCCACGAGGCAGAAGCACGGAGCAGTGGGCCTGAGCAATACATGATGCAAGCGTTGATGCAATGCCGTGAAGACCCGTCCAAAGACCAGCCGCAGAAGCCGCCGGAAGGGGTGTATACCAAGAGCGAGCAGCCGCGGTACTCGCAGATGATGGCCAGTTTGGCGGATCAAGTGAAGAGCGACGTGGGAGAGCAGCCGGAGGATTGGTACCGGAGCTACATGAAGGGCATCGAAGGCCATCATACCAAGGTTCAAGATTTGCAGAAGGAGCTACAGGAGAAGCTCGCGGAGCTAGAGAAAGAGGAGGGGAAGAAGATCACGAGCGACTCCATACACACGGGTTTCGACAAGTCCTCGGTATCCAAAGAGCAAGAGAAGCCCAAACCTGCTACGAAGCCCAAGGCCGAAGCAGTAGAAGTGCTGAACCCCGGCTCGCTGAACAAAAAGAAGCTCATCCGCTCCGACAGCGCTCAATCCTCGGGCGCAGACGCCGACGTCGACGAACCCACAGCCGATGCGGAAGAGAACCACGACGACGACGTCGAGGCATCTCCCCTAGGCAAAGAATTCGCAAAGATCAAACCGGGCGACTACAAAGCCTGCCTGGACTTCATCTCGCAACACCGCGAAGTCGTTGCCGAAAAAGAGACCGACGGCCTGCTGATCGAAGGCTTCAACGCCCAGATGGACGGTAAAGCCGCCTACGCCAAACAATGCGTCCATCAAGCTCTCCTGCTGCAGTACTGCCGCACCCTTGGCCGCGACGGCGTCGGCCTCTTCTTCAAGCGGTATGCCCCTCCCTCCACTCCATCCGTTGCCTATACTAACTCCTGCGGCCTAGAATCACCACCCTGGGCCACCAAGCCCAAAAAGTCTTCCTCGACGACGTCACCAGCACCTACGCCCGGATCCGCACCCGCACCGCCGAAATCACCCGCGAGCGCGCCGCCAACCCCCCCTCCTCCTCCGATCCCGTCGAGCAGATCCAGCTCCACGCCGTCGACCCCGGCACCCAGATCCACATCAACATCCCCCAACCCTCCAGCAGCGACGCCGTCGAAATTTCCGCCCGCGCCATCTTCGAGGCCTTTCCCCCAGGCTTGCAGCGCGCGCTCGAGAGCGGGGAGCTGGAGGAAGTTAATAAGGTGTTGGGGAAGATGAGCGTGGAGGAGGCGGAGGAGGTGGTGGAGAGGTTGGGGGAGGGGGGGATGTTGAGTTTGGAGGAGGGGGTGATTGATGGGACGACGGTGGAGGGAAGGGAGAGGTTGAAGGCTTTGGAGAAGGAGGCGGAGAGGGGAAGGGTGGAGGAGGTGGAGGAGGGGGTGGGGGAGATTGAGGTCGCGGGGCCGGACTAGGGGTTGCGTTCTTGTTCTTCCACTGTGAATTAGTATCGAGTATGTTACGTTTGAATGATGGGCAATGCTGAGCAGCCTTGAGATTGAAGCAAAGGTCCCCTTGAAGATCCATTGGTTACTTAGCACGCAAGCTTTCCTTCCCTTCTCCGAGCTATCTACAGAAAAATCCCGCAAGCACACCCCTCTCATCTCACCACCTCCTCTCTCCATCCCCTCATCCCATCCCCACACTAATACCCCCCCGCCCCCGGCGCCCCCTCATCCCCCCTCAACCCCACCAGCACCTCCCTAAACCTCTCCTTCCCCCCCACCCCCGCCCCCTTCGCACTCAAATCCACCAACCTCGCAATCCGCTCCCAGCTCGTCCCCCCCGCACTCGTGTCCTCCCTCCCCGCCAGAAACGCCTCCGCCTCTTTCCTTGTTTTGGCGATTGATTTCTCCTTTTTGCGGTTGTAGCTCTCGTAGAAATCGTCGATGTAGGTCTGTGCTTGGGCGATGGTGGAGGCTTTTTTGTCGGCGGCGAGGGAGGCGCGGGCGGTGAGGGTGCTGGTGCGGGTGGTGCGCCAGGCGCTGTGGTGGGGGAGGGGGCGTTTAGTGGGTTTGGGGATGGGGGTGGGAGGGGGTGGGAGGGATGGAAGGGGCAAGGGAGGGGGCGTGGGACTCACCGTATGGGTTCGGGCTCCTCGTCCTCTGTGCTGCCGCCGTAGGAAGCACCGTAACTTGGCTGCGGGGCGCCGACGCCGCTTTGGAAAGGGAGCGTGGAGGAGCCGGTCATGGTGCCGCCGGGAGCCATGGCCTGTTGGACGTCCAGTCAATTAGCATACCATTCTCCACCACAAACCTAACAGCCACAACTCATCGCCTGATTCCAAGGTCCCATTGCCTTCCCCGATTAGATACGGAGAAAGAGAGCAGCGCGCAGACCTCGTTCCGCGTATCCACGGCCGGGAAACTGCTCTCGAACTCATCCATCATCTCGTTCCCGCCGCCTCCTCCTCCTCCATCTTGATAGCCACCTTCACCCCCTAGGAGATCCTCTTCGCCGCCATCTTCCACCGTAGCAGCGTTGTCGTTCGCGTCTGCGAACTGCGCTGCGTCGTCCCCCAAGGCGGCACGCTCGCGGGTGAGGAAATCGCTGTCTGTGTCGGCGGTGGGGTCGCGGGGGGAAGTCTGTCCTGAAAGAGAGTGATTGTGTCAGCGAGAACTTGAAAGATGGATAAATGGGGGAGATGGTAGGGGTGTGGTTGAGAGGGCTTACCGGCGCCAAAGTCGTCGAGAGAAGGGAAGCGGTCGGCCATGGTGGAATTGCTGGGGGATGGGGAGAGCTCGATTAGGGATTCGTGGCTGGGCTCGTCGGAACCTATGCGTTTCCTGGATGGATAGGATGATGGGGGTGAGGTGCTTCGGATGTGAGGTTTGTAGGGAGATGACATCTTGGGCTTGTTGTGGGATGACGGGAGATTTAGTGGAGGACCGGTGGGATAGGGGCTGTTGTAACACGGGGTTTGAGATTCTGTTTGTTGATGGGATGTTGTTGGATGTGTGGAATGGAGAGGTGAGTAGGTTAGATGAGAGGTTACTGTTGATGATGGTTTGGTTGAACTTGGTGTGTTCACTGTTTGCTGTCTGCATTCACAGGCGAAGGCTCTTGCTTAGTGAGGAGTACTACTTCACTTTCTACAAGAAGAGGACCGCATTATTGACACAACAGACTCGATTTAAGCCATGAGAAGTAGGATGAAATTGACACGCATACTGGCCCAAGAAACCTATCAAAAAAACTTAGTGCCTGCGAAAATTGCGACTATTCGTTCTGGTCCTTCGCCCAGTCAAAGTCCACTGAGGACTCAAGAGAACGTTGCTCTACTCTTCACTCAATCCGGCCTCGCTTCGTGATCAAGCCATTGAGCCGATTGTCTCGCTAGCTTACAAAGGCGTTGAAATATCGGTAACATTGACATTGAAGTAGAAGACATAGACGCCTAGATCACCCCCATCGTCGGTCCCCCTGACGGTGATGGACTCGGTCCAGACCAGTGAATGCGGGTCATCGCTTCGTGTAGGCACCTTCATCGGAGTACTGCGCTAAGCCATGGCCGCCTGTAAAGTCTCGAAGTCAGCATCGCGGTTTCGAGTTATTGAGTTGAGCCAAGAAGCATAATTGTGGAGTGAATGCTGCACAGACTTGTCTAAAGTCTGGTAAAACGCGCAATTAGGGGTAATGGATGCTCGAGATTCATTACCCACCCAGTCAAGGTTCAAGATGCCAGCAGGGTATGGATCCTCAGGAGAGTTGAAGACCGCAACGATTTGCTGGAAGATGTTACTGGTTTCGATTCTCTTATAAGTATCCGCGACCGTGCCTACTTCTCGCCCGTAGCCGCTGAGGACATCGATGTCAGTCAAGCCCCCGGCCGTCTTAAGGAGTTTGGATCCACCTTCGAGCACCCCGGCGACCTTGTCTATGACAGCCAACAGGTTGCCGGCGCTCTGATCGAATTCAACCAATTCCGTAGTGATGATCACGTTTGCTGGGGGCCCGTTATACAGCACGACGTTCGTATTCATGATACGCTCGTTCTCATGACCTAACTGCCATGGACCTCCTTGGTCGCCGAACTTCTGCACGAAAGGTTGCTGTACTGTGCTTGGAACTACGAGTGAGATGGCACCGGATAACTCGTCATTCGATTCTTGTCTCACCTGACACTCAAGGCCTGTCCACACGATCTGAAGTCTCTGCGTTGCAACGGCTACTGGGGCTGGTTCGTAAGCATGTTGTTGCCACTACGACTCTGCAAGCAAGAATTACATCGCCAGATAGTCTTCATAAGAGATATACATAATCAACGTTATAGAGACTTTGTTGTCACCTAGAATAAAGAGGATTTTATCTCTAAAAGAGCGACCAGACGTAAGAAGTACAGTAAATTTGGTGGCGTTTGATAATTGATTCATGTACAAGACACATCGCATAATTGCGCGGCCAAAGGCAATACGTGATTCCGTTGATCCGTTGGTTATTGTGGTCCATCTATGCGGCGGATTGGTTATGGAAGTGTTTTGACGCAGTCTCTGACAACTTTAGGGCATCTTGAGCTCGTGAGAGTTGATGAGGAATCAAGTGCCCGAAGATATTAGTAGCTTGCTCGCCCAAATACTTTCTGGTAATATCTACAACTGACTGAAGTCGGAGAACACTCTATAACCTTGCTGCCATACGATCATTCAGCCAAGGTATGCTGCTCTCGATCTCGGGCAATGTAGTATCGTGAGCCATTTTGCATCTTCGCCTTTTCCACTTGGCATTTGAGTGTTGACTACTAGCCTAGGCCGCTATGAGTTTTGTCGGGGCCCAATATCTGAAATGGGCTGAATTCATGCAGCGAAACACTTGGTGATTCTGGACGTGGTGATGGAAGAATTGTGTATGTAGCAGCAGGAGCAATTCCATCCTCAGGGACGTGGATAGGATTATCTACATGTAGCGGACCCTGAACCACCGCCAAGACCGAGTAGATTGCAGCATAAAGTAGCCACTGCACTCTTGACTTTTGCTCTCGATTACAAGCTTGCCTCTATGCTCTAATTCAAATTCCATTCCGAAGCTCGAACCCGTTAAGATGGCTTACACAGATGATGCCGTCAAGGCCAAATTATCTGCTTTGAACGAGACCCAAGAGAGCATTGTCACCGTCGCCCAGTGGGTATTGTTCCATCGCCGTTATGCGGACCGCACAACGGCAACATTGCTGCAGCGATTGAAGGACTCAGGCTCAAACAAGAGACTCAACCTGATCTACCTGGCCAACGAGGTTGCGCAACAGTCCAGAGCTAGGCACAAGGATGAGTTCATCGTTGCTTTCTCACCGGTGTGTATAACCTTGTGCAGGCAATCTCTGTCAGCTACTAATATTATGAACAGATTCTCGCCGAAGCTGCTGCCGTAGCCTACAAAGGCGCCACATATGAGATTCAGCAGAAACTGCGGCGCGTGATTGAAGTGTGGAGAGAACGCAAGGTCTTTGACGACTCCATACAGGAGGCAGTTGAAGCTCGAATAGACGGTATCTCGCCTCGATGTGGTACCAATTCTTCGCTGACATTACCATACACAGAACTTGACAAGACTCGTTCGAGTGATAGAAAACCTCTTCCAGGAGGCTCGATCCTTTCCTCATCGTCAACTCATGCGCCGTCAGAGCTTCAACCTGTCGTTTCCCAGCAGATTGCTGTCAATAAAGCTACCGCTGCAGTCAAAAATTCTACCCACATCGCCAATAAAGAGTATGACAAGTTGACAGACCCATCGAAAAGCGTACCGACACCGCCAGTCCACGCTGCGAGAATTAGCGCATTATTGAAATCGTTAGCAAGTGCCGAGGGAGCCGTCAATGAGAGCATCAAAGCGCGGAAGGCGCTCATTGAGGGCATGGGAAAGATGATGGAAACGAACCGGGCGGCCCTAGCTCAAGACGAAAGCCAACAATTTGAGCTTGTGAGTCGCAAGACTACCATGGAAGCAAAGAAAAGAGAAGTAGAGGATGGCATAATGCGTGGGGAAGGCCCATCCTCTATGGGAACTCCTGGTAGTGGGCCAGGTACGGGAGAAGCTACGATGAACGGGCACGGAACACCACCACAGGACGGTCCATCAGCCGACCCAGAAAGGCCTCAACCCGAGGAGTTAACACCACCGCCTGTGGAATCGTTCACTCCCGTCGGTTCGCCCCAGCGCGAAACCACAGTGCTACCGACCGACGCTGCTCCTGCACGACAACCAGATGCCGACGCACGAGGACCGCCAGTAGCACCGCCGCTTTTCTCACCTGCCGCAGCATCAATCTCACCAGATGCCCGTGTAACATCACCTTTCGCGCGGGCGCACTCAGGAAGCCCGGGAAATGGCGGTGGACCAGCTAAAAAGCGCCGGCTGGATGATGAATACTCTGGATTTGATAGTGGGGATGCCATGGCAGATCTAGATGATGATGTTGCGGAGCTCCTGCGCGCGGAGAGCGGAGGACATTGAAACAATGTGGGCGAGGGCTGTAGACAAGGAGGATGTGTGCATAAATTCGAGCCAGAGTTGTGTGTTGGCTGCTCTAGGAGGTTGGTAATCTTGATATCTGACCCTGGTTTTGTTTCCAGGGGATGTCTCATAGACTTGCCTTCAAGGCTCACTTTTCACTTTTCTTCCCTTGGCATTCATTGCTCTGTACTTTACCATTTAGTTCAGGGGCAACCTTTGTCAAGGGACGTTCCCTCGGTAAGGCAATTAGAGCATGCATAGCTGCGTGATCAACTACGAAGCCAGGGACTAAGAATTTGTATCTCCCCAGTCGAACTTGTGGCTGGACGAAGACATAGCCGCATCAATAGTTGCCCATGCTAATTAGATTGGCCATTATACTGGAGCCATCGCCAAGACTTCAGTTCATACAAGTGCATAATCCTGAGACCAATCCGGCGGTATCAGAGACACAATCAATCACCTGTCTCCAAGAGACCAATCCTGTCATCAACCTGATGCCAGAGAGGAATAGAGAGAGATGTCAACATCATTAGAAGTCCTGAGACGATAAGATACTCTCTAACGAGTTCCATGAGTGCTTCCACTATTCGCTCGCATGGGTCTTCTGACTCTGGACACAGTATCATGCATCTATTCTCTTCTAGGCTGGCGCATCGGGATCCTAGGCTGCGCTCCCATCCTCATATCGAGGCTTCCTCGGATGTCCTTTGAGCTGGCACCGACGGCTTCGAAGGCGTTGCTTGGCAACACCAACTGACCTTTCCTTTTAGCTTTCCCTAGGTCCTCCAAATACGCCTTTGATGTGCTTTGCTTTTTTCCGAGTAGCTGTTGCTGGTCAGCCAGTTCACTATCCTGTCGATACCTGTTTGAGAGCTCTATTGGGAGACAGGCCCCCTACAAGATCTTTATCTCCAAGCTGGATACAGTCACAGACTGTTTGTAACCATGCACCTCAAGATTATAAAGCCCATTTTATGGTTTTGAGGGACGACGCTCTTGCTCACGCACACAAAGATCAGTGACAGGACCCACTCTTATATCTATGCATGAGATTCTGTTCTCTGCACGCACTAAGGCGTGGACGTTATAAGGCGGCGACAAGATTCCAATCATTGCCAGGGATGGCCAATCCTTTCTCCATGCTCTCAAGTGACGACCTGATAGTCCTGTTCAAGTCGTCTTCAGAAGCAATATAAAGGATACGAGGCAAATATTTCTGAAATTGAAAGAGTGGGAGCACCACCACCACGTCCGCGCCAATTTTCCATTGGCCTCGGTCGATTGTTATATTCATCGGTATGCTGTTGGGGGTCCTGCCTCCGGTCCCCTTGTGGTCATGTTGTTGTATAATCCTGCTGCATGTGTTTCTGCCTGGTGGCTTGGATGGCAGAAACCTCTATACCATCAAGCCTCTCTATCTCCAAGGTCTGTGAATCGTCTGATCAAGCACCCCGCAAGTCCTGGAGGATCATGAGGGATAAATGTATGTACGATTCACGCTGTTCGAAGGCGGGACTATGTACTCCTGTATGATGGGGCTTGTCAGCAATCTGTCCAGGACGACGAGCCCACGTTTGGGCGAGGATCTCAGCCATACTGCACCCTGCCTGACACTGGTCGTATAAGTTCCTCGAGCAGCAGCCTCGCTGCTGGCCGCCACGAGACAGAGTCAAGGTGGGCCAAAACCTTCTAAAGCCATAGGGCATTGAGTTACCCCGTATAGCTTCCTTGGTCTTCCTTTTGGCGCCGCTCTAGGCCTCAGAGCCCACAAAAGGTATGTGGAGAGCGTGGAACCTGGCGCATACTGTCAAGGATGGCTCAGATCACAGCCCAATCATGAACGCATCGGACGGAAGTCGTAGAAGCCATGATCGTCTAGTACGGCGTCAGCATGAAGGTCAAAGTCGTGTGCTTGTACGGATGCTCTGCACGGACTCAGTGGTATGGACGCTCCGGTGCTCGAAGATATCGTGGGACTGTCCCACAACGGCTTTCCGTTATCTTGTTCAAAGGCTCTACGTACAAGAAGGAGAGATCCTCTCCTGGAAATCCACACTGTCCGAAGTCTTACAGGCAGGGACGTCCTCGTCATACAGTTTTTTTACTTCACTGGACCTCCCTTCAGAGCTTTGAATCTCTCCTTTTCCCTGGGTAATTTTTCCTCCTGCCTTGTGCTACAGATGACGCCAGACTAGTCCCCGAGACGGCCCACGTACGCTATCAGCAGTTGATGGATTGGCCAATCGGCGTCTATGAGCATTTGGAATGAGCCGCCGCAAAAGGACTGACTTGACGGGACCCACACCTTCTTCTGGGTGGGTGTGGAACCAGTGATGACAGCGATTGGACTCACATGTCTACATAAGTGATTCTACAGGACACTGATACTGGGACGAGCTTACAACAGCTGACAGCAGTGCCACAAGCTCCACACATGATGGAGAAGCTAAGGATGCCAAGCTATGATGTGGAATATAGGAAGTGAGGGTTTTGGATAAAAGCCCGGTCAACCCTTCCATTCCTTTCAGTTCTCATCTGTTCTTTTTCCTCCTTTACTATCAACATCATTCTACCACTGTCACTCCGATCACCTTGACCAAGTATTATCCCCTTCGATAAGCTTCTAACATTCCGCAAGGCCTCACCAATAGTAGCAACTACTCACAATCATGGGCATCCCCTTGATTTTCATAGTCGCAGGTCTCCCCCTAATGACACTTAGCCTGGCCTCGACTCTCACCGATGCTCCCAACTGCACGGGAACGCCCACCCTCAATGACGAATCCCCCATCGTCCCAGGGGTGGACGTGCCTCTGGGTCTGGTAACCACTCCACCTAAGCTGAAGCATGGTTTCGCGATTGAGCAAGGTGCCGTTGATGGGCCTCCTCTCACCATCCACGTTCAAAACAATGTACGTGATCCTGCATTCCCCCAAATGCTACATGCCATAGACTTTGAGCTGTTCCGTAGACCTCAAGCACTACTCAAACACAAGCAGAGGTACAAAAAAAGCAATACTGACTTGTAAAACTCGATAGGGTGGTGTGGCCGACCTCCAAGTCGCATGGCAGCGTGATCCCTCCAGCCCTGCAAACCTCAATGGCGTCTACAACGGACCCCTAGGCGAATCGACCATGGGAGTCTACCCCACTGGCTGGTCTGGACGTATCGCCGTCGGTCGCAATTCAGACCCGAACGTCATCCAGAAAGGGAGTGTCATTGAAGCCAGCTTCATAGACGGCTCGACCACTGTGGATGTCAGCTATGTCAAGGGCTACAGTGTGCCAATGTATGTATTTCCGCCGTCCCTGAAACCGCAATCTGTATTGCGTGTCAGAAATAGGCTAATATTATCAAAGAACTTGCTCCGTCAACGGTGCCGTCGTTACGGGCTGTGATAGTATGTATACCTAAACAGGAACTTGCCCTCTCATGTGAACCGTCATTAATAACCTACAAAAACAGATCCCTTGTTCTGGTCTGGAATCCCATGTCCAGGTGGTCTACAAGATGGGCCGATCTGCTACAACTTAAGTCCCCTCTACGACTATACCCAGCTCAAGCAAATCGTGTACCAAATTCAGTCCCGCTCCATGAAAGCCCCCATATCAATACCTAAATCAAGCAACCCGTGTCCCAAATGCACTCAACCTCTATAAAACCCCCTCCATCAATCCGCCGCATTCCTATACCTCCCCACAATACCTACTAATCAACTCACAGCCCAATGACGACTCATCACAGCCCCAAGGCACACCCGCTCAAGACTTCTTCCAGCCATGCCAAGTACGTTCCCCATCCCCCATTCTCAGACCTCTCCTCCATCCCCTTCATCCCCACTCATCCCTTTCTCCCTCCACGTCCATGTGTAGCGGGGGCTAAACACCATCCATCCATCGCTAGGGCGCAGCTGTGACTTATCCTAACGACCTCCAAACCGGCAGTCTAGCAGCCAACCTACAAACCAACGAAATCTTCTGCTGCGTCGGCCACGGCTGCCCTCACAACCCGAGCCAGCCAGCAAAGAAACATTCTATTGGAGCGCACGTGAAGCGCTATACAGGTGAAGGCCCAGGGGCCTCCCCAGCTGATGACGCCTAGACACCTGGTTGATGATCTACTGGTCAAGGGTATCTTGTGATGGTTGTGCAGGTCTGTTTTGCATGTGCAGCTTCATGAATGGCATTCGAAGGGGAGCGATGTTGATTACGATGTCCACCTTTTAAGCTTTCAGCAACGGTGGGATCCATGACAGCTTCGTCCTCTTCCCGATAGCGATAGCGATCAAACACCATTACCCTTCTGCGGGTTGACGTATTCTTCGCCAGGCTCTCACGAACAAGAAGCAACTCACCCAACAGGATAACCAGCAAACCAGAGATCGGAAAAGCACCGACGCTGGCTTGAACAGCCATGTCTTCCTCACTATCTGGAGAGCTTCCTGTGCTCCTCCCTCGAAGCACAACGTACCCACACGTCCGCATGCAACGCCCTCGCAGCATGCACGAAACCCACAACGAAGCGGATCCAACAGTCGAACTTCCATCTCGACCACCACTCCCCATCCCCTATCCACCCGCCTCCCCTCTCTCTCTTCTCCAAACCCTCCAAACACATTTCCTCCTCCTGACCCGTACCGTCAGAGGCATCAGAGCTTTTCGTCTTCAGCGAGCTGCAACCTGTTCCCCCTAAACCCCCCCGGCCCCACCGACCTCGAATTCCTTGCCCTCTTCCCAAAAGATTGTCCAGCCACTAGCGCTCCCTCCTCCCCATCTCTCACCCACACGCCACCCCCTCCCCTCGCCATCGCCCCCTCCCCTCCTTCCTCCCTCCTCTTCCCCTCCCCAACCACCACCCACCACGCCCACACTACCCATCTTGAAGCACGAATCGACATCCACACCCACACATCCAATCCAAATCTGCACACTTATCATGGAGGCGGGTGGAGAGAGGTGGAGAGAGGAGAGGGGGTGGGGGGGGGTGTTGATCTAGCGCTAGGGATGCGGGGTTGCGGGATAGAGGGCAGGAGGAATGACAGGGTGGGGGTGGAAGGGAGAGGAAGAGGAAGAGGAGGGGAAGGGGGTGAGGGCTAAGGG